>ERZ857629.95-NODE-95-length-134082-cov-12.029367_pt1 | contig 134082 bp, 112 predicted proteins | sample MGYA00519700_ERZ857629 | MGnify/ENA primary metagenome ERZ857629 (study PRJEB31778, sample SAMEA3449351) | human gut metagenome | biome: human gut; feature: human-associated habitat; material: faeces | place: United Kingdom | collected 2010/2012 ... | reverse complement strand
CTTCCTGCTGCACTTCCACTGAAAAGATACTTCCATCTTCACCTTTACAGATTAAATCCAGATAGGTTCTTTTTCCGCTTTCCACTTCCGGGTCCTGTTCTCTGTCGAGATACATTTCGATGTCCGAGACCTTTACGTCTTCCGGAAGGAAAAAGTTAAGCAGTTCGATAAGAAGTTGCTTGTTGTCCCTGTCGGCATAGACAGCCTTGAATCCGCTGTCTCTCATTAGATTGACAAACGTACCACCTTGAGTACTTTGACAAGATAAATAATCATCCATATTTACTTATAATTAATCCAAAGCGAATTTTATTATCACGTCGCCGAAACGGCCGGTGACGATGTCTTCGGACTGAAAGAAACTGGCTGCCAACTGACCGCGCCACACGATGTCGTCATTTTCCTTATAAGGGATATCCACATCGAATCCATAACTCTTCGACTTAATCTTGACCGTCGCAGAGCACTTCCACGACGTAGTGGCGCCACCATCGTCTTCAGTCACCAAGAAGGCAAGATTATCCAGTTGGTTTGTAAAATTGGTAAGGATAATCGCGTTATATTCCCTTTCCACATTCAGATACTTGCGCTTCACGACCACCATAAAGTCAGTCACGCTCGGCGAATAAAGTTTCAGCTCCGCCTCCGTGCTCGCACTGAACCCATTTACGCTTCCGCACTTGATAAAAAACTCGGACCCTCCCTGAAACCACGAATCATAATGCCTAAGCATCGTGAAACTCTTCATCCTAAGAATTCTGTTCATACCCTTCGTAGACGCACCTTCCAGGGCCAAGCCCTTTTCACTCTCATCCGGCACATACAGCGGTAGCGGCGTCGCAGTTCCGTCACAATTCGAATTGATTACCCACACAGGCTCGCTCATCGCCACCTTCTCATCCACATAAACGGAATCCACGGCCAATTCCCCATCCTCGCCCCTGCGTAAGCGATACCCATAATTATAGTCGGATTCGTAACCCGGATCGAATGTAATGATAGGATACTTCTCCCCATCCCACTCGTCCGAATAAGGCCAATATATCTGCAAATCAGACTTTTCCAGCTCCTCCAAGAACTCCTCGGCCGAATAAGTCCGGGACTTGGTCGCGGCCTCAGAATAAAGGTATTCCCGAAGCAATTCTCGAAGCGGCCTGCGATACATTCCCGCCTTAGTCACACCATTCTCCCCCACCCCACAACCCGGAGCATCAAAAAGCTGTCGCATCGTGTACTCCTCGTCATATCCGCGAGAGATTGAGCCATTTACCGCATCGTGAACCTCACTTACCTGTTCCGCCCCGATAGGCAATGCAGCGAAAACCCGGGCCACCTGATCCAGTCCGAAACGGAATGTTTCTGTCGTGTGATCTGAATCAACATTTAGCAAGTAGTCAGAATGCGACCCGGATTTGCTGCAAGCAAAGAGGATAGTTAATAACATTACCGCTAGCCCCGCGAAGTATTTCATAGCCTTGTTCATAACACTAATACGTTTTTTCCACTGCAAAGTGAGCAATTTTTATCCGTGTATAAAAGAATACACACGGATAAATGCCAACTACCTTATTTTCAAAAGAAAAACTACCTGACGAACGTCACGAACCTTTCCTTCCCGGCCAAGTCCCTCACGATATTCACCGAAGAAAATCCCCTATTATCGAATTCTTCCGCGCTTTGGCGGGCAAGCAACTCATTACACTCGACTATCCCGACCCCTCCCGGAACCAGCAGATTCCAAGCAACTCGAGCTATGGCGCGATAAAACACGAGGGCGTCGTCATCGGGAACGAAAAGCGCCAAATGAGGCTCATAATCAAGCACATTGGCCCGCATAGAAGTTTTCTCGCCATCCATTATATACGGAGGATTGCTGAGAAGCAGATCGAATGTGCCCAAATCCTTAGCGAAATCCTCGGAAAGCACATCGGCCAAAACGAAGTGCGGAACAGATGGGGCGGATGAGCGAGAGAATTGGCCCGAAGCCACGGAAAGCGCTTCAGGGCTTATGTCGACGGCAGTAACCTCGAAATCCGGTCTTTCCCAGGCCAAACTCCACGCGATGGCCCCGCTACCGGTACAGAGATCCAGCGCACGCGCCCCCTTCGGGAGTTTGCAGGCCAATGCCCACTCGACCAGCAGTTCCGTCTCCGGGCGCGGAATCAGCACCGAAGGACTGACCTCGAACTTGCGCCCATAGAACTCGGCATAGCCCAAAACATACTGAACGGGCTCCCCTTTCAGGAGCCTGGCCAATTCCGCCGACACATCCAGAGGCATCGGGTCGCCTCCACGAAGCACCAACTCCCAGTCTTTCAAGCCCAAACGGGCACATAGCAGCATAGACACGACATTTCGGGCCTCTTCCGAAGGATAAATCTTCGAAAGAGCCTCCACCGCGTCTACCATAAACTGCTTAATAGTCACTATCTTCCTGAGGCAAAGATGTTTCCGCCGAAATCTACCACCTTGAAGCTTTCCTCTCTGGACCTTTCGAAAGAACGCTCTATCAGTCTGTCTATTACCTTAGAGAAAGGTACTCCCGTGTAGTCCCACAGATAAGAAGAAAGCGAGCCAGGGATAGTGTTGATCTCGTTAACATAGACCCTTCCGTCTTCCTGGTCTATCATAAGGTCTACGCGCGCAAGTCCCTCACAACCTAAAGTCTTGAAGGTTCTGATAGCGTAATCTTTTACCAATTCTGTGGTAGTCTGAGGGATACGCGCAGGGAGCTCCCTTTTGAGAGAACTCATTCCCTTACTGCCTAACTTGGAGCCACCGGCCACTTTCGCACCGCACTTGGCACCCTTGGCCCCCTTAGCACCACCGCCCTGGTATTTGTCGGAGTAGCTGAGAATCTCGCCGCTTCGAAGAGGCACTTCGCATTCAGATGCCTCGCAGTGATAATAATCGCCCATCACGGAGCAATTCACCTCCTTAAGCGACGAAAGCATCCTCTCCACGATGATTCGGGTCGTAAACTGGGCGGCGTTGTCGATGGCCTCTTCCAGTTCCTGCTCATTATGAGCCGGAGAGATGCCCACGGACGAGCCCGAATTGGACGGCTTCACGATTACCGGATAGGCCAATTTCTTCTCTATCTTCTCGATGACTCCCTTACGGCTCTCGTCCCATTCCTTATCGGAGAACCATACGAAATCCACTACGGAGATGCCGCTATCGCGAAGTATCTGCTTCATCGAAATCTTATCCATTCCGTTAGCGGAAGCGAAGGTGTTACAGCCCACGTAAGGTATGCCTATCACCTCGAGCACTCCCTGCAGGGTTCCATCTTCGCAATTAGTTCCATGAAGTGTAGGAAGAATGGTATCTATCTTAGCCACAACCTTCTGCGAATGAAAAAGTCCGGAGTTCGAATACAAATTCCTGTCGCCGTAGATGGACTTGAAATACACCTCGGTACAGTCTTTCAGGAGCGAAGGCATATCGCGATAACGCTTCAAGTCCAGAAGCGCAGAGCCTGTATACCACTTTCCCGACTTCGCTATATAAATAGGGACGATTTCGTATTTATCCTTATCCATAGACTCGATGACCTGCGATGCGGTAACCACCGAAATCTCGTTTTCAACCGAACGCCCTCCGAAAAGGACACCAACAGTAATTTTCATATACTTTCTAATTAACTACTTAAACATATCCGGAAGATCGTTCTCATAAAGGACGACCGAACCCACGCTCATATATGGCCTAACCTCTGCCAATCCCTGCGCGAGCGTATCTGCGCATATTATCCTCTCCTCGTCCATACCTGCCTCCAATGCTCCCGAAAGAATGGCCTCTCGGTTCACCTTATTCACGACAACCAGGACATCGGCACATTTCGCCGCCCTCTCTCCCAGTTTTCTGCACTCCCTCTCCTGGGCAGAACCCATCTCCACAAATCCAGGAGTAATGACTATTCTGCGCGCACCCTCGGGGATTTCCATCCTGCCAAGCACGTCCAGAGCCATAGCCGCACCCTCAGGATTAGAATTGTACGCATCGTCCAGAATGATAAGTCCGCCCTTTCGGCTAAGACTCAAGCGATGCTCCACGCTTTGAATCTTAAAGACGGCCTGCTGCCTGTGTCGCGCATCCACTCCCAGATATTCGCCTACCATAAGCGCGGCGCATAGATTCAAGACATTGTTCTCTCCTAAGAGATGAGTCTTATAATGTTCTGAACCCGAGGCGCTTATAAAGTCAAACTCCATTCCGGAAGCAGTGTAGGAGATGTTTGCCGCGCGAGCATCGCACCTATGCGCATCTATACCATAGCTATCTACCCTACAGTTAAACGCGCCACCTTTATAAGATGCTATCCCCGCCGATTCGGCATTCATAACTCCATAGCCATCTGTCGGCAGCGAATCCAGCAATTCAAACTTAGTCTTGCGAACGTTTTCCAAAGAGCCGAACGTCTCCAGATGCATCTCGCCCACCGCGGTAACTATTCCCACGCTAGGATGCACCAGATCGCAAATCTGCTTGATGTCGCCCACCTGCTTGGCCCCCATCTCCACTATAAACACCTGATGATAAGGCTCCAAACGCTCCCTTATGGTCCTAACCACACCCATCGTGGTGTTGAAATTACCAGGAGTCATCAAGACATTATACTTTTCGCTCAGAACGCGATAAAGATAATTCTTAGTGCTGGTCTTTCCGAAACTTCCCGTCACCCCTATGACTATCAGCTCCTTATGCTCGGCCAATTTCTTCGCAGCATCGTTATAATACCATCTCGACACAGCCTTTTCCATAGGACTGGCCAATCCTGCCGCCACCATCATCACGAATGGACAGAGGACTGCCCCGGCCAATGCCGCCCACGGGCTCAAAAGACACAGCAGTGCGAAAAGAATCACCTCCACGCACAAAAACCTGCGCATTCTGGGCGTAAAGACGAACTTGACCTTAGCCTTTCGGAAAAGATGTGGCATCGGGTCGCCTCGAAACCACCTCCAGAACCTGTCCATACGATAGGAATTCTGCTGATACATATTCATATAATAGAATACGAGCAGCAGGAAAAGAACCGCGGACACGCTATATATTAGTATCTCTTTCAACATATATCACTCATTTGTTCAGAAAAGAATCCGTCACCGCCCTGAAAAGCGAGGGATTATCTAAAAAGGAAAAGTGAGAACCGCCTTCCACCACTACCAAGCCTGCATCCGGAATCTTCTTCTCCATAATACGGGCATCGCGAAGCGGAGTCGCCGTGTCGTTTTCGCCCCAGAATAGCAGCACCGGCGCCTTTATCTTAGGAAGATAAACGCTAAGGTCCTGCGAAACGGTCTTCGAAAGAATGGCCTTCATACGCTCCGACGCGTTCTTATAATCGGAAGAGCCTCGCGACGCGCGAAGCTTGAGGAAAGCCGTCTCATCCTTACGCACCTTGAGAATCCACCACTTGGCCGCCTTATAGGAATAGACCTTTATATAATAGGACAGACTGCGCCGAGGACGAATTCCGGCGGCATCGGCAAATATCATCCTGTCCACGCTATTTCTGGAAGCGAATAAAATGGCTACCCTTCCTCCGAAAGAGTGACATACTATGGCTGGCTTCTCTATGTTCAATGAAGCGCAGAAAGCCTCCACCATCCGGGTGTATTCCTCCACGCCCCACACTTCCGAGGGCTCATCAGACTCTCCGAATCCCGGAAAATCCAGAGCGAAGACTTTATGATGGGCACTAAACTCCGGAAGGAATGCATCGAATATCGAATGGGTACACCCCCAGCCGTGAAACAGCAGCAAAGGTGCTCCCTCACCGGTGGTTTCGTAATAGACTTTTATGCCCTGATATTCGTAAAACATAGCCTAATTGAAAAAGTCGTCGCCTTCGTCGCCCGTTCTGCCGAAGAACTCATCGGCGTTCTCTTCGGTCTCTATATCACCTCCCGTACAACTCAAGTCGAGATTCATTCCTACAGGAGCGTCGAAGGTATCGAGCTCACTTATGTCGAGATAAGGGTCCTTGAGACACTTCTGCATGAAGATACCCCATACAGGAAGGGCCATATTAGAACCGCTGCCTAAAGCCAACTGCTTGAAGTGCACCATTCTGTCCTCGCCTCCTACCCAGACTCCGGCCGTAATCTTAGGAGTGTATCCTATGAACCAACCATCGGAGTTGTCGTTAGTGGTTCCGGTCTTTCCACCGATTTCGCCCTTAAGTTTATATTTATTACGAAGTCTTACGCCCGTTCCGTGATCTATCACACCCTCCATAAGGTTTACCATAAGATAGGCAGTCCTGTCACTTATGGCCTCGGTGTGCTTGTTAGCAAACTCCGCCAGCACATTTCCGTCGTTATCCTCGATTCGGGTAACGAAAAGAGGGTCTGAATACACTCCCTTCGAAGGGAAGGTGTTGAATGCCGACACCATCTCGCAAAGAGTCAAGTCGGCAGGACCCACGCAGAGCGAATACACCTCGTCGAAATGGCTCTTGATACCCATCTTGCGCATCATCTTGGCCATGGCGGCAGGTCCGAACTGCTTCATAAGGTAAGCCGATATGTTATTCGAGCTATGCGTCAGACCCCATTTGAGAGTCACGGTCTTTCCTATATAATCCGCCCTGTCGGTACTGCGTGGCGTCCAAGTCTCGTCATTCACCTTAAAGGTTTGAGGCATATTGACTACCTTATCGCACGGAGTCATACCCTCCTGCATGGCGAGAGTGTAGAGGAAAGGCTTGACGGTACTTCCCACCTGACGCTTTCCCTGACGGACATTGTCGTATTTGAAATACTTGTACGAAGGGCCTCCTACATAAGCCCTGACCTCTCCCGTCGAAGGCTCTATGGCCATGAACGACGCACGGAGAATGGACTTACAGTACTTGATGGAATCGTTAGGAGTCATCACCGTGTCCACGTAACCCTTTTCGTTCCACGCGAATACACGCATCTTGACAGGTTTCGAAAACTGAGCCATGATCTCCTTCTCGGAAAGTCCTTCCTTTCGACCCACACGATATCTCTCGCTCCATTTCCTAGCCTGATTCATCAATGTATTATAGGTAGTGGTATCGATGTCGTTAGGATAAGGAGGAAGACGGCGCGAACGCATCTCGCGAGTGAAGAGAGGCTGCAGGTTCTTCGACAACTGCTCCTGAACCGCTTCCTCGGCATAGCGCTGCATACGCGAATTTATGGTTACGTAAATCTTCAAGCCATCCCTGTCCAAATTATATTTCTCACCGTTAGGCTTTGTGTTCTTGTTAAGCCAGCCATACAGGTCGTCCTGCGCCCAGCGAATCGTATCTGCCACATATTCATCTTCATAGAGATACTGCGAGCGCTTAGGCTTGGATGCGCTCATCTCCTTTCGGATCATATCCCTGAAATACGGGGCCAATCCCGAATTGTGGTCCTGCACGCTGTAATTGAGCTCGATGGGACTATTCTGGGCCAATACCTTATCGGACTCGGAGATATACCCCGCCTTCGCCATCTGCGAGATTACGAAGTCCCTGCGAGTCTTGGCAGCCTCAGGATGAAGGGCGGCATTATAGCGAGTCGGCTTGTTTACGGCTCCGACCAGAAGCGCCGCCTCCTGGATGTTCAGCTCGCAAGGCTCTTTCCCGAAGAAAGTCTCGCTGGCCGCCTTTATGCCATAGGCTCCACTTCCGTAGAAGATGGAATTCAAGTACATAGCCACTATCTCTTCCTTAGTGTAGTTCCTCTCGAGCTTCACCGCGGTCACCCATTCCTTCATCTTTATCCAGACCATCGAGACATACTTGGCCCCCGGGAATCCGTTAAGCACTTCCTCGCGCGGGTATAGGGTCTTCGCAAGCTGCTGGGTTATGGTACTACCACCACCCTGGCTGGAATCCCGCATAAGAAGGGTCTTGAAAAGAACTCGTCCCAAGCTCTGGAAATCCACTCCGCTGTGGTTATAGAAGCGAGCGTCTTCGGTAGCGACGGCCGCGTGTATCACGTTCGGAGAGATGTCCTCATAGGAAACATAAGTCCTGTTTTCTATATGGAATGTGCTTATCACCACCCCGTCGGAAGATATAAGTCTGGTGGCGAGGTTGTTATTAGGATGCTCCAACTCCTCGAAAGACGGAATCTGAGCAAACTTCACCACAGAAACCACGAGGGCCGTCACTCCGACTATAGGCAGAGCGAAGAGTATCCAAAACCAAATTATAATCCTTTTTCGCGTACGTTCTTTCATAACGAGCACAAAAATACTCATTAAATTTTGAAAATTCCTTTATTTGTGATAATCTTTGCATTATGAATTTGGTTATAGTCGAGTCTCCACATAAGGCGGAGACAATTCAAAAGTATCTCGGGAAGGACTACACGGTAGTTTCTTCTAAAGGTCACATACGCGACCTACAGGAAAAAGAGTTAAGTGTAGATATAGATAACGGATTTACACCCAAGTACATAGTTCCTGCAGACAAGAAAAAGACGGTAAGCGAGCTGAAGGCTTTGGCGAAGAAGGCCGATATGGTCTATCTCGCATCCGATGAGGACCGCGAGGGAGAGGCCATCTCTTGGCATTTGACCCAAACGCTGGACCTCGACCCTAAAAAGACGGAGAGAATCACTTTCCACGAAATCACTCCGAACGCCATAACGGAAGCCCTCAAGCACCCTCGCAAGGTGGATATGAATCTGGTGGACGCACAGCAGGCGCGAAGGGTATTGGACAGATTGGTAGGATATGAACTGTCTCCGGTGCTTTGGAGAAAAATAAAAAGAGGTCTTTCCGCAGGACGCGTCCAGTCGGTGGCGCTGCGTCTGGTGACCGATAAGGAAAGGGAGATATTGGCATTCGAACCACAGGCTTTCTATAAGGTAGAAGGCGTGTTCTCCGTAGGGAGGAGCAAGGTCAAGGGTACGCTCGACGAGAAGTTCGCCGGGCTCGCAGAGGCCGAAAAGTTCCTAAACGACAGCATAGGAGCTACTTACACCGTGCTTTCCATCGACAAGAAGGATGGTACGAGAATGCCGGCAGCACCGTTCACCACTTCCACTCTCCAGCAGGAGGCTGGTCGAAAGCTGCGTTTTTCCGTTAGTCAGACGATGCGCATCGCACAGAGCCTGTACGAACGAGGACTCATTACCTATATGCGTACGGACTCCACGAACTTGTCCCAATTGGCCATAGGAACGGCCAAATCCTTCATCGTGAAGAATTACGGAGAGCAGTACTCGTCTCCGCGCCAGTTCAAGACCCACACGAAGGGAGCTCAGGAAGCGCACGAGGCCATTCGCCCTACATTCATAGAGAATACCGCCATCGAAGGTACGCCGCAGGAGCAGAAACTCTACAATCTTATTTGGAAGCGCACCGTGGCTTGCCAGATGGCAGAAGCCAAATTGCTGAACACTAATATCAAAGTGGGATTGGACAAGCGCAGCGAACACTATGTGCTCCAGTCGGCCGAAATCGTATTCGACGGATTCCTGAAAATCTATATGGAAGGTCGCGACGACGAGGTCGACGAGCAGACCGCAAGCATCCTGCCTCCGATGAATGTCGGCGACACGCTGAAGGCAGTCTCCATCGATGCCAATTGCAAATTCACCCAGCCGCCGTACAGATATTCGGAGCCGACGCTGGTTAAGAAACTTGAGGAATTGGGAATTGGCCGACCTGCTACATACGCCACGACCATCAGCACGCTGACCACAGGCCGCGGATATCTGGTCAAGGGCGACAAGCCGGGCCAGAGCAGGACAGTGACCAACCTCACGCTCAAGGGCGATGTCATCACCAGCAGCGAGAAAAAGGAAACCATAGGCGCAGAGAAGGGAAAGCTGCTTCCTACCGAGATAGGAATGGTGGTGAGCGACTATCTCGTGGCCAATTTCTCCGACATCTTGGACTACGGATTCACCGCTGGAGTGGAGAGCGACTTCGACAAGATAGCCGAGGGAAAGCTGGATTGGCATAACTGCATAAGCACATTCTACACCCCATTCCATAGCGAGGTGGACAAGGCCGTGAGCGACAGGCAATACCAGAAAATCGAGCGGGAAATCGGAGTGGACCCGACGGACGGCAAGATGATAACTGCCAAGCTGGGCCAGTACGGACCTTACGTCCAGAAGGGCGAGGACAGCGAAAAGATGTTCGCAAGCTTGGGCGAGGGACAGCTCATCGAAAGCATCACCCTGGAAGAAGCCCTGAAGCTATTCTCTCTTCCGAGAACGGTCGGAGAATTGGAAGGAAAGCCTATCGTGGTGAAAAAGGGCAGGTTCGGAGCCTACATACAGTACGACGCCCATAACTTCTCCATCCCAAGAGGTAACGACCCGCTGAAAATAAGCCTCCAGGAGTGCATAGACCTTATCCAAAAGGCTCCTTCGAAGACAGCTCTGCACGAATGGGGAGAAATCAGCGTGTTGAGCGGACCTTACGGACCTTACATAAAGGCTTCGGGAAAGAATTACAAACTCCCGAAAGGCACTAACCCGGAGACACTTACAGAGGACGAGTGTAAGGAAATCATAGCAAATCAGTCACCCACCAACAATAGAAAATCTAAAAAATGAACGAACACTACAAACTTGACGAAATGGATAGGATTATCCTTTCGGAACTAATCAATGACGCCAGAAAGCCTTATCTGGAAATCGCCCGCGAATGCGGAGTGTCAGGCGCTGCGATACACCAGAGAGTGAAAAAACTTGAAGAAGCGGAAATTATCTACGGTTCGTCGACTCTCATAAAGCCGTCGTCCTTAGGTTATACCATCTGTGCCTTTATGTTCCTCAACCTTACTGAAAACAACAAGTATCGCGAGGTCATAAACGCCCTGGAAGACGTCCACGAAATCGTGGAATGCCATTTCATCACCGGACGCTCGTCCATTCTCATAAAGCTCTACTGTAGAGACAACGCCCACCTTATGGATGTGGTGCTCAACACTATACAGAAGATTCCTTACATACAGTCATCCGAGACTATGGTATCTCTGGACGAACCGTTGAAAAGGCAAATCTGGGTACACAAGGACCATCAATAGATTTTTCTTACGAACTCCAAATCCTCAGGAGTAGTGATCTTTATATTATACCTCTCGCCCAAGACATAGGTGAGAGGTATTTTTTCTTCGCTCACCACAGACGCATCGTCCGTAAAATGAGGCGAGAAGCCTCTTTGATAGGCATTTTTAAGAATCTCCGATGGAAATGCCTGAGGGGTCTGTGCAGCGAAGAGAGTCTCGCGGTCCGGAGCAGGCTGCCCGCTCTGAACGAACTCCCCTTCCACATCCGACTTTACCAGAGACTTCAGCGTGTCCGTCACCGCAGTGACCGGAATCACACACTGCCCTTCCTCTGCCTTTAAGGCCAATTTTCTCACGAGTTCGGCACTTACCAGCGGCCTCACGCCATCGTGAACGAGCACGACGCTGCCCTGAGGAACTCTCTCGAGAGCATTTTTTACCGAATGGAAACGGGTAAGCCCCCCTTCGACCAGAATCTGAGGACTGTCGAAGCATTCCTCGCGGCAAATCTGTTTCCAAGTGTCGAAGTGAGCCTTCGGAAGCACCATTATGATATTAATGTCCGGAATGGCCTCCACGAAGCGCATTACCGTCCTGAAAAGCACAGGTTTTCCGCCCAAATCGAGGAATTGCTTGGGAACTTGACTTCCCATTCTGGTACCGGAACCTCCGGCTACGAATATTCCATAAATTTTTTTTCTCATAAGTGCACAATCTCATACAAAAATACTAACAAAAATGTTTATTTTTGTAAGAAGTAAAAATTTTGATATGGCATTCGGATTTCTTAACCAAGAATTAGCAATAGACCTCGGCACAGCTAATACCATTATCTATCAGAATGGTGTTATCGTACTGGACGAGCCGAGCATAGTGGCGGTAGACGTCGCTACAGGTAAATGCCTTGCCATAGGAAGCGAGGCTAAGAAGATGCACGAGCGCATTAACCCTACGCTCAAAACCATCAGACCGCTTAAGGACGGCGTTATCGCCGACTTTAACGCAGCCGAGATGATGATTCGCGGATTCATCCGTCAGGTAAGCAAGAGGAAGAGCAGCCTCTTCTCTCCTAACCTTAAGGTAGTCATCGGCATTCCTTCGGGAAGTACCGAAGTGGAAATAAGGGCCGTGCGCGACTCTACAGAACACGCCGGAGGACGCGACGTATATCTAATTTTCGAGCCTATGGCAGCAGCTCTGGGTATAGGCCTCGACGTGGAAGCACCTAAGGGACATATGGTCGTGGACATAGGTGGAGGTACCACTGAAATCGCAGTCATCTCCCTGGGAGGACTCGTGCAGCAGGATAGCATCCGTGTGGCAGGAGACGTATTCACCAGCGACATTCAGTACTATCTGCGCCAGCAACATAACATAAAGGTGGGCGAAAGCACTGCCGAAAAGATCAAATGGGCAGTAGGTTCAGTCCTTTCGGAACTCGAAGACGAACCGGCTCCATATATCGTAAACGGACCTAACATTATGACGGCCCATCCGGTAGAAGCTACCATCACCTATCAGGAAATCGCTCACTGTCTGGACAAATCCATAGCTAAAATCGAGACCTCGATTATGCACGTGCTCGAGATGACCCCTCCGGAGCTCTATTCGGACATCATCGAAAACGGCATCTACCTGTCCGGCGGCGGCGCCCTTCTTCGCGGACTCGCAAAGCGACTCACGGATAAGGTGAACATCAAATTCACAGTGGCGGAAGACCCGCTACACGCTGTAGCAAGAGGTACTTGTAAGGCCATCAAGAATACCGACAAGTATAAATTCCTGATGAGGTAGCATCTGATGACTCGCACGCGGAAAACGAAAGAACTTATATTGACTGCAGCAATCTTCATTTGTTTGGAGGTTGCTGCTATCGCTATTCTGCGCGCATCGAATTCTAATCAAAGCATCTGGCTAAGCCGGATCTCCACCGAAGCGAAGGCGTGGCTTTGGGGCAAGACCGACCAGGTTAACAGCTATTTCCGTCTGAAGGAAAAGAACTTGCTTCTCGAAAAGGAGAACGCCGTATTGTGGGAAAGGCTAAGAAGCTACCGCGAAGCCATGGACAGCACCGCCATGCTTTCCGGAGTCATGGCCGACGACGAATTCGAGTATATCGGAGCTCGAATCATAAAGCTTAGCACTAACAGTCAGAAAAACTACTTCATCCTGAACAAAGGCATCCAAGACGGCGTCGAGGCCCGTATGGGCGTAGTGACCCCGACCGGAGTCGTGGGGACGATAGACGCAGTGACTGAAAAATTGGCATACGGAAGGACTCTAATGAATCCGGGGTCGAGCGTAAGCGCCAGATTAGGCAGGAACGGGCTCACGGGCACGCTCTCGTGGGACGGGATGAGCAGCAACAAGGCCATTCTGCACGGCATTCCGCTCTATTTCGAGGTCGCTGTACAGGACACAGTCTGGACAAGCGGCTATTCGGAGATGTTCCCGTCGGGCATAGCTTTGGGAACGATTCGCGGCTCTGCCGTAAGGAACGGAACCACTAAGGATGTCCTCGTAGATTTGTTCCAGGACTTTTCGTCCCTCAATTTCGTCTACGTCTTGAAGAACAAGTATAGAGGAGAATTGGAGTACTTGGAAGAAAAAGGAGAGGATTTATGAACAGGACCTATCACATAATAGTGAGTTTGGCCATCTGCGTCGTTCAGATTCTGCTTAACAACTATCTGAACATATCGCAGTACGTGCTCGTCTCGCTGCTCCCTCTCGTGGTGATGAGCCTTCCGCTCAAACGCTCCACTAACTTCGCCCTGTTCGTGGCTTTCTTCGCCGGAATGGCGGTAGACTTGCTTTCGAGCTCCCAATTAGGCTGCACGAGCATATGCCTGCTGGTGTGTGCGCTCCTGAAGAACACTGTCTTCAAACTGGTCTATGGCGATGAGATTTTCTCCTTTAGGGATGGCTGTCCGCTGACATATCAGTCAAGCAGGGAGACCGGTATCGCCATAAGTATACTCTGCACCATCTACTTTCTACTCTATGTCTTGATAGACAGCGCAGGAACACTGCCTCTCAACGTAAATCTCCTTCGCTGGGTGATATCTTCGGCCATAAGCGCCCTGCTATGCTTTATATGCACTTCCGTGCTCTATAAGGGAGAGTAGCACTATGAACGATTCGAATCGCTATACTAAAATCGTCTTAGGACTCATCTTCGCCGCCTTAGTCCTGCTGTCCAGGCTCTTCTACGTGCAAATCGTCGACGATAAGTACAGGACCGATGCGATGAACAATTCCATTCTGCGCGAGACCATCTATCCTCCACGCGGAATCATCTACGACAGACAGGGAGAGATTCTGATAGGCAACAGGACTTGCTACGACATTATGGTCACGCCACGGGAGATTCGCAATCTGGACACCACGGCGCTTTGTTCCATACTGAACATAGATAAGGAGTATCTCGTCGAAAAGCTCGACTATTACAGAAAGTTCCGCTCCCGAATAGGCTATCAGACACTCACTTTCCTGCATAATGTAGACGAAAGGACTTACGTGCACTTTTCGGAGAGCGAGTATTGGTTCCCGGGATTCTACGCCCAGATGCGAAACACTCGCGACTACCCGCTGAACGCCGGCGGAAACCTGCTGGGATATGTGGGAGAGGTGGACGGAGACTACATTAAGAAACACCCTGAATACAAGAGCGGAGACTATGCCGGGATGACCGGACTGGAGGCTACCCGAGAGAAGGACCTTCGCGGCGAAAAGGGCTACTGCATCTACCTTCGCGACTCGCGTAACAGAGTGCTTACCAGCTTTAACGACGGCCATAACGATATGGACGCAGTGCCGGGAAAGAACATCACCACGACCATCGACGGTCACCTTCAGCAGTACGGCCAATCCCTTATGCAGCACAAGCGCGGAAGCCTTATCGCGATAGAGCCTTCTACGGGCGAGATTCTGGCGCTCGTGACCAGTCCGGGAATAGACGTGCTGGATTTGGAGAACATCGGGACCCGCTACCAAGACCTTCTGGCCAATCCTTACAAACCGCTTTTCAACCGTCCGGTGCAGGCTTCCTACCCTCCGGGCTCGGTCTTCAAGCTGGTAAACGGAATGATAGGATTCCAGGAGGGCGTACTGAAAGTGAGCGATATGCATCCTTGCCAATTGGGTTATTACTATACGCCAAGCCGTAAGCTGGGATGCCACAAGCATCGTTCGCCCATCAATTTCACGGATGCCGTGATGATGTCTTGCAACAGTTATTTCTGTTATGTCTTCAAGGATATTCTGGAGAATCCCAAATATGCGACGACGACGGAGGCTTTCGATGCGTGGCGGGAGTATGTGAGCAGTTTCGGTTTCGGCTCTTCGCTGGGGAGTGACGTTCCGAGCGAACTCGGGGGTACCATTCCGCAGAGTTCTCTTTATGACAAGCTTTACGGAAAGGGTCGGTGGAAGTTCTCTTCCATAGTTTCGCTGTCCATAGGTCAGGGAGAGATAGGGGCTACGCCTCTTCAGATAGCTAACTTGTGTGCGATTATGGCGAATCGCGGGTATTATTATGCGCCTCATATCATTAAGGATAACGAGCAGGTTAAGATAGATGCCAAGTATAAGGAGAGGCATTACACGAAGGTGGATTCGGTGTATTTCGAGTACGCGGTGGAGGGTATGTGGAAAGCGGTAAATGCAGGCACTGCGGCGGGCGGCACCGCGGCCCTGGCCGCCATCGAGGGACTCGATGTGTGCGGGAAGACCGGCACGGCCGAGAACCCGCACGGTGCCGACCATTCGGTGTTCATCTGCTTCGCACCGCGCGAAAACCCTAAGATCGCGGTAGCAGCCTATATCGAGAATGCAGGTTTCGGAGCCAAATGGGCTTGCCCTATGGCTTCACTTATGATAGAGAAGTATCTTAACGGAGAGATTAGCCCGGGAAGAAAGTGGATGGAGAGTTATGTGATGGATGCCGATCTTATGAACGTAGAGAAAAAATGACGGGAAAAGGTTTGAATAGAGGGCTTGGCCAGACTATCGAGTGGAGAATCATTCTCTGCTATCTGTGTCTGGTGGCAATCGGCGTGCTGAGCATCTTCGCGGCAGGTCACAGCGCCGAGGGCAGCGCTTCCCTGCTGGATTTAAGCACGAGGGCCGGCAAGCAGATTCTATGGGCGGGAATTTCCCTGTCGGTAGGGTGTGTCATCCTTTTCGTGATAAAGCCTTTCCTCTGGGAGGTGATTTCCACTCCGGCCTATATATTCGTTCTGCTGCTGTTGGTGGCGACATTGGTCTTGGGCTCGGAGGTAAACGGCTCGAGGTCGTGGTTCAAATTGGGCCCGTTGAGTTTCCAGCCCTGCGAATTGTCGAAGATCACGACATCGTTACTATTGGCCCATTTCCTGCGCGGACACGGGTTCAACGCTCGGAAGATGAATGACTTGGCCACAGTGCTGGCGGTCGTGGGGATTCCGACTCTGCTGATATTGGCCGAAAAGGAGACGGGTACGGTGCTGGTGTATCTGGGCTACATCTTCGTGCTTTATCGCGAGGGGCTATCGGGCTGGTGGATAATGCTTTTCCTGGTATTGGCCGTGCTTTTCATACTGTCGATCCGGTTCCCGCTGTGGGTAGGGTTCGCGGTGCTGGCGGTGCTGGTGCTGCTGTATTATGTCCTGTTCAGGACGCACGGGGCCAAATCGTTCAAGTCGAGGCGCCAATTGCGGGTCACTTCGGCTCTGGTGGCATTAGTGGGCTCGCTTACGATTCTTTCGACCGATTTCGTGTTCGACAATGTGCTCAAGCCTCATCAGAAACTGCGTATAGAGGTGCTGCTGGGTATGAAGGAGGACCCGATGGGGGCAGGATATAATGTAAATCAATCCCTTTTCGCGATAGGCTCGGGTGGGCTGACGGGCAAGGGCTACCTTCAGGGGACTCAAACTAATTTCGGATTTGTCCCGGAGCAGAGTACGGATTTTATCTTTTGCACCATAGGCGAGGAGTTCGGATTCGTGGGGTGCTTTATCCTCATAGGACTGTTCGTTTACTTGATAGGAAGAATCTTGAAGGTGGCGGAGGGGTGTCGCGAGCCGTTTAACAGAGTGTATGGGTATTGCATAGCGGCTTGCTTCTTTATGCACTTGATTATCAATGTGGGTATGACCATAAAGCTGATGCCGGTAATCGGTATCCCGCTGCCGTTCATAAGTTACGGAGGCACTTCGCTTCTGTCGTTTACCACTATGCTTTTCATCTTCTTGGCTTTGGTGAAACAGGAAAGGCGGTATTTTTGATTTTCAGATATTATTAGTATCTTTGTTTCCCTCAAAACGGAAGCCTTGGTGGTGGAATGGTAGACACGAGGGACTTAAAATCCCTTGGCCAGAAATGGCTGTACGAGTTCGAGTCTCGTCCGAGGCACCTAAAGAATGCAACTGCACTGCGGTTGCATTTTTTGTTTGTTTTTCTGTTAAAAAATTTGGATACCAAAGTGGCATCCATTATATTTGCAAAAAAAGAAAGAATTATGACGGTTGTAAGCATACGTGATTTTAGGGCTAACCAAGGTAAATATCTAGGGTTGGCCGCAAGCGGCGAGAGTGTCATTCTAACCTCGCGCGCTGGCAGTTTTAAGATAGTGCCCATAACGGAAGATGATGGTCTGGTAAGCAAAAAGGACTTTCTCGCCCGTGTGGACGATGCGCGCAAAAGCATAGCCGATGGTAAAGGAATATCGGTGTCAGGAAAAGAGGAGTTGGATTCTTTATTGGCTAATCTTTAGATGTATAAATTAATATTTGCTCCTCAAGCTCTTGAGGATTTATCTAAACTTAAAAAATCTGAACCTGCAGCATTTAAAAAGGCAGGGAGATTATTAGCGGAGTTACAGGAACATCCTCAAACGGGAACTGGAAAACCGGAGCAACTCAAAGGTGACCGTTCCGGACAATGGTCTCGGAAGATTTCTATAAAACACCGACTAATATATGAAATAAAAGAATCAATCGTGAATGTGGATGTACTATCGGCTTATGGGCATTACGATGAGCACTGATAACTATCACCATTAAGGCACGCTTTTTGACAATAGCCCAGGCATTATGAAAAAGATCATTTTAACTGTCGCTCTCGCAGCGATGTCATTTGTAGGGGCATTTGCCCAGGACGTTCTCGGTAAATGGAAACTGGAGGATGGCAGCGCCATCGTCGAGGTGTATAAGGAAGGTGACCACTATAATGGTCGTGTAGTATGGCTGGCAGAGCCTACTGACCCTAACGGAATCCCTTATAAAGACGCTATGAATCCCGACCCGAAGCTTCAGTCTCGTGAGATTATGGGGCTGAATATGCTTCACGGACTGAAAAAGGACGGAAACAAATATGGTAATGGTATGATATACGACCCGAATAACGGAAAGACTTATTTTTGTTCTATGAAGGTGGACGGCGACATCTTGAAAGTTCACGGCTCATTGGACAAAAAAGGCTGGGTCGGAAGAACGATGGATTGGTATCGTGTAAAGGAATAAATTAGTTGACTTTAAAGCACAACGGGCGGCTCGGATTGAGTCGCCTTATTTCGTGTGAAGCGGGAATGAAAAATACTATGTCAAGGATATCCACCTCAAGGAGATGCCTTCAAAAAGAAAAAGTATTACTAAAAAAGATTATATCTTGCGATTTTGTAAAATACGTTTTATAAAATTGTAAAACATAATTTAGAAATTTGTTTTTCGAGAGATAATACTCAGCCATATTAAAGTGCCTTCGTAGTCGGTCCCGAAGGACTTCCTTTGGAGGACTTCTTCAGCATTGATTTGAAGGGGGCGGTAAAAGTCGTTGGAAAAAGTGCGACGAATCACCGAAAAGTCGTTGGAAAAAGTGTAAATTGTCCTCGAACCAATCGACGTGGACAAGGTGAATGCTATGGCCAAGGAGATTTTAGGGTAAGTAATTTTTATAGTCATTATGAAGTATTTAGGTAACATTCTTTGGTTTTTATTAGGAGGATTCTTAATCTCACTAGTGTATTTCGTGGTAGGCCTTCTCTATTGCGTGACCATCATTGGCATTCCATTCGGCTACCAATTATGGAAATTTGGCGTATTCTCCTTATGGCCGTTTGGTACGGAAGTCGTGGATGGGAAAAATGCAGGAGGCTGTACGAGTGTGTTTATGAACGTGCTCTGGATTCTAATAGGATGGTGGGAGATAGCTCTCGTACACCTAGTTTTCGGCCTATTCTTCTGTGTAACCATCATCGGCATTCCATTCGGCTTGCAGCATTTCAAGATGGTAGGTCTCTCCATTATGCCGTTCGGAAAGACCTTTAAGGCAGCGAAATAAAAACTCGAAGACCTCCCCAGGTGCGCTGGTCTACGGGAAGCGTGGGAGGTCATATCAAATGCAAAGTTAATACTATTATTGTATTTTCCAAGCGGTCTTACCGTTCGATGCCTACAAGTATTTCTTTCCTGCTCGCGGCGCCGAGCACGCCATAACCACCCGAGACGTTAGAATAGGCGAAGTTCGGTGGACTCAAGCCCAGAATGCCCAGAATGTTGCTTTCCTGGTTATATCTCGCGTTCAAGTAGCCATAGGCAGAATCCGAAAGCGAGTACACCAGCAGCTGGTAATCCCCTCCCTCGGGGTCCGATGCGAAAATGAACTCGCCATTTTCGAAATCCTCTCCTCGAAGCAGAATAAATTTATAAGAATGATAATAGGTCTGCCAATACACTGTCTTAAGCTGCGACGAAAGCATCTCCAGATAACTGCCACCGGTATAATCGTCATACACGGTCGCGCTCTTCCACTCGCCCTCTCCACCTCTGATGTTCAGGCATATAGCATAATTCTGAGATTCCTTTCCGCCGATCAGCGTCCACTTAATCCTATCCGGGAACACCTCTGCACGCGCCTCCACCTGCGGCCTTTCCGGCACATCCGTGCGCGCACTGATTTCAGGGAGTCCATTGGCCTTCATCTTCAATGCCAATTCGCCCGCTCCATCCTCCACCTTCGGAAACATAAGGAACGGCTGCCCCTCCACCTTCGACAGAGCCACCGACACCCCGTCCACGGCCAATTCCGCCGACAATCCCCGCACTTCCAGCGAAGATTCCTTAGGCGTACCTACAGGGATTGTTTTCAACACTTTAATATCAGAAGCCGCATCGTCGAGACCCACTATCGACTCTACAAAAAGCATAGAAGTCTTGTCGGAAGACACGACGTCGAACTGATACTCACAGGAAACCAGCGAGACGAGTGCGGCGATATATGGAACTATCCTTTTCATAACTAAAACCTCCAAGTGTAACTAATCGTAGGGATGATGGGAATCACGCCAAACGCAGTTCCGGTAACCTCCTTTCCGGTGACATCCACCGTTCCGAAAAGCGCATTTACCCGATTATAAGCGTTATAGATACTTACATTAAGCGTACGACTTCGCCCGTCCCTCAAATATTTATGCCAGTTCAGCCCCACGTCCAGACGATGATAATCCGGGAGATGGTAGTTGTTCGGCATACTATAGATGAAATCCGTGTTCCCGGAGTCTTCCTCATTCTGAGGCGGTATCCAAGTCAGCGAACTAGCTGCAGTAAAGCGGTTTCCGGTGTGATAAGTCCAGCAAGCGTAGAGCTCGAATCGAGGAGAGAAGCGATAATTGGCATTCAAGGTCAGCCTATGCAGGTTATCGTTCCTGTCCGGGAACCACGTATGATAGTAGGTCGGGAAAAGTCGCTCGCTTCGCGAAAGCGTGTAATACAGCGCGCCGAAGAAATGCGTATCGGTGTATTCCACAGAGAGTTCCGCACCGTAAGCCCGACCGCGTCCCTCGAGATAATCCAGCTCCCATTTATCCAATTTAGGAAGCATCGAGTTAGTCCCGTCGTACTCGTAGAGATGCTCCATCTTCTTGTAGAAAGCCTCGACGTCCACATTCCACTTCTCGCTCAGAGTAAAAAGCGCGCCGAGAACGAATTGGTCCGCCGACATAGGCTTCACGCGCGAGGTAGACGGCATCCAAAGGTTCGTCGGCAAATCGATATAGCACACCGATACCAAGTGCGAGAATTGGTTCATCTTCGCATACGAAGCCTTCAGGCTCACCCACGGGGTCGCATCCAGTCTTATGGCCAATCGGGGCTCCAGCCTATTGTACGCCCTGCCTTTCACTAAAAACAGAGCGTCGCGAAGGCCCAAATTCACTTTCAGACGCTCTCCGAGGCTGATTTCATCTTCTATATAAGGTGCGATTTCCGCACCCAAGTAGTTTAGCGAGGAACTCCCGTGAGCCTCGTCATATTTTACGGAATTCACCTTGAGGACCATATCCATCTTCCTGTACGGGTCGTAAATATGCCCTACTCCCTGAACGCCCATGCGGATATGGTGATTATCCAGACCATCGAAAAGCCAATCGGAAGCCGCTCCGATGTCGTGAATTCTCGTGAAATCCCTCTCATATAGGCTCAGGTCTACGTTCTGACGCACCCCCTCAGTTACTTCGGACTGCAAGGCGCTGAGGTCCATCACTATGTCGGATGTGTAGTTAGTGTAATACACCTTCGAATCCATAGACCATCCGCTTTCCGGCCACACCTGCTCCCACCTTAAAGACGCTAAGGTATTACCCCATATAAGCTTGGTTTTCAACTTGCTGTTATTAATCGACCCCGTCTCCTTGTCTTCTTCGTTCATATCCCCCTTGGCCGTCAGGTAATCGTGCCCATAATACGCAGAAAGGCTGAGTTTCGCAGTAGGCGACAGAAGGTGTACGAGTTTCAGGTTAAAATCTCCGAAGTCGAAATGCGTGGCGCTGGCCACCTCCTCACCCATTACCTCGCCATATTTCTTCTTTATGACAGGCATCGCCAGGGTCTTGATTACGTCGAGCCAAGTTCTTCGCATTCCGAAATTCAAACTCGTCTTATTCTTGACCAACGGTCCCTCGATCTGAAAGTGGCCATCTATCAGGCCAAGCGAGGCCGTTCCCTTCCATTTGGTGAAGTTTCCGGCCTTTACATCCACATCCACCACGGAAGAAAGGCGACCTCCGTACCTAGCAGGAAATCCACCCTTATAGAAATCGACGCCATCGGTAACGTCGGTGTTGAACGAAGAGAAAAGTCCTATCACGTGGCTTACCTGATAGAGAGGCACTCCGTCGAGAAGGAAAAGATTATCGGAGCCATCGCCTCCACGAACATAAAGTCCGCTGGAAAGCTCCGTTCCGCTCGCCACACCAGGTAGAAGCCGAAGCGTCTTGATAAGGTCAGGAGTTCCTAAAACGGCAAATCCCCTCTTGAGTTTTACCGAATCGAGCTTGACTATGCTGGTTTGGCTTCTCGCTGCGAGCTTTTCCTTAGCCGTCTGCACGATGGCAGCGGAAAGGGTATCCACCCTTTCCTGTGGGGCTTGTCCCTGCGAAAGAATACACAGGAATAGTCCTAACAAGCTAAAACACAGCTTTTTCATAAATTATTTATTTACTCCCAGTTCAGCCTTCAGATGTCTAAGCAAATCGAAAGCCTGAAGAGGAGTCATATTATTCAAATCTGCCTGCGAGAGCTGGTCTCGAATCGAACTGAGTGTGGGGTCGTCGAGCTGGAAAAGAGAAAGTTGCATTTCAGGAGCACCTCCTCCCGATACGTTCTGCACGCCACCCGCCTCCAGATTATGAAGCGTTCTCTCGGCAGCCTCCACCACCTCCTTAGGCATACCCGCCATCCTGGCCACGTGAATACCGAAACTATGTGCCACACCGCCAGGAAGAAGCTTTCTTAGGAAAACTATGCTCTTCCCTTCCTCCTTCACCGCGATATGGTAGTTCACCACTCTAGGCAGGACATCCGCCAAATCGTTCAACTCGTGATAGTGTGTGGCGAAAAGCGTCTTAGCCCCCTTTCCGTAGCCGTGAATGTACTCCACTATGCCGCGTGCTATGGACATACCGTCGAAAGTGGAAGTTCCACGTCCTATCTCATCCAAAAGCACCAGTGAGCGGGCGCTCAGATTATGCATAATCATCGAAGTCTCAAGCATCTCCACCATAAAGGTAGATTCTCCGCGTGAGATGTTGTCGCTCGCTCCGACACGAGTGAAGATCTTATCAAAATAGCCGAAATGCGCACTCTTCGCAGGCACGAAAGAGCCGATTTGGCCCATCAGCACGATAAGAGCACTCTGCCTTAGGAGCGCTGACTTACCCGCCATATTAGGACCGGTAAGAATCATTATCTGCTCCTTCTTGCTGTCGAGATAAAGGTCGTTAGGTATATATTCTTGGCCTACAGGCATATAGCTTTCTATCACCGGATGTCTTCCCGCTTTTATGTCTAAAACCGAAGAGTTATCTATCACCGGACGGCAATAGTCCTTATCCACTGCCTGTTGCGCAAATCCCTGTAGGACATCTATTTGCGATACCACACGGCAATTCTCTTGAATCACCCTTATAAACTCGCCTATATAAAGCACGAGGTCCGAATAGAGTTTCGATTCCAGTTCGTAGATACGCCCCTCGGCTCCCAAAATCTTCTCCTCGTAGTTTTTAAGTTCCTCTGTAATATAGCGTTCTGCGTTAACCAGCGTCTGCTTTCTAATCCACTCCTCCGGCACCTTGTCCTTGGAAGAATTCCTAACCTCGATATAATAGCCGAAGACATTATTATAACCTATCTTCAGCGAGCCTATCCCCGTTCTCTCTATCTCGCGGCGCTGAATCTCAAGAAGATAGCTCTTACCTCCGGTCGACACCTCCCGCAGAGAGTCCAGCTCTGCATCCACCCCCTTCGCGATGACATCTCCCTTTCCGACCATAGCCGCCGGGCTTTCTGCCAATGTCCTCTCTATCCTTTCTATCAACTCTTCGCAAGCCTTCATCCCCGAACCGAGCCGTACGAGCGCATCCACCTGTGACGTACAGGCCAATTGGGCAATCGGAGCCATCTGACGCAGGGACCTGGACAGCGACTTCACCTCGCGAGGTAGAATCTTTCCAGTGGCAGCGCGAGAGATAATGCGCTCAAGGTCACCCACTTCGCTAAGGAGCGATTGGCATTCTGAAAGGGCAAGGTCGTTATCACAGAAAAACTGGACCACATCGTGTCTGTCGCCGAGCTGCTGCAGCGAGAAAATAGGCATCGCGAGCCACGAACGCAGCAGGCGCGCACCCATAGGCGTAAGGCAGCGGTCAATGCACTCGACCAGGCTCACGCCGTCTTTCCCGGCAGAAGATGAGAATACCTCGAGGTTTCGGAAAGTGAATTGGTCCATCCAGACAAACTTTCCCTCGTCGATTCGCGAGATGCCGCAGATGTTCTTCAGCCCCACGTGCTGGGTCTGCTCCAGGTAGAATATCAACGCTCCTGCGCTGCAAAGAGCTACAGAAAAGCTCTCTACGCCGAATCCCTTAAGGCTTTTCACCCCGAATTGACGGCATAGTTTCTCGTAGGCCGAATCGTAGACGAAAGCCCACTCGTCGATAGGAGAGATGTAGTAGTCGGGAAATCTCTCGGCCACTTTCGCGCGAAGTTCCCTTCTTACTACCAATTCCTTAGCTTTCAGCGAACTGAGAAGCGTCGCGATATAGTCGATGCTTCCCTGAGCCACCTGAAAGGTGCCTGTAGACACGTCCAGAAAGGCAGCTCCGCAAGTTTTGTTGTCGAAATCGAGTCCCACCAGGAAATTATGCTCCTTCTGGTCGAGCATCCCCTCTCCGAAGGCAATTCCCGGCGTAAGAATCTCGGTTACTCCACGTTTGACTAGTTTATTCTTAGTGAGCGCCGGGTCTTCAAGCTGGTCACAAATCGCCACCTTATACCCCGCGCGAACTAATTTTTGAAGATATGTTTCTATGGCGTGATGCGGGAAGCCGGCCATAGGAGTAGGCTCCTTGTCCCCATTAGAGCGTTTCGTGAGCACCAGCCCCAAGACCTTGCTTGCAGTCAAGGCATCGTCCGAGTAAGTCTCATAAAAATCCCCCACCCTGTAAAGCAACAATGCCTCCGGGTGCTGGGCCTTAACAGCAAAATACTTTTTGAGCATCGGGGTGTCTTCCGCCTTCTTCGCCATAATGAATTACGCTTTTTGTGCTACTTTTCCTGCCAATTCGAGAAAGGCCATCGCATCCGGGCCACTTGACAGGGCTATAGGTTCGCCCTTATCGCCACTTTCCCTAACGCTCTGCACGAGCGGAATCTGTTCGAGCAGGTCGAGTCCGGTTTCGCGAGCCATCTGCACACCGCCTTCTTGGCCAAACAGGAAATACTTCTCATCCGGATGTTCGGCAGGCGTGAACCACGCCATATTCTCCACCAAACCCAGTATGCGTCTGTGAACGTTCTCGTTCTGAAGCATATTCACGCCCTTCAGCACATCGGCCAATGCCACCTTCTGCGGAGTAGTCACGATGATGGCGCTCTCCATAGGGATGTCGCCCACGAGAGTGATGTGGATATCGCCCGTTCCCGGAGGCATATCTATGAGGAGGAAGTCCAGCTCGCCCCACTTGACTTGAAGGATCATCTGCTTAAGGGCATTGCAAGCCATAGGGCCACGCCAGATAAGTGCTTGGCCTTCACCTGCGAAATACCCGATGGACATCCATTTCACCCCATACTTTTCAGCAGGGAGCATGAGAGTCTTCCCATTTTCTTCTATCGCTTCCGGCTCGAACCCTTCGGTGCCGGTCATCGTCGGCACGCTTGGCCCGTAGACATCGGCATCGGCCAATCCCACCTTGTAGCCCAGTCGGGCGAGCGCTATAGCCAAATTCACCGAAACGGTGCTCTTTCCGACGCCACCCTTTCCGGATGCCACGCCGATAATATGCTTGATGTTCCTTACTTGGGAGTCATCCAAATCAAGGGTCTTCTTCTTAGGCTTGTCGTCTTCCACGACCACGGCCTTCACATCGACCTCCACTCCTGGGAAGTTCCTTATGAGAGTGGCGCGGGTAGCTCCTACGAGATACTCCGTAAGAGGGTCACGTCGCTTCGGGAATCCGAGGGTGATTTCTATGTGATTATCCTGGGCGAGAATGTCCTTGACCATACCCAGTTCCACTATGCTTTTATTCTGCCTGCCAGGATGAAGAACCTCCTGCAAGGCCTGCAATATCTGTTGTTTTTCCATACTATACTTTATTTCCGCCCTCACATCGAGGTGCGCGGAGTGTAAAGTTACGAATTTTTATCCATCTTTCCGCTAAAAAAGAGTCGGTTCGAGTTCTTTCGGGTGAAAGCTCTTGCGGTGATATGGGGTGTAGCCGAAGCGCTTGATGGCTTCGATATGTTCTGCGGTGGGATAGCCCATATTATGCGCCCAACCGTATTGGGGATATTCTCGGGCCAATTGGCGCATCCTATCGTCCCTGTAGGTTTTAGCCAGCACCGAGGCTGCGGCGATGCTTGCATAGGTGGCGTCCCCGTGGACTACAGTCTCGAAGGGAATGTCCTCGAAGGGCTTGAAGCGGTTTCCGTCCACGAGCACGAACTCCGGACGGGTAGATAATTTCTTAAGCACGCGGTGCATCCCGTCTACCGAGGCCCAGAGGATGTTCAAGCGGTCGATGTCTTCGGCGCTCACCTCTTCCACAGCCCAGGCTAGGGCTTGCTGCTCGATGATGGGCCTGAGTTCGTAGCGGGCCTTTTCGCTCATCTTCTTCGAATCGTTCAGCAGCGGATGATAGAAGTCCTCGGGCAAAATCACGGCTGCAGCATAGACCGGTCCGGCCAATGGCCCACGCCCCGCCTCATCGCACCCGGCTTCCAGAAGCCCCTGGTGCATATATGGTTTCAAAATTGGCATATCTCATCTGCAAAGATGCCCATAATTTATTTTTAGTACAACGTTTTGTGGGATTTTCGCATCAATAATGTTATATTTGGCTTAAAATCTACACGATATGAAAAAAGCAGGTTTATTTGCCCTATTGGGATTCACCGGTATTACCTCTTGTAATCAGCCACAAGTGGGTGACCAACTCGTGGAGTATGGATGTCCTAACGCAGACTATAAAGTGCTCGGCACAGTGAAAGACAGTGCTGGAAAGCCTATCAAAGGCATACAGGTGGTATCCGAAGAGACTTTCCGTGACAAGTCCGTATTGCGCGACACTACTTATTCAGACGCTAATGGTAATTTCTCGCTCCAGAAAAGCGACTTTCCGTTAGAGAGGACTCTGAATGTCATCTTTAACGATGTCGACGGCGTGGAAAATGGCGGTGAATTCGAATCGAAGACTGTAAGCGAAGTGGAATACAAGCAAGACAAAAAGGGTTCAGGCTGGTATCACGGCTCTTTTACGGCAGAGGTCAACACTCAGCTGGACAAGAAAGCATCCGAATAATGGATTTGGATGCAAGACATAGGCTCGCTCTGGAGTTACACAGAGCACAGGCGCAAAGGGTCGTGAAAAGCCATCCTTTGCGTCAACTGTTTTGGGAATGCACACTGCGATGTAACTTGAATTGCAGGCATTGCGGAAGCGACTGCAAGCACGTTTCCGCCGTAAAGGATATGCCGAAGGAGGATTTCTTAAGGGTATTGGACGAAGTGCGCAGAGTGGAGGATTCCCATAAGGTGATGGTCATACTCACCGGTGGCGAGCCGCTTATGCGAACGGACCTCGAGGAATGCGGACGGGCCATATATGAAAAGGAATTTCCGTGGGGAATGGTTTCTAACGGATTGGCCCTGACGAGAACTCGACTGGATGGGCTTCTGGCGTCAGGCCTTCGCGCCATAACCATAAGCTTGGACGGACTTGAAGAGGAGCACGAATGGATGAGAGGGGTTCCGGGGAGTTTCGCGCGGGCGGCCAATGCCATCGAGATGGTTTCGGCTACGCCGGACTTGGTTTCGGATGTGGTGACTTGCGTCAATAGGCATAACTACGACAAACTTCCGGAAATTCGGGAATTTCTCTGGTCCATAGGCGTAACGGCTTGGAGGCTTTTTACGGTCTTCCCGGTCGGGCGCGCCGCACAAGACCCTGAATTACAGCTTTCTCGCGAGCAGTTTCGCGGGCTCATGGAGTTCATAAAATCTTCGCGCAAGAAGGGACTGAACATCAGCTATGGCTGCGAGGGATTTCTGGGGAATTACGAGGGCGAGGTGCGTGATCACTTTTTCTTTTGCAGGGCAGGTGTTACCGTCGGGTCAGTCTTGGCCGATGGCTCCATTTCTTCTTGCCCTAGCATACGGGCCGATTACCATCAAGGGAACATCTATAAGGATAACTTTATGGATGTCTGGGAGAATCGCTTCCAGCCTTACCGCGACAGGAAGTGGATGCGCACAGGAGAATGTGCCGACTGCAAATGGTTCCGCTACTGCCTCGGAAACGGAATGCACCTTCGCGACGAAAACGGCGCCCTCATCCTCTGCCACATGAAACGAATGTAAAGTTTAAGATAACTTATCGGTTATTTGTACAAACTTGCTACACTTATTAAAATTTGTAGTATATTTGTACAATAATTATATATATGCGCGACTACGAACAATTCCTATCCTCCTCCACCATTAAAGCACAAGGGAGGAGCAAGTATTACAAGATGCTTGACGAGGCGAAAAATGGCGAACTGATTCAAGTACGCCGTGGAGTCTATGCCACACCAGAGCAATTGAGCGGCAATATGATAGATATTGATGCCATTGTAAAGGATGGCATACTCTGTCTGTGGTCAGCTTGGAATGTTCATAAACTTACGTTGTCAATGCCGCAGGCATTCCACATCGCAGTTCCAAGAGGCAGGAAAGTGACCATTCCTGCATTTCCACAAATTGAAATTCACCATTACACAAGCAACATTCTCAATGTAGGTGTGATAAAGATGAGCATCAATGGTTTTTCCATCAACATATACGATGTGGAGCGATGCGTCTGCGATGCGGTAAAATTCAGGAACAAAATAGGCACTGACATATGTTCCGAGATACTCAGCAACTATCTGGAAAGACCGGAAAGGAATATCTCTAAACTTATGGACTACGCAAAACTCCTCAGAGTACACACAACTCTTGAGAAATATCTGGAGGTCAAACTATGAGCAAGGAAAGAATTAATTACGGAAAGTCCATCCGGAGCAAATTGCTTAACATCGCCAAAAGTGAAAATATATTTTATCAGACTATTCTTACGCGCTACTTTCAGGAGAGATTGATATACAGAATATCTCAAACACCTTTCCGCCAGAATTTCTATCTGAAAGGAGGGGCGCTGATGTATGCGCACGAAAAATTAGCTGCCAGACCAACATTGGATATTGACTTCCTGGGCAACAACATTAGCAATAACGGTGAAAAAATCGTTGCGGCTTTTCGCGAGATATGTTCATTCCCTTGCGAAGAAGACGGAGTAAAATACGATGTAGAACACATCACTTCAAAGGACATTACTGAACTCAAGGACTACCACGGAGTGCGACTGAGTATTCCTGTATCTATGGACACAGTCGCACAAGTTATGACAATGGACATAGGGTTCGGAGACGTTTTGACACCAGCGCCAGTTGCACTTGACTATCCGTCCCTCTTGAAACACCTTCCTGCCGCCAATATTCTTGCATACTCACTTGAGACGGTGGTTGCAGAAAAGATGCACGCAGTCATCGACCTTGCAGATCAGAGCAGTCGGATGAAAGATTACTATGACTTGTACCAAATACTGAATACTCAAGAACTTGACACAGAGGTTCTGCAAGAAGCCATCACTAGGACATTTGAGAATAGGCATACTAGATACGACCCTGACACAATGTTTTTTAGGGACGACTTCGGTTCAAATCCGATAATGAAGACCCGCTGGAAGGCATTTATGAAAAAGATTTTTGCCAAAAGTGAAGACATTCCGTTCTCAAAAGTTATTGCATATTTACAAAAATATCTGCTACCTTATTGGAACCATCTGAATCAATGAAGAATATTTTCCATACATATACATTCCACGAAGCCAAGAACATCGTCATCTGCGGAGACATCCACGGGGAATTCAATTCTCTGATATACAAATTGTGCATCCAATACCAACTGACGGACACGCTGCTCATCGTTGCCGGAGACTGTGGATTCGGATTTGAAAAGCCCGGATATTATGAGCAGGTATTCAACCGCAATTCCTCAAGGCTAAGCAAATCCAACAACTGGATTGTGATGATGCGGGGCAACCACGATGATCCGACATATTTCAGTGAAGAAAAAATAAAGCACCAAAGATTCCGCACAATCCCGGACTATAGTGTCATTCAAGCCTGCGGACACAACATATTATGCATCGGCGGCGCCATCAGTATCGATCGAACCTATAGAATAGAACGCAATTCCAGACATTCTGCTTCCAGTGTCGCTTCCTATTGGGCAGAAGAAAAACCAATATTTAATGAAAACGCCTTAAATAATATCGGACAAAAGTTCAAGATAGACGCGGTCGTCACACACACTTCCCCATCATTCTGCGAGCTAATTTCAAAAGCCGGCTTATCGGAATGGGCACAACGCGACTCTGACCTCCTTACAGACTGCGACCACGAACGTAATACGATGGACCAGATTATCAAATATCTAAAAGCCAATAAACATCCGCTTAAACATTGGTATTATGGTCATTTTCATCAAAGTTGGAGTTCATACATTGACGGTGTCCTATTCTCAATGTTAGACATACTGGAGTTCAAAGAGCTGCATTGAATAATTGTCCCTAAAGAATAACTATTATGAACCTTAACAAATTCATTCTCTTTGATCCACTCGTAAATGTCAGAAATGATTTGCCGTTGTCTCCGGGCAATTATATTGTTACTATTCGAGACATTAATGCCTTACCTACAAAGGGTTGCAAAATTGTGACCCCAATATTTCGTGGGCATAATCTTATCTATACAGGCATCACTGGTGGCACATTGCGTAATCGTATCTGGAATCAACACCTTGGCGACAATGCAGGAAGGTCAACACTAAGGCTAACACTAGGATGTCTTAAAGACTACGTAATAATACCACGGGACATGAATAATCCAGACAATGGTATTGTCCGTTTTTGCCACGAAGATGAAAGGGAGCTTCAGAAGTGGATGATGAATAACTTACTATTCTATTATTTTCAGAATAACGACGCCAAAACGATAGAGGAAGAGTTGATTGAGACATTTAACCCTCCTCTCAATCTTATGAAGAATTACAATCCAGTTAATCAGGAGTACCGTCGCGTGATATCAAATCTTCGACGTCAAAAACCTTGGCGTACTACCAATCTCGGTTTATTAGGGCTTCCTTGTCATCAACCTTAATGACGTTTCCAATAATTTTCCCAAAGCAGACCTTTTCTGTTATTCGCCCAAAACAGGAAAACACACTCTGGTTCAGGTTAAAACAGGGACAACACACAATATCATAACTGGTTTATAATCCTCTTTCAATGGGATTATTAAGAATCTTGATAAGGAGATAGTCTGTCCGTGGGTGTTTGTATATGCAGACAAGAACGCTAAGGACAATTCCCAACTTGAGTTTTATATACTCAGTCGAGAGGAGGTGTATGACTTGATTTATGAAAGCAATAATTGGTATGCCAACCAATGGAACAGAACACTTAAAGTTGGCTATCAAGTTGGAGTAGAATTGGCTTGGCTTAGGGCAGAAAGATCAAGTGAAAACGGCTCACTTCACGGAGCTTTTGATAGTACCTTGAAAGAGACGGCTCTTGACAAATGGGAAAAACTTCCATTGTAAAACGTACAGAATCAAATAACTAAATCACATTCCTTATCCCCAAGGAAACAACTATAGCAACTGCAGGAAGATAGAGCAGTTGGATAGTTTCCGTTTTTTAAGGAAAGCTTGGCAAAAAGTTTCCTAAAATTTAGGAAATGGACTGTTAAGGTCGCGGCCTTAAAATCAGCCTACCATAAACGCAAAATGACAGCCATAAAGGCTGTCATTCATCGTTTGAGCGGAAAACGGGGCTCGGACCCGCGACCTCAACCTTGGCAAGGTTGCGCTCTACCAACTGAGCTATTTCCGCAATGGGACTACAAAGGTATAAAACTTTTTTAATTATACAAAATTTTTTAACAATTATAAGTCCCACAAAACACAAAAAGTTTACTTGGCCTTGTATGTGAATGCCTGACTCTGTATCTCGGTGGTCAGACCCTTATCGGTAGAGGCGTTTCGGTAACCTACGGCATAGACCACGTATTCTCCTGATTTTTCGAGTAGATACGTGAAATCCACGGTACGCTTTCCGGTGTAGATTACGGTTTCAAGCATATTATACTGCTTGGCTATGGCGATGTAGTCCCTGGCAGCATCGTTAGCATCGGCATAGGCATTCCACTGAGCCTTTGTGCACAATCCGCACACATAGGTATAGTTTGCGCTCGGAGTAACATCCACTTGCGTACCCTTGATGTCGAAGGTAAACGTCATTTCCACCTGAGATGCCCTCAAAGTGCGGAACTTATGAAACTCGCCCTTTCCGCTCGAGATAATGCTTCCGCTCTCGTCCACATCCATATCCAGCACGGCCACATAGTAATCGGTGTTATCTCTCAAGTCCAGAGACACTTTCTCATCGTAATCGGTGTTATAGTAGCCACGATACATGAAGACGCGAGGGTTATCTGTTCCTGAAAGGGATACCATATTATTCACGTAATCCACCATTGATTTGGCCAGATAAGCCTCTCCGTAAGTATTATACTGCGAAGCCCTGAAAAGGTCCGTGTAATAATACGCAGCCGGATTCAAAGGCTCCACCTCTATGCAAGCCGAAGAAGACGTGATTTTCGAAATGCCCACCGTATAGTTCCTGTAAGCAGGCTTGGAATCGGAAACCTTGCTTTGGATGATGTGAACAGTAACAGGCTTGGCCCCGTTCCCGCTGAGGACAAGCTTCGAAGAGCGGTCTTGGCCGGAAGCGTTCTCAGCCACGGCAAACTGCACTGAAGATGATGAGACGTTCTGTATCTCTACCCAGTCTTCATCCACCTCGGCTTCCGCTACCTTTCCGTAGGCTTCGCCGACAGAGGTGAATAGGAGCGTGTGCTCCCCTCCCTCGGGACCAAACTTCAAGACAGTCTCCCCGACCTTTATTACCGACACTTTTTCGGCGGTCTCGCCCTTATCCTGACAAGAAGACAGGACAAAGGCGAACGCCGCTAAAAACATAAATACCACACTTTTTCTCATACCATCCATTAGTCACTTACGAAAGTAACCTCTATACTGTTGAATCTGTATACTACAGTACCCACGTCGATTCTAAACCAGCCTATCTCCTCGTCATTATTCTTACAAGTATTTGTGAAAGGAGTGTCGTCACCAGTAGTGACAAAATCTTTACAAGTATTGTAAGATGAGCCATCCTTAGACCATTCTAACTTGTTAGACCAGTAACCGGTTCCCAATTTTCCGTTACCGGTAAGTACTACCTCCTCTATATAGCCTACAGAAGCGCTGACGCCGATAGTTTGTCTCATCTTGACAGATGTCTCTGTGTACTCGAAGTAAATTTGTTTTGCGGTAAGAGGAACTTCAATCGTTTTTCCTGAACCATCCGTAGCGGTAGCCGTAAGGGTGAAGGCAAGCGTTGAATAGGTGTCTTCCGTTACCGTGCCCGAATACTCTGCCTTAGCCTTATCCAGGACAGGAGCCATGGTCTTAGGGTCGATGACAAGCTTATACTCTATTTCTTGTGCTGATTTCTGGGTCACTGCGATAGTCTGATAAACCACATCGTTAATCTTCACTTCGATCTTAGCCGTACGTTTAACTCCTTCATTAGCCGTAGCGCTATAAGTAATCTCGCCGTCGGCATAGCTTACTGTGAGCCATTCTGCATCCGAAGTTACCACCGGTGCTTCCTTAGAGAAAGAAACCTTACAAGAGATCTTGTCTGAAGCTGCGGCAGCAGCGAGTTTTACGTTATTCGTTCCCACCTCTACTACAGGAGCAGGGTTGATTACGATAGAGCCCATGTATGGTCTAATATCAGGTGCGCTCAACTTGTCTACCATAATGAGCAAGTCGCCATCCTTTACTTCCGTAGCGTTCTCTATTACATAGTATTTACCATCGGCATCGTATTCGCTTTCGGTAGTAGAGACTGCCACAGTCTTAACCTTAGTGGTATCAGCCCCATTTGCAAGCGCTACCGTGAAGTCGCAAGAAGCGCTCCTGGTATAAATACCCAAGTTGAGATAGAGCTCTTCTACACCCTTGAAGGAAGCCAATGAGTAGAGGATGATCTTCTTACCGTCGAAATTCGCACTACCATTGAAGCCCTGTGCCGTACCATCGTCGCTCTTATAATATGACGTACCATAATTAGACTTGGTCGCACCATCCCACTTCAAGCCGAACTTCATCTTCATGCCGTCAGGACCCCATTCCTTAGGTGCATTGTAAATGTAGCTATAACCTATCTTTCTCAAACTCCACTCCTTATGTCCTGTAAGGTCGACGTCGAAACTCTCGACTACGTCTACAGCCTCCTTGAAATGAACTACAGGAGCTGCGATGCAGCGTCTCTCGATAAGAAGTCCCTGTCTTTCATACACAAGATTACACCTGTCGGTCTTAACGGTTATCTTCACGTCATAATTACCAGGATTAGCCTCAAACCAGATGACTGCATCCTTTACGGTAACGTCCGCTTCCGGAGTCACTTCGATGTAAGAATATGAGCTCTTCTTCGTAACTTCCTGGAACTGGATGTCCTTAGTAAGGTCGATATAGAATGAACCTGCGATATCTTTCTTATCACCTACCGCCTCTATGACTACGGTGTTTACCTTATTACCTGCATACTTTTCAGGAACATCAGCAAAGGAGATCTTTCCGAAACCGAACACGTGAGCCAGATTGACTGACACATTGCCTGTTACGTCGTACTCGTCATACTGAGTCTTGTCGCGCTCCGTAGCATCTAATATTACAGGCTCACCCAAGAGGGCATTGGCATTAGCGTCCCAAGCAGTCTGAGAAGTTGTCTGTCTGTAAGGAACGGTCGCGCTGGCTTCCGTTAGGCTACTGAAATAGAAAGCAGATGAAGGACAAGCACTGTAAAGGATGTACTTATCTGCGATATTGTCTTCTGTTATGCTCCACAATGTGCCGCTGAATACAGGATTCTTAGCCTCGGCATCTACAATCTTGAATTTCAAATAATCTTCCTTAGCCGCTGCCTCGTGCTGCTTTCCGAGTTTTACATTCGTAGTAGGAGTCTCTTCCTTCGCGATAGCCACCGTCAGGTTTTCACCTTTGTCGAATGCTATATGATCTACGCTGTCGAAATGCACCTTAGTAGATGCTCCGTCGACAGCTACATTCAAACCGATATTCAGAGTCTTCCCGCTAGGGGTCGTTTTCTCCAGCTCGTTCTTGTTACAAGCCGCGATGGCCAATGCTGCCACAGCTATATATAATAACTTTTTCATGATACTCTCAAATTTAAAGGATTACTTTGTTTACCAATTAACATATCCGTCTTCGCTGATAACGATAGTTCCACCGTGAGAGCCATAAACGTCACGAGAGAGAGATACGTACTGGGCAGAATAACGGCTGTCGCTATTCCTTACCGCCTTAATGAGCAGATATCCCTTTACGAATGTGCCAGGAATCTTAGCCGTAACGGTAGCAGCCTTCTCATCTACGACAGTTTCGAACTCGAGTGATTCCACTACGACGTGAGTTGTAGCATCGCCACCGAAAAGAGTATATTTCAAGACGAAGTCTCTTCCGGGATATACGCTGTTCTCTTCGGCCTCCACCTTAATGTAAAGCACCTTGTCCTTTACTATACGGATGACAGTCTCTCCTAATGTGAATACATATTCGGTATCGGTTTCCGTCATCACGAGCTTAGGTTCCACCTTTCCGGTTACAGGAACGTCCGTCCAAGTCTTTCCGTCGAAGGAAACCATCCACTTGCCATCCTCTATCTTAAACTGAGGGGTCTTTCCGTCTTCGCCCGTAAGAGGAATCTTGGCGCCATCCTGAAGCAGGAACTCTCCGTCTACGGTCCAGTACAGGACACCGGCTTCTTCTTTCACGCCGACTACAGGAGAATGGCCGTCTACGCCGTTCTTGATGGTGGCTGTAGTACCGTCACTAAAATGAACGGTATATCCATCAGCCAACGTCTCTACTGAAGTAATGGTCACAGCCTTAGCCGCAGCAGCTGCCAATTTGCTGATTCCATCTGCATTCTCATTAACCTTAGCCTCGAGTTCATCGACTCTCTTTTCGAGAGAATCCACGCGTTTCTCGAGATCTTTCGTACAAGCGCACAAAGACGCGCACGCCAGTACAGTCAACAATAATCTTTTCATAACCAACTATATTTTAAAAATTCATTTAGAAAGAAAGGATAGGGCGGCAAACCACAGTCTGGTCAGTCCAGTCGCATACGGTCTCCAATTGGCCAGTATCGTACAGCCAGAAGATGCACACAGCACCATCGCCCTCGTTGTCGTAAAGGGACGAAGACATAATCTCACATAGATTCGATGCGCCACGCTTCGAGCTAAGCACGAACTCCTCCTTCATATCGGCAGGAACTGCGGACATTACTGAATTAAGGGCCGCTATCGGATCATACGACAGCTTCAAATCTCCACCATATTTATAATAGTATGTGATGTCGCTACTATATGTTCTCAAAGTCTTGAGATGTTCGGCCACCTCGCCTCCGCAGAATACGGAAAGCATATCCCACACTTGGCCTATGCTAGGAACATACCATCCGGAAGTCCCGGAAGGAGCGGAAGGCTTGAAATCGGTAGTCGTGAAGTCAAATGCAGGGCACTTTTGAATCTTCTCGCCAGGATATGCCTCCAGAATGTTCTGTGTCCACTGATACCCTTCGATGTCACCATACCACGCCACGCCTGTCTTCTTGTTAGGAATCGTGTCGAAGCTCGTATCGAAAGAATAGCGCGTCAGCGGACTTTCGGTGCCGTGAGCAGAACGGATGGCCATAACCAGTCCGTGGGTGTAGCCCAATGCCTTTTCCTTAGCGCTGATTCTACTCTCGTCGGTCTGGAAGATTATGCCAATCACCGTTTTGCCCTCTACCGGAGCAGGCTTCGACTCGGCCCATCGTGCAGTTATGCCGTCTTCGGCGAATCCCAAGAATCCACCATCGCTCCAAGTGCCGTCACTGTAATAATAATCACCTATCTTCGGCTCCAGCACCGGAACTTCCTTAGCCTTCACCGCGACAGTACATTCTGCCTCGAGTCCGGCACATTCTACCTTCAAAACGGCATTTCCTTCTTTCAGGCCAATCACCTTAGCCGAAGTCTGGTTGTCTCCTTCCTTCGGGTCGATTACCTCGAATTCTATAACGCCTTCATCGCCGGAAACACTCCATTTCATACTCTTCACGGTAACGTCCTTAGGAAGAATGGTGGCAGTCGTAAGGAAGGTCTCTCCCTCCACGATCTCGGCTGAAGTCACATCCAAAGTCAAGGACTCACCCTTCACGACGTGCACGTTAACCTTACACTGCGTCGAAACCTTTCCCACGGAAGCCGTAATCACGGTCTCACCTTCAGAAAGACCGGTAACTACTCCCCTGTTCACTACGGCCACGTTCTCGTTACTTGACTTCCACTCCACTAATGGAGAAGTGGCATTCTGGGGAAGAATCCTTACGGAGAATGTATAATTAGTATTCACGTCGATATTGAGAGTAGTCTTATCCAGCTCTATGCTCTCCACCGAAACAGGGACCACGGATACCTCACACTGCTCGTACTTGTCGTCCAGCACGGCTGCTATGGTCGCCGTTCCCAAAGTCAATCCCTCGAGGGTAAGGGTAATTTCGCCATCCTTTATCTTCTTTCCGGAAATGGACACTACCTTTTCGTCAGTGTTAATGAACTCTACCTTAGCCGATTTGTTAACAGGTTCTACGTTTAATACTATTTCTGCTTTCAAATCGATAGGAACGGCCACATTATTGGTTACAAACTGTAACCCAACCTCAGGTTCCTCCACCTTCGGGGTCTTCACTTCCTCCTCACAAGCAACGAAAAAAGATAGAGCCGCTAAGGCACAAATTACACTTTTAGGATTCATTTACGATAGATAAAATGTTTGTTACTAATAGTTTATGTACTAACTAAAAATCGTAACCCGCACGATTTGAGTTGCAAGTTACGATTTATAAGATAAAAAACAAACAAATTTTCGATATTTTTTTACTGATGAGATTCGAATCTTTTCATCGCCAGTTCTTCATATTTAGTTCCCGGACGCCCGTAATTGGCATAAGGATAAATAGATATCCCTCCACGAGGGGTAAATAGCCCCGTCACCTCGATATATTTCGGGTCCATCAGCTTTATAAGGTCCTTCATTATGATGTTCACGCAGTCCTCATGAAAATCGCCGTGATTACGGAAACTGAACAGGTAGAGCTTAAGGCTCTTGCTCTCCACCATCTTTACGTCTGGGATGTAGCTGATTCTAATCTCCGCGAAATCCGGCTGCCCGGTAATAGGACAAAGCGAAGTGAATTCCGGGCAATTGAACCTAACCCAATAGTCATTTCCGGGATGTTTGTTCACGAAGGTCTCCAATACCTCCGGTGCATAATCGTCTCTGTACTTAGTCTTGCCTCCCAAAGCGGTGAGGCCATCAACGGTTCTATCACTCATTATTAGATATCGTTTATTTTAAAAGGATTATACGAAATGTTCTCGTCGTACACGTCCACGCCTTCCTTTTTCTTAAGGTAGCCCACGAACCAAGTGGTCACAGGCAAGATGATAATCTCATAGAGGGTCTTGGCGCAGACCTGGGTGAGCATCATGGCAGGAATCAGCTTAGGACTTACTATTCCCCATAATGCCAATGGGAAAAAGATGCAGGAATCCAGAAATTCTCCACCTACGGACGACAGGATAGCCCTCAATCCAAATGCCTTTCCCTTCGAGCCCACTTTCATCTTACTCATAATGAAAGCATTGAAGTTAGACCCGACGATAAAAGCCAGCAATGAGGCGATGGTACTACGCGGAACCATAAAGAAAAGCGAATTGAAGTTACGAGCCACTTCCTTGCTTCCCTCCTCGATAGGTTCCGGAAGGAGACATACCAGTGTAGACATCAAAGCCACGAAAGCACTGATGGCGAAGGCAAGCCAGATGACGAACCTGGCCTTACGATAGCCGTACACTTCAGTGATGCAATCGTTAATGATATAAGACACCGGAAACAAAATAACAGCCCCTGGCAACTGCAGGGATGTATGGCCAAGCTGCCATACTCGTGGAACAAAAAAGTTCGACGTGATGAGACAGACTATGAACAGTACTGTCAACACCAAAAATCTTTTACTGAAATTTGACATTTTCTTGTTTTTTAACGTGGTTTCAAGAACACAGGGCCCACTCCGTCAACGAGTGGGACCCTACTGTTTTATACTTCTAAAGAGGTATTGAACTCTCTTAAAAATCTCAAGTCGTTTTCGAAATAGTGACGAAGGTCGTTAACCTGCCATTTGAGCATGGCGATTCGCTCAAGTCCCATACCGAAGGCAAAGCCGCTGTACTTCTTGCTGTCTATGCCCGAAGCTTCAAGTACATTAGGGTCTACCATTCCGCAGCCCAGGATTTCGAGCCAACCGGTACCCTTACAGATGTTACATCCCTTTCCGTGACAGATATTACAGCTCACGTCCACTTCGGCAGAAGGCTCCGTGAACGGGAAGTAGCTCGGACGCATTCTTATTTGGGTCTGAGGTCCGAACATCTCGCGGGCGAAAAGCAGAATGGCCTGCTTGAGGTCGGCGAAAGTTACGTTCTCGTCTATGTAAAGGCCTTCAATCTGGTGGAATATGCAGTGCGCACGTGCGCTTATGGCCTCGTTACGGAAAACGCGGCCCGGACATACCACTCTAATAGGAAGAGGCATGGTCTCCATAGCCCTTACCTGTACGCTGGAAGTGTGCGTGCGGAGAAGGAGTGGATTAAGATGCCCTGCAGACACGAAGAAAGTGTCCTGCATATCTCGTGCGGGATGATTGGCCGGGAAGTTCAAGGCCTCGAAAACGTGATGGTCGTCCTCGATTTCCGGACCCTCTGCCACGTCGTAGCCGAATTTGCGGAATATTCCCACTATCTCCTCGCGAACCATACTCACCGGATGGCGAGAGCCGAGCTCCATATTATCTCCCGGCATAGTAAGGTCTTCAAGCGAGCCCAAGTCGGCACTTGCATTCTCAAGAGTATCCTTAAGTTCCTCTATCTTAGCTATGGCCGCCTGCTTCAACTCGTTAAGCGGCTTGCCGAATTCGCGCTTCTGCTCCTTGTCCACATTACGGAACTCCTCAAACAGAGCAGTAATCTCGCCTTTTTTACCCAAATAGCGGATTCTGGCTTCTTCGACCATCTTTACGGAGTTACACTTAAGCTCCTGAAGCTCAGTTATAATTCGCTCAATATCTTCCTGTTTCATATCTTATTTATTTCCTTTTGTTCGCTCTTTTGTCCCTGGCTTTCTTCTCGCGTGCGGCGCCCTGTTTCAAATACTTCTCCCACTGCTGCTCGTTCAAGATCTTATGGATGGCGAGGTACATCTGCTCGCTCCACTTGTCCTGAATCTGCTGGTAGATGTCGGAACTCTCCACCTTCGCCTTGCTTTTCTCTTCCATCTCGGCCATCATCGCACCGTAGTCGTGAGTGAGGATGGAATCCATATAGAATACCTGCCAATACTCGAGTTCCAGAGTCCTCTCGTACTTCTCCAGACTCTTTTCTATGTTCTCGCGAAGCATTTTCTCCTGCTCTTGAGGAGACTGCTGCTGAGCCATTAAAGGCAGAGAAAAGGCCAAAGCCACTACTAAACAAAAATATTTCATTAGATTTGTACTACAAAATCGTACAAAATTAAACAATTATCGAATAAAATGAAAAAGGTTCTTGCCACTTTAACGAGTTTCGCACTATTATTTTCCATAAACAGTGAAGCTTGCACTAATGTAATCGTCACGAAAGGCGCCAGCCGCGACGCTTCGAACATCATCTCCTATGCTGCGGATTCGCATTGGCTCTACGGAGAACTGTACTTCCACAAGGCAGCCCGCTTCAAGCCTGGCACCATGCTCCAAATCAACGAATGGGACACCTGCAAGCCGCTTGGCAGCATCGCCCAGGCAGAAAGCACATACCAGACTATGGGCAACATGAACGAGCATCAGCTCATCATCGCGGAGACCACCTGGGGCGGCAGGGAAAGCCAAGTGAACCCCGACGGCATAATGGACTACGGCTCGCTCATCTACATCACCCTGCAGAGGGCCCGCACCGCCAGAGAGGCGATTCAGTGCATAGTGGAATTGGCCAATACCTACGGATACCCGTCCGAAGGCGAGACCTTCTCCATCGCAGACACCCAGGAAGCGTGGATTATGGAATTGGTCGGAAAGGGAGAGAAGAAGGGAATCGTGTGGGTGGCACGCCGCATCCCGGACGGTTACATCTGCGCACACGCCAATCAGGCAAGGATAGGCTCTTTCCCGCTGGATGATCCGGAGAACTGCCTGTATGCGCCGGACGTGATCGATTTCGCACGCGAAAATGGCTGGTTCGAGGGTAATGACGAGGACTTCAATTTCAGGCACGCCTACAATCCTATGGACTTCGGCGCGGCGCGCGGGTGCGAGGCCAGGGCTTGGGCAGCATTCAACATCCTGTGCGACGGCAAGTTTACCTATATTAAAGATGGAGAAGAGGTGACCGAAGATGCCGACGCATACCTGCAGCACGTAATGGGCTATGAACTGGAGCACGAGATGCCTCTATTCGTGAAGCCAAGCCGTAAAATCGGCGTTAAGGACGTGGCCGACGTGATGCGCGACCACTACGAGAACACTCCTATGGATATGAGAACCGACGTGGGTGCCGGTGGAAACGCCCTGCCTTACCGCTGGAGGCCAATGTATTTCGAGGTGGACGGCAAGAGCTACCTGAACGAAAGGGCCATAGCTACCCAGCAGACGGGTTTCTGGTTCGTGGCACAGTCGAGAGGAAACCTTCCACGCGAAGTGGGCGCCCTTCTATGGTTCGGATGCGACGATGCGGCGACCTCTTACCTTACGCCTTGTTACGTGAATTCTACGAAGGTTCCTGAAAGCTTCAGAGTGGGCAATGGCGACCTTCTCACCTATTCTCAGACTTCAGCCTTCTGGGCTTGCAACCGCGTGGCTCAGGCTTGCTATAAGATGTATGACCAAATGGAGCCCGTGGTTAGGAATAAAATAGACGAGTGGGAGAATTATCAGATAGAAAATGCCGTTCCTCAGATGGATAAGGAATTATGCACCCTAATGAACAAAGGACGCACTCAAAAGGCTATAAAAAAGATGACAAATTTCACTATTTGTACGGCACAGAAGATTTTCGAAGAGTGGATGGAATTAGATAAACTGCTTTTAGTCAAGTTTATAGACGGTAACGTCAAGGCACAAAACCCTGACGGAAGCTTCAAACATAGCCAATACAGTACGGGTATACCGGAGGATCTTACCCAACCAGGTTATACTGAGCACTTTAAGCGAGCCATAGTCGAGGACCACGGGGAGGCCCTCGAAGTAAAATAAAAATTTTTAATTATATTTGCCACGTACAAAATCTAAACCTTTTTAAAAATGAATGCATTGCTTAATGAGATTTGTGGCAAATACACAATCCCTCAAGAAACAAAGGCAGCAGGGATTTATCCCTACTACAAGCCTATCTCATCGGGTCAGGACCCGATAGTAAAAATGGCTGATGGCAGTTCCGTAATGATGTTCGGTTCGAACTCTTACCTCGGTCTTTCAGACGATCCGAGACTTAAGGAAGCAGCCATCAAGGCGATCGAAAAATACGGAACCAGTTGCTCAGGAAGCCGCTTCCTTAACGGCACGCTTGATATTCACGAAGAGTTGGAAGAGAAATTGGCCCGTTTCGTAGGTAAGGACCAGGCTGTGACTTTCAGCACTGGGTTTCAGGTTAACTTGGGAGTTATCAGCGCTTTGGGTTTCCGCGGAGGCTATATATTGCTCGACGACACAGACCACGCCTGCATCATAGACGGTAGCCGTCTTAGCTGGAGCACTGTCTACAAATTCAAGCACAACGATATGGATGCGCTCGAAAAGAAGCTCAAGGCTTGCGAGCCGGACGCTCCTAAGATGATCGTGGTAGACGGTGTCTATTCTATGCTCGGCGACTTGTGTCCACTGCCGCAGATTTGCGAATTGGCCGAAAAATATAATGCTTCGGTAATGGTGGACGATGCTCACGGATTAGGCGTGTTCGGCAAGAACGGTTCCGGCACCGCAGACTATTTCGGTCTCACGGATAAGGTCGACCTGATTATGGGTACATTCTCGAAGAGCTTCGGCTCACTGGGTGGATTCATCGCAGGTAGCGAACCGGTCATCAACTACTTAAAGCACAACGCTCGTTCCCTTATTTTCAGCGCATCTATGACTCCTGCAGCTGTGGCTGCGGCTTCTAAGGCACTGGACATTATGCAGAGCGAGCCTGAACGCATCGAGCACCTCTGGGACATCACCCGCTACGCTCACGCCAAGTTCCGCGAGAACGGATTCGACATCAACGCCACTCAGTCTCCTATCATCCCGCTGATGGTTCGCGACACGAGAAAGGCTATGCAGATAGTGACATTGGCCTATAACGAGGGCGTATTCATCACTCCTGTCATCGCTCCGGCGGTTCCGGAAAAGGATGTTCTCATCAGATTCGCCCTTATGGCTACACACACTAAGGAGCACATCGACATCGCCGTGGAGAAACTCACTAAGATTTTCAAACAACTCGACGTAATCTAATGGTAATACTTATTACAGGTATAACTTCCGGATTTGGAAAAGCTATGGCCGAACAGCTTCACGCTGACGGTCATAGTGTTTATGGGACTCACCGAAAGGCTACGGAATTCATTCCGGGAGTTCATTACATAAAGGCGGAGTCCACCTGTGAAGAGGATGTGGAAAGAGCCGTTAAGGAGGTTATGGATGCCGAGGGTAGAATCGACGTATTCATAAACAACGCCGGAATGGGAATCGGCGGACCTCTGGAATTCTGCTCGATAGAGGATTGTCAGAGACAGATGGACGTGAACTTTATGGGAATGGTGCGCTACATCAAGCAGATAGTTCCTATAATGAGGGCGCAAAGGCACGGGCACATAATATGCCTTAGCAGCATAGGGGGTCTTATCGGACTGCCTTACCAAGGTATGTACAGCGCGTCGAAATTTGCCATAGAAGGCTACTGCGAGGCCCTGCGTCTCGAAGTGAGCGGCTTCGGCATAAACGTGACCGTATTGGCTCCGGGCGACTTCGCCACGGCTTTCACCGCACAGCGCAAGAGCGTTATCGGCGAAGATGTGCAGAAAGCCTACCCTACCTATGCGCGCAGCTTGGCAAGCATAGAGAAAGACGAGACCTCGGGACTTAAGCCGGAGTATCTGGCTAAAAAGGTTCGTCGCATTATTCGTTCATCTCGTCCCGGTTATCACTATGTAATAGCTACTTTCTTGCAAAGATTGTCTATATTCGCAAAAGTTATTTTGCCACCTAGGCTATTTGCCGGAATAATGAAATTATATTACAAGTTATAACCAATTATGCGAGTTACATTTAAGATAGAATACCACACCGTATGGGGCGAGAGTCTTTCGCTCAGTCTGTGCGGGAAAAAGCACCCTATGGCTTGGAATGACGGCGACATTTGGAGTGTCACCGTAGATTCAGTCAAGCAAGCTGACTTGAAAGAATATGGCTATCTAGTTATGCGCGACGGACTTATCTCTCGAATCGAATGGGATGGACATCACGCTAAGATAGACGGCAGGCTGAAAAGTGCCGAAATAGTGGACCACTGGATGGACTGCCCTATTCCGGGATGCCCGTTCCCCCAGAAACACATCGCCGAGAAATTCGACATACCCGGCTTTCGTGGAGCAGGCACGGTGATTCCTATATTCTCTCTTCGAAGCGCAGACGACTTCGGCATCGGAGAGTTCCGTGACTTGCACGCCATAGTGGACTGGGCCTCTTCTACGGGCCAATCCATCATTCAGATTCTTCCTATCAACGACACCACCCGTCGCGGAGAATGGCAGGATTCCTACCCTTACAGCCCTATAAGCAGTTTCGCGCTTCATCCGCTGTTCATCCACCTTCAGGATTTGGGAATAAAGGAAACCGCTGCCTTCAAGAAGGCTCAGCAGGAACTTAACGCATTGCCGGAGATAGACTACCCTCGCGTATTCCGCGAGAAAATGGCTCTCGTTCGCAAAGCCTTCACGGCCAATGGAAAGAAGGACTTGCAGAGCAGAGCCTATACCCATTTCTATGAGCATAACGCCTTCTGGCTCGACGAATACGCACAGTTCTGTGCTCAGCGCGACGGAAACGAGGCTGAATACCACTGCTGGATACAGTTCCATCTGGACAAGCAGTTAAGCGAAGAGGTGGCCTATGCGCGTAAGAAGGGCATTTCCCTGAAGGGCGACCTTCCTATCGGAGTAAGTGCCGACAGTGCAGACGCATTCTACCATCCAGAGCTCTTCAACCTGGATTCTTGTGCAGGCGCACCGCCGGATTATTTCTCAAAGGACGGCCAAAACTGGGGCTTCCCTACCTATAACTGGGATGAGATGGCTAAGGACGACTTCGCGTGGTGGAAGAAACGTCTAAAGAAGATGAGCGAGTACTTCGATGCCTTCCGCATCGACCATATATTGGGATTCTTCAGAATTTGGGAAATCCCTTTAGAATACAAGAGCGGCCTTATGGGGCATTTCAACCCTGCTATGCCTTATAGTAAGGAAGATATCTACCGTATGGGGCTTCCTCTCGAGGGGCTCTTCCTCGAAGATCCTCGTCATCCGGGATGCTATCAGCCTATGATTACCCCGGACACTTCGAGACTGGATCATTGGCAGAAAGAGAGGTTCGATTCTCTCTACACCGACTTCTTCTACCATCGCCACGATGAGTTCTGGAGAAGGAATGCCGAGCGCAAGCTCCCTGAGCTGCTGGGCGCAAGCGGTATGCTGGCCTGCGGAGAGGATTTGGGAATGGTTCCGGACTGCGTGCCTGGAGTTATGGACCACTGGAAGATCCTCTCGCTCGAGATGGCTCAGATGGATAAGGGTCACGCTTGGCCATATCTTAGCGTATGCGCCACCTCAAGCCACGATATGGCTAATCTCAGGCTCCAAAACTACGAGGCCGGAAGAGGCGATATGCCGGCTTGGGAGGTCAAGAGAGTGCTTTGGGACCACTTGAGCTCGTGCTGTATGCTGGCCATCTTCCCTATTCAGGATTGGCTCGCGATAGACGAACATTTGCGCAGGAGCGACTTCGAGAACGAAAGAATCAACGATCCTGCTAACCCGCATCACCACTGGCGCTACCGTCTGCACCTTAACGTAGAGGAGCTGCTTACGGATAAAGCCTCCGACCTGAGGGCTCAGATCGAAGGCCTTTTAAAAGACAGCAATCGCTACTGTCAGTCGAATTCGCGATAATATAAATCCTTTAGGATGAGGCCGCAGAGCGTCATTCCGAATATGGATGTGATATGAACCAGAGACCCGTTTATGCGGGTCTCTTTGTCTTTTACGTTCTCCAAGACCTCTTCGTCGTATACGCAAGTTATCGCCTTCGCAGGAAGAGTCTTGTTCTGACGCATACGCTTTCTTATCATAGCGCCGAGCGGACATCCCCTCACGCTGAAGAGTTCAGCCACCTTGACCTTGCAAGGGTCTATCTTTTTAGCGGCGCCCATAGACGAGAATACCTGCCCGTGGCAGCGCGAGGCCGTCAGAAGCAAGTCTATCTTGTCCTTTAGCGAGTCTATGGCATCGATTATATAGTCATAGTCGTCGAGGGCGAATTCAGCGCTGTTTTCGTGCGTGTATTGCTTGTTTATGGCGACTATTTCGGCTTCGGGATTTATCTCCAGAAGTCGCTCCTTCATAACCTCCACCTTTACCTGCCCCACTGTCAGCGAAGTAGCCTCCAACTGGCGGTTTATATTGGATTCGCACACGTTGTCGCAATCCACTATAGTAAGGTGCCTGACCCCGTTTCTTATCAGGCCTTCGGCACACCAGCTTCCCACGCCTCCTACTCCGAAGAGTATAATACGCGCGGATTCGATGCGAGTCATCGCCTTGTCTCCCAAAAGAAGGGAGGAGCGGATAAAAGCTTCTGTCATAGAGATGTCGATTTTCAAAAGAAGCCGACTAAAAATTAGCCGGCTTCAATATGAAGTTTAAGTTCTAATTATTTCTTAAGAGCTTTCTTCTTAGCTGCTGCAAGTGTACAGTCTGTCATAATAGGAGTACCTATCATAATAGAAGCGTATGTACCGATGCAGATACCCAAGCAAAGGGCTACTGAAAGACCTCTGATGGACTCACCACCGAAGATTGCGATGGCAAGCATAGGAAGCAATGTACTTACTGAGGTGTTCACCGTACGAGTAAGGGTAGCATTGACAGCCTGGTTTACAGTAGTCTTGAAGTCTGCGTTAGGGTGAAGTGAAAGGTTCTCACGAATACGGTCGAAGATAACCACGTTATCGTTAATGGCATAACCGATGATGGTAAGAATAGCCGCGATAAAGGTCTGGTCGACATCCAGGTTGAATGGAAGGATTCCGGTAAACAGTGAGAAGAATCCGATAAGGATAATAGCCGTGTGAGCAAGTGATACTACACCACCGAGACCCCAAGTCCATCCCTTGAATCGCCAAGCGATGTATACGAAGATAACGAGAAGTGCTATGATCACTGAGATGATGGCGTTACGCTTGATATCGTTAGCGATGGCTGCACCTACCTTATCCGAGCTGATGATACCGTTAGGGTTATCAAGAGTAGATGTGAATTGGTCTAACGTAAGGTCTTCTGCGAAGAGGCCCTTGAGTGCTTTGTAGAGCATTCCCTCGATTTCCTTATCCACTGCGGTAGATTCGTCTTCGTACTTATAAGAAGTAGTAATCTTCATCTGGCTGTCTCCACCGAACTGCTTAACCTCTACGGAAGCGTTCTTGATGTTCTCGTCAGCAGCAGCCACCTCGTTGAATACCGAGAGCGTAGCGGTGCGGACATCTTCTGCAGACACAGGTTTGTCGAAACGAACTACATAAGTACGTCCACCGGTGAAGTCTACACCATAGGTGAAGCCCTTGAAGAAGATGCTTCCCAAAGAGATGAGGATGAGGACTCCTGATACGATGTAAGAGTACTTACGAGCCTTGATGAAGTCTACCTTAGTATTCTTAAGGAAGTTAGCCGTGAACTTGTTCTCGAATGTGATGTTCTTGCCCTTGTTTACACGGTCATCGATGATGATACGGGTAACGAAGATAGAGGTGATCACTGAAGTTACGATACCGATGATAAGGGTGGTAGCGAAACCTTTGATAGGACCTGAACCGAACACTGCCAATACGATACCGGTAAGAAGCGTTGTTACCTGACCGTCGATGATGGCAGAGTAAGCGTTCTTGTAACCGTCGGTGATGGCTTTGCTAAGTCCCTTGCCGGCCTTCAACTCCTCCTTGATACGCTCGTAGATAATCACGTTGGCATCCACTGCCATACCCAGTGTCAATACCAAACCGGCGATACCAGGAAGGGTAAGGGTAGCTCCGAATGCTGCGAGTGTTCCGAAGAGGAAGAGAACGTTGGTAAGAAGTGCGATGTCTGCTACGAAACCTGCTCCACGATAGAAGAGAATCATATAGAGGAGCACGAGCAGGAACGCGATGATGAATGAAATCAAACCTGCGCGAATAGACTCGGCACCAAGTGAAGGTCCTACGACTTGCTCCTGTACGATGGTAGCAGGTGCAGGAAGTTTACCTGACTTGAGGACGTTCGTAAGGTCAGTAGCCTCTTCGATGTCGAAGTTACCGCTAATCTCTGAGTTACCACCGGTAATCTCGGTGTTTACTACAGGATAAGAATATACGGTACCGTCGAGTACGATGGCGATCTGCTTGCCGATATTGTCTTTAGTAAGTCTAGCCCAAGTGTTAGCACCCTCAGCGTTCATAGACATAGAAACGGTAGGGTTGCCACCGCTCTGTGAGTTGTAAGACACGCGTGCGTCGGTAACTGAGCTACCGTCGAGCGGAGCCTTTCCGTCACGAGAAGAAGCCTTGATGGCTACGAGCTCGAAGATGTTGTCTGCGCCCATTCCCTTAACAGGCTTAACCGACCACATAGGACGGAACTCTGCAGGGAACATATCCTTAGTCTTTCTGAGGAGAGCGTTTACCTTAGATGTATCTGCTGCGTTAGCATATCCGATGCAAGCGCCTCTCTGGCTCTGCGATGGCTGGAGAACTGCGAAAAGAGGATTAGCCTTTTTATAAGCTGCGAACTCGGCATTGTCGTTCTGAGCGTTGATTTCGCTCTCGACTACCGAAGTCTCTGCCTTCTTAGATGGCTCCTCTGCCTCTGCCAATGCGCCCAATGTCTGGTTAGCCTCTGCGAGGAATGGATAGATCTCGCTATTCTCGAATGTGGTCCAGAACTCGAGGGAAGCTGTTCCCTGGAGGAGCTTACGCACACGCTCAGGCTCCTTTACGCCAGGAAGCTCGACCAAGATACGGCCGGTGTTTCCAAGTCTCTGGATAGAAGGAGATGCTACGCCGAAACGGTCGATACGGTTACGCAATACGTTGAAAGAGTTAGCGATGGCAGCATCTGCATCTTCTCTGATGACAGCGATTACCTGCTCGTCAGTGCTCTCTGGTCTGATACGGTCGCGCATTTCGTATGCACCGAATATCTGAGAAAGTCTCTTTCCTGAGCCTACTTCCTTCCACGCTGCTTCGAAGTGCGTGATGAAGTCACCGTGCTCTTTAACTGTTCTTTCCTTAGCGATGGCCATAGCCTGGAGGAAAGCAGGGTCCTGATTTCCGTCTGCCAATGCCTTAACGAGGTCTTCAAGCTGAACCTGAAGCATAACGTTCATACCGCCCTTAAGGTCAAGACCGAGGCTTATCTCCTTAGCCTTCACGTCTTTGTAGGTAAGGCCGAAAAATACCTTTTCGGTCGAGATGGAGTCTGTATACCACCTGCTCTCGTACTTTCTTACAGAGTCGAGGACATAAGCCTTATCCTCTGCAGAAACCTTGCTTACATCAAAAGATGAAGCTTTGCGCTCTGCATAATTCTGAGCATTCTTTTCGATGATGCTGGTTACAGCCGTGAAAGAAAGCTGATAGATGCAGGCAAGTGCAAGTACGATGGTAACAAATCTGATTGCGCCTTTACTTTGCATAATGTTTTATGTTTTTTATAATTTATATTTTTCTTCTAAAAACTATACAAGCCCGCAAATTTACAAAATTTTTCCCATAAATAAAGGACTAATCGCTCTAATTTATTATTTTTGTGGAGATAAGTCGAAAAGAAAGAAATGGTCAGATTTTTAAGGGTATTATTCATAGGCCTCGGCATTTTGGGAAGCGCCGTCTGCGCTAGCTCCCAGGATGTGGGCAGCTTATTGGCCAATGCCCGCAAGCTGATGTCCGAATACAGCTACGAAGAAGCCTCTTCTTTCTACGAGCAGGCCGAAAGTATGGTTAGCGACTCTTTGACTATCAAGCAAATCGAAAAAGAGAAGGCGCTTTGCGACAGCGCGCTGGTGCAGATGCGCGAAGTTCCCGTACTGAAAGTGGTGTCACGCGCCCGTTTCTCGAAAGACGACTTCTACCTTTACTATCCTCTTCCGGATAATTCCTTCCGACCTGTCGAAGGAGGCGATGTCATCTTCTATAACGGCACCGAAGACCATATATATCTTAACAGGGAAGAAGGCCGAAAATTCGTGACCACCTTCGGAGACAAGCTCTATTTCTCTTCGAACACCCTGGGAGGATACGGCGGATACGACCTTTTCTGCTGCGACTGGGACGAGAAGCTGGGCGAATGGAAAGAACCATATAATATGGGCTTCCCCTACTCCTCTGCAGGCGATGACTTCCTGTTCATAGAGACCGAGGACGGCAGGTTCGACCTCTTCGCCTCGAACCGCTCCTGCTCCGCCGACAGCGTCTACGTCTATGTCATCGACAAAAGCGCGACCGCCGATGTGACCACCATCACCAGCGCCGAGCAGCGCAGGGAATTGGCCCAATTGGCCCCGAATACGAACAATTCTTCCATCGTCACCTCCACAGTAAGCGAGGTGGATCCGTGGTCGGAGAAATACCAGAGCATAGTGGAGAGGGAGAGGGAGATTCTTTCGCAAATGCGTACTGCAAGCGAAGAGGAGAGACTTTCCTACGAAAACGAATTGGCCGCACTCGCACAGGCGAAAAAGCAGGTGGAAGAGTATATCTTCAGGAATAACACCCAGACCAGAAACATCATAGAAGAGGTGGACAGGGAGGTGGTAGGAGTGGAAGGCTCGTTCATCTTCTTGAAAAAGAACCTCGGCAAACCTATTAAAATCACATACTCAGAATGACACCGACACTTATCATCATTACACTTATCTTATTCGGTATCATCGCTTTGATAGCCGAATTCCTGCTCGTTCCGGGCATCGGCATAGCCGGGATTCTCGGACTTGGCTCCATTATCTATTCTGCCGTCTATGCCTTTATGCAGATGGGCACTACGGCCGGCACCATAGTCACTGCCGTGGACATCGTAATCGTGGTAGGAGCCTTGATTATCATGCTTAAGGCCAAGACCTGGAAGAAGCTCGAATTGAAAGCCGAAATCTCTTCTTCCGTGGACAATGCCAGCAAGCAGGTCGAGGTGGGCGAGCATGGCGTGACCCAGACCAGATTGGCCCCGATGGGAACGGTTCGCTTCAGCGAGCAATCCTGCGAGGTGCGCTCCTTCGACGGTACTTTGGTAGACCCTAAGACCGAGGTGGAAGTGGTATCCATCGAGAATAATCAGATTTTTGTAAAACCAATTAATAATTAAGACAATATGACACAAATCATTATTTGGGCAGCGGTCATTCTGGTCGCTCTCGTCATCCTTTTATGGTTCTTCCCTGTCGGAATGTGGTTCCAAGCCCTTCTTTCGGGAGTGAAGATTTCCCTCCTTCATTTGGTACTTATGCGCTGGAGAGGCGTAAATCCTAATACTATAGTAGTGGCTATGATTACCGGAACTAAAGCCGGCCTTAGGCTTAACGCTAACGAGCTCGAGGCACATTATCTCGCTAAGGGAAATGTAGGCCGCGTGGTTATGGCGCTCATCTCCGCTGCGAAGGCTAACATCACCCTCGACTTCCAGAAGGCTGCGGCGATAGACTTGGCAGGACGCGACGTGTTCGAGGCCGTGCAGATGTCCGTAAACCCTAAGGTGATCAACACTCCTCCTGTAACGGCAGTGGCAAAGGACGGTATCCAGCTCATTTGTAAGGCGAGAGTGACAGTTCGTGCCAATATCAAACAGCTCGTCGGCGGCGCAGGAGAAGAGACCGTACTCGCGCGTGTAGGTGAGGGTATCGTATCTTCCATCGGTTCGGCAGACAGCCACAAGGCAGTGCTCGAGAATCCTGATACCATCTCTAAATTAGTGCTTGGCAAGGGTCTTGACGCAGGAACGGCATTCGAGATTCTCTCTATCGATATCGCTGACATCGACGTAGGTAAGAATATCGGTGCAGTGCTTCAGATGGACCAGGCCGAAGCCGACAAGAATATCGCCCAGGCTCGCGCAGAGGAGCGTAGGGCTATGGCCGTGGCTCTCGAACAGGAGATGAAGGCAAAGGCACAGGAAGCCCGTGCAGCCGTCATCGAGGCTGAGTCACAAGTGCCTCTCGCTATGGCGGAAGCATTCAGAAACGGTAATCTCGGAGTTATGGACTATTATCGAATGAAAAACGTCCAGGCCGACACCGAAATGCGTGAAAGCATAGCTAAGAACTAAACTATAGTTCGGCTTTTTCTATATGGTGCTCGAGACCCATCTCGCGTAGAGACCAGATAAAATCGGAGTTCACTCTGACACGGTATTTCTTCGAGCCCAATTCGACTTTCCACCCTGTCTTGGCATCGCATAAGATGATGCTAAGCGGGGTGTTTCCTTTATTGGCCTTGAGCAGTTTCACGAGCGATGCGCGGAAATCCGGAGTAATGTTCTCGGAATGCACCTCTATCTTAATGGATTTAAGCAATGTGTCGCTCACATTACCCAGGGCTATGGCATCCAGCACTACGAACTTGTAGTTAGGCTTCGGTGCGGGAGCTCCATCCTGAGCCTTTGCGAAATACGCAGGCTTTATCTCGCCGCTTATATACACCTCCGACTTCTCGATGAATTTTCCGCGGAGTCTGTCCACGTCCTTACCGTAGAACATGAATTCCGCGTGTCCGGAGAAATCCTCGAGCGTAACCTTCATACTTGGGTTGCCGTTACGACTCACTCCGTTTACGACGGAATTAACCACACCGCCTATTCTCACCTTCATTCCGCTCTGCTTGTTCGTGCACTCATCGACCAGAGAGGCCAATTCCACCACTTCGCAGGTAGTGAAGTTTCGGAGTTCGAATTCGTATCTGTCCAGAGGGTGTGAAGACAGGTACATTCCCACCAATTCCTTTTCCCTGGCGAGCAACTCCTCCTTATTCTCATCCCCTATGAGTTCAGGCATAACAGGACGGACGGGCTTGAGCTCAGCCACGTCGCCGAAAAGCGACACGGTGTTGTCCATAAGGTCGTTCTTATAGCGGTCGGAATAAGTCAAAAGATTATCTATGAAGGTGTTGCCTCCGTCGGCAGGAGCAAAGAACTGACTGCGCTTATAGCCGAAGGAATCGAATGCTCCCGAATAAATAAGCGCCTCCATTGACTTTCTGTTAAGGGATGCGTTATTCTTAGGGTCCTTCACGTTATACTCCGCCATTCTCTCCACGAAATCCCATACGTCGTTAAACAGGCCATCCTTACGCACGTTTATGATGGCATCGGAGACATTGGCCCCGAATCCCTTTATACCCCCGAATCCGAAGCGAATCTCGCCGCGGTGGTTAACCTTGAAGGTGTTGCTGGACTCGTTGATGTCGGGATTGAGCACCGGAATCTTATGCATCTTGCAGTCCGCCATAATCTTTTTAATCTCATCCATCTTGGATAGATTACAAGAAAGGTTCGCTGCGAGGAATTCGGCCGTGTAATGGCATTTGAGCCATCCAGTCTGGTAGCTGACCCAAGCATAACAGGTAGCGTGGGACTTATTGAATGCGTACTGGGCGAATTTCTCCCAGTCCTTCCAGATCTTGTCAAGCACCTTCTCCGGATGACCATTGGCCACACCACCGGACATAAACTTGTCCTTAAGCGACATAAGGGTGTCTATCTGCTTCTTGCCCATCGCCTTGCGCAGGGTGTCGGCCTGACCCTTGGTGAATCCGGCCAATTTCTGCGAGAGTAGCATCACCTGCTCCTGATAGACGGTGATTCCATAGGTATCGAAAAGGTACTCCTCCATATCCGGAAGGTCGTATTCGATAGGCTTGAGGCCCAGCTTACGGTCGATGAAGTCCGGAATGTAATCCATAGGGCCCGGACGATAAAGTGCATTCATCGCGATAAGGTCCTCGAAACGCTCCGGATGAAGCTTCTGCAGATAGTTTTTCATACCGGCAGATTCGAACTGGAACACCACCGTCGTGTCTCCCCTACCATAAAGCTCATAAGTAGGCTTGTCGTCGATAGGAATGGCCTCTATGTCTATCTCCTTTCCATAGCGGTCCTTGATGTTATTCAAGGTCTCGTGTATGATAGACAGCGTGTTGAGTCCCAGAAAGTCCATCTTGAGCATACCCACGGACTCGATATAATGGCCGTCATATTGCGAAGTCCATACATCCTGCCCGGTTTCCTTATCCTTCGAAAGACATATAGGCATATGCTCAGTCAGGGCTGACGGGCCAATAATCGTGGCGCAGGCATGCTGCCCCACCTGACGCACGCACCCTTCAAGAGCCTGTGCGTACCTAAGGACCTCCTTATTTATTTCAGGCCCGTTTTCGAGTTCGTTAATGAACTCCGGCACAAGCCTGTAGCAGTTCTTAAGATTAATCTTTACGTCGACGTCTTCCTTACCCACCTGGAAAGTGCGCTTCACCCCGTCCACTTCCTTTTCCACTACCTTGAAGCCAGGCTTGAGTTCGTCGAACTTAGGGTTATAAGGGTATTCCTTCTCCAGTCTTTCGGAAAGACGGTCCGGAACCATATTGGACAGGCGGTTACTCTCTTCGATGGACACGTTACTTATTCGCGCCACGTCCTTTATGGCACTTTTCGCGGCCATAGTACCGAAAGTAATCACACGCGACACGTGATCGGCCCCGTAGGTCTTCTCCACATATTCGTGAGCTGCCGTCAAGTTCTCGAAGTCCACGTCTATATCCGGCATATTGATACGGTCCGGATTCAGGAAACGCTCGAACAGGAGCTGGTATTTGATAGGGTCCAGATTAGTGATTCCCAAGCAGTAAGCCACCACGGAACCGGCCGCGGAGCCACGTCCCGGACCCACTAGATAGCCCATCTTACGGCTCGCTACTATATAGTCCTGAACTATGAGGAAGTAATCCGGGAAACCCATCTTCGAGATAGTCTTCAACTCGAAGTCAATTCGCGATTCCTGCTCTTCGTTAAGAGTCTCTCCATAGCGGCGATGAGCGCCCTCGTAGGTCAATTGGCATAGATAGGCCACGGAATTAAAGAAGTCCGGTCCGCGTCCGTCGACCCTGCCCGCATCTATCACTGCCTTATATTTTTCCAGATGCGCGTCTATTCCGGCCAGGAACTCCGGGTCTATCTTATATTTCGGGAGCACGGGAGCCCTTTCTATCTTATAGGCTTCCACTTTCGATGCCACCTCGAGGGTGTTGTCCAGCACTTCCGGATGGTCTCCGAAGAGCTCTTCCATCTCTTCGCGACTCTTCAAATACTCCTGCTGGGTATAGTGAAGACGGTTAGGATCGTCGACATTAGCGTTAGTAGTCAAGCAGATGAGCCTGTCGTGCACGGTACCGTCCTCGGCGCGCAGGAAATGCACGTCGTTCGTGGCTATGACCTTCACGCCTGTCTGCGCGGCCAATTCGAACACCCCGTCGCACACCTTCTTCTGCGCTTCGTAGGTGTCCAGACTGAGTCCGCTGACTCGCGTCTTATGGAGCATGACCTCGAGATAATAATCGTCTCCGAAAAGGTTTCTGTGCCACTCCACGGCCGCCTTCGCGGAAGCCATGTCGCCTGCCATAATGTCCTGGGCGATTTCTCCTGCCAAGCAAGCCGACGAGCAGATAAGGTTCTCGTGATATTTCTCTATCACCTCGTGACTTACCCTCGGACGGTAATACATACCTTCGATGTGGCTGGTCGAGACTATTCTCATCAGGTTCTTATAACCTTCGTAGTTCTTCGCCAGAAGTATAAGGTGATAGTATCCTTTTTTCTTCTCAGTATGGCTGAAATGCTTGGTCACATACACCTCACACCCCACGATAGGCTTTACTTTGTACGAACCGTCAGGGTTCTTGTTAGCCTTGTCGTTAGCGACTTTGAAAAATTCGGGAACTCCATACATATTTCCGTGGTCCGTAATGGCTACAGCAGGCATTCCGAGCTCGCGGGCACGAGCGAAGAGCGCCTTGATGTTAGTCAGACCATCCAGTATGGAGTACTGGGTATGAAGATGTAGATGAACAAAAGACATATTTTACCAACCTTGTGCTTTAAGAGGAAGTTCCACTCCTTCCGGAGTCAACAATACGGCGCCCACTTCACTTTGGGCCATATGGCCGATGATATCGAAAGTCTGAAAATCGGCCCGGAATTTATCCAACTTGAGTATAGGAATGGTAAAAAGTAGTTTATAGTCGTCGCCTCCGTTCATGGCAGCCGATATCGGATCTATGTCCAATTCCGAGCCCAGTGCGAAGGAGTTACCCTCGAAAGGAATCTTGTCCGCGTAAATCTTGGCCCCCAAACCGCTGTCGCGGGTGAGTTTCAGCACGGCGTCGGACAATCCCCTGGATACCACATAACCAAATGAAGGGTAGACTTCAGCCTCCTCCAGATGGTCAACGATGGAAGCGCTCATCTCAGGCTTTAGGTATGCGCCCACGAACATCTTGTATTTTTCGAGGACCTCGGTTTTGACCGCACCGTTTTCGAAACGGGCTTTCTCGCTCTCGAGCAGGGATTGGCCTAAAAAGGCTGCACCCAGGGCCCCGGACACGCAGATAAGGTCCTTACTGTGTACGACACTGCGACGCTTGGCCATCAGTTCGGTGGTCTCACCGGTCGCGCTCACGCTTATGGCCAATCCGTTCTTCGACGGCTGAATGTCCAACGAGAGGCTGCGGTAGCCGTATTCATGCGCTGCGGCCAATACTCCCAACCAAAGCTCCTTCACATGCTCGAAGTCCAGCTTGGCCGATACCCCCAGGCAAATGCTCAGGGTGCGTGGATGCGACATAGCCGCGAAAAGTTCGGCAGTGGTGGCAAGCACGCATTTGTAGCCCAAATGCTTGAGCGGGAAGTATTCCAAGTCGAAATCTATTCCTTCGAGGAATGATTTGGTCGAAGTGGTGATGTACGAACGTTCAGGGCTATGAAAGAAGACAGGCTCTTCGAAGGGTTTGAATTTGGTGCCTTCGAAGAGTTGTCTTATAGCTTCCTGCTTTCCAAGTGTTGCGAATGTGTCTGTAGCCATTAAAGTTTACGAAGTAGATTGTTCATATTAACCTTCTCGTCGATGATGGAGCGCAGTTTCTCGATAGGGACTCTCTCCTGCTGCATAGTGTCACGGTCACGAAGCGTAACACAGTGGTCATTAAGACTTTCGTGATCTACTGTTATGCAGAACGGAGTTCCGATGGCGTCCTGACGACGATAACGTTTTCCGATGGAATCCTTCTCTTCGTATTGGCAATTGAAATCGTATTTGAGGTCGTCCATAATGGTCTGGGCCAATTCAGGAAGACCATCCTTCTTCACGAGCGGGAGAACGGCTGCCTTAACAGGTGCGATAGGAGCAGGAATGCTCATCACCACACGCTTTTCGCCGTTTTCCAGAGTTTCCTCCTTAAATGAGTGGCTGAGTACGGCCAATACCATACGGTCCACGCCGATGGAGGTCTCCACTACGTAAGGAGTGTAGTTCTCGTTAGTCTCAGGGTCGAAATACTGGATCTTCTTTCCGGAGAACTTCTGGTGGTTACCCAAGTCGAAGTCGGTACGGCTGTGTACGCCTTCGAGTTCCTTGAATCCGAATGGGAAGTTGAATTCGATGTCGGTGGCCGCATTAGCATAGTGAGCCAGTTTCTCGTGGTCGTGGAAACGATAATTCTCCGCGCCCATTCCGAGGTTTACGTGCCATTTCATACGGTTCTCCTTCCATTTCTTGAACCATTCGAGTTCGGTACCGGGCTTGATGAAGAATTGCATCTCCATCTGCTCGAATTCCCTCATACGGAAGATGAACTGACGAGCCACGATCTCGTTTCTGAATGCCTTACCTATCTGTGCGATACCGAAAGGAATCTTCATACGACCGGTCTTCTGTACGTTAAGATAGTTTACGAAGATACCCTGTGCGGTCTCAGGACGAAGGTATATGATGTTAGTACTGTCTGAAGTACTTCCCATATTAGTCTTGAACATAAGGTTGAACTGTCTTACCTCAGTCCAGTTAGCCGTTCCGCTTATAGGACATACGATACCGCAGTCGATGATGATCTGCCTGTATTCCTGAAGGTCGTTCGCGTTCTCCGCCTTTACGTAGCGCTCGTGAACTTGGTCATATTTAGCCTTCTCCCTCAATACGTTAGGGTTAGTGGCGCGGAACTGAGCCTCGTCGAAGGACTCGCCGAACTTCTTACGGCCCTTCTCCACTTCCTTATTTATTTTCTCCTCTATCTTAGCCAGATAATCCTCGATGAGGACATCGGCGCGATAACGCTTCTTCGAGTCCTTGTTATCGATAAGAGGGTCGTTGAATGCGCTGACATGTCCTGATGCCTCCCAAATCTTCGGATGCATAAAGATGCAAGAATCGATACCCACGATATTCTCATTAAGGCGGGTCATCGCGTTCCACCAATACTGCTTGATGTTATTCTTGAGCTCGACACCCATCTGGCCATAATCGTAAACTGCGGCCAAACCGTCATAGATTTCGCTTGACGGGAAGATAAAACCGTACTCCTTGCAATGAGCGACGAGTACCTTGAACAATTCGTCTTGTGTCATATTCTTAGTAAAATTTTTATTTCCAAAGGGGCTACAAATTTAATCAATTCCCTGCATTAATTCGCCATTAAATATCTCTTTAAGGGGTTTAATTACAAAATCCCTTTCCCACATACGTGGATGCGGAATTTTCAGCTCAGGCGTATCCACCTTTTCCTCGCCCAGAAGCACGATATCGATATCGATGATTCTGTTCTTGTAGATTCTTCTGCCGCTCGCGTCGTAGACCGCACCCTCGTCCACGCGTCCCATCCGCCTCTCCACGTCCTTACAGATGCGCAGCACCTCCTCTGCCGGCAGCGCCGTTTCATAACTGACTGCCACATTCAGAAAATCCTCGCCCGTGAATCCCCATGACGGAGTCTGCATAAAGGAAGACATCTTCACGTGCCTTCCGGCTAATCCCGCATCCAGCAACGACACTGCACGCAGGATATTAGCCTGCCTGTCGCCCAGATTCGAGCCTATCGACAAATACAGCATCCGCGGTAACATAGCCTTCTACTCCTCATCCAGGTCCGGATCCATTCCTAATGCCAATCTGGCCTCGTCCGAAAGCAGACTCTGGTCCCAAGCCGGCTCGAATACCAATTCGATGTCGCAAGACTTTACGCCAGGAGTAAGTTCCACGCTATGCTTGACCTCCGCTATGACATCTTCGGCCATAGGACAATTAGGAGCGGTGAAGGTCATAACGATATGTACGTCGTGCTCCTTGTTTATATTCAACTCGTAAATAAGACCCAGGTCGTAGATGTTCACCGGAATCTCCGGATCGTAGACCTGTTTCAACGCCAGTACGACTGCGTCGTAAAGCGGGGCCAATTCTTTAACGTCTTCCGCCGTAAGTATATTATTATCAGACATTTTCTTTAGCTGCTCGTTTAATTGTCTCTACCATTGATTCCAGTCCGTTAGCCCTGGTAGGAGAAAGATTCTCCTTCAAGCCCAATTTCTCTAAGAACGAGAAATCGTCGCCGGCTATCTCTTCTGCGCTTCGTCCGGAATACACACTGATTAGAAGGGAGATAATTCCCTTCGTGATTATAGCGTCGCTGTCAGCGGTGAAGTATAACTTACCGTTCTTCACTTCCCAATCAAGCCAAACTCTTGACTGACAACCTTTTATAAGCCTATCGTCTGTTTTTTTATTCTCCGGGAAAGAGTCCAGCTTTTTCCCAAGTTCTATGATGTACTCGTATTTGTCGAGCCATTCGTCGAACATAGAAAAGTCATCGATAATAGACTGCTTGCTTTCTTCTAAACTCATAACAATATATCTATCGCTCTATTTAAACATTTAATGAATTCTTCCGCTTCCTCTATGGTATTATAAGGAGCGAAAGAAGCTCTCAGGATTCCCGTCACGCCGAGCCTTCCCATCAACGGTTCGGCACACACGTGACCTGAACGCAAGGCCACTCCCATCTTATCCATAACCAATGCCAAGTCCTCGTGGTGCACCCCTTTCACTATAATGGAAAAGAGAGGTATTCTGTTCTCCACTCCGGCTTCGCCCCCGGCGAGTACGATTCTTTCATCGGCCATAAGAGCATCGTAGACGTACCTATTTATTCTCTCTAGATTCTCGGCCAATTCCGCATCTTCCATAGTCTCCTTGAGTAAAGCCATAGCCGGTTTCAATGTAGGAATCACGTTAAAATTCGGCGTACCCGCCTCGAACTTATAAGGCAATTCCGCGAACGTGGTCTTCTCGAAAGAGACTGTACCTATCATCTCCCCACCACCTAAGAAAGGAGGCATCACTTCCAGTAATTCTTTCTTAGCATAGAGGACTCCGGTTCCTGTCGAAGCGAACATCTTATGTCCCGAGAAAGCGTAGAAGTCACAGTCCATCTTCTGCACGTCCACCCTTAGATGAACGGCTCCCTGAGCCCCATCCACGAGCACCTTCGCACCTTTACTATGCGAAAAAGCCACTATCTCGTCTATAGGATTTATCACGCCCAGCACATTCGATATCTGAGCCACGCACACAAGTTTCGTGTGGGCATCTACCAATTCGCCCAATCTTTCGAGATCGTAGTCGCCACGAGGCGTGATAGGAAGAACTCTTATTTCTGCTCCTGTACGCTCACACAGCAACTGCCACGGAACTATATTAGAATGATGTTCCGACTCGCCCACTACTATATTATCACCCTTCCCGATGAACTTTTCTCCGAAGGTACGAGCCACCAGATTTATGGAAAATGTGGTGCCCGATGTGAAGATAATCTCTTCTCGACTTCGTGCATTCAGATATTCCCTTACGAAATCACGAGTGTCTTCATAAGCTTTCGTAGCCTCTGCGGCCAGTTTATAAACCGACCTATGGACATTGGCATTATGATTAATGGAAACATCGGAAAGCACATCCATAGCGGCCACACATCGCTGTGACGTGGCTGCATTATCCAAATACACCAATTCCCTTCCATAGCATTCCTGGGCTAATCCAGGGAATTTTTCTCTTAATTCTCGTACTTTCATATCATTTGTTCCACGTGGAACATTTACAATATCTGAAGAGCCTGTTTTATCAACTCCTCGACCTTTATATTAGGATTTGAAGATACTATCTTCTGAATAGCCTTCGAAATATTCGGCTTAGAGAAACCTAACATCTGAAGCGCTGCAGCTGCCTCTTCTGCGACGGCATTTCGATCAGAAACCAGAAGAACTTCGCTCACGCCACCATCTCCCTTCGAAATCTTGTCCTTCAATTCCAGTACCATCCTCTGAGCGGTTTTCAGGCCAATTCCCTTGACGCTCTTTATCGCCGCTACATTCTCTAACAATATCGCCTCGCGAAGTTCATCGGCGCTAAAAGAAGATAAAATCACTCTCGCAGTATTCACGCCCACCCCACTTACGCTTATCAATAACTCGAAGATGGAGCGCTCGTCCTTACTCGAAAATCCATAAAACAACTCCACGTCGGAGCTGCTTTGAATATGATGATATATGTAAACCTTTGCCTCCTTTTGAGACTCAAGCGCCGCATAAGTTTGCAGCGATATCTCGATAGCGTAGCCTATCCCGCTATTGTCGAGAACGACCCTGGTAGGAGTAAGTTCAGATATCTTACCGGAAATATAATCTATCATAAGCCTGATTTATCTTCCAAAATACAATAATAAAACTGATATATCCGAAGGAGATACTCCGGAAATACGCGATGCTTGCGCTATGGTTTCCGGCTTATATCTCTCCAATTTCTGTCTACACTCTATACTTAAAGACGTCACTTTCGAGAAATCAAACCCACGAGGAATAATCAAGTTCTCGAGATGCTTAATCTTATCGGCCATCTGTTTTTCCCTCTCGATATAACTCTTATACTTTATGGAAATATCTGCCGACTCCAATTCTTCTTTCAAATAATTTGTTCCACGTGGAACAAACCCCATTAAATCTTCTACCTTTAACTCAGGCCTGGTCGCTATATCCGACAGCTTTTTCGACTCTACTATAGGGCTTGAGCCTTTGGATTCGAGCAGTGGATTTATCTGTGCGGGCTTCGCATTATGAGCGGACAAATAGTTCACCAGCGACGCCACATTAGAATATTTCTTAACCACGGCATCATACCTTTCCTTAGAAGCCAACCCTATCGCGTAAGAGAGAGGAGTCAATCTATAATCGGCATTATCCTGCCTTAAAAGAATCCTATATTCAGCGCGCGAAGTGAACATTCTATAAGGTTCGTCCACACCTTTTGTGATAAGGTCATCTATCAAGACTCCTATATAAGCCTCATCGCGCTTAAGAACGAAGGGTTGCTTCCCCTTAACTTTCAATGCGGCGTTAATTCCCGCCATCAGACCCTGGGCAGCGGCCTCTTCATAACCTGTAGTACCATTAATCTGACCAGCCATAAAAAGCCCTTCGAAATCCTTTAATTCGAGAGAACTTCTAAGCTGGGTAGGATCGAAGAAATCGTATTCCACCGCATAGGCAGGACGATAGATTCTTGCATCTTCCATCCCTTCTATCTTATGCAGGGCACTTAGCTGAACGTCCATAGGAAGCGAAGAAGAGAACCCCTGGAGATAGTACTCGTTAGTATGTCTTCCTTCCGGTTCCAGAAACAACTGATGCTCGTTCTTGTCAGGGAATACCCTAAGCTTATCTTCTATGCTCGGACAGTATCTCGGTCCCCTTCCATGAATCAAGCCGGTAAACAGCGGAGAGTCTCCGAATCCGGTTCTAAGAGTATTATGCACATCCTCGTTAGTATGCAGGATATAGCAAGGCATCTGCTGAGACTCGGGTCTCTGCACAGAAGATGGAATGTCGGAGTAAGAGAAACGACAAGGCTGCGAATCGCCGAACTGGAGTTCAAGCCTTTCGGTATGAACGGATGTTATGTCGATTCTCGGAGGAGTTCCGGTTTTCATTCTGTCGGTTCGGATACCTAAGGATTCGAGTTGTTGGGTGAGTCCGTAAGACGAGCATTCCCCTATTCGACCCCCTGTCAACTGCTGGCGACCTATAAACAATTTTCCATCCAGGAAGGTTCCTGCGGTTAAGATAAGTGCTTGAGATTTGAAAATTTGCCCTGATGACGTACGGATTCCGTAGAATTTTCGATTCTCAACGAGGAAAAAAGTCGCAATATCTTCGTAAATATCTAATAATGAATTATTTACGAGAATTTCTTTCCATTTCTTAGAAAACGCTATTTTATCGCATTGGGCCCTCGGACTCCACATAGCCGGACCTTTGGAGCGATTTAGCATCCTGAACTGGAGAGTCACGCTATCCGTGACTATTCCGGTCCATCCTCCCAGGGCATCTATCTCGCGAACGATTTGGCCCTTGGCAATTCCACCGATCGCCGGGTTACAAGACATCTTCGCGAAAGAGAGAGTATCCATAGAGATAAGAAGGGTCCTGCACCCAAGTCTGCAAGAAGCCATAGCAGCTTCGCAACCTGCGTGTCCCCCGCCTATAACTATTACGTCGTACTCCGAAAGCATCTGACTAAACTAACTTCTTTCTAATGTCCAAATAATAATTCTCTTTATACCGCATCATCGCTATGTCGCTCTCCGTATGGTCATCGTAACCTATCAAGTGAAGCAAGCCATGAACCATCACTCGATTCAGCTCCTCGTCGAAGTCGACGCCATAGAACTCGGCATTATCCTTCACGCTGTCTATACTGATGAACAAATCTCCACTGAGGATATTCTTCTCGCAGTAATCGAAAGTGATGATGTCGGTAAAGTAATCATGCTGGAGATACTTCATATTAACGTCGAGGATATAGTTATCCGAACAGAAAATGACGTTAATGTCACCTATCTTCTTAATTTCGCTTTCGGCGACAAGTTTGAGCCATCTGTTGTTAAGAGCCTTGCCTTTCAGGTCGAACTTACAGTCCTCTTTATAGTATCTAATCATAATAACCTCCAAATCCTACAAATTTACAATTATTCTAAAGTTTGAACAAACAAAACGCCGTAAAAAGATTATCAAGTTATTTTTTAATGATTACTTAATTGGATTAAAGGATAAATTTGTTTATCTTTGGGCTTGAATTGAGTAATAACGAAAAAAAGAGATATGGAAGTAAAGAAAACAGAAGGTGCAAGCCTTGAGAACAAGAGATTGCTCTTTATTGAACTTGGACTCATCTTTGCATTGGCAGTGACCTTCGGTGCTTTTTCTTGGAGCACTAAGGAAAAACAGGCGGCAGTGCTTGATGCCGGTCCTGCTGTGACTATTGAAGACGAAACCATCCCTATTACGCAAGAGACTCCACCTCCACCTCCAGAGACCCCGAAAGTTCCTGTATTGTCCGACCAGATCGACATTATAGACGACGATATCCAGGTGGAAGACAACATCCTTAACCTCGACGATAACGACGATCTCGTAATCGAGATTAAAGACTATATCGAAGGACCTGAAGAAGAGGAAATCGAAGAGGAGGAAATCCCTTACGTATTCGTAGAGCAGAAGCCTAGCTTTAAGGGCGGCGATGCTAACGCATTCTCTAAATGGGTGGCTTCCAAGCTCGTATATCCTGAAATCGCTAAAGAGAACGGCGTTCAGGGTCGTGTTATGATTTCCTTCACCATTAAGGCCGATGGTTCTGTGGCTAACGTAAGAGTAACACGTAGCTTGGACCCGGCTCTTGATAAAGAGGCAGTAAGAGTAGTGTCTTCTTCACCTAAGTGGACTCCTGGTAAGCAGAGAGACCGTGCGGTGAACGTAACTTACTCTCTTCCTGTTATATTCCAGTTGAGATAATTATTTATCACATTCATAACGAGGCCCGTCCATTGCGGATGGGCCTTTTTCAGATAAAGAGATGACAGAAGAACTAATGGAAAAAGCGGTATTCGTGGGCATAATAAGGCCTGAAGACGACGAACGAAAAGTCAATGAATACCTGGACGAACTCCAATTCTTAGCTGAGACAGCTGGCGTACAAGGAGAAAAGAAATTTCTACAAAGACTTGAAAGACCGGACAACGCCACTTACATAAGAAGCGGAAAGCTCGAGGAAATAGCGCAGTTCTGCGAGGACTTCGAAATCAACTATGTCATTTTCGATGACGAGTTGACTGGAATGCAGCAGAGAAACATAGAAAAAATCATCAAGACCAGCGCCGTAATCGACAGAACGAGTCTCATTCTCGAAATCTTCGCACAGAGAGCGAAGACTTCCTATGCGAAGATGCAGGTGGAATTGGCCCGATATAACTATATGCTGCCCCGATTGGCAGGTATGTGGACCCACCTCGAAAGGCAGCGAGGCGGCCGTGGAACGCGCGGTGGTATGGGTGAAACTCAGATAGAGGTCGACAGGCGTATAGTCAAGGAGCGAATAACCCGCCTTAAGGAGCAATTAAGAAAGGTAGATAGGCAGATGGCTACCCAGCGCGGCAATCGCGGTAATATGGTACGTTTAGCCCTCGTAGGATATACTAACGTGGGTAAGTCCACCATTATGAATCTTCTGGCCAAATCCGACGTGTTCGCGGAGAACAAACTTTTCGCTACGCTGGACACTACAGTAAGAAAGGTGGTGATAGAGAATGTGCCTTTCCTGCTCAGCGATACGGTAGGTTTCATAAGAAAGCTCCCTACCCAGCTCATTGAAGCGTTCAAGAGTACTCTGGACGAGGTGCGCGAGGCGGACATTCTGCTTCACGTAGTGGACATCTGTGCACCTGACTTCGAGGAACAGATGAAAATAGTGGAGAAGACGCTTAGCGACATAGGTGCCAGCGACAAGCCGGTATACGTTATCTTCAATAAGGTAGACGCCTACACCCATACTCCATACGACGAGTTCTCACTGGAGCCTAAAGCGAAGGAGAATAGAACTCTCGACGAGCTGAAGAACAGCTGGATAGCTAATGAGAAATCGCCTTGTATATTCATCTCGGCAAAGAATAAGGTGAATATAGAAAAACTCCGCAACGACCTATATAAGATGGTTGCGGAGATTCACGCGGGGCGTTACCCCTTCAATAATTTTCTCTGGTAGACTACTCTGAGAACTTAGCTTTCAGATACTCTCTGTTAAGCCTTGCGATATGTGAAACGGTAATGCCCTTAGGACATTCCAATTCACAAGCGCGGGTGTTAGTACAGTTACCGAATCCGAGCTCGTCCATCTTGGCCACCATAGCTCTGGCACGTCTCTTGGCCTCAGGGCGACCCTGAGGAAGAAGTGCTAGAGAGCTTACTCTTGCTGCTACGAAAAGCATGGCTGAACCGTTCTTACAGGTAGCTACACAAGCGCCACAGCCCACACAAGCAGCTGCATCCATACTCTCCTCTGCCTTATCGTGAGGTATGAGAAGGGTGTTTGCATCCTGTGCCGAACCTGTGTTGACAGAGATGAATCCGCCGGCCTGGAGGATTTTGTCGAATGCCCTACGGTCTACCACCAAGTCCTTGATTACAGGAAAAGCAGCACTTCTGAAAGGCTCCACGGTAATGGTAGCACCGTCCTTGAAGTGACGCATAAACAATTGGCAGGTAGTCACGTGGTCGTCCGGACCGTGTGCACGGCCGTCGATGTACAGAGAGCAAGCTCCGCATATACCCTCGCGGCAATCGTGGTCGAAAGAAACAGGACCGCTACTCTGGCATCCTCTCTCTACAGCTACCGGATCATTACCTTCTTTGATAAGCTGCTCATTGAGAATATCGAGCATCTCGAGGAAAGAAGCATCCTCCTCTATTCCCGAAATGTGATATGTCTCGAAATGTCCTTTTGCCTTAGCGTTCTTCTGACGCCATATTTTAAGATTGAATTCCATTTCCTTAGTCTTTGTAATTTCTTGTTTTAACCTCTATAAATTCGTAGTTCAGCGGTTCCTTGTGGAGTTCAGGCTCTACGCCCTCACCCTTATACTCCCACGCTGCGACGTGCATAAAGTTCTTGTCATCACGCTTAGCCTCGCCTTCCTCGGTCTGACTTTCGATACGGAAGTGACCACCACAAGACTCATTTCTTTCGTAAGCGTCACGAGCCATAAGTTTGCCTATTTCGAAGAAGTCCTCAAGACGAAGTGCCTTTTCAAGCTCCTGGTTGAACTCGAACTGAGTGCCCGGAACCCTTACGGTCTTATAGAATCTCTCCTTGAGTTCGTCGATTTCCTTAATGGCCTTCTTAAGACCCTCGGCATCGCGAGCCATACCTACGTACTCCCACATAATGTGGCCAAGTTCCTTATGAAGAACGTCTACAGGAACGGTACCCTTCACTGCGAAGAGGTCGTCGATACGCTTCTGAACGGCCTTTTCAGCCTCTGCGAACTCAGGACGGTTGATATCGGTCTTAGGCTCTGCGAACTTCTTGGAGAGGTAATCTCCGATAGTGACAGGAAGGATGAAGTAACCATCGGCCAATCCCTGCATAAGGGCAGAAGCACCAAGACGGTTTCCACCGTGGTCAGAGAAGTTAGCCTCACCGATGGCGTAAAGACCAGGGATGGTAGTTTCGAGATCGTAGTCTACCCAGATACCACCCATAGTGTAGTGGATAGCAGGGTAAATCATCATAGGCTCTTCCCAAGGTGAAGTAGCGGTGATCTTCTCATACATATCGAAGAGGTTACCATAACGCTCTGCCACCTTTTTGTGTCCCAAACGTGCGATAGCGTCGGAGAAGTCGAGGAACACGGCCTTACCTGTCTCGTTTACGCCGAAACCTGCGTCACATCTTTCCTTAGCGGCACGTGAAGCCACGTCACGAGGTACCAAGTTACCGAATGCAGGGTAACGGCGCTCGAGATAGTAGTCACGATCCTCTGCAGGAATCTGTGAAGGTTTAATCTCGTGTTTACGAAGTTTTTCTACGTCCTCCATCTTCTTAGGAACCCAGATACGTCCGTCGTTACGAAGCGACTCTGACATAAGGGTAAGCTTGCACTGCTGCTCACCGTGTACCGGAATACAGGTAGGGTGAATCTGTGCGAAACAAGGGTTTGCAAAATAAGCACCCTTCTTCCAGCACTGTACAGCTGCAGAACCATTACTGTTCATAGCGTTCGTAGAAAGGAAATATGCATTTCCATAACCACCTGTAGCGATAACCACTGCGTGTGCACCGAAGCGCTCGAGCTGTCCGGTAACGAGGTTACGGGCGATGATACCCTTAGCCTCACCGTTAATCACTACGAGGTCGAGCATCTCGTGACGAGGGAAACTCTGAACGGTACCTGCTGCTATCTGGCGGTTAAGAGCCGCATAAGCACCGAGCAAAAGCTGCTGACCGGTTTGGCCCCTGGCATAGAATGTACGACTTACCTGTACGCCACCGAATGAACGGTTAGACAAATATCCGCCGTATTCACGTGCGAAAGGAACGCCCTGCGCCGCACACTGGTCGATAATAGCTGCACTGACCTCTGCAAGACGGTAAACATTAGCTTCGCGAGAACGATAGTCACCACCCTTTATCGTATCATAGAAAAGACGATAGACGGAGTCATTGTCATTCTGGTAGTTCTTGGCAGCATTGATACCTCCCTGTGCTGCGATGGAGTGAGCACGACGAGGGGAATCACTGATGCAGAAAATCTTGACATTATAGCCAAGTTCACCAAGTGAAGCAGCTGCAGAAGCGCCGCCAAGACCTGTACCGACTACGATGATGTCCAATTTTCTCTTGTTGTTAGGGCTGACAAGATGGATTTCTGACTTATGCTTGGTCCATTTCTCGGCCAATGGTCCGTCAGGAATTTTGGAAATAAGTTTATCTGCCATTTCTTTTATAATTATTAATATTGTTTTCTAAAACAAAAGCTGCTCCGTGTCCCTTCGAGGCGCATCCATTCCTAAATGCTTATAAGCCAATTCCGTGGCTACCCTTCCCCTCTGAGTCCTCACTATGAACCCTTCTTTAATCAGGAAAGGTTCGTACACTTCCTCGAATGTACCCTGGTCCTCCCCTATCGCCGTGGCGATGGTATTGGCCCCCACAGGTCCACCCTTGAAGTTATTTATTATCGCACCAAGTATCTTGTTGTCTATGGAGTCCAATCCCCTCGTATCTATCTTCAACTTGTCCAAGGCATACTTGGCTATGCCCAAATCTATCCTGCCATCCCCCATCACCTGGGCGAAGTCACGCACCCTTCGAAGCAGCGAATTCGCGATTCGAGGCGTACCACGGCTTCTCATGGCTATCTCCACCGCGGCCTTCTCGTCTATGCCCACCTTCAGGATGGATGCGCTACGAGTGACGATATGCGTCAAATCCGCCACGTCGTAGTACTCCAGAGCGCAGGTAATGCCGAAGCGCGCGCGTAGCGGAGCCGTAAGCAAACCACTTCTGGTAGTGGCGCCCACCAGCGTAAACGGGTTCAGCGATATGCGTACGGACCTCGCCCCGGGACCTTTGTCTATCATTATGTCGATGACAAAGTCCTCCATAGCGGAATAGAGATACTCCTCCACCTCCGGACTAAGTCTGTGAATCTCATCTATAAAAAGCACGTCACCGGTCTCCAGCGAGGTCAGCAGCCCGGCCAAATCGCCCGGCTTGTCCAGCACCGGCCCTGAAGTAATCTTCAGGTTCACCCCCATCTCATTCGCGATGATATGGGCCAATGTAGTCTTACCCAATCCCGGTGGGCCATGAAACAAAGTGTGGTCTAAAGACTCCCCTCTCAACTTGGCCGCCTGAACATAAATATGTAGATTGGACACAATTTCCCTCTGGCCCGTAAAATCTTCCAGGTCTTGGGGACGAATAATTCCATCCAAATCCTTATCTTTGCTTTCGACAGCGCTATGGGGGTTGAAATCCGTCATTTTCCACCGCTTTCTAAAAAAACATACAAATATAATTTATTTAATTGAATTTCTTGATGTTTTTTATATTCCTGTGGAAATGTTGATAACTCAAAAAGCGTATTGAATGTCAAACGATTAAAATGTTAACAATTTTTGATAAGCTGTGGAAAACGTGGGGAATGTAGTGTTAACAACTTTTTTGATAAAGTTATCCACAATGTAATCCACGAGTTATCCACAGGTTTATTAACAATTTTATGACTATAGATAGTAAAGCGATAGAAGAGCTTAAAGGCAGAATGCATTCCGAGATGGAAGTTTTCTGCCGTTCACTGTTTTTCTCTGCCAAGTGGTTTGTACTCAGCGACTGCGCTAAAAGCGGACTTCATTTCATAGTCTTGCCAAACCAGGAAACTGCCGAGTATTGCGCCGCAGATTTATACAATCTGATAGAAGGAGACAGAGTGTTTTTCCTTCCTAATTCCGGAAACGGTGTGGAAAAAAGCAATTTTAAATCCACCCTCAGCGTGCAGAGGACCACTGCGGTCCAGAGCATAGTGGAGCACAAGGAGGGCGACCTGACCATTATCGTCACCTTCCCCGAAGCGCTGGATGAGCTGATACCGGTAAACAGACTCATCTCCGAGGCCGGCCATACGCTGAAAAAGGGCGATGAAATCTCCCACGACCGCATCATCGAGATTTTAGGCCAATCCGGCTACGAGCGCGTGGACTTCGTATCATCGCCGGGAACATTTGCAGTGCGAGGAAGCATAATCGATTTCTTCTCATATTCCAATAACGATGCGTACCGTCTTTCCTTCTGGGGAGACGAAATAGAAAACATACATATTTTCGACTGCAATACCCAGCTTTCGAAAGAGGAATGTGAAAGTGCCCAGATTATATCCGACATAATATGTGAAGGAGGGGAGGAAATGCAAAACGTCGTAGAGTCCCTTCCAAAGGATAGCGTTCTCTGGTACGATTCCTTCGATATGTATAAGGACAAGGACTTCGTAAAGTCCGCCGAAAGATTTCCCAGAGTCTATTTCGAGGTTCCTCTGGGTATGCAGAATGTGAATCCGGTAGAATTCCATATAAAGCCACAGCCCGTATTCAATAAGAACTTCGAACTTCTTACGTCGGATGTAAGAAGTAAGATAGAAGGAGGCTATAGTTTTTATATCTATTGCGACAAACAGTCTCAAGCCGACAGAATTACGTCTATCCTGAAAGAGGAGATGTGTCCGCTACCGGATTTCATAGTAGGGAAGAGCATCCATAATGGATTCATAGATGCAGCGGACAAGATTTGTTGCTATTCCGACCACGAGATTTTCGAGAGATTCCATAGGGTTTTCCTAAGAAAGACGGTAGAGAAGACCCAGCAATTGACTATAAACGATTTGGCGTCGTTCAATATAGGCGACTATGTAGTGCATATCGACCACGGTATAGGAGTGTTCGGGGGATTGGTGCGAATCAAGGACGATATGGGTCGCTATAAGGAGGTCGTGAAACTCACCTATAAGGACGGAGACGTCGTGTTCGTATCGGTTCACGGATTGCATAAGATTTCCCTCTACCGCTCGAAGGACGGGGAGCCTCCTAAAATCAATAAACTGGGTTCGAAGTCTTGGATTACTCTTAAGAACAATGCCAAGCGAAAAGTCAAGGACATCGCGAAGGACCTAATTCAACTCTATGCCAAGCGCAGAGCCCAGAAGGGATTTGCCTTCTCTGCCGATTCTTACTTGCAGGACGAATTGGAATCTTCGTTTATGTACGAGGATACTCCGGACCAGGAAGAGGCCACGAAGGCCATCAAGCGCGATATGGAGGATACTCCTCCTATGGACAGGCTCATTTGCGGCGATGTGGGATTCGGAAAGACCGAATTGGCCATAAGGGCGGCGTTCAAGGCGGTAGCGGACGGGAAGCAGGTGGCCGTGCTGGTGCCTACGACCATATTGGCCTTACAGCATTTCAATACCTTCACAGGTAGGCTCAAGGGACTGCCGTGCAGGGTCGATTATGTGAGCAGGTTCAGGACAGCGGCTGAAATCAAGGCCATAAAGAATGATTTGAAGGCTGGTCTCATAGACATATTGATAGGTACGCACAAGATTCTGTCGGCAGACTTCGAGTTCAAGGATTTGGGTTTGCTGATAATTGACGAGGAGCAAAAGTTCGGCGTGGCGGCGAAGGAAAAACTGCGTCAGCTCCAGTCTAACATAGACACGCTTACGCTCACGGCCACTCCTATACCTAGAACATTGCAGTTCTCACTTTTGGGCGCGCGCGACTTGAGCATCATATCTACTCCTCCTTCTAATAGAATTCCGGTTCAGACGGAGATTATCCTGTTCGAGGAGAAGGAAATACGTTCCATAATAGAGTACGAGCTCAAGCGTGGCGGACAGGTGTTCTTCCTGCATAACAGAGTGGAGGAATTGGCCGGAATAGAGGATATACTGCACAGGCTCATACCCGATATGCGTATCTGCGTGGTTCACGGACAGATGGCATCTAAGGAACTCGAGGACAAGATGCTTAGTTTCATAAATGGAGACTACGATCTTCTCTTGTGCACTACCATCATAGAGAACGGACTGGATATACCTAACGCTAACACCATAATAATCAATCAGGCGCAGAATATAGGCCTGAGCGATTTGCATCAATTGCGAGGAAGGGTAGGACGAAGCAACAAGAAGTCTTTCTGCTATCTGATAGTGCCTCCTCTTTCTACGGTTACCGACGATGCCCGAAAGAGACTTAAGGCGATAGAGGAGTTTTCGGATTTGGGAAGCGGGTTTAACATAGCTATGCAGGATTTGGACATAAGGGGAGCCGGAAACCTTTTGGGTGCGGAGCAGAGCGGCTTCATTATGGATATGGGTTATGAGACGTATCAGAAGATTCTTTCGGAGGCTATGGAGGAATTGGGTCTGGAGATAGGTCAGAACATTACCGGTGGAAGGCGGGAGAATATTTCTTCGGATTGCTCCATCGAGACGGATCAGCAGGCCTTCATCCCGGACGAATACATCGACATTACGGCGGAAAAGATGCGAATCTACAAACAGTTGGATTCTTTCTTCTCCGAAAAGGAAATCGACAGGCTCTACACGCAGTTGGAAGACCGTTTCGGCAAATGCCCGCCTCAGGTGGACAATCTTTTCAATATCGTGAAGATAAGGAATGTGGCTCAGCAGTTGGGCTTCGAGAAAATCATTATCAAGAACGGTATGTTTATATGCTTTTTCATTTCGAACCCTATGTCCGACTACTTTACGTCCGAGGCTTTCGCTCAGATTTTAGAGAAGATAAACAAGTCTCCTTTTACCCTGAAACAGAGCGAAGGAAAGCTTAAAATCATCACGCGAGGCATCAATTCGACAAAAGAAGCATTAGATACGATAAAGAAATTGCAATAGTTTCCAATATTTCTTAAATTTGTAGGCTTTATTAAAAATTTATGTCGAATCTACTGATAGAAATGGGAAACACTGCCTTGAAAGCAGTTTGGGCCGAAGGTGACACTTTAGGCAAGACCATCCGTTATCAGGGAGAGAAGACCATAGAGTTCATACAGCACATCACCGAGAAGGAAAAGCCTAATGTTATGGTATTGGCCTCGGTCAGGGACATATCGTCCCAGGACGAAGACGTATTGAAGACATTATGCAGGGAATTAGTGTTGATAGATAAGAAGCATCCATCCATTCTAAGGGCTTATGGATTACCGGAATACCTGAGTCCGGACAGGGCTGCGGGAGTCATCGCGGTAAGAAAGCTTTTCGCTGGAAGGGAGTGCATCGTATTCGATTTCGGCACCATTCTTTCCATAGATTTCATATCGGAAGACGGTTCTTATCTGGGAGGAAACGTGTCTTTGGGATGCAGGACCAGGTTTAAGGCCATAAACCGTTATTCGAAGAATCTTCCTCTTGTGAATACTCCTAAGGAGTTGACATCCATAGGTAGTACGCTTGTTTCCAGCGTGGAGGCTGGGGTGATGTTAGGCATAAAGTTTGAGGTGGACGCCTACATCGCATCCAGACCTGAAAGTGTGGTGATTTACACAGGTGGAGATGCGAATTTGTTTGTTCGCTATACCCGGAATTCGGCCTTTGTGGTAAACAATTTGGTTTTGATGGGCTTAGCGGTAATTTCTTTGGATTATGAGAAGAATTGGAATTCTTAAAGTGTTGCTCTGCGTGTCTGTGGGCGTGGTTTCGGTCTTTAGTGCAAAGGCCGATGACAATGGTGCATATTCCGGATATGCTCCGTACTCCATTTATGGCGTAGGAGATTTGTTTAATGGAGGAAGTGCATATAACCAGACTATGGGCGGCGTGGGAATCGCTTCTCGTAATAATCGCTTCATAAATTCCCTGAACCCGGCAGCCGTTACGGCGAGGGATTCATTGGCATTTATGTCAGATTTCTCTGTCTATCAGAATAATAAGTTATTCAAGCAAGGCTCGGCTCGTTCAGCTAATAATGTATTTAACATAAACGATTTCATCATTTCCTTCCCTCTTTTCCCCAAGACGGCCATGATGATAGGAATTACTCCATACAGTTCTACGGGTTATAATTTCAATCATTACGAGACTAATAAGGAAGTCCTGGGTACCATAGGAAATGTAAATCACAGTTATGCCGGACAGGGCAGTATGTACCAGATTTTCGCTGCCGGCGGAATCAATCTCTTCAAGAACCTAAATCTCGGCGTGGAGTACATCCACTACATGGGTAATCTCGAAAGGTCTTATACTCAGACTATGAGCGATGCTGCGGCCTTGGGCGTAACGAAGACCTCGGAGATGATTCTCTCGGCGAATACCGCGAAGCTCGGATTGCAGTACGAACAGAAATTCTCGAACAAGTTCAGAATGGTATTCGGAGCCACATATAAGTTCGATGCCAGATTGAACGGATATGTAAACAATTCGATTAAAAGCGGTCAGGCGACCATCTCCTCTTCTGTGGACACATTGGCCAATTATTCCACCCCGCTCAGGCTCGGAAATGAAATCGGAGTCGGTGTGGCTATGGTCTACAACAGAAAGTTCAGGGCAGAGTTCGACTACACCCTTACGGACTGGTCTAACAGCGGATTCGAATCGCAGAACGGATTTTCTGTGAACGGAGTGGGCGGTGCCCCTATCTTCTCTTCGAGCAGGGGAGAGAGTTTCAGAGTGGGAGTGGAGTACATTCCTAGACCTAACGACGTACGCTATTATAAGAACATCATAGCATATAGGGCAGGTGCCTATTATACAAAAGATTACTATAGAGTGAACGGTCAGCGTGTCTATGCGCGCGGCGTGACTTTGGGAGCTACGCTTCCTGTTTTCCAGTGGTATAACGGAATTACTCTCGGAGTGGACTTCGGACAGAGAGGCTCGCTCCAGAATAACCTGGTGAGAGAGACCTACGTGAATTTCTCGATAGGCATAAACCTGTTTGACATTTGGTTCCAGCAGTATCGTTACGAATAATACAAATAATAAAATATGAAAAGAACTGGTTTTATAATCGCAATGATTGTAATGGCTTTGAGCTCAACAAGTGTATTTGCTCAAGGGAAGTATGGCGCGGATAGCGCTAATTGTATCAAGTACCTTTCCTTTTACAAGGACTACTTCAAGCAGAAGAGTTATAACGAGGCTCTTCCTAACTGGAGGGAGGCTTTCAAGCGCTGCCCGCCTACGGCTAATCAGACTATGCTTGTAGATGGAACTACTCTTATGAGAAAACTCATCTCTCAGAATTCCAAGAATCCTGTGTATAGGGAGAAACTCGTGGACTCTCTTATGATGATTCACGACATCCGTATCACAAATTATCCTAAATATGCAGTTACGGCTCGTAATAACAAGGGTTTGGATTTGGCCAATTATGTCCAGAACGACCCTGAGCGTCTCTATAAGGAGTATGGTGAGATCATAGCCGGAAACAAGACCAAGACCAAGCCGACTATCCTTCTTTTCTATTTCGACTCGGCAGTAGAGCTTTATAAGAACGGAAGCCTTGACGAAGAGGAAATCATAGGTGTATATGAGGGATGTATGGAACTTCTCTCTAAAATGGACCCTAAGGACGCTGCCGATAAGGAGATGGTAGACGATATGAAGGTTAAGATCGAGGAACTCTTCGCTTCTAACAACATCGCCGATTGTGACAAGCTCATCGAGCTCTACACTCCTAAGTTCGAGGCAGATCCACAGAATATCGAATTGGCCGAGAAGATCGTGAGGTTTATGTCAGCGGCAGACGGCTGTACCGACAACGCCCTCTTCATCTCAGCGGCTACCAGCATCCACAAGAGCAATCCTACTCACGCATCTGCATATACGCTTTATAAGTTGAATGCATCTACGGGTAAGTCGGCCGAGGCCGTGAAGTACCTCCAGGAGGCTATCGACAGAGAGGATTCAGACGCAGCTCAGGATGCAGAGTACTACTACGAACTCGCAGTATACAACTTCAAGTGCGGTAACAACTTGGCAGCTGAGCAGGCAGCGAAGAAGGTAATTCCTCTCGCAACTACTTCAGAAATCAAGGGTAAGACCTATATGCTCATCGGAACCATCTGGGGTGGCGTTCGCTGCGACGGTAACGATATCGCCAAGCGTGCACCTTACTGGGTAGCAGTGGATTATTTCGAGAGAGCGAAGGCAGCTGACCCTGAATTGGCAGCCGAGGCAAACAAGAGAATAAACGAGTACAAGAAGTACTATCCTCTTACTGCCGATGCCTTTATGTTCGGTGTAAATGACGGAGAGACCTATCAGGTTTCTTGCGGCGGATTTAAGGCCAACACTACAGTCAGAACACAGAACTAACAGTGAATAAACGGGTAAAATACATCTTCGAGATTGCAATCGCGTTTGCGGTTGCAATCGTCGTAGGTGGATGCTCTTCCAAACTTAAGCAGGCAGACGCAATAGACCTTACTCAGACGCCTGTCCAGATAGTAGACGATATGTTCGCCGTCCAGACTAAGGACGGTGTAATATTGCAGAGAATGGAGGCGGAAGAAATGCTTCGCTTCTCTTCGGATACACTGGATTACGAGTTGTTTCCTAAGGGATTGTACGTCTATGCCTATACGGAAGACGGCCGTCTTGAAACCTATATCCGCTCCGACGAGGCCAGGCACATAAACGCCGGAAAGAAGTCGAAGGGAGAGGTCTGGGAGGCCTATGGTAACGTGGTCATAAGTAATGTCATAAAGAATGAGACTATGGAGACGGATACCATCTACTGGGATAGGAACAGGGAAGAGATATATACCAATTGTTACGTAAAACTGTACTCACAGCAGGGTTTGATGCAGGGTAAGGGAATGCGCTCGGACGACAGGGCCCGTAATGCCACCCTTCTTTCAGTATTCGACAGTTTCGGTGTCACGGAGGACGATTCTTCAAAAGTTCTCATTGATTCTGTGAATTTTATCGGACCGTTGCTCAAATGATGAAATTTTACTAACTTCGCAAGCCTAATAACGGAAATTTAAAAATTATTAATAAATATGGCAGTACTTCAAAAAATGCGCGATAAATTCGGTGTGGCCATCTCGGTCATCATCGCGCTTTCTCTTTTGTACTTTATCGCTCCTATGGACGACATTATGAGGATCTTTGACAAACCACAAAATGTCGGTGAGATAGCAGGTACAGGAATTACCTATGAGGATTTTCAGGCAGAGGTAAACAGATTCACGACGATTAACGAGATTACCACAGGCTCTTCAGTTCAGAACGAGCAGACACAGCAGCAGATTCGCAACGCTGCTTGGCAGTCTTTGCTGGATCGTTATATGTTCTTCAAGAATTGTGACGCTGCAGGTATCGTAGTGAGCGATGCCGAGGTGGCAGACCTTTTCGCAGGTGACCACGTGTCTCCTATGATCGCTCAGAACCCTCTGTTCGCAGATGAGACAGGAGCTTTCTCTCCACTTAGAGTTAAGGAGATAAATGCTGCGGCACAGAACGATGCTACACTTAAGGTTTACTGGGATTATCTTAAAAGCAGCATTCGTACACAGCAGTTCTACAGCAAATATGCATCTCTTTTCTCAGCTACGGCCCTCGATTCGCCTGCACAGTTGGCTAAGAGCGTAGCTAACGGGAACACCACCGCTGACATTCAGTTGGTTACCATTCCTTACGGATACCAGCACGATTCTACGGTTGTAGTTTCAAAGGACGAGATTAAGGCTTACTATAATAATCATAAGAAGGAATACAAGCAGGTGGCTAACCGCGACATCGAGTATGTAGTTTACGAGGTCAAGCCTTCACAGGAAGACATCGCTCAGGCAGCCGCTTCTGTAGAGGGCGCCATCGACGAGTTCGCTTCTACCGAGAGCCTAAAGAGCTTCCTTCTCAAGTATTCTGACAGAGCATACAGCGAGTATTGGTATCGTAAGGGCGAGCTTGCTACCATTAACGCAGACATAGACAACTTCGCATTCTCAGGTGCTAAGGGAGTGTCTAAGGTATTCAACGCTAACAATACTTACTACGCTGCCCGCGTGATGAAGACAGCTAACGTTCCTGATTCAGTTTATGTTAAGCACATCCTTCTCCAGGGCGCAGATGCATCTAAGAAGGCAGACAGCCTTTGCGCGGTAATCGCCAAGACTCCTTCCAAGTTCGCTTCTCTCGTAGAAGAATACTCTGCCGACAAGAACTCACAGGCAGACGGACAGTTGGGAAACATAGGCTGGATGACCCAGACTTATATGATTCCTGGTCTCGAGAGCGTTATCACCGCACAGGTTAACAAACCATATGTAGTAAAGAGCACTTACGGTTCACACGTAGTAATGGTTACCAAGACTACCAAGCCTCTCGTAAAGAAGCAGGTGGCTATCCTCGAGAAGACTGCAGTAGCTAGCAAGGAGACATTCGGTTCTTATTACTCACAGGCCGTTAACCTCGTTTCTCTGGCTAACGGAACATACGAGGGATATCTTAAGGCTGTGGATTCATTAGGCGTATACTCACACCGTCAGAACAACGTGCTCGAGAGCACATCTACTTTCGGTTCGGTAGACCACGCTAAGGAAGTTACACGCTGGGTATTCGACGCTAAGAAGGGCAAGTCGTCAGGTATCATTACCGTAGATAACAAATACTTCTTCGTAGCTGCCGTTAAGGAAGTTCGTAAGGACGGCTACCGTAACATCAACGAGGTAGCTCCTATGATTGAGAATATGCTTTATACTGAGAAGCGTAACGCTAACAAGACTGCGCAGGTAGCTCAGAAGTTGGCAGGTCTAGGCACTATCGAGGAGGTAGGCACTGCATTCTCGGCAGACGTAACTTCTCGTAAGGACATCTCATTCTCTCCTATGAGCTCACCATCAGTAGAGCCTGCAGTATTGGGTGCTATTCTTAACACTCAGGTAGGCGAGATGAGCGGCGCAGTTCAGGGAGTTCGCGGAGTTTATGTATTCAAGCTTGACCGCAAGGATGCAGGTAACTTCTTTACTGAGGACGATGCCAAGCAGTACACTACGCAGAAGGCTCAGTACAGTTCGCAGCTTATCATTCCTGTAATGCAGGAGGCTGCTGACGTAAAAGACGACAGAGCTCGTTACTTTTAGTCTATAACGTATGAGACAGTTAATTGAAAATAAGTTCCTTTCTCTCTTCGGAGAGGGAGGAACCTTTTTTGAAAGTGCCGGACGTGTAAACCTGATAGGGGAGCACACCGACTATAATGGAGGTTATGTATTCCCGGGCGCGATAGATAAGGTTATTATGGCTAAAATCAGGCCTAATGGAACCGATCGCGTACTGGTATTCTCCATCGATTATAACGAGATGGCCGAGTTCGGACTTAGGGAAAAAGATGTCCCTAAGCAGTCTTGGGCTCGTTATGTGTTCGGAGTATGCCGCGAGACCATAAAGCGCGGCGGAAAGGTCGAAGGCTTTAATGCCGTATTCGCAGGAAACATTCCTCTGGGAGCCGGGCTTTCGAGTTCGGCGGCTCTGGAAAGTTGTTTCGCCTACGCCATTAACGAATTATTTCATAATAATATAGATAAGTTCTCCCTGGCGCAGATAGGCCAGAGCACCGAACATAACTATTGCGGTGTGAAATGTGGAATAATGGACCAGTTCGCTTCTTGCTTCGGTAAGGCCGGCTGTCTCATAAGACTTAACTGCAAGACCCTAGAGTACAAATACTTCCCATTTGACCCGGAAGCCCACGGATATAAGCTGGTCCTTCTGGATTCTTGCGTAAAGCACGAATTGGCATCATCGGCATATAACGACCGCAGGGCATCGTGCGAAAGGGCAGCTCGCGAGATCGCGAAACACCATCCGGAGGTGGAATACCTGTCGGATGCCAACCGTTCTTGGCTCGAAGAGGTCAGGGATAGCATCTCGGAAGAGGATTATCTTCGCGCAGAGTATGTGATAGGTGAGCTTCAGCGCGTGCTCGACGTGTGCGACGCCCTGGAAAGGGAAGACTATATCACGGTGGGCGAGATGATGTATCAGACCCATTTCGGGCTGAGCCGCATCTACGAAGTTAGCTGCGAGGAGCTCGATTTCCTTAACAGAGTCGCCAGAAAGATGGACGTGACGGGCTCCAGAGTTATGGGTGGAGGATTCGGCGGATGCACCATCAACCTCGTCAGAAAGGAGATTTACGAGCATTTCATCGCCGAGACTAAAAAGCAATTCAGCGAGAAGTTCGGCCACGAGCCTAAGGTTTACGACGTGGTCATTTCCGACGGCGCACACATTATCAAGGACTAGAATTCCATCACTATAGGATAATGATCGCTCAGGCCTCCGAGATATCGGGGGCCTGAATAGGTTCTAAGCGGCTTATACCCTCCGAAACGCTTGTCTCTTTCGCTCAAGGCCTCCAGCGCCGCGACCTCCAGCCTAATTCCCGAAGTGTCCGTGCTCATACACCTGTCTATCATCTCCCATCTTCCCTGATATTTGATGCTTCCCGTCCCCTTCGCCGGCTCCACCTCGCGAAGATGCTTCAGTGTCTCGCCTTCTCGTCTCTCCTCATTGAAATCGCCCATCACTATAAGACGCTTGCTGCACGTCCCCGCTATCGAATCCAGCATCTCCATAGCCCTTTCCCTCCTTTTTCCGGCCAATTCACTCCCACCCCTTTTCGACGGCAAATGGCACACCACCACCGCCAGAGAATCGAATTCGACATAGAGCAAATCGCGCGAAGGGACTACCTTTCCTTCGAAAGTGAGCGGAATGGCGCGCGAGGTCACCACCCTGCAATTCCTGTACAACAGTGCACAGTCAATCCCTCTGGGGTCGTGCGACTCGTAGTGCACGAATCTGTAGCCGAATGCGCTGAGCACATCGCTGTAAACTATGGCTTTCAGGGTCTTCGGGCTGTCTATTTCGGCCAATCCCACCACCATCGGAGCCTCCCCTTTCTCCTCGGCCAATTCTAACACCACCTTTCCCACGCCTCGCGCCTTCGAATAGAATCTGCCGGCAGTCCAATTTTTCCCGCTCAGAGTGGACTCAGTGCGATAATCGAAGAAATTCTCCACGTTCCAGAAAACGAGAACGGTTCCCAAAAAGAGTTTTAGACTAATTTTCATATCCTTTAAGTTTGGTTCATAGGGCAAATATGGGGAAAAATCCTTAAATTTGCGCTCGAAAAATCTAAAAATACGATATGTCTTTAAAATGTGGTATAGTCGGACTGCCTAATGTGGGCAAATCCACCCTTTTCAATTGTATAAGTTCAGGAAAGGCGCAGAGCGCCAATTTCCCATTCTGCACCATAGAGCCTAACTTGGGCTCGACTAACGTTCCGGACAAGCGTCTGGAGGTACTCAGCGACATCTGTAATCCTGCACGTACCATTCCTGCCACGGTGGACATCGTGGACATCGCGGGTCTGGTAAAGGGAGCAAGCCACGGCGAAGGACTTGGCAATCAGTTCCTCGCGAACATTCGCGAGTGTGATGCCATTCTCCACGTGCTGAGGTGTTTCGATGACGGAAACGTAGTTCACGTAGATGGCTCCGTAGACCCGGTAAGAGATAAGGAGGTAGTCGATACCGAATTGCAGATAAAGGACTTGGAGACGGTAGAGGCCAGATTGGCAAAAGCCGAGAAGGCAGGAAAGGCAGGCGATAAGGAAGCGGCCAAATTGGCATCGGTGCTCAATAGGTACAGGGCTGCCCTTCTCGAAGGTCGCTCTTGCAGGAGCGTGGCGCTGAATAACGACGAAGAGGTGCAGATAGCACGCGAGCTGTTCCTGCTCACGAACAAGCCGGTAATGTACGTATGTAACGTGGACGACGCTTCAGCCGTAAACGGTAATAAGTACGTAGATGCAGTGCGCGAGGCCGTGAAGGACGAGAATGCCGAGATTCTCATCATATCAGCCAAAACCGAGAGCGAAATAGCCGAGATGGACGACTACGACGACCGTCAGATGTTTCTCGAAGAGATGGGGCTCGAGGAGTCCGGAGTGGTTCGCCTGATACAGAGCGCATACCATCTGCTTGGCCTTCAGACCTTCTTCACTGCGGGCTCGGACGAGTGTCGCGCCTGGACCATACATAAGGGAGACAAGGCTCCTCGTGCCGCAGGTGTCATTCACACCGACTTCGAAAAGGGTTTCATCCGTGCCGAGGTCATAAAATACGACGATTTCGTGAATCTCAAGACGGAAGCCGCATGTCGCGCTGCCGGTAAGATGGGAGTCGAGGGAAAGGAATACGTGGTGCAGGACGGTGACATTATGCACTTCCTTTTCAATGTATAAAACGCTATGGAAGTAAGAGCTAAAAAGGCCCTCGGGCAGCATTTCCTAACGGATCAGAGCGTGGCGCGTTCCATAGTGGCGGCTCTTTCCGCGAGCGACGTTAAGGATACTCTCGAGATAGGTCCCGGAATGGGCGTTTTGAGCCAATACCTTCTCGCCCGCGAGGACATCCACTTGAAGATGGTGGAAGTGGACGGTGAAAGCGTGGTGTATTTGAGAAATCACTTTCCGGGAATCGAGGGAAAGCTTCTTCAGGCCGACTACCTGAAGCTCGATATGCGCAAGGTATTCCCCTCTTCCTATAAGGTGATAGGGAATTTCCCATATAACATCTCTTCCCAGATTTTCTTCAAGATTCTGGAAGATAAGGACTTGGTGCCTGAGGTGGTGTGTATGATACAAAAAGAGGTGGCGGACCGCATAGCTGAGGCTCCGGGCACGAAGACCTATGGCATCCTCTCGGTGCTTCTTCAGGCGTGGTACGATATAGAGTATGTGCTTAGCGTGGGACCGGGCGCATTTTGTCCACCGCCGAAGGTGCATTCGGCAGTCATAAGGCTAAAACGTAATTCGCGAACCGATTTGGGGTGCGACGAGAAACTCTTCAAGCAAGTGGTCAAGACGGCCTTCAACCAGCGTCGAAAGACCCTGCGTAATGCCCTGAAACCTCTCACTAAGGAGGGCCAGGAAACATCGGATCCGATATTTGACCTTCGTGCCGAGAAACTCAGCGTAGAAGAATTCGTCTATTTGACCAATCTCCTTTCGTAGATGGTAAATTCATAGCTTAGTCCGCTTTCTGCATCGGTGCAGGTAGCGGATTTTTCCTTTACTACCCATTTGTCCGGGTTTATCTCAGGGAAAAACGTGTCGGCGTCCTTTACGTCGGTGTGCACGTGCGTGATGTAGAGCAAGTCCATATCGTCTATCGCCGCCTTGTACACGGACGCACCGCCTATGATGAAGCATTTCTCGACGCCTGCCTTCTCGGCCAATTCGTACGCCTTCTCGAAGGATTCTACGCAATCCACGCCTTCGATGGGGTCGCCTCCGGCGTTCAGCACGATGTTAAGACGTCCGGGAAGGGGACGGCCAATGGAGAAATACGTGGTCCTGCCCATAATTACCGGAAATCCTTTAGTCTGTGCCTTGAAATATTTCAAGTCTTCCGAAAGATGCCAAGGCAAATCGCCTTTGACTCCTATTCCATAATTGTCAGCTACTGCTGCTATAAGGCATTTTTTCATACTGCTACAGGGGCTTTTATGGCAGGATATGGGTCGTATCCTTCCAGTGTGAAATCTTCGTATTTGAAATCGAACAGACTCTTCACCTCCGGGTTAAGCTTCATTCGTGGAAGCTGACGCGGAGTGCGGCTTAGCTGCTCCTTTACCTGTTCGAAATGATTAAGGTAGATGTGAGTGTCACCGGTAGTGTGTATGAATTCGCCCGGCTGGAGTCCACATACCTGTGCCATCATCATAGTGAGCAAGGCATAGGATGCTATGTTGAACGGAACGCCCAAGAAGGTGTCCGCGCTGCGCTGGTATAATTGGCAGGAAAGACGCCCATCGGCCACATAGAACTGGAATAGGCAATGGCAAGGCGGAAGCGCCATCTTGTCTACCTCTCCCGGGTTCCACGCGCACACGAGCATACGGCGAGAATCGGGGTGATTCTTGATGAGGTCCAGCACTTGGGAGATCTGGTCTACGCTATGTCCGTCAGGCGTGGGAAAGCTGCGCCACTGGTGTCCGTAGACAGGGCCCAGGTCTCCGTTTTCGTCGGCCCATTCGTCCCAGATGGACACTCCGTGCTCCTTAAGGTAGTGGATGTTGGTGTCGCCGCTGAGAAACCACAGCAGTTCGTAGATAATGGACTTAAGGTGAACCTTCTTAGTGGTCAGAAGGGGAAATCCTTCCGAAAGGTCGAAGCGCATCTGGTGTCCGAATATGCTTTTAGTTCCGACGCCCGTGCGGTCCGTCTTCACTACGCCTTCATCCATTATGCGCTGCAAAAGTTCCAAATACTGTTTCATCGATAGATTTTATTAGACGAATACAAACTTACATAAAATCTTGCGATTTTAGGCTGGTTCAGATAAAAAAACAAGATTCTGGCAGATAAAATTCTCTGAAAAGGGGAGACATTGTCAGATTTAATATTATATTTGGGTTGAATCACTAATTTAGAGGAAAAATATATATATCATTATGAAGTCTTGCCTACGAAATAGGATTTGTATGACTATAGTTTTCACTATTCTCTGTTTCTCTCTCACTTCTTGTTTTAATTTTCGAAACCTCTATTATTACGAAAGGTCTATAGCTATAAAATTAGATAACGAAAGTAATGAAAATGTGAGGGTTGTCACTCCTTTTAATTATAAGAGAACAGCAAAGCCAGGGCCCATGTCCCATTCTTTTAAATGGCATAAGAGATTTCAAAGGATTGATATGGAGCAATTGGATATTTCGGACACAACGATGATAAATTATGCTTTTACCTGTGCATATGATTATAGTAGAATAATAGGATCTGGAAAAGGTGGATTGTTTTTAACCTACTATTTAACGTTTGAAGAAATGATGCCCTATGATACAATGCGTGTGTTTGTATTTGATGGAAAATATGAGGATGTTTTAATTCCTATTGAAAATGATTTGTATTTAGTTAGATATGATATATCAATTGGGGATGCGCAAAGATTAATCAATGAAGAAGGAGAATTGGAAATCCATTTTCCGCCGGACGAAAGAATGAAAGATATAAAAATGTGGCCAAAATACGCAGATGTGGTTACACGATACGACAACGTAAGGTTTTAAATAGGGATAGTCTGTTATGAAGAAAATGTTTATGTCACTGGCGGCGTTTTGCCTTACTCTTCCTCTTTACGCACAGTTTGTGGTAAATGGGAACGAGAGTGCCTTCACGAAGTGGAACACCTTTAAGACGAATGCCTATCAATTCATCTATCCCGCAGGGTGCGATTCTCTGGCGTACTCCTATGCTCACGAGTGGGAAAAGTATAGATTGGCCGTGGGCTATAAGGGAGGAGACAATCTTCCCGTAGTGCTTCATCCCTATTCCGCGACCTCAAACGGCTTCGTAGTCTGGACTCCGCGCAGAATGGAGATGTTCACGGCTCCGTCTATGTATAGCCCGGAACCCGTTCCGTGGCACACTCTTCTCGCCATTCACGAAAACAGGCACGTAAGTCAGATGCAGTTCCTCCGGCTTCCCCCATTCCGATGGACCGAAAGGTGGTTCGGAGAATTGCTGGCAGGACCTTTATGTACGCTATATAGCACTTCTATGTTTATGGAGGGCGATGCAGTCGCCGCCGAAACTGCTCTTACCTCATCGGGACGAGGCCGCAGCGCCGACTTTTTGGAGTATTTCAGGGTGTGCTTCGAAAATGGCGACTTGAGAGACTTCGACAGATGGCGTTTCGGCTCGCAAAAATACTATACCCCGGACTATTATAAGATAGGATATCTTACTGTGGCAGGCATGGGACTTGGCCCTCACGACGAGTTCTTCGACAACACCCTTAGACCTCGCTTTCACGGATTTGCCAGGGAAATGCAGCAGGATTGGCAGGAAGACACGAGGTCGCGCGCTCCGTTCCAGCCGTACAGCGAGCTTACGAAGGACGAGAGTTTCTATGTGTCCTATTCCGGTCTGGTCCCCTTCGAAGGGAAGATTTATGCGGTGAAGGCAGGATTGGCTGACAATGCCCGTATCGTCTCGCTCGACCCGGCTACCGGGAAGGTTAGAAAGTCGCGGCTTACCTCTGCCGATTCCAGACTCATCGCCGGCGATGGGAAGCTGTACTGGACCGAGGAGATTCCTGACTTGCGCTGGGAGGTGCAGTCCACATCGGCATTGCGCTCGCTCAAGGGTTCGTCCATTCGCACTGAAATAGGAGGGCGCAGGCTCTATAATCCGGCCTACGAGGCGGGCCAATTGGCACTTGTGGAAAATATGACGGACGGAAGCTGCTATGTGCGTGTGTATGAGACGGCCGGGATGATGGAGGTGGTGTCGTACAGGGCTCCGTCGGGGCTGCAGGTGCTTGAGCCGGTTTGGGTGGACGGACATCTGTTCGCGAGTGCCATGAATGACGAGGGCCAATTGATTTGCGACGTCGAGGATGGATTTGCGGTTAGATTGGCATCTAGTCCGGTGGCTATCAATCACCTGTCGAGCGAAGACGGGAAGGTGGTGTTCACTTCGGACCGCACCGGCGTAAACGAGATGTATTCGCTGGATGTGCAGAGCGGTGTCGTATGCCAATTGACCAATCTTCCGCAAGGAGGTCGCGATTTCGTGTTCAGTGGGGATAGCCTTTACTTTACGGTGCTCTCGCCGCTTGGTAGGAATATCTGTGTGACGCCTAGGAGTGCCCTACCTGTAAGGGAGGTGGATTTTTCGAAGAGGCATTCCTATAAGATGGCGGATTCGCTAAGTCGCAATGTGCAGAGGGAGTGGATAAATGAGAAATTCATTCGAATCGATGCTCCTCGGGAGTATACGAAAAGGGATAACAGAGCAAGGGTGCATTCGTATATTCCGTTCCTGTATCTTGACACCGACGAATTGCTTACGATTTCTTCCGAACAACTCTATATGGATGCGGGTTTAGGTGCGACATTCTTTTTCCAGAACAACCTGAGTACTTTTTCAGGAAGCGCAGGGCCCAAGTTTATTTTCGCCGAGGATGATTCTACCATAGGATTTGGTGCCAATATGGCTTACCGGGGTCTCTATCCTGTCTTTGAACTTAGAACGACGCTGACGCCGCAGAGAATTTATGGGAATTTGAGGTCGTATATTCCTTTGAATTTCTCACGTAACGGCTGGAGTACGGGCGTGATTCCTATGGCGTCGTTCGAATATCTCGATGGTGTCCAAGACGATGCGGTGTCGAAAACGTGGGTGCTTCGAAGCGTGACCTCGCTAGGGGTGAGAGCCTATACCATTCTTCCGAAGCGTAACAGCAACATCTTCCCGCGCCTGGGAATAGGCGCGTATTGTGGAGCGGATTACCATCTGATATTTGACGACAAGCATAGGCCTCAGCCTCGATTGTCGCTCTATGGATATCTTCCGGGTGTGGCCAAAACTCACGGCATAGCGTGGAACGCCTCTACTAAAGGCAATTACATCTTCACTAAGGAGACATACACGATAGATGTCCGTAACAGTAACTTTTCGGTTCGCTATGGCCTTCCTTTCGCTTTCGCCGGTAGTTCTTTGTTCTCCCCTCTTTTCTATTTCAAGAATTTGGAACTTATCCCGTTCTACGAATTCGAAAGGGACGATTACCTGTTACAGGAAACGGGATATAAAACCGTGGAGATGAGACATTCGTTCGGCTCGTATGTAAATATAGTATTGGGTAATCTTTTCTGTTTGCCTTACGATTTCAGGCTGGGAGTGAAGTGCGGGTATAACACTTCTACAGGAATGTTTTGTAACTTAGCGCTCAATTATGATTTGTAATAAGTGTGGAAAGTCTTTTGAGTCAGGATTGGCCAGAAGCGTGAATGTGTCTCGGAATCCCGAGTTGAAGCAGCAGATTCTCGATGGAACGTACTTCTTATCTGCTTGTCCTCATTGTGGGCAGGTGAATTTGGATGACGGGGAGTTCCTGTATAACGACCCGAGCGAGCGTGTGCTTATCGTTATGAGTAAGAGCGCGATGTCGTCGCCGGGGCTGGAGGGTTATACCTGTCGTCGCGTGTGCTCCGTGGGTGAGATGATAGAGAAAATAAAAGTTTTCGACGCCGGGCTTAGCGATGTCGCCATCGAAATATGCAAATTCGTCACGATGCAGGAGCTCGGCAGGGACGTTTCCCTTAAATTCTACAAGATGGAGGGAACGGACGGGGAGTTGACGTTTGCCTATCCGGAAAAGGGGCAGATGCAGATGCTGGAAATCGGCCAGAACGTCTATGCCGACGCTCTGGGGATTCTTTCTCGTAATCCGGAGCTTGAGAATGAGGCGGGCGGATTGGCCAAGATAGACCAGGAATGGCTTTCGCGCTTCTTTAGATAAGCCTCTTGATGTCTTCGAGGGTGTCGGCCACTTCTATCATATCGCGCCACGAGCCTCGAATCATCCCTTTTCGTGCCATGTCTTCCAAAAGGGCTATCAGGGAATCCCAGAAGCCTTTCATATTATAGAGTATGACTTTCTTGTCGTGGTAGCCTATGCTTTTCGAGGCTGCCATGCAGAAGATCTCGTCCAGCGTGCCGACTCCGCCGGGAAGTGCTATCGCCACATCGCACTCCTTTACCATAATGTCCTTACGATCGCTCAGTGTCCGGGACGGGATGTTTTCATCGAGGTATTCCGAGACTTTGCCGCCTTTTTCGAGCAGGGTCGGCACTACTCCTATGGTGTGTCCTCCGTGTTCCTTTACGGCGCGGGCTGCGCATTGCATAAGGCCTTGATTTGACCCTCCGAATATCAGTGCGTGGTGATTTTCGGCCATCCAAGCTCCCAATTCTTCCGTCATCTTGAAGAATTCCGGATCGATGTTTTCATTAGCCGAGCAAAATACTGCAATTCTCATTTTTTTAAATCTTCTGGACTATTTGCGAAGATAGTAAAAGAAATCTATCCTCGAAAATCTATCACAAATCTTTGCCAACGATTTTAAAATCGAATGATGGTAAAATTTTAGTGTAGATATTGGAATTAATATTAAAAAAGTTTAGATTTGTAATTCGACACACACAAAAACTAATAATAAGATGAAAGAGTATTCAAAAAATGACATTAGAAACGTGGTACTGCTTGGCGCTACCAAGTCGGGTAAAACCACGTTATCTGAAGCTATGCTTTTCGAGGGCAAGGTTATCGACAGACGCGGAACCGTAGAGGACAAGAATACGGTCTCAGATAATAATGAACTTGAAAAGCTGAATCAAAGATCAATTTATGCGACTCCGCTTTACGCAGAGTTTATGAACAAGAAGATCAATATCATAGATGCTCCTGGTTCAGACGATTTCATCGGAGGTGCCATCTCGGCTTTCAAGGTATGTGAGAATGGTATTCTCGTGGTTAATGCTCAGCAGGGTGTGGAAGTGGGCACCAGAGGTTTGCTTCGCCACGCTGATAAGTACAACATTCCTCTCGTAATCGCAGTTAACCAGCTCGACGGCGACAAGGCTGACTGGGAGATGACATTGGCATCCATTAAGGAGGAATTGGGAAAGAACAAGATTATTCCTATCCAGTTCCCTACGAAGGTAGGAGCTGCGTTCGACGGATTTGTCGACGTCCTTACTATGAAATATTACCATTTCAAGGACGAAAATGGTACCCGTGAAGACCTGGATATTCCTGCAGAATTAATGGACGAGGCAGAGTTGGCCCGTCAGGAATTGATAGAGAAGGCGGCAGAATTCGACGACACCCTTATGGAGAAGTTCTTCGAGGTAGGTTCGCTTACCGAAGACGAAATCCGTGCGGGACTTGCCGTAGGAATCAAGAATAGGGAAGTGTTCCCTGTTATGTGCGTGAGTGCAAAGAAAGATATCGGCGTGAAGCGTCTCCTCGAATTTACGAAGAACGTTTCTGTGGCTCCTCGGGTGGACGAGACTCAGCCGGCATCATTATTTATATATCAGAACGACGTGGAACCGCACGTAGGTGAGGTTTCTTACTTCAAGGTTATGTCCGGAGTAGTCAGCGCAGGTGCCGAGTATGAGGACCCTAAGACCTTCAATAAAGAAAAGTTCTCTGCCATCTATGCAGTGGCCGGAAATAAGAGGGAGCCTGTTCAGAACTTGCACGCCGGAGATTTCGGTTGCGTGGTAAAGCTTAAGAACGGCAAGTCTAACACTACCCTCTGCGCTCCTGGCGCCGGCATCTCTTACGAAAGAATCGTCTTCCCTGCACCTAAGTATCGTTGTGCCATCAAGGCGAAGGTACAGCAGGACGAGCAGAAACTCGGCGACGCCCTTAAGAAGATTGCCAATCAGGACCCTACCGTAGTGGTAGAGTACTCGAAGGAGCTTCGCCAGACCATCCTCAGCGGAAACGGTGAGCAGCACATAAATATGGTCAAGTGGCGCATTAATAACGAGTTCGGTATCGACGTAGAGCTCTTCGCTCCGAAGGTGCCTTATCGCGAGACCATCACTAAGGTGGCAAATGCTCAGTATCGCCATAAGAAGCAGTCCGGTGGTGCCGGCCAATTCGGTGAAGTGCATTTGCTCGTTTGCCCTGCGGAAGGCGAGTTGAAGACCAAGTTTATGATCGACGGAAAGGATACTCAGCTTAACGTCAAGACTTCTGAGACAGTAGACCTCGACTGGGGTGGAAAGCTCGAATTCTATAACTGCGTGGTAGGTGGCGCCATCGATCTCGGATTTATGCCGGCCATCCTTAAGGGTATTAAGGACAAGATGGTAGAGGGTCCTCTCACCGGTTCATACGCACGAGACATCAGAGTATTCGTTTACGACGGTAAGATGCACCCGGTAGATTCTAAGGAAATCGCGTTCATCATCGCGGGACGTAACGCCTTCAAGGAGGCCTTCCGTAATGCAGGTCCGAAGATTCTCGAGCCTATCTATAACGTGGAGATTATGACCCCTGGCGACTATCAGGGAGCTGTGATGTCCGACCTTCAGAATCGTCGCGGTATTCTCGGAGACCTCGGAACCGACAAGGGATTCTCCGTACTTAAGGCACGAGTTCCGCTTGCAGAGCTTTACCGTTATTCGACAGTCCTTAGCTCGTTGACATCGGGTTCTGCTACGTTTACTATGGAATTTGCGGACTATCAGCCAGTTCCTGGTGACGTTCAGGCTAAACTCCTCGCTGAATACGCAGCACAGGATACTGAAGACGAATAGTCATCCAAACACTCATAATAACGCGCCGACCCTCAAAAGGGGCCGGCGTTTTGATTTTTGAAAATAATCGCTATCTTTGTGATTGATAACACTTAAAGATTTAACTATTATGTCACGGAACCACACGCATAAATGGTCAGCCACCATTCTTATGGCAGCGATTCTATTCGTAGTGTCGTCTTGTGATGGAGTTACTCCGGGAGGGCCTGGACAGGAGCTTCCGGAAGTGATTTTACCTCAAACGGAATTTAACGTCCCTTTTATGGGAGGTGAAGTTGAAGTGTCGTTTGTTCCTCTAACCTCGTGGAAAGTTTCTTGTAATGCCCAATTCATCACTTTTGACAAGACCGGTGGAGAGAAATCGGAAGAGATAACCACGCTTAAGATAAAGGTTCTGCCTAATCCGGATACAAAAAAACGTCAGGCAGAGGTGGAACTGGAATTTGAGAATAACGACATTACTCTAATTGTCAGTCAGGAAGGAGCTCCGGGAGACATAGATCCTCCGGTAGGCGGCGATTCCGACTTGTCTTCAGGAACCGAGGATGTAATTCCCGGTGTATTGATTTAAACCACTTTAAATTATTATCATTATGAAAAAGCAATTTTTATTCGGCTTCGCCTTAGTGGGAATGATGGTTTCCTGCCAGATGGAAGGATTGGTGGAAAAACCTACCGAGAATGCCGAATCTGCAGTGGTGTTTTCGGCATCGCTTGCTCCCGATACTAAAACATATCTCGACTATGACGTGTCGTCCGGAGTTTATAAGGTCAAATGGGACGAATCGGATATCATAGGCGTATTGAGTATCGGCGCTGACGGGGTCAGTAAGTTTGAAAAATGTAATATCTTAAATGGTGCCGGCACCACGATGGCCAAATTTGCCGGTTCCAATAAGGGCGAAGAATATATCGCCGCATACGGTTCGTGGTCTTTCAACCCGGAGGAAAAATCGGTATACTATAAGATATATTCCGGCCAGTATTCTCGTTTTGACGGAAAGAATGTGGATGCCGGTCTTTTCCCTATGTATGCCCGTAGTAAGGATGAACAACTGGAGTTTAAGAATTTGGCTTCCGTCCTGAAAATAAGCCTTAAGGGCGATGCCTTCATCCAAACCATAAAGGTGGAGGCTAATGATGAGACCATTCCTATGTCCGGAGACGGAGATGTAGTCATAGGAGAAGATGGTCTGCCTTCATTGGTAATGAGAAGGGACTCTACGGCATCTTCTTCCATCACATATTTCGACGACGGCCGTCGTCTAAGCGAGACTGCCGTGACGGACTTCTATATAGTCCTTTCTCCTCAGAATTACAAGGGTGGCTTAACCATTACCATTAATTCCAGGACAGGAAGTATGACTAAGGTCATCGATTCCGACGTGCTTATGTCGCGTTCTGAGATGAGGGCGATTCTTCCTTTCAGATATGAAGACCAAGTAAAGCACGAATGGTCGCTTTTGACTCCTATGTCAAATGGCTGGGGAATAGTGGCTAATCTTACCGAATCGGACGGTTATTATGTAGCGGACGGCGTGACGATGAGCGCATCGAACGACTATGTTTTCGTGGCCAATTTGTCCTTCAACCTACATATGGGAGGTAATGTGCAGAATAATGTGGTGCAACCTAACGTGTTGTCGGAGTTGCCTTTCAATTCTTATACTACTTTCAGACTGGCCAAGGACGGAAAATATAACATAAAACTTTTCCCTAAGGAAAGCAAGGCCCTCTTCGCCACTTCGGAAACTGTTGTCTGTGAGAATCTCGAGGCTGTGAAAGCGCTACCGGACAACACCCCGGTAGAAGCTACGGGCATAATCGTAGGAGTGAATGCCAGAGGATTTGTGATGAACATAAGCGATTATTGGGGGAACTGTGTCTATGTATACTTGGGCGAGAACGGCTCGTCATATAAGCCTGTTCTGGGTAACAAGGTGAAGGTAACGGCGGTAAAGAAAACATATCGAAACTTTCCTGAGATATCGAGCATCAAGTTAATAGATGTTTTGGACGCTACGGAAAGGGATTTTGGATATGCCGGTTTCTATAATCTTTTATCTCCGGAGGATTTCCAAAATATCGAAATCGACAAATGTGAATACATCAAGTATAAGGGTACGCTAGTTAAGGAAGGTATATACTGGATGGTAAAGGTAGAAGGCTCGTCGCTGCAGGGTATTCTGGAATGGCCTATAGGGGATTTGACCTCATATCAGAATCAACTGGTATTAGTGGAGGGCTGGTTCTTGGGCAATAGCACTTCACCTTCAGGAGTCACCCAAAGGCATACCCTCCTTAAAATCATAAAGACTTCTTCCGGCGAAGGCTCTACCGAGGATGTGGTTCCGGGTCAGGATATCATAATAGGAGGTGGCCCTGAAAAAATAGGAGAGTAGGCTAGAATTTTGTATATTCGCGCTATATGACAGTGCGAGATATACAAAACATCATAGAATCTGCAGCTCCGCTGGGGCTGCAGGAATCTTATGACAATTCCGGACTTCAAGTCGGAAGGGAAAATGATGAGGTGAAGGGCATATTGGTGTGCCTGGACATTACCGAAGAAGTGATAGAGGAAGCATCCCGAAAGGGATGTAACCTGGTGGTGTCGCACCATCCCCTTCTCTTCAAGTCTTTGAGATGCGTCTCTGATAGAACGCCTCAGCAGCGCTGTGTCTGTGATGCGATATGTAAAGGCATTGCCCTTTATTCCGCTCACACTAATCTGGACAACGCTCGCGGGGGCGTTAACTTTGAAATTGCCGAAAGGATTGGCCTGAAAAATCTCGAGTGGTTGCTGCCGATTCCGGGGCAGGATGCGGGAAGCGGAGTTGTGGGCGATTTGGCCGAAAGCGTGGAGGCAGAAGCGTTTCTACAGCACTTGAAGGCGATTTTTAAGGTAGAGGCCTTGCGCTGCACTGACCCTAAGGGAAAGCAGGTTAGAAAGGTAGCTCTCTGTGGCGGAGCAGGGTCTTTCCTTATTTCGGAGGCGCAGGCGAAGGGTGTGGATTGCTTTATCACGGGCGAGATTCATTACCACGATTATTTCGATGCACAGCATCTTCTGCTCGTGAGTCTGGGACATTACGAAAGTGAGCAGTACACTGTGGATTTGCTCGTTAGAATGCTTGAAAGGGAGTGTCCGGGCGTTCGCGTGGAGGCTACTCAGTTAAATACAAATCCCATCGTGACATTATGAAAAGATGGTTTATAGCTCTTGGCCTCTTTCTCGTGGCGGTGCTTGGCGTAGACGCACAGTCGATTCCTAAGCTAAAGCGCGCCGACGAGATAATGACGGGCTCCTTTCCGAATGGCATGGAGTACTATTTCGTGGCCAATACCCCCGTGGCCGGCCGCGCGGATTTCGCGCTTCTGCAGATAGGTGATTTTTCTGCCGAGGAGAGCCGTAGCGGATTTGAAGAGCTTGACCATATAAATGCCGAAAATTTCCTTTTGAACCACGGCGTACCGTACACCGAAGACGGATTCGTGTCTTATTATGACGGGGCCAGGGTCTTCCGCTTTCCGGATGTAAATGTTAAGGATAAGTACACTGCGGACAGCACATTTCTTATGATGCTGGACTTTATGCAGCTTTCCGACGGCCCACAGACGGTCATCGTGTGTGGAGACATAGATAAGAACAAGTTCCAGGACAGGTTTTCCACGCTTAGTCTCGTGGTTCCTAAACTTCGCGACATAGAGTATGAGAGTTCGATTCCTAAGGATGGTTCCGTATTCAGGAACGATGCCGACAGGGGACGTGTAGTGCTCTCATTCCAGCAGGGAACGGCTAATCGCGAGCAAGCGGGAACTGCGGTGCCGCTGGTTTCGGAGTATCTTTTCCTTCAATTCCGTAACATTCTGTGCGACAGAATTAAACTCGCATTTACGGAAGAGCGGATTCCATTCTATATGGACATCTCCTCGAACGAGATAGACGTCTTTTTCGACGTCGAATTCGAAGACAGGGCACAGGGTATAATTAATGAGGCCTTGGCCGATTTGGCCAATTGCGGCACCACCGGCGAGGAGCTTACCTACGCGAAGAATCTGGCTCTCCCGGACATTATCGCGAACGGACTTAAACTGGGCAAGCCTAATTCCTTCTATGTGGACAAGTGTATATCGGCCATATTGACCGGTAGTAACTTGGCATCGGAAGAGACCATTAAGAACTTCTTCTCCCGCAGAAAGATTTCGGCTAAGAGAGACCTCGAGCTTTTTAACAATTACGCTTCCGCCCTTTTGGGAGGCGAGTATGTATTTCAGGAAGAATTCAAATATAAGAGGCAGTCTTATCCGGACATAAATGCGGCGCTAAAGGTGAATGCGCGTAGCGGGGTAAAGCTGGCAAATACCACTACCGACCCTCTCACGGGAGGAAAGCACTGGATTTTCAATAACGGTATCAAGGTGGTGTATAAGTATTTGCCTAATGCCGATGGCTTCGATTTCTGTCTGGCTCTAAGAGGCGGCGCGTCTTCGATGAATACCCTTCATCAGGGGGAGAGCCGTTTTCTTCCGGATATGTTCTATCTAAACCGCTATGCGGGTATAGAAGGCCATGAGTTCAACCAAATGCTTCGGATGAAGGGCATAGAGATTAACGGCGACGTAACTCTCGAAAATACGGTTCTGGGAATAAAGGCTCCGTCTGAGGAACTCGAGACCGTAATGAAGGCATTGCTTAAAATCGCCTATGACCGCACTCCGGACGACATGGCTTTCGAATTTTACAGGGAATGCAGCAGGTTGCGTTCCGACACGCAGCTTCCGGCCATCTATTCCGTTATGGATAGTCTTATGTGTCCTACTTATGAATATCACGCGAATAGTTCTGCCAGAAACATAAAGGACGGACTTCTGGAACGTTCTAACGAGTTTTATCGCCAGAGATTCTCGAATATGAGCGACGGAGTGTTCATATTCATAGGAAACATAAGCGAAGTGGAGCTTCTTTCCGTCTTGACCAAATATCTGGGTATGTTCGACACTTCGGGTCCTTATGCCCTTCGCGAACGGGTCCAATACGATTTCTATAGCGGTCGTACCACCTATATAGTGAATGGAGACGAGCCAAGCGTGAACTTGGCGGCGACGGGGCTCATTCCTGTGACGATAGAAGATTATCTTACCTTCTTGCTGGCACAGGAAGCCGTCCGTAGGCAATTCGCGAAGAGTCTTTTCCCTGTGGGAATGTATTCGCAGGTGAGCGGCAGACTGGACATAGCGCCGGTGGAAAGGTTTACCCTCTACATAACGCTGCGCCCTTGCGCCCAGGACGGACTTCCGGAAGGGGTGAGTGTCCAAGACCCTATGGAGGCCATAAATGTAGTGCGTGAGGAGTTCTCCAGAATGCAGTATATGGTCATAACCGACGAGGAATTCGCCAGTTATAAGGACATAGTGCGTCGCCAGATAGAGTCTTCTCTGTCTTCGCCTCAGGGACTTATGGAGTATGCGGTGTGCCGTTACTCTAATGGTCGTGACCTGACTTCGAACTATAAGAAGATTCTGGATTCGATAGTAATAGATGATGTGAGGTGGATTCTGGAGGAGATTATTTCCGCCGGAATAGTAGAGTATATAGTAAAATAATGTTAGACAATAGATTCGGAACGATTATCGAAATAGGGGACATTCTCGTGAGCGAGGATGTGATAAGCGAGTTTTTCGCTTGCGACTACCCTAAGTGTAAGGGAGTGTGCTGTGTAGAGGGCGATAGCGGAGCTCCTGTACTCGAAGAGGAACTCGAAGGACTCGAGGAGGATTATCCGGAGTACTCCGCATTTATGAGCGAAGAAGGGAAAAAGTCAATCGAGGAAAATGGCTTTTTTACCATAGACCGCGACGGAGACATAGTGACTCCGCTTATGAAATGCTCTCCCGAATGTGCTTATACGCATTTTTTTCCGGACGGCTCTTGTCTATGCGCCATAGAGTGTGCGCATAAGAAAAAGCCTATTTCCTGTAGTCTCTATCCCATAAGGGTAACTGAATTGGGCGGGGGCAGGATAGCACTTAACCTGCACAGGTGGAATATCTGTAAGGATGCTTTCCGTAAGGGGCGCGAAGAAAAGATCAGAGTGTACCAGTTCCTGAAAGAGCCGCTGACCAGAGCCTATGGGCGCGATTTCTACGAGGCCCTCGACGCTGCAGCCAAACACATATTAGGCTTATGAACAAGTATTTCGAAAGAATAGAGCGCTTGCGTTCGTTAATGCGCGCGAAAGATTGGGATGCTGTCGTAATCTACGGCACCGACCCGCACTTCAGTGAGTATCCGGCATTGCGCTGGAAACAAGTCGAATGGTTGACCGGATTTACCGGCGAGGCAGCCGACGTGGTAGTTACATTGGACGATGCAGGACTCTGGACTGACAGCCGCTATTTTATTCAGGCAGAGGCCCAATTGGCAGGAACGGGAGTCTCCCTTCACAAGACCAGAATCCCTGGTGCCGTGAGCATCGAGGATTGGCTTCTCGAAGAGATGGGCTGGGAGAATGTAAATGTAGCCATCGATTCTTTCTGCACTTCGGTCAGCAGTCAGTGCGCCCTTATGGCCAATTTTAACGTAGTGGGCATCCCCGACCTGCTGTCGCCGCTGTGGGAAGACCGCCCAGGGATAGTTCAGACGCCGATTTTCTGTGTGAATCCGGGCGAGAGTATGGAGGAGAAGGTGGCGTGGCTGCGAGAGGAAATGTCGAAGGAAGGAGTGGAGTACGTGCTAATTTCGTCACTTGACGAGATCGCGTGGCTGCTTAACGTTCGCGCCGGTGACATCGATTATACTCCGGTGGTGATTTCCTATCTGCTGGTAGGGCTTGAGGATATCAAGTGGTTCGTAATCAGGGACACGATAGAGGACGAGGGAACTTCGCAGGCTCTGGCCTATCTTTCGGAAAGAGGCGTGCAGTGCCTCTCCTACGACGAGGTGACCATCGAATTGCGCTCATTGGAAGGTGTTTGGGTAGATAGGGATACGCTTAACGTGGAGCTGGACTCATCGCTCGTAGAGCCCCATTATGCTTCCCTTCCCATTCAGCAGAGAAAGGCGGTGAAGAATCCTGTAGAGATAGACAATATGCGTCGATGCCATCTTCGGGACGGCGTGGCTATGGAAAAGTTTTTCTATTGGCTCGAAAAAAGTCTGGAAAACGGCACCAGGATAAGCGAGTGGGATGCTTCCGTGCGTCTCGGCGAATATCGCAGGGAGATAGAAGACTATGTCGAGGACAGTTTCGAGACCATCTCGGCTTTCGGAAAGGGTGCGGCGCTTCCGCATTACCACACGCCGAACATGAATGCACCGCTTCTCGAGCCTTACGGCTTGTATCTTAATGATTCAGGTGGTCAATTCCTAAGCGGTACTACCGACATCACGCGCACTACCCCGCTCGGAGAGTGCTCGCCGATGCAGCGTAGGGAATATACGCTGGTGCTCAAGTCGCACATCGACCTCGCGACGTCATTCTTCCCTTCCGGAACTCCGGGATGCAGGGTGGATGCTGCTGCGAGAATGCCTCTGTGGAGGGAAAAACTGGATTTCGGTCACGGAACGGGCCACGGAGTGGGTTACTTCCTGGGCGTTCACGAAGGGCCTGCCCAGATACGCCAGAATATGAGTTCCGCAGGACTGTTCGAGGGGATGATTACATCCATAGAGCCCGGCATATACCGCGAGGGGCTGTATGGCATAAGACACGAGAATCTCTACTTGATAGCGGATGCCGGGGAAAATGAATTCGGACATTTCCTGAAGTTCGAACCGCTCACGCTATGCCATTTCGATACGTCCATCCTGGATTTGTCGCTTCTCGACGAGAGGGAAATCGAATGGCTTAACAGCTATAACCAGCGCGTCTACGAGAGTGTAGGTCCGTTTCTTGAAGAAGACATTCGCGAGTGGTTGAAAGAGAAGACATCCGAGATTAGGAAGTAAGTTAAATTTTTTATAATTTTGTGATTCTGGTTTCGAACCACCGATAGGAAATAAATGTTTAATAAAGATATGAAGAAGTTTTTAATCTCTGTCTGCTCACTGTTTGTAGCAGTGGCAGTAGTAAGTGCACAAGACGTAAACCAAGCGACCGATTTTTATAACAACGCCGTGAGTTACTACTCTAACGGTAATTTGGCTTCCGCTATTGAGAGTTTCAAGAAAGCACACGAAATCGCCAAGCAGTGCGGTGACGATGGCGCTGAAATCGTAGTGGACTGCGAAACATACATCCCTAAGCTGGGAATGGACCTCGCTAAGGATATGGTAGCAGAAGGTAACTACGAGGGCGGAGTGGCTAAGCTTTCTGAGATAGCTGCTCTGTGCGAGTCTATGGGACTTACCGATGATGTGGAGAAAATCAACAAGATGAAGCCTCAGTTCTATATGCAGCAGGGTAACAAGGCCGTAAAGGCTAAGGATTACGCCGGTGCAGTAAAGGCTTTCGATAACGTTCTCGCTCTCGACCCGGCTAACGGAAAGGCTGCTCTCCTTAAGGGACAGATTCTTCTTTCTACTAATAATGTAGACGCAGCTAAGGCTGCTCTCGAATTGGCAGCGAAGAACGGTCAGGAGAAGGCTGCTAACCGTCAGCTTGCTAACCTTTATGTAAAGCAGGCTAAGGCAGCGAGCGGCGCTAAGAACTACACTAAGGCTCTCGAGTTCGCTAACCAGGCCATCTCGTACGACCCTACCGAGGCTAATGCATATTATTTAGGTGGTATCGCAGCTCAGGCATTGAAAAAGAACACGGAAGCTATCTCCCTGTTCGAGAACTATCTCGTCCTCAAACCTGCAGCAAGTAATTCACAGGCTGTCCGTCAGGTAGTTGAAGCCCTTAAGAAAGGAAACAAGCCTGCTGAAGCAGAGGACTAATAATAATGCGACAGATTGAACTTCTCGCTCCTGCGAGAAATGCAGATATCGGCATCGCGGCTATAGACTGCGGTGCCGATGCTGTGTATATAGCAGGGCCGGAGTTCGGTGCGCGAAAAGATGCCGGCAACCCCATTTCGGAGATAGAGCGCCTGTGCCGGTATGCTTCGAAATTTGGCGCCAGGGTCTTCGTGACATTTAACATACTCCTGCGCGACGATGAGCTCGAAAGCGCTCATTCTCAGATGCTTCTATGCCAATCCGCCGGCGCCTCGGCCTTCATAATCCGAGATCCGTGGCTTTGTCTCTTCCCGGATATAACCATCCCCCTTCACGCTTCCACGCAGTGCTCCATAAGGGACGTGCAGCGTGCGCGCCTCTTCGAAAAGGCCGGATGCGGCAGGGTGGTGCTCGAAAGGGAGTTGGACTTGGCTCAGATAAGGGAAATCTGTGACGGCGTGAACGTGGAGGTGGAGGCCTTCGTGCACGGCGCACTTTGCGTATGCTATTCGGGTGTATGCACTCTGTCCGAGCGACTTACCGGACGCAGTGCCGACCGTGGCGAGTGTGTCCAAGCCTGCCGAAACCTTTACGACATGGTCGACGACAGCGGACGCGTCTGGTTGAAAAACAAGGCATTGCTCTCACTGAAGGATCTTAATCTCTCGCAGCAGCTGGAATCTCTACTCGATGCCGGAGTAACCTCCCTGAAAATCGAAGGCCGTCTGAAAAACATCTCCTATGTGCGAAATGTCGTGCGCGCCTATTCGCTGCGCCTCGACGAGATCATCGCAAGACACCCCGGACTCTACAGAAGAGCCTCATGGGGGCGCGTGGAACGAGGGTTTACCCCTTCGCTCGACAAGACCTTCAACCGCGGATACACTTCCCTGCTTTTAGGGAATCCCGATTCTTCTTTGGCCAATTTCGACGCCCCCAAGTCGATGGGCGAGCGCCTCGGGAAAGTCCGTGCGGTAAGGGTATTGGCCAATTCTGAACTCGAATTGACGCTCGATGGGGTCGCTCTCGAACTGCGAAACGGAGATGGATTCGCATTCGTGCGCGGCGAGCAAATCGTGGGTTTCAGAGGGGACGTCTGCTCAGGTAACAAGATAATTTGCAAGAAGGTACGGGGCCTGTCCGTAGGAGCCGTACTGTATCGAAACTATAGCGTGGCCTTCGAGTCGGAGATGGAATTGCACCCTTGCAAGCGCTTCCTGTCGGTCGCGCTGGATTACCGCTCTTCCGAAAAGGATGGAATGCTTGACGTGACCTTCTCTGCCCTGAGCGAAGACGGACGTAAGGCCGAAGTGAGCCTTTCGGGCCTTGAAAAGGCGCTGAATCGCCGAAGGGAGAGCGAGGTCTATGCCGCTCAGCTCGAAAAGCATAGCTCTGTCTTTAGCTTTGCGCTTAATCCGATAGGGGACGATTGCGAATTGGCCCACCTGAGTATGTCTGCGCTCAATGGGGTGCGACGGAGCCTGTCGGATGCACTGGAGTCGCAGCCGTGCGGTGAAATCCCTATGCTCAACCCTTCCGAAAGGGTGCCTGTGGAGTACGATACGACCCGTCGCGAAGGCGAGGTGATGCGCTCGAAGTACTGCATCCGCCGCGAAATCTCCCAGTGCCTCAAGTGTGGAGGCCGAAAGGGCACGCTCTATCTCGAAAACAATGGCCACCGCTTCCCCTTGCGCTTCGACTGTTCCGCCTGCGAAATGGCAGTTCTGGAGGAATAGCTCCATTTTTTAATCCAAAATTATTATTCTTGCGATATTTGAGTTATATTTGTACGCTTTTAATGAAACAAATAAAAAGATACAAGATATGTTCATGTTAAACTCTTCAATCGGCAAGAAGTTCGTGCAGGCTATCAGCGGTGCATTCCTTATCCTTTTCTTGCTCCTTCACGTTACTATCAACTTTTTTTCAGTAATTGACTCCTTTACCGGAAAATACGGTGTCGTAGCACAAGACGATAAGTTGTTCTCCGCTGGTGATGGTCTTTTCAAACTCGGTTGCGACTTTATGTCTACTCCGGTCATCAGCATCATGGTTCCGGTATTGGCACTCGGTTTCGCTCTCCATATCATCTGGGGATGCTGGTTGACAGCGAGAAACGTAATGGCACGAGGCGGAATCAAACGCTATGAGGTTAAGTCGAAGGCTGCTGCAGATTCTTGGTCGTCTAGGAATATGTTCGTTCTCGGTATCGTGGTTCTCGGATTCATCGTTTTCCATCTTACTCACTTCTGGGCTAAGATGCAGATGCCGGAACTTTTGGGATTAGGCACTTATGTAGATAACCCATACCTCCTTTTGAGCCTTACATTCGGTAAGTGGTGGATTCTTCTCCTCTACATCGTATGGTTCATCGCAATATGGTTCCACCTTACACACGGATTCTGGAGTATGTTCCAGACCATCGGTTGGAATAATGGTATCTGGTTCAAGAGAGTTAAGGTGATTGGTTGCATCTTATCTACACTTATCTGCGTAGCTTTCATCGCTGTCGCTGTTAACGCAGCTATCCAGGCTCCTGCAGTATTGGCAAACATTTAATCAGTGCTTCCGATGAAGATCGGAGACATCGATCTGGGCAGACGCCCTCTGTTATTGGCACCTATGGAAGATGTTACAGATGCATCGTTCCGTATATTGTGCAGGGAGCAGGGGGCGGCTGCCGTATATACCGAGTTCGTGCCAAGCGATGCTCTGGTTCGCGACATCGAGAAGTCGATAGCGAAGATGCGGACCCTCGAGGAGGAGGCTCCGGTGGGCATCCAGATTTACGGACACATTCCCGAGGCTATGGTCGAAGCGGCCAAGATGGCAGAGAATGCGGCCGAGATAGCCGGTGGGCACGGTGCGGACTTCATAGACATTAACTTCGGCTGCCCCGTTTCGAAGATTGCGGGAAGGGGAGCCGGGTCCGGTATGATGCGAGAGCCGGACAAATTGGTCGCCATTACGAAGGCGATAGTAGACGCAGTGAAGAAGCCGGTAACGGTTAAGACGCGTCTGGGATGGGACGAGGATTCGAAAATCATAGTCGAATTGGCCGAGAGGCTGCAGGACGTCGGCATCAAGGCTCTGACCATTCATGGTCGTACTCGCTGCCAATTGTACCGCGGCGAGGCCGATTGGACGCTCATAGGCGAGGTTAAGAACAATCCTCGTATGCACATACCCATCATCGGGAACGGCGACATTACCGATGCGCACAAGGCGAAGGAGGCGTTTGATCGCTACGGAGTGGATGGCATAATGATAGGCCGTGCGACTTTCGGGCATCCGTGGATTTTTAAGGAAATCAGGCACTATCTGGACACCGGCGAGGAATTGCCGGATATGGGAGTGGCCGAGAGGGTGGAATTGGCCAAAAGGCATCTGGGGTTGTCATTGGCTCTGAAAGGGGAGCCGAGGGGAATTTTCGAGATGCGAAGGCATCTGTCCTGCTACTTCAAGGGACTTCCGGATTTCAAGCAGATACGTATGAGGATGGTTACCACTCTGGATGTTAACGAATTGTATTCTATTTTAGATGAAATAAAGAGCACTTATGCTGTATAGCTTAATTCTTAAATCAAGGCATCGCGCTTTCGATAAGGGGCGTAGGAAGAGTATGCGCGCAGTCGTTCCCACGATTTGCGTGGGTAATGTCACGGTGGGCGGTACCGGAAAGACTCCGCACACCGAGATGCTTCTGCGGATGCTGGAGGGAAAGAAGGGCGTGGCAGTGCTCTCGCGAGGTTATGGCCGTAAGTCGAAGGGATTTCTGGTGGTGAAGCCGGATGGCTCTTCGAGAGATTTCGGAGACGAGCCTTTGCAGATAGCGAGAAAGTTCCCGGACAGGATAGTGGCCGTGGATAAGGACCGTATCGAAGGGTGTAACAAGCTTAAGGAGATGGGGGCTAAGATGGTGATTCTCGACGATGCCTTCCAGTACCGCAGGCTCCGTGCCGACCTGAACATCGTCCTGGTAAGTTACAGTCGCCCTGTTTTTGAAGATAAGTTGCTGCCTTTCGGAAGGTTGCGCGACATCCCGGAGAGGATTTTCAAATCTGACGTGATAGTGGTCAGCAAATGCGCCGAGGATATAAGCGACGACGAAAAAAAGGCCTTCGTGGAGGGGCTGCGCTTGAAAGACTATAATGCAGAAGAGTGTAGTGCATCGTGCCCGGACGGCCGGAAGATCAAAGTGCTGTTTTCGACCATAAGCTATCTGGCTCCGAAGATGGTATTCCCGGGGGGAGACCCACGTTACATTTATTCTCAGAGGATTATGTATATGAGCGGCATCGCGAAGGATAGGCGTCTTCACGACCAGCTGCTCTCGCAGTATATGATTTTGAAAAGCTTCGAGTTCTCGGATCACCACGATTTCAGCAAGGGAGAATTGGCCCGAGTGGAGAGGGAACTGCGAAAGGCGAAGGCTTGTGCGCTTGCGACCACCGAAAAGGATGCGCAGAGGCTCACATCACTGCCTTATGTCAGCGGCTATCTTAAGGAACGCCTGTTTATGGTGCCTATAGAAGCGCGTCTGACTGCGCCTAATGAGGAAAAGGTGCTGGATTCCTTGCTGAAGGGTATTTCTACTGCTCGGGGTCGAGGAATTGAGTGAGTCCGGTGTCTATGCGGACCACATCTTTAGTGAGGCCTTCCATAGCGTATCCGTTCAGTATCTTCTTAAAGTAGATCTTGTCTTCTCCCATCTTTATGATGCGGTCCAGAACTGAAGCCCTGCGATATACGAGGTCTTCCCCTTCCTTCTTTACTAAGACGTACCTTCTGGAATTCATAAATTTAGTCAGTTCGCCTTCGGTTTGTGAAGCCTCTCCTACCATTCTGACATTACGTGTGGTGAATCCTACCTTAGGATATATCGCTGCGAAGACGGCCACTATGAGTGCCATCTGCGGGAGGGACTTGGTGCCGTTTATGAATATGAGGTCGATGTCACTGGGGATGACTCCGAGAAGGCAAAGTACTACTATGAAGAGGACTAGCATTATGGACAAATACACGAAGTATTTGAGTGCGCGCACAAGGTATCTCATTATTTCTTATATTTTTGACAAATATACTCTTTTTGAGCACAAATTTTGTACCTTTGGACAATTTTTGTAATCTAAAACATTTTGAATATGGAAAAAGAAGATCCTATCGCAAGAATTGACAGACAGAGGGCCGAGAAGAAAGGGTCCAAGAACGTCGTTACCATCCTGGGAGTGCTTACGGGCGTTCTCGCCATCGCACTTGCAGTAGTCGCCATTAAGGACTATAAGATGGTTCAAGAACTCGAACAAGACAAATTCGATTTGGAGCAGCGTATCATCGTTCTCAAATCCGATTTCGATAACCTCCAGTCAGATTATGACTTTATCAACACTCAGCTCGATTCTTCTCGCGAAGAGGTGGCTATGCTCGTAGATAGAATCAAAAAGACAGAGGCTACGAACCGAAAGAAGATGAGACAGTACGAGAAGGAGCTCGGAACTCTTCGTAGCATTATGAAGAGCTATGTAGTTCAAATCGACTCGCTTAATACAGCTAATCGCCGCCTCGCCGACGAACTTTCGACTTCTCGTAAGGAATTGGCTAAGGCTACGGGCGAAAACAAGGCTCTTAACGCACAGGTCGAGAATCTTTCTTCTAAGGTCGCTACCGGTTCCATCGTGAAGGCTCGTGGTTTGAGTGCAAAGGCTTATAACGGCTCGAATAAGGTTACCGATCGCAGCAGCAGGGTCAAGAGACTCGCAGTATCGCTCTCGCTGGTAGAGAACGAATTGGCCAAGAAAGGCCCGATGACCGTTTACGTAAGGGTAAAGGATCCGGATGGAAACCTGCTTCTCGACGGCGAAGGCGCATCGTTCAAGCTTAACGGTGAGGCTGTGGCAGCAAGTGCATCCCGCGAGGTGGATTACCAGGGCAGCGAAGTGGATATGATAATCTACGTTAACAACATCGCTGATTACGTGAAAGGTATTTACACTATCGAGGTGTTTACGAACAAGTCTCAGCTCGGCAGCACGGAACTGATGCTCAGATAATGATTTACCTCCACGTCCCTTTCTGCAAGAGTTTCTGTGTGTATTGTGATTTCTATTCGGAAATCGCTTGCAGTAACGCGAAAGCGCTCGAAGCCTACACGGAAAAAGTAGTGGAAGAGATAAGGGAACGTAGTGAGCAAATCATTAGCACGCAGAAAGTTAATACATTGTATATAGGAGGAGGCACCCCGTCGGTGATGCCTCTTCCTTTTTTCGAATCTGTCCTTAAAGCACTGCCTCTTAAGGATTTTTCGGAGTTTACCGTGGAGGTGAATCCCGATGACATAGTGCACCGTGGGCGCGAGTTTACGGATGCCCTGAAGAAGATGGGAGTGAGCCGCATCAGTATGGGGGTCCAGTCCCTCGACGACGACATCCTGCGCTGGATGAGGCGCCGACACGATGCCGCTACTGCTCTGCAAGCCTTCAATATTCTGAGAGATAGTGGTTTCGATAACATAAGCCTCGATCTCATCTTCGGAGTAGGCGGGCTCAGTGATAAGATTCTCACCGACACTTTAGGCCAATTCCTCCGCCTCCATCCTGAGCACATATCGGCCTACCAGCTCTCCATCGAGGAGGGCTCTGCGCTGGACAAGATGGTGCTGCGCGGGCAGTATACACCACTTCCGGACGAGCAGTGCGCCCATCAGTATGACCTTATATGTGGGTCCCTTCGCTCGGCAGGCTATCGACATTACGAGATTTCGAACTGGGCATTGCCCGGAAAGGAGGCGGTGCATAATAGCGCTTATTGGGACCGCGAGCCGTACGTCGGACTGGGCCCAGGGGCACATTCCTTCTTGATTAAGCCTGACGGCACGCAGGAGCGCAGTTGGAATAGCGAGGGGCTTGCGGATTGGCATTCCGAAAAGGAAGTCTTGAGCGCGAAGGAGATTCGCGAGGAGCGCATTATGCTTGGCTTGAGAAAACAGGAAGGCATCACCCTCGACGGTCGCCACCTCAGCATCCCCGAGGACAAGTGGTTTATCTCCGACTCCATAATCGAGGAGATGATATAGAAAAAATAATAGGTTAATGAATAGAATAAGGAGTATTATTGGGGTTTGCTTGCTGGCGTGCGTGGTGATGGCTTGCTCGTCCGACGAGAAGGAGAGGATGGTCAGGAGTTTTATTACGCCTCCGGAGGAGTATTCTTTTGAGCCTTGTGTAGAAGCCGGAGAGAAGTATTCCTTAGAGGATTTCGACGTGGAGTATTATACGCAGAGAAATGGGCCGGGCACTTCGCAGCGAGTGATGATGGTGCTCCCAAAGAATCGCGTCGGGAAGGTCCCGGCGGTGGTCGTGCCGTTTTACTTCCCGGAAGCTATGATTGGCCGTGACCCTAGGACTGGAGAGGAGCTCCCGCGGTATGCAGGTGTCGAGATTATGGCGTTATTGGCCCGAAAGGGGATGGCTTCAATAAGCGCAGAAAGTTATCATCTGACGTATGTGGACAGCGATAAGGATAGGGATGATTTTACTCGATGGCAGGATGCCGGCGAGGCTCTGCTCCGGGATTATCCGCAGTGGTGTGGGGTCGGGAAACTGGTCGCGGATACTCGGCTTCTAGTGGATTTGCTGGAGAATGATTCGCGAATAGACGGGGATAGAATCGGGATTGCAGGGCATTCTCTGGGTGGGAAGATGGCTTTTTATGCAGGATGCCTGGATTCTAGGATAAAGGCGATATTGGCAAGTGATTTCGGGTTTTTGTGGGAGCAGAGTAATTGGGAAAAGTGCTGGTATTGGGGAGATAAATTAGATGTTTTGAAGGATAATGGTATAGACAACACTTTCTTTTTGTCTTTAAGCCAAGTGAAACCTATCTTTTTAATCGCCGGAGAGGCGGATGACGAGCGGAGCTATGATGCTATGTGTCGGGCGAAGGGCTATTCGTCGCACCCGGAACGGATAGGCTTTTACAATCACGCTACCGGGCACCGCCCCACCGCCGAGTCCCTATCGTGGGGACTGGAGTTACTTAACGATGCCCTCGCTGTCGATTAGGTAGCCGTCGGCGGGAGCTTCCTTTAGGGTGTGGAAGTTGTGGGTTTCGTCTCGGAGGATGCCGCCCTTTCCGTTACCGGAGGTGCCGCTGTTGGTCTTTATATAGTCACCGCATATAGCGAAGTCCCAGTCGCTTCGGGCAGCCCAGCGTTTGTCTTCCTCGTCGGATAGGAATGTGCTTGTGCCCACGGTTTCGCCATTCTTTATGGAAAAATAGAGCCATTTGCCGTTATCGAGTTCGTGAATGGTTACTTCCGCTTCGATTACAGGCTCTTTGCTTTCGTTATGGTTACACGCGCAGCATAGGCTGGCTGCGAGTATGAGGGATAGTATTTTAACCTTTTTCATTATTATTCGATTTTTAGGCTTCCGTCGGGAGCATAGACATATTTCATTTTAATGGTTCCGTCCTGGCGATTATAGTCGGAGAATCTGATTTTTACATATTTGCCGTCTGCCGTCCTTAGTACGAAAGGCGCAGCGGCAGGCTGGCCCGATGAGTTAAGCCAATTAACCTTAGAATATGAGGTGGTTTTAGCCGCCACCGTCTCTATGCTGAAGATATTGTTCCCGCTCTGGATTTCCTTACCTGCGATGTCTTCGCAGACATAGATTTTAGGCGAAGAAGCATCTTCGCGATAGTCGTAGACGGAAAAGGCGAGCATCTTTCCGGAACCTAATTGTCGGCCGCGTTTGTTCCTGCTGACGGTAAGGAAGAATTTGGGTTCTTCGGAATCGTGTATGTGGTCTACATAAGAGCTGAAATCGAAGGCGAACTCAATCTCGGAACTGGCGTTGTTTCCCTGCATAGGGTAGTCTCCGCCTTGATAATTGGCAATCGGCACGAGGTAGTCGTGAACGGGTAGCTGGTCCGAAGCCTTGTTCGAAACTCCGATTCTGAACGAGAGGTCATTTCGGGAGGTGTAGTCCAATTTTACGCGGAACACGACCTTAGGCTCACGGTATTCGACATCCGTTCCCACCATATCGTGGCTGAGTTCGTTTGCGGACCTGTCGCTTTGCTCCCAAAAGTAATATGGCAGGTAAAAGCGTCCGCGGTCGTGCATATAATAGTCATCGCCCCAAGTGTTGCATACTATGAATGCGCCTTTAGTGAGCGTGCCGTCGGGAGCGGTGAATTCCACCAGGTCGTCGTATCCTACGATGGTCATAGCGTGAGCGCCATCGGGGGCCAATTTGGTAAGCAAAGCCTTATAACCCGTTACGGAAGGTCCGGTATAATGGGTGTTTATGGTCCATCCGCTGGAACGGGAAGAGAAGGTGACGATGCCGCCGGGCTTTCCGGGCTCTCCGCGATTCCATAGGTAATGGCGAACCTCGTCGATGCCCGCGCGGTTTGTTACTTCGAATGTACGAATCTTAGTCACGCGGTAATGTATCGCCTTAAGGTAGCTCTCGTATCCGGATGTCCATTTGAACTGGTAGCTAGAGTACTGTGAAGGGAAGTCCGCTTCCGTGGCGATTCCTCCTTCAAATGCTATTTGAAGGCCTTCCGTGCCCAGAGACCCTTCGTCTATGCCTCCATTTATGAAGTTCCACGTGTAGAGGTAGCTGAACTGGTTGTCCTTGGTTTCCGAAGCATTCCTGTTCAGAAGACGATTCATCTCGTAGGTGAACATATACCCTATATAAGAAGCTTGCGCGCAAGAGCCGCCAATCTGACTTATAAGCGGCGGAAAATAGATTAATTTTGAATTATCGACCCCGTCGGGAATGCTCTCCTGCGCACGCGCTTCTACGTTATGGGCCCCGAAAAGAACGGCTGCCGTTAGTATGATGCATGCTTTACGAATGAATGCTATTGCCATAGTAATCTCTTGATTGTCTTCTTGATTTCAGCTTTGATTTGCTCCGGAACGTCGGTTTCGTGCTCCAGCATATCGGTAAGTGCTTCGACTATCTCGCCACGACGAATCGACTGTTCATACCAGCCAAGCGTCTCACACGCCACCGTGCGAACGTATGTGTCGTCGGATGCGTCTCTCACGATGCTAAGAAGCGGCTCGATGGCATAAATGCTCCTTCCGTTTCTAAACGTCCTGATGTCGTTAACTCTTCTTTTAGCCGGTCTGTCCTTATCGATGGCTCCCTCTATGCTCTTTTTATAGTGGCCGGTGCCGGTGAGCAATGCTATGGCATCATCTGCCGCATATCCTGAAGCCCTAACCATCTCAGGGTGCCTTTCCTTGAAGGCTTTCACATCACAGACAAGCGTGGTGTCTCCTGATGCCGCCGCCATCTTTACGGCATTTCTGTCCACTAATTCATAGATGTCGTCCAGTCCTTTCCTGATATAGTTCGAGAAATCGGCATCGGGATTGGTGGCCAATGTGTTGAACGCGTGGACGCGAACCGTCCACGATGAATCCCCGAGCATCTCTGCGGCGCGTTTGTGTGCTGCCGTGGCATCTATGTATCCTAGATGAGTTATTCCGGCGCATCTTAGCAGTGAATTGTCGGAATGTGTGTATTTCTTCCATACGGCTGGCTTCGAACCGTTGAATATAAGGTCATTATGGAGCTTGTCGCGAAGTTTTCTTTCGGCGTCGTCGTGAGGTGTGAACTTAAAAGTCGGGTCTCCTATGAGATGTGACTCCAAGTAAGAGACTTCCTTTTGCCACATACCGACTCTCTCACCTATCGACAGATACCCCATTAGTTTGTCTTCCCATTTGTCTTGCAGGACATTCACGGTGTTACCCTGAGCTACGATACATTCCCCATCTCCGAATACGTGATATCCCGCTACATATCCCTGCCTGTTGTGGAAGGAGCCGTTATAGCAAGCATTGAAGACGATCATCTTCGCGTTGCTGTGCCCTTTCATTATGTCGCTCAAGTTGATATTGGCCGCTTCGAACTCCAGAGAATCCGCCACGGCATAGGCCGTCATTGCAGAGTCGCAGAAGTCGTTTCGAGACAGCTTGTATTCCTGCTCTATGGCTTCTTTCATAAAGTCCTCGCCGAGCCCTCTGACCTGGTAATACTTGTATGATTCGGCAAGCGAGCGCCTCAGATAATCCATATCCTCGTCCAGGTTATTCGCCACCTTGCTCTCGTTAATGTATTGGATGTCAGGTGCTCCGTGCTCGCTGAAAATGAACAGGTCCACGTCCTCCCTGGCCACTTCGCTCAGAAGGTTCCATTTCATATTCCTGTCTTCGCGGAAATTCAGGAAGCGGTTGTGCGGAGCCTGAGCGAAGGCGTATGGGAAGTATTCTCTGAACACGATAGGCTTTTGGCGCCAGATTGTAAGGCAATCCGAATTATACCCGTGACCGGCGAAGAACGTAAGGTCGTCGAGGGTGTTGCCTTGCCTGTGGGCATTCACTACCTTACGCAGGTATTTGCGCATTATTTCGTATTTGTCCCCCTTCATCACGGCCGGCACTTTCATTCTGGCAGAATAGATGTCCGGGTGGAGGTGTTGCGCACCCTTTTCGGAAAGACGGTAGTAGAACACGTCGGTTTCTACGGTATCACGACAGATAAAATCGAAATCGAGCTTGAAATCATCGTAGAATCTATCAGAAGGGACGGAAGACTCTTGCATTGGCCATACTTCCTCATTCATCTTGAAGGCTGTGGTAAGGTGCTGTCCCTGGCGTACCTTGACGATAGGAATATCGCCCACGAACACTACGCCCTCGAGCTTGGACTTTTGCCCTGCAAGTGCGAGAATCTCTGCCTTGACTTCATCCGGGCTGTTCCAGTCGGAGCTGATTATGTATGTGCCAAGTCCTTCTTCTTCCAGAACCTGCTTATACGCATAGAGCTCTTCGTAACATCTGGCGAGGGTCTCGTTATCGGTTATGATGGCAAATGTCGTAGGGGACTTGATGTTGCTCTGCTCGGTTCTGATACTGCATCTCAGGTAATCCTGGAGGCGATTGCGAGTCTTTACGAGTTCATTTTTCAGTGCGCCTGGCATATCTTCGCCGGAAGTCAGGTATGCGTCGATTTCGTCTACGATATGCTTTCTGTTCCAAGCCCTGATGAACCATCCGAGGACTTCTGCGCACTGGACGCGCGCCGTTTCCGTCTCGTTAGAATCGCGTACGATAGAGAGCAGGGCTTCAGCGTGTTGAGGATAAGGCTGGTTACGCATTCCGCTAATGTAAAACTTGCGGTACCTGTTAGTCTGGTCCGAGAGAGATTTGCCAGTCGAAGATTCTATGGAGAATGCCTGCCTGAAGCACCCCATGGCCTTAGCATGGAAAAGTTCCCTGTCGTAAATCCAGTCCGCCTTTGCAAATTTCTTCTCGAACTCCTTTAAGAAGAGGCTATCCGGGAAATGTGCACAGACGAATCCTACGTTCTGGGCTACTCGAAGGGAATTGTAGTCCCGCAAATAAAGCTCGGCGAGCTCCGCAGCCATTTCCGGTGTGCCCACCTTGCCCATAAAAAAAGCCGACTTGCGACGGATGAATTCGTAAGGGTCGTCGGCGCCGTCTTTCAGAACTTTTTCGTAATTGCCATCGGCGTAGTGCTCCAGAAGGTGGAGGCTCTGAAGCCTGAGCATATATTCGTCGCTTCCCTTCCACGTGTTCAGTAGAAGCGAAGATAAGTCTTTGTAGTCCAATGCGTAGAGCTTGTGCAGCGCCAGCCCTCGGATGTCGCAAGGATACTTCGGCGCAGTGTATTTCAGCCAATAGTCACAATCCTCATTATGCAAATCGGGACATACGGCGCCCTTTCTCGCGGTGAAGTGGAAAGTAGGATCGCCAAGTATGTGCGATTCCAGAATGTTTACCTGCTGCATCCATTGGCCCACATTATAGCCTTCGGAGAGCATTCCGAGAAGGTCGGATGAAGACTTGTCTTGCAGGACGTTGACTGAGTTCCCTATACCGACGAGAGCACCGCCCTCCGAAAAAATGTAACGAGAGGCGATGCAGTCATCTTCACGAAAGTCCCCATTGTAGCAGGCGTCGAAAATGCTCATCTTGACATTAGGCTTCGCGGCTGCGATGTCGTCCAGCATTATGCCTGTAGCAGCATCGTAGAGGGAGTCCTTCGCTTCGGTCTCGGGGTCATTCCAATCCTCGACCCATTCACGGGAGATGCCATATTTCTCGGTGATTTCCTTTATTATGCTTTCCGCATCCTTGCCTCGACTTACCGCCGTGCGGATTTTTTCGCGCATACGATATTTGGCATCGTAGAAGTAGGAGTCGGGGTCATTCGGCCGTGGGGTTTCAGTGACGTACTGTCTTTCAGGCACTCCGTGCTCGTGGAAAAGAGCCAAGTCCAGCTCCTCGCGTGCTATTTCTCGAAGGAGCGTTCCCTTGACGTCGGGAAACATGGCATAGAAGAGGAACTTTGCCCCATCGGCGCCATTTTCAAATGCCGCAGGCATCTGCTCCCTTAGGGTTATGGTTTCATCTTTCCATGCTGCAAGGCTATTTGAGAACGAACCGCTTCCGCTATACGACATCACGTGGTCGAGTGGGTTTCTTTGAGATTTGGCGGCAGCGGCCTTAAGGAGATAACGAGAGATTTCGCCGTATTTGTCACCTCTTTTTTCGGATGACTTTATGCGACCGGTGTAGATGTCACAAGAGATGTGTTGGGGCGATTCGGCCGTAAGGGTATAGTAGAAGAAGTTCGTTTCTACGCTATCGCGTCCGCAAAACTCCCATTCGAGGTCGAAGTCGTCGTAGAATCTGTCCGAAGGGACGGATGAATCCCTCATTGGCATAGTTTCGTCCATCTTGAAAGCGCTGGTAAGGTGCTGGGCGCCGCGAACCATCGCGATGGGAATATCGCCCACGAACACGGCTCCATCGAGAGCTTTCGTCTTATGGTAGAGCATCAAGCTATCTTTCAGCTCATTCGGATCTGCCCAGTCTTTAGACACTACGAATGCGTCCAAACCATCGGTGCAGACTGCCTTGCGATATGTCTCTATCGCCGAGTGGCAATGGTCGAAAGTTTGTGGGTCGGTGACGATCACGAAAGAATGGGTCTGCGCGTTTGCGAAAACAGCTGTAAAGAGGGCTATTGCAGCCAATGTTTTTCTGTATGACATCTAATAAATCTTGTTAGAATAGTATTCCAAATGTTGCGGAGCAGAGAATTCGGCTTTTGTTCAACTCCAGGGCTCCTATGTATGAGACTTTTCCTCCTAATACCCAATTGACCTTGCTGCCGGAGGTAATGGTCCAGTCTACCCTTCCGCCGGCTTTCACATAACTTGCGTTAAGCCAATCGCTCTGCTCGTTCATCATCGCGATAGGTGCAGGGTAGGCCTTGGCACTTAGACATTTGTAGCCTTCTCCCAGCCCCAGGGCATAGCCTGCGTGAATCCCTACGAGAAGAGAAGACTTTTTCATCTTGAAATGCTTGTCGGCCAATGCGCCCGCGTAGAGGCGCATCGCATTCGAAGTCGACGCCGGCGCGAGATAACTCTGGCCGAACATCTCGAATTTAGCTTCTCCGCCCACTTTCCAGTCATAACCTCGTGGGTCCGAAGCCCCGAAAAGGTGGTCATAAGTCAGGTGCGCATTCACTCCCGTGAAAGTGCTCATATTATTCTCGCTGAGAACCATCCATTCTTGCTGATAGGCCGTGGTATTCAGCTTCTGAACATATTCGACGCCGTCGGTTAGGCTGCACGAAGCGTTGAATGATAACTTGTTAGAGTTATTCTTGCCGAAAAGCCAAGCCGCATCGACGTTTATGTCATTTTCCTTTATGGAGCCAAGCCTTTTCGGTAGCTTGGGGTTCTCCTTACCCATAGTGGTTCGATGCTCGAAGCTCGCCTCTATGAATAGACTTTCGGAAAGCGAGTATTGGAGCGCTCCGCCAAAACGTTGTGTATTATAGATATGAGTCTTCATACCATCGTTTCCGCCCACCTTGTTCTGGGTGCTTTCCCCGAGTCCGCGATGCTGCCAGACCTTAGGGTCTACCCAGTGGTTGTTGTTTGAGACAGTTCCTCGCTCGAATCCATTTGAATAGGTGCCGCTGAGACCTATCAGACTTCGGCCAAGTCGCACTGCGACCGAAGGCGTAACTATTATGCCATATTTATATGTTTCGCCCCTCGGGTCAAGCTGCTTCGCTCCGACCTTAGTCGTGTAGTCCACCTTTATTCCGAAGGAAACCATATCCCATAAGATGGGAGACGACAATCCGGCGTTGAGCAGATACTCCTGTTTGTTCCATCCGCTGGATTTGTCGTCAATCGGATAGTAAGGCATATTGTCCTCCAATTCGTACATCAGTACGTTATAGAGGGCATCCTTTTCGAATATGTTTTTAAAAGAGAATCCGCCGGTTGTCAGGAATTTGCCGATGTAAGCGGCGCCTGACGTCCCCACGGAGATGTCCGAACTGCTTTTGCCCGCACCTAACTTACGATATTCACCGAATTCGCCATCGTAATCGAAACTAAGCGTGTTGAATAATCCGTATGGTTTGAATGCGAGGCCTGCCGCAGAGGAGTTCCCATACCATAGAGAGTTCCTTATGGCCGTCTCTTGCAGGACGATATTTCTTATGGGTTCCGATGGCTCGGCAGCCTGGGCGGAAATAGACCCCAGACTGCCGAGTATTACGGACAAAGCTATGATTCTCTTCATTTTAGAATTGTTTTTACTTATTTATCCAAGTGTTCCAAGAAGGGACGCCGGCGCCATATCTTCTGACCTGAGGGTCCTTCTTAACTTCGAAATCATTAGAAGTGTTGTTGGTGTCTTGATAAACGTTCGTACCATCAGGGCGCGTTTCCTTGATTTTTCTCGCGATACTCTCTCCTACGTAAATTCCTGAGCACCATACAGCGCCTGCATCGAGAACTGTAGGAAGTCCGAGTACGTTCATACGGGTTTCGTCACTTACGGTCTGCACGGCGTCGATGATGTCACTGATAAGAACCTCTCTTCCCACTCCATTGTAGTCTGCATTCGTGGCGGTGATGAAATCTGCATTCTTAAGCTCCTTAGAAGGCTTGAAAAGAATATACTGTGAGCCGCTTACGGAAGTAAGCCACTGAGGCATTGCGTATCCTGCCTGAATCACTTTCTTCATATTTAATGCAGGATTATCTGTAAGAACCAGTCCGTTAGGCGCCGTAGATTCTTTTTCTACAGCTTCGAATTCAGCCCCTGTAAGATCCACAGGTGAAAGTCCCTTTGAAAGATTGTCGGCCTTGTGATTCGTAGCCCACTGCGCTATCACGAATGACTCGCCCGGCTTGATAGGATATGTATGGCCATCGCCCGGCATCTGCCATACCACTTTGACGAAGACGTATTGGTCTGCGTTTTCGATAGGCCAATCATAAATTATCGACTTGTCTGCGGATGCGAAGATGGTTTCTGCGATGCAAAGGCCGTCTGCATAAGCCACATCCGTGCTATTGTTGTAAATCTCATAGAACTGGTCACGGAAGTAGTAGTCTTTCACGCCCGTGTAATAGATCTCCTTGAACACGAGTGCGGCCTCCTTTACGGCGTCTACCTTTACCGTCACCACATCGCCATCGGCAAGAAAGCTTGCATTGCCCTCCGAACCTGCGATGGTGTATGTGAATCCGCCCTGATTCTGGGTGGCGTTTACTGACACCGTATATACTCCCGGAACGATATTCGTAGCGGTGGCGATTCCGTTCTCGGTCTTGGCTTCGATTGTAACTCCGGTAGCGAAGTTGGATATCTTTACATCGTAGCTTTCAGGAGCGGTGATTCCTGCCGCTACGACTTTTTCTTCGTCCACCTTCACGTTTACGGTGATTGTCTTAGTCCCGGTCTTCTGACAACCTATCGTCGCCAGGACCGCAAGTACCATTAAGGTGATTTTTGAATGTTTCATAACTTTTAAATTTTAAATAAATAACTTACTTGATTGATACTTTGAATTCAAATCCGAAAAAGATAGGAATTCCGAGTTCGCTGTACGCTCCCGTCTGTTTGGACTTGTAGAGCGGACGGCTATTGAACATATTGTTTACATAGAATGATGCAGTGAAGATGTCTCCGATTTCCTTACTTACGTTGAGGTTGAAAAGCATAGTCGGGAAGTATTTCTCGGCTATGAACCTGTTATCGTTACGGGTCGTGAACATATACGAAAACTCAGGGTCGCTCTTCATAGAAGGGTCGAAATCGTAGACCTTTCCATCTTTACGCGAGATGTATTTGATGAACATCGTGTCGTTACGATATTCAGTCCAGTATTTTCCATACCAATTCATCTGCCCCGTGAGCGTCACGGCAAGTCCTACTTGCGGAATGTTGTGTGTAATGCGAAGCGTTGTGTTCAGTTGTTCCGCGTAGCTTGTCTGGAGCTCCGGCTCATAAATGCCTATGTTCTTCTCCGGCGTGCCGACATTTGACCTCGTTCCGAAGGAATACCCCTTGTTCGTATTAGAGCTGCGCATCCAAGCACCATTGATATAGACAGAGGTGCGAATCGCATCGAATCGTCCCAAGTCTATTTCGTATTCTATACCCTTGTTACTTGACTTGATGTTGTTCAGCGGCTTGTAGACAGTATAGAAGAGGTCGTATTCGCTTCCCTTCCTTAACGTCGGGCGCTCTCCTGCATTCTGGTGAGCGACTTCATACATAGTCGCGTGGTACCATTTGAAAGAACTGAGGTCGAGCCCATAATTGTAGCCGTTGTCCATTCTTTCGTCATAGGCGGTGATGCTTATGCGATAATGTCCCCCGAAAACCAGGTCCAAACCGATTTCCGCCTTGCGATTTACGGCGATTTCGAGCTCCTTGTTAGAGGCGTCGTAAATGTCGGTTTTCGCGATGAGAAGTTGCTCGTTTGCAGGCATTCCGGCTATCATTCCGTTGAAAAGTATGTAGTCGTGGTAAGACTTGTTAGGGTAGAGGTAATAGGAGGTCGGAGCCTTGGAGGTCAGTCCATAGCCGCCCCGCAGCGTCATCCACGGAAATATGTCGATGGAAGCATTGATTCGCGGCGCTACGGAACGTTTTCCATTGACGTTGTCGTAACGGACTCCCGTGATGATGTTTATCTCTCGCTCTGCGAATTTGCAGTTGAAATAGTTCTCTGCATAGAGTCCCAGCTGGTTTATGAACGGAATGTCGTAGTACGGTCTGGCACGATAGCCCGATTCGGCGTTGCCGATGTTCCTGTAAGGAGGATAATCGTCGTCATAGACTGAACCCTTGCCGAGGTTTCCGTCGGTCTTGAAATCCACTCCGACGAGCAACCTTTCGTTTACCGGTCCCCAACTGTGCGCGAAATCGGCATTCAATTTCATAAAGGCGTTGACTTCCTTTCCGTAAATGTCATATTGATAGAAATAGCTATACGGCAGAACCACCCCGGCCACCGAACTGTTTTCCGGAACATTGGTAATCAAATTGCCATCGACGTCGTAAATCTTTCCTCCCGGTATGTTGCTGTATATCTCCCCGTCGGTCTTAGACTTGGAGTAAAGGTTCAGGGCATTCGTCGCCGTGCTCTCATAATGAGATTTCTTGTCGTTTAGACTTCCCGAAGCCAGCCAATTGATGCTTCTCAGCCACTCCCCGTTGATGGATGCGCGGCCATTGGTATTGAACGCGAGACCTATGTCGTTAGCATAAGACTGTGTCCTCGAGTCGGCGTCGTCAGGATTCAGTTTGCTGCGATCGCGCGCATAGCTCATCGAAAGGGAAGTGGTCTCGTAGGCCAATTCTCCCATCCGCACGGTCCAGAGGGCCTTTGCGCTCGCGCGCTGGTAAAACGCGTGGTTCTTTGTCAATGAGTTTTTGCTATAAGCATAATCGCCTGATATATTGAGGTCTCCTAACTTTTCTCCCAGCGAAAAACCTTTGCCTGCAGAGACCTGATAGATGTTAGGATTGGTCTTGAAGCGAACCAGGAGCGGAGACTTGCCGGCCTTCGACTTTACCAGCACCGCACCCGAAGTGAGGTCTCCGTATTCTGCGGACGGAATGCCCCTGATGACTTCGATGGATTCGATATTGTCAGTCGAAAGTGATCTTACGTCCAGGCCAAGCGCCGGTGTGCCGGAGCGGCTGTCGTCGCCGGAACTGCCGCTAACCACAGGGCTGAGCGTTTGGAGATTGGCATTATTAGACATAGGTGCGCCATCGACTATGACCGCAGTGCCGAGGCTGTTCATAACGGAGGCGGAATTGGCCGATTCGCCCGGGACGATAGGCCGTGCGGTTCGGATGGTGAGCGATTGGGAGCTGGACAGGTCCGGATTCGTTATGGATACTCCCGGGAGCAGTGCCATCGCGTCGGCCAATGAACTGGTCTGCATATGGTCCATCGCCTGTCGGGAGATGTTGGATGCGGTGCTGCTGCCGGCTTTGTTGCCCGTGGCCACTACCACGACGTCGCTCAATCTAAAGGATGTTTCCTTCAGGGCGACTCTTAGCGTTATGCGCTCTCCGGCTTTCGCGCTAAATGTAGTATCTTTCTGCTCCATACCGAAATATTGCACGCTTACGGTGACCGTTCCTACGGGAATGTTTTCCAGTGAGAACGCACCTTTCGCATCGGTCGTCGTGTAAAGCTGTGACGGAGTTAGCGAAACCGTAGCGAAATCAATCGGCGCGCCGTCCGCTGCGGAAACCACTTCACCTTGTAACGAGAATGTTTTCTTAGGTGGGGCCGCTGCGACTGACAGGCAGAAAAAGGCCGTAATAAAGAGCACAATTAACCTACATTTATCCATTTCCGAGAACCTACTAACAAATCATAACTTTTGCAAAAATATTAAATAATTGAAGAAAGCCAAATACCTATAAATAGCGATTCTATCCCATAGAATTGATGATTTTATCTGGTTTTAGTTCTAAATGCTTAAAGGATCTCGTATAATGGGGTATGCGAAAAAACAATTCGTAACCATTTTTAGGTATATGGTTTAAAAAGTAGAAATATGTAACTTTTTATATGTAGGTTAGAATATGGCAAAAAATGCTTACTTTTGTAAACTATGTATAAAAGAGTACTTTTGAAATTGAGTGGCGAGAGCCTCGGAGGCCCTTCGGGAAAGGGTCTTGACGAGAGCCGCATCGCCAAATATGCAGAAGAAGTGGTGAGTGCCGTGCGCGCCGGACATCAGGTGGCCATCGTGAATGGAGGTGGAAACATCTTCCGTGGTCTGCAAGGAGCCGGTAAGGGCTTCGACAGGGTAGACGGCGACAAGATGGGAATGCTTGCCACGGTGATAAACTCTCTGGCTTTATGCCAATTCATCCGCGCCCTGGGCGTTCGTGCGGAAGTGTTCACGGCGACTCCGATGGAGCCTGTAGCCAGATACTACGTGCGGGATGCCGCCCTGCGATTGATGGAAGAGGGAGGCGTGGCCTTGATAGCCGGAGGCACCGGAAATCCGTTCTTCACGACGGACAGCGGCGCAGCCCTCCGCGCCTTGGAACTTAAGGCAGATGCCCTTCTGAAAGCCACTCGTGTGGATGGAGTATATACGGCCGACCCGGAAAAGGACCCAAGTGCCACGAAATACGACGAGTTGACTTTCGACAAGGCCCTTTCGGACCACCTGAAGGTGATGGACGCCACGGCCTTCGCTCTTTGCGAGCAGGGTAATGTCCCTATCGTAGTCTTCAATGTAGACGAAGAAGGTGCTCTGGGAAGACTTCTCGACGGAGAGAAATTAGGAACAATCGTACACGCTTAATAATTACAGATATGCTTACAGAAAACGCAAAACAGGTCATCACTACGGCCAGCTCGAAGATGATGGACGCGGTGACTTTCCTCGAGGAAAGCCTGAAGAACTACAGGGTAGGAAAGGCTAATACACAGGTATTCAATAAAGTCCTCGTAAACTACTACGGCACCCCTACACCACTTCCACAGGTGGGTTCGGTTACCGCACCGGATGCGAAGACCCTCGCCATCCAGCCGTGGGAGCGCTCGCTCATCCCAGCCATCGAGAAAGCCATTATCGATGCTAACATAGGTCTTACTCCTTCTAATAATGGCGAGACCATCCGTTGCACGGTTCCGGCTCTTACCGAAGACAGGCGTAAGGAACTTTGCAAGAACGCAAAGGCCGAAGGCGAGAATGCTAAAATCGTTATCCGTAACGCTCGTCGCGATGCCGTCGACGCATTGAAGAAGGCCGTAAAGAACGAAGGCTTGAGCGAAGACGTACAGAAAGAGGGTGAAGAGGAAGTTCAGAAACTGACCGATAAGAGAGTAAAGGAAGTGGACGAACTGGTAGCCGCTAAGGAGAAAGACATTCTCTCCGTATAGAAAGTTTTTGATAATTCAAAATATTTATTTATCTTTGCGACCCCTTTGAAAGGAGGGATCGCAATTTTTTTATTAAAGTATTAATCATTAAAGTATCAAGACAATGGACACACTTAGCTACAAAACAGTATCGCTGAACAAGGCTACTGTGGAAAAGAAGTGGTTGGTCATTGATGCGACAGATCTCGCACTTGGTCGTCTTTCATCCAGGATTGCTCTTATCCTTCGCGGTAAGAACAAGCCGGGATTCACACCTAACGTTGATTGCGGTGATAACGTAATCGTCATCAACGCAGAGAAGGTGGCTCTTAAGGGTAAGAAGATGACTAATCGCGTGTACACACGCTACACCGGATATCCGGGAGGACAGCGTTTCAGCACGCCGGCAGAGATTCTCGCCAAGAGACCGACAGAACTCATTAGGAGAGCTGTTAAGGGTATGCTCCCTAAGACTCGTCTTGGAGACAAGGTTCTCGGAAACCTCTACATCTATGCAGGTCCTGAGCACCCACACCAAGCACAAAACCCTACAGAAATTAAGTTGAACGAAATTTAAACAGAGCAAATGGAACAGACACACGCCCTTGGAAGACGTAAAACAGCTGTAGCTCGCGTTTATCTCTCAGCAGGTGCAGGTAACATTACCATTAACGGCCGTCCGGTTGAAGACTACTTCAAGGAAGACACACTCCGTTACATCGTAATGCAGGCATTCACTGAAACTGAAACTACCGGTAAGTTCGACGCTAAGGTAACCATCCTCGGTGGTGGTACCAAGGGTCAGGCTGAGGCAGTTCGTCTCGGAATCGCACGCGCACTTTGCGAGATCGACAAGGAAGCTTATCGTCCTGCACTTAAGGCCGCCGGCCTTCTCACCCGCGACGCACGTGAGGTTGAGCGTAAGAAACCTGGTCAGCCAGGCGCACGCAGACGCTTCCAGTTCAGTAAACGTTAGTTATTATTACTGTTTTTTACGCACAGTTGCGGTTATGAAACTTTCCCCATTGTGGAGGTTGCCGCGCTGCGGAAAATCTTCGAGATTGGCTTAAGGCCACTACCCGAAGGTTGATGAAAAGAGAAAAATTAAAGAAAAAGACATTATGTCCAGAACAAATTTCCAAGAATTGCTTGATGCAGGCGTACACTTCGGACACCTCGCCCGTAAGTGGAATCCTAAAATGGCACCATACATCTTCGACCAGAAGAATGGCATCCATATCATCGACCTGCACAAGACAGTCGTTAAAATTGACGAAGCTGCGGATGCAATGAAGGATTTGGCTAAACAGGGCCGTAAAATCCTTTTCGTAGCTACCAAGAAGCAGGCTAAGGAAATTATTTCCGAGAAAGCTACTTCCGTAGGTATGCCATCTATCACCGAGCGTTGGGCCGGTGGTATGCTTACCAATTTCCCTACTATCCGTAAGGCCATCAAGAAGATGAGCACCATCGACAAGATGAAGGAGGATGGTACATACGAGAAACTCGCTAAGCGTGAGCGCCTCCAGGTAGACAGACAGAGAGCTAAGCTTGAGAAGAACCTCGGCTCAATCAGAGATATGAGCCGTCTTCCATCAGCACTCTTCGTAGTCGACGTACAGAAAGAGGCTAACGCAGTAAAAGAGGCTAACCGTTTGAATATACCGGTTTTCGCAATGGTTGATACATGTTGCGATCCAAGCCCTATTGATTATGTGATTCCGGCTAACGATGATGCTACAAAGAGTATCGAGGCAGTTCTCGACGCACTTTGCGCAGCCATCCAGGAAGGTCTCGACGAGCGTAAACTCGAGAAGGAAAAAGAAGCTGAAACAGAGGCTAAGGAGGTAGTTGGAAAGCCAGCTGAGCGCAAACTCCGTTCACGTAAGGGAGCCGCTAAGACAGAGGCACCGGCAGAAACCGAAGCTCCTGCAGCAGAATAATCCATTTGTTAAACTGTTAGAAATATAAAAATTATGGCAATTACAGCAGCAGACGTAATGAAGTTACGTAAAATGACTTCAGCAGGTATGATGGATTGCAAGAAAGCCCTCGAGGAAGCAGAAGGCGACTTCAACAAGGCGATTGGCATCATCCGTGAGAAAGGTAAACTTGTAGCAGCCAAGAGAGCAGACCGCGAGACCTCAGAGGGTGCAGTTAAGGCTCGTATCGAAGGCAACAAGGCTATTCTCATCTGTCTCGGTTGTGAGACCGACTTCGTGTCTCGTAACTCGGACTTCCAAAATCTTGCAGAAGCTATTGCAGACGTAGCTATCGCTAACGCACCTGCAGACATCGATGCCCTCAAGGCTTGCAAGATGGCCGACGGCTATACAGTAGAGGAGGCAGTTGAGGCTCAGACAGGTAAAACTGGTGAGAAGCACGTCCTTTGCTACTATGCCATCGTAGAGGCTCCTTTCGTAGCTTCATACATCCACACTCTTAACGGAAAGATCGGCGCTATCGTGGGTTTCAACAAAGAAATCCCTGCTGACCTCGCAAAGGGTGTAGTAATGCAGGTCGCTTCTATGAACCCGGTTGCCATCAGCGCAGCTGATTGCTCTAAGGAAGTTGTCGACAACGAGCTCGCAGTAGCAGTTCAGAAGACACGCGAAGAGATGGTTCTCAAGGCAGTTGAGGCAGCACTTAAGAAGGCTGGCATCAACCCTGCACACGTGGACAGCGAAGAGCACATCGAGTCTAACACCGCTAAGGGTTGGCTCACTCCGGAGCAGGCAGAGCAGGCTCGCGAAATCATCCGCACGGTTTCAGCTGAGAAAGCAGCTAACCTTAACGAGCAGATGATTCAGAACATCGCTAATGGTCGTCTCCAGAAGTTCTTCAAAGAGCAGACTCTCGAGGAACAGGAGTACCAGATGAGCGATGACCATATCAGCGTAAAGGCCGCTATCCAGGCTGCTGATAAGGATGCGAAAGTAGTCGCTTTCAAGCGTTTCTCGCTCGCCGACTAATCTACACAGATTAACGATAAAATTGGCCGTCTCGCATAGAGATGGCCTTTTTTATTTCGTACTTATTTGCGAACTTTGGCGTATGAATTTAAAGGCGTTGGCTAAAGACACTGCCATTTATGGGCTGAGCAGTATTGTGGGCAGGTTCCTGAACTACCTGCTCGTTCCGCTGTACACCTATAAGATAGCGGCAGAATCAGGAGGTTATGGCATCGTGACTAACCTCTATGCCTATTCCGCACTGCTTCTTTGCCTGCTCACCTTCGGTATGGAAACTACCTTTTTCCGCTTTAGCGGCAGAGAGGATGAAGACCCGCAGAAAGTCTATTCTACTGCACTGAAGATGGTCGGTGGGGTGGTATTGGCCTTCTGGCTGTGCGTATTTGCCTTTCTGAAGCCCATCAGCTCGTCAATGGGGTATGCCTCCCATCCGGAATACATCGCTTGTTTCGCGCTCATTTCCGGAATGGACGCAGTGCAGGCCATAATGTTCAGTAGGCTCAGGCAGCTTCGTCGACCTGTGAAATTTATGGCATTCAAGATGACGTTCATTCTGCTGAACATAGCCCTGAACCTGTTCATCTTCCTGCTGATGCCGCGAGTTTCGGGATTGGCCCCTATCTTCGAGCGTTTCGACGGGGGCGTGGGCCTGATTTTCTTTGCCAATCTGCTCTGCACCGCAGTGATTTCCCTGATGTTCCTGCCCGAATTGAAGGTGCTGCGGCTCCGGTTCGATAGGGAATTGGCCCGGAAGATGCTGAAATACTCATTCCCGCTGCTGCTGCTCTCGCTGGTAGGAATCCTGAACCAGGTGGCGGACAAGATTCTATTTCCTTATCTTATGCCAGGGGCGCAGGGTCAGGTCCAGCTCGGCATTTATGGTGCGTGCGTGAAATTGGCTATGATTATGGCACTGCTGACTCAAGCCTTCCGCTATGCGTATGAGCCTATCGTGTTTAACGGCAAGAATGTGGGGGATCGGGAGGATAACCTGAGCGCGGGCACTAAATATTTCGTCATCTTTTCACTATTTGCATGGCTTTCAGTAATGATTTATATGCCGGTGCTCAAGCATTTCATTCAGCCGGCTTACTGGGCGGGTCTTAAGGTGGTGCCTATAGTGATGGCGGCGGAGATATTTATGGGAGTGTATTTTAACCTCTCCTTCTGGTATAAACTCACGGACAAGACTTGGTGGGGAGCGGTGATGAGTGCGGTTGGCGCGGCTGTGATGGTAGCGATAAATGTGGCTCTGGTGCCTCGTATAGGCTATATGGCCTGCGCTTGGGGCGGATTTGCGGGCTACGGCGTGGCTATGCTGCTGAGTTTCTTCATAGGCCGGCATTACTATCCGATTCGCTACGACCTTAAGAGTATGGGATGGTTCGCAGTGTTCACGGCTGTCTTCTACGTCTTTTATGAAACTGTTTTGAGCAAGGGCTCAACTATAGTGGCCCTGCTGGGCGGCACAGGCTTACTTTTGATATTTATATATTTAATTTACAAAGAGATAAAGAAATGAAAAGAGTTATTTCCATTTTAGCTTTAGGAGTATTGATTTTCGCATCGTGCGCAGGTGGCGGCAAGTCCAAGAAACAGTCCGTGGACACGAAGGCGGTAGTGGATTCCGCTGCGATCGCTGCGAAGGAACAAAAAATCGCAGACAAGATAGCCGCTCTTCCTGAGGAGCCGGAATTCGATATCATAACCACGATGGGAACCATAAGGGTAAAATTGTATTCGAACACCCCGAAACATCGTAAGAACTTCGCCAAGCTCGCCTTTGAAGGCTTTTACGACGGAACTCTCTTCCACAGGGTCATAAAAGGGTTTATGATTCAGGCAGGAGACCCTTTGTCGAAAGACCCCGAAAAGATGGACCTGTGGGGAACCGGTGGCCCGGACTATACCATTCCTGCCGAGATAATGCCTGAAAACAAACACCTTAAGGGTGCGCTTGCCTCTGCTCGAAGGGGAGACCGCGCGAATCCTCTTCGCGAATCCAGCGGCTCGCAGTTCTATATCGTGCAGGATGCCCAGACTTGCGCCCAGCTCGATGGCCAATACACTGTCTTCGGACAGACCGTGGAAGGGTTAGACGTCATCGACAAGATAGCTTCCGTAGCTACCGATTATAGGGACCGTCCGGAAGTTCCGGTTAAGATAGTAACTGTAAAATTAGTACAAGAGTGAAATACCTAACACTAGATTCTACAGATCCGTGTTATAATATGGCCTTCGAATCCTGGTGTCTAAAAAATCTGCCGGGCGCAGAGGCCTATTTTTATCTGTGGCGCAATTCCCCATCAGTCATAATCGGCGAGAATCAGAACGCCTATAACGAAGTGAACCTCGAGTTCCTGTCGCAGTCGGGCGTAAAATTGGCCAGAAGGACCACGGGAGGCGGGGCGGTCTACCACGACCTGAATAATGTGAATTATTCCTTTATAGGCGAGGATGTTAGCGCGGAACTTATGGCCGAGGCGCTTCGCACATTGGGAGTGCCTGCGGAGTTGACCGGACGAAACGACATCTTCGTAGAAGGGAAAAAGGTTTCAGGCTATGCTCGAAGGCTGGAAGGCGGGCGTGCGCTCGTGCACGGAACATTGCTATACGATGTCGATTTGACGGTGTTGCAGAAGGCATTGGATACGCCCGTGAGTAAGATGACCAGGAAGGGCGTAAAGTCCGTTAAAAGCGCCGTGGCTAACCTTAAGGACTATCTGCCGCAGTGTCCTGACGTATTGTCGTTCAAGGACGCGGTTCTCGGCTGTTTCGACGTCGAACCGTACGCGCTTTCCGAGGCGCAATTGGCAGGTATCCAAGCGCTTTGCGATGGCCAGTTCGCCACCCACGAGTGGATTTATGGCCGAAGTCCCGAATCGAGCTTCGCTAACCGGGCGGTCTTCGCTTGCGGTACGGTAGAGGCCGATTTCGTGGTAGACAAGGGTGTGCTGCGCTCCGTTAGGTTCACCGGCGATTTTTTAGGATGGAAGAGCGCGGGCGAATTGGCAGAAAAGATAGAGGGACTTCCTTATAAAAGGGAAATAATCCTGGACGCGCTGAAAAAGGAACACATCGAGGATTATTTCGATAATCTTACTGCGGAAGAACTCGCGCGTCTGCTATTTGAAGGCGACTTCCTTTAGAATTTCCGACACGCTCGGGTGAGGGAAAATGACTTTCCGGATATCCTCCAGGGTCATTCCGTTTTCTATGGCGACACAGCAGGCGCTTATGATTTCGCTGGCAGGTCCGCCCAGGATCTGCACGCCCAGAACCCTTCTCGATTCGCGCTCAAAGACTATCTTACATAGTCCATTTTCTCTTTCCGTCTCGGCCACGAATCGTCCCGAATAGGTGAGAGGCAGTGAGTTACATTCGTAGTCCAGCCCCTGTGATGCGGCCAATCTCTCCGTCAGTCCCGCTGCGGCTATCTCCGGCTTCGTGTACACCACGCTTGGCACGGCGATGTATCTCATACTGTCCGCGATGCCCAAAATGTCATTTACGGCCACTTCTCCCTCCCTGCTGGCACAGTGCGCGAGCATATATTGGCCCGTGATGTCACCTGCTGCGTAGATGCCGTCTACCGCAGTGCGCATTCGGTTGTCGGTGCTTATCCGGCCCCTCTCGTCCGCTGTCAGCCCCACTTTTTCTATGCCAATCCCTTCGACATTAGGCCTGCGCCCGATGCAGAGCAGAATCTTTTCCGCCTGCAGGGTCGCCTCCTTGCCAGCCTCGTCGCCTGACAGATAGAACTTTACTCCCTTCGCCTCGTAGGCCTTCCTAAGGGCCGATGCCAATTCCGCATCGAAGGTGCCCAATACCTCGTCCATAGTCTCGAAGATGGTGACGCTGCTGCCTAATGAATTGAAAAGGCTCGCGAATTCCATTCCTATCACGCCTCCGCCCACTATGGCGATGCTGCTCGGTATTTCGCCCAATTCCAGCGCTTCCCTGCTGGTAATCATCTTGTCCTTAACGTCTTCGAGCCACTCTATCTTCGGTTCGAAAGTGTGGCTTCCGGTACAGAGAAGGATGTTCCTCGCCTGATAGTCGACTCCTGCGGCGGCAATGGTGAAGTCACCTTTAGCGCCTCCCTTGATTTCGGCATTCTCCTTTATTACTTCCACTTCGTGGTTACGCATAGAGACCTTTATGGCGCCCACGAGTTTCTTGATGACCTTTTCCTTTCTGGCTAACAATTTGTCATATTCCACGGAAGCGCCGTCGATTTTTACGCCGAATTTGTCTGCCGAGCGGGCAGAATCCAGCAATTTGGCACTATGAAGTAGAGTCTTGGTGGGGATGCATCCTTCGTTAAGGCACACGCCGCCTAATTCTTTATTCTCGAAGAGAATGACTGAAAGTCCTTTAGCAGCTGCCCTTTGCGCGGCGGTATAGCCGGCCGGACCGCCTCCAAGTATAGCAATGTCGTACATAAGGCGAAATATTTTTAGTTTGTCTTATTTTTGTGGCACGGGTATTGTAATATAAAACTACGAATAGTTTTTTCATAGGTTAAATTTTAGGTTAGAAGGAAAGGGCAGCGTCGTGAAGATGCGGCCCTTTCTGATTATAGCTATTCCTGCGTAACTGCAGGCTTGTTTCTGAAGTTGAAATTCTTCGCTCTGAGCATATCGAATCCCCAAGTGTGAACTCTGTCCGAGAATCTTTCGAAATTCTTGTTGCCCATCTCGCTCCACTGAACCTCACTGAGAGAGAAGAGTCGAGGCATAATCATATACTCGAGTTGCTCGTTCGTAGGGATGTACTCCGTCCATACATTGGCCTGCGCACCGAGGATGTGTGACGCAGCTTCCTTCGAAAGTCCTTCGGTAGGGTTGAAGGAGTAGACTTTCTCGAAGGTCAAATCGCCCCAGAATGCGCAGATAGGCTCGTCGCTCTCCTGTTTGCGAGGGTCTTGGCAGTAGTCGAAGTAGCAATAGTCCGTAGGAGTCATTATGACGTCGAATCCCCTGTTCGAAGCCTCGATTCCGCCCTTCGTGCCTCTCCACGACATCACGGTAGCGCCTGCATCCAAATCGCCTTCCAGGATTTCGTCCCAGCCTATGAGCTTCTTGCCCCTAGAAGTCAGGAATTTCTGCATGCGCGAGGTTACATAGCTCTGAAGTCTTTGCTCCGCAGTGGCGTGCTCGTCGCTCTTTAGGCCAAGCTCGTGGATCTTAGCCTGACAGTCAGGACATTTCTTCCAATTATCCTTCGGGCACTCGTCGCCTCCGATGTGGAAGTATTCGCCAGGGAAGATTTCGCAGAGCTCGCCCAATACATCCTCCAGGAACTCGTAGGTAGCCTCTTTGCCAGGGCAAAGTACGTCAGGAGAGATGCCCCATTTGGTCCATACCTCGTAAGGGCCGCCGAAGCATCCGAGTTCCGGATAAGATGCCAATGCTGCCACCATATGTCCCGGAAGATCTACCTCGGGGATGACGGTGATGCCCAGTTTGTCGGCATAGGCTACGATGTCTCTCATCTCGTCTTGTGTGTAGAAACCGCCATAACGGATGTTGTCGGACGGACCGCTATAGTATCCTACCATAGTTCCGCTTCTGTATGCTCCTATTTCGGTGAGGCGAGGATATTTCTTTATCTCGGCGCGCCAGCCCTGGTCCTCGGTAAGGTGCCAGTGGAAGCGGTTGAGCTTAAGGGTAGCCATCACGTCGAGCACTTTCTTTATCTCGTCGGTGCTGAAGAAATGCCTTCCGCAGTCCAAGTGCATGCCTCTATAGGTAAAGCGAGGCTTGTCCTTTATCTCGCAGCAAGGGAGCTCCCATTTGAGGTCTTCTGCGGCGTCGTGGCCGTAGATGGCTACCGGAAGCATCTGCTTGAGCGACTGAATCGCATACAGGAATCCGTTATCTGAAGAAGCACGGATTACGGCTGCTTTTTTCGTAATGTTGATGGTGTAGGCTTCGTCTACGAGCACTGGGTCTACGCAGAATACTATGCCCTTCACCTCTCCTTTGCGAACGTTTTCGGAGAGTCCGCTAGGCTTCGATACTGGGTAGATTTGTCCCGCACAGAGGGTAAGCTGGCTGGAGAATTCGGCTACGGCCTGGAGAGCCTTGTCGCCCATTTGAGAATCGCAACTGATAGGAGAGCCTTTCAGTTTGAATACACCCTTGTCCTCCTTAACGCTCAGAGGCGCCGGGATGATGTTGATCACGCTGGCAAGCAGCAGGGAAATTAGTGTCAGTTTCATATGAATTATTAATGTTATTGTTTCAATATAACAGCACTCCGAGCACTCCGGAGACTATGATGACGACGATGGGATTGGCCTTAAAAAAGTAGGTCGAGATGAAAGCGGCCGCGAATAGCGCCCAGCTCTTCCAGTCCGGGAAGTTCTCGGCGATTATCTCAATGTGCGGTGTCACTCCGGCCCAATCCACCCTGAATGTCAATATTATGCACGCGGCGAGAATCAGTCCGGCCACGGCCGGTTTCAGCACGCCCATTACCCCGATGAAGCGCGGATCGTGCTGAAATTTGTCGAAAAGCTTCATCAAAAGGAAGAAGATCAGGAACGAAGGCAGAACTATCGCGAAGGTGGCCGTGGCGCTGCCGATGATGCCGGCGAGGTTCCCGAAGCCCGCGTCGTGCATTACCTGATAGCCCACGTAGGTGGCGCAGTTTATGCCAATTGGCCCGGGAGTCGTCTGTGAGATGGCGGTTATGTCAGTGAAGACCGTTTCGGTGAGCCATCCGCGCACGCTCACGACTTGGTTCTGGATAAGCGAAATCATAGCTCCTCCGCCACCGAAGTTGAATAGCCCGATGATGAAGAAGGTGTAGAAAAGCTGCAGGAGAAGCATCAACATTTGTCCTTATGACGGCGCTCCTTTTCCACCATTATAATAGTAGAGATGCTTATGACGCATATCAGAATCCAGATTGCGGATACTTTCAAGAAGGCCACCAGAAAGGCCGTGCCGAACATCAGAAGCCAAGTCCACCATTTATTGTTCCCCTTTTTCGCCATATTTACGGCCGGAACGAGAATCAGCGCCACCGCCACCGGACGGATGCCCTGAAATATGCGCTGAATGATAAGGTTGTTCTTAAATGACGTAAATGCCATCGCTATGGCGAGTATTATAATAAAGGAAGGGAGGACTGCTCCGATAGTGGCTGCGATGCTGCCTTTCAGCCCGCGAATCTTGTACCCTGAGAATATGGCCATATTCACTGCCAATAGGCCCGGCGCGCTTTGGGCCAACACGACTACGTCGTCGATCTCTTCCGGATTTACCCAGTTCCTTCTTTTGAGCTCGTTTTCTATTATGGGAATCATCGCGTAGCCGCCACCGATGGTGAAGGTGCCGATTTTCGCGAAGACTCCGAATATTTGCCATAAAGAAACCATAGTCTACAAATTTACGAGAAAAAATGGTCTTAACCATAATTTTATCTGGCAATATGCTTATTTGGGCTTAATGTGGTCATTGTTAAGTTGTTAGGTGTTTTATGGCGGTCGGTGTTTCGCACAGCCGAAAAATAAAATCAAAAAAAAGTGAAAATTTTTTCGAAAAAGTTTGCAGAATCAAAATAAATATCTACCTTTGCAATCCCTTTCGCGCTGAGCGAAAAAGTTCTTTGAAAATATTGGAAAGATAAGTACAAGCAAGTACCGAGAGAATTCAAGAAAAATTTAATCGAGAGCGTTAATTTCTAAAAGAAGTTAGAGCGTCAGGAGCAAGCTAAGAGAAATAAAGATATACAAAGAAGAGTTTGATCCTGGCTCAGGATGAACGCTAGCGGCAGGCTTAACACATGCAAGTCGAGGGGCAGCACAGGGAGCAATCCTGGGTGGCGACCGGCGGAAGGGTGCGTAACGCGTGAGCAACTTGCCCGTATCTGGGAGATAACCGATGGAAACGTCGACTAATATCCCATAACACATTTTGTGGCATCGCAGATTGTTAAAAGAGATTCGGATACGGATAGGCTCGCGTGACATTAGCTAGTTGGGGTGGTAACGGCACACCAAGGCGACGATGTCTAGGGGTTCTGAGAGGAAGGTCCCCCACACTGGAACTGAGACACGGTCCAGACTCCTACGGGAGGCAGCAGTGAGGAATATTGGTCAATGGGCGAAAGCCTGAACCAGCCATGCCGCGTGAAGGAATAAGGCCCTATGGGTCGTAAACTTCTTTTGTATCGGAGCAATAAGGGCCACGTGTGACCCGATGAGATTACGATACGAATAAGCATCGGCTAACTCCGTGCCAGCAGCCGCGGTAATACGGAGGATGCGAGCGTTATCCGGAATTATTGGGTTTAAAGGGTGCGTAGGCTGTTTGTTAAGTCAGGGGTGAAATACCGCAGCTCAACTGTGGAATTGCCTTTGATACTAGCAGGCTTGAATACTGTTGCCGTGGGAGGAATGAGTAGTGTAGCGGTGAAATGCATAGATATTACTCAGAACACCGATTGCGAAGGCATCTCACGAATCCGTTATTGACGCTGAGGCACGAAAGCGTGGGGATCAAACAGGATTAGATACCCTGGTAGTCCACGCAGTAAACGATGATAACTAACCGTTGGCGATAGACAGTCAGTGGCCAAGCGAAAGCGATAAGTTATCCACCTGGGGAGTACGACCGCAAGGTTGAAACTCAAAGGAATTGACGGGGGCCCGCACAAGCGGAGGAACATGTGGTTTAA
>ERZ857629.94-NODE-94-length-134189-cov-26.700702_pt1 | contig 134189 bp, 94 predicted proteins | sample MGYA00519700_ERZ857629 | MGnify/ENA primary metagenome ERZ857629 (study PRJEB31778, sample SAMEA3449351) | human gut metagenome | biome: human gut; feature: human-associated habitat; material: faeces | place: United Kingdom | collected 2010/2012 ... | reverse complement strand
CAAGGCTGTTTTTTATGTTTTTGTTTTTTATTCCATTGACGATTCGGCAACAAAGTATAATTTATCCCCACAAATTTTCCACTGAACCGTGATGAGGGTGGTGACGTCGGTCACGTCAACGACACCATCGGCGTTGAGGTCGCACAATTCTATGGGATAGGTGGTGGCGCCGATGATGTGGCTGACGAGGGCAGTAGCATCAGACACGTCAACTGGCACCGTAGTCGTTGATGAAATATGCCGATGCACCAGCGGGCTTTTCGCCCCAAGCCTCCAGCACGAAATCGTCGGTGTCTGCATTGTAAGAAGCCACACGATAGGTGATTTCGGCAGCATATATGGCTGTGGCAAAGAGTGTGGCAAACAGTAAGGTAATGATTTTTTTCATTTTTGTTTACTGTAAAAAAGTTTTGTCTGTTTATGAAAAATAGGCGCTCTTTTGAGGAAGCGCCCATTTATGGTTGAGAGGGTTGATAAACTTATTAATCTACGATGAGCATGGCATCGCCGTAGGCACCAAATTGGTATTTTTCTTCGATAGCCACCTTGTAGGCGTTCATCACATGCTCATAGCCACCGAAAGCGCAAGTGATCATCAGCATCACAGAGAATGGCATGTGGAAGTTGCTGATCAGAGCGTCGCAAGTGGTGAAGTCGTAAGGAGGGAAAATGAATTTGTTGGTCCAACCGTCGTATGCCTTGATATGGCCACCCATGCACACGCAAGTTTCCATAGCGCGGAGCACCGATGTGCCAACGGCGCAAATCTTGTGTCCACCGTCGCGCTTAGCGTTCACCTTTTGTGAGAGCTCTGGAGTCACCTCCATCTGCTCGCTGTCCATGCGGTGCTTGGTCAGGTCTTCCACGTCGATTTCGCGGTAGCTGCCCAGACCCACGTGCATGGTGAGGTAGTCGGCTTCCACGCCCTTGATTTGCATACGCGTCATCAATTCACGGCTAAAGTGCAAGCCTGCCGATGGAGCCACCACAGCGCCTTCCTTTTCTGCGAAGATGGTTTGATAGCGTTCGGCGTCTTCTGGTCTGGCTTCACGCTCGATGTAGTAAGGGAGTGGAGTGTTGCCAAGGGCGAAAAGATTTGCTTTAAATTCGTCGTGTGGGCCGTCGTAGAGGAAGCGGAGTGTGCGTCCGCGAGAGGTGGTGTTGTCGATTACTTCTGCCACCATCGAGTCGTCGAGTCCGAAATAGAGTTTGTTGCCGATACGGATTTTGCGTGCAGGTTCCACAAGCACGTCCCACAGTTTGTTTTCCTCGTTCAACTCACGAAGCAGGAACACTTCGATTTTTGCGCCTGTCTTTTCCTTGTTGCCTTCGAGTTTGGCAGGGAAAACACGGGTGTTGTTAAACACAAAAAGGTCGTCTTCGTTGAAGTAGTCAAGTACTTCTTTGAACACCTTATGCTCAATTTCACCAGTTTTGCGGTGCAGCACCATCAGGCGTGCTTCGTCGCGGTGAAACGATGGCTCAGTAGCGATGAGCTCTTTAGGCATTTGGGTATCAAATTCTGATAATTTCATAAAAGAGTCGTTTTATTGTGATGTTTGTTTTTTTTCTTAATTGTTAGTTTGTGTAGCGTGTTGCTTCTTTGCACGCTTCGCTTTCAGGGCGGCGGCACGCAATTTGTTGTCGGCGCGTTCCTGTTCCAGTCGGCGTGCTTCGGCTTCCTCTGGTGTGACGTAGGTTTCGCCTTCGAGGTATTCAAGCAGCGAGTCCACCGAGTGGCAGTCGGTCACCAAGGTGTCGCCCACACGGGTGCGGCGCAGCGCTGTGAGATGTCCGCCACTGCCGAGAGCCTCGCCGATGTCGCGTGCCAAGGCGCGAATGTAGGTGCCTTTGCTGCACACCACACGCACTTGCAGGGTGGGCTCGGCTGGAAGTCCGCACGCCAGTACCTCAATTTCGTCGATGACGAGCGTCTTCGGACGGATTTCCACGTCTTTACCTTTGCGTGCCAACTTGTAGGCAGGTTTGCCATCCACTTTGCAAGCACTGAACTTGGGCGGCACTTGCTCAATGGTGCCCACAAACTTGCTTTGCAGCACCTCGTCGATTTGCTCGCGCGTGATGTGTTGCCACGGATATTGGGCATCAATCTCGGTTTCGAGGTCGAACGATGGGGTGGTGGCACCCAGTCGGATGTCGGCAATGTATTCCTTCACGCCGGCTTGCAACTGCTCGATTTGCTTGGTCATTCTACCCGTGCACACAATGAGCACGCCAGTGGCAAGGGGGTCGAGAGTGCCAGCGTGGCCCACCTTCACGTTGCCCGATCCGAGCATCTTACGCAAAGTGCCACGCACTTTTTTCACTACGGCAAACGAAGTCCAGCCCAGTGGCTTGTCCACGCAGAACATTTCGCCTTCAATAGGGTTGAGCATATCTGATGTTTAGAGTAGTGAGCAAATAATGGTTACGGCACCGGCTATCGCGCAATAGATGCCAAAATAGATGAGTTTGCCTTTCTTCACGATGTTGATCATCCACTTGCAAGCCATGCAGCCCGACACAAACGCAGCCACGAAGCCCACCACAAGGGCAATGGTGCTCACATCGCCGAATGGGTTGTGGCCCTTCGCCATCTTAATCACATCAAGCAGCGCTTCGCCCAAAATAGGTGGAATCACCATCAGGAACGAGAACTGAGCCATCTTTTCTTTCTTGTTGCCCAGCATCAAACCGGTGGCGATGGTAGAGCCCGAACGCGATAGACCTGGCATCACAGCGCAAGCTTGCGCCAAACCGATGATGAGTGCGTCTTTCCAAGAGATGTTTTCTTTCACGCGAGGTTTTGCGAAATAAGAGAAAGTGAGCAACAAAGCGGTGAGCAGAAGCATACAGCCCACAATCAACAGCCCGGATCCGAAAATCTCCTCCACTGTGGCTTTAAAGAACACGCCCACGATGCCGATAGGAATCATCGACACCACGATGTTGAGGAAATACTTCGTTTCGTCGTTCATCTTGAATTTAAACAAGCCACGGAAAATCCAGTCGATTTCGCTCCACAGAATCACGAAAGTGCTGAGCACTGTTGCCACATGCACCACGATGGTGAAAGCGAGATTGTCTTCGCCATTGATGCCGAAAAGATACGAACCGATAGCAAGGTGACCGCTACTGCTCACTGGCAGATACTCGGTGAGGCCTTGAATAAGACCTAAAATAAGCGCTTGTAACCAGTCCATGTTTAGTCTTTCTTTTTAAAGATGATTGCGAAAATCAGTAATGTGAAGCCTGCGAGAGCCACCATCGGACCTACTACGGTGCGAGTGGTGTTGAACACATCTTCATTCCATGTGGCGCCAGTGTTGGCACTGCCGGTCATCAAGAAGAATCCCAGCATAATGAGCAGCACGCACACAGCAATCATGATGAAGTTGATTTTGCCCAAAGGCAACACTTCCTTTTTAGCCTGCATGTCGATAACCTTAGTAGCCTCTTCAGCTTGCTTTTTGATTTCTTTAGCCATTTCTTGTATTTATAGTTTATTGTAATAATTTCAAATCATAGCCCAAAAGCCGTGAGCGAAAGCGCATAACACGGCAATAAAACTAAATATTCTACAAAATTACAACATCTGCAACCCCTTGTCAATACTTTTCCAAAAAAATCTGCACTTTCCTCCACCCATTTCCCCAAAAATCCCCACCCCCCAAATAACGCCCCCACGCGCCAAAATTACCCCATTTTCCCCAAAGATTGTGAGAATTCCGGGGATTTTACCGAAAAAGATTGTGAGAATATCTGTGATTTTGCCGAAAAAGATTGTGAGGAAATGAAAATTTTCCCTATTTTTGTACCAAAATAGTAATTTTGATACCCAAAGATTATGAGGATATTTAAAAGAAAGTTGTACGAAAAGCTGCTTGATTGGAAAAACAATCGGAGTGGTAGAACCGCAGTGCTGATTGAGGGTGCCCGTCGTGTAGGTAAATCGACATTGGCACGGCAGTTTGCCGAGAATGAGTATGAATCGTATGTGATGATTGATTTCTCCATTGTGAAAAAAGATATTCTGGAGCTGTTTGATAGCATTGCCGATTTAGACTATTTCTTTTTACAACTGCAATTCCGATTGGGCGTTTCGCTCAAAGAACGTAAATCGTTGATTATTTTTGATGAGGTACAAATGTGCCCTAAAGCACGTCAGGCGATAAAGCATTTAGTGGCTGATGGACGATATGATTATATCGAAACGGGTTCATTGATTTCCATCAGAAAGAACGTGAAAGACATTGTGATTCCGAGCGAAGAGGAGAAGATGATACTGCACCCTCTGGATTATGAGGAATTTAAATGGGCATTGGGCGACACCACCACCATTGCGCAAATGAGAATGATTTTTGAAAAACGGCTGTTGATGGGTGATGCTGTCACTCGCAAGTTGATGAGGGATTTCAGACTTTATATGGCTGTGGGTGGTATGCCTCAGGCGGTGTGTGAATATTTGGAAACCAATAATTTGATGGATGTGGATAGGGTGAAAAGAGGCATTATCCAACTCTATGAGGACGATTTTTATAGAATTGACCAATCTGGGAGAATTTCAATGCTTTTTGATGCTATTCCTGCTCAATTGAGCAGCAATGCATCACGATTTCAAGTGGCGAGTGCGCTTGGCGATAATGTGGACTCGGAGAAAACTCTTCAACTTATTTCGGAACTTCGCGAATCGAAGACCATCAATATGGCATATCATGCCAACGACCCTGCTGTGGGAATGCCATTGTCAATAGATTTGAAAAAATATAAAATGTTTGTTGCCGACACAGGGTTGTTTATTACGTTGGCTTTTAAAGATAAGGATTTTACCGAAAATGTCATATATCAGAAGTTGTTGAGCGACAAGTTGGATGCAAACCTCGGTTATGTGTACGAGAATGTGGTGGCGCAAATGTTGACTGCCGCAGGGAATAAATTGTTTTATTACACGTTCCCAACCAGTACGGGAAAACATAACTACGAAGTTGACTTCCTTTTGTCGCGAGGTAACAAGGTGTGCCCCATAGAGGTGAAATCGTCGGGCTATAAGCGCCACGCTTCGCTCGACGCTTTCTGTGAAAAGTTTTCAAGCCGTGTTCTTCAGCGTTATCTTGTTTATACCAAAGATTTGCATAAAGACGAACAAACCCTTATGCTGCCTATTTATCTCACCCAATTCTTGTGACAGCAGATACTGATAGTTGTTTTTCCAAAAGATTGTGAGAATATCGGGGATTTTGCCGAAAAAGATTGTGAGGAAATGAAAATTTTCCCTTAAAACGAGTTGCGGTTAAAACTGTTGTTCGGTGATAGTATTTCCCTTTGTATCTAATGCTCGCCAATGGGTGATATTCCTGGCTTCGGAAGAAATTGTGACACCACATTTCGTCACCTTACGACCATCGGCCTCGTATGGGATAGCGTAGCCTTTACTATCGATTTGCGCCAAGGCGTTATCTACCGAGTCGTCAACCTTGAGTTCCAGCACATAGATGTCGTTTTTGGTTTTAATCACTACGTCGGCACGCCCCATAATACTTTTAACTTCAGTGTCAACCTTGCTATTGAGCAAAGAGAAAACCACATACATGAGAAGTTTGTAGAATGACTCGCGTTCTTTCCTGCGCATCCACTCCTTTTTGGTGATGATGTCGTAGGGCAGACTTGCAATGTAGGAGCGAAGAATGGTGAGGGCGGTTGCGAGATTTCCTTTGTTTAACGCTCGTGCCATCTCTATGATTGCGGAGTCCTGCTCCAAGTCGTCAGTGTCCATCAGGTAGTTAGTAAGTCCCTTTACCATGCCTTGACGCACCTCGTAGTTTGGGAAACGCAAGGTGTAGGAGTCTAAGTCGGCATCGTAGCTGGCTATTGTGAGGTAGCCACTTTGGTATAGCAAGGGGATTGGCGTTCTGGCTCTCTCGCATGGTGCATTGAATGCGTCAAGCGAAAGTTCCACCCCGTCGAAATCGAGAGGGTTATACTCTGGGTAGTGCTTCAGGTGCTCAATCAGTGCTGTCATCGTGCCCGACTCAAACCAGTAATGGCTTGTGGATTTCAGATTTAATGCGCGAAGCAGGCTGAATGGAGCATAAATATCCTGACTTTTTGCCGAGAAATGATAACCATCATAGTTGCGCTTCAGCAAAGCGTATGCTTCGCTGGTGGAGATGTTTAGGCTTTGTGCATATTCTTCCACGCAAGGGCGAAGCACAGTGTCGAGTTCGTGCTGTGTGATGCCACAAATTCCTGAATAGTCATCTTCCATGGAAATCTGTACCAAATTGTTGAGTTCGGAGAAAATGCTTAATTGCGAGAATTTCGTAACGCCTGTAATGAAAGCGAATTTGATGTGTGCACCCTCAATTTTCACAGTCTGATAGAATCCGCGAAGCATATTGCGCAATTCTTTCAACATGTCGTCGTTGTAAAGATTGCGCATCATAGGGGTGTCGTACTCGTCGATGATGACCACCGCTTGCGCCTTTTGGCTCTCATGCACAAAGCGTATGAGCTGACTGAATCGTGCGCCGAGGTCGTTGATGTTCTTTGTGGCACCGTACTGTGCTTCATATCTATGGAGCATGGCCGACAGCACATCGCGCATATCCTTAATTGTGGTGCAGTTTCGCATTTCGCTCATGTCGAAGTGCAGCACTGGGTACTTTTTCCACTCCTGCTCCAACTTTGAGATTTTCAATCCATCAAACAGCTCCTTTTGCCCTTGAAAGTATGCTTTCAGGGTGTTGCAAAACAGTGATTTCCCAAAACGACGGGGGCGGGCAAGGAATACGAATTGGTATTTCCTCACATTCACAAGGTCGTAGATGTAGCCAGTTTTGTCAACGTAAATTTTGCCTTGTTCACGAATCAGTTGAAACTGGTCAGTGTCGATGGGATAGATGAATTTGCTCATAAGTCGGCGTTTTGCTGATTATAAATGCAAATATACACTTTTTTCCCAATAAAGCCACCTTGTCCTTGCTGTTTTTCAGCATATTTCCCACGTTGACGAGATGGACAGTATAAACCCAAATCGGTCATTAGGCCGTGAAAGAATTTTTTAGATTACTTCTTGCGGCCTTTCGGCTTTTATAAGATGCCTTTTGCTCGTTTTTAATTCGTAATAGCTCGCTATCACTCATTAAAAGACAATCAAAATTCATTCTTTTAAAACTCCGAAATACCACAAGCCCTAATGACCGATTTAGGATAAATGATTCCACTATCGTGTGGTGGTGAGGGTGGGGTAGGTTTTGTGGCCGTGGAGGTAGTATTCGAGGATGATGTTGCGGCGACCTTCGGGGTAGGCTTTCAGCAGATTGCAGGTGGCAGGTTGGGCATACTGCTTGCGCATGGTGCGGAAGTGGTTGTGCGCGCGAATAATAGCCTTGGCATCGCCGAAGTGGAGGCTGGCAAGGCTTTGGAAGAATGCGAGCGTGTCGTAGAGGCGGCGAATGAACAGCGTGCGGCGCGCATCATTTGCAGGCAAATTCTTGTGCAGAAGCAGCAGATTGTTGCGGAAATTGAGGTAGGTTTTGCGTGGGTTGCCTTGTGGAAGGCTGCCGCCACCGAGGTGATACACCTTGCTTTGGGGAATGTAACAGTTGCGGTAGCCAGCGTTGAGCAGTCGCCAGCAGAGGTCAATTTCCTCCATGTGGGCAAAGAAGTCCTTGTCGAGTCCACCCACTTTCAAATACACCTCGCTGCGCACCATAAAGCATGCGCCGGTAGCCCAAAAGATGTCGGTCACCTCGCCGTCGTATTGTCCGTGGTCTTCCTCTACGGTGCCGAAAATGCGTCCGCGGCAGTAGGGATAACCGTGCTTGTCGATGTAGCCACCAGCCGCACCAGCATATTCAAACACCTGTCGAGGGTCGTCGGGGCCAAAGTCTTTCAGCAGTTTGGGCTGCACTGCACCCACATCGTTGTGCGCCTCCATGTATTCGTAAAGCGGCTCCAGCCAGCCTTCTGGGGTGCGTACATCGCTGTTGAGCAGCACTGTGTATTTGTAGGCGGTTTGTGCTACACATTTGTTGTAGCCCTCGGCAAAGCCCCAGTTTTCGCTGAAAAGCAGCGTTTTCACTTCGGGAAATTCCTCTTTCAGCACCTTCACGCTCTCGTCGGTGCTGCCGTTGTCGGCAACGATTACGTCGGCTATGGTGCTGTTGGTGTTAGCGATTACGCTTGGCAAATAGCGGCGCAGCAGTGCTGCTCCATTCCAGTTGAGGATAATGACGGCTACAGGTTTCATGCTCTCTCTTGCTGATAGTTATTGTTGTTGGGGGTTGTAATTTTCGGGATATTCCACCGGACGCTTCCATCGGTTGTGCGACCACATCCACAGCGATGGGTCTTCGAGAATGTGCTGTTCGAGAATGTGGGCGTAGCGCAGCGTGATGGAGTCCTTCGGTTGCTCTTTCGCGTGGTCGTACATCAAGTCGAGCGTACACTCGTAATATCCGCGGCGAATTTTATGAATGTGGAAATACAGCACCTGCATGTCGAATTTTCGGGCAATGGCCTCGGTGCCGTTGATAAAGTCGGAGGGGTGGTTGAGGAATTTGGTAATCACGCCACGGTGTCCCGGCAGCGGGTGTTGGTCGCTGAGGAAACCGAGTGTCATCTGCTTGCCTTCACGCTTGGTCTCAATCATGGTGCGAAGCACCTCGTTGCTTGGCACACAGGTGGAGTAGCGACTGCGCAGATGCAGGAAGAAGCGGTCGAACCACTGGTTTTCGAGTGGATGGTAAGCCTGCCCAATCAAGTGTCGGTCGGTCTTCATCTCGTCGGGGAGCCACAGCGAAATGCTGGTGAGCCACTCCCAGTTGAAGTAGTGGGCGGCGTAAATCATATTGTTGCGTCCCTCTTTGTAGGCGTTGATTACCAGCTCGGGATTGCGAAACACCATACGCTTTTTCATGTCGGCATCGCTCATGTGGAGCATCTTCACCGTCTCGAAAAAATAGTCGGTGAAGTGGCGATAGAATCGCTTCTCAATCTGCTTGATTTCAGCCTCGCTCTTTTCGGGAAAACTCTCCACAAGGTTTTTGCGCACCACTTTGCGGCGGTAGCCAAACACATGGTAGGCGATGAAATAGAACACGTCGGCATTCAGCCAAATCCACCACCAAGGCATGAATGCCAAAAGGTGGAACAGCCATCCGAGAGGAGTCAAAAGTATGTTTTGCAATTTTGCTTTCATTATGATTCGGGAGTGCTTTGAGTGTGGAAGTCAGTGATTACCTCGGCATCTACGGAAAGGTCGTCGCAAATGCGGAGCAGGCGCACATCAGCCACACGGTTGACGAGTGCCTCGCATGGAGGAATGTTGACGCGGATATAATTGTCGGTGAAGCCGTGCATTGGCGCATCGCCATGAGGCTGCTCAAACAGCACAGGGCGCACGGTGCCGATGTAGCGCTCAATGTAGCGGCGCTCTTGGGTGTCGCTCAGTTGCATCATGCGTGCCACACGCTCTTTCTTTTCTTTGTCGGGCACAATGTAGGGGATGCGCAGCGCCATAGTGCCAGGGCGCTCGCTGTAGGGGAACACATGCAGGTGCTGCATGTCAAGGCTTTCGATAAACCGATACGATTCCTCGAAGTATTCGGGTGTTTCGCCACGGCTGCCCACCATCACGTCCACGCCCACGTAGCAGTCGGGGATAAGTGCGCGAATGCGCTCAATCTTGTGGGCAAAGAGGGCGGTGTCGTAGTGGCGGTGCATCAGTTCGAGCACGGCATCGCTGCCACATTGCAGTGGAATGTGGAAGTGGGGCATAAAAGCGCGTGATTGGGCACAAAACTCAATGATTTCGTCGGTGAGCAAGTCGGGCTCGATGCTCGAAATGCGGTAACGCTCAATCTCCTTGATTTCGTCGAAGGCGCGGAGCAGGTCGATGAAGCGCTCGCCGGTGTTCTTGCCGAAGTCGCCAATGTTCACGCCAGTAATCACGATTTCCTTGCCACCCTCGGCTGCCACCTCGCGGGCTTGTGCCACAAGGCTTTCAATGGTACCGCTACGGCTTCTGCCGCGCGCCATGGGAATGGTGCAGTAGGTGCAGAAGTAGTCGCAGCCGTCTTGCACCTTCAGCCAGTAGCGGGTGCGGTCGCCACGCTCGCACGAAGGGCTGAACTGGCGAATGTCCTTGTGTGGCGTAACAGCCACCTCCTTCTGGTGATGCTCCAACCAGCGGTCCACATAGTCGGCGATGTTGAGTTTCTGCTCGCTGCCGAGCACGATGTCCACACCGTCGATGGCGGCGATTTCCTGACTTTTCAACTGTGCGTAGCACCCGGTCACCACCATCAGTGCATCGGGGTAGCGCTTGATAAGTCCACGAATGTGCTGACGGCATTTTTTGTCGGCAAGTTCAGTCACACTGCAAGTGTTCACCACGCACACCGAAGGCACGTCGCCATCTTGCGCAGGGGTGATGCCCCGCTTGGCAAGCAAGGCACTGATTGTAGCCGTTTCCGAGAAGTTGAGTTTGCAACCCAGAGTTTCAATTTTCACCGTCTTTTTCTGTTCTTCCGCCATGAATTGTCGTTGATTATAAATATAATGGTGCAAAGTTACAGATTTTCCACCAATTCACGAAATAGCAGATGAGCGCAGCTTCACAGTATTGATGCATTCTTTTCGTGAAGTTCTTGCAAAAAATCTCAAAAAGGTGTACATTTGCAATGTAGAAAATCTCAAAAAGGTGTAAAGTATGAATGTTGAAAAATCTCAAAAAGGTGCACATTCCGGCGTTATGAAGCGGAAAATATATCAGCAACTCCTTGATTGGAAGAATAAAAGGAACGGCGAAGTGGCATTGCTTGTAGAAGGCGCACGCCGTATAGGAAAGAGCTACATCGTAGAGGAATTCGGCAAGAATGAATACGAGTCATATCTCCTCATCGACTTTAACAAAGCCCCCCAGATGGTTAGAGATTGGTTCGACCTTTATTTGGAAGACCTTGATATGCTGTTTCTATATCTGAGTCAGCACTACAAGGTAAGGCTTCATGAACGCAAGTCTCTCATCATTCTTGACGAGGTTCAGTTGTGTCCGAGGGCGAGAGCTGCCATCAAGTTTTTGGTAGCAGATGGTCGATACGACTACATTGAGACGGGGTCGCTGGTGAGCATCAAGAAAAACACCCAGGGTATCGTACTTCCATCGGAAGAGCGTCCGATACAAATGTACCCAATGGACTTTGAAGAGTTTCTTTGGGCTACAGGTAATGATATGCTGATGGACTTGATACGGAAGATGTATGCAGAACAGAAACCGATGGGGCAGGCTTTCCATCGTCAGGCTATGGATGCTTTCCGCCTTTATATGATAGTGGGAGGTATGCCACAAGCCGTTAAGAAGTATGTTGAAACGAAAGATTTCGATGCCGTAGATGTAGCGAAGCGCGACATTCTGTCCATCTATCGTAACGACATATTCAATTATGCAGGAGAGGTGGCCGACAAGGTGGTGTCTATCTTCGACCAGATACCCCCTCAGCTCTCTAAGCACGAAAAGAAGTTCCGACTTTCTGCCCTGAAGCCTGGTGCAAAGTATCGCGATTGGGACGATGCATTCTTTTGGCTGAAAGGCGCAAGAGTTGTCAACATTTGCTACAACTCCACAGAACCGAACATCGGACTGAAGATGAACGAAGATCGCACAACATTGAAGTGCTATATGAATGATACGGGCTTGTTGATAAGTCACTCTTTTGATGAAAAAGGAATCGTCTCGTCGGAGATTTATCAGAAGTTGCTCTTTGGAAAGCTGGAGGTGAACGAGGGAATGCTCATTGAGAATATCGTTGCTCAAATGCTGACAGCCAGTGGCAACAAGCTCTTTTTCTATAGCAAGTCGTCAGAAAAAGCGGAAGACCGTATGGAAATCGACTTTTTGCTCCAAAAGGGCAAGGTGACCAGCCGTCATAATATTCGTCCTTTAGAAGTGAAAAGTGGCAAAAACTACACGTTGTCGTCTTTAACAAAGTGTATGAAGAAGTTTGGAGAGCAGATGACCTCTCCTACAGTTTTGCATTCAGCCGACTATAAGGTGGTAGATGGTGTCACCTATTTGCCACTATATATGACGCCCCTATTGTAAACACCATTCTCAAAAATCACCCATTTCCTTTAGTTCGTGAAATATGAGTGGTGAAAAGCGGGGTGTGTGGCAAATAAATAAAAAAGTGACAATGCAATGGCGTATGATGGTGGTGGGTATTGTTTTTTGTTAAAAACGTATAAGGTGGTGGGAAATTCGTTACTTTTTTCTATTTTTGTGGTCAAAATACGAAATGATGATTGATTTAAAACAGATTTTACAATCCAACGGATATGCGATTTTCCATATCGATTCGTCGGTTCAGAATAAAAATTTGCCTGATGAGTCGCGTCTGAGTATGATGGTGCTGTGCGAAGAGGGTAGTGCAGTGCTTGAGGGCAATATGCAGCGAGTGACGCTCACTAAGGGCTCGCGACTGCTTGGCGCGAAGATGTTTCAGACGAAGATTCTGGAGGTATCGCCCGATTTTCAGGCGTGGGTGCTGCTGGTGGCCGACTCGTTTTCGCGCGACATCACCGTGGGTATGCCTTTCGAGAAACTGGGCAACTTGGTGGCACGCCCCGTGAAGCAGGTGACCGATGATCAGGAATGGGAATTGCTCATTCACCTGATGAAATGCCTCTACATGTACGACACCATGCGTGGTGGCAAGCACACCTTTGAGGTGACCGGCTGCATTTTCCGCAGTATGCTTCTGGTGATGGTGGAGAGCGAGACGGAAGAGAACGGCGACACAAAGGTGAAAATGTACACCATGGCAGATACCTACTTCCGTGATTTCGTGCATCTGGTGTCGGAACACAGCGACAAGGAGCATGAAGTGGCGTTTTATGCCAACCGATTGAATATCACCACTAAATATCTGAGCGACATCTGTAAGCAGAAAACCGAAAAGGGCGCAAAAGAATTGATTTCTGAAATATTGATTTCAAAGTTGAAGCGCGAAATTCGGTTAAGCGGTCTGTCGCTCAAGGAAATCGCTTATAAGTATGCTTTTGCCGACCAGTCGAGTATGGGTAAATTCTTTAGAAAAATGACTGGTTTGTCGCCTTTGGCCTTTAAGCAGGCTGGGGGTGTAACTCCTGAGTGATTATCACACGCGCATTTTAAATGGAAAGAAACTATAAGATTTTTTTATTGGTACTGCTGGGGGCGTTCACTGCGTTTGCGCCCCTTATCAACAATACGCTTGGCCCAATCCTCGGACTTGTGGCTAAGCACTTCGATTCCACACAGGCGGTGGTGAACATTGGTTTCACCGCCAGTATGATTGGTTTGGCTGCCGGGCAACTGGTGCTGGGACCGCTGAGCGACAAATACGGACGGCGCAGGCCGCTGATTTTGTCGGTCACGCTGTTTTTCCTGGCGTCGCTGGCTGTGGCATTCTCCACCAGCATGGAAATGTTTATCGCTTTGCGATTTATGCAAGGCGTGGGCGGCGCAGGCGGCATCGTGATTTCACGCTCCATAGCTGCCGACAATTTCAAGGGCCATGAACTGATGACGGTGATAGCCATCACAGGCACAATCAACGGCATCGCACCTATTGTGGCACCGATGGCAAGTGGCGCGATGGCTGACCTTTCGGGCTGGCAGGGCGTGTTTTATATGCTTGCTGGCGTGGGCTTGCTGATGGCGATAGGCACCTATCATTTGCGTGAGTCGTTGCCCGATGGCCGCCGCACAGGTCGTCCGCTCTTTGCCACATTCCGCCTCTATGGCACCGTGGTGCGCAATAAGCAGTATATCCTCTATGTGCTTCACCAGTGCACCGCCGAAGTGATTCTCTTTGGCAACATTGCATCGGTGTGGAGCATTCTTAGCCACTATGGCTACACCGACCACATGCAGGCGAGTTTGGCGCTTTCGGTCAACGGTGTGTTTATCGCCATTGGCGCAGGTAGTGCAGCCAAATTCAAAAAGGCAACCAGTGGCGTGAAAGTGAGTTGCGTGGGCATGATGGTGCTGAGCGTGCTCGAAGCCGTGGTGCTATTCCTTGATTTGGGATTCTGGCCTTACGAAATTGTGCTTTGCACTCTGCTGGTGTTTATGGGCTTCACACTCACAGCCTCCACCACCATGGCGCTTGAGAGCGAACGCAAGCAAGCCGGCACGGCATCGGCACTTTTTGGAGCGATGGGCTTCGTGAGCGGTGCGCTCACAGCCCCCATCGTGGCGCTTGGCAACCCTGTGCACAGCACCGCCATAGCATTTGTAGCAGGTGCAGCCCTCTCATGCGCGTTCGGCTACTTCGCCCTAAGGCAAACCGCCAAATCCGAATCCCGCGCCTAATCCCTAATCTCGCATCTTCACTCCGGGCCTCACACAGATCGCACAGATCTCACGGTTTTGCTTTGTGGGTGGAAAATCTCACAGATGCTTTACGCAGGCTTGCTCCAATGGTTCACACAGATTCAACGAGATTCAAAAAAAATTAAATTTGTGCTAATTCATGGCTTTTCTCATCAGCCACGAATTAGCACAATTTTTTTGTGGGTGTATTAATTTGTGAATGTATTAGAAGGCTTTTAGTGAAAAAGATTCGTTGAATGATATACGCTCATGGGTGTCGTGGTGATTCAGCCATGCGTTTTCATTGTGACTGATTTGCGACACTTCGCGTGACGATTTGTTGCCGAAGGTTTTGCAAACTGTGGTGATGATTTGTATCTCGTCGTCGCTGAGCACCCCATCCGTTATTGGTGAATGGGCGTGGAGTATGCTTCCCTCATAATCGCCACATTGCTGTATGTCTTGGCTGATTTCTGAAAATTCGCTGTACACCCTGTCCCATCTTTCGGGCACGGGCCCAAAGTCGATTGCTTTGTAAGTCAGTCCAGTCATGGCATACCCACGCTCACGATAAGCGTAGAAATCAATATAAAACAGCAATTTGTTCATTTTCGTACACCACACGCCATTGCATTGATTGAGAATGCTTAGCATGATGTTTTTTAAGCGTGTGAGTGATGTGGGTGCGAATCCGTTTTCTTCTCCACGAGGTGAGGTGAAAATGCGATTTGTTTCGTATTGAGCGATTTTGTAGTTTTCGCTTTCACTGATGGTGGCTTTTACTTTTTCGCTTATTTTGGCATATTCTTGTGGCGAAAGTTCGTGTTTTGAACTCTCAATCATATCGAGCATCACTTTTGGATTCATTATCGAACGAATCATGCGGCCATTCGACACGCTGGGCACTTCTCCTTTCTCATAGAGACGGTACTGGTTGACACCGATACCCAAAATAAGCGACATCTTTGCGGCGCTTATGCCGTATTTGTTTCGCACCGCAATTATTTCGTCGGTGTACGGAATTCCGTATTTTTGGCGGTATTGATTGGTGACCTGCATAAAGCCGGCGGTGTCGGATTCGTCGGTGGTAAACTGTTCGCCAGTGTCGGGACATTGCCATGCTGTGTGGTAATACTCAAATTGCTCACCACGGAAATTCCATGTGCGCTTTTCGTAAATGCGCATCATCTCTTTACCTGTAAATGGACTTTTCATCATCGCAATCATTTAAATGGATACACTAAAGGGCGCTCTGCTATATGGAATGATATACATATAGTTTGGCAGCCCACGCCTCCAAGCATAATTTTAATATATACTTCTCTGCCTTTAACATCATTGCCGAACACCCACATCTCTCCGAGCTTGTTCAACTCGTCGATAACTGACCCCTGAACATAATCTTCCACTTTCAGATTTTCGATAATCACCCTTCTGAATGAGGGTACTATCTCAAGTTCTTCAAGTGCTTTTTGATTTTTTCCTCTGTCGTCGCGATATATGATGCCAAAGATTTTTAACTTCGTTTGAAATTGGGAAAGAAATGTCTGTACTTCCTCTTTGGTAATCATTGTTATACTGATTTTTTTGCAAAGATACAGTGTTATAGCAATAAATGCAACGATAAAGTTGTAAAAATAATTAATTTTACCATTTTCTGTGTAATCCACAAAAGAAATGTGCTAATTCTTGGCTTTTGTTATGAGCCATGAATTAGCACAGTTTTATTTTTTGTTGAATCTTGTTGAATCTGTGTGAGGATTCTGATTTCAGATGTCTAACATCTAATTTCTAACTTCTGTGTGGTTATTTTCTTTTTTTGAAGTGGTCGTTGTGCATTTTGATGGCGAAGATGATGGCGCTCATGGTGGTGGTGAGGAGGTTGCACAGGAAGAGCGGCCAGTTTTCGAGCAGCAGTCCTTGAATGCAGAAGAACAGGCCTCCAAGTCCCATCAACAGGAATGTGCCAACGGCGATGTCGTCGGTTTTGCGGGTTCGCAGTGTGTGTACGGTTTGTGGCAGATATCCAAGCACCATGCAGATTGATGCTGTGTAACCAATGATGTTGGTGATAATTGAGTTCATGTTATGTGAAATTGAAAAATGCGTCGAGAGCGATTCAGTAGCGAACGTTCCCGACGCATTTGTTTATAATCTTGTTTTATTTCTTAGCGTCGATTTCTTGCAGAAGTTCCTTTACTGCTGCTTCGAGTTGCTGGTCGCGACCGGTGACAATCACGGCTGGGTCGTTAGCCACTCTGATGTCGGGGTCGAGTTGCTGGTTTTCGAGGTAAGAGCCATCAGCCAAGCGGTAGCCAATGATAGGAATACCGAAGATGAGGCTTTCGTCTTGCATCGTGATCCAGTTCACACTTGTCATGGTGCCAGGCACTGGCATACCCACGAGTTTGCCCATGCCGGTGTGCTTGTAAACCCATGGTGTGCCGTGTGCGTTGCTGTAGTTGGCTTCGCATTGGAGCATGATGGTTGGGCGGTTCCAACGGCGGCTTGGCATGTCGCATGCTTCGCGTCCACGCACCACTTGAGTGAGGTATTTCTCTCCGCTGAAGAGAATTTGGATATCCTCGTGCAGACGGCCACCGCCATTGAAGCGGGTGTCGATTACAATACCGTCCTTCTTATTGTATTCGCCAAGCACCTTCTCGTAGATTTCACGATAACTGTTATCGTTCATCTGCTGGAGGTGAACATAACCCAGGCGGCCACCTGAAAGGCTGTCGCAGAGGGCTTCCTGACGCTTCACCCAACGCTTGTAGAGCAGAGCGTTGTTCATGCCTGCGCTGATAGGTTTCACCACTTCTTCCCATTCGCCAGAGGCGTTTTTGCAAGTCACGAGCACCTTCTTGCCCACCTGGCCGTTGAGCAGGGTGGTGTAGTCGTTTTCTACGGTGATGTCGGTGCCGTTGATTTTGGTGATGATGGTGCCAGGGCGCACTTTCGACTTAGCGCGGTCGAATGGGCCGTATTCAACCACCTCGCTCACCTTCAAGCCCTTGCCGGTGTAGTTCCAGTCGAAGAACAAGCCGAGTTGAGCAGTGGTTTCGGCGCTGCCGTTAGGATAGTAGCGGCTACCGGTGTGCGAAGCGTTGAGTTCGCCAAGCACCTCGCTCAGCATGTATGAGAAGTCGTAATTGTTGTTGATGTGAGGGAGGAACTTGCGGTAGTTCTTGATAGTGGCATCCCAGTCGCAACCGTGCATGTTGGTGTTGTAGAATCGGCGAGCCACTTCACGGTTCACATTCTCGAACATGTATTCACGTTCCTTCGCGCGGTTCATCTTCACCACTGCCGAATAGGTGATAGGGGTGAGTTTGTCGCCGCTCATCTTGTGCATACTGCTGCCGCCCAGAATGAAGAAGTTCTTGCCGTCCTTGTCGGTTTGAATGTCGGCCCACTTCGTGTTCATCTTGTTGATGAGTTGGGTGCTGTTTTTGCGCAGGTCCATTTTCCAGAGGTCGTAGTCTTTCTCCACTCTTGAGAGGTAGTAAAGCACGTCGCCGTCCTTGTTGATGGCGCAGCCAGCGAGGTCGCTCGAATTGAGGGTTACGCGAATCACGCGGTCTTTAATCTTGTCGAGTTCCACCACTATGTCTTTCACCTTGTCTTTTTCGTCCTTATCAGACTTCGACTTCTTGTCGTCTTTCTTGTCCTTATTGGCTTTGTCTTTTTCTGCTTTTTCAGCCTTTTCGGTTTCCTTGAGCAGTTCCATTTCCTCCTTGTTCAGGCGGTAGCGGTCGAAAGCCTCCTCGTTGACGAAAGCCAGCAGCACGTCGTCTTGCGAGCCCCATGATGCTTGGCTGCGCAGGCCGTAGCGGTTGCTGATAAACATGATAGCGCCACCGTCGAGCACCCAGCGAGGGAGCACGTTGATGTAGGCGCTGTTGGTGATATTGGTGATTTTGCCACCGTTCACGCTCACGATGCCGATGTCGCTGTATGGGTCACGGCCGTTGCCGATAAATTCGAGGCAGAACCACTTGCTGTCGGGACTCCAGTTGTAGTTGAACGAGCCCTCGGTGCCAAACCATTGCGAGCCGTCGGTCACTTGTGTCACCGCCTTGCTCTTCACGTCCATCACCATCAGGCGTTCGCCCTCTTCGATAAACGCCAACTTCTTGCCATCGGGCGAGAATTGTGGCGACTTGCGGTTCACATTCTTGTTAGGAGCGATGATTTCCTCCTTGATGATGGTGGCGTTGGGGAAGTTGAGATCTTCCTTGCGGCTGATAGTAGCCTTCACCAGTTGCCATTTGCCGTTGCGCTCGCTTGCATACACGAGGGTGCGGTTGTCGGGTCCCCAGCACACATCGGCTTCTGCCTCAGGTGTATCGGTGATTTTCTTGGTGGTGTTGTATTCAACCGAGGTTACAAACACCTCGCCGCGCACCACAAATGCCACTTGCTTGCCGTCAGGCGACACTGCGCCACTGGTGGCACCACGGGTGTAGTTCATGATGCTGATAGCGTCGCCATCATCGTGGAAGAGGTTGATGTTCACCTTGTTTGGCTTGCCGCCATCGGTTTGAGTGTAGATTTCACCGTCGTAGGTGTAGCAGAGTGTGCCGTTGGCAGCCACCGAGAGACCGCGCACAGGATTTTTCTTGAAAGAGGTGACTGCTGTCACTTGCGATGGGTTGTTCAAAGGGAATTTCCACACATTGAACGAACCGCCGTCGCGCTCGCTCAAGAAATACACCGTCTTGCCGTCGGGGCTGAGCACTGGAGTGCGGTCTTCGCCACCACGATTGGTGAGGTTGGTGTGCTTGCCGGTAGCCACATCGTAGCGCCACACGTCGCGAGTGATGGAAGAGGTGTGGTGCTTGCGTAATGGGTCTTCACCGCCCTTCACGTCCATATACAGGAAGAATTTGCCACTCTTGTCGAAGCACACGTCTTCGGCAGGGGTGCTGAGCACCTGCGAAGTGCGTCCGCCATTCACAGGCACCTTGTAAAGTTCCATCATGCGTCCGCTTGGGAACATGATGTTCGTCGCCTGGTCTTGGATAGTGGCGTAGAAATATACATATTTGCCGTCGGGCGAGAATGTGGTAGGGGTCTCGCTTGCCGAGTTGAATGTGATTTGCTTAGGCGTGCCGCCGTCGGTAGGCATCACATACAAGTCGAAGTTGCCCTTACGGTCGCTGGCAAAGGCTATTTGCTTGCCGTCGGGGCTCCACACGGGAGCGGTTTCATACGAAGGGAGGCTGGTGAGTTGAAGCGCCTGTCCGCCTCCTGTTGCCACTTTGTAGAGATCGCCCTTGTAGGTGAACACGATTTCCTGTCCGTTGGGCGAGATTTTAGCATTACGCAGCCACAGGGGCGCTTGCGCCATAGCCATGCCGCTTGCTCCTAAAAGTGCTGCTGCCAGTAAAGTCTTTTTCTTCATACTGTCTCGATAAAAATATGTATTGATTGATGTTTGAATTCTGTTGATTAATGCGTATGTTGCTTTTGTGAGGGTAGTTGTCCGGTGGTGGCTTCGATGTGGTAGCGTGGGCGGCCTTTCACCTCAATGTAGATTTTGCCGATATATTCGCCCACTATGCCCAGGCCTATCAGTATGCAGCCACCGATAAACCACATCGAAAGTATCATCGACGACCAACCGCTCACAGCATGGCCACTGAACTTGGAGTAGAGCACATACGCCAATATGATGATAGCGATAAACACAAACACGATGCCCATGGTCAGCACAAGCCTTACGGGGCGTATGCTGAACGAGGTGATGCCATCTACGGCAAAGCTCAGCATCTTAGAGAGGGGGTATTTCGTGGTGCCAGCGGTGCGCTCGCTGCGTTCATACTCCACTGTGGCGCTCTTGAAGCCCAGCAGGGGCACGATGCCGCGCATAAACAGGTTGCGCTCTGGGTAGCGGAGCAGCTCGCCCACGGTGCGGCGGTCCATAAGGCGGAAGTCGGCGTGGTTGAATACCGACTTTGTGCCCAGGTGCTGCATCAGGCGGTAGAAGCCAAGGGCGGTGGTGCGCTTAAACCACGAGTCGGTGGCACGCTTCGAGCGCACGCCATACACTATCTCGTAGCCATCCTTGTATTTCGCCACCATCTTGGGAATGGCGGCAATGTCGTCTTGAAGGTCGGCATCAATGGTCACGAAAATGTCGGCCTCGTTGAGCATGGTCTCTATACCGGCGATAATGGCGTTTTGATGTCCGAAGTTGCCCGACAACTTCACGGCGCACACCGAGTCGGATGCCTCGGAAAAGCTCTTTAGCAGCGTCCAAGTGGCATCGGAACTGCCATCGTCGACATACACCACGCAACTTCGCCCCGACACATCGCCCCTCGTCACCATGTCGGCAAGCAAGGCGCGCAGCCGTTCGTTGGTGCTCGGAAGCACCTCTTCCTCGCAGAAGCAAGGCACAATGATAGCAAGTATAGGAGAGTGGTCCATAGTTTACATTAATTCTAATTTACAAAGATAGCTTTTTTCTGAGAATTTCCGAAAGGTTCACCAAAAAAATCCCACCCACGCTTCCACAGTCTCACACAGATCTCGCTTTGTGGGAGTTTTTAGGCTCACACGGATTTCACTTTGTGGGTGTTTTTGTGGCTCACACAGATCCCACGGATTTCACAGATTTTCTTTTGATGGTGGGAAATCTCACGGTGGCTCTACGGTTTGTGGTTTTTTGTGGGCTCACACAGATTCCGCGAGATTCAACAAGAAGATTATTTGTGGAAATTTGTGTTAATTCGTGGCAGAAAAAAACACCTATTTAATCCATTAAAAATCCATTAACACCAATTATTTTTTAACCCTCCATACCCTATTGCTCGTTGACCTGTCGCCTTTTTTAAAATCGGTGTAAATTGGGTTTAAATGGATAAAATAGGTGTGAAAATCGGATTGAATAGGCTTCCAAGTGCAATCGTAATCCTTTGTGAGATTTTACGTTAGGCGTGCAAATCCTGCGAGAGTGGTATCCGTGTGAGGCACTCACGCAGATTCAACGAGATTCAACAAGATGATTATTTGTGGGAATTTGTGGTGGTTTGTGGGTGGAAAAAATCTCTGCAACAAAATGTTCGTTTGATTCGTGGAATTTGTGGTTTTAAAGCCACGCCACAAATTAGCACAAATTTTCACGAATTATTTTGGGACTAAATGGCCTGTTTCTCAATGTTTTTACATACCTTTGCCTATATGCGTTCCAAAAAACCTTTCGTGTCTAAAAGAAAGGCGGAGAGGAAGGCTTTAGAAAAAGAACAAAAAGCAGTAGATGAATTAAAACGTAAAAAATGAATATCGCTATGAAAATAATTATGTCCTTGATAGTTTGCGTATTATTAAGCCAAAATTTGCGTGCTGTTAATAATGAAACGCTTAAAATATATGACATTCTTTCATCAGTAGAGTATAATTCATCATATCCGTTCACCTATAAGGGTATTAACAACGCGGGTGATACTGTCGATGTAGTGATCTCTAATGGTCAAGAGTTTCTTAAAAAGCCAGCAAATACACGATTTTGGATACGAGATTATACAACTGGAATATATTGGGATTCGGCTGATGTTGATTTTGACTTGGAACTTGGTTTATATCTAGCAGGTAATCGTGGCTTTTCCGAGGGAAGACAGTATATTTTAATTATTTTCAAAGGCGAACTATCAATATTTAAGTGGCCAGATTTGCAAGCAGTTGTGATGATTAACGAGGTTCTGACAAAACTAAATTATTCCTCATGTGACAAAATGAAAATCATTGACAATATATTAAACGACTATCCTAAAAGGAATATGCCTACGACAATAATAACACAAAAAGTAATTAAATAGCCTATCCATTAAACAAGGATATACCAAAGGAATGGTTCTTTTGGCTTGTTTCCAATGTGTTGATACATTGGCGTTTGTGTTGAAACATGCCGAAGGCATGTCCCTACGTTGTGATGTGATTTTGCCCTCGCTTATTGTGGCAGGCATGAATCATCGCATATTATTAAGGTTCACACAGATTCAACGAGATTCAACAAGAAGATTATTTGTGGAAATTTGTGTTAATTTGTGGCTTTAAAGCCAGCCACAAATTAACACAAATTATTTTGGGCTAAAAGGTCTGTTTCTCAATATTTTTACATACCTTTGCCTATATATGTGCCAAAAAACCTTCGTGTCATGACAACCAGTACTTCACATCGCCACACCAAAAAACGGCTAATGAAAACCGTTGGGGCGCACACGCTGTGCTCCTGTGGCTACATACAGGGTGGGGAGCCGTATTTTCACATCAAGGACTATCAGGGCAATGTGCGCGTGGTGCCCAATCAAGCTAATTTTGTTTCGGAAGCGGATGCTGAAAAAGTTGCAACAGAGGTTGAACAAAAAGTGGCGGAAGAACGTAAAAAGAGAAAAGCTAAACAATAGTAAATTATGAAACATTTAATTTTAACTTTTTTGATGTCACTGTCGATTTTTAGAATGTCTGCCACTTCTGGTATGACTAAGGAGGTTTTTGACAGTATAGCAAACCGATACTTTAACATTGAGTACATTGTCAGTGATATTTATGATTCCCAGAAAATTTCAGTTTATAAAGACGTTAATAAAGAAAGTTTTTATAGTATGCCTGATTCTGCCAGATTTTGGACTTATGATTTGTTGGAGGGAAAAACTTATGCACATATTAAGGCTTTTAATTACAAAAGAGGTCTTTACAAGATTACGGCAAGAGATAGCTGTTCTGGAACATCATATTTTGTCCTGTTTCGGAACTATGAATATGAAATTTTTGATTGGGTGGATGAAGAGTTGCTCAAGAAAGTTGCATCGTTGCTGAATGAGGCGAACACTGATGAAACTGTGAAACGAAAAGTTTACGAAGAATTGGAACGATACAGGAAGAGGCAAGGATTTATGTATTAAGGAAGGTGTATATGCTCTTCTAACTACCAAGGCACTCGACCGAGAACAAACCAAAGGGGCGGTTCTTCTGGTATGCTTACGATGCGTTGATACATTGGTGCTTGTGTTGAAACAGTCCATATGTTGTGATGTGATTTGTGCCCTTGCTTATTGTGGCAGGCATGAATTATCGCATATTATCAAAGCTCACACGGATTCCACGAGATTCAACAAGAAGATGATTTGTGGAAATTTGTGTGAATTTGTGGCTGATTTTTTAGGACACGGATTGCACGGATTATACGGATATGTGGGTTTGTTGAATTTGTGTGAGGGTTTTGTTTGTTGAGGGTGGTGTGATGGTGGTGGGGCAATTGCCTTATTCTAAAAGTTTTTGTAACTTTGCAGGCGAAATTTAAACACTAAAAGAGATAATATTAAAATATGGCACTTCAATGTGGTATCGTAGGGCTTCCTAATGTGGGCAAGTCCACGCTTTTCAACTGTCTGTCGAACGCCAAGGCTCAATCGGCAAACTTTCCATTCTGTACAATCGAACCCAATGTGGGCGTAATCACCGTTCCTGACGAACGCCTCAATAAACTTGCCGAACTCGTTCACCCTGAGCGCATCGTGCCCACCACCGTCGAGATTGTGGACATTGCCGGCCTGGTGAAGGGCGCAAGCAAGGGCGAGGGCTTGGGTAATAAGTTTTTGGCCAACATTCGCGAGACCGATGCCATCATTCATGTGCTCCGCTGCTTCGACGATGAGAATGTGACACACGTAGATGGCTCTGTTGACCCTGTGCGCGACAAGGAGGTGATCGACACCGAACTTCAGCTGCGCGACCTCGAAACCATCGAGAGCCGTATCACTCGCATTCAGAAGATGGCAAATGCTGGCGACCGCGACGCTAAACTCCAGTTTGAGGTGATGAACCGCTATCGCGAGGTGCTGTCGCAAGGCAAAAACGCGCGTATGGTGGAACTCGAATCGAAGGAGGAGGAAAAGGTGGCGCACGACTTGTTCTTGCTCACCAACAAGCCTGTGCTTTACGTTTGCAACGTTGACGACACCGCCGCTGCCGATGGCAACGCCTATGTGGAGGCTGTGCGCGAGGCTGTGAAGGACGAGAATGCGCAAATCCTTGTGATTGCCGCACAAACCGAGAGCGAGATTGCCGAACTTGAAACCTACGAGGAGCGACAAATGTTTCTTCAGGAAATCGGGTTGGAGGAAAGTGGCGTGAACCGCTTGATTAAGAGCGCCTACGCTTTGCTCAACCTCGAAACATTCCTCACCGCCGGACCGAAGGAGGTGCGTGCATGGACATTCCATAAGGGCAGCAAGGCTCCACAGTGTGCTGGCGTGATTCACTCCGACTTTGAGCGCGGATTCATTCGTGCCGAAATCATCAAATACGAAGACTATATAGTCTACGGTAGCGAGGCGGCTGTGAAAGAGGCAGGCAAAATGCACATCGAGGGCAAGGAATACGTGTTCCAAGACGGCGACATCGTGGTATTCCGCTTCAACGTGTAAGCCCAAATGTCCGACGACCCCCGACGGCATCACAATAAACAACCGATACAATCCATTATCACCTTAACGGTGGTGATGGATTTTTTTTGTGGTGTTAGGTGGGTTTTTTGGTGAGGGATTGGATTTTGGGGAAGGCGATGGATTTGATGATGTGGGAGAATGCCATTGCCAGTAGGAATGTGAGTGTGGTGGTGGTGAGGTAAAGCACCGCGGCATTGGGTATCACTCTGTCGAGATGCGCCATTTCTATGGCACGGAACATCATCATGTGGCAGAGGTAGATTTCGAGGCTGATGTTGCTGATGAACTTTGTGACCTTGTTGCATAGTAGCGTGCTGCGGCTGCCAATGCAAAACATTATCCAAATGGCGAACACAGCCAAGTGTGGGAAGATGCTTGTGCCCTGAATGGAAAGGGTGGTGTAGTGCGCTACCGTGGCACCAGCCATCAGCAGACTTGCAAGATAGATGTGGCGCTTTATCCATGTGGCGATGGGCTCGCGGTAAAGGTAGATGATGCCGCCTGCGATGAAAAACGATGCGGTGAAGAGTATGTTTTTGCGTTCAAACGGCATGTGTTGGTCGGCAGCGAAGTGCACCACGCCCACAGCATAGAGGGCTATGGCGATGATGAGTGCGAACCATGCGCGGCTGCGGTTGCTTATCAGAAACACGAAGAAGGGAAAGAGCATGTAGAACACGAACACAAGTCCAAGAAACCAGCCCACGCCTATCACCGTGATGTCGGCATTGGGGTAAAGTCCAAAACACAGCGTGATATTTGCAAAACTCTCGCATAGCGACTCTAAATTGTGGTCTTTCACAAAGTCGAGAAGCACCATTAATGCGAAAAAGGGGAGTATGCGAGAAAAGCGCCTTTTGTAGAATCGGTCGAGATTGATCTGTCCCTCTTTCACCTTGGTGTAGTAGCCACAGCACATGGAGAATGCGCTGAGAATCATAAACAGGAAGGTGAAATTTGTGAAGTCGGGAATGATGTGTTGTGCGAGGTAGTTGCCAAAGTTCAGAGGCATATTGGTGAGCACATGCATCATCACGATTCCCACCACAGCAATGGTGCGGAGTCCGTCGAGTGTGCCGTAGTGAGGTTGTGGAACCGCCACTGAATCCTTATTTTTTAAGACATTCTTCATACACGGAAAGCGTTTGTTGCGCGATGTGGTCCCAGTTAAACCTTGATAGGTCGTATTGGCGATTGCGGTGCGGTGCGGCGAGTTTTTCGTTGAGTTTGGCAGTGAGGTGCGCCATGTCATCGACATGGAAAAAGTCGGCCTCGGTCAATTCCTCCAGTTGATTGGCGGGAATGTCGCTCACCAGCACGTCGATGCTGTAACTCATCGCCTCTAAAAGAGAAATGGGCAAGCCCTCGTGGGTGGAGGGGAGCACAAACAACCTGGCATTGGTGAAAAGTTGGTTTAGTTTTTCGCCTTTCACAAATCCTGTGAGCAACACGCCAGCATCTTTGGCTTGCGCTTTAAGGGCGCGCGAAAAGTCGTTTTCGTGGTCGGCATCGCCAGCCAGCACCAGTTTGTAGCCGCTGTGGTGGCTTGCCTGAAAGGCTTTTATCAGCAGGTCGAAGCGCTTTTCTGGCACGAATCGCGCCAGGGCGAACACATATTTCCCAGGCTCCAGGTTGAGCGACGATAGATAGTCGGTGGAGGTGGATTTCTCAGGAATGTTCACACCGTTGTAAATGAGGCTCACACGCTTTGTGCGATTGTAGTTGTGGCTCAAAATCTGTGTAATCACATTGCTGATTGAAATGATATGGTTGGCGAAGTGCGCCTGGCACCATTCGCCTATTCGGAGCATGGTTTTTGCCAAAGTCCCCCATTTTTGTCGGTCGTAGTCGGGACCGTGGTTGGTGCTCACCACCTTCATGCCGAGCAGCCGAGCCAAAGGGCAGCAAAGCGATGGCCCAATGGCGTGAATGTGCACAATGTCGGCACCCAATTGCTTCGCCTTGAAAGTGGCAAGCACAGAGTGGACAATGGCTTCAAGGCTTTTTCGCTTTGGCGCATACACTTCCACCAATTTCACCCCTTTGTATTCTGTGTAATTGTCGTTTTCAGGAATGTGGCAGGTGCGGCGAATGATGGTCACATCAGCGCCCAATTTCACTATGCGAGGATATAGTTCTTCGCAATGTGTTTCTACCCCACCTTGAATGTTGGGAATGCCACGAGTGCCGATTACAACTACTTTCATAACTTGATAGGTGAATAGAGTGGAACGAAGGTTGTGGGAGCGAGGGGGGGGGAGGGTGAAGCGGTGGAAGTCGCCCACCTCGCGTATTCTTTATCTTTACATTTTTTCTCTTAGATCGCCTTGCTGTGGGTCTTGCCCCACATTGTACCAGCGTTTGTCGAGAGTGGCAGGTTTTCCCAAGATGTTGCGAGCCTTATTTTTGAGTGCCCAAGCGAGAGGGTGGCGAATGTATTTATGCATCACAGGCGATGCTGTGCCCACCATCCAGCAGTTTTTAGGGCATTTGCGCACAAGTTCACGCACATGGTTGGCTTGCTCGCTGTTCCATAGTTCTTCGAAGTCGGGAGTGTCGTGAATGTTGCCCATGCTTTCTTTCCAGTATCGCTCCTCCATGCCATTGCATGGGAACACATCGCCGAATGGGTCGATGAAGAAGTTAGCCGAACCGGCTTCGCATGGCAGCATACGGCGGTTGCCCTCGATATAGTTGATGAGTCCCATGTTGAAGAACGCACGGAACCATGATTTAGGGTGCCATTCCGAGAGTTGCCAGTTGACGAGTGTCTCAAAGTCTTTGCACACCTGGTCTTTATTGGTCACCACATTGTCGTATTTGTGGAAATAGTATGAATTGTGGAAAGTGGCGGTGGCAAACTCCATATTCATTTCTTTAGAGAGTTTGTAAAGTTCCAGCATGTCGGAAGAATTGTAGTTCGACACGGTGCAACCGAAGCCGATGTCTTTCACGCCCATCTCTTTCAGTTTTTTCAGAATGCGCAGCCCTTTAGCGAAGCCGCCTTCTCTGCCGCGCAGTTCGTCGTTCTTTTTGGCAAGTCCTTCCATCGAAATTCTGATGCCGATGTTGGGGAATTTTTCTGCCAGTGCTATCACGCGGTCTTCAAACCACCCCGAGGTGGAAATCACGATGCGGGGCGACTTTGTGAAACAAATTCGCACAAATTCTTCCAAATCCTCACGGATAAAAGGTTCGCCACCAGTGAGATTGATAAATTTCAACTGGGGCAAACATTCGAGATCCTTTGGCTGAATCTCTTTTTTTGGGTCAGTGGGGTTGTTCCATATATTGCACATCTGGCAATGCATGGGGCAACGGTAAGTCAATATGATGGACGCATCGGTTGGTCGTTGACAACTCATAGAAGCGTAGAAAAGTTATATTTAGATATTATTTTACTATGATTAAACTAATCTACAAAGGTACAAAAAAATAACCATAGTGCAAATTCCGTAGGGCTTATATGCTCCGTTGGCTTATTGCAGTGGTGTGGGCAGTGGTGTGGTTATTAATCTTTTGTGTCACTGTAAATATTTGCTAATATTTTCAGGTGGCTTTCGGGCGAGAATCGGCTGATGGATTCGGCTTTGATGTCGGGGTGGTGCCAAGTGCGACTCATAGCCATATCTATGCCGGTGGCGAGCGCCTCGGCATTGCCCGACTCGAAGATGATTCCGGTGTCGGCACTGATGAGTTCGGGAATACCTCCAATGTTCGCTCCCACCACAGGCGTGCCGGCGCAGAGCGACTCAATCACGCCGAGCGGATTATTCTCGTAGCACACCGAAGGCATCACCGAGCATTTGGCTTGGCTCAAGAGCGACGCCACGCCGTGGGCATCGAGGTGACCAAGGAACTTGATATTCGGGCAGTGGGCGTATTTTGCCTTCAGTTCGTCGGTGAGCGGTCCGCCACCTGCAATGCGAAGTTCGTGCTTCACCTTTGAGGCTGCCTCAAGCAGTGAGCGCACACCCTTTTCCTCCGACAGACGACCCACATAGCAATAGTAGTCGGCGCGCGAGGTGCAGTCGGTGGCGCGCAGGATTTCGAGTTTTTTAGGGTCAACGAAGTTGCACAGCACTTTCAGTTTCTGCGTGTCGAATCCGCCAAGTTCCATTTTCGAAGCCATAAACTCGCTTGGGCAGATAAATGCGTCGGTAAACGATTCGAGCACCTTGCGGTTCCACTTTTTCGCCTCCAGCCATGCGATGGCGCTTGCCGCCAGCGAGCCTTTCATGCAGCGGTGCTTCAGCACGCCACACTTCTGCGTGTAGCAGAGTTCACAAGGGCGAGCGTCGCGCATACAACTGTAAGAAGGACAGAGCAACTTGTAGTCGTGCAGCGTCCACACCACACGAATGCCACGGCTATGGGCAATCTGCCCCAGCACAGGCGAGAGATAGGAGTGAATGTTGTGCAGGTGCACCACATCGGGTTGGAAGTCGTCGAGCAGTTTGGTGAACGATTCGGTGATGTCGCCCTTGCCCAAGGTGCGCTTCAGACCGTTCACTTTTTCGCCCAAGCCGCCAGCGAACTTCACTTCCGAGGCGAAGTATTTCTTGTAGGGCGAGTCCACCGTTTCGGGGTACTGCATGGCATACACCGCCACCTCGTAGCCTGCCGAGAGCAGCAGTGATTCGGTGTTCATCATCACCACGCAGTCGCCGCCTCGTGGATAATAAAATTTATTTACCAGTAATATTTTCAGAGCCATAGGCTGATAATTTCAATTTGTCACACATATAACGCACCCCCATGCCGTTTTATTGTGAAATGAAGTGGCTTCATATTACCGAATTTTTTGTAACTTTGCCAAATATGAAGATACTGTTTATACCTAATTGGCGAGTGAATAGGCTATCAACCGATGTTCCCACCATACAGGCACCCGATAAGCAGGTGCAGGGTGAGCCATATTGGTTTTTCAAGTATTTCCCCGAAGGCACGCAAGTTGACATCATCGACATAGGCAAGGAAAACCAGTTCCGGAAAATAGAGCATAAAATCAAGTTTTATCTGGTGCAGCCATGGAAGGCTTTCCGTGCGCGCAAACGCTACGACTTGGTGATTTCGCACGGAGCCCAGAGCGGTTTGGTGTATGAATTGCTCACCTCGTTTGTGAAGCGCAAGCCACAGCACCTGATGTTTGACATCGGTGGACTGAACGGCGCGCGTGTCAACCACACCGAAATGCCGCTGATTCGCTGGGCTTTGCGCAAGGCTCCCCACATCATTGTGCACGCCTCGCGGCAGTTGAGCCTCTACGCTAAGCATTATCCGAAATTGGCACCAAAAGCCACATTCATTCCATTTGGCAACGATGTGGACTACTTTACTCCGAAAGAGATGGCGATGAAAAAGCAGATTCTCACCTTCGGCAAGGCAAAGCGCGACAACGACACCCTTTGCAAAGCCTTCTCTGGCATCGCCGACAAGAAAGGCTACAAACTTGTGGTGGTGGGCGCTGGCGCACTGAAAGAAAAATACCCCGATGGCGATATAGAATTTCTCGACCCTATGCCGCTGAAAGATTTGGTGACGCTGTCGCGTGAGAGCGCTTTTATCGTGGTGCCGCTGCCAGAATACCTCTACAGTTATGGGCAAATGAGTTTCTTGCAGAGCATGGCATTAGGAAAAGCCTTGATAGTGACCGAAACCACCAGCTCTGCCGACTACATTTCCGACGCGCCAGGCGTGGAGCGTGTGCAGCCTTATGATGTGGGCGATATGAAGGCTGCGCTTCAGCGCATGATGGCGAGTGACTTCGCCACGCTCCAGCAGCGTGGACTCGCCAACCGTGAATTTGTGACTTCGCATTTCAGTGAACGCCAGATGGCAGAGCGCATCGTAAAGTTTATTTCCACTTTTCTCAATTTCTAACCACCCCTCAAACTCGCTAACGCTATGAGTGCAAAAGTATCGATTATCATACCCGTATATAAAACCGAGGCCACACTCCCTCGCTGTATCGACAGCGCTTTGGCGCAAACCTACAGCAATATTGAAATTGTGATCGTAGATGATGGGAGCCCCGACAGGGCAGGGGAGATTGCCGACCAGTATGCGGCGAAACACCCCAACATTGTGGTGGTGCACAAGAAAAATGGCGGACTTGCCGAAGCACGCAAAAGTGGTATTGCCGCAGCGTCGGGCGAATTTTTCGTGCCACTCGACAGCGACGACACCATACCTGAAAATGCGGTGGAACTGCTCTACAACCACTGTGCGGAAGATGATTTGGATATGTGCTACGGTGCCTATATGCGAGTGGTGGGCGATAAGCGCACAATCGAGCCACACCACTTCACTGGCGTGGTGAGTGGAGATGAATTTTTGAAGAAAAACCTTGAGTTGGGATTCCTGTGTGGCTCGCACAACTGCATTTGCCGCACCTCGACATGGACCGACGATGTGTTTCCGCCAGCCGATAAGCGATTCCCGAGCGAGGATGTGCTGATAAATGTGAAACTCTCGAAGAATCTGCGCCGTGTGGGCATTTTCAACGACTACGTTTACGACTATTATTTCTATGAAAACTCTCTCTCGGTGGGTGGCGCATTTTTCACCCTCGCGCTGTGGAGCGACTTTTTTGACGAGGTGAGGCGTTTTCTCCATGAGCAGAGGCGCGAAAGCGAGGCGTTGGAGCATTTGGTGCGAATCATGGAAATCGACCGATTGGCATTCTATATCAAGAATTACGACAAGCAGCACCCCTGGTATAAGAAGGTGATGAGTTACAGCACACGCACTTATCCTCGCAAAACGCGAGTGCTGCACGCATTGCTTCACTGCCCACCGCTATTGCGATGGTGCATTAAAATGAACAGGAAGAGAAAGAGCCTTTAGCCAAGGCCGAGCATTATTTTCCCCACTCTGAACCGTTTGATTGCCCAGTGAAGAAGCAGTGGGCACACCACGCCACACAGCACCACGAGGCACGCCTCCAGTTCAAAATGGGCTGCGAGGTGAAGTTTTGCGCAGAATGCTTTGGCAAATCCCATGAAGGTGGTGTGGTAGAGGTAGATGGTGTAGCTTGCAGCCGACAGCGGTAGCCGTATGCCGTGTTTCACGAATTGCAGTTTCTCCAGCCATTTTGAAATGGCGAGCACCATCAGTATGCCTGTAACAGCCACGATGGGCACATAATTGTCGCCCATGCCAGCCCAAAGATAGAACGCGAATCCAAAGAGCGGAATATACACAATGTTTGCCCATGCGCAGTTGAAGATTTTCTTCAAATCCGATTCAGCCGACACTACGCCCATCATGAAGTAGAGCATCATCATTTTGAATTGGCGAAGACAGAAAAGGTCGGGGAAGTCGATGGGCAAGTAGTAGAGTGCCACCGATGCCACCAGCAGTGCCATTCTTGCCTTTTTCCCTTTTGCGAACCACACGATGGCGAACATCAGCAACAATGCCCATACAAACCACAGGAAATATCCAGCCGCCGGCAGATACAGCATTTCCATGAAAGAGAATGGTGTGACGGGCGATGAGGTTTGCACATTGCCGTGTGATAATAATTTGATGCTGATAATAATGGCTGATGTGATGAGGTATGGCACTGCCAGGCGTCGGCATTTCTTCTCCATAAAAGCGGAGTAACTTTGCTTGCGCAGTGTGTGGCGATACACATATCCGCTCACAAATAGGAACAGCGGCATGTGGAATGAATAGATAATCTGATTGATACATTTCCACCAGGCAGGAGCATTGTCGGGGTTGAAATGCCCCACCACCACAAGCACAATGCAGAGTGCTTTGGCGATGTCGAGGCTGTAGATGCGCTGTTGGTTCTTTTCCATTTTGTTGAAAGTGACTATCGTTGGTAATAAATGTTGCCGCTCACATCTCTGTGCTTCACATTTGTGATATTGCGTAGCACATCTTTTTCACCTTTCGTTCCATAGAAGGTGTTGCCAGTCATTTCCAGAGTGTTGAAGCGCATTGCTGAGGTGGGCGTGCTTGACCAGTGGGTCATCAGTTGCCCATTTTGGGCGTGCACCTCATTGTTCTTGAATACCAATGCCCCCTCTGTGGCAAACTCCTGTAGGAAGAAGTTCATGTTTGCCGATATAAAGGTGTTGTTAGTGAATGCGAGGTTGAGGTGGCGCACATTGTTGCAATAGATGCGAGTGTCGCCCTCAAAGCGATTGTCGTGAGCGATAATGGTAAAACTGTCGATTCCTGCACCCTCCGACACGGTAGCGAGCAGTTTCATGCCTGTAGCCTCGTTGTTGAGCAGCGTAGCCTTCCCCCCTTGTTCGCCACACCACAGCAGCGTGGTGCCCAATTCCTCGTTGGTGAGCGGGCTTGATGGGGCGTAGTCGTTGATGATGTTGCCCTCCATTTGAATGTGTCCGCCACGCAGCATTGCGATGGTATTGCCGGTGGTGCCGAACTTGTTCACCACAGGCATGTGGTTGTTGATAGTGTTGGCGCAGAAATACACGGGGTTGCGCTTTTGCGATTTGTCGATGATGAAAATGTCTTGATGATAGTATTTCTCATCTGTGTCTATACGGTTGTTTTCGAACTCGTTACCAACGATCGATATATCCTCCTGTGTGTCTTCTTCGCTAAAACCGATATTGATGGTTTTTCGGCACAGAGAATTGATTTCGAATCGATTGTTGGTGAACGCCACGTATTTGTTGTGACACCCATAATTATTTGCGGTGATTTCGTTAGCTGTGGTGTTGAATGAAACCAGCACATCGTTAAATATGTCGCATCTGCCGTCTTCGCTTCCGTAGATAAACTTATTGTTGCTCACCGAAATGTTTTCACGAGCCACATGGGCAAGGCGGTTAGTGTACGCATCAACGGTCGCTTCAAAGATGCCGAAAATCTCGTCGTTGCCGTATTTGCGGAAAGTGTTGTCGGTGATGTCCACATTACAGGCTTCGCCCCTTATCCACAGGTTGCCACCAGCCATGCAGTTGTTGTAGTTGGTGATGTTGCAGTTTTTGAAGGTGATGTTGCTGCACACGCGCAAATCGAAGTTGGTGAAGATGGCATTATCAGCGTAACTGTTCACACGGCAGATGTCCACCTTGTTGGCATGGTAGATTTTCACGCCAAACATGGCCGCATTTTCCCACCAGATGCCTTTGTGCTGCTTGAGGTTGATAGCCACATCGTGAATCGATACCGTGATGGGGCGCTCGCGTGTGCCAGCGGCTTTGATGAAAGTGTCGTCGGTGAAAGCCTTGAAGCCGTCGGCATCGCTGCCCTTGTCAAGCACGATGGTCACTTTTTTGCTTCCCGCGCCCTTGATTTCGATATTGGAATTGCACTCCACGGTGCCTTTTAGCACATATTTGCCAGGCTTGTCGAAGTTGATGATCACCATATCGGAGCAGTTCAGCCCCTTGAAGATGCCACGCAAACAGGCTGTGAGTTCGCCCTTCAACTTGCTCACGCTCACTACTTGTGTGCGTGCGCCAGCGCCAAGCGAAACCAGCATGGCGAAGAGCACCAAAAGAATAGTTTTGTGTTTCATATATTTATTGCAAAGGTAACACTTCAGCAGCATCTTCCTCACCTTCTTCATCTTCCACCTCGTCGGTTTCCTTTTCCTCATCGTTTGGCACCCATTGCAGGAAGGTGAACGTGAAGAATAGCAGGCAGAAGAACGGTGTTTTCATCAAGTCGCCGTAGGCAAGAATGATGATAAACGACATGAGGGAGTAAATGAAGATGTTTTTGTTTTTGCGGTAGCCGGGGGGGCGCGATGTGTAAAGCAGGAAATAGTAGATAATCGCCCATGCCAAGCCCAGCAGACCCAGTTGCACAATGATATGGCAAACGTATGGGTTGGTGCCGAGGAAAAACCAGTTGTATTCCTCCACCACTTTGGTTTGCGCCATATTCACCGATCCATTGTAGCCCTGAAGCCCTAACCCCACCAGCCAATGATCGCCATTTTCATCAATGATGTAAGGGATGAAGCCAATTTTCGCAAAGCGAGGCATATCGGGCAGCGATGTTTCGTTGTCCATCAGCCAGTCCACAGCGCCAGCCAGTTCTTCCACAGTGTAGTCGCCATACAGGTATTCCTCCATCAGGAATTTAGGGTCAAGCATTTCATCGCTTCGCTCCACAGTCTCAACATACACCCACAGTGCGCCACCCATCAGAATCACCACCACAGGCATAATCATAATCACACGCCTGATATAGTCGCGGTTGATAGGAAACAGCAGGAAGAAGTACATCAGCAGCAATATGAAACTCACTTTCGTCTCGTTGAGGAAAGTGGGGAAGAGCAGAATCACCAGCCAAATATTTTCTCGAATGCTTCGGAAAGCGTTTTTGCGGTCGAGTCGCTTGTTGAGCAGGTAGAACGAGAAGAAATAGATGCCAAACGACACCACGCTCGAACCACCGTCGCCAAAGCTGCCACCCACTGCATCGCCAGCGCCATATTTGATGAATTGCTCCACCACGCACACTGCCTGAACACACAACCAGATGAAAATGTGCTTGTCGAAAGTTTTGATAAACTCCTTGTAGAGTGCAGGTTTGCTCCAGATGTAGCGGAACACTGGAATCAGAAATATGGTGCCGAAAAATGAGCGGGAGCCGTTGGCCCACTGCATTAGGCTGAGGTCGTTGACAAAACACGAACTCACAAACGACAAGACAAAGAGGCTGACAATAATCAGGGCATCGGTAGGCCTACGGAGAGTGTAGAGACCGAGCAGCATGAGCACCGTGTCGCCAATCACATTGATAGGGGTGAAAAGCCCCTCAAGGGGCGGTATGAGTTCTTGGTACACAAAACCAAAGCACCCCAACACCCAAAAGAGGATGAAGAAGGTGCGAAGGATTAAAATGTCTTTTTTATCCAGTAGGTAATGTGCTGGTACGTTATTTGTCATTGCCGATTTTTATCGAGGTGTCGTCGGAATTTTTCACGCCGTTGAGCACGAAGCCCACATTGCTGAGTTTTCCTTCTGCCATAAGCCTGTTGATCCATTTCACATAGGCTTGCTTGGTGGAGTTGGCGCGGAGCACCACCACGGTGGCGTCGGCTTGGTTGGTGAGCGAGAAGGTGTCGCTTGCCGTTGCCAGTGATGCTGAATCCACCACCACGTAGTCGTATTGCTCACGCAGTTGCTCCATCAGTTGCGCTGCGCGAGAGCCTTGCAGCAGTTCTGATGGGTTGGGTGGAACGGTGCCAGCCACATACACATCGAGGCCGTCGGCTGTGGTGCTCACGATGTCGTGGAGCGAAACCTCGCCATTTGAGAGGTAATCCGACATGCCCTTTGAAGCGATGATGCCGAACATCTCGCCAAGCGATGGCTTGCGGAGGTTGAGTTCCACGAGTGCCACTTTCTTGCCCATCAGGGCGAGCGATGAAGCCACGTTGGCAGCGATGTATGATTTGCCTTCCGCTGCCACTGCCGATGTCACGAGCACCACCTTGTCGGTGCTTTCGGGAAGCACAAATTGCACATTTCCTCTCAAGTAGCGGAAAAGTTCGGCATTCTTGGTGTTGGTGTCGGCAATCACTTGAAGTTCGTCTTCACGGGCGTGGTTGATTTGTCCCAACAAGTGCGCAGGGGTGATGGCTTCGAGTTCGTCTTGACTGCCAATCTTATTTTTGAGCAATTTCTTCACATAGAGAATGCAGAATGGAAGTGCGAATGTCATTATCAGTGCCACGAAAGCGAGCAGGGGTTTCTTAGGCTTCACTGGTTCGCTGGCGGCATACGCCTCGTCCACCATTGTGCCCTTAGGCTGAGCGGCAGCCATTTTCAGCGCATTTTCCTCACGCTTTTGGAGCAGGAAAATGTAGAGTTCGTTTTGGATGGCTTGGTTGCGGTAGAGGTTGCGTGTTTCGCGCTCTGTGGAGGCGAATTGGTTGATGTCGCCCTTGCTTTCGCCGTGTAAATTCTTGGCTCTGTCGATTTTGATGCGCATGGCACCTAATGCATTGTTCACGCTACCCAGCATATTCTCACGCATGGCGTTGAGTTGTTGGTCGAGTTGCACCAAAGCGGGGTTGTCGGCCTTGGCTGAGGTTTCGAGGTGCTGGCGCTGGGTGATGAGCGCGTTGTATGTTCTTACCATCTTCGCCGAGAGCGAGTCGGACTCGAATGGAATGAGAGAGTGCTTGTTGGCAGGGTCGGTGATAAAGCCCTTAATCATGCTTGCGATGCGGTATTGCGTTTCGAGAGCGATGATGGCACTTTCGCTGGTTTCGCCTTTAATGATAGTGGTCTTGGCTTGAGCCACAGGGTCGATCAGGTTGTGCGCCTTCTTGTATGCTTCGATTTCGGCTTCGCTGCCCATCAAATTCTTGTAGATGAGCGAGAGGCGTTCGTCGATAAAGCGTGCTGTGGTCATGCCTTGTGTGTCGCTTTCCTTCATTCCGCGCTCGTTGTAGAGGCGAACGAGCGTATTGAGGATGTCGCGGCCACGCTTCACATCGCTGTCCATCACGTCCATATACACGATGTCGGTTTTCTTCGCCTTCAAGTCCACGGTCATGTCTTTCTGGAGCTCTAATGCGGCAGGAATGTTGCCAGCCACCGAAGCGGTGATGCTGTATTCGTGTTTAGGGGTGAAATATTGTGTGGGCTTCACCACGAAAAGACCGAAAGGAGTCTTAACGGTGGCAGGAAGTTCAACGCTTTTAAGTTCGGCATAGTTGGAGAACATGCCCTTCTTCACGGTGATGTCGGTTTTGCCGTCGGCATATACCTTGATTTTAAAAGGCAATGTCACCGAAAGGGTGTCGAACAGTTCTTTTGGAGCCTCAACGATGATGGGTGATGTGCCGTAGTGGTCTTCCTTTTTCAAGAATCCGGTTTTCTCGTAGTAGCGGCAGTTGATGTCGAGTGCGTCGACAGTCTTGGCGGCAAGATTCTCCGAAGCGAGAATCTCGATTTCGTTAAACACATTCACATCGCCACCGCCAATCATGCTTTTCAGCATAGAATTGCCTTTTGAATTGCCAATTCCCGCAAACGACAAAGAATGGTCATCTACCAGCACGGTAGAAGATACGATATATGAGGGGAGGGTTTTGCGAAGATATAGAAAAAGAATCCCAAAGCAGAAGATAAACGACAGGGCAAAAAGCCACCAGTGGCGAATTGCGGTGTGTAGGAAGTTTGAGGAGCCCAATGATTCCTTTGGAGCAGTTGTGTACTGTTTCGCTTTTGATTTCATATTTTTTAGGGATAGTAAGTGTTTCTTATTTTACGCAAAGTGCAATCACGAGCGATGCGATAACCGATGCCACGCTCACGATAGTGGACGCTTGTGAGAGTTTAAAGGCTGCAAACTGGTTGTATTTTGAGTTGTCGACCTTGATTTTGTTGGGCTCTACATACACCACATCGTTTTGCTGGAGGTAGAAGAATGGCGACGCATAGATGCTGCCGTCGGTGAGGTTGATGCGGTGATAGGTGCTCTTGCCGTTTTCGGTGCGAATCACAAGCACATTGTCGCGCTTGCCGTATTCGGTGAGGTCGCCAGCGGCTGCGAGTGCGTCGAGCACGGTGAATCGCTCTTTGCCCACCACCATGCGTTGTGGTGCTCTCACCTCACCCATCACATTCACGGTGAAGTTGATCATTTCCACACGCACGAATGGGTCTTTCACCTGTTCGCTCACGCGGTTTTTGATTACGGCAGCCAGTTCGTCGGTGCTGATGCCAGTGGCTTTGATTTCGCCCAGCACAGGTATTTGAATCATGCCATTGCGGTCCACGATGTAGGTTTGCAGGCGTGGTGATTGGCTGGTGTTGATGTTGCCTTTTACCGATGGGTTGCCCAGAGGCACATTGTAGATTGCTGTGGCTTCCGGGTTAGAAGATGTGATGGTGATAATCAATTCGTCGTCGGGCTGGATTTTGATTTTGTAGTCCGACACATTGTCAGGGAGAGAACCCTCTGCTTCTTTTAGGTTTTGGAAATACGCAAGGGTGGGTGCTTCTTTAGTTGTGCTGCACGACGCGAATGCGAAAATCACCAATAAACTAATAAGAATGTTTTGAATCTTCATATATCGATAAATTATAGTTGTTTCATATTTATTTTCTAATAACGAATATGTTCGGCCGTTTATTATGCTGATACATGTAATTTTGCGTAGATTTTGCCAAAAACGTCTTTTCTGATTCGCTTTGGGCAGAAATACACCATCAAGCCTATTGCCACTACCATGGTGAGTGCGTCTTGCCAAATGGCTGTGCTGAGGTAGAAGGGCACTGCGGTGGCCAATGCAATAACTATGGGCGTGATGATGCCTCGGTTTAGTGTGAGTTTGAAATAGCGTTTGGTGTCGATCCAGCGGTAGGAGATGAGCACCAAATAGGAGGTGATGAGGGTGACAGTCACACCGTAAACGCCAAATGGGCGAACGAGCAGGAAATTGAGCGCCACATTCACCACTGCGCTGAGAATAATGGCTGGCAGGGTGCGCTTGGTGTCTTTCGCGCACTGGTAGCCCATATCGAAGTAGGCGGAAATCGCAAAAATGGAGGTGGAAATCGCCAATGGGAAAATGTAGGGCAGACTGCTCTGGTAGTTGGTGTCGACTATCCAGCTGTAGCACATCTTCAGCGAGAAGCAGAAGCCTACAAGTAGCACGCACACGATGAAGATGTAGTTGTTGAGCACCTGCGAGAAAAAGCGGTTGCGGTCGGGGCTCTGGTATTGCAGAATGGCGGTTTCCTGCCATGCCTGGTAGAAGATGAACGCCAAGGTTTGGAGTATGCTCACAAAGCGGATAGCCACGGCATACACGCCGTTGACCTCAAGCCCTAAATAATGCTGGATAAACCATCGGTCGCTACTGCCGGTGAGCCACCAGCAGATGGAGCCAGGGAGCAGCGGGAGGGTGTATTTCAGAATCTCGCGAGCCGTTTTGCCCACGCTGATTTTCACGAAGAAGAAGCGCTGCAGGGTGCGGAGTTTCAGTTCCACTGCGCCCACAGCCGCAAATCGGGCAAGGATATTGGCGATAAACACGCCCTCGATGCCCATGCCCAGCCACACCACAAACACAAGGCTGAACAGCCCGATAAAGAAAGCCGAGAGTATGCCCACGGTGATAAACGCCTTGTTATTGCCCAGTCCGCGGAACACCTGCGACACCACCTCCTGAATCGACATGGCCACGAGCAACGCCAACACATACCAAAGGTAGCGCACTTGGAAAAACGAGGCGATGCCCAATGTGATGATGGTTGATAGTAAGATGGTGGCACCGAGTGTTTTGTAGGTCATGGTCACCACTTCCTTGCGGTTTTCCTCGTTGGGCGAGTCGAGCAGGAAGCGGAAAGCGCCGTCGCGAAGTTGGAGCGTGACGAACGGCATCAGTAAAAACACGGCGGTGAGGCAGATGTCGTAATAGCCAAAGTCGGCGGTGTTTTCCACATAATAGGTGTAGAGAGGCACCATGAGGAATGTGATAATCTTTGAACCAAGATTACCAATCGCATAAATGCCCATGTCCTTCATCATTTTTGATGAGCGGTTCTGCTTTGCGCTATGTGAAAATGCGTCTGCCATTATTCTGAACTTGCAAAATTACCACTTTTTCCTCATAATGGCAAATGAGGGGGTGCGGCTTACTGCTTTCGCATGTCGGAAATGAAGATACGGGTGAAGATTTGCGCGCCTTTGTCGCTCAGGTGACCCGCGTCGCTGAAGTTGGTGATTTCGGGATAAACCGACTTTTCAAATGTGTAGTCGCGGAACCACACGCCCTCGCTTTTGCAGAAATCTGCCACCCAGCGGCGCATGGCGGCATCGATTTCGTGGTCGGGTGCTAAAGCCATGTAGAGTTTGATGCCTTTTTCGCGGCACAGGGTTATGATGTGTTTCAGTTGCGCCACTTCCACCTCATCTGGCTTGAATCCCTCGAATGGGGTGTCGGTCATCTTCTTAGGCACCTCAAACAGGGGTGAATAGCCGTCGGAGTGCTGGTCGCCGTTGCGGTATGATTTCATCAGCCACACCATGCTGCTGTTGAAGCGATAGATGTTACTCGTCATTTTGATTCGTGTGGTGAGCGGCTCTTGGGTATCAACCCACTGAGTGTAAGGCTGGTTGATGCCGTAGAGCGTTTTGCAGTCGTTCACGCTGTTGGCGCGCCACGAGCCGTCGAGCATACTGTTCCACAGCCCAAGCACCACGATTTTCGGTTGACAACGCTCCAACCACGATTCCAGCACGAGCGATGCGTAAATCACGTCGTGGCCGTCGCAGCCGGCGTTGTAGGCACTGAGGTGAAGGCTGTCGGTGAATAGTTGGGGCACAAAACTGTGCTTCGCCTTCGATGAGCCGAGTATGAGAATGTCGGCTTGCTTGTTTTGCATCGACTGCACGATGTCGGATTCGAGGATAGTGGAGTCGGGCAGATTTGTTATCAGTTTCTTCGCCACCAATCCCACCATCAAGTCCGCCGCCACGAGCAGTGCGGCAATAATCACTGTGTTGATAAATATTTTTTTCATTGCGCAGCAGAGGAGGGTTAGAATTGGAAATAAATGAAACTGATATTCTCGAGTTCGCCTGTGGCGGCGATATACAGAATGGCTAAGGTGATGGAGCCGATTCGCACAGCCCGGTTCGGACTATACATAAACAGCGCCTTGCCGCCGTATTCGTCGCGATATTCCTTGTAGAGCATCACCACAAACGCAAACAAGCCCACTGTGAACATCAGTGTGGTGCCAGCGGTGAACAGCGGGCCGAAGCCGTTGCCTATGTTGGTGATGATGGTCACGATGTCGGTGAAGGAGTTGGCGCGGAAAAGCATTGCACCGAAAGCGCACAGCACGAAAGTGATGCTTTGGCGTGTGAGTTTGTAGAGGCGCTTGCCTTTGAGGGAGTGGCGAGCCTCAAGTCGCTCACGCAGCGGCTTCACGGCGCGGTCGATAATCACCATCAAGCCGTGCCATGTGCCAAACAACACATAAGTCCAGTTGGCGCCGTGCCAGATGCCGCACACCACAAAGGTGACGAGGTTGTTGTAGTGGCATCGCCATTCGCTGCATCGGCTGCCGCCCATAGGAATGTAGATGTAGTCGCGCAGCCACGACGACAGCGAAATGTGCCATCTGCGCCAGAAGTCGGCCACATTCTGTGCGAAAAATGGCTGCTGGAAATTCTCCATCACACGAATACCCATCATTCTCGACACACCCACAGCCATGTGGCTATATCCGGAGAAGTCGGTATACATCTGTATGAGATACAGCACCGAAGCCACTGTCAGGGTGGTGCCATTGTGGAAAAAGCAGTGGTTGAACACCGAGTCGGTGTAGATGCAAATGCGGTTGGCAATGCACATTTTCAGGAAAAAGCCCCACAGCACACGTTTTGCGCCCTCGCTCAGGTCGGTGCTGTTTGCCAAGTGGTTGTGGCGAAGCTGGTCGAGGAATGGCTTCGGGCGGTCGATAGGTCCCGACATGATGGTGGGGAAGAAGGCAACGTATGTGCCGAAGTTGATGAAGTTGCGCTCTGGCTGAATGTTGCCTCGTCGCACCTCTATAGTATAACTGATTAGTTTAAACGTAAAGAAACTGATGCCCACAGGCATAATGATTTTCATTGTGGAGGTGGAAGCCCCAATGCCAGCAGAGTTGAACAGTTCGGTGAATTGTTCGATGCAGAAATTCAGGTACTTAAACCACCACAGCACACCCACGCCTACCACGATGCCCACCGTGGAAAGGGTGGTGGCGCGTCGGGCGTTGGTTTGGCGGTTGCGGGCTATGGCTGGCGCGAGGAAATAGTAGAATACCGTGACAGCGAGCAGCAGCGGCAACATTCGCCAGTCGGCATAGCCGTAAATCGCATACGAGGTAGCCAGCAGCCACACGTTTTGCGCTTTCGCCGAGTGGCGGAGCACAGTGAAGTAGGGCAGCAGCACCGCTATGAATGCAAACCAGAATATGATGGAGTTTATAGCCATTTCAATGTGGGGTGTTGATGATGTTATTATCAGTGTGTGATAAAGGCATGTCAACTCTTTATCCAAAAATCGCTGACAAAGATATTAATTTTTTTGGGAATGTGAAAAGTCATGAGTGGCGTATGCTCCAAAAATGGCGAAGAATTATAATCGCGACCTAATCGCGGCCTGTGAGTGGAAAATGTGTGAAATTGGGGCGATTGTGGGTGGAATGTCGGTAAAAATGAGTAACTTTGTAGTTTAATATTAGGTAGATGCTATGATTTTTTCATTTGAAACTCAAAATATTCTATATGTGTATGTGCTGCTGGGCATCGCTTTTGTGCTCACAGTGGTTTGCGCTGTGGTGCTGTGGCGCAGGGCACACCGCTTGAGCAAGTTCGACCTTGCCGAAGCCACTCGCGACTATCTCCCCGAAGAAGCGCTTCCGGGCGTGTCGGTGGTGGTGTATGCCCACAACGACTGCGAGAACCTGGAGCGTTTTCTGCCTCTCTTGCTCCATCAGGATTATCCTGATTTTGATGTGGTGGTGGTTGATGATGCCTCGTTCGACGGCACCCACGACTTGCTGAGCGACTTGCTCCCACATTTCGACAATCTGCGTGTGACCTTCGCGCCGCAGGAGACTCGCTCCCTCTCGCGCAAGAAACTCTCGCTCACCATTGGCATCAAGGCGTCGCAAAAAGAGGTGGTGCTCCACACCAATGCCAACTGCCGCGTGATGAGCGACCAGTGGCTCCGCACCATGATGCGCAATTTCGTGCCAGGCACCGATGTGGTGCTCGGTTTCTCGCACTATCGCTACCGCAAAGACACCAGCGCAGGCAGATATTTCCGTGTGTTTGATTCGGTGGTCACCTCGCTTCAATGGGTGGGCAGCGCCATCAAGGGGAAACCCTACCGTGGCATCAGCGACAACTTGGCGTATCGCCGCCAACTGTTTTTCGACCATGCTGGCTTCTCAGAGAGTTTGGAGTTGCGCTATGGCGACGACGACGTGTTTGTGAGTGCCATTGCCACAGGCAACAACACTCGCTTGGAACTCGCACCCGAAAGCCAGATGCAGACCTACTACGAGAATGTGCCAAAGGCGCACAACTTGCTGAAACTGCGTCGCGACTACACCTCGAAGTTTGTGTGCACAAAGGCTCCATTCTATGCGCAAGCCCTGTTCTCGGTGATGAATTATTTGCGTCTGGGTGCCCTCGTGGCAGCCGTGGTGCTCGACTATACCAACATTTTCACCATTTCGGCAGCCACATTCTTGCTCATACTCTCATGGGTGATGATGATATTGCCGTTTAATCGCTGCTGCCAGTTGCTCCAGGCTCCGGGGCTCACATTCAGTGTGCCACTGTTCTATGTGTGGCGACCGGTGGTGAACCTTTACTTCAGAGTGTTGGGCTGGTCAACTCGCAAATCCAATCTCACCTCCATCTATGAATGACGCTGCACCTACCCGAATCAATGCGCTCACCTCGTGGCGAGGCATTTTCATCCTTTCCGTAGTGCTGTTTCACAGCGGCGAGGAATTGTTTATGGAATTGGCCACCAGTGGCGTGGTGGGCTTCTTCATCATGAGCGGCTTTTTGATGCGCATGAAGCATCAGCCAGAGCCCATCAGGGGCGCACGGTTCAAGTCTTTCGTCGCCAATCGCGCGCTACGGCTCTATTCGCTCCATTGGTTTGCGTTCGCATTGCTGATGGCTGCCACCTTTGGCTTTTCCGCCACCTTGCCCTATATGAGTTGGGGGGCGTTGGTGCCCAATTTGCTGCTGGTGCAAAGTTTCGTGCCAGATGTGAACGTGTTTTTCTCTTTCAACACCGCCACATGGTTTTTGTGCGACTTGCTGATTTGCTACCTCTGCTACCCTTACATAGCCACATGGCTCGACAGGATAAGGCTGCGCTGGCAACTGCTGCTCTTTGCCGTGCTTCAGATAGCGTATTTTGTATGTATGTGCGCCTTGACTGACCCAGATTTGGTCACCTACGCCCATGTGTTCCCACCGTTCCGCATCTACGAGTTCACCGCCGGCATTATCTTGTATAATGTGTATAAGGCGTTGCGCCCACGCCTCACAGGTTGGAATATGGCGAAAGCCACGTTGGCAGAGGTGCTTGTGGTGGGGCTGTATGTGGGTTTGATGGTGTTCTCTCAAGCATGGGACTACCAAGATAAAGACAAATTCAACGACAGCGTGATGTGGGAGATTCCGCTTTCGCTGCTTTTGCTGGTGTTTGTGCTCAATGCCGGCACCGAAGGCATTATCAGCCGCATACTGCATTGGAAACCGCTGGTGTGGTTGGGCAGCATCTGTTTTGAGATATTCCTGCTTCACTCCCTATCGGGGCTGGTGTTCGGCTATTTGGTCAGCCCATTCTTGGGCCACTTCGGCATAGATGTTTATGGTCATTACGCCTTCGGTCAACTCCCCATACTGCTTGTCATGGGCTATGTGATGCACCGCTGGTTCACCCTCCCCGTTTTCGCCTGGGCATCGCGCCTCTCCGCCCGCCTCTCCGCTTGAAAGTGGAAAAAAGTGGTGGGGGATGGCAATAAGAGGGGATAAATTTGCGTTATTAATGACGAGATGAAAATTGATTTTAAATCACATATAATGCTTTTTGCGTTGGTTTTGTGCGCTTTAACAGCCTTTGCGCAAGACAACGACAAGATTCTGAATCGCCAGTATGTCGACCAGAAGAAGATCCACTTCGGGTTTTCGGTGGGTACCAATTTTCAGGATATTCACATCGTGAACAATGGCTTTCAGACCGAAGACGGCGAAACTTGGTTTGCCGATGTGCCGCAACATTCACCGGGCTTCTGCGTGAATGTGCTCGCCGACCTGCGCCTTGCCAAGAATTTCAACCTGCGCTTCTCGCCGGGTATGTATTTTGGCAACAAGGTGGTGAAATATATCAACTCCTCCGCCCCCGACGAGGTGACCGACCCGCTGCGCCGCAATCAGAGCCAAAACATCAAATCCACCTACATTGTGCTGCCGCTCGATCTGAAGATTTCGGCGAACCGCTACCACAATGTGCGCCCCTATTTCACTGGTGGCGTGATGGGCGTGTTCGACGTGGCTAAAGACCGCACCGAGCAGCTCCGCCTGGCGAATGGCGACGCTATGCTCACCGTGGGCATGGGCTGCGACATCTATTTGCCATTCTTCAAACTTTGCCCCGAACTGAAATTCTGCTTCGGCTTGAAGAACGTGCTTCAGAAAAACCGCCCCGACTTGGAGGACAACCCCGAAATGATGCGCTTCACACAAAGCGTGGACAAGGTGACCAACAACATGGTGGTGCTCACATTTTATTTTGAATAACAAACAACGAACAATTCATAAGAAGGGATAATGACCTACATTCGTAAATATTTGATGCTGACGCTTGCCGCTTTCCTGTGTGTGACCACACTGAGGGCGCAGGTGGATAATCAGTACACCCAATATTATATGGTGCCAGGCTATTACAACCCTTCAGCCATAGGCAACACCGACTACATTCACGTGACCGTGGGCAGCCGCGCACAATGGGTGGGCATCAAGCACGCGCCGCTCTCGTTTGTGGGGCTGGCGGATATGCCATTCAAGTTCCTTAACAAACGATTTGCCACAGGCGTATCCATCAACCAAACCAGCATGGGCCTGTATTCGGGCTTGAATGCGTCGGCACAGCTGGCGTATAAGCAAAAACTGTTTGGCGGCACGCTCAGCGGCGGTATTCAGGTGGGCTTGGTCAACGAAAAGTTCCGCGGCTCCCGAATTATCGAGGTTGAGGGCGACGAGGCCGACGACGCCATTCCCAAGACCGACGTTTCGGGCAATGCGTTCGACTTCGGCGCGGGCATTTTCTACCAGCACAAGCACTGGTGGGCAGGCTTCTCTGCCACGCACCTTACACAACCCTCGGTGGAGATGAAATCGGAGGGCAACGAGGAAGACCTCTACATATTTGAGGCCGGCCGCACATGTTATTTTATGGCAGGTGGCAATATTCCCGTAAATAATACGTTATTTGAATTACAACCCTCTGTGTTTGTGAAGACCGATTTCAATCTTTACCAGGCAGAGGCCACAATGCGAGTGCGCTACAACAAGTTTATCACCGGTGGCGTGGCATACCGTCATAAAGATGCCGTGAGCCTTGTGGCAGGGGTTGAGATAAAGAATTTCGTAGTGGGCTACTCCTACGATTATCCGATTTCCGACATTTCAAAGGCCACTTCGGGTAGCCATGAGGTGTTTGTGAACTATAACGTGAAATTGAACTTAGGCGAAAAAAATAAAAATAAACATAAGAGTATTCGATTAATGTAGAATATGAAAAAGGTACTATTAATTTCTCTCACCACATTCGTGTTTGCAACAGTGCTCACTTCTTGCTTCTCGGGACGGCGCTCAGTGTCGGCCTACGGAGGCGAAGTGACTGGCGTGAGTGGCTCCGTGTTTGTGGAGCCTACACCTTACGGCATGGTGCTCGTGGATTGTGGTTCAATGAAGGAAGGACCATCAGAGGCCGACTCGCTTTGGGGCATCGACTCCACGGCGCGCGGTGTGTCGGTTGACGCATTCTGGATGGACCAGACCGAAATCACCAACTCAAAGTACAAGCAATTCCTTTACTGGGTGCGCGACTCCATTATCCGTGAGCGTCTTGCCGACCCTGCCTACGGTGGCAACGACGAGTTTAAAATCACCGAAGACAAGTACGGCGACCCTGTGAAGCCTCATCTCGACTGGTCGAAAAACATTCCATGGCGCAATCCGAGCGAAGACGAGGAACGCGCTATCGAGAGTGTGTATCGCATCAACCCCATCACTGGCGTGAAGGAACTCGACCCCACTCAGATGAACTATCGCTACGAAATCTATAATATGACCGAGGCTGTGAAGCGCAAGCACCGTCTTGACCCTGCCACTCGCGACTACAACACCGACCACGCAGTGCCCACCGATGTGCCTACTATCAGCAAAGACACTGCCTACATCGATGACGACGGCCGCATCGTGCGCCAGACCGTCAACCGTCCGCTCTCCGGTCAATGGGATTTCGTGAACACCTATATCGTGAACGTGTTCCCCGACACCACTTGCTGGGTGAACGACTTCGACAACGCCTACAATGAGCCGTATGTGCGCATGTACTTCGCCAACGGCAACTACAACAACTACCCTGTGGTGGGTGTGAGTTGGGAGCAAGCCAACGCATTCTGCAACTGGCGCACCGAGTTCCTCCGCAAGTCGCTCGGCAAGGAAGGCGTGTATGTGGAGCCATACCGCTTGCCCACCGAGGCTGAATGGGAATTTGCGGCACGCGCAGGTGTGAACAAGAACAAATATCCTTGGGAGGGCGATTTGCCGCTCACCGAAGACGAAGGGTGCTTCTATGCCAACTTCAAGCCACAGGAGGGCAACTATGTGAAAGATGGTAGCATAGTGTGCGCGCCCGTAGGCACCTACGAGCCCAACGACTTCGGACTCTTCGACATGGCTGGCAACGTGAGCGAATGGACCTCTACCGCCTACACCGAGAGCATCGACCGCATGACCAGCGACCTCAACCCCGAATACCGTTACAATGTGGCGAAGGACGACCCTTATAAGATGTCGCGCAAGATTGTGCGTGGTGGCTCGTGGAAAGACGTGGCACACAACATTCGCGCCGACCTCCGCATGTGGGAATACCAGAACGAGCAACGCTCTTACATCGGTTTCCGTTGCGTGCGCTCAAAGGTGGGCTACACCAAGGTGAAAAGAAAGAAAAACTAATCAAAAAAATCATAGCAAATACAGATTTTCCAATCAATTACACATAAGGGATTATGGGAAAAATTAAGAAATATAAAAATGTGATTGAACGCTTCCTTTCGGGTGAAACCGGTCAGCGTTTCTTCAACTTTGCCTACAGTATTGGTGCGGCAGTCGTAATCTTGGGTGCGTTGTTCAAGATTCTTCACCTCGAAGGTGGTAACGAAATGCTCACCATCGGTATGGGTACGGAAGTATTGATGTTTATCCTCACCGCTTTCGACCGTCCCGAGCACGATTATAAATGGGAGCAGGTGTTCCCTGTTCTCGCTTCTGGCGACCCCGACGACCGTCCCGACTTCGCAGGTGGCGGCAACATCGTGATTGGCAGTGGCGCAGCGGCGCAGGCTCCTGCACAGCAAGGCGTGACCGAAGCCGAGGCTAAGGCTGCTGTGGGATTGCCACAGGGCATCGACCTCACCGAGGAGGATTCTCGCTCGCTGAGCGAAAGTATCGCTAAAATGGCAGCCGCAAGCGACCAGTTGAGCCGTATGGCTGAACTCACCGACGCCACTCAGCAATATTTGAGCCAAATGGCTGGCATTTCAGAGCAGATGCAGCGACTGAACGAAACCACCACCGCGCTCAATCAAGTGTCGGAAACGCTGCTGGGCAGCTATCGCGCCATCACCGAAAACAGCGAGAGCATCACCCAAAGCAGCACCGGCTACGTGGAGCAGATGGAAAACCTCAACCGCAACATTGGCGGTCTGAACACCATCTACGAAATTCAACTCAAGAGCATTTCCTCACAGCTCGACAGCATCGACCGCGTGAACCGTGGTTTGAAGGATATTCGCGATATGTACGAGAAATCGGCAGCCGAAAGCGCACACTACTGCGACGAGACCGAAAAGATGGCTCGCTACATGAAGCAACTCAACAGCGTGTATGAAAAAATGATTAAGGCAATGACCGTGAACATGTATCGCCCAATGGGTGGTATGCCTGGCGTTGACCTTAATGATAATGATAACTCTAACGAATAAGCATGGCAAACGCTAAAAATCAGACGGTGGGTCGCATGTCGCCACGTCAGAAGATGATCAACTTGATGTACATCGTTCTGACCGCCATGCTTGCCTTGAATGTGTCGAGTGATGTGCTCAGTGGGTTCCGCCAAGTGCAACAGGGGCTCTCGCGCACCAATCGCACACTTACCGCGCGCAGCCAGATGATGTTTGAGCAAATTCAAGCATTCTACAACAAATATCCAAAGCAGGGCCGCCATTGGCTGGATTTGGGTATGCAGGTGCGCAACACCACCGACAGTCTGTATGATTATATCGAATCGTTGAAGGTAGATATTGTGAAGCAGTGCGATGGTCCGCAAGGCGATGTGAACCACATTGAAGCCGAAGACAACCTCGACGCTGCCGCCCAGGTGATGCTGCCTCCAACAGGTAAGAAGGGTGCTCAACTGCGTACGCGTATTGAACAATACCGCACATTCATCTTGGGAATGCTCGACAATCCCGATGCACAGAAGAATGTGGAGGAAGCGCTCTCTACTGCAAATGTGAAAACAAGCGAGGGAACGAAGCGATGGGAGGAAAGCCTCTTTGAGGGTATGCCAGCCATTGCCGCTGTCACACTGCTCTCGAAGTTGCAAAACGATATTCGCTTCGCCGAAGGCGTGGCGCTCGGCTCCATGATTTCCAACCTCGATACTGGCGAGCTGCGTGTCAATCACTTTGACGCGTTTGTGGTGCCTGAATCGAAGATGGTGATGCGTGGCAGCAAATATTCTGCCGAGATTGTGATGGCAGCCATCGATACCACAGCGCGCCCACGCGTGTTTGTGAACGGCAGCCAAATCAAGGGCAGCCACTACGAGGTGGCGACCGGCAGCACCGGCAAATTCGAGTTCTCCGGCTTTATCGAGGTTACGGCGCGTGATGGTAGCGTCACCAAGCGCGACTTCAAATCGTCGTACACCGTGATTGAGCCATTGGCAACCGTTTCTGCCACTATGATGAACGTGTTCTACGCCGGTATCGACAACCCTGTGTCAATCGCCGTGGCAGGCGTGCCTCAGCAGTCGATTCAAGCCACAATGACCAACGGCTCGCTCACCAAGACCGCTAATGGCTGGGTGGCTCGCTCATCGGCAATAGGCAGCGAGTGTACGATTAGCGTGACTGCCGAAATCGACGGTCAGCGCACCAATGTGGGCACCACCAGTTTCCGTGTGCGTAAGTTGCCTGACCCAATGCCATTCATCACCTACACCGACGGCAACGGCCATCGCGCCAGTTACAAGGGTGGCAGGCCTTTCTCTAAAGGCACACTCATGGCAGCCAAGGGACTGGATGCGGCTATCGACGACGACTTGCTGAAAATCGACTTCCGTGTGGTAAGTTTCGATATGGTGCTTTTCGACCAGATGGGCAACGCCATGAGTGAACGCTCGTCAGGATCCAACTTCTCACCACGCCAGCGTGAGGCCATGAAGCAGATGCGACACGGCAAGCGCTTCTACATCTCGCGCGTGAAGGCCACAGGCCCCGACGGCGTGACTCGCGACATCGCACCAATGGAAGTGATTGTGAATTGATAATTTTTTAATCAGATAATATTTATATATAAACTTTAGATATGAAGTTTCTCAAAGTAATCATTGCCGTGGTGGCTATCGCTTGCACTGCCTCTGTTGCACAAGCACAGGTGGTGAAAAAGGCCGCAGCCACCGCTGCGAAGAAGGCTCAATCGCAAGTTTCAACGCGTCAGCAATCGTTCTACGAGGTGCCGGAGCCAAGCGATGCCGACTTGCAGTGGATGAAAATCGTGTATCGTGAGATCGACCTCACCAAGGGCAAGAACGCGGCGCTCTATTATCCCGAAGAGCCAAATGAAGATGGCGAAAGCTTGTTCTACATCATCATGCGCCATGTGGCTAACGGCGACATCTCTGTGTATGAGTGGCTCGACGGTCGCGAAATGTTTACCGACACTTACAAGTATAAGATCAGCAACATGCTCGACCGCTTCCACATTCTCTACGCTCACGCCAAGGGCAGCACCGAAAAGGCACCTAAATACGTGATTGAGAATGCCGACATTCCAGGCAGTGAGGTGCTGAGTTACTACATTATTGAAAAATGGGAGTTCGACACCCGCAGCAATAAAATGCGTAGCCGTGTGGATGCCATCTGCCCTGTGCTGCACCGTGAAGACGAGTTTGGCGTGGTGCAAAAGTGGCCTATGTTCTGGGTGAAACTCAACGACATTCGCCCCTACATCGCACAGCAGTTTGTGTTTACCGACAACGATAATAACTTGCTTCGCTACAACCTCGACGACTTCTTCAAACTCAATATGTATAAGGGCGACATCTATAAGGTGAAGAACCTGCGCAACCAAACCTTGCGTATGCAATTCCCCGACGATAAGGCATACAAGCACGCACAAGACAGCATTGAACGCCGTTTGCGCCAGTTCGACAAGGGATTGTGGGTGCCATCACGCGAAGAGCTCCAGGCTCAGAAGGAAGCCCGCGAAAAGGCTGAGCGTGAAGCCGAAGGCAATGCCGACGATGAAGAAACCACAGCAGCAGAGGAGCAGAAGTCGGTGAAGAAATCCACCACCAAGCGTGGCGCAAAGTCCACCAAGAAGGCTACTGTGAAAAAGGAAAAGAAGCAAAAAGTGGCAAAGGTGAAAACCCGCACGGTGAAGTCGAGCGGTGGCGCAGTAAGAAGCGTCCGCAACCGTAAGCGCTAACCTCTTGCTCACACAGATCCCGCTTTGATGGGCTGTCGCTCACACAGATTCCACGGATCTCACGGAAATTTTTGTTGGTGGGAAATCTCACAGAATTATGTGGGAAGGTCTCACACAGATTCAACAGATTCAACAAAAATAATTATTCGTGAAATTCGTGGGATTCGTGTTTTTTTAAATCTGCCACAAATTCAAGCCCTCGGAAAATTTGTGGGAACTTTGATAATCAGAGCACTCGGAGCACTCAGAGCACTCGGAGCACTCAGAGCACTCGGAGTAATCTGACACTCCAATTACCACCAGCCTCTGTGAGATTTAACACCCTCAAAAGCAAAACCTGTGGGATCTGTGAGATCTGTGTGAGCCTTAAAACACTCACGAAGCGAAATAAAATAGGCTGTTAATCGCGAGGATTAACAGCCTATGTGGGTACTCGGAGCGGGACTTGAACCCGCACAGCCTAAAGGCCAAGGGATTTTAAGTCCCTCGTGTCTACCGATTCCACCATCCGAGCAGCTATTGCGGTAAACAAATGCGGTGCAAAGGTAATGCAATTTTTTTGTTTTGACAAATATTTGAAAAACAAAAATCTGCGGTTAGTATGAGGTGATGATGTAACCTCCGTTCACTGATTGGCGGCATTTGTAGGGTTGGAGCCCCACTTTTTGGCTAAGTGCTGTTCCTGAGAGCGGTCCGCCAGCGCCATTGAGCACGTTGTAGTGCGAACCGCATTTGGGGCAAATGGCATCGAATGTGGTGGGGTCGACGGTGAGCGTGTATTCTGGTCTGCGCTCCACAGGACAGGCAGCGTCGAACGCCAGTGGCGCATACGAGCCAGTGGATGTGTCGAGCCCCATGATGAGCAGCACGCCACCAAAACCGGTGAATGTGTTGGCGTTGTAGGGGAAATTGGCTGGCAACTGCTTATCGCGGCTGAAGATGCGGTAATCGCCCACGCCAGTCACGCCGTAGGTGTTCCACACGCCGTATGTGCCCAAGTCGATGCGCACGGTGTAGGAGGGAAGCACCTTGTTGTCGATGTGGTTGCAACTGGCAAACACACCCAAAAGCATAATCAGTAAAAGCGTTTTCTTTATCATCGGTTATTTCATTATTGTGAATCAATATTTGTGTGTGGCTTTGACGAATATTCGCTCTCTGCGTTGCCGTTATCTGCCGAGCAGGTGGCTGAACGCCTTGTGATAGGTTTCGAAATCGAAGCCATCGAGCGTGCGCTGGTAGAGGGCGGCGATGCGGTCGTTGCAGAGGTTGCCGATAGAGCCCTCGTGGGTGTGGTGCACCTTCTTCACTGGGGTGAACTTGCCAGCCTCGATGTCGAGTCCCACCTTCTTGTAGGCATCACGGAACGGCATGCCAGCGGCTGCGAGGCGGTTCACCTCCTCCACGCTGAACATGAGGTCGTAGCGCGCATCGTCGAGGATATGCTCGTTCACCTTCACTTGGCTCATCATGGCGTTGACCATCGAGAGAATCGCCTTGATTTCATCGAACGCTGGCAGGAAATCCTCCTTGGTGAGTTGCAAGTCGCGGAAATAGCCCACAGGCAGATTGTTGGTGACCATTGTGATTTGGAACGGCAGTGCCTCCAGACGGTTGCAGCGTGCGCGCGTCAATTCAAACACATCGGGATTTTTCTTGTGCGGCATAATCGAAGAGCCGGTGGTGAACTCGTCGGGGAGTTTGATGAACGCGAAGTTTTGCGAATTAAACATACATGCGTCGAACGCCAGTTTTGAAATGGTGGCGGCAATGTTGGCGATGGCTGCTGCCACGATTCGCTCGGTCTTGCCACGCCCCATCTGGGCATACACCACATTGTAGTCGACCGACGCAAATCCGAGCAACTGCGTGGTGAGTTCGCGGTTGAGGGGGAACGACGAGCCGTAGCCAGCGGCAGAACCCAGCGGATTGCGGTTGTTCACATCGTAGGCGGCACGGAGCACCACCAAGTCGTCGGCAAGCGATTCGGCGTAAGCCCCAAACCACAGTCCGAACGACGACGGCATTGCCACTTGCAAGTGGGTGTAGCCCGGCATCAACACATCCTTATAACGCTCGCTCTGCGCCTGAAGCGTGTGGAAAAGCGTGGTGATGTGATGCACCACATCTTCAATCTCGCTGCGGATAAAGAGACGAAGGTCAACGAGCACTTGGTCGTTGCGCGAGCGGCCAGAGTGGATTTTCTTGCCCACATCGCCAAGGCGACGCGTGAGCATCAGTTCCACTTGCGAATGCACATCCTCAATGCCGTCTTCAATCACGAATTTGCCAGCCTCAATCTCTGCGTAAATCTCGCGCAGGGCGGCGGTGAGCTGGGAAAGCTCGTCGGCGGTGAGCAAATTGATGGTTTGCAGCATAGTGATGTGGGCGATCGAGCCAAGCACGTCGTAGTGAGCCAAATAGAGGTCCATTTCACGGTCGCGCCCCACGGTGTAGGTTTCCACATCGTGGTCAACCTGTATGTTTTTTTCCCAAAGTTTTGATGCCATAATTTTTTGTTTTAGTCTAAAAATCGGAGAGCGTGTAAACGCAATCGGCAGCGGATGCCACGATTGGCTTATACGCCTTATTTTACGCAAAATTACAATATTATTTCCAACCTCAGCCCACGGCGAAAAACAAATTAACGCCAAAATGCAAATGTTTCACAAATTTTATTGCTATTTTTGCGTAAGAAATTGCCCAAATGAAGGCGAAACCACACCATCTCGCCCCCTCATTTGCAAAATAAATGAATGATATGGAAGTATTATTTTCTGTGATTACTGTTACGTGGAATGCGGCTGGGGTGATTGCACCTACGCTGAAGAGTGTGAAGGAACAATCGTGCACCGACTATGAATACCTGGTGGTGGACGGTGCTTCGACCGACGACACCCTGCGAATGGTGAACGAGGCTGGCATTGCCGGCACTCGCATCGTGAGCGAGCGTGACAAGGGACTCTACGACGCCATGAACAAGGCCATTCGCCTTGCCAAAGGAAAATATCTGATATGGATGAACGCTGGCGACGCGTTTGCCGCTGCCGACTCGCTTGCGCGTATGGCAGCCGTGGCAGGGAGCAATCCGGGTGTAATTTACGGTCAGACCCAAGTGGTGAACGCCGAGCGCAAAGTGGTGGGTATGCGCCACCTCACAGCCCCTGTGGTGCTTACTGCCGACAGTTTCAAGCACGGTATGCTGGTGTGCCATCAGGCGTTTGCTGCACGTCGCGACATTGCTCCGCAATATAATCTCGCTTATCGCTTCAGTGCCGACTATGATTGGTGCATTCGTGTGCTCCAGCAGTCGGACCACAACGCCTACGTGGGCGATGCCCCCATTGTGAGTTTCCTCACCGACGGCTTGACCGACAAGCACCACAAGGCTTCGCTGAAAGAGCGCTACCACATCATGTGCCACTACTACGGCACCGTGGCCACCACCATTCGCCACATCGGTTTCGCTTTCCGCACCCTCGTCCGCAAGGTGAAAAACTGATTATATCTTTGTATTTTTTTAAAAACTGCCCAACTATATCTTTGTATTTTTCAATTTTTGCCCCAATTATATCTTTGTATTTTTCAAAAAATCGCCCAATTATTTGTTTGTATTTTTCAATTTTAGTAACTTTGTAGCCTAAAACACAATATATTAGCATGTATCTAAAAAGAATCATAGACAAGTACCTTGAAGAATGGGCAAAAAGGGCAGACCACAAGCCAATCCTTCTGCGTGGTGCTCGACAGGTGGGAAAATCCAGTTCTGTCAAGCATTTGGGCCGACTATTCCAAAACTACGCGGAGATTAATTTTGAAAAATCTCCAATTTATAAGCAGGTTTTTGAAGCCGACCTTGATGCTGTCCGAATCGTTAGCCAGTTGTCGGCATTGATAGGCATTGATATTATTCCTGGCAAAACGTTATTGTTTCTTGATGAAGTGCAGGAGTGCCCGAAAGCCACCATGGCACTACGCTTCTTCAAAGAGGATATGCCCAAACTTCATGTGATTGCGGCAGGTTCTTTACTGGAGTTCGCATTAGACGACCTTCCAACTTTTGGCGTGGGGCGTATCCACTCCATGTTTATGCGTCCGTTGAGTTTCGACGAGTTTGAGTCGGCTTGCGGATTTGGTGCATTGCTAAAGGCGAGAGACAGCGCGTCGGCAGAGCGCCCCCTGCCAGAACCGCTCTATAAGACCATATTAGAGCACTATCGTACCTACATGATGATAGGTGGAATGCCCGAAGTGGTGGTGAAATGGGTGGCTACTCACAACTATTCGCAGTGTCAGGAAGTGCAAGACGACATTATCGTGTCGTATGAAGACGACTTTCCGAAGTATAAGAGTAAGGTTGACCCCGATTTGCTCCGTAGCGTTCTGCACAGTGCCGCTGTACAATGTGGCAAGAAATTTGTGTATGCGGATGTGGGTGGATACAAAACTCATGCTGTGAAACAAGCACTCGATTTGCTTTATCGTGCTGGTATTTTGATACCAGTGACGCATACGTCAGCCAATGGATTGCCACTTGGAAGCGAAATCAATGCCAATAAGCGCAAAGTGATATTTCTTGACTGTGGATTGTTGTTGCGAACTCTCAATATGGCATTGGGCGACATCTCAGACATCACTGCACAAATTTTGACCGCCAATGCCACCGACCTCGTTAATAAAGGCTCAATTGCCGAACAAGTGGCAGGAACAGAACTTCTTGCCTACAAAACGGCAAATTTGCGCCATGAATTGTATTACTGGGCAAGAGAGGCGAAGAGTTCGTTGGCAGAGGTTGACTACATCGAATCTTTTGGCAATAAAGTGCTGCCAGTGGAAGTGAAGGCAAATGTGCAAGGAGGAATGAAGAGCCTGTGGGTGTTTATGCGTGAAAAGAAGTTGCACTCGGCTGTAAGATGCTCGGCAGAGAACTTCGGAAAAATCACCTACATCGATGAGCAAGACAATGGCGAGGAGCGCCAAGTGACCATAGTTCCGCTATTTGCCATCAGCAAATTATATCGGTAGTGGCTTGAGTGGGCTGCGTCTGAGCATGGGTGAATTTGGTGGTTAGGAGAAATAAATGTAATTTTGCATTGTGGTTCGCGCGCATGTTGTGCGTGAGTTTTTTATTGACGATAATATAAGCACTTTACGATATGGACACGAAGTTGAGTTACGACAATCAGGGAGAATTTTCAAAGAAACTGTTCATCGAAACATACGGCTGCCAGATGAATGTGGCTGACAGCGAAGTGGTGGCTTCGGTGATGAAAATGGCTGGTTACGACACCACCGACACGCTCGATGCTGCCGACGCCATCTTTATCAACACCTGCTCGATTCGCGACAACGCCGAGCAAAAAATATTCTCTCGCCTCAACCAACTCAACGCCTTGCGCCGCAATCGCAAGCGTCGCCTGATTGTGGGCATTATCGGCTGCATGGCTGAGCGTCTGAAGGAAGTGCTAATCAACGAGTACGACGTTGACATCGTGGCTGGTCCCGACTCCTACTTGGAACTGCCCAACCTCATCGCCAGTGCAGAAGCCGGCGAGAAAGCCATCGAAACCACACTCTCGACCACCGAAACCTATCGCGACATCATTCCACAGCGCATCAGCGGCAACAAGGTGAGCGGCTACATCAGCATCATGCGTGGCTGCAACAACTTCTGCACCTACTGCATCGTGCCTTACACCCGTGGCCGTGAACGCAGCCGTGAACCGGAGAGCATTCTCAACGAATTGCGCGACCTGCAAAACAAGGGTTTCAAGGAGGTGATTTTGCTCGGTCAGAACGTGAACAGCTACCTCTTTAAGCCTGCCGATGGCGGTGAACCTGTGGATATGGCTGCGCTGCTCGCACTTGTGGCTGAGGCCGCGCCTGAAATGCGTGTGCGCTTCACCACCAGCAATCCAGAGGACTTGAGCGACGAAATCATTGCCACCATGGCATCGCACGCCAACATCTGCAACCATATTCACCTGCCAGTGCAGAGCGGCAGCAACAAGATTTTGAAACTCATGAACCGCAAATACACCCGCGAATGGTATCTCGACCGAATTGCGAAAATCCGTGAAGCGATGCCCGACTGCGGCATTTCGAGCGATATGTTCACCGGTTTCCACAACGAGACGGAGGAAGATTTCGAGGAAACACTCTCGCTGATGCGCGAAGTGGGCTTCGACTCGTCGTTTATGTTTAAATACAGCGAGCGTCCCGGTACATTCGCCGCCAAGCATCTGCCCGACAATGTGAGCGAGGAGGTGAAAATCGACCGCCTCAACCGTATGATTGCGCTGCAAAACGAACTGTCGCTGTGCAGCAACCGCAACGATGTGGGCAAAACCTTTGAGGTGCTGGTGGAAGGCTACAGCAAACGCTCGAAAGACGATATGTTTGGCCGCACACAGCAGAACAAGGTGATTGTGTTCCCTGCTGGCGATACCAAGGTGGGCGACCGCGTGATGTGCGTGGTGGAGAAAGCCACCAGCGCCACCCTGATTGGGCATAGGGTGTAAAGACCTCTCCGAGAGGGATTTTTATTCCCACGCTATAGCGTGGGAATGGATATTTTTTTGGCTTTTAAATTTTGATGGGGATGACTGCTAACACAGAGAAACTTTGGAATAGGAATTACTGCAAGGTGATGATTGCCAATTTCACGCTTTTCTTCGCCTTCTATCTGCTCACGCCTTTGCTGCCCCTTTATTTGAGCGAACATTTCCATGCCACGAAAGACATGATTGGGCTGGTGCTGAGCGGCTACTCGGTCACTGCCATGCTGTTTCGCCCATTCAGCGGCTTTATGGTCGATAATTTTCAGCGAAAGAAGGTGCTGATGGTCACTTTCTTCGTGTTTTTCATATTCTTTGCCGGTTACCTTATGGCAGGCACGCTGTTGCTCTTCGCCATAGTGCGCACGCTGCATGGTGGTCCGTTCGGGGCTATCACGGTCGCCAACAGCACGGTGGCTATCGATGTGCTGCCGTCGTCGCGTCGCAACGAGGGTATAGGCTACTATGGATTGAGCAATAACCTCGGTATGGCGATAGCACCATCGGTGGGCATTTTTCTCTATGAACTCACCGACAGTTTCGACATGATATTTATTCTCGCCTTGGCGATTGCTGGCGTAGGGCTTGCCGTGGACTCCACACTCAAACTCAAACCACGCCCCATCAACAAAACTGGCCGCACCGTGTCGCTCGACCGCTTCTTCTTGCTCAAAGGTTGGGCGTTGGCGGCGAATATGGTGTGTTTCGGCTTCTGTTTTGGTGTGTTGAGCAACTACCTTGCCATCTACGGTAAGGAGGTGATGCACATCACCGCTGGCACAGGCGCATGGTTCTTGATATTGGCGGTGGGACTGATTTCGTCGCGTCTGCAAGGCGCGAAAGCACTGCGCGAAGGCCGACTCACCCACAATGCTGGCTATGGAATGCTCATATCGCTTGTGGGCTACACCCTGTTCATTGCCGTTCCTAATGCCATTGGTTATTACGGTTCAGCCGTGCTCATCGGTCTTGGCAACGGTCACCTGTGGCCAGCTTACCAGAATATGACCATCAACCTTGGCACCAACGACCAGCGAGGCACAGCCAACTCCACCATTCTCATTTCGTGGGATATTGGTATGGGTGTGGGTTGTCTTATCGGTGGTGTGGTGGCCGACTGGTTGGGCTATTCGGCAGCGTTCTGGACCACCGTAGCCATCAACGCCGTGGGTGTGGTAGGCTATTTCGGCTACGCTATGCGCCACTTCCAGCGCAACAAACTCCGCTAATTCACACGGATTCCGCTTTACTCGCTTAGGCTCACACAGATCACACAGATCTCACAGGTTTTGCTTTTGAGGGTGGGAAATCTCACGGAGGCTCTCCACAGGTTTGCTCCAATGGCTCACATGGATTCTGCTTTGTGGGGGGGAGGCTCACACGGATTCCACTCAGGTTTGCTTTTGGGGGTGGGAAATCTCACGGAATTTTGTGGGTGCCTTGGTGCCTTGATAATTGGAGCACTCGGAGCGCTCGGAACACTCGGAAACTTGTTGACTTGTTGACTTGTTGTCTTGTTGACTTTTATTTTAGGTATTGGGCGGTTTGGACGAGGGAGCGGGTGGCGAGGAATGCGATGTAGGCGAGCCACAAGCCGTGGTTGCCCATTGAGGTGGGCACTATGGCGAATGTGAGGAAAAATGCCGCCAAGGCGATGCCCACCGCTGCCATCATTTCGCGAGTGCGGGTGAGTCCGATAAACACACCGTCCCACACAAATGCCGCCATGCCGGCAACGGGAATCACAGCACACCACCAGCGGAAATCGAGGGCTGCGCTCACCACGGAATGGTCGTTGGTAAGCACCGTGAAAATCTGTTCGGGAAAAATGGCATACAGCAGCGTGCAAATGGCGGTAAACGCCCCAGCCCATCCAAACAGGTGCCACACGCAACTATGCTTAGCCGCCACATCGCCACGGCCGTAATATTTGCCGGCAATGGCTTCGCCAGCAAAGGCGATGCCGTCCATGAAGTAGGAGAAAAGGATAGCCATTTGCAGAATGAGAGTGTTCACAGCCAGCGTCATATCGCCGCTGCGTGCGCCAGCCGCCGTGAAAAACAATGCCTGGAGCATCATGAGCGTGCTGCGTATGAATATGTGCGAATTTACCTTGAAAAATCGTGCCGATCCCTTGAATCCGAACGCCTTGCGCCAGTCCATCGCCACCACATGCGAGCGATATTTGCGCCTCAGCAGCCACAGCGAATAGGCAAGCCCTATCCACTCGGCAAGTACCGTACCCACAATGATGCCAGTGAAGCCCAGTCCGAGCGCAAACACGGCTATCACCGATAGCACGATGTTGAGCACATTCACGGCAATGGAAATCACCATTGGACTGCGCGAATCCTGCATTCCCAGTAGCCACCCCTTGATACCCATCATCACCAGCGTGGGCGGAGCCCCCCACACACCAATGTAGAAATAGGTGAGTGCTAACTGCCGCACCGTGTCGCTCGGACCGATAGCCAGCAGCGTGACCCATTGCAGAGGCCACTGAAGCACGATGATACCAACGGAAATCAGAAATCCGAGCGCCATGGCGTGTTGGAGCACAGCCACGGTTTCGGCTTTGTCGCCGCTGCCGTAGGCCTGTGCCGTGAGACCCGAAGTGCCCATGCGCAGGAAGCCGAAATTCCAGTATATGAGGTTGAACATCATTGCCCCCACTGCCACCGCACTGATAAACGTGGCACCGCTGCCGCCCGGCAGGTGCCCAGCGATAGCTGTGTCGAGCAGCCCCAGCAGCGGAATCGTGACATTCGTGACGATAGCCGGAATGGCAATATGGAATATTTCGCGGTTCATTCTCGTGCAGAAATCAGACCACAAAAATACGACATTTCCCACACATCGGCAAAATCAGCCGACAGATTTGGAGTTTGAATTTCTGTAACAAATTGTTAAATAATTTAAACGGAGTAGTGGGTGGCAAAAATGGATTTTTTTGGATGAGATTACCTGCGTAAATTTGTGGCGAGAACGAAATCACCGACCCGAAAAACAGTAATTATCTTTGATAATTAGAGATTTCATAGGAAAAAAATTAAAATCAGAATACAAACTGAAATCTACATCAAGCAACTGTTTTGGAAAATAGATGATTTAGGAAAAACAAAACAACAATTAACAACTTTAACTTTTATATCCATTTATGAGAAAAATTATCAACCTTATGTTCGCGCTTGCAGCCGTGGCATTCTTATCTGCCACGTTGAGTGCACAGCCTGTCGTAAAGCCAAAGTCGTTTTATGAAGGCAGAACTTACACATGGACAAACGCTAATGATGGCACCGTGACCTCGAATTTAGCGGATCCAGCGACCGATCCTCGCCAAATCATGGCGCTGCTCAAAGAGGTGTACACTAACAAAGAAATCCCAGGCATTTGGCAATGCGGCTACACCGCTGATGGCAAAAGAGAAGGCGATATTGATTACAATGTGGCGAATAAAAGCTATATCAATAAAGCTTATGGTATTTTGGCTGGCAACTATAAGCCAAACGAGGAGGGCTACACCACACTTGTTGTGACGGTGAAAAATTCTTGGAAACCAAATCCAAACAATATGTCTGAGAATTTGGATAAAGACCAGACCATGAGTTATATTGCCGAAGCTATTGAGTCTGTTCAAATTCTGACAGACGGTGTATATATTCCTGGTACTGGTGCTGATGGGAAAAAGAATCCAAATCCAGGTGCTGTTTACCGCTTGTCGGGTAGCGCAAGCCGCCTCTTCTTTATGTCTAAAGGTCGTGGTCGTGAATGGGACAAGACTGTAATTCATAACTATGCACCATTCAATGGTATGTTTGAGGAATATAGTCCTGTGGCTGTAAGCAATAGTGGACAGCTGGTAGAGAATTTCTACGCCAGATTGGTGAATGGTGAATTTTTCAAAGTGGAGCACGATTGCCCTACTGTTGCCGGTAAAAAGCACTATTTCTTTATGGAAAGTGAATCCAGCACAAAAAAATATGATGTGACCGATTTGATTGTTACTGTTCCTGATTATCGCCTTTGGCAGTGGGATGACCGTGACTACCAGGGAAGTACAAAGAGTAAATACACCAACTACAACAAAAGCTATGCTCCATCATTAGGTCTTTATGGTATTCAGCTTAAAGCCACAGCCACTCCTGCTGCCGGCGATGAATACACTGTGGAACTGAAATGGACCTCTACACTCAATGAAATTACTGGCAATGAGATTGACCAGCGATTCAAGGTGTGGGTGCGTGCTGAAGACGGTCATTTGGTGCCTCTGCTTGATGCAAATGGCAATCAGGTGGAAATCGCCCCAGGTGAAACATTCCAATACAATTATAACGAGAAACAAGGTTTTGAAGGTCGCGAAATCACTTATGTGGTATCGGGTCAGCCAACCGATGCGCTCTTTATCAACTACAAAGAAGCGTATTCTAACGACGACAAGGTGTTTATCCCAGGTCTTGACCCAGATGAAGGTTTGCGATTAAACATTGGTACTACCTCTACATCTGACTATGATTTGGCAACCGAAACCAATCAATACAAAAACCTCATCACCATTGACCACAATTTGGTGAACACCCATGTGAAGTATGGTAACTTGCAAGCTGGTTCTAAACTCGCTTTCTATCGCTACGATGTGGACCGTAATAGCGAAGCAAAGAAGATTGCCGAACTTGAAATCGTGAGTGTGGACAAGCGTGAAGAGGGATTGTTGCTTTGGAAGAGTTACTATTTGGACTACAAGTACAACTTGAGATTCTTCAATCAGGAGAATGAAGCATCTCCTAAGACTAATCTCACAGGAGCCACATATTCATTGGAGACCAATTACGATTATACGGAAAACACTACTAACGAAATTGATTTCAATGGTTTCAACATCAACTCGTTCAACGATGAGTTCTGTGCTTCTACAGCCACAAACGAGCACCCTGCAAGCTACGAATACAAGGCTTCGTTCACTAACTTGAACCACGCTACTCAGCCAGAGCTTCACAGTGCATACAGCACCATCAAGGTACACAAGACCACCCCTGATCTTGCCGACAAGGCTATCACGCTTGAAGATGTGGAGAACGATAACGTATGCTCTACTCGTATCCATAAGGGTGAGCACGACGCAAGCCCTGCTATCCAATTCACACTTGACCAAGACCGCCGAGTTGCGATGTACAATGTGAACCAGATTCGCAACCAAGAGCAGAACCAAGCAGAGGAAGTGGGTTTGGCACAACGCCTCCCAAGCTGGAACTATGCTATCTACGAAAATGGCTCGTTTAAGCAAAACGTAAGCCACACCGAAATTCCTCAAATTCACGATGCATCTGCAAAGGTGGGTAAAAACGATTACGTGTCGGTGATCAAGACTTATCGTGACAACGACGGTTCTTACAACACTTACGGCTCACCAATCAACACCACTACAAGCTCAAAGCAAGCGTGGTTGTGAACGACAAGGTGATGAGCGAATATGTGTTCACCTCAAATGGCAAGAAGGGCAGATACTATCAAACCGACCTGAAGATTACTGCCGATGGTACCGATAATTACGAAATTGTGAAGTATCGCGTTTGGCGTCAAACCGATCGAGCAATGGAAATCGTGCCTCAATATATGGCTCGCCTCCAACAAGACACTCACCCAATCGTGATGAACTCTGACGACGAGGGTAACCCATCCATTGACCAGAACCACAACAATATGCAAGAATTTGAGTTGGTGGGCCGTCCAGGCGTTGGCTTCTATCCAGAGCAAATCGACAGCAAGTCGATCCACGTTTACGACACCTTTGGTGCAAGCGACGTGTCAGAAGATGGCAACCTCGACGTGACTTACATCGTGCGCCTCTACGCTAAGCCTGAAGCAAGCAACACTTCGGCAAGAGCAAGAGCTACCACTCCAATTTTGGCAAAGGAATACTACATCGGTGAAGCCACTATCACAGTGTCGTTCGAAGAAAACACCCCAACCGGACTCTTCGACTTCGTGGCAGAGACCAAAACTCCAGTTCGTGTGCAATACGTGAACATGCTGGGTCAGAAGTCCGACACTCCATTCAGTGGCATGAACGTGGTGATTACCACCTACACCGATGGCTCACACAGCACAGCAAAACGTGCATATTAATCCTTAACGAAATATCCGAATATAAATTAAATAGAACAACTGACTATTTACGTTAAAAGGCAATCCTGTCGTGATGACAGGGTTGCCTTTTCCCATGTATCGCCCACCATTAGTCCATCATTATTGGACTCAGTGGATAAATAATGGGGGCACAGAAACAAAAACATAAAAAACAGCCTTTTGGCGATGCCAGTGCTTCGCACCTGTCGTTAGTGCTGTGGCATGTCTGATTTCAAGCATGCTTGAATCAGCCACTCCACATCACCAACGCCGCCCTCTTACGAGGTCGGTGACATCGCCAAAAGGATAAAACCACTCGCCTTCGGCGAAAAACCAATATTTAGGAATTTAGATTAACTGAAAGCACGAATCATAACGTAGGGACATGCCTTCGGCATGTTTCGGTGCAATTTATCAGCGCATTGGAAACATGCCAAAGGCATGTCCCTACGTTATGACGTTATCGTTTTGGTAAATTTGAAGCGACTTTTTACCAAGAATTCATGTTATTATCAGGGGGGGGTCGCCGTGAAACGGCGAGCGGTTTTTATCCTTGGGGCAAAGTGGATAGCCCTCGTAAGAGGGTGGCGGAGGGATTGTGTGGTTGGCGGCATGGAAACTCGTTTCCAATGACGCAAAACGCACAGTCGCATCGCCAAATGCGAAGCATTCCATTTTGCTCCAAGGCTGTTTTTTATGTTTTTTGTTTTTGATTCCATTGACGATTCGGCAAAATTGCCTATATGGCGAAATTTGAGTAATTTTGTGGCGAAAATTCATAATCACGAAGTTAAAACTGATGAAGATAGGACAAATCGATTTGGGCAATCGCCCCGTGATGTTAGCACCGATGGAAGATGTTACCGACCTCTCGTTCCGACAGATATGCCGTGAACAAGGGGCGGATATGGTATATACTGAATTTGTGTCGGCTGATGCGCTGATACGCAATATTCAAGCCACCCTACGCAAACTCAATATTTCCGATGCTGAACGGCCTGCCGCCATTCAAATCTATGGTCGTGAGGTGGAGCCTATGGTGGAAGCCGCGAAGATGTGCGCCGAGGTGAATCCTGATGTTATTGACCTGAATTTCGGTTGTCCTGTGAAGAAAGTGGCAGGCAAAGGCGCTGGCTCAGGCTTGCTTCGCAACGTGCCGTTGATGTGCGAAATCACTCGCGCGGTGGTCGATGCTGTGAATGTGCCTGTGACCGCAAAAACCCGCCTCGGTTGGGACTGCAACACCAAGCACATTGTGGAAGTGGCAGAGCAGTTGCAAGATTGCGGTATTCAAGCCCTCACCATCCATGGCCGCACCCGTAGCCAGATGTACACCGGTGAAGCCGACTGGACGCTGATTGGCGAGGTGAAGAACAACCCCCGTATGCACATCCCCATCATCGGCAACGGCGACATCACTTCTGCCCAAAAACTGAAAGAATACTACGACCGCTACGGTGTGGACGGCATTATGGTGGGCAGAGCCTCGATAGGCGCACCATGGATTTTCAGGGAAATGAAGCAGTATATGCTCACTGGCGAGGTGCCACACATCTCCAACAAGGAGAAAATGGCTCTGCTGCGCCGCCAAATCAACGAGAGCATCAACCGCATCGACGAATTCCGTGGCATTCTGCACATTCGTAGGCATTTGGCTGCCACTCCACTTTTCAAGGGAATACCTAATTTCCGCGAAACTCGCATCGCCATGCTGCAAGCGCGCACTTTTGCTGAACTCAACGACATTTTAAACCATATTGAAGCCACTTATTTAGGCGAATAAAACCAACAAGAAAACTAATATGAAGATGATAAGAAAATGTATGACTGCGCTTTTGTGGTGTGTGATGCTGACCGCCGCCCTCCTGGCACAAGCGCAAAGCCACAAGGTGGTGAAGGTGGGCGATTTCACTTCGCTCAAGGTGAGCAACAACATCAACGTGATTTATTGTGCCGACGATGAAAAGGCAGGCACAGCCGAATTTGACGCGCAACAAAGCATTGCCAACGTGTTTATCTTCAACAACGACAACAAGGGCAAACTCAATATCCAACTCGCCGACTACAATCTCACTAAAGGCGTGCCCACCGTCACGGTGTATTCGTCGATGCTGCAAGAGGTGATTAACCAGAGCGACAGCACCGTGATCATCAACAATATCCCCGATACGCCACTGTTTAAGGCAAAAACCTGCAACAACGGCACCATCATCATTCACGGACTGAACACCATCACCACCGAACTGAAAGAAGCCACTGGCAAGGGCCATATCCAAGCTGATGGCGTGACTGAGAATTTGGTTTGCAAACTGGTGGGAACGGGCGTAATCAGAGCACTCGACCTTGCTGCGAAAGAAATTTCCTGCACCATGAGCGGCTCTGGTCATATCTACTGCCACAGCACTGGCGGAGAACTGAAACTGAAAGGTTTCGGCAGTGGCAAAGTGCACTACACAGGCACTCCCTCAAAAATAAAGATAAAAAAATTAGGCACCCTCAAAGCCCTCCCATACCAAGGTGGCAAGTGAGTCAACAAGTCAACAGGTCAACGAGTCAACAGGTTAACGAGATTTCGAATCATCGAATCATCGAATTTTCGAGATTTCGATTTTTGAATCTATGATAAAAAAACTCTTATAAACAATAAGTATGAATTACAGGAAGATATTTCTTTTTGCCTTGATTTCCGTAGTGGCACTAAACGCTACTGCGCAAGACAACGACACTTACGATGAACAAATCACCGTACAACAGAAAAAAGGGGAATTTGATTACTCCGCAGAGGCTCAGGGTAGTTTCTCGCACGGAAAAACCCCTCTATGGTTGAACGCCAACAAATATGGTCTGTCGTCGCTCGATGAGACCAACGGCTACATCAGAGGAACGCTGCAGAGAGACATCAGCAACGACAAGGAAAAGAAATTAGGTTACGGATTCGGCGTTGACGCCGCCGTGCCATTCAACTATACGAGCAACGTGGTCTTGCAACAGGCATACGTGGAGGGGCGATGGCTATATGGCACACTCTCCATCGGAGCGAAGGAAAGGCCGATGAACTTGAAGAACAACAACCTCAGTAGCGGTTCGCAGACATTCGGAATTAACGCTCGCCCCGTACCACAGGTAAGGCTGTCGCTTGAAGACTACTGGAAGGTGCCGCTCACAGGCGGATGGGTGCAGTTGAAAGGTCATGTGGCATACGGAATGATGACCGACGACTCATGGCAGCACAAATTCACCAATAAGCGGAACAGATATGCCGACAATGTGCTTTACCACTCAAAGGCTGGATTCATTAGAATCGGAAGCGAACCGCATAAGCACCCTTTCTCTGTGGAATTGGGGCTGGAGATGGCATCGCAGTTTGGCGGCAAATTGTATATTCCAAATGCAGATGGAACCATGACAGTGATAAACGGAAACACGAGTTTTAGAGGCTTTTGGAACGCATTCCTGCCAGGAGGTAAGGACGTTACTGACGGAGAGAACTATAAGAACGCAGAAGGCAACCAACTGGGCAGCTGGATGATGCGTCTGAACTATGAGAAAGACCAATGGAAGGCTGGATTCTACGTTGACAAATACTTTGAAGACCACTCGGTGATGTTTCAGCTTGACTACAACGGATATGGAAGTGGTGAAGAATGGATGGAGAAAAAGAAGAGTCGATATGTGCTCTACGACTTCAAGGACTGGATGATAGGTCTTGACTTCAACTTAAAAAACGGAACATGGGTGAGAAACATTGTGGTGGAATATCTCTATACCAAATACCAAAGCGGTCCGGTTTACCACGACCACACGACGACAATCCCTGACCATATAGGTGGTGCCGACAATTACTACAACCACGGCATATATCCAGGATGGCAACACTGGGGACAGGTGATGGGAAACCCTCTCTATCGCTCGCCTATCTACAACCAGAACGGTAGCATTTATGTGCAGAACAACCGTTTTGTGGCTTTCCATTTTGGAATTGACGGTTGCCCCACCGACAACACACGCTACCGCGTGCTTGCCTCTTTTCAGGATGGATTGGGAACCTATAGCAGCCCTTACACCGACTTGCGCCACAACGTCAGTTTCCTCGTAGAGGGTGAATACAAATTCACCAAGGCCTTGCTTCGCAACTGGAGCGTGAAAGGCGGTTTCGCCATGGATTTCGGAGGAATATTGGGCAACAATTATGGCTTCCAACTGACCATTGCTAAAAGGGGTAGCTTCGGCCTGTAGGCACTGAGGCAAATCCTCACTGATAATTTACAAGGAGAACAAAAAACAACGAAAAAAGAAAAGAAATGAGAAAGACAATATGCGGCTTACTCGTTGCCGCCACAACGATACTCGCCACTCTGACGACATTCACATCATGCGACCTTGAGACATCATCAGCTGCCGGTGATTTCAACGGCCTATGGCATCTGATACGTATAGACACGCTTGCCACTGGCGGAGTGCTCGACCTGAAGAATGAAAAGAGATTCTGGGCGTTCCAAAACAAACTCATGCAGGGTGATGACAAAAGCGGGAACCACGATATAATTCTGATGCGCTTCAACCAAACAAAAACGATGCTGACGCTCCACACGCCATACCTTTACGACCGCAAAAATGGCGATTTCCCTCTCTCCGAATCTACTCTGCTGAAACCATACGGCATAAACAATATAGAGGAGGTATTCCAGGTGATAAAATTGAGGGGAAATAATATGGTATTGCAGTCGGAAACGCTGAAACTGACATTCAAGGGTTTCTAAAGAAGTCAACGGGGCAACAGGTCAACGAGATTTTGAATTTTCGAGATTTCGAATCTAACCTCTAACGTCTAATTTCTACCTTCTCTCTTGGGGTGCTGTAAAAATTGGGGGTGGGTGCTTGCAATTTTTCTGAATATGGTGTAAATTTGCATAAAGCCCAATTTACATCAAATTTTAAATTCAGTATTAATGGCAAAATCTAACGGAGCAGGACTCAAAACCGAAATAAAGCAAAAGCAAGTGGCTATCCCCATCACGAATGTGATTTTGGCTCCCTACTTGGAGAAATCGAGCAGGGAGGTGGAGGAAGATGTGCTGAATGAACTGAAAGAAAACCCTCTGCTGGAGAAGAAAAGCGACGAGGCGGAGCCTGTGGTGGCTGTGCACAAGCCTGAAACGGAATACGACAATCCTGACCCCGACAGTGCCCCCTACGATAAGCCCTTGCCGGGCGAACGCCTGTATCACGCCAGCAACCGCAGCGTGAACGATGAGTATTTTGCCCCTATCGCCATTGCCGAGGAATCGCTTGAAGAGCACTTGATGACGCAGGTGAACGAGTTGAACCTCTCGGACGATGATAAAGTGATAGCTGAATACATTGTGGGCAATCTTGACTCCAACGGCTGGCTGGCTCGCTCCACAAGCGGTATTGCCGACGACATCACTTTCGGCACCGATGTGGAAGTGGAGCGTGAAGATGTGGAGAGGGTGCTGAAACTGGTGCAACGCCTCGACCCTCCAGGCATTGGTGCGCGCACGCTGCGTGAGTGCCTTTTGATTCAGGTGCGCCAGAAGCCAAAAACTCCAGAATCGGTAAAACTTGAAACGCTCATCGACAATTACCTTGAGGAATTGGGATTGAGCCACTACGATAAGGTGTGCAGCCGCATGGGCATCACCCAAGAGGAATTGAAGCACCTGATGGCTGCGCTGCGCAAACTCCACCCCAAGCCGGGCAATGGCTTCTCGTCGGGGTTGAGCGATGTGCGCCGCAATCAGATTATCCCCGAATTTGAGGTGGAAGTGGATGAGGGCAAAATCATGGTGACGATGCCCAACCGCATTCCCGAACTGGAGATTGCTTCCGACCTGTCGGACGACATCGACAAGTTTGCCGCCAAAGACGAGAGCGTGAAGAATTTCTATACCAGTGCCAATCGCTTTATCACTATTTTGAAGCGTAGACAGGAGAAATTGATGGCGGTGATGAAATCTATCATCAAGCACCAGATGGCATTTTTCTCGACGGGCGACGATAATCGCATCGTGCCGATGAAATACAAGGACATTGAGAAAGACACCGGACTCGACCAGTCCGTCATTTCGCGCATTTGCGGCGGCGACAAGGGCAAGTATGCGATGACACCGTGGGGCACGTTTAAGTTGAAGGACTTCTTCAGTGGCGCACTTCCATCGGGCGACGGCGGCGAAAACTCCGTAGCCACAAAGGCGGTGAAGAATGCCCTGAAGGAAATCATCGACAGCGAGAATAAAAAGCGTCCGTTGGGCGACGGTGCCATCGAAAAACTGCTGAAGGCGAAAGGCTACGCTGTGGCACGCCGCACCGTGGCAAAATACCGTGTGCAGATGGGCATACCCGACTCGCGCCACCGCAAGGAACTGTGATAACTACCATTCTCTAACAATATACTTTTTCCCAGACAATGAAAGCGAATGATGTGAAATACGGACGAATACTGGTGGGGCTTGCTCGCTTCGCCTCGGCAATGCTCAGTCCGCTTCTGATGCCCACCTATGGTGTGCTGATAGCACTGTGGTGCTCCTATCTGAGTGCCTACGATGTGGGGTTGCGTGTGACTATCCTGCTGGTGGTGCTGGGCATCACTTGCGTGTTGCCGATGTTTTTTATCGCCACTTTGCATCACTTTAAGTTTATCGTCGATAAAAAACTCATCGAACGCAAGGAACGCCTGTGGCCGTTCGTCTTCGCGCTTGTGTGCTACATTGCTGCGGCGTATTACCTCTACAGCCGTGTGCACGCCCCGATGTGGATGGTGATGTTTTGCGCTGGCGGCGCACTCACGGTGCTGGTGTCGGCGGTGGTGAATATGTGGTGGAAAATCAGCGCGCACATGGCTGGCATGGCTGGCATTGTGGCGCTCATCTACAATATGCATGTGCAAATCACCGAGGCGTTTAACCTGCTGTGGGTGATGATTGTGGTGGTGTCGCTGTGCGGCATTTTGGGTTCGGCTCGCATCATTCTCGCACGCCACACCCTTGGGCAAGTGATAGCGGGAGCCATCAACGGCTTCCTGTGCGTGACCTTGCTCATGCAACTTTTTGGATAATTCAACTCAAACATACTATAAATGAAAGCATTAGTAAGCATTATCATGGGCAGCACAAGCGATATGCCTGTGATGGAAAAAGCCTGCAAGTGGCTTAACGATATGGAAATCCCATTTGAAGTGAACGCTCTTTCTGCGCACCGCACCCCCGACGCTGTGGAAAAGTTCGCCCGCGAGGCAAAGGACCGTGGCATCAAGGTGATTATAGCAGGTGCTGGCATGGCGGCTGCATTGCCTGGCGTGATTGCGGCAAGCACCACTTTGCCAGTGATTGGCGTGCCCATCAAGGGTATGCTCGACGGCCTTGACGCTATGTTGAGCATCATTCAAATGCCTCCTGGCATTCCTGTTGCCACTGTGGGTGTGAACGGCGCCATGAACGCCGCTATCCTCGCAGCCGAAATGATGGCACTCGGCGACGAGAAGATTGCCGAAAAGGTGGCTGCCTACAAGGCCACTCTTGGTGCCAAGATTGAAAAGGCTAATAAGGATTTGGCTGAAGTGAAATATGATTTTAAGGTAAACTAAATGAACGATATATTCAATTACCATCGTCGTGCCACCGTAGATGTGAATGTGGGTGGTGTGATGCTGGGCGGCAAGCATTCGGTGAAGGTGCAGTCGATGACCAACACCAACACCGACGACATTGAGGCGAGTGTGGCTCAGTGCCGTCGCATTGCCGACTGTGGGGGCGACATCGTGCGCCTCACTGCCCAGGGTGTGAAAGAGGCGGAGAACATAGGCAGAATCCGCTCCGCATTGCGTGAGCAGGGCTGTAATGTGCCTCTTGTGGCAGACATTCATTTCAATCCCAAGGCTGCGTTTGCCGCTGCGGCGGTGACCGATAAGGTGCGCATCAATCCGGGCAACTTCGTTGACCCTGCGCGCACGTTCAAGAGCCTCTCCTACACCGACGAGGAATATGCGGCCGAGTTGAAGCGCATTCACGATGCGCTGGTGCCATTCATCGACATTTGCCGTGAGCACCACACCGCAGTGCGTCTGGGTGTGAACCATGGTAGCCTGAGCGACCGCATCATGAGCCGCTATGGCAACACCGCCGCCGGTATGGTGGAGAGCGTGATGGAATTTTTGCGTGTGTTTGTGGAGCAGAAGTTCTATGATGTGGTGATTTCAATGAAGGCTTCAAATGTGGTGGTGATGGTGGAGGCTGTGCGCCGTGTGGTGGCGGCCATGGATGCCGAAGATATGCACTTTCCGCTGCATTTGGGCGTTACCGAGGCTGGTTTTGGCGAAGACGGTCGCATCAAGAGCGCTGTGGGCATTGGCTGCCTGATGTCGGAAGGCTTGGGCGACACCATTCGTGTATCGCTTAGCGAAGACCCTGAAGTGGAGGTGCCTGTGGCTCAAAAGCTGGTGCAATACATCACCAGCCGTTCCGGCCATGCCCCCATCGAGGCTGTGCCTTACGAGGGCTACGATGCGCTGTTGCCTGTGCGCCGCAAGTCGCTCACCGTGCTTGATAAGATTGGTGGCAAGAAGGTGCCTGTATTGGTGGCATCTTGCAGCCCCGACGATATACAGGGCAAACTGAAGCCTGACTACTATTTTGCCGACGGCGCCATCACCGACGGCACGCACACTTATCCGCTCGTTGCTCTCGCCGATTTCACTCCCGATGCCACCGCCGCTGCGCAATGGGTGGAGGTGAAGGCCGATGCACCGAAAGAGCAGTTGCTGGCGTTGAAAGGACTGGCTAACGTGGTGGTAGTGGTCACTGTTGCCAATCAGAATGTGACTGGCAGTCTGCAAGCGTTGCTCCACACCATGGTGAACATGGGCGTGGATTGCCCAGTGGTGGTGCGTGTGAACTATCCTGACACCGACACCGAATGGCTGCAAGTGAAGGCTGGCGCCGACTTGGGCACAATCCTGCTCAACGGATTTGCCGATGGCGTATGGCTCGAAGCCCCCAACTATGAAAGTCAGCAGAAAGTGGTGGAATATGCATTTGCCATACTGCAAGCCGCGCGTTTGCGTATGTCGAAAACCGAGTTCATCTCTTGCCCAAGTTGCGGTCGCACCATGTTCGACTTGCAGACCACCGTACAGCAGGTGAAGGCAGCCACAAGCCACCTCACACACCTGAAAATTGGTGTGATGGGCTGCGTGGTGAACGGACCGGGTGAAATGGCAGATGCCGATTACGGCTATGTGGGTGCAGCGCGCCACAGCATCAGCCTCTACAAAGGCAAAGAGTGCATCGAGCGCAACGTGCCCGAAACCGAGGCGATTCCTCACCTCGTCGCCCTCATTAAAGCCAACGGCGACTGGGTCGACCCCTAATCCCCACCCATAGCCACAAGATAAAACACCCTGATTAATAGTGGAAAAGAAACCTATTAATTGGGGAAAGGAACACCGATTTAACCCTATTAAAATCCATTATCACCAGTTTTTAAACTTAGGTGTAAATAGGATTGAATGGATTAAATTGGTGTTTTCGTTTCTTGTTATCGGAGCACTCAGAGTACTCAGAGTACTCGGAGTACTCGGAACTATCGGAACTATCGTCTTAACTTCTTTAACTTCTTAACTCCTTAACTTCTAAAATCTAACTTCTAATTTCTTCCATCTTATTTGTTGTTTTGGTGAAAATGAGTAACTTTGCTTAAAATAATTGACTATGAGCGAGAATCTTCAGTACTGGATCAATCAGAATGGCACCCAAAGCGGACCACACACCATCGAACAACTGGAATCTATGGCGCTTGACAAGGCGCACACCTACGTTTGGCACAAAGGTATGGACGGATGGAAGCGAATCGACAAAATCCCCGAATTGGCACATCTGACCGCTGCGCCAGAGCCTGCCGCGCCACAAGAAAGCGCAGTAGAGCCGATTGAAACCGATGCCATTGCTGAAGAGCCGCACAAAGCCCCTGCCGAGGAAGAGGCATCTGCTCCTGTTCCACCCGAATATGTGGAACCAGAGGTGCAAGTGCCGCCATTTGTGCCACAAATGCCCCCTCAAATGCAGCAAATGCAAGCCCCTGCGCCCGAATGTCCGCCCACCAACCTCGTGGCAGCCATCGTGTGCGCCGTGTTGTGCTGCACGCCATTGGCAGTGGTGGCGATAGTGCTGGCAGTAATGACCAAAAACAAATATAGTGCTGGCGAGTACGCAAAAGCCCAAAAATACAGCGAATGGGGAGCGTGGCTCTGCATACTGTCGGTGGTGCTCTCCATTCTGTTTATGCCATTCTCCATGCTTATGCTGTAGGCCATGCGAATGCCCATCAACAAGAAAATCACATTTATTGTCATCGCAGTGGCACTGGCGATACTGGCTGTCGTGTATTTCGTGTTCGACCCCACCACCACACGCCTCTTTCCCAAGTGCGCATTCTATGCCCTCACAGGTTTTAAATGCCCCGGCTGTGGCTCGCAACGCGCCATTCACGCCCTGCTCCACGCCGACGTGTTGGCAGCCATTCGCTACAACGCCCTGCTCGTGTTCAGTCTTCCGTTCATCGCCCTGCTCCTGACCAACCGCTATTGGCGCGGCCACTTCCCACGCTTCTACTCGCGCCTCAACTCCACCATCGTCACCGTCATCGCCGCCATCATCGTCATCCTCTGGTGGATTCTCCGCAACCTCTAACAGCCTCTCCCAGAGTCCACTCTATCCCACAGATTCCCCCTTTCCTGCCTAAAAAATCCCACAGAAATTGTATGCCACAAACCTCACACAGATTCAACAAGATTCAACAAAAATCTCATCCACATAGAAAATATGTGCTGATTTGTGGCAGATATAATCTTGAAAGTGTTACACTACTGTTAATTAGCAGAATATCAAGTTGCTTTAATGAGTTATAATTGTGGCGATATACAGAAACAAAAGTTTTGGTTAAGAAAGATTTCTCTAACATGGAGTCGTTTGAAGGGAAGTGTCTGAAAATCACTTATTAATATTGTGGTTTCTCGTTTTTTATTATTACCTTTGCCTTGTGAAATTTATTTTTTGTTGTGGTATAAAAATAGGAAGAACTAATACTTTATAAATAGCGTTAATTAAGAATGAAGAAATTAAAAAGATACATTGGGAACCTATGTGGGTTTTTCATGCGAGATGTGAAATATTCACTATTTAGTTGCATTTGTGCTTTTGCGCTTCTGTTTGCTAATTATTTTCTGAACAATCAGCCATTGTTTCTTTCGAATAACCTAGATATTCTTTTCTTTGAACAGAAAATCTCAGAGTGGTTTGCTAATGATTCGATTTCATATGATAGTGTTGCCTTAATTAATGTGCACAACGATAAAGTGGAAATACAAGTAACTGATAGCGAAGCTCTTGCTCGTCCGAAAATTCAAATAACCGATAGAGAAAAATTATATCGATTTCTGTCAATAGTCCAGCAATGTAAACCAAAATACATTATTTGTGATATGTTATTTGAGAAAGGAGAGAGTACTATTTATGATTCTCTGTTATTTCAAAAAATAAAAGAAATGGATAATATTGTTGTTGCTCGAATTCCAGGAAAAGAACTTGCTGACAGTTCTTTGGAGGGAAAGTCTGCCTATGCTTATTATCTTTCTACAATCACAGCAACTAATTTTGTGGACTATGTATATTTAGAGGATTCTATCCCATTTATTCCTACATATGTGTATAATCACGTTCATCCCAATAATAAAATCAAAAAAATAGGTCCATTTTATTTTCAGGGGAGTTCTCTTTGTCAAAATTCGGTGTTTATAAATTTTAGTACAGAACCATTGTCCTATATAAAAAAGAAAAGTGAGCGGGAACTTGAAGACAACAAAGGAGGTGGATATAAATATGAATTTCAGATATTTGATATGGGAATCGACTTTATGGATGCCCCGGAAGATGTGTTTTCTGACGAATTTCGTAGAGAACTTATTGCCAGTAAAGTTGATGGTAAATATGTTTTCATTGGGGATTTTAAAGAAGACTTACATGATACTTATGCAGGTATGAAACGAGGTGTAGAAATATTATATGGAGCAATTGACGCATTGGACACAGGTAAGCATAGGGTTTCTTGGGTTAATGTGATTTTTATGTTCATTGCTTATTCTTTGATTATACTGTTAATTCTTAAAAAGGTAGCTTCTCCATTCTTTTTCTTAAATGAAAAATGGCGAAATGGAGTTCGAGGATTTATTATTGATTTTATTGGTTTTTCCGCAATTCTGTTTTTGTTGGAAATGTTAGAATATGTGATTTTTAAAGAGGCGTATGGTCTAGTAATCCCTTCATTGTTTTTTGCTTTATTGGGGAAAGTTGTTAAATTCATGAAATAAGTTGTCAGTATGAACAAGTTGAGAATAGCTATAATTATGTTTATGTCACTATGTTTAACTATAAATGCAGGAAAACCTGTTAAAAGTAAGGTGAATACAAGTCTGCGAACAAAAAAATGGGGAAGGAGAACAAATCATTTGGAGACAAAGGTGATGAACTTGTAATCCTATTTGTTTATCCAAAAACAATTCGTATAAATGATAAAGAACTTAAGCAGTATGATACTTTTTACTCGAATGACATAATACATTGGAGTAAAGACAAAAAACAGGCATTTAAAGTGGTCAATAGGCGCACAAAACAAATACATAGATTTTGTGCAGAAAAGTACAACTTTAGTGATGCGTCGTATGTGAAGCTGAATGGCACTTACACTAAGGGTGGAACACTTATAGAGGAAGAGATAAAGAATATACAGTATCTTATAGATGATACATTACAAATTTTCTCAGATAAGACAGTAAGTCCTGTTGCGTTTTATAAAGCGTATTTTATTGATAAATTCGGAGAGGTGAGGCAAGCACGAATTCCGTATAATGATCAAAGTAAAGAGTTGGTGATTACAAAAGAATGGCTTGAGCAAAATGATTTTCCTCTGCATAAAGAGCAGATAGATATGGATTTATTTTATTTCTTTGAAAAAGGACGCAAAGGCATTGGCACCTTGTTCATAACAATCATTCCAAACTTGTAATTGAAAATATGAAAAAGGGGATAATTATTAGTTTTGTGATGTTATTTGTGATTGTCACAAATTGTTTTGCTCAAAAAAGAGTTGCATTAATTGTGGGCAATAGTTCTTATGAGACTACCAAATCATCCTTAGCCACTCCCGAAAATGACGCAAGAGCGATGTGGTATAAATTAGATAGTTTAGGTTACAAATGTATGCCTATTGTTTTGGATGGAGATTTAAATGTGTTGAGAAGTTCTCTTAAAACATTTTGCGACTCTGCTTCAGGGGCAGATGTTGCATTGTTTTACTACTCAGGTCATGCAGCTTGTGTTGATAAGGTTAACTATCTATTACCCAGTAATGTTGTTTGGGATCCGGATTATTATGCGAATGATTGGTTAGCCATGAGTTCTGTGTATAAATCATTGAGCAAGACTGGTGTAAAAATGAAGGTTGTAATTCTTGACGCGTGCCGAAATAATCCTTTAGGAGATCTTGGAATTGGGCTCAATTCCCAATTAAAGGGGGCTCGTTCTGTGGATATCAATAATGGTTTGAATCAAAATGCTGCACCAGAGGGTTTCTTTACAATCTATGCTTCTCAGGAAGGTAAACCAGCTTTAGCAAACTCGTGTAACAGTAAATTCAGTCCATTTACTCAGGCTTTATTGGAAAATATTGATAAAGATTTGGAGCTAACTGAGTTGTTGCCATTAATAAGAAAAAGGGTTGATGAGTTGACTTCTGGTCAGCAACATCCTACATATGACCCTACAAAAAACTATAATGGGAAATTTTATTTTAATCCGAAAATAATATGTAGTAATTTAATTGATAAAACAACTTCTGTAGATTTTATTTCAAAGCAGATTAATGATACAACTTTTGAGGTTAAATATTCGAATGGCGACATTTATGTTGGTGGATGGAAAAATAATAAGAAGAATGGTTATGGTGTTGTGACATCTAAAGAGCAAAGAAGCGAGTCTTTTTTTGTTGATGATTTAGAGAATGGTTATGCGAAAGTGCATTACTATGCTGATTCTTGTCGTTATGAGGGCGAGTGTAAAGGAGGGTATCATGATGGAAAAGGAAAACTTATTTTTAAAAATGGAGAATATTACGATGGTTACTGGAAAAAAGGAAAAAAGCATGGAAAGGGGAAGCTCTATACTCGGATATTTGAATATGAGGGAGAGTTTTGTGAAGATGTGATGGAGGGATATGGTAAAGTCATTAATTATGATGTTCACTGTGTGTATGAGGGCTATTTTAAACGAGGAAAATTTGAAGGTCATGGAAAGTTGACACTTTCTGATAGTACAGTCTATGAAGGTGAATGGGAAAAAGGCGATATGGTAGGCGTTGGTACATATTTTGCTGCAGATGGGAACAAATATAAAGGAACGCTTGAGGGTTTAAATTGGACAGGGGAAACATATTTGAAAAATGGGATGGGAACTTATCAAGGTTATTTGGTTAATGGTCTTTTTGATGGATACGGAATCTTAACAACTATTGATGGGAGTGTTTATAAAGGAAATTTTAAAGAAGGGAAATATCATGGTGTGGGAATATGGGAAACATATGATGGTCTAATAACAGAAGGAGACTTTGTTAAAGGAGAACCATGTGGAATGGTCTCTATACAATGGCCAAATGGTAATATGTATAGAGGTGAATATCGTTTTTGGAAATGTAATGGCAAAGGTGTGATGAATTATGCTGATGGTTCAGTGTATGATGGAGGTTGGAAAGATGATCATTATGATGGATTTGGAACATTTTCAGATAAAAATGGGACATTTGTTGAAGGCACTTTTGAAAATGGAAATCTTAAATGTGGAAAAGGTATTTGGATTTATGGCAAGGGGGTGAAGTTTGAGGGAGATTTTAAAAACAATGTGTTAAATGGTTTTGGGTCAGCTTCATTTTCAGATGGAAGTGTGTGCTCGGGAGAGTTTAAAGATGGAATATTAATTAATGGCAAGCAAAAGGTATGCTATAGTGATGACTATTCATTTGAGTATGATATAGTAAATGGTAAAAAAAATGGTAAAGGTAGAATTAAATGTCTTGCTTTTTTGTATGAGGGAGATTTTTCCGATGGTGTAGCTAACGGTGTGGGGGTACAGATTAATCATATAGATGGAACTAAATATGAAGGAGAATTCAAAAATGGAAAGCGTCATGGAAAAGGAAGATGCGTTTATCCTAATGGGGATATTTGGGTTGGACAATACGAAAAAGATACAATCAATGGACGGGTCACCATTTATTGCGCTAATGGAGATGTTGTCACTACCAATGCGACACGTGGATTGACATTAGAGCTGGCGACATGCAAGCATCCAGATGGCAAAGAAGAAGAAGGAAAAGTCGTTGTTGGTGTGTTCGTTCCAAATTTAAAGTAGATATGGCGTTTTGAAATGTTCTAAGAATAAAGCATTACGTTATAATCTGCCTTGCCTTTATTGGTAAATGTTGGTGGGGTAGGGGTGCAATCGTTTGCATTGATTTTTTTGGGGGTAGGGGGAGGGAGTGTTGGAGGCGGTGGGGATTTGTTTGTATATTTGTGGTCAGTAAATTAGCTTCTAAAACTACATAAACGCATGAAGATTACTCAATGTGTGGTAGCCTCGGAAAGAGGCGAAATAGCCATCTATACACTTACCAACGTTGCTGGGGCTTCGGTGAAACTATCGGCTCTCGGCGCTGGCATTCTCTCTGTCGTGGTGCCTGACCGCGAGGGGAATATGGCTGATGTGGCTCTGGGTTATGCCGATGCCGCGCAATATATCAGCGACGGCCCTTGCATGGGCAAAATCCCCGGTCGCTACGCCAACCGCATTGCTGGCGGTAAGTTCACTCTCGATGGCGTGGAATATCAACTTGAAATCAACAATGGTCCTAACGCGCTGCACGGCGGTAGCGAGGGCTTCTACAATAAGATTTGGGACAGTGAGGCTACGGCGCAAGGCGTGGTGTTTACGCTGGTGAGCCCCGACGGCGACGCTGGTTATCCCGGCACGCTTACGGTGAAGGCTGAATACACTTGGAGCGACGATTGCGAGCTTCGCCTGTGCATCAGTGCCACCACCGACCGCAAGACCGTAATCAACCTCACCAATCACATTTATTTCAACCTCCGAGGCGAGGCGTCGGGCTCGGTGCTCGGTGAGCAACTGCAACTCAACTGCTCGAAATATCTGGTGACCGACGAAAACCTTACGCCCACTGGCGAAATGGCTCCTGTGGCTGGCACACCGATGGACTTCACCAAGGCGAAAACCTTGGGCGAGGATATTCGCAAGCCGTTTGCCGCGCTGGCTTTCGGCAAGGGTTACGACAACTGCTATGTGATTGACGGCTACAAAAAGGGCGAGATGGCGCTTGCCGCCGTGCTGACCGACGAGGTGAGCGGCCGCACGCTTGAAGTGCTCACCACACAGCCAGCGGTGCAAATCTACACCGGCAACTGGCTGAATGACTGCCCAGCCACCAAGAGCGGCAACCGCACCTACCTCGACTACGACGGTGTGGCTATCGAGTGCCAGGGTATGCCCGACGCGCCCAACCACGCCAATTTCCCCAGCCAAGTGCTCGACAAGGGTGAGCAGTATGTCCAAAGCATTGTGTTCAGATTCTCAACTAAGTAACTTCAAAACCATAAAGATATATGCTTAAAACAAAACCTGATTTGAGTTTTGCGAAACTGTTTAACATCAGTTTCGGATTTTTCGGGGTGCAGATTGCGTATGCACTTCAGAGTGCCAACATCAGCCGCATCTTCGCCACCCTCGGAGCCGACCCTCACGATTTGAGTTTCTTCTGGATTCTTCCACCACTCATGGGTATGCTCGTTCAGCCTCTCGTGGGCTATTTCAGTGATAAGACATGGAGCCGCTTCGGCCGCCGCATTCCTTACCTGTTTGTGGGAGCGTTTGTGGCAGTGCTCGTGATGTGTTTGCTCCCCAACGCCGGCTCGTTTGGCTTGGCAGTGAGCGGAGCGATGGTGTTTGGCTTGATAGCCCTCATGTTCCTCGACACCAGCATCAACATGGCGATGCAGCCCTTCAAGATGATGGTGGGCGACCTCGTGAACGAAAAGCAGAAAACCAAGGCGTATAGCATTCAGTCGTTTTTGTGCAACGCTGGCTCTATTGTGGGCTATGTGTTCCCGCTGCTGTTCACCGCCATCGGCATTTCAAATATTGCTCCAAAGGGCCAAGTGCCACCATCGGTGATTTGGTCGTTCTATATTGGTGCCGCAATCCTCATTCTCTGTGTGGTTTACACCATGATGAATGTGCGTGAAATGCCACCTGAAGAATTTGCGCAGTATCAGATTAAGGACGAGGAAGCCGCCGATGGCAAGGCTTCGAAGAAAGAGCCAGAAGGCGCATGGAAGGTGTTCTTCCAAGTGGGTGTGGTACAATTCTTCTGCTGGGCAGCGTTCCTCTATATGTGGACCTACACCAACGGCTCCATCGCCGAAACCGTATGGCACACCAGCAATACGGCAAGCCCTGCCTATCAGGCAGCCGGCAACTGGGTGGGCGTGATTTTCGCCGTTCAGGCAGTGGGCAGCGTGATTTGGGCAGTGGTGCTTCCTATGTTCAAGAGCCCAAAACTGGCTTACGCGATCAGTTTGGTGATTGGTGCTGTGGGCTTCGCCCTTGTGCCATACTGCACCAACCAGTATATGCTGTTTGTGCCTTACTTCCTGATTGGTTGCGCATGGGCTGCGATGCTCGCCATGCCGTTCACCTTCGTGACCAACGCATTTGAGGGCAGTTCACGCATGGGCACCGTGCTTGGTTTGTTTAACTGCACCATCTGTTTGCCACAGATTGCGGCAGCCGCCACCGGTGGCTTCGTGATGCACCTCGTGGGCAGTTCACAGCCTAATATGCTCACTTTGGCAGGTGTTTACCTTGTGATAGCCGCAGCCTTTGTGTTCATCATCAAAACAAAGAAATCATAAGAAATAGCAATAGTTTTTTTCAAGGAAAGGCTCCGAAGGAAGTGGTACCCACCCATCCTCGGAGCCTTTTTCTTCACACGAATCCCGCTTTGTGGTGGTTTTTGGGCTCACACGGATCCCACAGATCTCACAGGTTTTGCTTTTGAGGGTGGGAAATCTCACGGAGGTTGGTGGGCATTTTAAGGCTCACACGGATTCCACTTTTTGGGTGGGGCTTGGCTCACACGGATTCAACGGATTCAACAAAGATTTTTCTTGAGGAGAGGCGATAGTTGCGCCCTTTCTATGGATTTTTGGGTAGAAAGGGCGTGGGTATAGGCGATTATTTTAGCCAGATGCCGAAGAAGCGGTCGTAAACTTCGTAGTGGTTGTTTTGGTCCAGTAGGAGTTCTTTCTCTACGAGGGTTTTTGTGCTGAGGCGTATGGTGCTGATGGCCCCAAGTTGATATTTCGCCACAAAGTTTTTCCCAGTGATTTCTCTGGCCGTGCCTTCGCTTGCCACTGCACGGAGCAGTTTGCGTTGGGCTGGCGTGATGAGGCGGACGAATGTTTGATATGTAGCCTCGTTTTCGGCAATCACGTTTGCGATAGTGGCATCGATAAATTCTTCGGTGATATTCTTTTGTGCGGTTTCGAATAAGCGGTTGAGAATCATCTGCACATACCAGGTGTGGCCAAACAAAGAACTGTAAAGATGATTGAAGGCGGTGCTGTTTAGGATTTGACCATTCTGCTCCAGTTTTTTGTGGGCAAATTCGTAGTATGCCGCTTCGTTGATGCATCCAAGATTCATGATTTGCGTGCTTTGGAAAAATGGGCGGTTGGCAGAGACAAACATATTTTCAAGCACATGGCGTTGGCTTCCAGAGAACACGAACCGCACATTGTTCAGGTGCTGAATGTGGGCGCGAAGCAGTGCCTCCACTTGCTTATCGGCATAGCCGTCCACCACCTGAAACTCATCGAACGCCACATAGCACTGCTTCCCCGAATCTTCCATATAGGCGAAAATTTCGGAGAGCGATTTTTCGGCGTTCACTGGTTGCACATCAAGCATAATGTTGGGCTCGCCACTGATAGCGTCGAAACTGAATATGGGGCGTAGCGATGCGAAAAATTTGCTGATTTGCTTCACCACCTTTGTTTCCGAAGTGTCTAAAGTGCCGAGCACGGCCTCGCCCAACTTCTTCACCAGCGACGACAGGCTATCGGTTTGGTACAGGTCCACATAGTAGCAGTTGCCAGCCTTTGCGCTTTGGATTTCGTGGAAAGCATGGCGCAGAAGCCCCGTTTTTCCCATACGGCGAGGGCTGATAAGCGTCACATTTCGCCCATTTCTCAGGGCGGAGATGAGTTTTTGGGTTTCTTCCACACGGTCGCAGAAATATTCAGGCGACACATAGCCCGACAGCAGAAAAGGGTTATACGGATAGTTTTCGTGTTTCATAATCATACAAATTTCGTTATAGCATAAATTGTGTAGCATAATTTATGCTGCATATTTTATGCCATAGCAAAGTTACACAAATATTATCGTATTTTCAAAGGATTCGACGAAGAATTATTTGTGCTAATTTGTGATTGAAATTATTACATGGATTCAACAAAAAATCTGTGTGATTCGTGCTGTCCGTGTTCGTTGTTTTTATCCACGAATTAGTTGAATAGGTCGTCCATTGTCACCTCTGATTGTACTATGCCGCTGTGGCTGTTTTGTGCCACACCGTAAGTGGTGATGAAAGTGTGATGGAGTGCCTTTTTTGTTTTGGTGACGGTGCGGAAAAGCGAGGCTCTGTCTCGTAACCTTTGCTCGTAGTCGGCATCTATCACGTATTTACTTGACACATGTTTGATTTCGCAGATGTTAATCACATCATCGGCACGGTCGATAAGCAGGTCGATTTGTCCGCCTTTCCATTGAGTGCCGTTTTTGTCGATAAATGGTTTGCAGGCCCAAGAGCAAATGTTACCGATGACCCCTCCAATGCTTAAAGCCTGTTTGATTTGGTTGATATGGTGCAAACATACTTGCTCAAAGGCATATCCGCTCCATGCGGTCATTTTTCCCTTGCCAGTTATTTTGCTCCAATATTCGCTGTCTTGCCCACTATCGTGTGCCACAAATTTAATGTGGAAGAGCGAAAACAAGTCGGTGAGCAGATATTGTGCGTCCTGTCCGGTTTTACCGATAGCGTTGTACTTTCGTATAAAGTCGCATGTGATGAGGTTTTCGAGCACTTCTGTGAGAAATCCGCCTTTTTTCAACTTCAATGCATCTGCAATTTCTTGCCGTGACATACCTTTCATTTTTGAAACTAAAGTCTCAATTACTTTCCTATAGATTTCGGCTTCATTGAAAAGAGAACGGAACAAGAAGTTAAACTCCATTCGCAGTGGTGCGCCTTGCTTAAAAAGCAGTTCGTCCACATTTTTGCTCAGAGGAATGCCTTTGATGAGCATGTCGAGGTAGTAGGGGATGCCTCCAAAAATCATATAGGCTTCAAGAATTTGGCTTCGTGTGAGTTCGATGCCTTTTATTTCCTTGATGAAAGCTTCTGTTTCGCCAAGGGTGAATGGCTTGAGCCAAATTGAGCGACAAACTCGCCCATACAGTCCACCCTTATCGCCAATGAATTTCGACAACATCCAAGTGGTGGCTGAACCACAAACTATTATTTTAACGTTGGGGCGTGTTGATGCCCACGTGTTCCAGAACTGCCCAAATGCTGCAAGGAAATTGCTTTTTGGCGTGTCCATCCATGGGAGTTCGTCAAAAAACAAAACGATTTTGTCGCTTTTTATAGTTTCGAGATAGCTTTGTAGCGCATCGAAAGCCTCAAACCAATTCTTTATTTTAGGAATGGTGCTTTCGGAATAGCGTTCAAGATGCTTTTTGAATTGACTAAGCAACACAGCTCTTGACACATCATAAATTCCAGTGAAAGAGAATGCAAAATTTTCGTCAAACATTCGTTTGATGAGAAATGTTTTACCCACTCTTCTTCTGCCATAAACGGCTATTAATTCAGCCTTTTCGCTGTTGATGTAGCTGTTGATGAGTTTTTGCTCATAGGCTCTTCCGATTAATCCGTTGCTTGTCATAATAGTTATGGTTAATTTGTTTTTTGCAAAGATAGTAATATTTTTCGCCAAAACAAGCGATAGTTGCGCCCTTTCTATGGATTTTTGTGTAGAAAGGGCGTGGGTATAGGCGATAGTTGCGCCCTTTCTATGGATTTTTTGGTAGAAAGGGCGTGGGTATAGGCGATAGTTGCGCCCTTTCTGTGGTTTTTTTGGTGGAAAGGGCGTGGGTATAAGCGATAGTTGCGCCCTTTTTGTGTGGGTGGGGCATAAATTTGTGGTGTTTGATTTGTGGTGCGTGATTTTTGTGGGGTGGGGGGATTGGGGTGGGGAAGGAAGGGGGGATGCAAACGATTGCATAAATAAATTTGCTATATTTAATGTGGGGAGGTGGTGATAAAAGTTTGATTTAGTAATTTTACGCAGAGAAAAAAGCTTAAATACACAGGGCTTAACAATACTTGTAAGATACTTGAAAATCAAATAAAAAACCTCATATAAAATGAAATTGACATTCGTAATTGAATATCAAACGATTTTTGGTGAAGAAATCGTGCTCAATGTGCTCTCCGACGGCACTGCGAAGCGATATTCCATGGGCACCGTAGATGGTCGTAACTGGAGTTGCGAAATCACTACCGCCACCGATTCGACTAATGCGCTCGACTACTACTACAGCGTGGAGCGTGCTGGCGATGTGGTGCGTCGTGAGTGGCTCGTACAGGCACACCGCCTCGACCTCTCTGCCACTAAGTCGGCTAAAATCACCACTTTCGACCACTGGATTGACAATCCCGAAAACAGTTATCTCTACAGTTCGGCGTTCACAGAATGTTGTGCGCACCGTGAGTTGCTTGTGGCTCCTGCCACCACCTACGGCTACACCGTGATGCTGAAGGTGCGTGCGCCCCAACTCGGCTCCAACCAAAGGCTTGCTGTGGTGGGCAATGGCGATGCGCTCGGCAACTGGGCAGTGAATAAAGCCACCGCGATGGTGGAACACGCCCACAACGAGTGGGTGGCTTCAATCGATGCCGCCATGCTCAGTTCACGCGTGCTGGAGTTTAAGTTTGTGGCAGTAGATAAGTCCGACACCACCAAAGTGGTGTGGGAAGAAGGCGACAACCGCACCGTGGTGTTGCCAGAGTTGAAGAAAGGCGACGCTGTGGTTTACGAGCTCAACGAAGCGAAATTCGACCTGCCCGACTGGCGTGTGGCTGGCACCGTGATACCTGTTTTCTCGCTCCGCAGCGAAGGCAGTTTTGGTGTGGGCGACTTCGGTGACCTCAAAGAGATGGTTGATTGGGTGGTTTCCACCGGTCAGCGTGCGCTTCAAGTGCTCCCGATCAATGACACAACCATCACCAGCACATGGTTGGACTCCTATCCCTACAAGAGCATCAGCATCTATGCGCTGCACCCAATGTTCGCCGACATTCGCCAGTTGCCACAACTTGAGGACAAAGAGCGTGCGCGCTATTACGCCGCACTCCAACACGAACTCAACGCACTTCCTCAAATCGACTACGAGCGTGTGAATGCCGCCAAGCGAGGCTATCTGCGTGAACTCTTTGAGCAAGACGGCGCAAAGATGATGCGCACCAAGGCGTTTAAGACATTCTTCGACGACAATAAAGACTGGCTCGTGCCTTATGCGGCATTCTGCCACTACCGCGACCTTTACGGCACAGCCACATTCGGCGACTGGCCCGACCACCACACCTTCGATGAAAGCGAGCGTGAGGCGATGGCAAACAGCCGCACAAGCGAATACAAGAAAGTGGCGTTCTGGTATTTCGTGCAGTTTATCCTCGACCAGCAAATGCGAGGCGCACACGAATATGCACGCAAGAAAGGCGTAATCCTCAAAGGCGATATTCCAATCGGCGTCAGCCGCGACGGTGTGGAAGCATGGGTAGAGCCACGCTATTTCAACCTCAACGGCCAGGCTGGCGCACCACCCGATGCGTTCTCCGCCAATGGTCAGAATTGGGGATTCCCCACCTACAACTGGGAAGAAATGATAGCCGACGGCTGTTTGTGGTGGGAAAAGCGCTTCAGCAAGATGGCGCAGTATTTCGACGCCTACCGCATCGACCACGTGTTGGGCTTCTTCCGCATTTGGGAAATTCCGATTGATGCCGTGTATGGCATACTCGGCCAGTTCTCGCCAGCCCTTGGTATGACACGCGAGGAAATTGCAGGCTACGGCTTCAACTTCCAAGACTACATGCTCGAACCTTTCATCACCGACTGGGTGCTCGAACGCACATTCGGTGAGCGCGCATCGGAAATCCGCGAGAAATACCTGCTCCCCACCCACGACGACATGTATCGCCTCAAACCTGAATACGACACCCAACGCAAGATTGAGGCGGCATTTAAAGATGCCGACCAAGACGGCAAGAACGTGACAGAGGCGCTGATGTCGCTGGTGAGCAATGTGCTCTTCCTGCGCGACCGCAAAGACGCCAACAAGTTCCACCCACGCATCTCCGTGCAGCACGACTTCATTTACGAAGCCCTCTGGCAATCAGATAAGGAAGCCTTCAACCGCCTCTACAACGACTACTTCTATCGTCGCAACAACGACTTCTGGTATGGTGAGGCAATGAAGAAACTTCCACGCCTTGTGGAAGCCACTCGTATGCTCGTGTGTGCCGAAGACCTCGGCATGGTGCCCGATTGTGTGCCATGGGTTATCAACCAACTCCGCATTCTCAGCCTCGAAATCCAGACGATGCCTAAAGATGTGAACGTGAAGTTTGGCGTTCTTGCCAAGAACCCATATCGCTCCGTAAGCACCATATTCACCCACGATATGCCCACCCTTCGCCAATGGTGGGACGAAGACCGCGACCTCACGCAGGAATACTACAACGCCGTGCTCTGGAAGCAAGGGCCCGCTCCACACCCACTGCCCGGCGACGTGGCAGAGCAAGTGGTGGTGAACCACCTCAACTGCCCATCTATGCTGTGCCTGCTCTCGCTCCAAGACTGGCTCTCCATTGACGAGACCATACGCTTGGCTGACCCTGATGCCGAACGCATCAACATTCCTGCCAATCCACGCCACTACTGGCGCTACCGTATGCACATGACCATTAGCCAACTCATGGCATGCAAGGAATTCAACGAGAAAATGACCAAATTAATTACTAATAGCGGACGAAAATGAAAAAAATTGCATCATTAATGCTTCTGCTGGCTGTGGCACTGGCACCATTCGGCGCTGTGGCTCAGGAAGTGAAATCGCCTGACGGCAATGTGGTGGTGAAGTTTTACCTCGACAACAGCAAACCTACCTACACCCTCACCTACAAGGGCAAGACAGTGTGTAAACCCAGCCACTTGGGCCTTACATTGGCAAAAGACAAGCATGCGAGCAATGGCAAGAAAGAGCAAGACCTGCTCGACGGCTTCACTATTGCCGACACCCAAACCTCCACTTTCGACGAAACGTGGACACCAGTTTGGGGACAATACAAGACCGTGCGTAATCACTACAACGAAATGGCGGTTACACTCGACCAGGCCAAGATGAATCGCAAAATGGTGATTCGATTCCGTGTGTATGACGAAGGTATGGGTTTCCGCTACGAATTTCCACAGCAAGAAAAACTCAACTACTTCATCATCAAGCAGGAAAACAGCCAGTTTGCCATGACGGGCGACCACATGGCATGGTGGATTGCGGGCGACTACGACACACAGGAGAATCCTGGACAGACTACCCGCCTCTCTGAAATTCGCGGCACCATGAGCAAGTGCCTCAACCGCCCCAAAGGCGTGAAGAGCAATGGTATGCTCGATGCTGTGACCGGCAACTCGTCAACATCCGTATTCTCGGAAACAGGCGTTCAGACCTCGCTCCAGATGAAGACCGACGACGGACTCTACATCAATATCCACGAGGCAGCATGTATCAACTACGCTACCATGCACCTCAATCTCGACGACAAGAACATGGTGTTTGAATCATGGCTCACTCCCGACGCTGTGGGCAACATGTGCTATATGCAAACCCCATGCAACACCCCTTGGCGTACCGTGATGGTGAGTGACGACGCACGCACTATGCTCTCATCGTACCTCATCTACAACCTCAACGAGCCTTGCAAAATTGAAGACACCTCATGGATTCACCCCACCAAGTACAATGGCGTGTGGTGGGAAATGATTGTGGGCCGCAGCAGCTGGAACTACACCGACGAGCTGCCATCAGTGCGCTTGGGCGAAACCGACTTCACCAAGTGCAAACCTAATGGCCGCCACTTGGCAAACACCAAAGACGTGATGCGCTACATCGACTTTGCCGCTGCCAACAACCTCGACGAGGTGCTGGTGGAAGGATGGAATATCGGTTGGGAAGACTGGGCAAACCGTTGGAAATACGACGTGTTCGACTTCCAGACCCCTTACCCCGACTTCGACATCAAGGCACTCAACGAATACGCGCACAGCAAGGGCGTGCGTCTGATGATGCACCACGAAACCAGTTCATCGGTCACCAACTACGAGCGCTACATGGAAGACGCTTACTCATTGATGAACAAATATGGCTACGACGCAGTGAAGAGCGGCTATGTGGGCGACATCATTCCACGTGGCGAGCACCACTACGGCCAATATATGAACAACCACTACTTGCGCTGCGTGACCGAGGCTGCCAAGCACCGCATCATGGTGAATGCACACGAAGCCACACGCCCAACTGGCTTGGCTCGCACCTATCCTAACCTCGTGGGCAACGAAAGCGCACGCGGCACCGAATATGAGGCATTCAGCGGCAGCAAGCCCGACCACACCGTGGTATTGCCATTCACGCGCCTGCAAGGTGGCCCAATGGACTACACCCCTGGTGTGTTAGAGACCGACCTTAGCACATGGAGCGACAATCCTCATAAGGTTCACACCACACTCGTGGGGCAGCTCGCAGTGTATATGGTGATGTGGGGACCACTGCAAATGGCTGCCGACCTCCCAGAGAACTACGCCAAGTTCGACGACGCTATGCAATTTATCCGCGACATGGCCATCGACTGGGACGACTCTCGCTACATCGATGCAGAGCCGGGCGCATACATCACCGTGGCTCGTAAGGCAAAAGGCACCGACAACTGGTTTGTGGGTGGCAAGTGCAACGAAAACGGCCACAAGGTGACCGTGAACTTCGACTTCCTTGATAAAGGCCGTAAATATGAATGTACTATCTACGCCGATGCCAAGGACGCTCATTACGAAACCAATCCAAAGGCATACGTCATTACAAAGAAAACCGTGAAACAAGGCGACAAAATCAAGATGGTTGAGGCTCCTGGTGGCGGTTTCGTGATGTCGGTAATTGCAAAATAATCAGTTTATAATCACTCTTGGGCGAAATCGGACTATTCCGATTCGCCCTTTTTTATCTATAAGACACAAGTATGAAAAGATTCTTAATCTTGACAATAATGGCAGCGATTGCGGCACTTGGAATGAACGCAGGGCAATTTAACAATGAAGTCACCTACACCAAGCGTGGCACCACCTTTGCCCTGGTGGCGCAGAAAGCGCAGTCGGTGAACCTCAACATCTATGCGGAAGGCACTGGCGGCAAGCCAGTGAAGACCGTGGCAATGCGCAAAGGCGAGAAAGGCGTGTGGAAAGCCGAGGTGAAGGGCGATTTGAAAGGCCGCTTCTACACCTTCAATGTGAAGCAAGATGGCAAGATGCTGGGCGAGACTCCTGGACTCTTTGCCAAGGCAGTGGGTGTGAACGGCAAGCGTGGTGCCATCATCGACATGGCTGCCACCAATCCCGAAGGCTGGGAGAGTGACCGCGCTCTCGGCTATGCCCCCACCGACTTTATCGTGTATGAATCGCACAACCGCGATTTCTCGGTCAGCCGTAAGGAAGCACGCTATCCCGGCAAGTTTATGGCGCTCACCGAGCCTTGGGCTATCGAGCACCTGAAGAGTTTGGGCGTTACAGCCATTCACCTGCTCCCTTCGTTTGACTACGCATCGGTAGATGAGGAACACCTCGACCGTCCACAGTTTAACTGGGGCTACGACCCACTGAACTACAATGTGCCAGAAGGCTCTTACTCCACCAATCCATTCAAGCCAGAAGTGCGTGTGAAAGAGTTTAAGCAGATGGTGAAGGCACTGCACGATGCCGGTATCGCCGTGATTCTCGACGTGGTGTATAACCACACCATGGATATTCAGAGCAGCAATTTCCAGCGCACCAACCCCGATGTGTTCTACCGCAAAAACGACAAGGGCGAATACAGCGACGGCTCAGGTTGTGGCAACGAAACAGCCAGCGAACACCCATTGATGCGCCAATACATGATTGAGAGTTTCAAATATTGGGCAGATGAATACCACCTCGACGGTTTCCGTGTAGATTTGATGGGCGTTCATGATATTGCCACCATGAATCTCATTCGTGAGGCACTTCCCAAGAATGTGCTCATCTACGGCGAAGGCTGGAGTGCAGGCTCATGCGCTTATCCTGTGGAAAAACTGGCGATGAAAGCCAACGTCTATCAGATGCCAGGTATCGCAGCATTCAGCGACGAAATGCGCGATGCTATCCGTGGCCCGTTCAGCGACGACCACCAGAGCGCATTCCTTGCCGCCAAGCCCGGACATCAGGAAAGCATCAAGGCGGGCATTGTGGGCTGCATCGAGCACCCACAAGTTGACTACTCAAAGGTGAATTACAGCAAAAAGCCTTGGGCTATCGAACCTACACAAATGATGGCGTATGTGAGTTGTCACGACGACCTGTGCTTGGTCGACCGTCTGAAAGCCAGTATTCCAGGCATCGGCACCGATGAACTGATTCGCCTCGATTTGCTTGCGCAAACCGCTGTGTTCACCTCGCAGGGCGTGCCATTCATGCTCAGCGGCGAGGAAATGCTGCGCGACAAGAAGGGAGTGCACAACAGTTACAAATCACCCGACAGCATCAACCAACTCCCATGGGAAAACATGCAGAAATATCCACAGGTGTTTGCCTATTATCAAGGCTTGATTGCCTTGCGCAAGGCTCACCCAGCATTCCGCTTAGGCAGTGCCGAGCTTGTGCGCAAGCACCTCGAATTTTTGCCAGTGGGAGAGGGTTTGGTGGCATTCCGCCTGAAAGACAATGCCGGTGGCGACGCTTGGCGCGACATCTATGTGGTGCTCAACGCCAATAAGTATGCCTGTATGGTAGATGTGCCAGAAGATGCCTACACCTCTGTGGTGGCAGCCGGAAAGGTGAACCTCGATGGTATTCGCAGCACCACCACATCAAAACTCGAAGTGCCAGCACAATCGGCACTGATTGTTCACAACTAATCAAGGAAAAAAGCGATATGAAACTGAAAACTTTAGCATTATCACTGCTTGCGACATTCGCAGCAAATGCGGCGGTGAACATCGACCGTGTGGAACCCACCAACTGGTATGCCGGTATGAAAAATCCATCGCTCCAGTTGATGGTGTATGGCAAGGGCATTAAGCAAGCCAACGTAAGCACCGACTATGCCGGTGTGAAGGTGGATAGCGTGGTGCGCCTCGACAGCCCTGACTATCTGCTCGTGTATCTCAATCTGCAAGGTGCTCAACCAGGCACCATGAAACTCAATTTCGAGCAAGGAGGCAAGAAAAAACAGGTGAACTATGAAATCAAGCGCCGCGACATGCCCGGTGAGGCACGACAGGGATTCACCAATGCCGATGTGCTGTATATGCTTATGCCCGACCGCTTTGCCGATGGCAATGTGAAAAACAATGTGGTGAAGGGTATGCTCGACCAACTTTGCGTGCGCACGGAGCCATCGCTTCGCCACGGTGGCGACTTGGAGGGCATTCGTCAGCACCTCGACTACTTCAACGAACTGGGCGTGACCACACTATGGTTTACCCCTGTGCTTGAGAATGATATGCCAAGCGGAGGCGGCCACAGCAGTTACCACGGCTATGCCACCACCGACTATTACAAAGTGGATCCACGCTTCGGCACCAACGAAGATTACCGCCGTTTGGTTGACGAGGCACACCAGAAGGGCTTGAAAGTGGTGATGGATATGATTTTCAACCACTGCGGTTCGAGCCACCCATGGCAAATCAATCCACCGGCAGCCGACTGGTTTAACCAACCCAACTACGGTTTGCAGACCAGTTTCAAGCTCACCCCATGCGTTGACCCCTACGCCAGCGAAATCGATAAGCGCGAAACGGAGGAAGGGTGGTTTGCGTCGTCAATGCCCGACCTTAACCAAAACAATCCGCACGTTGCCACTTATCTGATTCAAAATAGCATCTGGTGGGTGGAAACCGTGGGCATCAACGGCATTCGTATGGACACTTATCCCTACGCCTACGCAGTCCCTATGGCGCGCTGGATGAAGCAACTGAACGAGGAATATCCCAATTTCAACACCGTGGGCGAAACTTGGGTTACTCAGCCTGCCTACACCGCCGCTTGGCAAAAGGATTCGCGCTTGGCGAAGCAAAACAGCAATCTGAAAACGGTGATGGACTTCGCTTTCTATGAGGCAATGGACTCGTGCAAACACGAAACCACCGACGACTGGTGGCGTGGCTTCAACCGTGTGTACAACACGTTTGTGTACGATTATCTCTACACCGATGTGAACAATGTGATGGCATTCATCGAGAACCACGACACCGACCGCTTTTTGGGCGAGGGTAAGGATGTGAACCGCCTGAAACAAGGACTTGCGCTGCTGCTCACCATCAAGCGTATTCCACAACTTTACTATGGCACCGAGGTGCTGATGAATGGTGTGAAGAAGGTGACCGACGGCAATGTGCGCAAAGACTTCATGGGTGGCTTCCCTGGCGATGAGCGCAACTGTTTCACCGCCGACGGACGCTCCGCCGCGGAAAACGAGATGTTCGGATGGCTCAGCCGTCTGCTGCATTGGCGCAAGGGCAACGACGTGATAGTGAATGGCACCCAAACACAATTCTGCCCCCACAATGGCGTGTATGTGATTGCACGCCGCCACGAAGGCAAAACCGTTATGCTCATGCTCAACGGACTGGATAAGGAAAACAAAGTGGACGTGAAGCGCTACGCCGAACTGATTGGCACCACCGCCGAGGCAAGCAATGTGCTCACAGGCGAGAAAATCAACCTCACCACCGACATTCCAATCCCCACCCACGGCACCCTCCTTATCGAATTCTAAATCCGAAATCCATCCATAAAAAAATGGCTAAAAGGATATTTCCTTTTAGCCATTTTTTCACTCATTAGTGGGGAGTGGATATAAGAAAGGGCCGAACCCAGTAGTTGAAGTTAACAGCCCTTTCGTAGATTAGTGGGTTTATTTTTTCAAAATCACTTTGGCAGTCGTAACGTTGCCTTCAGAAATCACGCGCACGATGTATACACCCTCTGGATTTCCTGTGATGTCGGTAGTGGTGCCATTGTCGAAGCGTGCCACTAAGGTTCCTGCCAGATTGTACACGTCGACACGGTCGTATGTTCCGTCGATATTGAGAATACCCATTGTTGGGTTAGGATACACTCGGTTGGTAGCATTTGCCACATCGCTAATTCCTGTGGCGTCGGTCACTTCGAATTCCGTTTCAACCAATGGGGAAGGATCCGTGTGGAATAGAGCCTTCACACCAGCGCGGTGTCTGCCATTTTGTAAATTTTTGAAGACAAACGAATGTTCTGCCTGTTCTGCCACCTTGTTGCCGTCGAGGAAAACCTCAAACTTAAGGTCGCCACGAATGTTGTCGGGGTCGACTCCATCGGGAAGTTCATAGCCTATGAATACATCATCTACCATCATAAAGAGCAGATAGTCGGAAACGCAGTTGATAGCCAAATATTTAGCATTAGCTGGCACGGTGTAGCGATATTCGGTCCATTTGCCCATGGGGAGTTCCACAGGGTTTTCGCCATTAAGCCATGTGAAATTGCCGGCCTCTTTGCCAGTTGTTGAGTAGCCCACGTTCATTTTTTCGCGACCATAGTCCTCGTTGAAGCTTTTCGCGAAGAATTTGAAAGTGAAATCGTTTGCAAACGACAGTTCTGGAGAAATGATAAAGTCGTTGTTGTAGATGCTGCTGTTTTCCTTTGCAAATGATGCGATGAACTGCTTTCCGCTGTGCGGACGTAAGCCCTCGTTGGTTATGGCGAGTACAGGGTCGGTCTCATAAGGATTGAACACCTGGAATGCCATTTTTGCGCCGGAATTTGGATAATTCACGCCATCGATAGGAATTGTAGCAGTGTTGCTGTTGTCGATATAGGACCATCCAATTGATCCAGGCGAGTTGATAGCAAATGCCTCATGATCTTCAAAGTCGTCGAACAGATAGTTTGGCGTGTTCCACACAAACTTACGCTCCCCTGCCGTGTTTGTAGTCGACACTTCGAGACCGAACGGGTCTACGCGATATTCGTTGAGTACGGCGTTGATGGTGGCTGTCTCGCCTGTAGTAGCGTCGTAGTTGGTGGAAGATGTCACAAATCCAGCCTTGCTGACCATAACGCTGTACACGTCGCGCCAAATCTCGCTAATCGACAATTTGCCGTCGGCATCAACAGTTCCGTTATATTCATTTCCAAACATCTGACCCTTCAAAGCCACAGTTGCTCCGTCGGCCTCGTTGACAGGGGTGGAAGTGCTTACGGCAACTTCAAGTGGCAACGTCATGTTGCAGTACGCCACATCCGAAAGGCGTGCGTCGGAAACGTCGTTGTTGGCATACATAGCTTTCACCCCATAGCGATAGCCACCATACGGGAGTGTGGCCCATTGTGTGTCGGCAATGGTGCGCTCTTGCTGTGGCGCAGCGGTGAGTTTAACCCATTTAGTCGGGTCGTCGGTATCCGCTTCAGCACAGCGGAACACCTCATATTTTGGGGTGGTCACCAGTGGCAACTTGGCGTCGGCAACATCCACACCTGTGGCGCGGATCATCAGTGGACGGTTGATGTTGTGTTCCTCGATATATGTGAAATTGCCCGACTTATAGTCGTCGCTATAGCAGTTTTCCCTTTCAGCGAACGGATATTCGTCGGAGGCTTTAGCTATACCAAGTCCGGCATGTCCATCTGCACTAATTGCAAGCATATATCCGCGTGGAGCTGTCAGCTCTGCAGGGAACTCAAACGTGTTCCACTCATTGTCGATGTTGGCAACATTCTCTCGGCTGAACAGCACAGAGGAAGTGGGATTACCATTGGAGTCGAGGTCGAACACGAAGATGTTTACAGTTTTGTGCTCCTGCAGGTATTTGTCGGTAAACCATGACATAGCCGACAGAATAGCCGGAGTGCGGTAAACGGCTCCATAAACGCTGCTTTTTGTGCCGTTGATGTTGCCGAGGCGTCCGTCGTAGATGCCACTGTCGTGGCGATATTCCGTGAAATCGGCAGGTGTTTCCCAAGCCACGTTAGCCGCATCGTTGGTCGACGTCACGGTTACTTTAGCCGGCGACAGACGTTTTGCTTTCATCTCAACATCGCCCAGAGCGATAGTGTTTGCTTCGGTCAAGTCTATTTTTTTCACCACGTCGTCGGTCATATAGCGGTGGATATTGACAGACACTTTGTCGATAACAGGCAGTTGCTGTAATGAGAATGTGCCGTCGGTGGCTGATATAGTCTTAGTGATGGTGTAACCTTCGGCTGTGACAACGCCTCCTTCAATCGGGTTGCCATCCTCGCTCACGAGGCGTCCGCTGATGTCGATATGGCGCAATTTCTGAATATTAATTGACACGTTGTTCATCTTGCCGGCTTCAATATTAACCTTTATGGTTTTTGAGGCATAGCCTTCGGCTTGAATGCGAACTTCGTATTCGCCAGCCTCAATGTCTCCGAAGTCGAATGTGCCGTCGGCCTTGGTTGTGGTAGAGCGTTGCAACTTGTCGATGTATATCTTTGCATTCTCTACGGGGGTGATGCCGTCGGTCACCGTGCCTTTGAAGTTTCCAGTTGTCATCATCGAGAGTTCCACATCAGTGATATAGAGAATAAATCCGTTGGGAGCCTGCGAGTGGCAGTGGAAACCGATGTTGTAGTTGCCATCGTCGGCAATTAAAGGTAACGTTACCTCATATTGCTGCATCTCGTAGGTTTCCACCTTGAAATCGTTGAGCTTGGTTGTCATGGCTTCGACCGTTTTACCCTTTCCGAGATGCACCGCCACATGTTCGGGATATGACTCGTCGTAGGATTTAGCTTTGAAGCGCAGGCGATATTGCACACCGGCGTTCAAGGCGATAGGCGAAGAAATCAGCCAGTCGTCGGCAGAAGTCTCATAGTCCTCGTTGGCATAATACTTGGCGGCTGCAAGAGTGGTTTCGCGCGTCCAGGTATAGTTGTCGTTGTTGGCGTCGATTACTGTCCACAGTCCGAAATCGGCATCAGTCGCAAACGAGCAGGTGTATGGGACAGTGATGGCTGGTCCGGCAGCCACTTGGTTGGTTGTCGCCTTTCCTCCATTTCCGTCGGCAGTGTAAGCCTCAATTTCGTAGGAATAAGTGTTCAGTTTGTCGACGATGTCGGTATATGTTGTCGAGGCCAGGTTTTCGGCAACCATAGTGTTGTCGGTCAGACGCTTCACGCGGTAGCGCAGCGAAGCCTGGTCAACCCAACCGCCGTTTTGTCCGTCAGTTGGTGCTGTCCAGTCCACTTTAAGTGTGGTTTCGTTGATTTTCGACACGATAGCCCCAGTTGGAGCCTTAGGTGTGTCGTGTCCGATATATGCTGTCTGTTCGGAGGGTTCACCATCACCTTCGTCGTTTACGGCGAGCACTTTGTATTCGTGTCGTCCACTTGTTGGAACATTTGCGTCGGTCCATGTGGATTGTGCTCCTGGAGTGGGACTGTTAACAGATTCCACCAATGCATTGTCGCGAAAGATGTCGACGCGGGTTATTGTTGTGTTGTTTTTCTTATCGTAGGTGAGTGAGGGGTTTGTCCACGAAAGTGTTGCGCTCAGCGCACCCTCTGCAGCTGGAGTGACAGTCAGCCCTTCGACTGCGGCGGGGGCTTTGTCGGCAATGCGTGCAAATGGGATGTGTAAGCCTACCACCTGCGCGTTCTCGCTGATAGTGCCAGTGCGTTCGGAGTTGCCGCTGGTTGTGTTCACAATCGTCAGGAAGCCTTCCTCGTAAATAGTGTTGGCAGCCCAATACAGCGTTTCGGTGCTGTGGTCGAACTCCATTGACTGGAAGTATTCCGCAGGTTCCTCAAAAGTATAGCCAATAGATTCAATCTCTCCGTTTTTCTTGTTAATCTTGTATAGGTAGCCGTCGTCGCCCTTTATGGCATAAAGCTGTCCGTCGTAGGAGCAGGCAAGTGTCACAAATTTCTCCTTTAGCGTAGCCACATTGTGCACATCGCCGTTGGCAAGGTCGACGGTGATAAGCGTTGATACCTTCGACGACCCCACGTTGGCGATTGCATACATAGTCTGTGTAGAGTAGTCGAACGTCATGTCTGCGAACAATGCATTCAGCTTGCTGTAGTCGGCGATTTTGGAAAACGCCCCGGTGGTTAGGTTTACTGTGCCGAAATCCACGGGGGTGGCATTGTCGCCGGGAGTGTAGCGATAAACGTAGTAAATACCGTTGGCGAAGGCCCCGGCACACGCTTGATGCTCTGCGTCGAACGGAAACAGCACATCAACTGTGGCGGGATTGCCGGCATTGAAACGGCATACACCATACTGCTGGTCGCTCGGTGCGTGTTCCACATAACGCAGCCAGCCGTAAACCGTCGGCAACTTTTCGGCATCCACTTTCGCAGTTGGACGATTCGGCGAAGTACGTTCTTTCTTAACACTCTTTCTTGTGCGCTCTGCCACAGACGAGGCGGTAGCCATCGCTCCCACTGAAAGCGTAAGTACGGCAAAAAGTGCGAGTAAGATTTTACTTTTCATTAAAAAATATTTGGTTGTTGTTATGGGAGGTTCTGCTATTGACTCTTATGACTTGGGATAGACGACCGAACCTCTTTTTTCGTCTTACCCATCGGGTTTTCTGGAGGGCAAAGATATAACTTACGGGCGTATTCTCCAAATAAATTCATATAGGTGTGTGATAATAGTGTGTTGCGTTAGTATTGTTTGATATTCAACTTTGTGTTGTGAGGTATGCTTTTTGTGGCACAGTTGTAGTAGAAAGAAAATGGCTAAGGGGGGACTTATTCCTCTTAGCCATTTTCTGCTTGAGATGTATAAATTTGTTATGATAGGGGATGACCAGGCGGGGGCTATTTGAATTTGGGGAGTTCGTAGGTGGCTTGGAGGATTTTGCCGTTTTCGTTGTCAACGAGGCTTGCTTGCCACCAGCTGTCCACCACGCGTTGGGTGTTCCAGTCGAGCCCATATTCGTTTTGCTCTGCGCACCACCAGAAAAGTCCGTTCACGCTCTCGCTGTATTTGTTGAGCATGGTCACGAGGTCGGCGACGAATTTCGCCTGTCCGGCTTCGGTGTAAGGGTATTTTTTGCTGATGTTGGTGTCTTTTGTGCCACTCATTTCCCAGCGGTAGGAGTAGCCCGTTTCCATAATCATGATTTTACGGTCGGGCACTTGCACTTTCAGTTGCTTAATCACACCCTCCAACGCCGAAATCACGGTGCTTGCGGTGGCGTGGTAGGCAGGGTAGTAACTCAGGCCCATAATGTCGTAGTCGAGCCCGAACTTCTTTGCGCCCATACCGAAGAACTTGCCCGGATTGCCGTTGTTTGACATTTCGATGTGGCAAATCACCTTCGCGTTTGGCAGCACCTCGCGCACGGCGCGTGCTCCAGCGTTGAAATAGGCTGAGAAATTAGCCCAAGTGCCTTTATTGGCTGTGCCTTCGGGCCACACGCTGCCAGTAGGCCAAAGCATACCGTAGGTGATTTCGTTGCCCACCTGCACATAGTCGGGGCGTGCGCCAGCAGCCACCATGGCCTCGAGCGACGCTTTCGTGTAACTATATACCGAGTCGGTCATCGCCTCCACCGAAAGTCCTGCCCATCGGCTTGGCACGGTTTGCTTGCCGGGGTCAGCCCACGAGTCGCTATAATGGAAATCGAGAATGAATTTCAATCCGTGGTCTTTGATGCGTTTGCCCAATGCCTTCACATAGGCGATGTCTTGAAACACGCCTTGTCCCTTGTCGGCATCCGAAGCCTTCGAAGGGTCAACAAAGAGGCGCACACGCATGGCGTTGAGCCCGATTTGCTTGTAGAAAGCGAGCATATCGGTCACTTTCGTGCCGTTTTTATCGTAGTAGATGGCTCCACGTTGCTCATAGCGGTAGAGCAGCGACACATCGGCACCCGCCAACTTTTGATTAGGGTCTTCGTAAGTGCCGAGAATGATATTCACAAGTGTAGTCACGTCGCTCACATCAATACTGCCGTCGGCATTCACATCGCAAGTGGCGCTGTCGAACTGTGCTGTGCCGAGAATCTGGTTGACGAGGGCAGTCACATCGCTCACGTTCACATCGCCGTTGCCGTCGATGTCGCCCAACGTGGCTGCACTGCCCTGGGTCGGCATTAGACCCAGGAGTGCAAGCACGATAACGCTAACTAACTTATATAATTTCATTATTCAAGAATCAGGTTGATGAGAGCAGTCACATCGCTCACGTTCACCACACCGTCTTCGTTCACATCGCACACGCTGTCGCTGAAGTCGGCTGCGGAGAGAATCTTGTTGATAAGGGCAGTCACGTCGCTCACGTTCAATTCGCCATTGCCGTTGATGTCGCCCTTGATAGGGGTGTCGCCACCGCCAGTGTATTGGAGCGTAACATCGTCAATGAGCATCTTGCCGTTTATCGAACCTCTGATTTCGTAGTAAACATCGTTGCGGATAGGGCCGATGTCCACTGTTTGTTCTTCATTTGATCCCTTATCGAAAATCACGTTGAAATAGTAGTCCTTAGAAGGTACATTTACCGTCTTGTAGTAGAATTTCGCTCCCTTTACCATCTTGGTGTCGGTGACTTCGGAACCAGGCCATGTGCCGTTGAGTTCATCGCCTTTTTTGTCCCACATATAGAAGTAAACCGATGGCCAACTTGGGTCCTTCACATGCACGGTGGCGGTGTGAGGGGTGAAAGGCACAATCTGGTAGTCGCGTGTAAGCACACTGCTCACTGCGCCATTTTTCAGCAATCCCACTTTCAGGGTGCAACTGCCGCTGATGGTGATTTTTGCGCCATTTGCCACTTGTGGGCTTGAGGCGGTAGGTTCTGATCCGTCGAGCGTGTAAACGAGTTTTGCGCCGCTGGTGGCACTTACAGCCACGAGTTTCACATCAAACGCCTTCTCATATTCGCCCGATGCCACATCAGCCCAAGCCACCTCGCAGCTGGGTGAGAGGTAGTATTTGTAGTGATGGCCAGCAATCACTTCCACCCACGAAGCAGCCGAAGGCTTCACCAATTCGGTTTTGCCCACCACCACCATGAGTTTGCCCTTGGTGCCGGTCACTTGGTTGGCGAAATATTTCACATTGCTGCGGTATTTTGAGTAAGAACTCATATTGTGAATGCCAGCGATTTGGCGCAGCTCAATCATATTCTTGATTTCGCTCTTGTAGTCCTGCCAGTGCTTGTAGAACACGCAAGGGGTGCCAGGCATGGCGATGAGGAACGCGTTGGCAGCGATAGTGTCCTTGCGGATTGGGTCTTGCTGCTCTGCGCTTGAGCGATATTCGGTATCGTGGTTCTCAATGAAAGTGACAGCGTAACGCTTGTAACTGGCGTTGCTCATCACGCTGGCGTTGCCGAGTTTCGACCAGTCGCTACCGTTCACAGCATCGCGCACGTTGTAGCGGAATGGAAAGTCGAATGCGGCAGACTGAATCACATTGTTCACCTTAGTGCCGTTGATCCAGTTGATTACCGTAGAAGCGTTGCCGTCCCAGTATTCGCCCACGCTGTATTGCACGCCGGCTTTAGTGTTGTATTGACCGGTGAACGAAGCACTGTAGCCCTTCACCATATCGTAGCGGAAACCGGCATAACCGAGGTCGTTGAGCAAGTAAGGCAGATAGGCGTTGATGATATTCTGCACATTAGCACTCTTGTGGTCAAGGTCGCGGCAGCCGTCCCAGCCCTCGCCTGTGTCGTTGTTGGCGCTGAGGCTGAAGCCGTTTTCGCTTGCCCATTTTTTAGTCTTGTCACCGTCGTCGTTGGCGCAGATGTCGGTAGATTTGAATTGATAGGTAACGCCGTTGTAGGTTTCGGCAGGAAAATCCACCCAACTACCGTTCACACCCAAATTGTTGTGGTGGTTGATCACCACATCTTGAATGATGCCAGTGCCTTTAGCCTTGAAAGTGCTGATCATGCTGCGAAGCTGCTTTTCAGTGCCAAAGCTGCTGTTGTGGTCGAAGAAATAAACAGGGGTGTAGCCCATTTGGTTGTAACTGGAGTTGCAGTTGCCAGACTGTGGCACCCAGATGAGCTTGAAGCAACTCAACTCGTCGGCTTGCGATTCGAGGTTCGACCATTGCGAATCCACGAAAGAGTCCCAGTAGAAGCCTTGGAGCATAACGCCGCCATAATTCGCTGGCCAGCCTTGTGCAAGCGCCACTACGGGCATTGCCAGTGCGAGAAGTGCTAATTTGATTTTGTTCATATCGAAGGATTAAATAGTCTTGGCTATTGTTAATAATTAGAATACCACAAAGTTACATACCTTTTCCCTCAATTCCACCCATTATTAAAACCACGAAGCCGAAAATATTGTGCAATCGTTTGCATTACCGCGTGGGGTGGGGGATAAATAAAAGCACAGGTGAAGGCATCGGAGATGCCAAATGATGCGAAACACCATGCAAGTGTTCTTGCTTGCAAGGACGCGCAGCTTGGTGATAGCAATGTGCTCACAACAGGAGCCTCGGAGAGGGTAGGTTGTGGTATCAATATCTTTTCTTCATAATCATAACCGACCCTCTCCGAGGCTCGACGCCATACAATGTTCTTGTCACCAAGCTGCGCTCAATCGCTTTGCGATTTTCGCTTGCATGGTGTTTCGCATGATGCGGCATCTCCGATGCCAGTCCTTGCTATTGAATCATTTTCATCTTTTTTACTTTCAACGCATTGGCGTATCATAACGTAGGGACATGCCTTTGGCATGTTTCGCTGCAAATAGCAATGTATCAACGCATCTCTAACAAACCAAAAGAACCGTCCCTTTGGTTTGCAAAAACAGCAATGTATCAACGCATTGGAAACATGCCGAAGGCATGTCCCTACGTTTTGATGCGATTTTTACGTTATGATGCAATTTTGATAAACCGGTGCAAAATCTATTCTCATCTTTTTCGGTGGTTTGGGAAATAATAAAACCCTATAAGGTCGGGAAATGCCTTATAGGGTTTCATCTTCAACTTTTATACATCCGTTATCTTATGACAACTTGATAGAGCGGAGGTGGGAAATCTCCTTTGTTCTATCTGGGTGCAAATTTCGTATAAATTCCATAAATGAGAAAATATTTTACATCTTTTTTTGCCGAAATTTTTCTGCAACCGATTGCATAGATTTTATTATCAACTCATTAAACCCTAATGACCGATGTGGGTTAAAAAAAAGCAAGCCCAGCACTTTATGCGCTGGACTTGCCCAAAATGTTAGAGCTATTTTTTAAATTGGGAATTCTTTTTGTTATCGGATTTCTGCACCCATCACGTTGTACTTGCGGTCGCCACAGATGATGTGGATTTCGCCGTTTTCAATCACCTTGCGAGCGCGTGGTGCGAGGGTGTTGATGTCGGTTACGCCAGTTTGAATACTACCTTCAATGATGTAGTCAGCTGGGTTGCCGTTGAGGGCAACGTAGGTGCCTTCAGCAGTTGTAGAAGTTCCTCCAGAGATGATTTGGAGATTTTCGGTGCTGGCTTGATTGGTGACGTGAGCCACATACATAGGAGTCACTTCAGCTCTGAACTTCACATTGTCCTTGCCAGTGGTGTTGTCGAACACGTGGAACTTGCTCCAAATCCAGTAATTGCCCTTGTTTTCAAGCACGCCTTTGAAGTTGATGTCGTCTTTTGTGAGGATTTGGCTGAAATCTGGAGTTGTGTGGTCGTCGATAGCAAATTCCACATTGTAGTATTCGTCATCAAGGGCGGTTTCGCCAATCTTGTCGGGGCCACCTTCCATAGTGGTGCTCATTCCAATGACGGCAACTACATTCTTGCCCAGCATTTTGCTGGTGATGGCATCAACGAATGTGATTTGTGGGTGTGCAAGCACTTGGAATTTTGCATCGTCGGCTTTCAGCACAGCAGCCTCGCCGATTGTGGCAGGGAGTGTGTAGTCGGTGCCGTCGTAATACACAGCGTCAACGGTGATGTCGGTAGCGTTGGCTAAATCCAGAGGATTCACGCAATCGATTGTGATGCTGCGGGTGCCAGCGTTCACGCCCTCATATACCTTGTCGCCGATTTTGAAGCGTGGAGCATTGGCGGTAATCACGTTAGGATCGTCGAAATTGAGTGCGAGAGTCACTTCATAGTAGTTGCAAGCCTTTTTCTTGGTGGCGTCGCCGTCGATGATGTCGAGCACCTCGCTGTTTGCAATCTTGGTCACATTCACAACCGAACCCTTAGCCTTCACGTTAGGCATTTGCATCATAGTGATGTTTTCCTTGCCGAGAGTGGATTTTTCGGTCTTTTCAGCTGTGTTAGGATCGGTTTCCTCGTAGTTCATCACAGCCTTGTAGGTGCGCTGTGCGAAGTTGCCCTTGTTGTCGAGTTTCACCAGTTCCTTGGCATTGAAAGGAGCCACAGTGGTTGTGCCGAGGGTGTAGCCAGTGATGTCTTCGAGGTTGATAGTTGTATTATCCTTTTCAGCGTCAATCTTGAATGAAGATGGCACAGGAGCATACACAAACACCTTGTCGGTCCACTTGATGCCTTCGTTGCTGCTCAGGAGAGGCTTCACTTCGTCGCGCTTGTCGGTGGGGAGCACTTCGTATGCCGTAACGGCATCGTTGGCGATGTTCACGAGATACATTTCGCCTTTTTCCTTGCTGTTGTAGGTCACATATTCGTAGCCATTCACAGCATTGTCGAGCTTCACGAGCTGGTAGCCGTTGGCATCGAGGGTGTATTCGCCTGGGTGGTAAATGATGAATGGGTTGGAGCGCACTTTAGATGAGCGATCGTTGCTAAAGTCAACCTTGAGCACATAGTAGTAGCGGCCGTCAGCCAAGCCTTCGTTGTCGAAAGTAAATTCTGTAGAATTTGGGTCGGTGGTGCCTTCTGCCACCTTACCGCCGTCGTCGCCGATAGGAGCGAGTTGGTTGGTAGTGGCATCGTAGCGGTAGATGGTGTAGCCAGTCACGGTCACGCCTTCAGGCACGCTAACTGATGGTTGGTAGCTACCTTTTTTATAAGCGCCATCTTCCTTGTTGCTCTTTGCAGCGATGCTTGCTGAGCCGTAGGCGAGGGTGGTGTAGATTTTCGACGCTTTTTCAGGGTCGTTGTTGTCGTAGAAAAATTCGATAGTCTTGAAGAAGGTAGGTTGCTCGAAAAGGAAGTTACCGTTTGCTCCATCTTCGGTGCTCACACCGTAGGTGGTCTCTGGGTCGATGGAAGTGCCTTCAGTGTCGGTTGCTTTCTTGTCCTTATAGCCCCAGTTGCGGTGGTTGCTCCATTGGGCGATTTGTTTTCCGCCTTGGTTGACGGTTTGACCTGCCCAACCGGTCCAAATCTTACCTGCGCCCACATACCAGATGTCGTCGACCACATAGCGGTAGTAGGTAACATCGTCCACGAGGTCGAGCCCTTTGTAAGCATCGGCATTGTCGCTTGCCTTCAATTCTGCTTCCCATTCTGCACCAGTTTTAGCCACATATTTGCCTGCGGCTTTCACAGGAGAGAATGTCATCTGGTCGCTTGAGTAATGGCGTTCGCCACCAGCGTTGGCGGTGAAATATACAGGATTTTTTGGAGGCCACATGGTGCTGTACATCACATTGCCCTTGCGGTCCTTCAAGAGATTGCCTTCGGCATCGTATTGCAACCAAGCTTCTTGCCAGCCTGTGGCGGTGGTCACACCAGCAGGTTTGCCTTCCACGCCGCGTGGGGTGGGGTATGTCGCATCTTGCTGCATCATATAGCCCACCAGCGAGATGAATGGCATCTTTTGGTTGGCTGAGGGGTCTTCTTCAAAAGTGAGTTTGCTTGTTTCGGGGTCGAAAGTGGCGTTGAACAAGCGGCCTTCGCTCAATGGATTTTCGGGGAGGTTGTTCAGTGTTTGCTCGTCTAAATCAATATAGCTGTTAGCGGATGTGTATTGGCATACTGCCACGCCGTCCTCACGGTTGTTGTTGCCGATGCAATTAGTGTTGCGCATAGCGAAACCGTTGATGTGGTATTTGCCGTCGGCACCCTTTTCCATTTGCCATTCTGGCGTTGGGCGATTGTCGTTGAGCACTTGTGCCACCAGATAATATACAGGATTAGCCTTGAAATCGTAGGCTTTGAGCTCGCTTTCAGTGCTCACGCCATTAGGATATACAGGAATTTCACTTCTGGTTACGTTTTTTACGATAGAAACCACATTGTCGTTGCAGTTGAGCTTAATGGTGTAGTTGCGACCGGCTTTCAGTTTGCTGTAGCGGAAAACCTTGCCGTTTCTGTTGTCCATTTCTTCAAATATTTGTGGAGTAGTAGGGGTAACTTCCGCATCCTGCACGAGGTAGGTCCAAGTGCCGTTTCTTCTTAGCGCGCGGAATGCCCATGCGTTGCCTGGACCTTCGTAAGTGAAAGTGTAGGTGTAAACGCCTTCGTTGCACTCCATTTTCACATATTTTTCTGTGTTATCCCATTCGTTCCCATTCACGCAACCAAAGATGTAGACTGCTTTGTATGGCAGCAGTTCTCCTTTTGTGACGGTGAGGGATTTGTTGGTGGGATTGTAAGTGAACGTACATTCATCGCCCTTTTGGGGGTTGTTCTCCAATGTGATATTTTCCTTTTCAATCCAATATGAGCCTCCCACAGCAGAGCCATTAATGTAACAATACAAATCACATCCATTGTCGCCCCATTTTCCTCTCAAGCTGTAGAAGCCATCGCCATCGTCGGTGAGTGGTTTAAAATCCCATTCGTCTGCGTTCTCCCAAGGGTGATAGATCTTGTAGGTCACGGTTTCCCATTTGCCATCGACGTAAGCGGTGGCTGACACATTTTGGGGAATCTGTAAATCTCCGGTTTGGTTTGAACCTTTGTTGTTGAAAATGATGTTTGTGTAGTTGCCAGCATCGATGCTGTACCAACCGCCGCCCAGGTTGTCCATTTCCGTTCCAGGCCATGTGGTCGCTTTTGATTCGTGCCTCCACATGTAGGCTGTGGGTGTTTGCCAGTTGTTCGTGTTTTTGTAATACACGACTGTGGCATTTGCTTGACTGATGGAGAGGGTCGTCATCAGCAAGAGCATGAATTTAATAAAATAACTTGTCATTTTGTTGTTGTTAGTTCTTTAGTCTTTTTTTGCTTCGTTAATTGGTCTTTTAAGGAAATCTATTTTTTCCCAAAATCTCTATGCAAATTTACTATGCTTATTACTGTAATTGTTCATTTGTATGCTCATTTTTAACAAAATATAAGTGCAAACGATTGCATTATCGCGTGGGGGGTAGGGGATAAATAAAAGCACATGTGAAGGCATCGGAGATGCCAAATGATGCGAAACACCATGCAAGTGTTCTTGCTTGCAAGGACGCGCAGCTTGGTGATAGCAATGTGCTCACAACAGGAGCCTCGGAGAGGGTAGGTTGTGGTATCAATATCTTTTCTTCATAATCATAACCGACCCTCTCCGAGGCTCGACGCCATACAATGTTCTTGTCACCAAGCTGCGCTCAATCGCTTTGCGATTTTCGCTTGCATGGTGTTTCGCATGATGCGGCATCTCCGATGCCAGTCCTTGCTATTGTTTCATTTTCATCTTTTCTACTTTCTACGCATTGGCGTATCATAGCGTAGGGACATGCCTTCGGCGAAAGCACTGAAAAAGTCGAAAAGATGGATTTTAGAGCCGTTGGAAACGGCAAATTGTGGTTAACTCCATGCAAGCTCGCTTGCGAGCGCAGTTTGGAGACAGATCCAAATATAGTGGCGAGCGTCGGAGACGGTCGGTCGTGGAAGCATCAATAGTTTTGGCCATAACCGACCCTCTACGAGGCTCATACCCTTTTTGGTACTATCTCCAAGCTGCGCTCATTCGCTCCTGCGGAGCTTCATTCGCTTGCATGGAGTTAACCATAATCAGCCGTTTCCAACGGCTACAAGCCTCCACAAAATCTTAACTTCATTCACTATTTTTATGGTTTTTCAGTGCTTTCGCCGAAGGCGTGTTTCCAAAGCGCTGATACATCGCGGATTGCATCGAAACATGCCGAAGGCATGTCCCTACGTTATGACGCAATTTGTGTGCCCGTCTATTGTGGCTGACATAAATCATCGCAAACCAAAGCAAACCAAAAGAAGAACCGTCCCTTTGGTTTGCTTTGGTTTATTTGCGCTTTCGGATAATCTGATTTCTGAAGTTTGGTTTTTCGCCGAAGGCGAGCGGTTTTTATCCTTTTGGCGATGCCACCGACCTCGTAAGAGGGCGGCGTTAGGGGTGTGGTGTGTCTGATTCAAGCCTCTGCTTGAAATCAGACATGCCGCAGCACTAACGACAGGTGCGAAGCACTGGCATCGCTAAAAGGCTGTTTTTTATGTTTTTGTTTCAGTCCCCCCAGCATTTATCCATTGACCGCATTTCGCTTCGCTCATTTCGCATAACCTTCGCTGCATACCTGCCTACACACATCAAATTCCTAACGGAATTTCATTGCATTGCCAAAAAAAATGGGGTGGCGAACTGTGGTCGCCACCCCATAAATTGAGAGTTATGAGTTTTAATTATGTTCGGTGAAAATTAGTTTTTCACGATTGTGCAGTGTGATTTGCCGTCGCAGATTGGGTAGAGCTTGATGGTGTAGTTGCCAGCAGTTTCAATCACGAGGTTTTCACCATTGTTGCGAAGTTCGGCAGTTGTGCCACCCCAGTTGATGTCCCAACCGTTGTTGGCACGGAACTTCAATTGTCCAGCAGCGAGGTCGGTAGTAACTTCCCAGCAGCCAGCAGCAGCGTTGTAGGTCATTGGGGTGTCGCTATCCCAAGCGCCTGGTGTAGCATCGCCAATGATACCGATAGTGGTGAGTTCGGTAACCTTCCAAGTCAACTTAGAGAGGTCAACGGTCATCATATACCATGCAGCGTGGTCCACTTTGCAGTTGCCACCATCGAGCACGAGGGAGCCAGCAGCACCGTTAGCATCTTGACCCCAGTTGCCAGTCCAGTTGTCCTTCTCGCCATTTGGCTTGAATTTGAACTCGCCATCGAGGTAAGCGTAACCCACATATTCGCCTTGGCCATTCACATGCTTCATTGGAATTGATTCGCCCCAGCTTGTGTTGCTGCCGATTTCGTAGATGTAGTCGGCGAAGTTGAGTGCTTCCACTTTCCAAGTAGTGTTGAGCATGTCGAAAGTCACCTTGTAGTATTTGGCATCTGCCACGGCTGCAAACTTGAAGTTGTCGCCTTTGTTGTTGCCTACAAACTTGCCTTTGTTGGCTCCGTCGGCGCACAGACACTTGGTCCAGTCGCCACCGAGACCGCTCTTAGGAGTAACCTTGAATTCGAGGTCGGCAGTTACCTTTTCAGCAGGAATCATGCAGGTGAATTCTGAGTTTTCGTATGGGTCTGCACCACCATTGCTGAGTTCGAAGTCGGTGTTGCTGTTGTCCCATTCGTTGAAATTACCAGTAAGGTAGTAAGCCTCTTCAATTTCTGGAGCTTCAGGAATCACTTGGATTTCGATTGCGCCAGCGTCGATGAGCACTGCTTGACCGTCTTTCTTTGCATCCACAAGCACTTGGCAAGTGAATTTGCGAGCCACTGGGCGGAGGCCGTAGGTGCTCTTAACCATTGCTTGGAGTGCTTCTTTCGCATTAGCCATCCTACCATCGGTAGCACATTCGAGCTTGGTGTTGACTACGGTGTTGATGTCGGTTGGGTTAGCAATCACGCGAGCGTCGGCCAGTGCATAGCCTTCGGGCAGGGTGGTTGTAGGGAGGTTGAAGATGCGCACGGTGTCGTCGGCAGTGATGGCGTTGAGGTCAACCACATCACCTGCTGTGGCAGTGAAGCCAGGAATGACAATCGCATCTTCCTGTGGCCACGATTGTGGGTCGTTCCAGTCCTTGAAGTCTTCGTTACATGCAGTGGTGAGCATGCCCACGAGAGCCAGGAGGAAATATAATGAAATCTTTTTCATTTCTTTACTTCAAATTAAAAGTTATTACTCAATTTTACCAGTATCGGTTGTGAAGTTGAGGTACATCTTCTGACCTGCTTGGCCGTTAATGCGCTTCAAGTCGCCACCCTTACCGCGGTAAGTGATTTTGTCGCCACTGATGCCAACCATGAATTCAGAGTGCCACCAGTCTTTTTCGTGTCCAGGAATACTTACGTAAGCACGTGGACTATCATCGCCGCTTCCGTCGTGAGCGAATGCAGGAGATACGAATTCGCCATCGGCTGTGGTAGGAACTGTGAAGAGTGCCCAAGGTTCTTTAACTGTCCAGTCGCCTGCTTCAGTAACAGGACCCATGAGGTAAACTTCTGGTTTGTTGAATGTAACGTCGTAAGTGATTTCGCGACCGTTGAGCACAGCTTTCACAATCATCAGATACCAGCCTGGCTTGCTTGAAGCGATGTTGCCACCGGCATCGATGATTTCGTCGCCGAGTTCGCTGTCAGCGTTTACGGTGATGCCACCGAAACCGATTTCGGCATTGTCCCAAGCCTTGTTGGTGTTGAACTTGATACCTTCTCCGTCGATGTAAACGAGGTGCCAGAAAGTGTCGTCGGTGTCATAAACAGGAACCATAGCCACGCTCTTGTCCCAATTCCAATCGCAGAATTTACCGATGAGGTAGATGTTCTCTGGCAGGAGCACTGGAGGCAATGAGAATTCGAGGTCCACCTTGTTGAGGCTTACCACATTTGATTTGATGCGAGAGGTTTCCACTGCTGTACCCATGGTGGTGGTGATTACAGCTTCAGCTTGGAAATAAACAGGAATGTTCATTGGGAAATCAGCCTCGGTAGCGCCTTCTTCCACCTTGATGTTGGTGAGGGCAGCGGCAATTTCCTTTGCATCGAGCTCGATGCGTGCAGTGGTTGAGTTGGTAGAGAGTTTCACTGCGTCGCTCATGTCAGCCTTGGTTGCCACAGCCACGCTGTAGGTGGTGGAAGCAGGGAAGCCATAGTCGGGCTGAGTGCAGGTGAGCACAATTGCAGATGAGTGAGCCAAATCCACTACGCTGTTAGCGATAGCAGGAGTGTTGAGCACAAAAGTGGTGGGCGCAACGAGGGTTGGATTTGAGTCATTGTCATCGCTACATGCTGTGAACAGGCAAATGCTCAGCAGCATCAGTAATGTTGACTTGATATATTTTTTCATTTTATAAATCTCTTAAATAGTTTGTTATTTTATCAACAAATATTCTCCCTTTTCGGCTTACTTGTAACCGTTGTTTTGCTTGAGGTTCTTGTTAGCGATAAGGTCGGAAGTTGGGATTGCGAACACATTGCGGAATGCGTCGAAGTTGCGGCCCTTATATTCGCCACCCTTCCATTGCCACTTGTAGTCGGTGTTGCCACCAAACTTGCCGAAGCGAATGAGTTGTGGACGACGCAAACCCTCGAAGTAGAATTCGCGGCCCCATTCATCGAGAATGTCGTTCATAGTCACTGTGCCGAGTTGAGGGGCATTGGCGCGGCTACGAAGTTTGTTCACGAGAGGGAGAGCCTTTTCTGGCTGGTTGAGGTGCATGTAAGCTTCAGCAGCGTTGAGGTAAGCCTCTGCCTTACGCATCAGCATCACGCACATATCAGGGTGAGTGGCGTCGGAAGTTTTAGAACCGTCGGTGGTGAAGTTGGTGAACTTAGCCACAGCGTAGCCATTCTTGAATGCAGATGGGTCTTCGATGTTGAGTTTGCGACCGATGGTGTTGAAGATTGCACGGTCGTCTTCAGCAGCTGAAGGCATGTCGTAAGAAGCAGTTTCGGTAGGACAGTCGTCAAGGTTCTTGAAGAAGAGCTTGATGAGCTCAGGACGTGCGCGGTTACCACCCCATGCCTGACCACTCACGCCGTTCACTGAACGCTTGCTTTGGTCGGAGTAGAATTCGTCGTAGCGGAGGTCGTGCATATCGCCATCGTGAGTAGAACCGATGAGGAAGAGTGCCACACCCCAAGAAGCGGTGCGAGTGCCTTCAGAAAGGATTGGGAAGATTGCTTCGTCGGCAGCGCTTGTCTTGGCGTTGTCGCCCATGAAAAGCATCTGGTAAGGAGAGAATTCCCAAGTTTCGGTCATTTCAGTGCCAGAAGAAGGGTCCTTCATAGTCACTTCGTGTGAAGAAGGCACTTCGCTGAGCTGATAGCTTGAGTTGATCACCTTTTCAGCATAGTCTTTAGCCTTTTCCCATTGAGCCACACCGGTGTGAGCTTCAGAGTTGAGGTACAGACGGCTAAGGAGCATCCAAGCGGCAGCCTTATCTACGCGGCCCCAGCGACCGTCGCCCTTCTTGTGAGGTTGGGCATCGGCAAGCACATAAGCGTTGTCTTCAGCATTTTCGCCAAGGATAGCCAAACATTCGTCTTCGATGAACTTCTGCACTTCAGCAGGAGTAGCTTGTTGAGGCTTTTCTGAAGAAATGGTGGTGGCGAAAGGAGTGTTTCCGTAAGCGTCCATCAACAGATAGTATTCGAAAGCGCGCAAGAAGCGAACTTCAGCTGTCATGGTTGCGTCGTGTTCGGAGAAGTCTTTGAGGTACTGGTTGCAGTAAGCAATACCTACACACAGACGGTAGTAGTAGCCACGGAGCATTGGGTGGTTGGCATCGTAGGTGTTGTAGCAGTAAGTGCCTACACCTTCGTCACCCCAACCGCAGAATGCCTCGTCGGTAGTGAGCTCGTTGCTTTGCCACATTTGGCGATAGAGGCCAGAGGTGCCACCATCGATACCATCAACGTCGCTATCGCCGTCGGGACCGCCGTTACCGGCAAGGCCGAAGTTGGCGTAGCACTTGTTGAACAAATTTTCAGCGTCAACGGTGGTTTGCATTGATGGGTCGATTGGCGTAACATGCAAGTCGTTGAGGCAAGATGTCATACCTGCAGAGAGCAAGAGTGCAGCAGCTGGCAGGATGTATTTTAATATCTTATTCATTGTTCTTTGTGTTAAAATATTATGTTAGATTAGAAGCTCAGGCTCAAACCGAGAACCATAGAGAATGGACGTGGATAAACGCTGTTGTCGATACCACCGAACACTTCAGGGTCGATGCCTTTATACTTGGTGATGGTGAACACGTTGTTCACAGTAGCGTATAGACGACCTGCGATGCCATCGTAGCTGCCACACTTGAAGAGGTTCTGGAAGCTGTAGCCCACGGTGATGTTGTCGAGCTTGAGGAACGAAGCGTTCTGTACCCAGCGGTCGCTGAGGTAAGAGGATGCGTCGTAAGCGTTCCAACCATACTCAACAGAGTATTTAGGACGGTTGTTGAAATAGTTACCTGACACTGATTCAAACAGTGATGAAGTGCCCACGTTGTAGTAGTCGCTCATGCGATCGAAGAACACGTAGTTGCCGAGGTTGGCACGGAGGTTGAAACCGAAGTCCCAGTTCTTGTAGTCGAGACGTGCGTTGAAGCCCATGGTCCAAGGAGCGTTAGGGCTCTTGTAGAAGTACTTGTCCTTTTCAGAGATGGTGCCGTCGCCGTTGCGGTCAACGTATGCACCTTGAATAGGCTTGCCTGCTTCGTCGTAGATTTGTTGATATACGTAGAATGAGCTCATTGGGTGACCCACAGCGTGTGCCTGGCAATTAATACCAGTACCGGCAGAGATACCACCAGTGGCTACGTAGTAGTTAGGATCGTCGTCGATAAGGTCGGTGATCTCGTTCTTGTTGTAAGTGAGGTTGTAACCGAGGGTGAGTTGGATGTCGCTGGTTTGGATTGCCTTAGCGTTGATGGCGAATTCGAAACCTACGTTCTTCATTGAACCGATGTTTTGGTTCACTTGGTTACGGAAGTTGCTCATAGCAGCCACAGCAGCGTAGTTGATCAGGTCGGTGGTCTTCTTGTAGTAAACATCGAGCGAACCAGTTACGCGAGAGTTGAGGAAACCGTAGTCGATACCCACGTTGGTGGTGGTAGTGGTTTCCCACTTGAGTGCTGGGTTGTAAGCGTTAGGACGAGCCAAATAACCGTCTTTAGCGGTGTCGTAGAAGCTACCGTTCACACCGTTGCTCATACTGTAGTTAGCGAAGTAGCCGTAGTCGGCCACACCTTCTTGCTGACCGGTTTGACCCCAGCCCAAACGAAGCTTCATTTCGCTCACTGTGGTGTTGTCTTTCAGGAAGTCTTCACCCTTCAAGCTCCAAGCAGCCACTGCTGATGGGAAGTAGCCCCATTGTTGGTTCTTGGCGCCAGGGAGCCAGTTGAAGCGAGAGCTACCGTCGGCACGCATAGTGAAGGTGAGGTAATACTTGTTGTCGTAGATGTAGTTCATACGACCGAAGAACGAAACGAGGTAGTTTTCGGTGCGGAAGCCCTTACCGTCGTTTTCAAGAATGAGTTGGTGTTCCTGACCAGCTGTTGGGAGAGAAGAGTTGGTAGGATAGTATTTGCGGTACTCGCTGTTTTGCTTGCGCCAGAAGTGCTGCCATTCGTAACCACCCATGATGTCGAAGTGGTGCTTGTCGGTGAAGTCCTTGTAGTATTGAGCATACATGCTGAGGGTGCGGTTTTCCTTGCAACCATCAGCCCAGCCGAAGCTGCCCCAATAGCTTGAGAGAGGGCTACCGTTGTCCACGTCGGTGTTTTGCTTACCACCACCGAAGTCGCCACCGATAGTGAGGTGGAGGCGGAGGTCTTCAAAACCGTGTACCTTGTAATCGAAGTCGGCGCTACCAGTGAAGTTGTGGCTGCGAGCGCGGTCGTTCTTGAGCATCAAGATAGCCACAGGGTTGCGTGGAGCGTTGACGTTGGTGATGGTAGGCCAGTTGGCATCCTTCATGTCGGAGTTAGAAGAGAGCCATTCGAAGTAGCCACCGAAGTTTTCGAAACCAGGAGCGCTAACAGGCTGAGTAGGGTCGAAGCGAACAGCGTTGTTGATAGCTGCGCCGTCGGCATAGTGGTTTCTACCCCACATCCAGTTGGCGTTGAGGTTGATCACCAAGTGGTCGTCGAACAATGATGGGTTGAGGTTCACACCCACAGTGTAACGCTTGAAATCTGAAGTCTTGAGGATACCTTGGTTGTCGGTATAGCCCAATGACACGCGGTAAGGAAGAATCTTGCCTACAGAACCAGAGAGTTGCACATTGTGGTCTTGGCTCCATGCAGTGCGGTAGATTTCATCTTGCCAGTCGGTGTTGGCATTACCGAGAGCTGCGAGAGCGTCGGCTTCGCGTTCGTTGCCAGCGAAAGCATTCTTAATGTAGTCGCGATATTCGTCGCCAGTCATCACTTCGATGGTTTTCTTCTTGGCGCTCATAGTCACGCTACCATTGTAAGAGATGTTTGGCTTTTGGCCACGCTTACCCTTCTTGGTGGTGATGATGATTACACCGTTAGAACCACGTGAACCGTAGATAGCACAAGCAGATGCGTCCTTCAATACGTTGAAGCTTTCAATGTCTTGAGGGTTGATCATACCGAGGCCGTTAGGGAAGCCCTTGATGCCATTGTGGTCCAAAGGCACACCATCTACTACGAGAAGAGGGTCGTTGCTGGCGTTGAGTGAAGATCCACCACGGATACGGATAGTGGCGCTACCACCAGGTGTACCACCTTCGCTGGTTACAGCCACACCGGCAATCTTACCGGCAAGCATGTCTTGAGCACTTACCACCACACCTTTGTTCTTGGTGTCGGGCTTCAATGCTGCCACACTACCGGTGAGGTCTTTCTTCTTAGCGACACCATAACCAATCACCACCACTTCGTTGAGGATTTGGCTGTTGTCTTGAAGAACCACTTGTACGTTTGGAGCGGCAGCCACTTCTTGGGTTTGGCTACCCACGTAAGAAACTTGGAGCTTGGCTCCCTGCTTGACGTTCGAGAGCGTGAAGTTGCCATCAAAATCAGTAGTAGTACCGATTGTAGTGCCAACTACGCGCACAGATGCGCCGATCACAGGTTCGCCAGTGGCGTCCTTTACATTACCATTGACGGTAATTTGCGCAAAGGCACTGATGGAAATCATAAGTCCCATCAGAAGGGTCAGAACTCGCAGAGGAATTCTAAAGTTTACCTGCTTCATCATTTAGAAATTTTTAGTTAAAGTTTATATTGATATGATATGTAAAAATGCTAATGTCGAGCTTCTATTCTTGAGGTTAATTTTCACAGTTCGTGCTGGTTGCGTCAAGAATTTGAAAGCGAATTAGTGGTGCAAAAATACTTTTTTATATATTAATAAAGAATACCTTATCGGGTGAATATTTAGTTTTTTTTGTGCAATCGTTTGCATAATTCGGGTTTTATTACTACATTTGCATCGGATTGCTAGCTAACTATAATTATAACCACAAATTAAGGCCTTATATAAAAGCGTGAAACACGAGGGTTATAGGGCTGGACGAACATCCAGCCCTATAATTTTTTAATGTAAACAGCACGCAAATGTTGCAAAGGTTAAGGCTAAAAGTTAGTTGGCAAATCGCAGCGGTTAACTAATTAAGCTCCGGGACCATAAAGCCCCAAAGAGGCGCAGCCTCTCAGTTCTGAACCTTTTCAATGAAAACCAATATGGCAGATCAGAAAATTTTGACAATGAAGGATATTGCGAAGATGCTCAATGTGTCGGTCGCCACCGTGTCGCGTGCGCTAAAAGACAGTCCGAACATCAGTCGCGAGCAGCGTGAGAAGATTCAGAAGTTCGCGCGCGAACATAATTATTATCCTAATGTCATAGCCGAGCAGCTTCGCCACACCCGTTTGGGTCCGGCAAAGGTGATAGGCGTGATTTTGCCTGAATTTGTTCACTACTATTTTTCTTCGGTGCTCAGCGGCATTGAAAAGGAGGCGAACCTGCAGGGCTACCGCATACTGGTGGCGCAAAGCAATGAGAAATATGAGCGCGAGGTGGAAATCTGCGAATCGTTTTTCCAAAATAAGGTGTGCGGCATCATTGTGTCGCAAGCGAAAGACACGAAAAACTACGACCACTTCAAGCGTATGCTCGACAATGGCGTGCCGCTGGTGTTCTACGACCGCATTTGCGCCGGCATCAACTGCAACCGTGTGGTGGTCGACGACTACAACGGGGCATTTAAGGCGGTGAGCTACCTGATAGAGCGTGGCGCGAAACGTGTGGCGTATTACGGCACGGATTTGGATTTGGAAATCGGCAAAAACCGCTTCAATGGCTATAAAGACGCGCTCCATAAGCATGGCATGGAGGTGGAAGATGCGTTGGTGAGGATTTGCGACACCAGCGAGCAGGCTGAACTGGTCACCCCAGGTGTGCTGGCGATGCCCAACCGTCCCGACGCCATTTTCACCGTGAACGACGACACCGCCATAGGCGTGTTGCACACCGCCAAGCGTATGGGGCTGAGTGTGCCTGCCGATTTGATGATATGCGGATTCACCAATGGTTTTAGAGCCATTGCGTGCGACCCGATGCTCACCACCGTGGAGCAGCGTGGCGTGGAAGTGGGCCAACAGGCGGTGCAGATACTCGTCGACCGCTTGCAAGGCAAGCACCCAATGAACCACGTGGAAAAGCGCATCGTGAAAACCCGCCTCGTGGTGAGAGGCACCACCCGATAGAAAAGTAATCCCCCCATAAATCACATAGGTGAGGGCGCGAATTGCGTCATGACGCAGGGACATGCCTCGGCATGTTTCGGCGCAAACAGCAATGTATCAACGCATCGGAAACAAACCACAAACCAAAGGGACGGTTCTTTTGGTTTGTGTAATTGTGCATTGGGTATAATTATAGGTGGATTTTTATCAAAATGATATAAAAATTCGGAAAAAATTGTGCAAAGTGTAAAATAATTCACTATATTTGCGAAAAGAATAGATTATTCTATCTTGATAGAATAGACAGAGAGATTTTTTCTACATAAATATTTTTATCACATTTAAAAAACAGTGCTTATGAAAAAGTGTACATTGTTCGTTGCCGCTATGGTATTGTTTGCAGCGGCGAGTTGGGCAGGTGGCTTACGCCTTGCCGGAGTGGCTCAAAATCAAGTGCCAATCAAGAAACAGTGCTCATTGAGCCAGCGTATAGCCCAGTCGGGCGAAGGAGTGTTGGCTCTGAAAAAAGCGGCAAAACCTATGGCAGATGTGGGTACGGTGATTTCCGACGCGCCCGCAGGCACAGTTTACGAGAATATGTATGTCAATTCCGAGGCTTACGGCTTGGGCTGGGGCGATGCCTACTATCAGAAGGTGGATGGCGGCTTGGGTGGCGTTGACGTGGCTAACGATGGCTTCATCTATGTGCAGGCTCCCATTTCGCAGGCTTATATCTGGGGCTTGGGCAGTCCGTGGATTAAATGTGAAAAGAAAGAGGGCGATGTGATAGTGATGCACTTGCCACAACTCTACTGCATCGACGCAGGCGACCCATATTACGTACAGCGCCTTGTGCCAAGTGCCGATGGCAAGACTTTTGTGGTGGATTCCACCTCGCAAGATGTGAAATTCACTTGGAAGGACAATAAGCTCACCCAAGTTGACGATTGCCTCGTGGGATTGTGCGACGCAACTGGCGAATGGTTCTATATGGGTGACTTCAATATCAAATACACCATCAACCCCGACAAGCCTATCGTGAAGCCAGAGGGCTTGACCAAGGCCACTTGCAAGATGGAATACAAATCAGATGCGAAAGACTTGACAGCTGAAGAGTTTGTGATGGTGAACGTGTTTAACGCCGACGGCAAGGTGTATGTGGATCACATGGAGAAGGGATTGCCCGATGCAGTGATGTGTGGCACAGTATCAGCCGACGGCAAATCGGTAGAGGTGCCAGCAAAGCAATATCTGGGCGTCGACTTGGAATATAACGCTCATGTGTATGTGCTCACTGGCAATGCGAAAATCGACGGTGCCGACACCGAAAAACCATTCTTCAACTACGACAAGACTGCCTCTATCAAACTCACACGCGATGAATCAGGCAAGATGGCTGCCGAATATCCTGCATCACTGGTGGTGAACTGCGGCCGCGAGAACCTTTACATCATCAGCGACTATGTGGCTCCACGCTTCGTGTCGCAAGAAGACAAGGCAATGACTCCAGCCGACCCAGTGTTCACAGCCGACGACATTCGCCCATCAACCAATTTCGACCTTGTGAAGTTTGTGCTTCCTGTTAAGGATGTTGATGGCAACGACCTTAACGCGAATGAGCTATATTATAATGTGTATTACAACGATGCTCCTTACGTGTTCACCCCAGAGGTGTTCAAGGGCTTGACCGCACCGATGACCGACATTCCTTACGCATTCTCCGATACTGAATACGACATCTATCCTTCAGGAGGCAAGCACACCATCTACTTCTACGACAAGAACTACACCAAACTCGGTGTGCAGAGCATCTATCGTGGCGGTGGCGAAGAGCGACGCAGCAATGTGGTGTGGGTAAATCGTCCAGTGACCGGTATCGACGATGTGAATGCCGACATGCGCGAAGTGAAGAGCGTGAGCTACTACAATGTGGCAGGTCAGCAAATCGCTGAGCCCGCTTCTGGCGTGTGCATCAAGCGCATTCAGTATGCCGATGGCACCGTGAAGGCAGAAAAGGTGATTAAATAAGTCCGTCCCAATACGAGAAAACGTGATTTTCTCACCCAGCGAGGCTCGCACCCCAAAAGCGAGCCTCGCTTTTTTTAGAAATTAGAAGTTAGAGGTTAGAAGTTAGAAATTAGAAGTTAGAAGAGAGAAAACAGAGGTGAGGGGGATGTGGAAAAGGATGATTTTCTTGTTTTTGTGATTTGCGTGAAATTATGTGGTGGGATATGGGTGGCGTTGAGAAAAAATGAATTAACTTTGTAAAGAAAATTTTTAGTAACTTTTTTTAATATAACTTTTTATGGAGAAAAAGCTGACTAAAGTGCTTGTTTTAGGTTCCGGAGCACTCAAAATCGGCCAAGCAGGTGAATTTGACTATTCAGGTTCTCAGGCATTGAAAGCCCTTCGTGAAGAAGGTGTTAGTTCGGTATTGGTCAACCCCAACATCGCTACAATTCAAACCTCTGAAGGCATTGCCGACAAGGTGTACTTCCTGCCGGTGAACACTCACTTTGTGACTGAAATCATCAAGAAGGAGCGCCCTGATGGCATCTTGCTCGCGTTTGGTGGTCAAACCGCACTCAACTGCGGCACCGAGCTGTTTCAAAAGGGTATTCTCAAGGAGTATGGTGTGAAGGTGCTTGGCACCTCGGTTGAGGCGATTATGGACACCGAAGACCGCGACCTCTTTGTGAAGCGATTGAACGAGATTGGTTTGAAAACCCCAATTAGCGAGGCTGTGGAATCGATGGAGGCGGCTCTTGAGGCTGCTCGCCACATCGGTTATCCTGTGATGATTCGCTCTGCGTATGCTTTAGGTGGCTTGGGCTCTGGTATATGTCAAGATGAAAAGAAGTTTATTGAAATAGCAGAAAGTGCCTTCACTTTCGCTCCACAGGTGCTTGTGGAAGAATCGTTGAAGGGCTGGAAGGAAATTGAGTTTGAGGTGATTCGTGATGCCAACGACCACTGCTTCACCGTGGCAAGTATGGAAAACTTCGACCCACTGGGCATTCACACTGGTGAATCGATTGTGGTGGCTCCTACTTGCTCGCTCAGCGAAGATCAGGTGAAGATGCTGCAAGAAATCAGCGTGAAGTGTGTGCGACACTTGGGCATCGTGGGCGAATGTAACATTCAGTTTGCATTCAACGCCGACACCAACGACTACCGCATCATCGAGGTGAACGCCCGCTTGAGCCGCAGTTCTGCGCTCGCTTCAAAGGCCACCGGCTATCCATTGGCATTCGTGGCTGCAAAAATCGCTTTGGGCTACACCCTCGACCAAATCGGTGAAATGGGCACCCCCAATTCGGCATACGTGGCTCCACAACTCGACTATCTGATTTGCAAGATCCCACGCTGGGACTTGACCAAGTTTACAGGCGTGAGCCGCCGCATTGGCTCAAGCATGAAGTCGGTGGGAGAAATCATGTCGATTGGCCGCACTTTTGAAGAAATCATTCAGAAGGGTTTGCGTATGATAGGTCAGGGTATGCACGGCTTCGTGGGCAATGAGCACGTGGAGTTTGACAACCTCGACGACGAATTGGCAAATCCTACCGATATGCGTACCTTCGCCATTGCGCAAGCGCTGGAGAAAGGCTACACCATCGACCGCCTGTTTGATCTTACCAAGATTGACAAGTGGTTCCTTCAGCGTCTCAAAAACATCGTTGACTACAAGCAAAAACTCTGTGGTTACAACTCGCTTGAGGAAATTCCTGCCGACGTGATGCGTCAGGCGAAAATACTCGGCTTCAGCGACTTCCAGATTGCCCGCTTCGTGCTCAAGCCCGAAGGCAATATGGAGAAGGAAAACCTTGCCGTGCGCGCTTACCGCAAGAAACTCGGCATTCTCCCTGCTGTGAAGCGTATCAACACCGTGGCAAGTGAGCACCCCGACCTCACCAACTATCTGTATATGACCTACAGTGTGGAAGGCTACGATGTGAACTACTATAAGAATGAGAAATCGGTTGTGGTACTCGGCTCTGGTGCTTATCGCATCGGCAGCTCGGTGGAATTTGACTGGTGCTCTGTGAACGCAATCCAGACTGCCCGCAAACTCGGTTACAAGAGTATCATGATTAACTATAACCCCGAAACTGTATCGACCGACTATGATATGTGCGACCGCCTCTACTTCGATGAGTTGTCGTTTGAGCGTGTGCTCGACGTTATCGATCTCGAAAGTCCACGCGGTGTGATTGTGTCGGTAGGTGGTCAGATTCCTAACAATTTGGCAATGAAACTCCATCGCCAAAGCGTGCCCATCCTTGGCACATCGCCAGTATCGATCGACCGTGCGGAAAACCGCAACAAATTCTCCGCTATGCTCGACCAACTGGGCATCGACCAACCAAAGTGGAGCGCACTCACCAGCATGGAAGATGTGCAGGAGTTTGTTGACAAGGTAGGCTTCCCTGTGCTCGTGCGTCCATCGTATGTGCTTTCTGGCGCGGCGATGAATGTGTGCTACGACGAGGAAGAACTGCATCGCTTCTTGCGGTTGGCAAGCGAGGTGAGCAAAGATTACCCAGTGGTGATTTCGCAATTCATGACCGAGACCAAGGAAATTGAGTTCGACGCTGTGGCTGACCACGGCGAAGTGGTGGAATACGCTATCAGCGAGCATGTGGAATTTGCCGGCGTTCACTCTGGCGATGCCACTATGGTGTTCCCTGCACAGCAAATCTACTTCTCCACCGCACGCCAAATCAAGAAAATCAGCCGTGCCATTGCCAAGGAACTCAACATCAGCGGTCCATTCAATATCCAATATCTGGCTAAGGGCCGTGAGGTGAAGGTGATTGAATGTAACTTGCGTGCTTCACGCAGCTTCCCATTCGTGAGCAAGGTGCTGAAGCGCAACTTTATCGAAACCGCCACCCGCATCATGCTCGATGCGCCTTACACTCGCCCTGACAAGAGCGCGTTCGACATCGACCGCATCGGTGTGAAGGCTTCGCAATTCAGTTTCGCACGCCTCCAGAACGCCGACCCAGTGCTTGGCGTGGATATGTCGTCGACTGGTGAAGTGGGTTGCTTGGGCGACGACTACGATGAAGCATTGCTCAACGCGCTGATTGCCACAGGCTACACCATTCCACAGAAGAGTGTGCTCATCTCCAGCGGTGAGGCTCGCTCAAAGGTGGATTTGCTCGATGCCAGCCTTTTGCTCCAGAAGTGCGGCTACGAAATCTACGGCACCGAAGGCACCGCTAAATTCTTGAACGAAAACGGCGTGAAGGCCCACAAGGTGAGCTGGCCTGATGAAGATGCCCACGACAATGTGATGAACATGATTGGCGAACACAAGTTTGAACTGATTGTGAACATTCCAAAGAACCACTCGAAGCGTGAGCTTACCAACGGCTACCGCATTCGCCGTGGCGCTATCGACCACAATATTCCATTGATTACCAACGTGCGATTGGCTAAGGCATTTATCCACGCATTCTGCTCATTGAAGCTCTCCGACATCAAAATCAAGAGCTGGCAGGAATACGACGAGAAATAATCGCTAACCAATAGCGTGACGATATTTGCGAAATCCTGGGTAACTTTTTGTTGCTCAGGATTTTTTTACTATTTTTGCTAAAACTAATTTAAACTAATGATGATGAAAGCTAATATTTTACGAAAGGGTTTGATGCTCGTGAGTGCGCTCACGCTGAGTTTTACAATCGCTCACGCCACCGACTGGCTTGAGAAAGGTGGAGTGGGGAAGCAAGACCCAAGTGAACCATCGCTACAGATGCCGCTGAGTTTTGAGGCAGGCTACACCCAGTTTCTTGACGATTGCGAGGACGCTGACAACAAGATAGTTACGCCAGTGAGTTGTGGTGTGTATGGCATCAGCGCCAATGGCACCGTTTACACGCTTCGCTACATCGATGGTGGTACCATCGGCGGGAAAAATGCGTGGAGGGTGGCAGACTTCACCCGAATCCCCCGTATGGAGAAAGAGGGATTGATTATGTATAAGAACGACAATACTCAGCAACTCTACCTCATCACGCCTACTGGCGCGGTGGAGGCATTGCCCAAGAAATATGTGAATGCCACCAACTTTGTTGACGGCATTGCCGCCGTGGCTACTGCCACTTCGGGCTATGCGTTGACTTGGACTTTCATCGACCGTAGTTTGAAGCCATTTGCCCCTGGTGTGGTGACACGGCCCATGCAGTTTGGCAAGAATCAATTCACCATTGCTCCGCTGCGTGGCAGTATGCGAGCCGTGTATGTGCCTGATGAGAGCGGTTACGATGGCAGTTGGGGATTCATGAACGGATTGGGAAAAATCGTGATTAAGCCACAGTTTAGGGAAGTGCGATCATTCTCCGACAGCATGGCTCTGGTGATTGAGAAAAACGACGATTTCTATTTCATTGATGTTACGGGGCGCAAATGCTTCGAGCCGAGGAAGGTGGACGAGAACATTTTTCCATCGTCGGTGAGCGACTACGATGGCGGTTTGTGCACCATCGCCCCAATGGGGATTGGCGACAATTTCTATGCGCGCTACTACACCACATCGGGCAAGTTGAGCGGTGTGGCACTGTGGGGATCCGCGCTCCATAACGGCAAGGGATATATGCGCTTCATCGACAAGGCTGAAAACGAAGAATTTCCTTCTGTCCTCATTATCCAGCCCAGCGTTGATGGCTACGACAGTACCAAAGGCATGAGAATAGATGCCGACCTACACACCGCAATGTGGGGCACACCGTGGTACGACGAGGCAGATGTGGCACACTTCTCCGAAACCCAAACCTCGGAAGTGGGTGTGGGTTCGCACTACTGCTTCCCATGGACGATTGGCGCTTTTAGCACCGACGGCTACGCCCCAGCCACTATCGTTTCGCCCAACGGCGATGTCACCTTCGAGGGCCTCATCGACCGCCAAGGCAAATTCCGCGTCATCTACAAAGTGTATTGATTTAGAAATCAGAAATTAGAAGTTAGAAATCAGAAATATATCCTTTGTATCGGGTTCTTGCTCTTTTTATTTAAGCACTTAGAATAAGATTTGCTCAAGTTGAAATATTTGATTATATTTGTAGCACAAATTGTGTAGCACAATTTGTGCTACAATGTTAAAATGCACTATATGAACGTTTTAAGAAATCCATTTTTGATTTATGGTTATGAATCTCCAGCATATTTTTGCGGAAGAGAAAAGGAAACCGAGAAACTGGCCTCTGCTTTACGCAATGGCCGGAATGTGACTCTGATGAGTCCCCGACGAATGGGTAAAACAGGACTAATCAAAAATACATTCTACCGTATTCATTCAGAAATGCCTGAGGCGATTTGCCTGTATATGGATATTTACTCCACTACAAGTTTGCAGGAGTTTATTAAATTGTTTGGCTCTGTTGTGCTTGGAAATGGAGGAACCACTTCCCAGCGTTTTTTGGAAAAGGTGCGCAGTTTTATCAAAAGTTGTAAAATGGTATTTTCGGCAAACCCTATCACTGGCGCTCCTGAAGTGTCGCTTGATTTCCAACCAAGCGAGTCTGAAGCCACATTGAAGGAAATATTTGATTATCTGGTGTATTCCGGTAAGGAGTATTTCATAGCGATTGATGAATTTCAGCAAATCGCTGAATACAACGACAGCAAAACCGTGGAAGGTCTGTTGCGTTCGTTTATTCAGTTTTGCCCAAATTTGCATTTTGTTTTTTCGGGGAGTAAAAGTCACTTGATGAGTGAAATATTCGACAAGCCTGGGCACCCATTCTATCGAAGCACCGAAAAAATGCACATTGGAGTGCTGAATATGGATGAGTATTACCAGTTCGCCAAATCAAAAATGGAAACTAACGGTATAGTGCTTAGTCGTGATGCATTTGAAAAGATTTACAATCAGTTTTGTGGACACACTTGGTATATTCAATATATGCTTAATAAGATATACGAGTTCCGTCCTAAAAATGTGACGCAAGAGGTAATCAATGAGTGCATTGTCGATATTGTGGAATCAAACAAGGATGACTATCAACGAAGTTTCATATTGCTCACAAGTAATCAGCAGCAATTACTGCGAGCCATTGCCAAAGAGAAAAATGTGGTGAACATCAATGGTAATGAATTTATTAAAAAATATGGTCTAAAAGGCTCAAGCAGCATCAATAGAGCAATATCGGCACTCATAAATAAAGAATATGTGTACCGATATGCAGAGGGTTATCAAGTGTACGACCGCTTTATGCAGTTGTGGTTGGTTACGTTGCCTTAGTTGTTGCGGTAGCGGGCGGCGGTTGACAATCTGATGAATTGGTTGCCGATTTCGCGGATGCAGTAGTGGCGCGCTCCGTAACTGTCGGTTCGGCGCAGATAGATTTCCAAGCCGCTGTCGGTGCCGGCAATTACGGTCAGTTCAGGCCAGAAGAAATAACCGCCGTCGCCATCGTTCCACACCGAAGATGGGTTGCCGCCGTCGTCGTGGCCCCAGAAGTCGTAGGAGGAAATCAATTCGCCCTCGGCAAAGCACACGATTGATGCCAATGCGTTGAATGGGGTGTTGGCATTGCTGTTCGGGTGAAATATCACCACGAAGAATTGGCGCTCCGATTCGGGCACAGAGGCAAGCCAGTGCGCCGACTTCACTTCACGGTTGAAGCGCTGCTTGATGGCTTTGATTATCCATTGTTGAGAGCAAGGCTGCTTCGCTTCGCCGAATTTCCAGCGGCTGAACTGGAGCGGATTATGGGTGGTGAGCCACGAGTCTTTCACAATCACGGCGGTGGCCTCATTCGCCTTGTAGCCGCGGAACATCTTTGCGCTGGCCGATGGGTTGGTCAGGCGGTAAAGGAAATCGCCGTAGGAGTTTTTCCCTGTGAATTTCACATCGTTGATGTGCGGCTTAAACACCATCTTGGTGTAAGCCTCAGGATTCTTCACACGCGAGTCGACGATACCCACAAACTCGTTTTTAGCATAGTTTTTCGGTTCCACGAATATGGGGCGTTCGCTAATGGTGATGTCGGTGGGAATGTTGGCGTATTCGCCGCACTCGTTCACCAGTTCGATTTGCTTGTCGAAAAAGTTTTGTTTGCTGTAGGCCGGACCCTCAAACACCAAATTCAACACCTTATTCATTTCCGACTTGCTTGCCGGTTTGCCCTTCGCATTCACGAAAGTGGATTTGGTGGTGCCGTCCATGCCGTTGTAAACCGTTTGCTCCACAAAAGGCGCTTTAATCACCTCACCTTTGTGCATCACATAGATCTGACGCTCGGTCACGCCGGCATATTTACCAGTAGTCACGCTAATTTCGTTGCCACAAATAGCCACGTCATCATATTCCGAGTCCTTTAAAATCACCTTCAGTCCACCAGTTTTGGCTTGGGCATATAAAATGCCGTTTTTGCCGTCGTAGGTGCGCACCCATATTTCCCAAACGCCATCGGCATCGATGTCGAGCGGAATATACACATCGGGGTGGCAAGAATGTTGCGGAGCAAACTCGGCAAACTGCTTCTGTACGGTTGTGAGATTATGGAACAATGCCGTCACAGCCTTGATGGCGGCAGGATTATCGCGCCATGCCCATGATTTAACAGGCATCAGGCAACAAAGAACGATTAAAAATGCGATTTTTCTCATAGTTCTATTCATTTTGAATTTTAGCAAAGTTAAACAATAAAATCCACATCTGCAATCCTCTACGGCATCTTGACGCAAAAAAAATAGAACAGAGTTTTGGGTTAAAAAATAAAAATATGAGGCGAGTTTTGGTGGATTTGTGAATGGAAATTACAAAAAAACACTATCTTTGCACGTTCTTAGCCATAACTTCACAAAATTCGGATAAAAGATTTCAATTGATAATCAAAACTCTATAATTTTTTATGAATTTCAAATCATTAATTTTGGCCGCAACGCTGCTACCATTCACTTCGGTGATGGCTGGCGCCGATGTGCTCGCTTCGCGGAGCGCAGGGCTTACCCCAGAAGTAGCTTTCGGCACAATGGGCAGAAACCCACACACTAAAAAGGTGGCATCTGCGCCAGTCCAGAAAGTGGCATCGCTTGCCAACGCGCGAGTGAATGGCGTGATGATGTACGACAACGACAAGGATGTGACCACCACAGGTGTGTATGCCTACACCCTCACCGCCCCCGTGGCTCGCAAGCAAGTGGCAACCATGCCACGCGTAAACATCACTGGCGATGCCGTGATGACCGGAGGCAAGATCTATACCTTCGTGTCGAGTATTGAATATGGAATGGTGAATTCCGCCAACTATTATGTGTACGACGCTGCAAGTGGCGCAAAGTTGAGCCAAACCAGCTTGGGCTACGACCTTGCCACGGTGTATAACCACCGAGCCACCTCCAGCACCATCGACCCCGTGAGCGGCGTGGTTTTCTGTAGCAGTTTTGAATACGATGCTGACCAGAAATTGCTCTATCCCACATTGAAAACTTGGGATTTGACCAACAATACCAAGACCACGGTGGCACGTATGGCAGGTTCGCTCATCGTGATGGCTGCCGACCGTCAAGGCAACCTCTACGGCATTACCGCCAGTTCATCTACCACATCGGTTGATGGCGGCTACCTGATGAAAATCAACAAAGCCGACGGCACATTGACAAAAGTGGGCGACACCGGTGTGCGTCCATACTACGACCAGTCGGCAGTGATTGATGCCACAGGCAAAACCATGTATTGGTTTGCCAACGACCAGAAAGAGAACTCCAATGTATATGCCGTGAACCTCGAAACCGCAGAGGCAACCCTCATCGGTGCCACTCCAAACGGCGACGAGGTGGTGGCTGCATGGCTTGTGGATCAAGCCACAGCCGATGGCGCACCATCACCAGCTTCCGACCTTGCCGTGGCGTTTGCTGGTGGCGCACTCACTGGCTCCGTAAGTTTTGGCGTGCCATCGCTTTCGTATTCGGGCGATGCGTTGAGCGGCGAAGTGAATTACACCGTAAAGGCAAACGATGCCGTTGTGGCTTCGGGCACCGCACAGGCAGGTGCCACCGTTTCGGTTCCTGCCACAGTGGCGAATGACGGCAATTATGAGTTTGTGGTGACACTCACCAACGAGGCAGGCGTTAGCCCAGAGGCTTCTGTTAAGGCATTTGTGGGCAACGACACTCCACTCGCAGTCTCCGACTTGACATTTGCCAACGCTGAAAAGAAAAACACCCTCACTTGGACCAAGCCAAGCGGCACTGTGAACGGTGGTTACATGGCTGACGAAAACCTCACCTACAACGTGACCAGATACCCTGGCGCAGTGAGCGTGGCAACTGGTCTGAAAGCCACCACTTTCCAAGAGGACTACACCGACGACTTGCTCCAATCCGTATATTACACCGTGGCTCCTGTAAATGCAGGGCATGTGGGCGAGGAGGCAAAGAGCAATGTGCTCGTGCTTGGCTCATATCTCCAGCCACCATATAGCGAGGACTTCACCGATGCCACTTCATCATCGCTCTACACGATAGTTGACGCCAACGCCGACAAAAACACTTGGTACTACTCTGTGAAGTCGATGAAATACCGTTCCAGCTATTCAAAGGCTGCCGACGACTGGTTGATTTTGCCAGCTATGCAGCTCAAGGGCGGCTATTCCTACGAACTCGGTTTCGACCTCTACGGTACCAACGCGCGCTACACCAACATTGTGGAAGTGAAGATGGGCGACGCACCAACAGCCGAGGCGATGACCACCGCTATTGGCGAATCCATTTCCAGCTCCGCAACCTCTGCCGCTCCTACCAAGGCTAAACTCAATGTGATGCCTAAGGCTGATGGCGTGAAGTATATCGGTATTCATATCATTAGTGCCAAATCGCAAGGTACTGCCACTATCGATAATATTTCGCTTGCCGCAGGTGTGAGCGCTTTGGCTCCCGACACCGTGACCGACCTCAAGGCTACTGCCGGCGCGAAGGGAGCACTCTCCGCACAACTGTCGTTCTGCAAGCCCGTCAAGGCATCAAACGGCCAACCGTTGTCGAGCGCTATTAGCAAGGTGGAAGTGTATCGCAACGATGCCTTGATTGCCACCCTCACCGATGCAGAAGCGCTGAGCGCATCGCCTATCGTGTATAACGATGTCCTTGAGACCGCTGGAAAATATGAATACGGTGTGAAGGCATACAACGCCGAGGGCGAAAGCGACATGGCGAAAGTGGCTGTGTATGTGGGCGAAGATGCTCCTGCCACACCACTCAATGTGGCATTTACCGACCGTGAAGACGGCACAGGCACCCTCACATGGAACCTGAATCCAGTAGGCTTGAACGGAGGCTATGTGAATGAGGCGAATGTTGTGTATCAGGTGCTCGCTTCCGATGGCACCGTGGTGGCAACCGATGTGAAAGCCACCAGTTGTGAAGTGCAACTCGATGCCAATGCAGAGCAGAAAGCCACCACTTACAAGGTGAAGGCTGCTTTGGCAGGTGGCAAGTATGGCACAGCCACCGAAAGTAATATGCAGCTGGTGGGCAAGCCTTACGCTGTGCCTTATCAGGAATCGTTCGCAGGTGCCGCAACCACCACCAACCCATGGACCAAGACCGTGCTTGTGGGCAAAAACAGCGATGTGTCATGGTCAGCTCGTGCCGACCAAAGCAGCGACGAAGATGGCGGCAGCGCAGATATGGGTGCTTACGCCAATGGTGCAATGGCGCGTTGGGAAAGTCCAAAAATCGACTTGAGCAATGTGAGCAACCCTGTGCTCTCGATGTATGTGCTGATGCCAACTGGCAATATGAAGTTCACCGCTCAGGTGCAGACTGGCTATGGTGAATGGACCGACTTGGCCACCGTGGAAGAAGCCGCAGAATGGACTCGCGTCGAAATTCCACTCACAGGCTACGCCGCAAAGAATGTGCGCTTGGGTCTGCTTGGCGAATGTGTGAAGAGTTACAACTTCATATATGTGGACAATGTGGAAATCAAGTCGCAAGCCGCCACAGGCGTTACCGACATAGATGCCCCAGCCACTTCCGTCCGCTACTTTAACCTCCAAGGCGTGGAAGTGAAAAATCCAGAAAGCGGCTCGTTCGTTATCAAGGTGGAGCAAAAGAATGGCGCGCGCAAAGCCACCAAGATGTTTGTGAAATAATCGTTCCCGAAATCAGTTGATTTAACCCGAATCGGTCATTAGGTCTTGTGGTATTTCGGAGTTTTAGAAGAATGAATTTTGTTTGTCTTTTAATGAGTGATAGCGAGCTATTACGAATTAAAAACAAGCAAAAGGCATCTTATAAAAGCCGAAAGACCGCAAGAAGTAATATAAAAAATCCTTACACGGCCTAATGACCGATTTGGGTTTAATATAGCTCAGGGTGGGGCGGAAGCACGGCTTCCGCCTCACTCATTTTTTGCACCACACATATATAATATAAAGGGTGAAAAATTTGGAGTGAAAAAGGATGCTAAAAAGAATGATTTTTTGGTTAAAAACTTTGCGTTTTTCGGGAATGTTTACTAAATTAGTAGCCGAGAGCAGCATGGTGCTGCTGTCAAAAAAAATAGAGCTATGAAAATCAACCAGTTTTTGCAATATCTTCGCTACGAGCGAAACCTTTCGCCACTCACGGTGAAAGCCTACGGCGACGATTTGCATCAGCTTGCGGATTTTCTGACGCACGGCAAGGCTGAGTTTCACCACAGCAGCGTCACCCCCTCCGACCTTCGTGCCTGGATGGTGAGCCTTTCGGGGCAAGGCGATGGTGCTCGCACGGTGAGGCGAAAGATGCAAGCCGCAAGAGTCTTCTACAAATGGCTGCTGAAAATAGGGGAGGTGGCGCAGAACCCCGCCGCCGACATCGAACTGGCGAAACTGCCGCACCGGCTGCCCCAGTTTGTGCGAGAGGAAGGTCTCGACCGCTTGCTCGACGCTCCGCTCCCCGACGATGCCGACTTTGTGGAGGTGCGAAACCGGCTGATAGTGGCGATACTCTATGGCACAGGCATTCGCAGGGCAGAACTCATCGGGCTTCTCGACCGCAATGTTGACACGGTGCAGTGCCAGATGAAGGTGCACGGCAAGCGCGACAAAGACCGCATCGTGCCGTTCGGTGGCGAACTGAAGCGGCTCATTGAGCGATACCGTGGGCTCCGCGCCGAAGTGCAGAAGGCTGGGGTGGGAGAGTTGCTTCTCACCGAGAAAGGCAAGCCGATGTATCCCTCGCTGGTTTACAAGGTGGTGCACGACAGCCTCGACGAAGCCGGCGTGAAGGGGAAGAAAAGTCCCCATGTGCTTCGCCACAGTTTTGCGAGTGCGATGCTCAACCATGGCGCAGAGATCAACAGCGTGAAAGAGATACTCGGTCACGAATCGCTCGCCGCCACACAAATATATACGCATATCACATTCAGTGAACTGAAAACTAATTATAAACTCGCCCATCCAAGGGCCCTAAAAAAAAAAGGAGGGTAATATGGAAATCAAAATTAAATCCATCCATTTCGATGCAACTGAAAAACTCGAACAATTCATCACTAAGAAAGTGGAAAAGCTCGTAAAGCACTACGAAGAAATTGCACTCGTAGAGGTGACTTTGAAAGTTGTGAAGCCCGAAACAGCTATGAATAAGGAAGCAGGTATCAAGCTTGTAGTGCCACAGCGTGGCGATTTGTTTGCAAGCAAAGTGGCCGACACTTTTGAAGAAGCAGTCGATCTCGTGGTTGATGCCCTGAAAAAGCAACTCGAAAAACTTGATAAGGGGAAATAAATCTCACGATTTCACCCACAATAAGTGATAAAACTGCCGCTGGTTCAGCCGTAACGTGCCGAGCCGGCGGCTTTTTTTTGCGCCGTGTGGGGCTTTTGGGGCGGTGGCAAATCTGAATGAAGGAGCACTCGGAGCGGCTCGGAGCACTCGAATGGCTATAACTTCGTGCTTCTGACTTTCTGATTTCTGGCCTCGAGCCTCTAATTTCTAACCTCTAATTTCTAATATCTGACTTCTGCCTTCTGGCATCTGGAAAACGTAGTTTTGGGGCGAAAAAGGGGGAGAGATGGTGTGAAATGAATTTTTTTTTGAAAAAAAAACGGCAAAAAAGCTGGAAATTATTTGGTGTTTTAAAAAAAGTTCGTACCTTTGCACTCGCTTGAGACAAGCAACTGCTGCTTCGACAAGCAAACGCCTCTTTAGCTCAGTTGGCCAGAGCACGTGATTTGTAATCTCGGGGTCGTT
>ERZ857629.90-NODE-90-length-137150-cov-14.846048_pt1 | contig 137150 bp, 97 predicted proteins | sample MGYA00519700_ERZ857629 | MGnify/ENA primary metagenome ERZ857629 (study PRJEB31778, sample SAMEA3449351) | human gut metagenome | biome: human gut; feature: human-associated habitat; material: faeces | place: United Kingdom | collected 2010/2012 ... | reverse complement strand
AACTCAATTCTATCACTATATCTTTCCGCATTTCACTTTTTTGTAGTAACTTTGCATACATAAAAAACGATACACATACTATGTTTGAAAATCTCAATGAGAGACTGGAACGGTCTTTCAAAATATTAAAGGGCGAAGGACGCATCACGGAAATCAATGTGGCCGAAACCCTTAAGGACGTGCGCCGCGCCCTGCTCGATGCCGACGTCAACTATAAAGTGGCCAAGAGTTTCACGGACACTGTCAAGCAGAAAGCACTCGGACAAAATGTGCTCACGAGCGTGAAGCCGGGCCAACTCATGGTTAAAATCGTCCACGACGAACTGGCAGCGCTGATGGGCGGAGAGGCCTCTGAAATCCAATTCAAGAGCCACCCTTCGGTCATTCTGATGGCTGGTTTGAATGGTGCGGGTAAGACAACGCTCTCAGGCAAGCTCGCCCTTTTGCTCAAATCGAAGAAAAACCGCCATCCGCTGTTGGTGGCTTGCGACGTCTACCGTCCGGCCGCCGTTGAGCAGTTGCGTGTTTTGGCTGAGCAGATCAACGTGCCTATCTATATGAATCTGGAATCGAAAGACCCCATCGCCATTGCGCGCGAAGGTATTCAGGAAGCCAGAACGAAGGGATATGACACAGTCATCATCGACACCGCCGGCCGCCTCGCCATTGACGAAGCCCTCATGCAGGAAATCGCCGCCATCAAGGAAGCTGCCAAGCCCGACACCACGCTCTTCGTGGTTGACGCCATGACGGGTCAAGATGCTGTCAACACGGCAAAGGAATTTAACGAACGCCTGGACTACGAAGGCGTTGTGCTGACGAAGCTCGACGGCGACACCCGTGGCGGTGCCGCTCTTTCAATCCGCACAGTGGTTGACAAGCCCATCATGTTTGTCGGTACGGGCGAAAAGATGGAAGCGCTCGACGTGTTCCACCCCGAACGAATGGCCGACCGTATCCTCGGCATGGGCGACATCGTGAGCCTCGTTGAACGCGCACAGGAGCAGTTTGACGAGAAGAAAGCCAAAGAACTGCAACGCAAAATCCAAAAGAACCAGTTTGACTTCAACGACTTCTTGGCGCAGATTCAGCAAATCAAGAAGATGGGCAACTTGAAGGACTTGGCATCTATGATTCCAGGCGTTGGAAAAGCCTTGAAGGATGTCGAAATCGACGACAACGCTTTCAAGGGTATCGAAGCCATCATCCTCTCCATGACGCCCTACGAACGCCAGCATCCTGAATGCCTCAATACCAGCCGCAAGATGAGAATCTCGAAGGGTTCGGGCACGACCATCCAGGAAGTGAACCGCCTCGTCAAGCAGTTTGACCAGACGCGCAAGATGATGAAGATGGTGACAGGCTCTAAAATGGGACGCCTCATGAGCCACATGCCGAAAATGCCAGGAGGTATGCCCGGAATGCCAGGCATGCCGAAAATGAAATAAGGATAAAACTTGTTAGGAACCAGAATTTAGGACATGAAAATCCTGACTTCTGGTTCTTTGCTTTTAGGATGCCTGGTCATTGACCAATAGAATATTTTTACCACCTACCTATTTTATACCATTATATAAATACCAACTATCATGACAATCATAGACGGAAAGGCCACTGCAGCCGAAATCAAAAAGCAGATTGCTGAAAAGGTGGAAACGCTTGTCAAGGCCGGACTCAAACAGCCCCACTTGGCTGCCATCCTCGTCGGACACGATGGAGGAAGCGAAACCTATGTAAAAAACAAAGTGCTGGCCTGCGAATCGTGTGGTTTCAAGTCGACACTCATCCGCTATGAAGATGACGTGACGGAGGAGGAATTGTTGGCCTGCGTTGACAAACTGAACAAGGACGAGGACATTGACGGATTTATCGTGCAACTGCCGCTCCCTAAGCACATCAACGAACGGCGCGTCACTGAGGCCATCGACTATCGGAAGGACGTCGATGGTTTCCACCCCATCAACGTGGGACGCATGGCCATCGGACTTCCCTGCTTCGTCTCTGCCACGCCGAAGGGCATCCTCACGCTCTTGGAGCACTATCACATTGAAACGAGCGGCAAAAAATGTGTTGTCATCGGCCGCTCCAACATCGTCGGCAAACCAGTGGCTTCGCTCATGTTCCAAAAGAATTATGCCGATGCCACAGTCACCGTGTGCCACAGCCACACGAAGGACATCAAGAACGAATGCCTACAGGCCGACATCATCATTGCCGCCATCGGACGCCCCGGCTTCTTAAAGGCCGACATGGTGAAGCCTGGTGCCGTGGTCATTGACGTGGGCACCACCCGTGTGCCAGATGCCACCCGTCCGCGCGGTTTCCGCCTGTCGGGCGACGTTGACTTCGACGATGTGGCCCCGAAGTGCAGTTTCATTACGCCAGTTCCAGGCGGCGTTGGTCCGATGACCATCTGCATGCTCATGCTCAACACGCTTGACGCTGCAACGCACGCAATCTATAAGTAGGCCTGCCTGACGGACTTTTAGAAAGAGGATGCCCCCTTATTTTGGGGACATTCACAAGTTCTCCCAGCCCTTCAAGGCCCAGCGCTCACCACATGTTGTGAGCACCAACAATCCAAACACCACATATATCACCACATGTAGGTATTTGCAGACAACTTGAAATTCTATAACTTCGTAGGCTTAAACCGTGTTCTGAGAAAACAGCAAGATGACCATGTGCCATCTCATGGCGCACTCAACACACCACTAAGTAATGGCAAACAATCGGAGAGAAATTTCCTCCCCCATCAGTATGCCACATACGACCAATAGAACCAAACACAAGACAATGAATTTATCACAACTCAAGAATGGCGAAACGGCCTACGTTTGCGGCGTAGGCGGCAGTGGCGCGTTCAAACAACACATGGAGGAAATGGGCTTCGTTTGCGGACAGAAAGTGACCCGCATTTATGCCTCGCCTCTCGGAACGCCCATCGTTTACGCCATGCTCGGACAGAAAATTGCCCTGCGCCGCAATGAGGCGGTGCTCGTGCCGACGGCCGCCACCGAAGCGGCGGCGTTGGAGGAAGGCAAACGACTGAAAACGACCGACACACCCACCTGCCACGCCAACGAACAAGGACACGTCAGAGCTGAGCAATGTCACGCAGGATGCACGGGATGTCCATGCTGCGGTCCGCGCCCCTCAACACCCTCACACATCGGCGAGAAATATATCACACTGGCCATGATTGGCAACCCCAACTGCGGAAAAACGGCTTTCTTCAACGCCTCATGCGGCGGCCACGAGCGAACGGGCAACTATGCCGGCGTGACGGTTTCGAGCGTTGAGGGATGGACCACCGTTGGCAACCATCTCGTGCGCGTCATCGACCTTCCTGGCACCTATTCGCTCAAAGCCTTCAGCCCTGAGGAGGCCTACGTGGCCAACGAACTGGCGAAGGGGGAAATCGACGTCATCATCAATGTGCTCGACGTCAATAATCTGGAGCGCAACCTGCTGCTCACGCTTCAGCTGCAACGCCTGGGCATTCCCATGGTGGGGGCGCTGAACCTTTATGATGAATTTGAGAAAAACGGTTGCCACCTCGACGACCACGCCCTGCAGGAAAGACTGGGCATGCCGCTCATCAAAACAACGGCCCGCAACGGCGGCGGCGTACCCGACGTCATGAAAAAAGCCATTGGTATTGTTGAAAAACTGACGCAGGAAGAGCAGGAAGGAAAGGAGACAACGCCCATGCAACCTTCGGCACTGGCTCTGGCCGACGACCCACACGCGGCTATCCATCAGGTGCTTGACGACATCTACGAACTGCACGAGGGCCGCGCCTCCGCCATCACCACGCTGGCCGACAAATGGTTTGTGCGCACACCGCTGGCCTATCTGCTGTTTTTCGCAATCATGGGGCTCATCTTCTACGCCACCTTCCAGCTCGGCGCCTACCCCATGGACTGGATGCAAGCGGGCATTGACTGGCTCACCGACGTGGCAAGCGCCAATTCTCCCCACGGCATCATCCATAGTCTGCTCATTGATGGCGTTCTGGGCGGTGTCGGTTCGGTCATCGTGTTCCTCCCCAACATTCTGATTCTCTATTTCTTCATTTCCATCCTCGAAGACTCGGGCTATCTGGCCCGCACAGCCGTCTTGGCCGACCCGTTGCTCCGCCGCGTTGGGCTCCACGGCAAATCCTTCATTCCGATGCTGATGGGCTTCGGCTGCAACGTGCCCGCCGTGATGGCCACGCGCACCATCGACAGCCGCAAAAGCCGCCTCATCACCATGATGACACTGCCATTCATGTCGTGCTCCGCCCGCCTTCCGGTCTACACGGTGCTCTCCGGAGCCTTCTTCCCTGAGCATGCCGCTCTCGTGATGCTTTGTCTCTACGCTTTGGGCATTTTGGTGGCCTTCGCCGCCGCAGGCACGCTCACCCATTTCTTCCACCGCACAGAGGAGAGCCATTTCGTCATGGAAATGCCGCCCTACCGCCGCCCTGTCATGCGTGGCGTGTTGAACCACACATGGGAGAAGGGCCGCCAATATCTGCGCAAGATGGGAGGCATCATTCTCGTGGCGAGCATCGTTGTCTGGGCCTTGGGGTATTTCCCGATGGGAGACAGCCAGCTCTCGAAGGCGCAACAGCAGGAGCAATCGTATCTCGGCCAGTTTGGCCACGCCATCTCCCCCATCGTGAAACCGCTGGGCTACGACTGGCGCATGGGGGTCGGCATCCTCTCTGGCGTCGGAGCCAAAGAACTGATGGTCAGCACGCTCGGCGTGCTCTACAACGCTCCTGAAGATGCCGACGGCAACACGTCCGACTCCAGTCTCTCAGCAGCCATCCGCGAATCGGGCACCACACCGGCCGCCGCCTTGAGCTATCTGGTGTTTGCTCTGCTCTATTTCCCCTGCATGGCAACCATTGCCGCCATACGCTCTGAAAGCGGACGATGGAAATATGCCATCTTCACAGCGGCCTACACCACTGCCGTTGCCTACGTCATGGCTTTCGTGGCCTACCGCTTGGCTCTGCTCTTTCTCTGACCTACCGCCCTTTGTCGGGAGACTTCGGCAAAGGAGGAACGGAAATATAAACAGACAAAGGGTCGTCCTAAACCCCACTTTTCAAGACTTCCCAGAAAACAAATAATCCCACCTGCTTCAAAGCGGGTGGGATTTTTGTTATTCTGGGGACTTAACTTGGTTATCTACCTGCGGCCGCGAGTCGTGCTACCCTCGGCCGCGAGTAGCGCTACCCTCGGCCGAGAGTAGCATTACCTTCGGCCGAAGGTAGACAACTTTATAGGGGGATTCGGTAAACTTGTGAAAGGGATGAAACCATAAGGCAAGTACAACGAATCACTGTCTCTCTGCGGAGCCGTTTTCTTTCTGCGGTATCAGCAACGACGCACCGATGCTGACAGCCAAGACAGCCACAATGATGAGCAGGGAGACGACAGCGTCGATTTCAACGTATTTATGAACGAGCATCTTCGCGCCGATGAATATCAGCAAAACGCAAACGCCCGTCTTCAAATGGCGGAACTTGTCGGCAATGGCTGCGAGCAAAAAGAACATGGCACGCAAGCCGAGGATGGCGAAGATGTTGGAAAAGAACACGACGTAGGGGTCGAGCGAAACGGAGAAGACCGCCGGGATGCTGTCGAAGGCAAATATCAAATCGCTGAACTCAATGACCAGGACGGTGACAAAGAGCGGGGTGAGAAGCCATTTGCCCTTGCGCAGAAGGGTGTTGGACGATGCGGCGCTGGCAGAATCTGTGGCAACGGCAGTTTGGCGGATGAAGAATTTGTCGCCCTCAAATTTCGGATGCATACGCCCTGTCTTTGTGAGGAAACGCACCAGCGGATGTTTCTCCACGTTGATTTCCTCCTTTTTGTTGCGGTTGACATACATCTTCACACCACTATATATAAGGAGTGCGCCGAAGAGCAGCAACACCCAGTCGAAGCGACTGATGATGGCAGCACCGAGGAAGATGAAAACGAAACGGAGAACGATGGCGCCGAGGATGCCCCAGTTGAGCACATGCTGGTATTCGTTTTTCCCCACACCGAAGGACGTGAATATCATCATCATCACAAAAAGGTTGTCAACCGAGAGGGTCTTCTCAATCAGATAACCAGAGATGTATGAGATGGTCATGTAATGGCGGTATTGCTGCAGACTCGCCTCGAAATCGTTGGGGTCGAACTTCAAATGGGCGGCATAACGGGAAGCCACGGCTTGCAGGTCTTGCATGTTTTCTATGCCGTGTACCATGTCGCCGTGAAACCAGAGGAAAACGGAAAAGGCCAAGGCAAGGACAATCCAAACGGCCGTCCACGAACCGGCTTCCTTAACAGACACCACGTGTGCCTTGCGGTCGATGACGAGCATATCTAAAATCAAAATGGCAACGATGAAGATGATAAAGCCGCCAAGAAACAGAATTTCACTCATGTCTATAATTATTTTTTTCAGATTATCAAAAGCGTTTTAACAATAGAGGTGGAAGCCCTTAAAACCCAAACAAAAAAAGTTTTCAGGCATACAAGAAGTCATACGATTCTTCCACTTGTCGGTAAAAGTAGACAATTTTTCGGACACGCGCAATACTCTCGGCAGCACATTTCTAATGTCGTAATACTTTATTCGGCTTTATAACATCTACACTTTCATTTTTACTGGTGCGGAAAAGGATAAGCACGAGAGATTTTGTAATGGAGAAAACAATTCATAACTTTGCACTGCGGAAAGCCCAACGACGGAAGTATTCTGGCAAAGGGACGGTTCCGCATATCCACATCACGTTTATGAAACTCGACGAACTTCTGCCGCTTTTTGCGGCCCATCCACAGGTGGCGGCTTTGGCAAAACTAACCAAAGACGGAAAAATTGCAGAGACCTACATTGAAGGGCTCCGCGCCTCAGCCACACCGATGATATTTGCTGCCTTGACCTGCAAGGCGCCGCTGAAACGTCCCTTCCTCTTTGTTTTGAACGACGAGGAAGAGGCGGGCTATTTCTACCACGATTTGGTGCAGATGATGGGAGACGAACGCGTGTTGTTCTATCCCTCCACCTTCCGCCGCGCCGTGAAATACGCACAGCGCGATGCGGCCAACGAGATTTTACGCACGGAGGTGCTGGGACGCCTCTCACGCGGAAATGCCTGCTACATCGTGACGCATCCCGCCGCCCTCTCTGAGCGCGTGGCTTCTGTGCAGGACTACCGTTCGGGGATGATTGCCCTTGCTGAAGGTGAGGCCCACGATCTCGCGGAACTCACCCGCCGCCTCCTCGACATGGGGTTTCGCCGCTGCGACTATGTTTATGAGCCGGGCGAATTTGCCGTGCGCGGTAGCATTCTCGATGTCTACTCCTATTCCTCGGAGATGCCGTTCCGCATTGACTTCTTCGGCGACGACATCGACAGCATCCGCACGTTTGAAGTGCAGACACAGCTCTCGAAAGAAAGGAAAACGGAAGTGACGGTGGTGCCGGATGTGGAAGAGGGGGCCTCAGCGCTCGTGCCTTTCACGGAGTGTCTTCCAGCAGAGACCGTCCTGGTGGTGCGCGACCTCTGTTTCACACGCGATGCCATCAACAAAATCTACGATGAAGGCTTCTCGCGCCAGGCCCTGCAGGAACAAGAGGCGACGTCGGAAATGGAGGCGGCGGAAATCCACGAAAGGCTCTCGCGCGAGTTTATGCTCACGAAAGGCGACGACGTGGTGCGCGAACTGGCGAAACTGCAGCGCATTGAAATCGGCAGCAAACCGATGGGAACACCGCAGGCCACCCTGCATTTCAACATCACGGCGCAACCGCTGTTTCACAAGAATTTCGAACTGGTGCGCTCTTCCATGCGCAACTTGAAAGCTGCCGGCAATCGCCTCTTCGTATTGGCCGACAGCCTGAAACAAACCGACCGTCTGCAAAATATCCTGACGGAAATGGCGGGACGCGAGGAGGGTAACGAGGTGAAGGACTTCACAGCCGTTGAACGCACCATCCACGAGGGATTTACGGACGACGACCTGAAGATTTCCTGCTTCACCGACCACCAGATTTTCGACCGTTTCCATAAATACAACCTACGCTCCGACCATGCACGCGACGCCAAGATGGCGCTTACGCTGAAAGAACTGATGCAATTTGAACCTGGCGATTATGTTGTACACATCGACCACGGAGTGGGACGCTTTGCCGGACTGGTGCGCGTGGCGGGTGCCGATGGTTCGATGCAGGAGATGATCAAACTCACGTATCAAAACGATGATGTGGTGTTTGTCTCCATCCATTCGCTCCACAAGGTGTCGAAATACAAAGGCAAGGAGGGCGAACCGCCACATCTGAGCCGTCTCGGAACGGGGGCCTGGGACAAACTCAAGGAGCGAACCAAAAAGAAAATCAAGGACATTGCCCGCGACCTCATCAAGCTCTATTCCCGTCGACGCGAAGAAAAGGGTTTTGCCTTCAGCCACGACAGTTTTATGCAACACGAACTGGAGGCGGGATTTGCCTATGAGGACACGCCCGACCAGTTGCGCGTCACGCAGGAAGTCAAGTCCGACATGGAGGGCAGCCGCCCGATGGACCGCCTGGTGTGTGGCGACGTGGGCTTCGGAAAAACGGAGATTGCCGTGCGTGCGGCCATGAAGGCGGCTGCCGACAACAAACAGGTGGCGGTGCTTGTGCCAACAACGGTGCTTGCCCTGCAACACTACAACACGTTTGCCTCGCGCCTCAAAGATTTCCCCGTGAGGGTCGACTATCTGAGCCGCGCACGGACGACGCAGCAAACGAAGGCCATCCTCAAGGACCTTGAAGAGGGAAAAATCAATATCATCATCGGCACGCACAAGTTGATTGGAAAGACCGTTAAATGGCACGACCTCGGACTGCTCATCATCGACGAGGAACAGAAATTCGGCGTGAGCGTGAAGGAAAAACTGCGACAACTGAAAGTGAACATCGACACGCTGACCATGTCGGCAACGCCGATTCCACGCACACTGCAGTTTTCTCTGATGGGAGCTCGCGACTTCTCGGTGATGCAGACACCGCCGCCCAACCGCCGGCCTATTCAAACGGAGGTGCACACCTTCAGCCACGAAATCATTGCCGACGCCGTCAATTTCGAAATGAGCCGAAACGGACAGGTCTACATCGTGACCAACCGCATCTCGGCACTTCCCAACCTGGCCCACCTCGTGACGAAATATGTGCCTGATGCCCGCGTGGCTGTTGGCCACGGACAGATGCCGCCAGCGGAACTGGAGAAAATCATCCTGGGTTTTGTCAATTACGACTACGATGTGCTCATCTCCACCACCATCGTTGAAAACGGCATCGATGTCCCCAACGCCAACACCATCATCGTCGACGCGGCCCATCATTTCGGACTCTCCGACCTCCACCAGATGAGAGGACGCGTGGGCCGAAGCAACCGAAAGGCTTTCTGCTATCTCCTCGCTCCCCCATTGGCGCTCCTGAAAGACGATGCACGCCGACGCCTCCAGGCCATTGAGAATTTCAGCGACCTCGGCTCGGGCATACACATCGCCATGCAGGACCTCGACATCCGCGGAGCTGGCAACCTGCTGGGAGCGGAACAGAGTGGATTTATTGCCGACCTGGGATATGAAACTTACCAGAAGATTCTCTCGGAAGCGGTCACCGAACTGAAGAACGACGAGTTTGCCGACCTCTATGCCGACGAGCTCAAAGCAGGGGCGCAACTCTCTGGCGATGTGTTTGTTGACGATTGCAGCGTGGAGTGTGACCTCAAGGCTTATTTTCCCGAGGACTACGTGCCAGGAAGCAGCGAACGCATGCTGCTTTATCGCGAACTCGACGCGCTGAACACCGACGAACAGTTGGCGGCCTTCCGGCGCCGCATGGAAGACCGTTTCGGACCGCTACCGCCTGAGGGTGAAGAACTGCTACTCATCGCCCCTCTTCGACGCCTCGGACGACGCGCTGGAGCGGAGCGCATCACGCTGAAAAGCGGACGCATGATGCTTTATTTCGTGAGCAACACCGACAGCCCGTTCTACAGAAGCGAAACTTTCGGACGCATCATCAACTACGCCACCACCAATTTCCGCCGATGCAAACTCGACGAGCAAAAAGGCAAGCGCCGAATGACGGTGCGCGACATTAAATCTGTGCAACAGGCGCTCAACATAATGCAACAGCTCACGGAGACTTCCCAACATGAAGGATAATCGGAGTTCAAGGGGCGATTAACAACCAAAGGAAACTATAAAACTTACATTAGTTTCCTTTTAATTGTCCTAAAACTCCGATTCCCCCTATTTTTCTCCGCTCAGCTATGGTTTGCTATCTCAAAAGATATAAATTTGCAGCCAGTAACAACATACGTTTAACTTATAAACACACACAAGTATGAAAAAGTTATTCTTATCTCTGATCGTTGCTGTATGCAGCCTCGCTGCAAGCGCACAAGTTTACGTTGGTGGTCAAGTTGGTCTTTGGCGTAACACAGATGCCAACCACACAAGCTTCAATCTCGCTCCTGAGTTAGGCTATAAGCTCAGCGACCAGTGGGACCTCGGCCTCAGCATTGGCTTCGCACACGAATATTATGAAGGCCTTAAACTCAACGGCTTTGAAGTTGACCCATACGTTCGCTACACTGTAGCAAAAGCAGGTCCTGTTTCATTCTTCATCGATGGCGGCTTCGGCTTTGCAACAGCCAAGGCTAAATATCGCGACTGGAAGAGCGACTCATTCAACCAGTGGCAGATTGGCATCAAGCCGGGCGTGAAGGTTAGCTTGAGCAAGAAGGTTGACTTCATCGCTTCTATGGGCTTCTTGGGCTATCGTGACAACGATGATGTAAAAGTAACTGGAATTGGTGACCTTGACGACTTCGTTGAAGACGCAATCCCATCCGTTTACGGCGAAAAGGGCTTTGGCTTTGACTTCAAGACCAGCAACCTCAAATTTGGCTTGATTTACAACTTCTAATACAACACGCACACACAAATGAAAGGCGGGCTTTTCCAATGCGGAAAAGCCCGCCTTTTTCATGTACAGACACAGAAACTATATATTATAGGAGTGCAATCACCCCAAAAACCACCTCTTTCCTCCTCAGAAAAGCCATACAAGCCGAATATTTTTAGCAAAAAGAATGCCTTATCTCCTCTTTTTTTATAACTTTGCGTGCTGTATTGTCAAGTAGCCAGTTGGTGTCTATCGGCCATACGCAATCATCCTGCAGAAAACAAACAAATAAAAATAATATACTAAAAACAAATGGCAGCATTACAAACACTTAGAAACAAACCGGCGTTGCTGATGTCAGTCATCGGTGGTGCCCTTTTGCTTTTCATTGTTACGCTCACCGACCTTAACTCTTGCTCACGCCCTAACGTGGAAGCAGAAGTGAACGGCCAAGAGCTGACGTATGAAAACTATGAAGCACAAGTGCGCGATGAAGAAAACGTGCAGTCTTTGCTCTTGGACAACTTGAGCGACGACGCCAAAGAACAAATCCGCCAGCAGGTGTGGAACAAGTTCCTCCAAAACCAGATTTTGGCTAAGGAAGCCGACAAGCTCGGCCTCATCGTCACCAAAGAAGACATCCAAAACGCCTTGGCAAGCATTACTCCGCAAGAGTTGCAGCAACTCGCACAGATGATGCAATACGGACAGGCCAACTTCAATCAGGTTAGCTACGCACAGCGCATCATGCTTCTCATGGCACGCTATATGGGACAGCCTTCCATCGAAGCCTACAAGCAATTCATGAAGCAGGCCGACCAGCAGATGGCACAACTCCAGAAGCAAGACCCGCAATCGGCCGAAATGTTGGCCAACATCAAGCAGGCTTGCCTCTACTGCGAAAGCCAGATTCCAACGGAATTGCTCGCACAGAAATACATGGGTCTCATCGCCCAGGGCGCCATCTCCAACCCGATTTCTGCAAAGATGGACTTCGAGGAAAACAACACCAACTGCAACCTCGAAATCGCCAGCATGCCTTACTCTGCCATTGCAGACAACGAAGTCAAGATTTCTGACGACGACCTGAAGGCTAAGTATGAAGCTTGCAAAGAACTCTATCGTCTCCACGGCGAAACACGCGACCTGAAACTGATCAACGTGACGGTTGTTGCCAGCCCGAAAGACCAGAGCAACATCGTAGCTCAGGTGAAAAGCCTCGAAGACACGCTCCGCAAGGTGTCAACTGGCGAAGCTGTTGAAGGCATCATGCGCGGCGCAAAGAGCGACGTTCCATACAACAACGCTTTCTTGCCGAAAGACGTTTACACACAGAGCAACATGAACGACGTGGTTGAAGCCATCGACTCTCTCTCTGTCGGCGCAACGTCAAAGACGAAGATTGAACCGAAGGACCGCAATGGCGTTCAGTATGTTTCAACCTTCAAGCTCGTCGGCGTGAAAACCACTCCCGACTCTATGCAGATTTGCCAGCTCGCCGTTGGCGACAAGAAAATCGCTGATCAGCTCGTTGCTGCTGCCAAGGCTGGCAAGTCACTCAGCGAATTGGCCAAGGATGCCACGTTTAAAGCCGCTGTTGAGAAATACGGTCTGAAGGGCGACACCACCTGGAACGCCACCAAGTATTACGTAGAAGCTTCTGCCAAGGGCGACACCACTAAGAGCGCCTACACCGACATCTGCCAGATGTCTGCCGGCACCATCGCCTACTACACGGTCAGCGACCAGCAGGGACAGCCTGTTTACGTAGTGACCTCCGTGCTCAGCACAAAGGCTCCTTCTGCCAAGTACAACATCGCCGTTGTGAAATATCCAATCAAGTTCTCTACCGAGACTTACAATGAGAAGCGTCGCGCCCTCAACGAGTTCTTGGCTAAGAACACAACGATTGAATCTCTCGAAAAGAACGCCGCCAAGGCTGGCTACACTATGATTGATCGCGCAAGCGTCAGCACCACTGAAGCCATGAACATCCGTTACAGCATTGGCGGTGAAGGTGCCAAGCAAGCATTCATGTGGGCATTCGACGAAGCCAAGGCTGGTGAAGTTTCTCGCGACTTCGAATGCGGCAAAAACAGCGATCAATTGCTCGTCATTGCCGTTTCAGCCATCAACGACGGCGACTATCTCGCTTGGGACAACGCCAACGTGAAAGCCCAACTCCGCCAGCTCGTGATGCAGGACAAGAAGGCCGAAATCATCATGGCCAAGCTGAAGAACGTCAAGTCCATCGCCGCTGCAAAAGCAGTCAAGGGTGTTGACATCAACACGCAGCCTTCTATCGCATTGGCTCAGATGAGCAGCTTCGAACCTGCTTTGGCAGGTGCCATCGAACGCACCGCCAAAGGCAAGTTCACCGGTGCCGTGAAGGGCTCATTGGGCGTCTTCCTTGCTCAGGTTAACGACAAGACTGTCAACGGCACATTCAACGCCGCTTCTGCCATGATGGCTTCTTCACGCGCCACTCTCAGCCGCATCTTCGGTCAGCAGGGCAACATCTTCGATGCCATGATCAACAAGACCAAGATTGTCGATAAGCGCTACAAGTTCTAAAGATAGCCAAGAATATTTTTACATACACTCTTAATAGAAAGTCCGCCGCAAACAATGTGGCGGACTTTTTTTGTTCTGTATGATTCCTTTCGGAGATTCGTAATTCCCCCCAACTCAGATTTAGTAATGGCGAAAGAATAAGTTAACCATTTACCACTACTTAGCACTGCCTAAACACCAATCTCCCAACGCCGACAACTTGCAGAAACGTTTTTTTCAGCATTACGCGCCTTCCATGTGACACAAAAAATGTTTTTTACTTTGCACTTCGCCCACCATGTACTAACTTTGCAGCGCATTTGTTCATTACGCCATTGAAATAAAATGTAAATGCGGAGAACAAACCATCTGAAATTCATGAATCTAACGATAGACATAGGAAATACCCGCACCAAGATTGCCCTATTTAACGGGGAGACTTTCGTGCGAGAGGAGAAATTCGAGAATACAGACGCCGAACATCTGCTCAACGTGGTGAAGGAGAAGAAAGCCGAAGGATTGGCATTCTGCTCCGTTGCCGCAGAAAATCCCCTGCTCGTGGAAGCGCTCAAGCAACTCCCCTACCCCGTACTCGAAGTGAAGGGAACCACCCCCGCGCCGGTCACCGTGGCCTACCGCACGCCGGAGACGCTCGGAGCCGACCGACTGGCAGCCGTTGTCGGCGCTGTAACGCTGAAACCTCAAACAGACCTGCTGGTCGTTGATGCCGGCACGTGCATCACCTATGATTTTGTTGATGCCGCAGGAAACTACCTCGGAGGAAACATTTCGCCAGGCGTTGAAATGCGACTGGAAGCGTTGCACAACTGCACCGCCCGTCTGCCACGGATTGAAGCCGACGGAGACACCCCCGACATCGGCCACAACACCGAAACAGCTATCAGAGCAGGTGTGGTGCGCGGCATCGGATATGAACTGCAAGGCTGCATCCGCCATTGGCAAAAAAGACACCCCGACTTACGCATTTTCCTCACAGGAGGCGACCGCTTCACTTTCAGCGATGCACTGCGAAAAAACATCCTGACCGACAGCCATCTTGTGGCACGCGGATTAAACAAGCTCTTGCTGAATTATATGCGCTGACACCAGCCCCGAAGTTAGAACTTTACATCCACACCAACAGTGGCATTCAAAAACAAAACAGGAAATCAGACTTTCCTTTTCAAACGCTTTTCTGAATCCCCACCCATTAATAGATACATACGACATGAACATCCTGAAAAAAGGAACAGATAAGAAGACAAGCAACTTTCGCCGCAACTGGCAGAGTGTTGCCATCGCTGCAGCCATTTTGGTAGGCGCTCCGTCGGCCGTTGTGGCGCAAACCAACGGCAGTAACTCTCCCTATTCGCGCTACGGCTTCGGCATCCTGAGCGACCGCGCCCAAGGATTCAACAAAGGTATGGCTGGCCTCTCAACAGCCATGCGCAACGGCAAAGAGCTCAACGTGAAAAACCCAGCGTCGTATTCCGCCATCGACTCCATGAGTTTCATTTTCGACATCGGCTTCTCGATGCAAAATGCCAACCTCGAGCAAAACGGAACGAAAATCAACGCCCACAACTCCTCATACGACTATTTGGCAATGGGTTTCCGCGCTTCGCGCAACCTCGGCGTGTCGCTTGGTCTGATGCCCTTCAGCACCATCGGCTACAACCTGAGCGATAGCAAACCCATGACGGAGAACCCCGACATCACACGCACCAACACGTTCAGTGGCGACGGCGGTCTGCATGAGGTGTACCTCGGCGTTGGCTGGCGTCCGTTCAAGCCTATCTCCTTCGGTGTCAACGGCGGTTACGTCTGGGGCGATGTCACCAACACGGTGCTGGCCTCTTTCAGCGAAAGCAGCATCGCTTCACGCCGCCGCCAATACACGGCCGACTTGCGCACCTACAAACTGGAAGCTGGTCTGCAACTGATGCACGACATCAACAAAAACAATAGCCTCGTGTTTGGTCTGACCTACGGATTGGGACACAACATCAATTCCAACGCCGTTTACTACGACCAGAAGATTGAAAACAAAGCAACACTCGGCGACACCATCGTGGCCCGCAACGCCTTCGCCCTGCCACATAGCTTCGGCGCTGGTCTCACATGGGCCTACAAGAAGAGCCTGCGCGTGGGTGTCGACTACAACTGGCAGCAATGGAGCAAGGTGAAAAGCCCATCGCTAATCCAGACGGCCACCACCGCCATGAACTATACGCCGGCCAAGGGCAACTTCACCGACATGCACAAGGTGACGGTCGGCGCGGAATACATCGGCGACTCCGAAGGACTTCACTGGCGCGACCGCGTTCGCTATCGCCTCGGCTTCTCCTACACCACGCCATACATCATGGCCAACGGCCAAAAAGGCCCTAAGGACTATCTCGTCAGCGCCGGTGTCGGCCTCCCCATCATCAACAACAGAAACAACCGCTCCATCCTCAACCTCGCCGTGCAATACGAGCGCGTGAAACCGCAATTCTCCGGCATGGTAACAGAAAACTATCTGCGCTTCAGCATCGGCCTGACCTTCAACGAACGCTGGTTCATGAAGTGGAAAGTTGAATAAAAAGCGGAGCTAATCAAGTGGTCAAGAATATAAAAAATACAGACTACCTAAATTCTGATTTTTAAGATTAGACCCACCCTAAAGAGAACACACCTTAACATGATACGACACCTGCTTCAACTGGCCTTCCCGCTGGCCATCCTTTCAATCTCTGTCTCTGCCCTGGGCAGCTGCGGAAACGATGCCCCGCCAACCGGCTCGGCCATCCACAACCGCGACTCTATGGCCGTGATGGAGACCTATGGCGTATCGAAGGTCATCTCCGATTCTGGCGTGATGCGCTACAAAGTGATTGCAGAAGAATGGCGCGTTTTCGACAAAACGAAACCCGCCCGCCAGGAATTTCGAAAGGGCTTATTCTTGGAACGCTACGACAACAGCTTCCACGTGGATCTATACATGACAGCCGACACGGCTTTCTGCTACGACCAGAACCTCTGGGAGCTGCGCGGACGGGTCTTTATCAAAAACATGGAGAAAGGCATCACGGTTAGCACCCAGAAACTCTACTGGGACATGGGACGGCACGAAATCTTTTCCGACGTCTTCACCCACCTCATAACCCCCGACCGCGACATCAAGGGCAACTGGTTCCGCTCGAACGAAAGCATGACGGAGTTCCACATCAAGCAAACCAGCGGATACATGCCGATGCCAGAAGACAATGGCGGAAATGCCAGCGAAGAGGTGACAACGGAGGAGGGTGAAGAAGACACCACCACCGTTGTGCGTCCGCGAGAAATTCCAATCAAGAAAAAAGAAAACCCACAACCCGTCACGCCATAAAATAATGGTGAAAGACAGGAAACAGGAGGCAAGACAACACGACAAGTTGTTTTGCCTCCTGTCTTTTTTTTGTTTTCCCAAACTGTTATTTCACACCAAAGTTTCAAACTGATATTTCCTGACAACTTTTTGTAAAGGCAACTTGGCAATCTAAACCGTTTATTTGGCAAGCGCACGTTATCTAATATCAAAAAGACAGAAATTAAACATTTCCCTATCCTTTTATTTGCCATTACCGAAATAATATATACATTTGCAATTCAAGGCCTCCATTTTAAGGCATACCGTAAGTAATGGCCAAAAAGAATTAAAGTTCCATCAACGGGCGTTCCTTCAGCCACGGCGTGATGAATTGCATCCAACAAAACCACGCCAAAGGCTACACAGATTTTCAATCGACTCCCTCTAAACGCCCAAAAAAGAAAGGACCCTGACAGAATCATGAAACATACGTTGAGAAGCGCCTTCAGCACTGAAGGCAGAAGAATGGCTGGTGCGCGCGCCCTCTGGGTGGCCAACGGCATGAAGCGCGAGATGTTTGGCAAGCCCATCATTGCCATTGCCAACTCGTTCACCCAATTTGTTCCTGGACACACGCATCTGCACGAAGTGGGCCAACTGGTGAAACACGAAATTGAAAAGCTCGGTTGCTACGCCGCCGAATTTAACACCATCGCCATCGACGACGGCATCGCCATGGGACACGACGGAATGCTCTATTCCCTCCCCTCGCGCGACCTCATTGCAGATTCTGTTGAATACATGGTCAACGCGCACAAGGCCGATGCCTTGGTCTGCATTTCCAACTGCGACAAAATCACCCCGGGCATGCTGATGGCCGCCATGCGACTGAACATCCCGACGGTCTTCGTCAGCGGCGGCCCCATGGAAGCTGGAAAATGGAAGAGAGAAAACGTTGACCTCATCACCGCCATGGTGAAAGGCGCCGACACCTCTGTCAGCGATGAAGAACTGGCTGAGATTGAAAACCGCGCCTGTCCTGGCTGCGGCTCATGCTCTGGCATGTTCACGGCCAATTCCATGAACTGCCTCACCGAAGCGCTCGGACTCTCACTGCCTGGCAACGGCACAATCCTTGCCACGCACGCCAACCGCCGGCGCCTCTTTGAAGACGCTGCCAAACTGATTGTCGGAAACGCTTATAAATATTATGAAGACGGCGACGAAAGTGTGTTGCCCCGTAGCATCGCCACGCGCCAGGCTTTCCTCAACGCCATGACGCTCGACATCGCGATGGGCGGTTCCACCAATACGGTGCTCCACCTTCTGGCCGTGGCCAACGAAGCCGGCGTTGACTTCAAAATGGCCGACATCGACGCGCTGAGCCGCAAGGTGCCCTGTCTGTGCAAGCTCTCGCCAAACACGCAGCGCTTCTCCATCCAAGAATGCAACCGCGCCGGTGGCGTTATGGGCATTCTGGGAGAACTGGCCAAGGGGGACCTGCTGGACCTCTCTGCCATCCGCGTCAACGGACAGACACTGGGAGAGGATGTCAAGAAATATGACATCACGGGCAACGAAATTGACCCCGAAGCCGACCGCATTTACCACAGTGCTCCAGCGGGACGCTTCTGCACACAAATGGGCGCACAAGACACAAAATGGGAAACGCTCGACACCGACCGCGCTGAGGGCTGCATTCACGACCTTGCTCATGCCTACTCGAAAGACGGCGGACTGGCTGTGCTCTTTGGCAACATCGCGCAAGACGGCTGTGTTGTGAAAACGGCAGGCGTTGATGCTTCGCTCAACCATTTTGAAGGCCCAGCCAAAGTGTTCGACTCTCAGGAGGCTGCCTGCGAAGGCATCTTGGGCGGAAAGGTCGTTGCCGGCGACGTGGTGGTCATCACCCATGAAGGACCGAAGGGTGGCCCGGGCATGCAAGAAATGCTCTACCCCACTTCCTACATCAAAAGCCGGCACCTGGGAAAAGCCTGCGCACTGATCACGGACGGACGCTTCTCTGGCGGAACATCGGGACTGAGCATCGGCCACATTTCGCCAGAGGCTGCTGCCGGCGGCAACATCGGGAAAATCGTTGACGGCGACATCATCGAAATCGACATACCGTCGCGCACCATCAATGTGCGGCTAACCGACGAACAACTCTCAGCACGCCCGATGAGACCGCTGCTGAGAAAGCGCGAAGTGCCTAAATCGCTGCGGGCCTACGCCTCGATGGTTTCGAGCGCCGACAAAGGCGGCATACGAATCATCTGATTTTTTGCCCCGCAGAGGCAGAAAGAATCCTCTCCTGCCCACCAGACAGAAACACGGATTCTAAAAAAACACCTCATTCAAAAAGAATATAATTCATGCCTACACCAATAAATAGTCCACAATCAGAAACTCCCATAACGGGAGCAGAAATATTGATGCGCTCACTCGTTGACGAAGGGGTGAAAACGCTTTTCGGCTATCCCGGAGGCGCCATCATGCCTGTGTATGATGCACTCTATGACTACCGCGACCGCCTCAACCACATTCTCGTGCGTCACGAACAAGCCGCCACCCACGCCGCTGAAGGCTTTGCGCGTGTCAGCGGTGAAGTTGGCGTATGCCTGGTCACGAGCGGTCCGGGAGCCACCAACACGGTCACCGGCGTGGCCGACGCCATGATGGACAGCACGCCGATTGTTGTCATCACAGGTCAGGTTGCCGCACAAATGCTCGGCTCTGACGCCTTCCAGGAATGCGATGTGGTCGACGTGATGCAACCCATCTGCAAATGGACCTACCAGATACGCTCCGCCAAAGACGTGGCCTGGGCCGTGAGCCGCGCATTCTACATCGCACGCAGCGGCCGTCCGGGCCCCGTGGTGCTCGACTTCACGAAGAGCGCACAAACGGAAAAGGCAACATACATGCCGGCGAAAGTTGACTACATACGCAGCTATGTGCCTGTGCCTGCCACCAGCCGCACCAGCATTGAAGAAGCCGCCAAACTGATCAACGAGGCCGAGCGCCCACTGGTGCTTGTCGGACAGGGCGTTGAACTGGGCGACGCACGCGAAGAACTGCGGGCCTTCATCGAAAAAGCAGGAGCACCTGCCGGATGCACGCTCCTCGGCCTTTCGGCCCTGCCCTCCTGCCATCCGCTCAACGTGGGCATGCTCGGCATGCACGGCAGTTTGGGAGCGAACAAAAACACGCAGAAATGTGATTTGCTCATCGCCGTCGGCATGCGTTTCGACGATCGCATCACTGGCAAACTCTCCACCTATGCTCAGCAAGCCAAGAAAATTCATTTCGACATCGACCCCTCTGAAATCAACAAAAACGTACAGGTCGACGTGGCGGTGCTTGGCAACTGCAAAGAGACGCTACGCGAAGTGACGGCCCTGCTGGAGAAACGGGAACACAAAGACTGGCGCGAGAGCTTCCGTCCTTACGACAAAGAAGAGGAGCGCCTTGTCATTCAGCCGCAAACCCACCCGGAAGACGGTCCGTTGCGCATGGCGGAGGTGATTCGCAACGTCACGGAAATCACGCAAAACAAGGCCATCATGGTGACCGACGTCGGTCAGAACCAGATGTTTTCAGCACGCTATTTCAAGTTCTCTCAAGGCCGCAGTGTTGTCACCTCTGGCGGAATGGGAACGATGGGGTTCGGACTTCCCGCCGCCATCGGAGCCACCTTCGGCGCCCCAGACCGCACCGTCTGTCTTTTCATTGGAGACGGCGGTTTGCAAATGACCATCGAAGAGTTTGGCACCATCATGGAGCAGCGCACGCCCGTGAAAATCATTCTGCTCAACAATAATTATCTGGGCAACGTGCGCCAATGGCAAGCCCTGTTCTTCCGCCATCGCTATTCGTTCACCCCCATGATGAACCCCAACTACGAGAAAATTGCGGAAGCATACGACATCCCCGTACGCACCGTCACTGAACGCGCCGACCTCGAATCGGCCATCATCGAGATGTTGGCCACCCCTGGCCCCTTCCTCTTGCAGGTTGCGGTCATGGAGGAAGACAACGTTTTGCCGATGTGCTGCCCCGGACACGATGTCGATGACATGCTTCTCACGGTTTAGTAATGGTAGGTAGATGGTCAGAATATAAGAATAATTTTGACCACCATTACTGTAATGGTAAACAAGTAACTTGAGCAATTTTGAGGGAGTCTGAAACCGATTCCCTCTTGCAAGAAACAATCCGAACACCATCTCATGAGTCAAGATAACAACACATCCCCCAACATATCCACAGAGGAAAATGACGCAGAAAAAGGCAAGACGCTCTACACGCTCATCATCTTCTCTGAAAACCTGGCGGGCGTGCTCAACCAAGTGACCAACGCCTTCACGCGCAGACAACTGAACATTGAAAGCCTCAACGTGTCGCCATCGGGCATTGAGCACATCCACCGCTACACCATCACCTGCTATTCTGACGAAGCCACAATCCGAACGCTCACCAAGCAGATTGAAAAGAAAATCGACGTGATAAAGGCGGAATACCACACCAACGACGATGTCTACATCATGGAGCAGGCGCTCTACAAGATTGCCACGGCAAAACTCTTGGAAAACAAAGAGATTTCCAAAGCCATCCGCCTCCACGACAGCAAAATCGTTGAAGTGAACGCCACCTACTCCATCGTCTCGAAGGAGGGGCTTCCGCAAGGCATCCGCACGCTCTACGAAAAACTGAAGGCGTTCAACTGCCTCCTGCAGTTTGTCAGTTCGGGCGTCATTGCCGTCACCAAGAGCCACCGCGAAGAGTTTTCTGAATATCTGGAACTCCGCGACGAGCAATATCGCCGGCTGCGCAGCAACCTGGTGTAGACCAGGTGTCCCGTGGCAACCACTGGTTTTCATCGAACATCTCACAAGGGGATTGTCTTACTGCACTCCCTAAGTAATGGTGAAAGAATTTTTTTCACCATCCCCTAAAATCATAAACCTAAACATGCACAACACGATACCCGCCGAAAACACCTATCTGAAAGGCGACCCGCGAGGAGGGATTTTCCCTTTTGTGGTTGAACCGTTTTCTGAAGACTACACAGGACGCCTCTCTTGGCATTTCCTCGGCAACCATCTTCTCCGCTGCGCCAGTCTCCACGCTGGCCAACACGGCTTCGGCTACGACGACATGCAGAAGTCACACCACGCCTGGGTGCTCTCGCGCCTGGTGATTGAAATGGAAGAAATGCCGACAACGGGCGAGCACTATGTGATTGAAACGTGGGTGAACCGCATTTACAGACAGTTCACCGACCGCCTCTTCGCCATCACCAATCCCCAGACGGGAAAGGTCTACGGCTATGCCTTCAGCACCTGGGCACTGATTGACACCACGTCAAGACAGCCTATGGATTTGGCCGAACTGCCCAACGGCGGTTTCTCCAGCGCACTGATTGAAAAGGAGATTCCCATCGCCGGACCGGGACGCATCCGCCTGAAGAACACGGAAAACGCCGTGCGAACCCGCCAGGCTTACTACACGGACCTCGACATCAACGGACACGTCAACTCAATCCGCTACATCGAAATGATGCTCGACCTCTTCCCTGCCAAGCAGTTTGAAGCGTCGCCCGTCAAGCGCCTTGAAGTGGCCTACAGCGCGGAAGCCTATGCCAACGACTTCTTGCAGTTCTATCAGGAACCATCGGCCAAAGGCGACGCCACCCTGGTGGAAATACGCAAAGAAGAAGGACGCATCCCCGTGGTGAAGGCGGCCGTCACTTTCTAATCGGCAACTGGTTAAACAGAGGCTGCAATCCTCGCAATAAAAAAACCAACTATTTTTCAACGCCATTGCCCCGTTGAATCCCCCGTTCGGGAACTGGGTTCAACAGCGTCAATGGTATATCATGAATCTTTTAAAACAAGAATCAAATGGCTAAAATGAATTTTGGAGGTGTCATCGAAGAAGTGATGACACGTGAAGAGTTCCCACTGGAAAAGGCACGTGAGGTGCTGAAAAACGAAACGATTGCCGTTTTGGGTTATGGCGTACAGGGTCCTGGACAGGCTTGCAACCTCCGCGACAACGGTTTCAACGTCATCGTTGGCCAGCGTCAGGGCAAGACCTTCGACAAGGCCGTGGCCGACGGCTGGGTTCCAGGCGAAACGCTCTTCTCCTTGGAAGAAGCCGCCCAGAAGGGCACCATCATTTGCATGCTGCTTTCCGACGCAGCCCAAATGCAACTGTGGCCCACTCTCAAACCATATCTGACCGCTGGCAAGACGCTCTATTTCTCCCACGGTTTCGCCATCAACTGGAGCGACCGCACAGGCGTTGTTCCTCCCGCCGACGTTGACGTCATCATGGTGGCACCGAAAGGTTCCGGCACATCATTGCGCACCATGTTCTTGGAAGGCCGCGGTTTGAACTCTTCATACGCTGTCTATCAAGACCACTCTGGCCACGCCCTGGAAAAAGTGTTGGCCTTCGGCATCGGCATCGGTTCGGGTTATCTTTTCGAAACCACCTTCAAGCGTGAAGCCACAAGCGACCTGACTGGCGAACGCGGTTCGCTGATGGGAGCTGTTCAGGGTTTGTTCCTCGCGCAATACGAAACGCTCCGCGAACACGGCCACACGCCTTCTGAAGCTTTCAACGAAACTGTTGAGGAATTCACCGAGTCATTGATTCCGATGATTGGCAAAAACGGTATGGACTGGATGTACGCCAACTGCTCTACCACTGCACAGCGCGGTGCGCTCGACTGGATGGGCCCGTTCCACGATGCCATCAAACCTGTCATGGAAAAGCTCTATCAGAGTGTCGTTACCGGCAATGAAGCCCAAATCTCCATCGACAGCAACTCAAAGCCCGACTATCGCGAGAAGCTCCAGAAAGAACTGAAGGCGCTCCACGAAAGCGAAATGTGGCGCACTGGCGAAACGGTTCGCAAATTGCGTCCTGAAAACAACTAAGTAATGGTGAAACGATTAGCTGATCTATTTTGAGACGTTTTCACTCACCATCACTAAGCCTCATGACTATATAAAACACTAAAAGACTGCCTATCCAGTGTGGACAGGCAGTCTTTTTTTATTCTATCATCCCAAGAACACAGCAAACTCGGAGTCATGCCCCATCGACGATGCTTTATGGAAATGGAATTGACCTTTAATATTGGTAGAGCTGAAAACAAATTCGATAGACGGACAATACAAATTCCGTACTTGTCAGCGAACATCGTCCCAGACACGACCGAATCTGCTCCCAGACGCGACCGAACCTGCACCCAGACGCGACCGAATCTGCTCCCAGACACGCTTGCATCTGCTCCCGCGTTCGCTGAATGGCATAGGTCTTGAACTGACACCTCTACTGCCTTTCTGCCAAACCATTCTTTCAAGCCTAAATTTCAAGCGCGTCTCCCAACAGCGCCTTACCCGAAAGTCCCGCTGACGTAAGGACAGAAAAAAACCTGCGAACATACGTCCACAGGTTTCAATTCTCTCATTGTTCGCGCTATGCGTAAACAATTAGGCTGTTAGCCTTTTGCTAATTACTGAGCAGCAGCTTCAGTTTCAGCAGCAGGAGCTTCAACAGCGTTGCTGTCAGTAGCAGTAGCAGTAGAGTCAGAGTCAGAAGCAACTTCTTCAACTGCAGGAGCAGCTACAGAGTCAGAATCAGACTGAGCACCCTTATTTTCAGAACCACCGCAAGAAGCGAAAGAAACAGCAGCCATAGCTACGAACATGAAAACTAACTTTTTCATTTTTGTGTAAGTTTTTTTAGTTAAACAATCAATTGCTTTTTAAAAACGGTGCAAAGGTACGGAGCTTTTGAATATCATGCAAGCGTTTCCAGAAATATTTTTCGTTTTAGGATGTTTTTTAACATTAGGAGAACATAAACCCTTGGTTTTCAATGTGCATTTAAAAATATCCGCATGTCATTTTACTACGTGAGGATATTATTGTAACTTTGCTTTCCCTTTCAAATTGCACAAAACGAGGGGAAATGCCCCGTTTTTAAAAGGCATTTTTCTCCCGCTGCGGAGCTGGATGCCTGATTCTCTTCCTTTTTCTGCCACCATGCAGGGGATGGAGGGGTGCATGAACACAAAATTTTGAACATCTACTTATATATATATGACTGAAGAGAGCCTCGAAACAAATCTGTGTGCAGCGTATGCCACGTTAGGATGTAAACTCAATTTTGCCGAAACGTCTTCCCTGCGCGACACTTTGGCCCGACAGGGCGTGCGTGCCGCTGAAAAGGGGGAGCATGCCGATATATGTATCATCAACACCTGCTCTGTCACCGACGTGGCCGACCACAAGTGCCGACAGACCATCCACCGCCTCACGCGTGAACATCCGGGAGCCTTTGTGGTGGTGATGGGATGCTATGCGCAACTGAAACCAGAGGAGATTGCTGGATTCGATGGTGTTGACTTGGTCGTTGGCATGGAATACAAGGGGGAAGTGGTGCGCTACATCCGCGAACGCATGGCGCAGAAGAAGGCGCTCTCTGAAGGCGATGCCTGCCACGAGGCCATCACCGTGCCAACGCGCGAAATCGGCACCTTCGTCCCGTCGTGCTCGCGCGGAAACCGCACGCGCTATTTTCTGAAGGTGCAAGACGGCTGCAACTATTATTGCACCTACTGCACCATCCCCATCGCACGCGGACGCTCCCGCAACGGATCCATCGCTTCGCTGGTGGCGCAAGCTGAGGCCGTAGCGAAAGAAGGGGGCAAGGAAATCGTGATCACGGGGGTGAACATCGGCGACTTCGGGCGCACGACGAAGGAGACGTTTTTCGACCTCGTCAAAGCGCTCGACCATGTTGAAGGCATTGAGCGCTACCGCATTTCGAGCATCGAACCGAATTTGCTGACGGACGAAATCATTGAATATTGTGCGCAGTCGCGGGCTTTCATGCCACACTTCCACATTCCTCTCCAAAGCGGTTCCGACAACGTGTTGCGCCTCATGCACCGACGCTACGACACGGCGCTCTTCGCACACAAGATCAGCAAGGTGAAGGAAATGATGCCGGATGCTTTCATCGGTGTGGATGTCATCGTTGGCACACGCGGCGAGACGGACGAATATTTTGAAGATGCCTACCGGTTTATCAAGGGATTGGACATTTCGCAGCTCCACGTATTCAGCTATTCTGAACGCCCGGGCACAAAGGCACTGGACATTCCCTACGTGGTGGACGCACAAACGAAACACGAGCGCAGCCAACGTCTCCTGGCACTATCGGAAGAGAAACGCCGCGCTTTCTATGCGAAATATGTGGGGACGGAGCGCCCAGTGCTTTGGGAACATGCGAAACACGGAGACAGGCTAAACGGATTCACGGACAACTATATCCGCGTGTCTATGCCCGCCGACCAAGTGACCGACAACACAATCTCCACCATACGCCTGGGAGATTTCTCTGAAGACGGGGAATGTCTGCTTGGGGAAAGGCTGAAGTAAACTGATTTTCCCAGAGGCGGCAACAGTGACAGACAAGTGGGGCCGGCCTCTTTATTATTGAACAACAAAAAGATCATGAGCAACCAGAAAAGAGTAGCCGTTGTCATTCTCAATTGGAACGGCAGCAACATGATGCGGCAATTTCTGCCCTCTGTCGTTAAAGGCACGGGCGAAGACGGCGAAGTCATCGTGGCAGACAATGGGTCGTCCGATGATTCCTGCGACATGCTCTCACGCGAATTTCCAGACATAAAACAGATACGCCTTCCGAAAAACTATGGTTTTGCCGAAGGCTACAACCAAGCGCTCAAGCAAACTGACGCTGAGTTTTTCCTCTTGCTGAACTCCGACGTGGAAGTGTCGGAGGGATGGCTCAAACCGCTGCTGGAATACATGGACAGCCATCAAGACGTGGCGGCCTGCCAACCGAAGATCCTTTCGTTTAAGGAGCGCAACAGGTTTGAATATGCGGGCGCGGCGGGAGGTTTCCTTGACATCTATGGTTATCCGTACTGCCGCGGACGCGTCTTTGCCGACGTTGAAAACGATGAAGGGCAATATGACGACATCGCCGACGTGTTGTGGGCCACAGGGGCGGCTCTGATGATTCGCGCTGAAGACTGGCGTGCAACGGGCGGACTCGACGGCCGATTCTTTGCCCATCAGGAAGAAATTGACCTCTGCTGGCGCCTGCGCCGACGCGGCCGACGCATTGTGTGCATCCCGCAAAGCAAGGTGTGGCACGTTGGGGGCGCCTCTCTGGAACAAGGTAATCCGCGGAAAACGTTTCTCAATTTCCGCAACAATCTGGCCATGCTCTACAAGAATCTGCCAGAGAAACAACTCTGCCGCGTGATGCGCTGGCGTTTCTGGCTGGATTATCTGGCGGCCTTGCAGTTTGCCTTGAAGGGGGACGTGGCCAACGCCAAAGCGATACGCCAAGGGCGCAAGGCGTTCAAACAATGGAAGGGCGAACTGAAGGCCGACCGCCAACGCCTGATGCAGGAAGCAACGACCAACGATGTTCCTGAAATTGCGCCCTACTCTCTCTTGTGGCAATATTATGCCAAGGGAAAGAAAATATTCTCCAAACTGCCTACGCTTCTTTGAGGCATTCACCCATTTTCAAACTGACAATATGGCCTCGTTATATCTCATTCCCGTCACCTTGGGACAGACCGCCATCGACCGCGTTCTCCCAGCCTACAACACTGACGTCATCCATTCCATCCGCCACTTCATCGTGGAGGAAATCCGAACTGCCCGCCGTTTTCTGAAACAGGTGGACCGCGACATTGACATTGATTCGCTCACATTCTATCCCATGGGCAAACACGCCGACCCCGCCCTTTTCTCGCGCTATCTCGAGCCGCTCAGAAAAGGCGAATCTGTGGGGGTCATCAGTGAAGCGGGGTGTCCGGCTGTTGCCGATCCCGGAGCCGACGTAGTGGCCATCGCACAACGCGAGGGGCTCAGCGTGGTTCCGCTCGTTGGCCCTTCTTCCATCCTGCTGTCGGTCATGGCCTCGGGATTCAACGGACAGAGCTTTGCTTTCCACGGCTATCTGCCCATCGACAGCAGTGCCCGCAGCAAGCGTCTCAAACAACTGGAAGCGCGTGCCATCAATGAAAACCAAACGCAATTGTTTATCGAGACGCCTTATCGCAACGCCAAACTCTTTGCCGACATTTGCAGTGCCTGCAACCCGAAAACGCGCCTCTGCGTGGCGGCCGGATTGACCACGGAACAGGAGTTTATCCGCACACGACGCATCAGCGAATGGAAACAGACGGGACTGCCCGACCTCGGAAAGATTCCAGCAATTTTCTTGATAAGCAAATAAAAGGAACGTTTGACAGATGCTCATCCGAAACGCATCTACATACTTATTATACCACAGGCCAGTTCTTTACAGACTGGCCTGTATTTTAGTAATGGTGAAAGAATAAGTTGAGCAATTTTGACCTGTATTTTTGTTGGTTTTGGAATTTGGAAGAGGGAGCATAGCGGGCTATGTGACCGATGACAAATTTCAAAAGCGGCAAAAATACAGGGCATAAGAAACAATTCCTTATTCCTCAAAATTGCTCAAGTTATTTTTTTATCATTACTTAGGCCCACGGCTTCATCTCTATCTGAAAAACAAGCAGGCCGAACCGTAATTCCACCCCCAACCAACTATCTCTATGGCTTTAATGATGTTTGCCACCTTAGTGGCCTATTTTCTTCTGCTCCTACTCATCAGCCGACACACCAGCCGCAAACACAACGACAACGATGCTTTCTTCCGTGCCTCTCGCCGCTCTCCGTGGTGGATGGTCGGCTTCGGCATGATTGGCGCCAGCATCTCTGGCGTATCGTTTATCTCCGTCCCTGGATGGGTGGCGAGCACGGGCATGACCTACCTGCAAATGTGTGCAGGCTTTTTCTTTGGCTACCTCGTTGTGGCCTTCGTGCTGCTCCCACTCTATTACCGACTGAACCTCACCAGCATTTACTCTTATCTGGAAAGCCGCTTCGGACCGCACACTCACCGCACTGGCGCTTTCTTCTTCATTCTCAGCAAACTCACTGGAGCGGCCGCCCGTCTCTTTTTAGTGTGCCTCGTTCTGCAACAGTTCATCATCCCCACGCACAGCGACTCTCTGCCCGTTTTCATCCTGCTGGCAGCCGCCGTGCTGACACTCATTTGGCTCTACACACGCCACAGCGGTCTCTTCTCCATCGTGCGCACCGATGCCCTGCAAACGCTCTGCCTCCTGTTGGCCCTCGTTGGCATGCTCTTCATGGCGGCAAACACGCTCCATCTCGGTTTCTCTGAAACGGTTGACACCATCCGCCAAAGCGACTATTCACAGATTTTCTGCTGGGATACTACCTGCAAGCAGAATTTCTGGCGGCAATTTCTCAGCGGTATTTTCATCGTGATTGTCATGACGGGGCTTGACCAAGACATGATGCAGAAAAACCTCACGTGCAGAAACCTGCGCGAGGCCCAGAAAAATATGTGTGCCTATGGTGCCTGCTTCCTCCCAGTCAACCTACTCCTGTTGGCCCTCGGAATTTTGCTCTACACGCTCTGTGCAGCCCGCGGCATACAGCCCCCATCATCTGGCGACGCCCTGCTTCCCATGCTCGTTTCGTCGGGCGCACTGGGATTTTTCTTTGTCATTCCCTTCTGCATCAGCATCGTGGCGGCAGCATTTTCCAGTGCCGATTCTGCCATCACTTCGCTCACCACGAGTGTCTGCATCGACCTCTTGCACCTGGAAGACCGTGTGAACGACGCTGAATGCCAGCGCAAAATCCGCCGCCGCATCCATCTATCCATGTGTCTGGCCTTCCTACTCTGCATCATCATCTTTAGGGCGCTCAACGACACCAGTGTCATCAACGCCATCTATGTCATGGCGTCTTACACCTACGGGCCGCTGCTCGGTCTTTATGCCTTCGGACTCTTCACGCGCCAAGCGGCCTCCGACTGCCGCGTGCCATACGTCTGCATCGCCGCACCACTAATTTGCGCCTTACTCGACTGGGGAGCGCCACGCTGGTGGCAATACACTTTCGGCTACGAACTGCTTATGCTCAACGGACTCATCACGTTCGTCGGCCTACTCGTCTTTTGCAGAAAAAGACAGAAGGCTTTCTGAATCCCGTTCTGAAAACAACGATACGATTAAGGGGTGTTCTAAATTTCTGTTTTAGAACACCCCTTAATCGTATCTCAACACCAAAAGGTTTTTACCCTCTGCAAAATTGATCGCTTTCGCAACAAGGCAACGCCTTCAAGCGAAAAGCCCACTGACATCACACAAGCCCCACCTTTTCGCCTTCGCAATACATCTTGTGGGCATTCTTCAAATGCTCTTCCAAAACATCGGGGGCTATTATGTGTACCTTCAAAGCGGAGGAATTTGGGTAAAGATCGAAATAGGGGTCTAAGGAGAAATAAAGGTCCACGCTCTCCACATGGGAAGCAGCCCCCACCTTGTTGTAATAATTGGAAATGCGCTGAACGATGCGCGGCAACACCTTGATACCTGTGCGGCCGTCTTTAAACTTCACGACGGCCACCACATGACGAGATAGCCGTTTGCGTGTGTCAACAATTTGCGAGCCACCCGATTCGACCATGCGATGGCGGATGGCGATATTTCGTCCATGCTCTCTGTTGATTTCCTGCATCATGCTCTTGAATATCTGCCCGTGGGATGAAGTGTCCCTCATGCAATTATACGCAATTCTGTAGTGTATCATTTCATGGATGATGACATCTTCGAGTTCGTTTTCTGGCAGGTCGAAACTCGTGCTGAAACGCAAAGTGCATTCAATATGGCTCTTTTTTTTCAGCGCCTCCAATCCTCTTAATCTTCGAGTGACGCATTTACCCAAGAAGCTACGTGCCCTTGAAAGTTGGAATGTTGGTTCCGGCAGAGTATTGTAGAAAATGGTCTTGTTGAACTCCCTGAATTTCTCAACAACGAAAGCCTCTGTAAAAATCATACTGCTTTTGTCTAAGTGAAAAGTAGATATGCCCGAAAGGGCGTTGAATACTAAACAATTATGGTCTTGTGTTTTATACAATAATTTTGACCTATACGCCAAAAATCCGACAACCCATCTGAGCCATGACGAAAGATTAGGAAGCAACCTTCCCAACATCCCCACCCTGTGCCTCATGCTGCTCCAATTCTTGTCTAGTGCGGCTGATGGTCACAAGATAAACGCCGCCGAATATCAGTACCACGGCACAACCCTTGACGAGGTTGAAATGGTCCATTCCCAAACAGATGGTCACGATGCACGACACGATAGGCTGGATATAGTTGTACATACCAGCCACCGTCGGGCGCAGACTTTTCTGCCCCACCACAATGAGCATATAACTGAAAAATGTGGCAACTACCACCACATAGGCACACCCGGCCCACGTTTGCGGCATAAATTCGCTCCACGAAGTATTGACAATGTCGTGATAACAAAACGGCAGCATGCAGACAAAGGCATAGGTGAACATCCACTTCATAATCGTCACCAGACTATATTTCTGCACAAAATTCTTATAGACAACGATGTAGAGCGCATAGCTCAGCTGCGCCGTTAGAACGAGCAAGTCGCCCAAAATGTGGCTGCCGCCCTGCGATGAAGAGGCGGCCCCGCGACTGCTGCCGACAATCAGCAACAACGCGCCGCAGGCACCAAACGTAATGCCAAGCACTTTCTTTCCCGTGATGGGCTCTTTAAGAAAAAATGCCGCCAATACCATGGCCCAAAGCGGCATACTCGTGGTGATGATGGAGGCGTCGGCAGGAGAGGTCAACGACACGCCGAAAATAAAACAGCCCTGGTTAAACACAATGGCAAGCAGGGAAGCGCCAAACAAACGGGCCAAATCGCGATGATTGACGTGCTCGGGTTTCATAAAGAAGGAAACCACCCAAAACAACACCATGGCGCCAAACACACGCATGCCTGTCAGCAGCAAGGGCGAAACAAGGCTGCCCGCCATGACGATTTTTGAAATCGGAGACATAAGCCCCCAAGAGGCGTTGGCCGCAAACATCGACACATGCCCCTTCAAACTTGAAACATTCATTTTCCTTATTTTTCAACGAAGCCGGTGGCAAAAGTATAACTCGGAAAATCCTAATCTATACCTTTGTTGACCATCACCAAGCTACGAACTGGCAGCTGATAGCTGCAAACTGCTGTCCGATAGCTGCAAACTGACATTCATAAAACGAAAAGACGGGTTCCAAAAGCCAGCTACTGCTTTCCAGTAACTGATTTTTAGAACCCGTCCTTATTTTCAGAGAGTGTCAGAAACGCTCTCTTATCTTGCGGGAATGATTATCTGATTACATCATACCGCCCATGCCGCCCATACCAGGAGCGCCCATCGGCATCTCAGGTTTGTCTTCCTTCTTGTCGCAGATGACGCATTCCGTGGTAAGGAACATGCCTGCCACACTGGCAGCGTTCTCAAGAGCCACACGGGTAACCTTGGCTGGGTCAACCACACCGGCAGCACGGAGGTCGCCGAAGGTTTCGTTCTTGGCGTTGTAACCAAAGTTGCCCTCGCCCTCGCGAACCTTGTTGACAATCACTGCACCTTCAACACCTGCGTTGGCGCAAATCTGACGGAGCGGCTCTTCAATAGCGCGGCGGACAATGGCGATACCCGTTGTTTCGTCGGCATTAACGCCCTGCATGCCTTCCAAAGCCTTCTGTGCACGGATGTAGGCTACGCCACCACCAGTCACGATACCTTCTTCAATGGCAGCACGCGTTGCGCAAAGAGCATCGTCGCAGCGGTCTTTCTTTTCCTTCTGCTCAGTTTCGCTGGCAGCACCGACTTCGAGCACGCAAACGCCGCCAGAGAGTTTGGCCAAACGTTCCTGAAGTTTCTCCTTGTCGTAAGAACTGGTGGTGTTGGCCATTTCGTTCTTAATCTGGTGAATGCGCTCCTGAATGTTCTCCTTGTTGCCGTTACCATCAACGATGGTGGTGTTTTCCTTGCTGACAGTGACCTTCTCGGCAGAACCGAGCATTTCAATTGTTGCCTGCTCGAGCTTCAAGCCCTTGTCTTCGCTGATGACAACGCCACCAGTCAAAACGGCGATGTCTTCCAACATGGCCTTACGGCGATCGCCAAAGCCCGGAGCCTTGACAGCGCAAATCTTCAACTGGGTGCGCAGACGATTGACAACCAACGTGGTCAATGCCTCGCTATCAACATCTTCTGCAATCACGAGCAAAGGACGTCCGCTCTGAACAGCCGGTTCCAAGATAGGCAAGAAATCCTTCAAGTTGGAAATCTTCTTGTCGTAAATCAAGATATACGGCTTCTCCATAACACACTGCATCTTTTCAGTGTCGGTAACAAAATATGGAGAAAGATAGCCACGGTCGAACTGCATACCCTCAACGGTCTTCAAAACCGTGTCACGGCCCTTAGCATCTTCAATGGTGATGACGCCATTGACAGTCACGGCACGCATACCATCGGCAATCAACTTACCGATTTCAGGGTCGTTGTTGGCAGAGATTGTTGCCACCTGCTCAATCTTGTCGTAGCTCTCCTCAACCTGTTCAGCCTGCTCCTTGATGCTTTCAACCACCTTGGCAACGGCCTTATCAATACCGCGCTTAACGTCGAGCGGATTGGCACCAGCAGCCACATTCTTCATTCCCTCAGTCAAAATGGCCTGAGTCAAGACTGTAGCCGTGGTTGTACCATCACCAGCATCGTCGCCAGTCTTCGAAGCCACGCTCTTAACCAACTGAGCACCGGCATTCTGGAATGCGTTGTCGAGTTCGATTTCCTTGGCCACGCTCACACCGTCCTTAGTGATACGCGGAGCGCCAAACTTCTTATCGATAACCACATTGCGACCCTTAGGACCAAGCGTCACCTTAACAGCGTTAGCCAAAGCGTCTGCACCTTCGCGAAGCATCTCGCGAGCGTCTACATCATATTTAATTTCTTTTGCCATGATTTTTTTCTTTAAAAATTACAATGAAACATTGAACTGAGTTTGAAATCCTGCGTTCCTCACTTTTTCTTATGCCAAAACTGCGAGCACATCGCTCTGGCGCATAATCAGATATTTCTCGCCATCGAGTTCAACCTCCGTGCCGCTATATTTACCATAAAGCACCGTGTCGTTAATCTTCAACACCATTTCTTCGTCCTTGGTGCCGTTGCCAACTGCAAGCACTGTGCCCTGCAATGGTTTTTCCTTTGCGGTGTCAGGAATGATAATGCCGCTCACGGTTTTCTCTTCTGCTGGAGCTGGTTTAACCAGCACGCGATCTGCTAATGGTTTAATGTTCATGACTTGTATATTTTTTAGTTTCTTTATTTTTCTCTGCACGGCCCGTGCCTCATGAAAAGTTGACATTGTATGAGTCTTTCCGGAGCCGTGCTTCATGGTGTGCCAGCAGACCATCTGTGGCGTGCAACACACTCGCCCTTTTCTCTGCGAAAACCGTGCCAAAACACGTTCTTCCCCTTCACGCCAATTCTCCAGACGCACTTTTGTCAGCAGACTCTGTCAATTTGTCATGCAAAGCCGTTGCCAGAAAAAGCTTATCGAAGCACCCCAAACAGAATGTATCGTTGACTTTATATGGAACCAGACGCGAAGTTTAACAGGCGGGAGGCGAAGTTTAACAGACGAGACGCGGAATTTAATACAACTGGATGCGAATTTTAAGAACTGGATACGTAATAAAAAAAGACCAGATGCGCTTTACGGGAGATCCGTAAGCGCATCTGGTCTTGCTTTTTATAAGCGGGGCATCCAGTCCCGCGAGAGGGATGTGTTATTCCAATCCCTTGCCGTGGCAGTTTTTGAATTTCTTGCCGCTTCCGCAAGGACAAGGATCATTGCGGCCGGGAGCCTTCTCTCTGACGATGGGCTGCTGCGTCTGTTCACGCGTGTCCTGCTGGGCAGCTTCTGTGCGTCCGTCCTCATTGAGTTCCTCGTGGCTCTCAGTGTATTGCTGCTTGGGAGTGGCTTCCTCTGAAGCGGCTTCCTTCACCTCTTCCTGCATCTGCACAGGAATCTGGCCGCGCATGAGCGAAGAGACGGTGCTGTTGTTGATCTTATCAACCATCTTGGTGAAGATTTCAGCACTCTCGAGTTTGAACACGAGCAAGGGGTCTTTCTGCTCGTAGCTGGCATTCTGTACAGACTTCTTCAAATCGTCGAGCTCGCGAAGGTTTTCCTTCCAAGCATCGTCGATGTTGTGGAGCAGCACAGCCTTTTCAAAGTCGCGCACAACGGCCTTGCTCTTCGTTTCGTAGGCCTCTTTGAGGTTCGTGCGAATGTTGTAGTAAAGGCGGCCGTCGGTGACAGGCACAAGGATGTTTTCATACATCTGGCCCTGTTCCTCATAGACCTTATTGATAACAGGAGTGGCCACTTCTGCCAGACGTTCGTTTTTGCGGCGGAAGTTTTCCATGGCAGCCTGGAAGGCTTTTTCGTCAAGGTCGTCACGCTTCATGGAGTTGTATTCTTCTTCCGTGAACGGGCATTCCATTGCCATGATTTCCAAGAAGCCGTTGCGAATGTCTTCGTAATCGTCTTTGTCGAGGATATTGAGACAACGGTCCCAAATCATATTGGAAATGTCCATGCCGATGCGTTCTCCCATAAGGGCGTGGCGGCGCTTTTCGTAGATAACGGTACGCTGCTTATTCATCACGTCATCGTATTCCAAGAGGCGTTTACGGATACCGAAGTTGTTTTCCTCCACCTTCTTCTGTGCGCGTTCGATGCTGTTGTTAATCATCTTGGCCTCGATCATGTCGCCGTCTTTGAAGCCCAGCTTATCCATGATGCGCGAGATGCGTTCAGAAGCAAACAGACGCATGAGGTTGTCTTCGAGAGAAACGAAGAAGACGCTCGAACCCGGGTCGCCCTGACGTCCGGCACGTCCGCGGAGCTGACGGTCAACGCGGCGGCTCTCGTGGCGTTCCGTACCGATGATGGCCAAACCGCCTGCGGCTTTCACTTCGTCGGTGAGCTTGATGTCGGTGCCACGTCCTGCCATATTGGTGGCGATGGTCACAGCGCCGAGCAGACGCTCCTCTTCGTGTTTGTTGCCGTTTTCATCCACGAACACCACCTTGCCCATTGTGCTTTGTCCGGCACGGGCAACGATGTCAGCTTCCTTCTGATGGAGCTTAGCATTGAGCACCTGATGTGGGATGTGGCGAAGGTCGAGCATACGGCTCAAAAGTTCGCTGACATCCACGCTCGTCGTACCAACCAATACTGGGCGGCCTTGCAGACGCATCTTTTCGATTTCCGCGATAACGGCGGCATATTTCTCACGCTTCGTTTTATAAACGCGGTCGTTCATATCGTTGCGGAGCACAGGACGGTTAGTCGGGATTTCAACAACGTCGAGCTTATAGATGTTCCAAAGTTCTCCAGCTTCGGTGATGGCCGTACCGGTCATACCCGAGAGCTTGTGATACATACGGAAATAATTCTGCAACGTGATGGTGGCGAAAGTCTGCGTGGCGGCCTCCACCTTCACATGTTCCTTAGCTTCAACGGCCTGGTGGAGACCATCGCTCCAACGGCGGCCTTCCATGATGCGGCCCGTCTGTTCGTCAACAATCTTGACCTGTCCATCCATCACCACGTATTCTTCGTTGTTGCGGAACATGGTGTATGCCTTCAGCAATTGCAGAATGGTGTGAACGCGCTCACTCTTGACGGCATAGTCGGTCATGAGCTGGTCCTTACGTTGCAGGCGTTCCTCATCAGAGAGACTCTTGTCGGCTTCAAGCGCAGAAAGTTCGGTGGTGATGTCAGGGAGCACGAAGAGCTGGTCATCGTTCACCTGGTCGGCCAACCATTTGTTACCCTTATCCGTCAAGTCGCAAGAATGGAGTTTTTCGTCAACCACGAAGTAGAGAGGATCTGTGGCCTCCGGCATACGGCGGTTGTTGTTCTCCATATAGATAGCCTCCGTTTTCAGCATACCGCTCTTGATTCCCTGCTCAGAAAGATATTTGATGAGCGGATTGTTTTTCGGAAGCGCCTTGTGGCTGCGGAAGAGCTGGAGGAAACCTTCCTCTTCCTTCTTCTTATCGCCAGAGCCGATGAGCTGCTTAGCCTCAGCCAGATATTTCGTGGCCAACTTGTGCTGAACGGCAACGAGGCGTTCAACAAGCGGCTGATATTGCTCAAAGAGTTGGTCTTCGCCCTTTTCAACTGGGCCAGAGATGATCAACGGCGTACGAGCATCGTCAATCAACACAGAGTCGACCTCATCGACGATGGCATAGTTGTGCTTGCGCTGCACGAGGTCTTTAGGGCTCATGGCCATATTGTCGCGCAGATAGTCGAAACCAAATTCATTGTTCGTACCGAACGTGATGTCGGCCTGATAAGCGCGGCGGCGTGCTTCAGAGTTAGGCTGATGCTTATCGATGCAGTCTACGCTCAATCCGTGGAACATATAGAGCGGGCCCATCCATTCAGAGTCACGCTTGGCCAAATAGTCATTGACCGTCACGACGTGAACACCATTGCCCGTCAAGGCGTTGAGGAAGACAGGGAGAGTGGCCACGAGGGTTTTACCTTCACCCGTTGCCATTTCGGCAATCTTGCCCTGATGGAGAACCGTGCCGCCGAAGAGTTGCACGTCATAGTGCACCATATTCCATTTCATATCATTGCCGCCTGCAGTCCAGTGGTTCTGATAGAAAGCCTTGTCGCCGTCGATGCGTACGAAATCGTGGGTCGAGGCCAATTCGCGGTCGAAATCGGTGGCCGTCACTTCGATTTCCTCATTTTCAGAGAAGCGGCGTGCCGTGTCCTTGACGATGGCAAAAGCGTCGGGAAGGATTTTGTTGAGCGCTTCTTCATAGCGTTCCAGCACCTCCTTCTCCAGCTTGTCGATCTGATTGAAGATGACAACGCGGTCTTCGATAGGCGTTTCTTCTATCTTTCCCTTGAGGGTTTCGATTTTCTCTTTCAGGTCGTCTGCAGCATGCTGCACCGTGTTCTGCAATTCCTTGGTCTTTGCACGCAGTTCGTCGTTGGTGAGTTTCTGGATGTTCGGATAAGCGGCAAGCACCTGGTCAACGATAGGACGGATGAGTTTTGCATCGCGTGATGCTTTGTTGCCACCGAGCAGTTTGCTCAAGAATGTATTGAGATTCATTGATTCTTTCTTGTTAGCCGGGGAGACATTTTCTTTCTTCTCCCTCTGTTGTTTGATGAATGATGTATTGATGTTATGCCAAAAGGCACGTCAGGGTGTTATAACGCCTTACTATATACTATCTAAAGGCCTGATGTCTTCTACATATATATTATAATAAAGGGCAACCCCTTAAAAGAGCGGAGCCAACGCGCAGGCGTTTGGCGCTCTGATACGCATGGCCTTCGATAATGTCGGCGCGATGCGGTCTACGGTGATTGGCGTTTCCGTCTTTTCGGCTTTCACTCCGACGCCGTAGAATATGATGGGATATGAAATGTATGATTCTCTGACGAGCTGGTTTTCGCGGGTATCGGAGTTGACGTAATGCCATCCAGCAGCCACTTCAATCATGACGTCTCCTGAACACTGCTGGTTGTATCCAGCACGTATCCGACTGATGCCTGGTGTCCATGCGCCTTGCAGCAGACGCGTTGAAGTGTAAACATCTTTGACCCCTTCCAACTGGAGCAGGAAATCCTGTGTACGCTCCAGCACCTCGGCCAAATTCAGCTGTTTCTGTTCAACGAGTTTATGGTTGAGATAAATCTGCGTTCCTAAGCATGCCTCCACGAAATTACCTTGCCCGTAGATGGCCACCAGATAAAGGTTGAGCAAAGCGGCAGCTTTTCGCATGTCGAAAGTACCAGTGGGGATGCGGTATTTTGTGAGGTCAATGTTGGCCTCGTCGGTATATCCCGTTGAAGTCAGCACGAAGAGTGCATTTTTCTCCCCCACTTTGTGTTCAACCGCCTTTATCAAGTCTGCCAAAGCGTGGTCGAGGCGGACATAAGTGTCCTGAAGCTCCATCAGTGTGCTTTCTCCCTGCTGGTGTTTAAACCTTCCAGCATAGAAGGCAACCGACAATTGGTCGGTGATGGCGTCAGCCCCCAGCATTGTGCCGTCGATGCAAGCCTTGGCGGCCGCTGTTATCTCCTGATTGACCAGTCCGCTCGTTTTAAATTCCACGTAGCGGTTGTCGCCTTTAAACGCGTGTGAGAAAGGTTTCTTCAACCCTCCTGAGAGGTAGTAACTGAAGTTCCCCACGAGTTCCGACGTTGGTTGCCATTTCTCGTGCTTCAGCTGCGCGGCAATACCGTTGTAGCTGTTTCTAACAGCAGCCCATGCTGGCAAGTTGCCGTAGTAGGAAGTGGAACACCAGTTGCCCGTTTGGTCGTCAATCCACACGGCACCATCTGCAGCGTGTCCGGCCGAGAGCACGGCCATTTCCCGCGACGGCGCAATGGCATAGACAATGGATTTCCCTTCGCTCGCCACTTTCAGTTCGTCGCCCACGGTGCTCACGCCCAAGAACTTCGGCGAAGTCTTGTCGTTTGTGCCGCCCGTTCCGGCGAAGTTCGCATCGTCAACGCAGAAAACGGGTTGCAGCGTTTCCCTGTTGAGCCATTTCCGACTGACGATACCGTGGGCAGAAGGCGAACTTCCCGTGGCCAGCGTGGCGGCCGCCGAAGCGCCGTCGGGATGTGCCATAGGATAGTTGGCCTGCGTATAGACACGGCCTTCCTTGAAGAGGCGCTTGAAACCGTCATTCCCATAAAGCGGCATGAAGGCTTCAAGGTAATCATCGCGCAGTTGGTCTACCAGAATGTTGACAACGAGCTTCGGCAAACCGTTTGTCTGTCCCGCCATCGACTGCGCTTTCAGTTCCGCAGGTGTCAAAACAGTCATCACGGCCAGCAACGACAACAGCAGGCAGCGTCCGTATTGGTCGCCGCCGCTTGTGGGTGTGGTATGTTTGTTGTCAGACATTATTTATATTATTCAATCATTGTATTTCTTATGAAAGAGAGGGAGGGGGCTAATCCTCATGCTTCGCACAACGCAATGCTGCAGAGCTATATATAAAGTATCAACCAGCCCAGTCTTTGCTTTTTATCGTTGCGCATTCTTGCCTCTGCCTTCCAAACTGCGCTGCAATAAGAGTAGATGCAAACAGCGTGCCAACAAGATTGCCAGTATCGCATAGAAGAGCGCCGGCACCCGTTGCGGCATAAACATACCGAGGACACCAAACAGGCAGATGGCCAAAGAAGCAGCCAAAGGATAGAGGTCACGACGGCGTTGGCGGTCGTTCCATATCTTAAACGGCAGAGCGAGGAGCGGAAGTGGGTTCAGCAGAACCACCAGCCAGTTGCTCCCAACAGCAGGATGCTCAGAGAAGAAAAACAGGATAAAGACAATACATCCTGTCCCGCCCCAAAGCGTCATCCACAGACAGTCTATCCATCTGCAAATCTTTCTCTTACGCCATTCATACGCTCCAGCGCCCACCATAGCCAACAACAAGAGCGCCACAGACAATGCTGGGGAAAGCGGGAACTTCTCAACCGGTTTCGGCCGTGCGTTGACCACCATTTCCGTACGCTTCACCAGCGGGCGCATGGTGCCGTCGGCCGCCTTGATAACAGCTTTATCGAAATAGCGCTGCGCATATATCGGCGAAAACATCTTTTGGCCGATGCCGATGGGACGATCGGTTTCTTCGCCCAAAATCAAATCTTGCCCGAAGGCATTCCACGGGCAATCTTCAGAAGCAAATTCATGGATGATGTCGCGGAAAGTACGTCCACGCCCTCCAGGAAGCTCCCGCCATTCGATACGTCCTTGAACGCATCTTTCAATCTCCGCCACGGCCCGCGTCGTACAGTTGTCGTAGAGAAAATTGTAGCGATATGTCCAGTCGGGTGTCATGGCCGTCGCAACCAAAGACTCCCACAAAACTTCTTTTTCTTCCGGCAACAGGTTGAGCACTTGCTCTTCAACGCTCCGCCCCTCGCGGCTATAGCTCGCGGCAAAGGCATCAAACGGGAGGGCACCGAACATAAAGTCGGTCTGTCCCAACATGAAGCGCCAGGCGAAATGGGGCGTGCGGAAGTTAAAGACGCCATAATTAAACACCCAGTCCTCTCCGCTTTTAAGATTGCGGATGCGCAGGGCGGTGTGTCCATATAGTTCATACACCTCCGTCCCTGGAGCGCAGGTCAAGAAGCCAACCTCAATGGAATCATTGCTGCTTTCATCGGCCTGCACTGAGGCGTGCATGGCGGGGCAGCAGAGGAGGAGGACTAAAAAGGTATAGAACTTATAGAGTAATTTCATGTTGCACAACTTATAAACAGTTGCAAAGTTACGCCATTTTTCGGACATGACAAAGCAAGGCATCTTTCTGTCAAGACGCCAGCAACGTGCAGCCCGAAAATAAGTAATAGCTTATTCCTTTTCAAGCTCCTCCCAGAAAGCGTCGAGATCTTCCTGAAGCCCTTCCAAGAACTGGCCGCTCAAAACGATGGTGTCGTCGTCAACCACATAGAGGTCGGCAATGGTTTCCTTGTCTTCATCAATGAGCACAAAAGTGTAGGGGCGCAACACGTTAAACGATTCGGCCAGCTCCTTGTGGCCAGTGATATAATGCTGGATAACCTCCAAAGCGTCATCGTAGAAAGAATCGTTGTTGTTTCCAATCCATTCGTCGACCACGCAGCGCGTCAATTCGTTGTCGTCATCATCAAAAACAAGCAGTTCCCCGCTTTCTTGCTTCACCTGAATGAGGATGTCGGTCAGCGGAAGAGGTTCTGCCCCTTCTGGAAACTTGGAGGCGGCCTTCGTGAGCGCTCTTCCGATTTTATTTAATGTGGACTCTGAAACTTCCATAGTAGGTTTTATAAATAGGTATTCAAAAAATAGTTTATACTATCCACGTAGGGATAATCCAGTTTGATATGCAAATATACAATTTTAAACAGGTGCTCAAAAACAAAATTAAAAGTTTTTCGTCCGCAGGGTTTTAATATCTGCCTACCAGACGGTCTGAGCCCCTTAAATACCCGAGACATTATTTCCATCACACGCCTTATTATATAATTATATATAAGTAGGTGTTCAAAATCTCCCACCCCTCCATCAAATTTAACCCTTTGATGTCTGCGTGATTCAATATTTATTCTTAAGTTTGCAATGTAAAGTAAAACACATAAAATCAAAAATGGGAAAAGTATTGATTATCGGCGCAGGTGGCGTTGCCACTGTTGCCGCTCATAAAGTGGCTAAGAACACCGACGTGTTCAACGAAATCATGATTGCCAGCCGCACGAAATCCAAGTGCGATGCCATCGTCAAGGCCATTGGCCGTGACGACATCAAAACGGCACAGGTGGACGCCGACAGCGTAGAGCAGCTCTGCGCTCTCATGAACGAGTTCAAGCCCGACCTCGTCATGAACCTTGCCCTGCCCTATCAGGACCTCACCATCATGGAAGCCTGCCTGCAGTGTGGATGTTCATACCTCGACACGGCCAACTACGAGCCGAAAGACGAGGCACACTTTGAATATTCTTGGCAGTGGGCCTTCAAAGATCGCTTTGAAAAGGCTGGCCTGACAGCCATCCTCGGTTGCGGTTTCGATCCGGGCGTAACGAGCATCTACACGGCTTATGCCGCCAAGCATCACTTTGACGAGATTCAATACCTCGACATTGTCGACTGCAACGCTGGCGACCACCACAAGGCCTTCGCCACCAACTTCAACCCGGAAATCAACATCCGCGAAATCACCCAGAAGGGACTCTATTGGCAGGACGGCAAATGGGTGGAGACCGAACCGCTTGAAATCCACAAGCCGCTGACCTACCCAGAAATCGGCCCGAAGGAGAGCTACCTCCTGCACCATGAGGAAATCGAAAGCCTCGTGAAGAACTATCCGACCATCAAGCGCGCACGCTTCTGGATGACCTTCGGACAGGAATACCTGACCCACCTGCGTGTGATTCAGAACATCGGCATGGCATCCATCAAGCCCATCAACTACGAAGGACACGAAATCGTTCCTTTGCAGTTCCTCAAGGCCGTATTGCCCAACCCGCAAGACCTTGGCGAAAACTACGAGGGCCAGACCAGCATCGGCTGCCGCATCCGCGGTCTGAAAGACGGCAAGGAACACACCTACTACGTCTACAACAACTGCTCACACCGTGCAGCCTATGAAGAAACTGGCATGCAGGGCGTCAGCTACACAACTGGCGTTCCGGCCATGATTGGTGCACGCATGTTCATGCTCGGGCTTTGGAAGAAGCCAGGCGTTTGGAATGTTGAGGAATTTGATCCAGATCCATTCATGGAAGAGCTCAACAAGCAGGGATTGCCTTGGCACGAAATTCACGATGGCGACCTCGAACTCTAATTGACAGACATCCAGAACAGTTGAGCAAGCCAAGCGGCCAAAATCATGACACGACAATGCTCCAAGCATAGCTATGAATGACTCTGACGCTTCGCTTAGTAATGTTGAAAGAATAAGTTCAGCAATTTTGCACCTGCATTTTTGAGCTATTTTTGAGATTATTCGAAGGAGCAATGCGAGCATTGTGACTGAGAATAAGTTCGAAAAGAGCCGAAAAGGCAGGTGAGTAATTAAATTATTAATCGCCAACGGCAAAATTGCGGAAGTTATTTTTTCAACATTACTTAGCCAATTTATCATATTTTTTCAAGGGCGTTCTCAAAATTCCGGCTTATATCTTGAAGATGACGAGTCGGAATTTTCAGAACGCTCTTTCATTTAAAGGGTTATCATGGAAAAAGCAAAGACAATCAAACCATTCAGCATAAAAGACGCCAGGGAAGTGGCGGCGAAATACACGTCGTCTATGGGCGATGACTTTATAGCCTTAGACGACATCAGTCTTGCCAATCTCTCCAACGACACCATCCGCCTGGGCTTTTTCACCTACTGTTTCTGCACAGGCGGGAGCGCAAAGTTCATGATAAACACCCAAACCGTGGAGATGTCGTCGGGCGACCTTTTTATCGGCGTCGGCGACCAGGTGTTCAGCAAACTGGACGTGAGCGAAGATTTTCATGCACGCATGATTCTCGTTTCACACCAGAGCATACAGGACGGCATCGCCGGGCTCACGCAACTCTGGCCGTTCCTGCAATATCTCTATAAATATCCCGTCACCCATCTGACGCTGAAAGAACAGGAATGGGCAAGGGCCGGCTTTGACTACATCATCTGGCGCATGCAGCGCGAGGAAACGCGCTATCGCCGCGAAACAATGACGGCCCTCATCCGCCTCTTTTATTTCGACGTCTGCGACATCCTCAGCTCCCACTGCATGTCGCCGGTTGACATACGCTCTGGCAGTTTCGGCCTCTTCGACAAGTTCATCCAACTGCTCAGCGCCAATTTCAAGAAGGAAAGAAACGTCTCTTGGTATAGCAACAAACTCTGCATCACCCCCAAATACCTTTCGGAGGTTGTCAAAACCGTGAGCGGAAAAACCGCCGGACAGTGGATCACGGAATTTGTGGTGATTGAAATCAAACAGCTGCTGGCCAACACGAGTCTTTCAATCAAGGAAATCTCACAACGAATGAATTTCACCAACCAGAGTTTCCTCGGAAAGTATTTCCACAACGCCACTGGTTTTTCCCCGAGAGAATACCGACAGATAAACACTTCCGTGTAAGCCGAAAAAAAACGGTGCATGATTGAAAACAACGCATCTCTCTGTTGTTCACGTCAGTTTTTCCCGCCATTCTCCCCCTGCCGCCCTCGCTGACAATCCAATCCCAAAATCTATCAGCGAACGCGGGAGCAGACGCAGCCGCGTCTGGCCCCAGACGCGAACGCACCTGGGAGCAGACACGAACGCATCTGGGAGCAGACACGCTTGAACGCGGAATGGTGTTCGCCAACAGACATAGGTATCGAATTGGCGGAATGCGATATTTTCTGCTTGCCGATAATCAGATTTTCCATTTGCCCATTCGTTTTGCCTGTGGTAATCCCCATCGGCAGAACGTCAGAGCAAAGACTTCAAAAAAATAACCTCATGCTTAATTTTGAATTTTGCAGTCCGACCCACTTCGTCTTCGGCAAAGACACGGAGCAGCAGACTGGTGACTTGGCACTGCGATATGGTGCAAAAAAAGTGTTGATTGTTTACGGACAAGGTTCGGTTGTCAGAAGCGGCCTTCTCGCCCGTGTTGAAAAATCGCTCACCGAAGCCGGACTCTGCTTTGGCGAACTGGGCGGTGTCAAGCCAAATCCCGAAGACGGATTGGTGCGCGAAGGCATCGCAATGATGCGTCGCGAGAAATATGACTTTCTCCTTGCCGTTGGCGGCGGCAGTGCCATCGACACCGCCAAAGCCATTGCACTCGGCGTGCCATACAATGGCGACTTCTGGGATTTCTATGCCGGAAAAGCCGAGGCAAAAGAGGCCATGCCCGTGGGAGTGGTGCTCACCATTCCTGCTGCGGGAAGCGAGGCTTCTGGCAACACCGTGATAACCAACGTTGCCACTGGCCAGAAAATTTCCCTGCGCTGCCCACTCTTGTTGCGCCCGCGTTTTTCTGTGCTAAATCCAGAACTCACCTTCACGTTGCCGCATTTCCAAACAGCCTGCGGCATCTGCGACATGATGGTGCACATCTTTGAGCGCTATTTTTCTAACACACCTTCAACGGAGGTCACCGACCGCATCTCTGAAGGTCTTCTGCAGAGCATCATCACCGAAGGACGCCGCCTGATGGAATGTCCCGACGACTATGAGGCACGCGCCAACATCATGTGGGCTGGAACATTGGCCCACAACGGTGTTTGCGGCACAGGCCGCGAAGAAGACTGGTCGAGCCATGCCATTGAACACGAGCTAAGCGCTCTCTACGGCGTGACGCATGGTGCAGGATTGGCAGTGGTGTTCCCGGCCTGGCTGAAAGTGGTGAGCAAGGTCAACGATTTCCGCACGCTCCAGTTGGCTGAACGTCTCTTCGGCATAGAAGCAGACGGCCGACCGAAAGCAGAGGTCATCAATGAGTGTATCAGTCATTTGCAAGATTTCTGGTCGGGCACACTTGGTTTGCCGCGCAACCTTTCCGAACTGGGCATTGACAATGCAGACATTGATCAGCTTGTCAACAACCTCCACCATACGAAGGGTGAGGTTTTTGGAGGATATGTCAAACTCAACCGTGAACTCACGCGCGATATATATAAGGCGTGTGAGGACTAAACGACCAATCCAAGGGGTGTTTTGAAACGGAAAATCAGGACACACCTTAAAAATATATCCAAGTATTAAAGCCCATCCACCGAAATTATGTAACTTTGCATTACTTAGTTACTTCCGGCAAGCCCTATTGCATAAGAAACGGGCATCCGGAAAATATGAGAACACTTTGGCAATGGCAAAAAACCATTCTCTCCGATAGTGGCAACGCACAAAACAGCCCCAGGCTTGCGGCACCATTGGTTTGGCATTGCTTAAGAAGCAAAAATCATCATTATGAATATACTTGAACTCAGCGAACAGGAAATTTGTCGCCGTAATTCACTCGAACAGCTGCGTGCCATGGGCATAGATCCTTATCCCGCAGCCGAATTCCCCGTTGATGCCTATTCAACGGAAATCAAAGAAAACTTTGACGATAACGCAGAAACTCCGCGTGAAGTGTGCATCGCCGGCCGTATGATGAGCCGACGCATCATGGGCAAGGCCAGCTTTGCAGAATTGCTCGACTCTCGCGGCCGCATCCAGGTTTACGTGACGCGCGACGACATCTGCCCCTCGGAAGACAAAGAACTCTACAACACGGTTTTCAAGAAACTGCTTGACTTGGGAGACTTCATCGGCATCAAGGGCTTCGTGTTCCGCACACAGACTGGCGAGATTTCCATCCACGCCAAGGAACTGACCGTTTTGGCAAAAAGCATCAAGCCGCTGCCCATCGTTAAGGAAAAAGACGGCGTGACATACGATTCGTTTGACGACCCTGAACTCCGCTACCGCCAACGCTACGTTGACCTCATCGTCAACCAAGGTGTCAAGGAGACGTTTTTGAAGCGTTCCAAGGTGATCAAAACGTTGCGCCAGGTGTTGGACGATGCTGGATACACTGAAGTTGAAACGCCAATCCTTCAGCCCATCCCCGGCGGCGCAAGCGCCCGTCCGTTTATCACACACCACAACTCTCTCGACGTTGATCTCTATCTCCGCATCGCAACGGAGCTTTATCTGAAGCGCTTGATTGTTGGCGGTTTTGAAGGTGTTTATGAAGTGGGCAAGAACTTCCGCAACGAGGGTATGGACAAGAACCACAACCCAGAGTTCACCTGCATGGAGCTCTACGTTCAATATAAAGACTACAACTGGATGATGACGTTCACGGAAAACCTCCTGGAGCGCATCTGCCTGGCTGTCAACGGCACGACGGAAGTGGAAATCGACGGCAAAACTGTCAGCTTCAAGGCGCCATATCGCCGCCTGCCAATCCTCGAAGCCATTAAGGAAAAGACTGGATATGACCTCGACGGAAAGAGCGAAGACGAAATCCGCGAAATCTGCAAGAAGCTCAACATGGAAATCGACGACACAATGGGCAAGGGAAAACTCATTGACGAGATGTTCGGCGAATTCTGTGAAGGCACTTATATCCAGCCGACGTTCATCACGGACTATCCCGTGGAAATGTCGCCGCTGACAAAAAAACACCGCACAAACCCGAACCTGACGGAGCGCTTCGAACTGATGGTCAACGGTAAGGAATTGGCCAACGCCTATTCTGAGCTCAACGACCCAATCGACCAAGAGGAACGCTTCCAAGACCAGTTGCGCCTCTCTGAGAAGGGCGACGACGAGGCCATGTTCATCGACCAGGACTTCCTGCGCTCTCTGCAATATGGCATGCCTCCCACCTCGGGCATCGGCATCGGCATCGACCGTCTCGTGATGCTCATGACGGGACAGACCCAGATTCAGGAAGTGTTGTTCTTCCCGCAAATGCGTCCAGAAAAGAAAGCTCCGCGCGACGCTGCCGCCAAATATGTGGAATGTGGCATTGACGAGGCTCTGGTGCCTGTGCTCCAGAAGGCTGGATATAATCTGGTGACAGACCTCAAGGATGTCAACCCGCAGAAGGTGCAGCAGCAAATCGGGGAAATCATCAAGAAATACAAACTCGATATTCAAAAGCCAAGCGTTCAAGACATTACGGACTGGAACGTTGGCTAACATATAGTAATGGTGAAAGAATAAGTTGATCAATTTTGACCTGTATTTTTGTTGGTTTTGGAATTTGGAAGAGGGAGCATAGCGGGCTATGTGACCGATGATAAATTTCAAAAACGGCAAAAAGACAGGGCATAAGAAATAATTCCTTATTCCACAAAATTGGTCAAGTTATTTTTTTACCATTACATAGCTTTTTGCTGAAAAAAATACCGCCCACACAACATCTCTTAAAGCGTGGGCGGTGTTTCCGTTTCTTTTTTGCTGCCTTTTCTATAAGGGAAAAACGCCACAGCATTGGACGTGCCTCCTTGGTGCAGATGCAGCACATTATAAATAAGTAGGTTGTCAAACTTGTTTGAATGCCTTGCCGAAGTGCAGCCTATATCAAACAAACATACTGCTGACCACCTGCTCAAGTAGATTGAAACATCGTGTTTGGAAACGAAAAAATAGCCATCATGGGAGGCGGAAGCTGGGCCACCGCCGTTGCCAAAATTGTGCTCGAGAAAGTTGATCACATCTCTTGGTATATGCGTAGACCTGAAGTCATTGAAGACTTCAAGCGCCTGGAGCATAATCCGTCATATCTTACGAGCGTACACTTCGATGTCAACAGAATATCCTTTTCTTCCGACATCAATGAGGTGGTGCGCAACTGCGATACGCTTATTTTTGTGACACCTTCGCCTTATTTGAAAAACCACCTGAAAAAACTCAAAGAGAAACTTCATAACAAATTCGTCATTACGGCCATCAAGGGAATTGTGCCCGATGAGAACTTGATATGCTCTGAATATTTCCGGCAGGTTTTTAATGTGCCCGACGACAATTTGGCCGTTTTGGGTGGTCCGAGCCATGCAGAAGAAGTGGCGCTGGGGCGTCTGACTTATCTCACGATTGGGTGTACCGATGAAGAGAAAGCCGCCAATTTCGCCGACCTGATTGCAAGCAGCTACGTCAAGACGAAGACAAACTCCGACGTGATTGGCATCGAATATGCTTCTGTCTTGAAAAACGTTTATGCCATCGCTTCCGGAATCTGCAACGGCTTGAAATACGGCGACAACTTCCAAAGTGTGCTTGTGAGCAACGCCGTGCAGGAGATGAGCCGCTTCCTCAGTGCGGTCTACCCCATTGAGAGAAACGTTTACGACTCGGTATATCTCGGCGACCTCCTTGTGACCAGCTATTCCAATTTCTCGCGCAACCGCGTTTTTGGAACCATGATCGGAAGGGGCTACTCGGTCAAGTCGGCGCAAATCGAAATGGAAATGATTGCCGAAGGATTCTATGGCACAAAATGTATGAAGGAAATCAACAGACATTTCCACGTGAACATGCCGATATTGGATGCGGTGTACAACATTCTCTACGAGAAAATATCCCCTTCAATTGAAATCAAACTGCTGACCGACTCTTTCCGATGAGGCCCAACACGGAGGGGCGTCTCTTACGCTCTGCTCCCACAGCTTTCCTGAACTGATTTTGACGTCAGCTGGCTAATAAGAATTAGGTGGTTGACCAACTACTTAATACATAATGCCCCCGATAACAACAAAAAGCGCATCTGCAAAACAGACGCGCTTTTGTTGTTATCGGGGGTTAGTAATGAAATTAGCTATGCGTTTTGCACACGCCAAAACCTCTTAGTACAAGACAACGCCCCACTTGCCATCCTTGCCTTTTCTGACAGGCATCTTGTCGGTCTTGGTTGAACCGTCTTTGAGGGTGAATTCCACTTCAACCTTTGCCCTGTCGCCACCATCATTGAGCTCACAGTTAAGGACCTTGCAGTCGGTATATTTTGGCTCTTCGTTGCCTGTTTTAGCCTTGAGCATGGCCGACAGCTGTTCCTTGCCCTGTTTTTCTTCCTCTTCGCTGGTTCCTTCCTTGACATATACGTAGTCAACGAATTTGTCAAAGTCATTAGAAATCATAGCTTTTGCAGCTGCTTCTGCAACATCTTCAGGGGTGTTTGACGGACCGCAACCACACAAACCGATAGTTAATAATCCGCATGCCAAGATGCTCATAAAAATTTTCTTCATGATACTTTTGTATTAATAGGTTAATAATCAATATACTGCAAACGTACAGAAAAACAAGACGATTTCTCTCAAGGAGTCTGCCAGAAGATCGCCACTAAAGGTAGGGTGTTCAAAATCCAGAAAAATTAAGGTTGGTAAAGAGGCGACAGCGCCCCTGAAAGGGGCTCATTTTTAGGGTAGGGGCTTGCCCCTACCTCTTGGGGCCTATTAATGAACCTCGCCCCTGTAAGGGGCAGAAGCGAGAATTGATGAGCTGCGGCGAGAGATAGGGGCTTGCCCCTATCCTGGAATATGAGCCCCTTTCAGGGGCAGCGGCGCAACTGCCATGTTGTTTGGCTCAAAACCGCGCAGAGAATTTTCTTTATTTTGAACACCCTACGCTAAAGGCGTTCTTCGATTTCCGATGCCAAAACAACGCATGTTGCGCGGTCAGAACGCCCGCACTTGCTTGAAGAGCGTATGCTGCTGGAAGGCCGAGGGCAATATGCAGTCGTAAGTGGCTGTCGGGAGGGTGATGTGTCGCGTTCGCACATCTCTCAGAGGAAGTCCCGCTTCGCGGTAAGCCCTCAACACCAATTCGGTGCAATAGACCTTGGTGGAATCGTTCGTATTGTAGTCGTGATCGAAAGCCGTATGGCGCTTGTAGTAGGCCAAAGCTTTGAGAGAGGCCCGTTTTGCCAATCTCCAATCTTCCAGCCGCCGCACTTCGCCAACAATGGCACGGTCGCTCAAAAAGAAACATTGCGGCGTCTCAAGTTTCACACGGTCAAAATCGCCTTTGAAGTCTGGCTCGTATGGCACGGCATGTACAATCATGGCCTTTCCTGCCGAATCAACCACCATGCCAATATGGGAATATCCCTTGTCGGTGTCGGCCATGACCACTGCACGGCTTGACAAGCTGCCACCTCTGCGAAACACGAGGTCGCCAGCGCGAAGCCCAACGTCTGACGGCATTATGCAGTGCAGTTCGTCGCTACATGAAACCAACTGCAACAGCATCAGCATCCCTATGGCGTATTTAAAGAAATGTTTTCTCACGAGGCAAATGTACAAAAAAGTTTTCATCGGCAAAAATTTTGTTTAATATTCCACGCTATTTTTACCACATGCAATTGTCATGTAGAATTAAAATATACAAAAATAATAAGGAAATGAAGCGAGAGCGGGAGAGTGTTAGGTAGTATATTAGTATTTAAAAGGGATTTTTCTGGCTTCCCTCCATTACGCCTTGCATATATGACAAAAAAAACGTAAGTTTGTAGGTAAATTTTTATTCATACAACAAGACGATTTTCCTATGAAGAAAACACTTCTCACAGTCGGCTTCGTCCTTTCCTGCTTCTCCGCAGGGATGCAAGCCCAGATAGCCCTTGTCAATCCAGTTCCGCAACAGGTGAAGGCAGAAGGCGGCATGCTTTTCGATGCCCCGAAAACCATCAAGATTTTCTCAGACAAAGGCCGCAGCAGTTCAACGGCTGCCAAGACCCTGACTGAAAACTGCGACGTGCAGGCAAAAGGCGCTTACTGCGTGACCATCGGTGTCGTTGGCGACAAGGCAACCAAGAAATACGACAAACTTGTGCCGAAGCATGCCGAAGGATATTATTTGAGCATCAGCAAAAAAGGCGCAGTGATTGTGGGCCGCGATGAAAACGGATTGTATTACGGTGTACAGACTCTCTTGGCCTCAATGTCTGAAGGGAAATTGGAGGTTTGCACGGTGACCGACTGGCCCGACGTGCCGTTCCGCGGTGTTGTTGAGGGTTTCTACGGCACTCCCTGGAGCCACGAGGCACGCCTAAGCCAGTTTGACTTCTACGGCCGCCACAAGATGAACGTATATATATATGGTCCGAAAGACGACCCTTACCACCGTGGACATTGGCGTGTGCCATATCCCGAGAAGGAAGGCCTGCGCATCAAGGAATTGGCAGAACATGCCAAGCGCAACGGCGTGAGCTTCTACTGGGCCATCCATCCGGGCGTTGACATTAAATGGAACAACGAAGACCGCGATGCCTTGGTGGCCAAACTTGAGCAGATGTACAAATTAGGCGTGCGGGCCTTTGCCGTGTTCTTCGACGACATCTGGGGAGAAGGCACCAAGGCCGACAAGCAGGCCGAACTGCTCAACTATGTTGACGACAACTTCATTCAAAAGAAACCCGATGTCGCGCCGCTCGTGATGTGCCCAACGGAATACAACCGCTCTTGGGTCAACGAGAAGAAGGGCTATCTGCGCACGCTGGGCTCCAAACTCAACAAGAGCATCAACATCATGTGGACGGGCAACACCGTGGTTCATTGCATTGACAAGGAAGGCACCGACTGGGTCAACGAGCGCATTGAGCGCAAGGCCTATATCTGGTGGAATTTCCCAGTGACCGACTTCGTGCGCGACCACATCACGCTGGCTCCAACATACGGCAACGATTTGGACATTGCCGACAAACTTTCTGGTTTCGTGTCGAACCCGATGGAACACGCCGAGGCGTCGAAAATCGCCCTCTATGGCGTTGCCGACTATACGTGGAACATGAAGGCATACGACTTCAAGAAGGATTGGGAAAAGGCCATCCATGAACTTCTTCCTGGCAACGCGCAGGCACTCCGCACCTTTGCCCTTTACAACAAAGACCTCGGAAAGAATGGTCATGGCTTCCGCCGCGAAGAGGGCGAAGAACTGAAGGAACTTGCCGCCGACGTGAACAGCGGAAAACCTTCAGCAGAAACCATCCGCCAGTTGAGCGAAAAACTGGAGCAATTGGGCGTTTCTTGCGACCTCTTGCTTTGCGACAAATCTAATGCCGAACTCGTTCGCGAATTACGTCCGTGGCTGTTGCAGGGCAAGAACGTGGCTGAATATGGCCAGGCTGTCTGCCGCCTCTATATGGCCAAAGACGGCAAGTCGGCAGATGCCTTCCCCGGCTTCAATGGCTATTATCAGCAGGCCCGCTCCTTGCAGGAACAGATGTATCAGTTGGAAAATTCCGACGTTCGCCATCCGCTGCAACCCGGCATCAAGGTGGCCACCAAGGTGATGCTCCCAACGCTCAACAAACTTTTCTCATTGGCCGTTGACAGCTACAACGCCAAGAATGCCACCGCCCTCAGCAATGTGGCTGAATACAATCCGTTTAAGGTGTCGAGCACTGTCAGCCAGCTGGCGCTGCTGCCTGTCACGATGCGCGGAAACCAGGTGAACGTGACGCCGGCGCTCGAAGTGATCAACTGGCAGGCTGGCGGCGAATTTGTGATTGAAGGCGACCGCGACATCACCTTCCAGGGCATGGCGTTCAATTTTGGCGTCAACGACATGGCGAAGAACTTCAAACTGGAACTCTTCGTTGACGGCGCCTGGAAGAATGTCAGTCTGCTCCACTACAAAGCCGACGACCCTGTCATCCACACGGCGGGCGAACTAAGCGGCATGAAGGCATCCAAACTGCGACTGACCAATATCAGCGGCCAGGAACAGAAGGTGTTCTTCAAACACTTTGAATTTACGAAACAATAATTCTGACGACCCACTTAGTAATGGCTGGAACGCGTTCCAGCCATTACTGTCATCATCCACGCCAATGCCAGTCATACATATAGATTCGTTGCAAACGCCGGGCGTTGAACTCTTTTCCACACTGACGGAAGCCCAACTGCGCAACCGCCTGGATCCCGAGAAAGGCATCTTCATCGCTGAGAGCCCGAAGGTCATCCGCGTGGCAATCAGCGCAGGATGCCAACCATTGGCTCTTCTTTGCGAAGAACGCCACATCAAGGGCGACGCTGCCGACATCATCGCTGAGAGCGGAGACATCCCCGTCTACACAGGATCGCGAGAACTGCTTGCCAGTCTCACAGGCTATACGCTCACGCGCGGAGTGCTTTGCGCCATGCGCCGCCCCACCCCGCCCAGCGTTGAAGATGTTTGCCAGAGCGCCCGCCGCGTCGTGGTCATCGACAGCGTGGTCGACACCACCAACATCGGCGCCATCTTCCGTTCCGCCGCCGCATTGGGCATCGACGCCGTTTTGCTAACGACGACCTCGTGCGACCCGCTCAACCGTCGCGCCGTTCGCGTCTCCATGGGCTCCGTTTTCCTTCTTCCGTGGACGTGGCTCGAAGCGCCCGTCTCGTCCTTGGGCAAACTTGGTTTCAAAACCGTCTCTATGGCGCTTTGCGACCAGTCCATCCCCCTCGACAGCCCCTGCCTGAAAGCAGAACCGCGGCTGGCCATCGTCATGGGCACCGAGGGCGACGGACTCACACGCGAGGTGATTGAAAGCACCGACTATGTGGTCAAGATTCCTATGGCACACGGAGTAGACTCCCTCAACGTGGCCGCTGCCTCTGCCGTGGCATTCTGGGAGTTGTGCAAAAGATGAGACACCAGCCATTTTCGCTTGCGTCCTCCAAACTGTTTTTCCAAACACCCCTCTAACATCCCCAAGCTCATGTCATTCGAAATACAAACCATGCCAACTGCCAACAAGCAGACGCGCTATGAACACCTCATAGAAGACATCGCCACGCTCATCTCAGGAGAGCGCCGCGAAGTCAGCGTCATGGCCAACGTTGCCGCCGCCATCCGCCAAGCCTTCTCCTTTTTCTGGGTCGGCTTCTACGTGGTCGATGGCGACCATCTGCACTTAGGCCCCTTCCAAGGCGACGTGGCCTGCTATCGCATCCGCCAGGGCCGTGGCGTTTGCGGAACAGCCTGGGCCGAACGCCAAACGCTGGTGGTTCCCGACGTTGACGCTTTCCCAGGCCACATCGCTTGCAGTTCTTCTTCACGCTCCGAAATTGTCGTGCCGATAATGGCGGGCGGCGAGGTGAAAGGCGTGTTAGACATCGATAGTTGCGAATTGAACACCTTTGACGAGACGGACAAGGTCTATCTCGAAAAGATAGTGTCCATGCTTGCTTGTCAGATATACGAAGGAGGCGAAAGCCATCCATGAAAACGCATCGGTTCCAGAGAAAACCCTGAGACCTCTTGCGAAAGCCAAGGAGCAAGAAGCCAGGCGGAGGATTGAAAGCCCAGGTTCTGTCCGCCCACGGCCCACCCACCTATCGTAAACTCCGTTAAAAAATTAGCGTAAAATTTTGCCCGTAAAAAATAAACCCGTAAATTTGCGAACCAAACATTTCGGGCCAGACTGGATTTGACAGCAGGTAGAAATGGCAGGTAAGCATGCAGTGCGCCTGAAGGTGGGCACTATAATCTCGGCTTTCAAAAATTTAATTGGCGAAAATAACTACGCTCTCGCTGCTTGATCGAAGTATAGTACATCAGCTTAATTCCGACTAACGATTGTTGGAACGAGACATCGCTCAAGAGCTCTTTTTCCGAAGCGTCTTGATTCAGCGGTGCTATTATATCGGGAATAGTCACGTCTTGGCTTCGCAAGCGTGGCGAAACACTTAGAAGATAAGGTTGCAGCGCGGGTGGCTTTGGCCTTGTTGCGACACGAAAACCTCAAAGCAAAGATAAGCATGTAGAAAGCTTGTTATTTCCTTGTTTGGACGAGGGTTCAATCCCCTCCTGGTCCACAATTATAATTAATTTGGGGGCGCGTTTTAGAATAGAGCTTTGCTCCTCCCCTATCCCATCTCATCAAAAAAAGGAAGACCCAGCATTGTGCCGGGTCTTCCTTTTTTGGTGTATATTCTGAATGCAGCGTTTTTCAGAACGCTGCATTCAGCTATGGTAAGTAATGGTAAAAAAACAGAACAACCTATCTTTTTCACCACTGCTTAGATTGCCATTACATTTTGTTGAACTTCAAAGCGTCTTGGTCATCGTACTGCTTCTGGAGCTTGACAAGCTCCTTCATCAAACGCTTGGTGACAGCCTCATAACCCTTCTTTCCGTAGAGATTGTGCAACTCTTCAGGGTCGGTGTTCAAGTTGTAGAGCTCCCATTCGTTGATGTCGTTGTAGAAGTGGATGAGTTTCCATCCGTCGGCAGTGCTGACACCATAGTGGCGCTTCACGCTGTGCTCCGCAGGATATTCGTAATAGTGGTAGTAAAGGCTCTTACGCCAGTTTTTCGGGTGCTGCCCCTTCAAAAGCGGCAGGAGCGACTTGCCCTGTATGTCGTCGGGAATCGGTGCACCGGCAAGTTCGAGGAAGGTTGGCGCATAGTCGATGTTCTGCACCATTTCCTTGATGTCGCCCTTGGCGTTGAAGCCCTTCGGAAGGTGCATGACGAGCGGTGTGCTGTATGATTCCTCATACATAAAGCGCTTGTCGAACCATCCATGCTCGCCCATGTAGAAGCCCTGGTCGGAAGTGTAGACCACGAGGGTGGAGTCCATCAAACCAGCATCGCGCAAATAGTCGAGCGTGCGGCCAACGTTGTCGTCGAGTGTCTTGACCACTTTGGCATAGTCGCGCATATAGCGCTGATATTTGAATTCGGCGAGCTGCTTGCCTTCGAGATGGCGTTGCCAGAAGTCGGTTGAAATGGAGTCGTAGAAATGGTCGTATTCAGCACGATCTTTGCTGTCCATGCGTCCCACCATGTTGAGATAGTTCTCCGTTAGCGGCGTATTGAGGCCTGGACGATACATCTTCGTGTCGTAGATGATGTCCATGTGGTTGCCGATTTCCATTTCTTGCGCTCCAGCAGCAACGCGACCTTCATAGTTGTCGTAGAACGTGGAAGGAATGGGGAACGTCTGGTCTTCATATTCGTGCAGATACTTCAATTCCGGCAACCAGTTGCGGTGGCAGGCCTTGTGGTGTATGAGCAAGAGGAAGGGTTTGTTTTTGTCGCGCTTGTTTTCCAACCAGTCGATGGCCTTGTCGGTAATAATATTGGTGAGGTAGCCCTTCTCCTGATAGGTCTCTCCCTTCATGTTGATGAAGTCGGGGTTGTAATAGTTGCCCTGCGCAGGGAGGTAGTCGTAATAGTCGAATCCCGTCGGCGTGCTGACGAGGTGCCATTTTCCGATTAATGCCGTTTGGTATCCTGCCTTCTGAAGGAGCTTTGGCATAGTCTGCTGCGAGCCGTCGAAGATGCCGTGTTCGTTGTTGGTGAATCCGTTTTTGTGAGAATGCTTTCCCGTCAGCATACAGGCGCGGCTGGGACCAGAGAGGGAGTTGGCCACATAGCTATTGACGAAGCGCACACCGTCGGCCGCAATGCGGTCGAGATTAGGCGTACTGATGTAGCGCTTATCGTAACAACTCATCATTTGCGCCGTATGGTCGTCGGTCATGATATAGACGATGTTGTAGTGCCCTTGTGCGCCAGCGATGGCGGGGAAGAGGGTCGGAAGAAACATCAATAATTTTTTCTTTTCCATGTTTAGTGTATTGTTGGGGAGGTGTGTAATGACAAGCGGGTGGTCTGAATCTGCCAAGCGCATTACTTATGTTTCTGACATGAATTTCAGAAACTTGCTTGCTGTGTTTATCAGCTCCTCTTTTAATGAAAAACGGTTCAAACGTGCTTGCCACCTTTTTTGTTGGGGCAGCAAACGCGTTTGAACCTGGTATTGTTATGGGGAAATCCCAAGAATTATTCTTTTGTCATGCTATACACAACGTCCATGATCTGCTTGCCGAGCGCATCGGCTTCTTCCATGGTGGATGCTTCAGAATATACGCGAATGATCGGTTCAGTGTTTGATTTGCGCAAATGAACCCACTTGTCGGGGAAGTCGATTTTGACGCCATCGATATCCGTGATCATCTGGTCTTTGTAGAGATCCTTAACCTTCTGGAGGATAGCGTAGATATCGGTCTTCTGGTCGAGGTCAATGCGGTTCTTGGCAATGCAATATTTCGGGAAGGAGTCACGAAGCTCGGTGGCCTTCATCTTGGTCTTGGCCATGTAGGTCAACAGCAAGGCGATACCAACCAATGCGTCGCGGCCATAGTGTGCGGCAGGATAGATGACTCCGCCGTTTCCTTCGCCACCAATAACGGCCCCTGTTTCCTTCATCTTCGTCACAACGTTGACTTCGCCAACGGCTGCTGGCGTATAGGTGCAGCCATATTTCTCTGTTACATCGCGGAGGGCGCGGGTTGAAGAGAGGTTGGAAACGGTGTTACCCGGTGTGTGCTGGAGCACATAGTCGGCAACGGCAACGAGCGTGTATTCTTCGCCAAACATGCTGCCGTCTTCACAAACGAGCGCCAAGCGGTCGACATCAGGGTCAACAACGAAACCTACGTCGTGGTGTCCCTTACGCATGAGGTTGCGGATGTCTGAAAGGTGTTCCTTCAAAGGCTCTGGGTTGTGTGCGAAATCGCCTGTCGGCTCAGTGTTGAGACCTGTCACCTGAGTGACGCCGAGCTGTCCGAGGAGTTTCGGGAGGATGATGCCGCCGACGGAGTTGACTGTGTCGATGGCCACACGGAAGTTGGCCTTACGGATGGCCTCTACGTCAACGAGCTCGAGATATTTGACGAGGTCGATGTGGCGTTGGTCGAAATAGAAGTTTTTGGTGTAGCAACCGAGGTTGTCTACGTCTGCAAAGCTGAAGTCGCAAGAGCGTGCCAGCTGAACTACTTCCTGGGCCTCTTTAGGAGGAAGGAACTCGCCGTGCTCGTTGAGAAACTTCAGAGCGTTCCATTGACGTGGGTTGTGGCTGGCAGTGATGATAATACCGCCACAGGCGCGTTCCATAGTAACCGCCAATTCAGTTGTTGGAGTTGAAGCCAAACCGATGTTGAGCACATCGAAGCCCATACCCATGAGGGTGCCACAAACAACGTGTGAAACCATTTCGCCTGAAATGCGGGCATCACGGCCGACTACGATTTTGCGACGATACGGACCAACTACGCGTTCGCGAAGGCTTGCGTAAGCTGATACTGACTTTGCAATGTCAATTGGATTGAGGGTGTCTCCCGGCTTGCCACCGATGGTGCCGCGGAAACCTGAGATAGATTTGATTAACGTCATGGTATGTCGTTATTTTATTGTGTTAATTTTGTCTGCTTGTGTGGAGCGGAGGGCGCATATATTCTGTATTATATGGCGCTGGTTGCAAATACAGTTGCCAAACGCCGCCCTTTCACCTACAAAAATACGAACAAACCTTGAATTATGGCTTTTATTTGCAAGAAATTTGGCCGCCTTTTTGTTTTTTGCCGCAAATGGCGGCGCTGTCCTTGCCTTTGCCCGCCGCGCCGCAGATTTCAGCGCACGCCATTTGCCGCTACGAAGCGTTGGAATTGCTTGCGGGAGCCATTGAAGACGTTGATGTCAACTTCTCCCTGTATTCCGGCCACGCGTCCGTAGGGCGAAAGTTGCCAAAGGAGGAGGTGTACGTAAGGTTTGTATTCACCATAGCGTGCAATCCACACTTGATAACGTAAGAGGGCAGCGGGGGCGTCAACCATGTATTTGTTGACGAAGGTTTGGCTGATATATAGGATGGGCATTGTGCCGCAATGGGCCTGTACGACTTTCAGCCAAGCTGCCATTTCGCGGAAGAGGGCACGACGGCCGCCCATAGCCTCTATCTGCCTGTCGGAGGGTTCCACGTCGAGCACGGGGGGCAAATCTCCCCGTTTCAGACGAGCCGTTTTGATGAAATGGCGGGCCTGGATCGCTCCGGGGGTGCGTGTCGAGAAGAAATGATAGGCCCCGACGCGCAATCCGCGGCGGCGTGCAGCGGCGATGTCGGCAGCATAATAACGGTTGGACGAAGTGGTGCCTTCAGTGGCCTTCACGTAAACGAAGGTGACGGGATAGTTCTGCTCGCCACGGATGCGGGCCGTATTGGCCACGCCGAGGCGCGTGATGCGCAGGCGCTTCCAGTCGATGCCATAGCGTTTTCGTCCGATTTCATGCTGATAGCGCGAGATGTCGATGCCATAAACGCGGTCGGAGGTATAGACCATCTGCTCGCCTCGGAAATTATCTTTCTTCCAAATGCCAGCCCTCACCATGTGGCGCTCGCCCACTGCAAAGCCGAAGCCCTGCCGACGGTCGCTGTCCCATTGCCCGCAATAGTAGCTCTGTCCGGCAATATGACAGATGCCCGCTCCGTGGCGCTGCAATTTGGCATTAAACATGCCGGAATATCGCGCGGCACCATCTTGCAGTAGGCCCTGCGGCAAGGTGTCGGCCATCCACACTCCGGTATAAACGCGTTGCAAGGTGTCGGTGTAGGTGCCAACTCCCTGGCGCATGCCTTTCTCAAAAATTCCGAAATATTCCCCGCCATCGGCATAGCGCTTGAATCCAACGCCACAGGCGCTACCTTCCGCCATCCGTCCGGCAAACAGACCTGTCGAATCGGTCACGACTTGGAAATAACGGTTTTCCGTCTGTCGCCGCCAGATATTTTGCGGCCACTCGGAAAGGGTGTCTTGGAGGGTTTGCACACGGTCGTTGACAGGCAGCAACATCTGGCACACGGCCATCCAGGCATCACGGGAAAGCCATTCCAGCCCACCGCCGTTCAAGCAGAATTTGCGCACCGCCAGCCACGGGCATGAGCGTCCGCCAACCGTCAGACCAACGGCATCGCCACGCTTGTCAATCTGCAACAAGCCCTCGGTGATCTCCTGCGGCATATGTTTGCCCACGTTTTCGGGCAGCAAGTCGGGCAATGCCCTGCCCTTCATATAGCCCACGCGAAACCGCGTTTCCTCCCCCCTATTATATAAGGAGACGAACGACGCATTTTGCGGTAATCTCCCGTTTGCCGTTTGCAGCAACGCCAGTTGCTTGTTTCTCCTGATGCACGTTGCCGCCATCCGTTGCTTCTTGACTTCCGCTTTTCCTGGCGCAATCCATCCTCGCACTTCGGCAAACGCGACAGAGGTTTCGTGGCGCAGATGCACCTTTAAATACTTCCCAGCTAAAACGGAATCTATGAGGCAACGCAACGAGTCGACATCTTTCTGCCTGGCTTCCACCCCACTACCGTAACGCATGACATCGTTGTATCCGTCGTCGACCACGGAATGGGTGCGGGCATAATATTCCAATTCTTTGACGGTCTCTTTCTGCTCGCCAGCCAACACGCCAAGGCGCTCTTTTTCTTTCAAGAGAAGGGAGCGGACGGAGTCGGCGGACAGACTGTCGGCTGCCTGGAGAAAAACGGACGCCGGAACCACCAACCGCCCGTTTCCTGAGACAAACACGCCCGAGACGCATGTCGTATCAACATGGCAAAGGCGCCCTTCCGCGTCTGTGGTGTGTCCGTCTGTCACAGCGATGCAGACGGAATCGCCAGCGCCGTTTTCTACCACATACCACATACGGGCCTCCACCATGCAGGTTGCAGAAGCCGTCTGTCTGAAGGTGACGGGGCGGAACACGTGCCACCAAACAAACAGGATGCAAAAAATGGCCACTAAGCGTGGCCACCATTTCTTGAGGGCGCAACGTCTCCTTGAAACATCCGCCCCCTTCATTTCGCTTTTCATTTTTCCTCTAATCTATAAATGGATGTTCTATAAATTAGTTTTAATGGAGATTCTTTATTTAGGATTGACTTGGCCGCTTTTACAGTTCTCACTCGCATCTTGCTGTATTTCAAAGACTCACATAGCTCGCTATGCTCGTCTTTGAAATACAACAATCTGCTTCGCGATAAATGTAAAATCGGCTCAAGCTAATTTATAGAACACCCATAAACCCCTGTTGTTTCAAAGCCTTGAGCAATTCCACGCTCATAGCCTCGCAGTCTTTTTTTGTGTAACGCACATCGGCAAACACCTGTGCCAGTGTCTCCTTCTTGTTGACCTCCACAAAGGCCTTGTTCTCTGGCAAACTTTCCTTCAGGGCATAATCGCGGTCGATGTTCTCTGCGGTCGGCGCCTTGTAGGTCTCCTCATGCACAATGGCCATCAGCGGCAGGCGGTCGCTGGTTGCAGGCGTCTCATCGGGCCATCCCAACGTGATGGTGGCAACGGGCATGACGAGTTTCGGCAACTGTAGCGCACTGATGATTTGCAAAGGCTGGTAAATCGTTGTGCCGAGAAAGCAGAGACCCAGTCCCGCAGCTTCGGCCAGGGTGCAAAAATTCTGGCAAAAGAGCAGTGCGTCGGTCGCCGCATTGACAAACGAAAGGAAATTGCCATACCCCGGCGTGGCTTTACGTTGCTCACACCAGGCCGTCGTTCGGCAATAGTCTGCACAGAAAGTGAGCACCACGGGGGCCTGCGTCACCATCGGCTGGTTGAAATGAGCTGGAGCCAACTGGCGTTTCTTTTCTTCCGAGCGCGTCACAACAACGCTGTAGAGTTGCAAATTTCCCATAGTCTGCGTGTGTCCCGCAACCTCGAGCAAGCGGTTCAGCAACTGGTCGTCAACAGGCGCGTCAGTGTATCGGCGAACGGAACGGCGTTCTGAAATTTCCTTCATCAAGCCGTTGAAAGAGTCTGATATTTGATTCATAATGATAGGCGTTTAAAAAATCAGTGTAAAGGTAGCAATTAAATCAGAGAAACGGCCAAGGACGGCCAGGCTTTTTTGGCCACCAGCAATCATACGCCCTCGGGCGGCGAAGCGGCAGGACCCATTTTGTCTCTCAAATCAGTCAAACGAGGCATCAATGGGATAAAGTAACGGTAAAAAAAAGGAAAATATTTTGCCTTCTCCACGCCTTGCCGTAACTTTGTCGAGAAAATCAAGAACAAAACAAAATCATCTGTATAAATATTATGGCAAACAATATCCGTTTGGTATCAGAAAAGGCAGCCCAATTCCTGCCTGCAGGCGCCGTTGAAGCATTGCGCCCCGAAGTTGAATCAGCCCAGAAAGCCCTTGAAGCTGGCACATGCGCCGGAAACGATTTCTTGGGTTGGCTCCATCTGCCAAGCAGCATCTCCGCTGAGCACTTGGCCGACTTGAAGGCTACGGCCCAGACGCTCCGCGAAAACTGCGACACCATCGTTGTGGCAGGCATCGGCGGCAGCTATTTGGGCGCCCGCGCCGTGATTGAGGCCCTCGGCAACAGTTTCGAGTGGCTGACCAACAACGGCAGCAACCCCGTCATCCTTTTCGCAGGCAACAACATCGGCGAAGACTATCTCTCTGAACTCTGCGAATATCTGAAGACGCGCAAATTCGGCGTCATCAACATTTCAAAGAGCGGCACCACCACTGAAACGGCCCTGGCCTTCCGCCTGCTCAAGAAGCAATGTGAAGAACAGCGCGGCAAGGAAATGGCCCGCAAGGTCATCGTTGCCATCACCGACGCCAAGAAGGGTGCCGCCCGTCTGACCGCCAACAAGGAAGGCTACAAGAGCTTCATCATCCCCGACAACGTGGGCGGACGCTTCAGCGTTCTCACCCCCGTCGGCCTGCTCCCCATCGCCTGCGCTGGCTTCGACATCGACCAGCTCGTGAAGGGTGCTGCCGACATGGAAAAAGCCACTGGCACCGATGTTCCCTTCGAGGAAAACATCGCCGCCCAATATGCCGCCGTTCGCAACGCCATCCACCGCGCCGGAAAGAAAATCGAAATCTTGGCCAACTTCCAGCCGAAGCTCCATTTCATGAGCGAATGGTGGAAGCAGCTCTACGGTGAGAGCGAAGGCAAAGACGGCAAGGGCATCTTCCCTGCCTCTGTCGACTTCACGACAGACCTCCACTCCATGGGCCAATGGATTCAGGACGGCGAACGCACCATCTTCGAGACCGTGCTTTCTGTTGAACAGCCGGCCCACACGCTCCATTTCCCACACGACGAGGAGAACCTCGACGGCCTGAACTTCCTCGAGGGCAAGCGCGTGGACGAGGTCAACAAGATGGCAGAACTCGGCACACAGCTGGCACACGTTGATGGCGGCGTCCCCAACCTGCGCCTCGTCATGCCAGAGCTCAACGCCTACTATCTCGGACAGCTCATCTATTTCTTTGAACGCGCCTGCGGCATCAGCGGTCTCGTTCTGGGCGTGAACCCCTTCAACCAGCCTGGTGTAGAAGCCTACAAGAAAAACATGTTTGCCTTGCTCAATAAACCAGGCTACGAGGCTGAGAGCAAAGCCATCCGTGAACGTCTCGGCTCATGCTAAGCGATATGACAAACGAAAACTATTCAACAACGACTGCCGCCGCATCCTCCCGTGAGGTTGTAGCGGCAGCCGTTGCCGCTTATAAGGAGCGCACGGGATTTGCGGATTTCCGTCCCCGTGCCGTCTTGTTTGACATGGACGGCGTGCTCTTCGATTCCATGCCCAACCATGCCCGCTCATGGGCACAGGTCTGCACGGAGTTTGGCCTGGACATGTCGCCAGAGGAGGCTTTTCTGCATGAGGGGCGCACGGGAAACGCCACCATCAACATCCTCACGCAGCGCTATTGGAAACGCAACGCGACGCCCGAAGAAATCGAGCAGATCTACAAGGAGAAATGCCGTCTCTTCAACGCCTGTCCCGAAGCACCGAAGATGGAAGGCGCTGAAGACGTTCTTCGCCTGGTTCAATCGCTCGGCCTGACCATCGTGGTCGTGACAGGCAGCGGACAGAAATCGCTTCTCGAGCGCCTTGAAACGGGCTATCCTGGCTTCTTCCATTCCGAGCTTGTCGTGTCGAGCAAGGACGTGCAGCACGGGAAACCTCATCCGGAGCCCTATCTGATGGGACTGAAAAAGGCGGGCGTGAACCCCTGGGAGGCCATCGTCGTTGAAAACGCACCGCTGGGTGTACAGGCTGGCGTGGCCGCCAACATCTTTACCGTTGCCGTCAACACGGGCCCGCTCAACAACCAAATCCTGCTCGATGCGGGGGCCGACCTACTCTACCCCTCCATGACGGCTTTGGCCAGCTCGCCACTTTTCAAAATGGGAGAGTGAGAAAAGCGGCAGAAGTACAACTGCAAACGGGCTACATTCTCTGAAAACAACAAACAGGGCGCTCTGATTTTTTCTATCAGAGCGCCCTGTTTTGTTGTTCAAGGAAATTTCAGAAGAGTGCGAGAATCCGAGGTTTGCTTCGGTATGCCCGCCCCTTTCCGTCCTTGCGGAAAATCATTTCTTCAAGGCAGTCTTGGCTTCCTCGATGAGCTCGTTGGCCGACTTCGAGCCGACGATGGTGTGGCGAACGTTGCCCTCAGCGTCCATGAAAAGCATGGTGGGGAACGCCTTCACGCCATATTTCTTGCCCAGTGCTGGACCTTCCCCGCGCTCCATGTCGAGCTTGTAGGAGACGAAATGCTTATTGAAATATTCTCCCACCTCGTTTTTAGTGAAGATGGTGTTAGCCATCATGCGGCAAGGACCGCACCAAGTGGTGTAGCAATCGAGGAACACCATTTTGCCCTCAGCCTTGGCCTTGGCAAGGATGTCGGCAACCGTTCCTGTTGCAAACGTAATGCCCTTGCCAGCATTGGCCAACGACTCGACGAAGCTACGCAGGCGCATACCCACCTTGGTGCCTTCTTCGCGCTTAACGGCTTCCTGCAAATAAGCGAGGAGCGCCTTTTTCTCCTCTGCCGTGGCATTGGGGAATTTAAACGTCTGCTCGATGTTGGCGCGGATGCCGTAATATTTGTCGAGGTAGCGGCCAGAGGTCTTCATATAGTTGATGAGGTCGGCGATGCGTCCCTGTCCGCGCAAATCGGCGATGTCGCAGAGTACGAGGCAGGCGCAAGAATCCGGCATATTGAAGGTGTGGAGGTCGCGTCGGTAGCTTTCAACGTCGGCCTTGTCGTAGGCCACGTCGCCACAGGCATAGCTGAGGAGCGCCGGCGTGAGCATCGACTCGAATTTGTTGTTGACCTGCAACAACTCGTTGTTGGCGAGAAACGCCTGCTTGTTGTTGAGGAAATAAGGATAGAACTCATTATTGCGGTTGCGATAGACGCTCGTGAACATCCAGTTGCCCTTCTTCGCATAGTCGGCCCACGCCATCCCCTTCATGTATTCCGGAGCGACGGCGCGCCATGTGGAATCAAGTCCTGCCACGCGCAGGGCGTTGAGATAGTTGAAGAGCTCCTGTCGCGAATATTTTCCGCTTTTGTATTTAGCCTCCGTGCCAGCGAGCGAAGTCTTCGGGCTGAGTGCGAGTTCCAGGTTTTGGAGAAAATCGGGGAGCTTGCTGCCACCCTGGATGCGCTGGAGCACGTTGCCCTGAGCGTCGAGCACGAGATAGTAGGCATAGCTGCGCACGCCATATTTCTTAGCCAGTTCGCGGCCTTCTTTGCTGCGCATGTCAACGATGAGGTTAACGAATTTCTTATCCATCGTCTTGGCAAACGCCTGGTTGCTGAACACATACTGGTCCATAGCTACGCAGGTGGTGGCCCAAGAGACGTAGCAATTGAAGAAGATGGGTTTCTTTGTTTTCTTGGAAAGGGCCTGCGCCTCTTCCATTGTGCCGACATATTTCATGACGGAGAGACGCGCCGTGTCGCCATAGACGCGGGCGGTTTCACACTTCGGCAGTTCCACCTGTGCGGATGCGCCAGTGGCGAGGGCGGCGGCGAAGAGCAAGGGGAGCGTTCTTTTGAGATTGAATGATGACATAGTTGGTTTGTTGTTTTGTGTATTTATTCTCCATGAGAAAGGCACGCCCCCTCCCTGGGACGGGCGTTGAGACGTGCCTTTTTGTGTAGTCTAAAAACTGTTATCCATTACTTAGCATCTCTGACGAGGCGCACGCTGTAAGCCATACCGCGGTATCCGTTTTCCAGTCGCGTTGTTCCTCTCCAGATGCCTGAAGAATAGATGGCGAGCTGGCGGATGATGCCTGTTTCGTAGACGACGTTGACCTTTCCGTCTTCATCGCCTTTCTCGTCTTCACCAGCATCCTCCTTCGCGGTGTATGAGCCCTTGTCGGAGGCCCAGAAATAGGCCCCTTCCTCCTTTTTGATGAAGAGGTCTTCCTGCGTACGCTGGTAGCCGTTGCAACCTGAGAAGAGCGCGTTGAAGCCTGTTGCCCCTCCAGCTTTGAGGGCGTCGCCGAGGGTCTGTCCGCGCCATGCTTCCATGTTGTCAACTTCCGACGCGGGCATGCCGAGCGTCATCTCGAGTTTCTTCCAGTCAGCGTCCGATGGCAGTCGCCATCCGCCTTCCTTAGGCACCGCCTTGAGTGCCCCCTCGTAGGTGTAGAGGAATCCGTTTTCGGCCACATATCCGCCGTTGGCCTTTTCGGCTGCGGCATAATGCTTAAGCGGAATTTGCTTCTTATATTCCGTCAGGCGGTCGATGTAGTCTTGACGTTCAACGAGGCGCTGCACTTCCAGGCGCTCCAGCAAGAGTTTGCCGAAAGGCGCCATCACGGGGTCGTTGACAAACACGTTGGTGAACTGCTCCTGCGTAAACATTTCGCCGTAGAAGTTATTGAACATGAGATGGAACTGCAACGAGTCGGTGCCCACCTCCGTTGGCCAGTCGTGGCCAGGGTCGTTGACAACGCCGTCATAGATTTCCTTGTATTTCTCATCGGAGATGACCACCACGATGTTGGCGGTGTCCACCACGAGGCTATCGGGGTCGATGTCCTGCTTCTCGTCCCAGGTCACGCATCCATCGGCAGAAGCCAGCGGGAGCATGTATGCCAGGTTTTCCGTGGTCCAGATTTGGTCGCCGATCTGGATGCAATGGTAAACATGTCCGTCGCGTGCGTCAACAAAATCGGGTGCCTCTTTGATTGAAGCCGTGTTGAGCGTGATGGCGTCATCATCGGCGCAAGCGCTGAAGCCGAGGCAGAGCGTCAAGGCGGTGAAGACCGCCGTTCCCCACTTTTTCATTATCTTGTTCATTTTCGAGAGGGTTGTTTTAGTAGTTGAGGTCGATGAGTAATTCGTTTTCGATGTAATCGGCCAGGATGTCAAACTTTTTCTTGACCAGCGGCGATTCGCCGTAACGCTTCATAAATTCGGCCCGTCCCGTGTTCATCATCGTCTGCACGTAGAACGTCAGGTCTTGCGAGATACTTCCCGGACTCTGCACGTGGTCGAGCTGTCCGCGATAGTCGGTGTTGCCGCAGATAAAGCCGTATTTTCCGATCTGACGGATGATGGAGGCCCGCTCGGCTTCAAATTCCTCTACCGTTGTCACGTGGGTTTTGAAGGAGAAAGCGATGTAATCCTCTGCCACGCCCTCATCAAAGAGCTTCATGGGCTTCCAGTACATACCCTCGTGCTTGATTTCCCAAACGCAGCCCAATCCACCGTTGACCCCATCGTTAACCCAGGGGCGTCCGTAAAACTTGTCGCGGTTTGAAACTTCTCCGAAGCGCGAAACGAGGTTGCTATTGAGTTTCACGCGCGAGAGCACCATGCTCTGCAGAATCTGGTTGGCAACGGAGTCGCGCTGAAACTCGTCGTAGCTGCTGGTGTGTGTAACCAGCAGGCAGCGAAATCCGTCGCGATAGCTAAGGGAAGTGCTATTTTGCTTCACCGTGTCGGCCAAGAGCATGCAGAAGGGGCGCATCTTGACACTGGCCTTCGAGAGATAAGCCCTTGCAAACTCAAGCGCCTTCATCTTCTCCTCGTCGGTCTTATAATAGGTGTAGGTGTATTTCACACTCTTGCCGTCGTGCGACTGGAAGCTCCAGTTGAGGTCGATGGTCTCCGTCTTCACAATATCATTACCCTGCAGGTCTTTTCCCGTCACCACGTTGCCCACGGTGTCGTTAAAGAACACAGGCACGCCATACTCCTGGTAGATGAGATAGCGTTCGTGGTCGACTGGGCTGTCGGGATTGTCTTTCAGCTCGTAGGGCGAACTGAAGTCGATGCTGTTCGACAACGTGTCTTCGCTATCGCTGCAAGCGGCCAAGAAGCCGAGCGCGAAGAGCCAGAGGCACACATATTTCATTTTACTTGTTGTCATATACATATTCTCTTTTCTGAAATCATGAAATTATTTCTTTTTGCCTTCCAACGGGTCGCGCTTATATCGCGGATTGGTGGGCATCGAACCGTCGGTGAAGAAGTCGATGACCGATTTCGGAATGGCAAACGTGTAAGAGGGATCGTTGGGAGGGAGCACCAGCGTGTAGGGGTATTTCCATCCGTAGTCGTTGCAGACGTTATAAACGTGAACGAGGGTCTTCGTGTAAGGATATTTCTCGCAAACGGCATAGCGTCGGAGGTCGAACCAGCGGTGTCCCTCAAAGCAAAGTTCCTTGCGGCGCTCCGTGCGAATCTGGTTGACGAGTTCTTCGCCCGCATAATTCTGCGCCACATAACCATCGATGCGCTCAGCGCGGAATTTGTTGAGCAAATCGTTGGCCTCGGCCTCATGTTCGCCGCCCATCATGGCCAGCGCCTCCATGCGGTTGAGGTAGGCCTCAGAAACACGCAGCGTGAAGCAATCCGACACGTGGGCACGCAGGCTATTTCCGCGTTCATATTTGCCCTTGAGCATGATGCTGTCGCAATGAACCATGGAGAGGCTGTCGTTGTTGTACGTGCCAAAGAAGCAGCTCTTGCGGCGGTCTTTGTCGTCATAGAGGTCGTAGAGGTCCTTCGATACGCAATAGTCGCCAGGGCGTCCCGTGAAGACATACGTTGAAGAGAGGTTGTTCGATCCCTGCGAGAAAATCACGTCGCTGTTTTCGCTCGTCAGATACGTCGCGTTGGGACCCAACGACGAGAGCGAAGCCAGATAGAAATTCTGGCTCTTCATCACCTTCTGAGCCTTTTCAGCGGCCAAATCCCATTTCTGCATGTAGAGATACACGCGACTGAAGAGCACGTCGACCGCCTCCACTGAAGCGCGGTGGAGATAGTGTGCAGAATTTTGCGGACTCTTCGTGAGGAAGTCCTCAGCCTTCGTAAGGTCGTCGATGATCTGGTCGTAGATGGCCTTGATGCTGGCGCGTTTGAATTTAAACTCCACGTTGGGCGTCAGCTTCAGAGGCACGCCCAATTTCGTTTCGCAGTTGCTCTCTTCATACATATTGGCATAGAGGTTGACGAGCGTGAAATACATCTGCGCACGGATGAAGTGGGCCTCACCCTGCACGCGATAGAAATCGGCCAAGTCCTTGTCGGTGGCATGCGGGAGGTCTTTGATTTCATTGAGCATCACGTTGACCACGTTGATATGCTTGTAGAGCTTGTCCCACGTGGCGGCGTCGTCGCTGACAACCGTTCCGTCGTAGTTCGTGCCGACATCCTGCTGCCATCCGAAATAGCCATACATGCCGATGAGCGACTGCACCCACGCCTTGCCAACAAACGTTGAGCGCTCGCTCAGCGTGTCGATATCTCGACCCGTGTTGCTGTCGTCGTCGATGATGTTGAAGAATCCTGCCGGATTCGTGATGCTCGGGCCGCTGGCGATAGCACTGCTTTGCAGATAGCCGTCGCCAAGGAGCAGTTCGTCGAGGTCCTGCACCTTCTTGGCCACAATCTTGTCTTGCGAATATTCGCTCAGGAAGTCGTCGCACCCCGCAAAGGAGACAACGCCAGCCATGAGCATCGGTAATAATATCTTTCTCATTGTTTGATTCCTATATTATAAGTAGGTATTCAAAAATATTTTATAGTGTCAAAGCAGGGGAAAAACCAGTTTGAACTAATTTTGACCACCTACTTAAATGTGCATATTTCCAACAGTTTCAACCTCAGAATGAAACATTGAGACCGATGGTGTAAGCCGGGCGCTCAGAGAGGTTGACCGAGGCAAATCCTGCCTGCGTTGGCGACTGTCCGTGGAGCTTGCCCGACGCGATGGTGAAGACGTTGGTCATTGAGAAGTCAATGCGCAGCGATTTGAGCGGCGTGCGCTTCAGCTGATATGCCTTGAAGTTGTAAGAGAGCGACATGTTGCTCAAGCGGAGATAGTCTCCTGGCACAACGCGGAGGTCTGAGAGGTCATACATGTCCCAGATGCTTGATGCGAAAGCCTGGATGTTGTCGAGCTTCGCCTCCAGTCCGTTGCTCCAGTGTTGGGCATAATGCTGGTAGACAGGGTCGCTCGGGCTGAGGAGCACAGGGATGTTCGTGAACTTCTCGTCGCCCGGCGTGCGCCAGCGGTCAACAAACTCGTGGCGCACGTTCTTGTCGGAAGAAACGCCCGAGATGATTGGCGAATAGAGTTTAAAGAGACGCACCTTCGAGCCAATGCGGTAGTTGAAATTCGTTCGGAGCGAGAGCTGCTTCCACGTCAGTGTGGCGTAGAGGTTACCCGTGAATTTCGGGTCGCGGTTGCCGCTCTCCACCATCACGCGCTGCACAACATCGCCCAGGGCGAGACCAGCAAGCAGGTGTTTGCGGTCTTCATAATCGTCGAACATCGGCGTACCGTTGTTGGGGTTCAGTCCGAGGAACTGATAAGACCAGAACGTGCCGATCGACTTGCCGTTGACAACGGCCGTTCCGTTCCGATAGTCGTCAATCGTGTAGGTGTCGCTCGTACTCGTCGTCACCTTGTTGGTCGACCATGAATAAGTCGTTGAGAGATAGAGCTGCCAGTCCTTATTCTTGATGGGGTATCCACTCAGCTGGAAGGAGAAACCGTGGTTGTTGAGCGTTCCGCTGTTCATGTGGAACGTCTTCACGCCGTTGATGGTCGAGACGTTGATGCCCGTGATGGCGTCCGTTGTGTGTCTCCACCAGAAGTCAACGGAGAACGTCAGTCGGTTGTCGAAGAGCGAAGCTTCCGTACCCATGTTGAGGTCGCTCGTCTTCTCCCATTTCAGTTCTGGGTTGGGGAGCGAAGAAACGTAGGAAACGTTTTCGCCGTAATACGTGTCGAGCGTACCGAGCTTCAAGAGCAAGTCGGGCGTTTGTCCGTCGAGCATGTTACCCGTGTAACCATAAGAAATGCGGAATTTCCAGTCGTTGAGCACGTCTTCCTTGTCGTCCTCCCTGTAGGCAAACGGGTCGCCCCAGAAGGTGCGTCGGATGTTCCAGCTTCCAGACATGGTCCAAACCGGGTTAAACTTCTCGTTGCTGCGGCTGCCGAAGCGGTTGGAGGCATCGAAACGTCCCGTCAATCCGATGGTGGCCATATCGTTGAAAGTGTACGACGTGCTGAGATATCCGCTCAACGTGTTTGTCTTTCCCTCCGTCAGCGTGCGGTGTCCCGCAGCGAGCCAGTTTTTATAGAGCGGGAAGGCCGAGAGGTCGTCGCCCGTCATCGACATGTACTTCATGCCGCGGTCTTTGAAATATCCGCGCGTTTCGTCGGAAACGGCCGAACTTCTCGACACGTTGACTTCATATCCCGCCGTGGCGTTCATCTGGTGGCGACGGTCGGGCGTGAGATAATGGAGGTTGGCCTGCAAGCGTCCCGTCATGTTCTCAGAGATCGTGTTGCTCGTGTTGTACACGCCGCCATAAGGCAGTTCGCAAAGTCCAGTTTCGCCCTCCATCGGCTTCTCTGATGCCTCGCCGTTTTTGAGGATGGCCACATAGTTGGTCGACTCGCCAAACCAGCTCGACTGCGCCGTTGAGCTGCGGCTGTAAGAAGCGGCCGCCGTGAAGTCGGCGATTTTTCCGAGGCGGTAGTTGAGGTCGCCGTTGACCGAGATGGTGTTGCCGTTGTAGAGGCTCGACGAGTTGTCGATTTCGTTGAGGATGTTATAGTTGTAGAGACGTGAATTCTTCTGGCTGTTGCCAACGGAATACGCGTGGCGCTGATAGTAATAATAGGTGCCGTCGGGGTTGAAACACGGCAGGGCACGCGTCGTTTGGTAAGCATAGTCCATGACACCCACTTCCGACGGCACGTGGTTTTTCTTCTGCACGTTGCCATTGATGCGCAAGTTGGCACTGAAGCTCTTTGAGAACTTCGTCATGAGGTTCATGGACATGGTGTAGCGGTCAACATATTGCGTCTTGATAACGTCGTTCTGCCGCATGTAGCCCACAGAGGCATAATAGCGCGTCGCGTCGGAACCGCCAGAGATAGAGAGCGAATGCTGCTGCGTCACAGCGTTTTCCGTCAGGATGTCAAACCAGTCGGTGTTCACCGTCTCATAGTGGCGCACCTCGTTGAGAAACTCCTGATAATTGGTCTGCGCCGTCTGATAACGATAGAACGCACCTTCGTAGCCCACGAGCGGCATGTTCTTCGGGAAGGCATAGTGGAGCGAGCAGAGGTCCTTGCCAAACTGCACGCGCTCCTGCGAGTTCATCAGCTTGATGTTGCTGTCGGTGTAGTGCGGGCGGCGCGTGATGGTTGTCTGTCCCGAATAGCGTATGGAGGGCGGACCCACCTTACCTTTCTTCGTTGTCACGACAATCACACCATTGGAGGCTCTCGTACCATAGATGGCCGTTGCCGCTGCATCTCTCAGAACGTCGATACGCTCGATGTCCTCCGGGTTGATACCCGAAATGGCGTTACCGATATAGTTGATATAGTCGGGGTCGTTGAGCTGCTCCGTGCTAACGTCCACGGGGTCTTGCAACACAAATCCGTCGAGCACCCATAGCGGCTCACGGTTACCAACGATCGTTGAAGTTCCGCGCACGCGCACACGTCCCGTCGCTCCCGCCTCTCCCGAGTTGTTGGTGAAGACGAGGTCTGGGATGCGTCCTTCGAGCGCCATATCAACGGTGGTCATGTTCGGCATGAGGATGTCGTCCATCTTCACGCTGGTGATGGCCGCCGTATTGTTTCTCGGGTCGATTTTCTGGTATCCGTTGGTGATCACGGCCTCTCCGAGCGTCGTTCCTCCTTCCGAGAGCATGATGTCGCGCACGAGGTTACCCGTTCCTGCGGGGATGACGAGGGTGCGCGGCTTCATGCCGATGTACGAGGCTTCGATGGTGACCTTCCCATTTGGCACCTGGAGCGAGAACTGGCCGTTGGCGTTCGTCACGCTTCCACGTCCCGCACCCTTCACGCGCACGTGTGCGCTAATGAGCGGGTGGCCAGCATCGTCCTTGACCGTACCCCTAATGATGCGCTTGCCGCCCACAGGGCGTGCCTGCTGCTGCGTTGCGCTTTTCGGGCGCACCTGCGCCGCGGTGGGAACCGCTGCGGGCGCTCCAAAGAGGGCTGCCAACAGGGCTGCTGAAACCAGATACTGCCGCCAGCTGCGTGCCTGAATGCTCAGGCGCGTCGTGGCGTCGGCCGTTGGCTGGGCGCCCAGACTGGTGGGTGACTGATGATTTACTTCAAACATAGTGTTGTTGATATCAATGGTTTGTATTTTCTCTTTTCTTCTTCGTGGCGGCCTACGCTTGGCGGCATCCCCTGTCTGCGGCCCTGCACGGGCTGAAAGCCCAACAAGTCCGTAGCCCAGGGCAACGCCCTGGGTACCATATCCCCATTCCCTACGCCCTGTAAGGGCAAAAGTAAAAGCCAACCATTCGCCCATACTTTTGCCCTTACAGGGCGTGGGCATTTATACGCTGACACCCAGGGCGTTGCCCTGGGCTGGGGACTGGCAGCCCTTTCAGGGCACTCCTTTCGCGATATGTTCGTTTATCATGTGCGTATGCTTTGCCACTTATTGTTTGGCAAAAAAACGCGCAGAGATTTTTTGGATTTTGAACACCCTTCTAAAGGGTACTTCCGAGGCGTTTGCCACCTGCATTCATCAACAAACTCTTTAAGTTTAGATAAATACGCTGCAAATTTATAATAAATTTCGATGTCAAAGGCGTGGTAACGGCTTTTTTAATATTTCCAACCTATACAACGAGGGCGACGGCGCGACAACAAACACTGACACAAAGAAAAACAGGCAACGCAACCGACGCGATTTTACAAAACCAAGGGAGAAGGACGCTAAATTGGGTTGAGAGGGGTAAAAAGTTGTGAAGAAAAAAAGTGAGGGAGAGACTGCTTCACTGGGCAGTATTAGATGTTGGCTACTCGCGGCCGCGAGTAGCGCTACCTTCGGCCGCGAGTCGTGCTACCTTCGGCCGCGAGCCGTGCTACCTTCGGCCGCGAGTAGATGACTTGTAAAGCACATCGGAAAAAGGAATATGAGAGGAATTCTGAGGCAACAATTCTGTCTGGCAATCGGTTCGTTTTTGAGCGATACAAGAAATCCACACTATGCGTGTTAGCATCTCGTTTCCCGCACCATACCGCACAAAAAAAATCGAGCACCCCAACGGAGTGCCCGATTCTTCTTTTCAAATAAACTATATCAGGGATGATTTAGTCCCACAATCCTTTGCCAATGCCCTGATGGTTTGACTTCATTTGGTTTACATCGTTAATGGCATCGGTATCATCAGAGTTGATAGTCATTTTTTCTTCCGATACACTCATCAGTGCGCTCTCGGGAAAGAAGTTAACAGCTTCTGACGTTGGCTTGATATATTCTTTCTTCATAATTTCTTGTAGTTTTATTGATTTATAGATGTAATGATTAGATTACTTGAAGAGGACTTTCTGTCCGTCTTCCGTGACGAAGATACCCTTAGCAGGATAGAGCACGCGGCGTCCCTGCAAGTCGTAGTATTTCTTGGCGGCAGGAGCGGCAGTGTTGACGTTGTCGATGCCCGTCACCTCGTTGCCGAAGCTGAAGGCCATCATCACGCCCTGAGCGTTCGTAATGTTCTCACTTGGCAAATAAGCCTTGTTAGCGGGGATTGCGGTGAAGTTTGCCTTATAGAAGCCAATGCCCTTGTTGCCAATAGCAAGCACATAATTTTGCTTTGGGGTATATCCCTCACGCTTGGCTGTTACGCCCCTAAGTTGATTACCAGTGAGAGTCGTTGTCTCTTCTGGTGTAATGGTAAGGTTGATATTTGCAGCCTCAGACTTGTTCGTATTCTGAAGAATCACACCTTCATTTGCTGGGATGATGCCAGTGATTTCCGTCAACTTCAGAACGTTTCCAGTTGCCTGGCTTGCGTAGTAAGCCTTCACTGCAGAATTTTCTGGAAGCTTGACATTAAACGGCAAGCAGAGCGTGGTGTAGTCGTTGGCTTTGATGGTGAGAGGAACTTCGGTTACTTTAATAAACTGCCAGTAATTGCCAGCATCCGTTTGGGTATTCCAACCAGCCACCTCACTATATCCTTTATCTTTGTCTGCAGCTGGCATATCATTCTGAGCATTTACATAAATATCGTTGATGCCCATCAAGAACATGGTCGTACTATCGTTGGTAACCTTTTTGTCGCTATTAAACTTCGTATCGGTTGCATGAATATAAAACACCCCATTGGTTTCCTGAGGCTTTTCCAACGAAAATTCAAATTTTCCAAGAGTAGCAACCGTAACAAAAGCAGCATAATGCCCAGTGTTCACATTCAGCAAATAATATTTGCCTTCCGATGCGCGCTCAAATTTCCAAAGACGAGGCAACAGCGCAGCCCCACGCTTGGTTCGCTTGACGTTTCTGTCGTTTTTGACAGTCCCGACCTGGTCCAGAAGATAGCCCTCTTTATTGCAGAATACATATTCAGAAGAAAGATACTTGTTCATATCATCATTAGTGCCAACAGCTCCCCTACTGACATTGCGAATGAGATAATAAGCGTCCTCCTCTGGATTGGCTTCACTGCCCACCTTGTCGCCATATTCAAGAAGATCGGCAAGCGTTGTTGCCGCAGCTGCGGAGCTTTGGTATGCCGAATAATGCCCCCCCTTTTTCAAAACCTTGTCTTCGGTATAGACATAAAGGGCGTTTAACATGTCCGCAAAAGCCTTCTTTCCTACAGGCAATAAATCTTCTTCTGCACCAGAAAGCATGATACATGAGGCTGAGGATTCTGATGTTCCTTCAAAAAGCTGAACACCGAGACGAGTGTTGCTGGAATTAGATGCTGCATTCGAACAGCAAGCGGCCAAATAGCCATCTCCTGCGGCAGTATAAAGGGCAATACCTCCTTCTTTCTGTTTTACGATGAAAACTGTTCCCGCATCATCAAACGATACGCGATTGGCTTTGTCTTCGCCATTGCCATTTGTTTTCAAATACTTGCCCGTTCCTTTATTGTATATCTTAACACCCAAACCAGATTCCTCAAAACGCCACAACGCATTTAAAAAATTGGGATAAGTGTTGGATGCTGCACTCAGGTCTGAACCAGATTCTGCATTTACATACAAGCCTTCTTCTTCTGCAACAGCCCGCAACAATCGGTCTCCATCTTTAATCTTAAGACTATACCATTGTTCAGGCGTAAAAAGATTAACGTCATTATTCGTATAATTATATTCAAACGTATTATTCTTCGCCGTAATATTGAAATCTGTTGGGTGGCTGGAAAGCACGAGGTTATCAGACAGTTTGGTGGGTGCTGTATAATGATAGGTTTCGCCTGTTGTGGCTAATCCATAAGCCGTATAAAAGGCTGCTCCATCTTTTTTGACAACAGTTTTGTAGAGCACCTGCAATGTTGAAGGGTTTTCATCCAAAGTGACCTTGCGAAGCTGAAACCAAGCTCTGTCATCTCTGCCATACCAACCAGTCAGCAAATCACTGCCCATGCTTAAATCCAAATAGCAGTCATCTGAACTATTCTTGATGGTGAAATAGCCAGTTTTCGTTTCTGGCGTATCGTCTTCTTTGTTGGGATCAACAGTTGCCTCGGTTTTCAATTCAAACGTTCCACGAGTTTCAGAAACTACGGCACCCTTAATTTCTTCACCAATGGCGTGATGATTCATAAGAATCGTAGGAATATAATAGCCTTCTTTTGCAGATTCAAACTGATACAAAGTAGTAGATCCATTTTGAACCTTGTGAAGCTTAAATACGGCAAGTCCGTCAGATGCATCATCGGGTGTAATCGCGTCTTCAAAACCAAGAACCATAGACCCGTCTGCCTTGATTTTAAGATATTTACCTTTATAAAAGTTCTGAAGGACGTAATATCCTCCCTCTTCAAGTTGACTGGCCTCCATGATGGGGTCACCAATAGCAGTGAGCTTCTTGAAAGCAAACTGCGCACTTGCGGTGTTCCCTCCAATCATCAGGAGCAACACCGAAAGAATAGAAATTAGTTTTCTCATAAGTTAAAAATTAAAAAGATTAATTATTCAATATATCGTTATACGCTGCATCCCCACAGACTGAGAAGCCACATGAGCAAACGGCAAACGCCGCATCATGTCTGAGAGGTCTGGACATGATGCGGCGCTGGCATGCAAATGCAAGGCTGGCTTGCATGGTTGAAAGTTTTCTATTGAATCGTCAAATAAAGTGGGGGGGGTAAATTTTGCACCATCAACACAAACGACCATAGGCTTCGCTGAAGAGCGAAGCATGCAAAGCGTTATGGGGCAAAAACATCTCATTGTTGTCTACTAATTAGCTCCCGTGACGGGAGGAGGAAGTTCAATTGGTGTGAGTTTAATAGTTGGCATATAGCAGCAAAAAAATGCTGCATTGCTCGCTGTTTTTTCTCTTTATCAAGTGCAAAAGTATGTATTAAATTATTCTCGTCCAAGGATTTCGGCAAAAAAACATTCCATTTTTTCTTACAACAATTTGTTAGAGCCCGTTTTGTAATTTAGAGAGAAAAAAACGGACACTCAAACACAGGGCATTTCTGAAGTGACGAAGAGAAGATTGCATACGCCTCTTTTTTCTCACAACCAAAAGCCCGAATCCGTTTCTCTTTCATAAGCCCCATAAAAGCAGAACCTGTTTTCTAAAAAAAACGTTGGCTACTCCGTTTCTCTCTCCCCCTCCCCTACTGCCGACACACGAAAACTCCCCGCCGCCACAGCCTTTCGAGGGGCTGCCGCGTGGGGAGTTTTCTCTGAATATGGGCGCAAAGGGGCGCCGAGGTCACACGTTGAGTCGTTGATAAGTGGACAAGGGCATCTTTTATTTCGAAGACATCGTCACTTCAATGCAGCGGTTTTGCTGGAGAATCTGGCGGGCGAGCTGGCGCAGGTCGTCAGAGGTGAGGGCCTGCACGCGTGCCTTATAGTCTTTGTCGAGGTCAATGCCGTTGAAGAGTTGGTTGTACATCACCTCCTGCCAATAGTCGTTCATGATTTCCACCTGTCCGTAGGTTTTCAGTTCGTAGGCCTTCACCTTGTCGAGCTTCTCCTGCTGTGGTCCTTTGTCGGCCATTTCCTGCAAGGCGTTGTAGATGAGCGGAATGAGTTCGGCATATTTGTCGGGGTCCGTTCGGAAACTGATTTTCATCATCGCGCCCTCTTCGGGATAGCGCTGGAAATCGCCGCTCACGCTCACGCCATAGGTGCCGCCTTTTTCCTCGCGCACTTGTTCGGTGTAGACCATGCGGAGCACCTGGCAAAGGGCGTCAAGGCGCAGGTCGTTGTCGGGCGTGTAAGGCAAGGAGGCCGTGAGGAAGATGCTCGTTGTTGACGATGCCGTGGCCTGCGGCCGCACGAAGCGATGGGTTTCCTTGGCGGCACGGAGGGCGGAGTCGTAAGGACCTACGGTCTCGACGCTGTGGGTGGCGGGAAGAGAGGCCAGATAGGTGGCGAGCAAGGGGCGCAGGGAGTCGATGGAGACGTTGCCGTTGATGATGGCGATGAAATCGGCGGCATCGGCAAAGCGCTCACGATAAATCTGCATGATGCGATCGAGGCTGACTTCCTCAAGGCGCTCGGCTGTCATGGGGCGCTGCCGCGCGGGGTCGGCATAGAGAATGGCACGCAGGGAGTCGCTATAGGTGACGTTCGGACTGGCATTGCGGTTGGCCAGGAGGGCGCGTTGGCGATTCATCAAACTTCTGAATGCTTTTTCGTCGCGGCGCGGCTGCGTGAAATAGAGGTGGGTCAGTTGCATAAGCAAGGGAAGGTCGGCCCGCGAAGAGGTGGCCGAGATGCCCTCGGTCTCTTCTGAGACATAGGGCGAGACACTCACGGTGTGGCCCGCCAGCATTTTTTCGAGCGAGAGTTCGTCAAACTGCCCCACGCCGCTGGCGCCGATGACCGACGCAAGATAGCTCAGACTGGGCACGTCTTCGTTGGGATAGAGCGAACGGCCGCCCAGACTGAAAAGGCGAACATTGACTTCGTCGGCTTCAAAGGTTGTCGGACGCACATAGACTTTCATGCCGTTGGAGAGGGTCAGGAGCGTATAGCCGTGCGCAGCGGGAGTTTCGCTCACGATGCTACCAGCCTTCGGGGTCTGCGCCATGAGCGAACTGGGCAACGAGGGTTCTTCGTAGGGGGCATGGTTGGCCTTCTGAGCCGATTCGACGGCTTTGACGATGTCTTTTTCCGAAGGCATCTTGAAGGAGGGTTTGTCGGGACCGTAGAGCGTGACGACTTGATTTTTGTCGGTGATGATTTCGCGAACGGCGGCATTCACGTCGGCCAGGGTCACAGAGGCATCGAGTTCTTTCATAAGCTGCCATTCGTCTTCGGGCGAAAGCATTTCGCTACCGCTCGTGAAATGGCTCACACAGGCGCCGACGATGCTTCCGTTGCGGCGGTTGTTGCGCTCCTCATAAGCGTTTTTGGCATAGCGCAACTGCTCTGCCTTGGCGCGGCTGAGCTCCGAGGCCGTAAAGCCGTGGCGGCGGGCTCTTTCTGTTTCAGCCATCACGGCCGAGATGCCCCCCAAAACGTTTTCGGGTCGGCACATGACAAAGACGTTGAAGGCGTCTTTGGTGGCGGCCAGGAAGAAGGAGCCATCGCGCACGGAAGCCGAGAGGAAGGCGGGGGTTTCCTGTTTCAGAATGGCGGAAAGACGGTCGTTGAGCATCTGGCGGATGAGATCGGCCTTATAGCCATCGGCATAGTTCTGGCGCGTGTTTCGTTCGGAGCGCGGCGTGGCGTTGCGCTTCATATAGAGCGTGAAGTTGACCGTTGGCTGCTCGGCGTCGACCGCGGTGTAGACAATCATCTTTTTGTTGTCGGGCACGGGATAGGAAAGACGCTCGGCGGGATTCGAAGCAGCGGGAATGCGAGAGAAGAGGTCTTTGATTTTCTGCTCGACGCGGTCGACATTAATGTCGCCAACAACGATGATGGCCTGAAGGTCGGGGCGGTACCATTTCTCGTAATAGTCGCGGAGGTCCTGGTAGGGGAAATGATTAATGACGTCGATGTTGCCGATGGGCATGCAGTCGGCATATTTCGACCCGGCATAGACTTTCGGCATGGCGCCTTCCATGAGGCGCTGAATGGCCATGCCGGCCCGCCGCGTGCGCCATTCTTCACGCACCACGCCGCGCTCTTTGTCGATTTCCGTTGGAGAGAGGTTGAGGTCGTGACTCCAGTCGCTCAAAATGAGCAGGCAGGTGTCGACCACGCCTTCACGTACCACGGGGGCTGAGGAGATGTTGTAAACGGTTTGCTCCACACTGGTGTAGGCATTGAGGTTGGCACCGAACTTAATGCCGACGCTCTCACACCATTTCACGATGGTTGGTCCGTTGTCACCACCGGGGAAATGCTTCGAGCCGTTGAAGGCCATGTGTTCGAGAAAATGGGCCAATCCGCGCTGACGGGGCTCTTCAAGAATGGAGCCGACGCGCTGGGCGATGTAGAAATCGGCCACCTGCGGTGTCTGGGCGTTGTGGGCGATGTAATAGGTGAGGCCGTTGGGCAGGGTGCCCCTTCTCACGAGGGGGTCTAAGGGCAACTGCTGGGCCTGCAAAGCGGCCGCTGAAAAGGCGGCGGCCAAGAGACAGAGATTTTTTCTGAGTTTCATATTTTTGATTGGGAGGAAGGGAGGTTGCCGGTCTTGTCTCCGACGTTACGCCTCCCCCTGCTTTTTCCTTATTTACAAGCAAGTTACTTGAAAAGCGTTGGCTGGGCATCGCTTTCGAAATCGTTGGTTGAATTGTTGGTGTCAACCCATTTTCCGTTCTGCTTTTTACGCACGACGGCTTTGCCATAGCGCGACTGGTCTTTGTCGACGCTGCCGCAATGTGCCCAACCGGCATCGAGCGCCGAACTGGTCACGTTCCACTTGTATTCGCTCGCAACGCTCAGATTGACGGCATCGATGATCCAATCGTTGGGGATTTTGAAGGCTTCGCCGTCCATGTCGAAGGCATATTCTCCGAAGGTGAAGAGATAGGTGTAGGTGTACTTATAGTTTTTGATAAACGTTTGGGCATCAACCGTTGGGCGGCAGATGGCATAGGCTTTGAAGCCACGATTATGCATGGCGAAATAGCTGGCGGAATAGTCATACCAGTTGATGAGGTTGGGCACGTTGGGGTTGTCGGTGTCTGAGAAATTGGGATTGCTGCTTTCATCGTAAATTTCAAAGTCGGCCGACGAGAGGTCGATCGACTTGCTGTTGAATTCCTTATGGTTGATGGCATTGATGGCCACCACTACTTCTTTGCCCGGCTGAATGGGATAGTCGCGCCCGCTGCCAGGGAACATATAGACGGCATCCACCGTCATGGCCTTGTCGAGAATGTTGGGTTTATAATCCTGTTTGATGACCGTCAGGAAATCGCTCTCCACGAAAGCCAGACCGTCGAGATAGAGCACAGAATCGGAATTGTTGGCAATCTTGATGTACTGGTCGTCGCTGTATTGCTTGCCCTCGGGCGTCAGCGTGCCGGAGAAGAAGATTTCTGAGAGCACCAGGCCGTCTTGCGCATGATAGGTGTTCAAAGCGAGCGTTTTTCCCTGAACGAGATTTGATTTTGAAACGACGAGGTTGTCGCTGGTGGTTTTCACGCTGGAGGTCACCGTTGTGGAATCATCGAAGGCATAAGCAATCTTGCCTTCGACGGCCACATTATAGATGCCGATGGGCAGGGTCAAAGTGTCGGTGTACTGACTGCCGTTCAGACGGAAATTGTTGGTCACGAACTGCTCTTTGGTGCTCACATTTGTCAGCACGGCCTTGGCGGCGGTCAGTTTGGGGGAATTGACATTAAGCGGCATGTCGAGCGACAGGGCGAAGCCCACCGTTTCGGGGGTATTAATGACGGGGTCATCGGAACTGCATGCTGCGAAAGACATGCCAAGCGCACAAAGCGCGGTCAAGGACAGAAGTTTTCTTGATTTCATATTTTTTTTGTTTAGGTATTTTAGAATATTCATAATTCAGGGGGGGATGTATAATTCGAAGATGTATTATCTCTCTCCTATCTTATACATTATATATTGCACATTTTCTCAAAGCTCCACGCCGACGGACAAGCGCTGCGACCAGGCGCGGTTGTCGGCATCGTTGGCCGCCAGCGTTCCTCCGAGTTCGATGAAAAGGAAATGGCGACGGAGAGGCATGGCCCAACGCAAAACGGCCTGCGAGAGGACGTAACTGGCGGAGGCAGAGGCGAAGGTGTGGTTCATCAAAGCGATGTTGGCATCGCTCATCGTGACGTATGGCATCTGCATGGACGACGAGAGGGCGGCATGGTAAGCCGCAGAGAGGTTCACGGAGAGCAGATTGCGGCGAGGAAGTAGGCGCTGCCACTGGCCTTTGGCCTCCACCGTGGCTTTTGAGAAGGAGAGGCGGCGTTCTGGGAACACATAGTGCGCAGCATGGTCCATGATGCCCGCCGAGAGGGCTACGTTCCAAGAGGTGTGGTCGCGCTGTTGCGCGTAGAGAGCCGAGGCTTGAAGGGTGGTGGCCCGTGCGCGATAGGTGGTCAGTTCGTCGACGATGCGGTATTCCGTTGAACTGGAACTGCCTGCTATCTGCTCGTTGCCCGTTCGTCGTTCATGGCAGACCGCCGCTTTCAGCAGCCAGCCATCGCGCTGGCCCTGCCTCCACCCCACCTCGCCCTTCAGCGTCTGGACGCCGAGCACCGAGATGGGCAGGGCGTTGAGATTGGGGAGGATGCGATGGTAGGGGGTATAGGCATACTGTGTGGAGAACATCAGTCCGCTTTTGCCCGTTGGCACGAGGTCAATGCCGACTTCGCATCCCGTGGCCTTATAATAGGCAGAGGCGTTGTTGCCGGAGAAGCGTTTATAGTCCATCCCCAATCCGAGCATGTGGTATTCGGGTATCACGCCGGCCTCACGAAGGAATGCCACGTTGTTTGTCTGCTTATAGAAGCGCAAACCGCCAGTCAGTCCCAATTCATGGGACGCCAGCAAAGGGGCTGATGCGCCGAAAAGCAGCGTGAGGTCGGTCACGATGTTGCGCGGACGCGGGTCGGTCGTTCGATATTCATGTTCGGCTCGGAAGCGGGCCTCAGCGCCGATTTTTATTTTCTTCCAGGCCGAAGCCCACCCGGCCTTGAAAGCGTAACGCTCAAACGTGAGGTCGCCTCCCAGGATGTCGGCCATCACATAGGGATAGAGCAAGAGGAAATCGGCCGTGGAGTTCCATTTCACGCGCCGACGCTCTCCCGCTGCATATTCAGCAAGTCCCCAAACGGCCGTGTTCGCAGAGAGGCGCAAATGGGAGTCGGCCGTGAAAAGCAGCGTTTTCTGTCCCTGGCCCAACTGGTGGAAGAAGGGACGGGCGGCCCGGTGATTCTCGGCTGTTGCTGTAATGCGCGACAGACTGGTGGCATAGCGGCGGACTTCCAGCGCGGGATTGCCATCGACGGGCTTCAAGGCGTCGAGATAAGCATCGGTGTGCTCTGCCAGAGAAAGGGTGTCGATGCCTCTTACGTCTGCTAACGCCGCAAGGGATTTTACGGTGGCGATGAGGAATATCAAAAGACGGAGGCACGTTGAAAAAGGGGTGTTCATTATGTCGCGGAATGGGGGGATTTGTTTAAGGTATGGCGACGACCTGTTTGCTGTGGCTCACATGAGAATGATGTCCAGACTGACGAGCGACGGATGGTCGAGCACCTTTATATAAGGAGTGCTGGCACGGAAATTGGCTGTTTGATTTGTGCCATCGGGCGCTGCATAGCGCACGGAGCCTTCCACGTCGACGGCATACACGCCTCGAAACACTTCGAGCGAGGCTTCGCCAGCCTGGAAGGTGGAGGTGGTGAACGACTGCTTGTTGTTGAGATTCGTCAGGCGGACGGTGCCTTGCAGCTTTTCCAAACGGAGGTTGTCGGGCAAAACGAGGCGCACACGGGCTTCAGCATAGTAGTCGTCATTGGATTTCTGGCAGGCTACAAACAGAATGGGGATGCAAACAACCAGCAGGGCCAAAGCAACCCAGCAGCTTTTCAACAAAACATTTGTCATCATGATTTCTGAATTTTTGAGTGTGGGGGCGGCCTTCCAAACGTTTTCCTTCGGACCACGTTTTTCTGCACTTCCTCCTGTTGGAGACGAACCGACTATGCGGCCGCCTCAGATATTCATATTCACTTCCAAGCCGAAATAAGGCGTGACGTAACGGCGTATCTTGAAATTGTTTCTCACATAATCAGGATGCGCATCCCAAAGTTTGTTGACAAAGAGCGCCAGCATCAGGCGGTCGTTCATCAGGCGCTTGGTGGCCTTGAGATTCACGTTCATGGAAAAGGGAACGGTCTGGCGGTCGTAGAGCGAGGGATTGTAGGTGCGCACGAGAAAACTGAGGGAAGGGTTGGCAGCATCGGCATCCGTGAAGTCGTGCACCATGCCCGAAGCATCCATATAGCGCAGGGGACGGTTTTCCTTCGGCATGCTCTGGTTGGCTGTCAGCCACATGCATTGAGCCGAGAGCGAAATGCCCAGGCGCAAAGAGGGAATGTCGGTATCGAAGGTGAAGTTGGTGTTGGTCATCTCGCGGATGTATCCGTCGGCATCACGGTAGATACCGACCACATTGACTTGACTGCCGCCCACCACACGGCTCGGGCGCTCCATGACGTCTTGCGAATTGCGATATTCGGTTTTAAACCACGCGCCAGTGACAGTCAAGCGGGTGTTGACAACGGGAACGCGCCGCGTGGAAAGCGTAAATTCCACCCCGCGTTTGAGTTCCTGACTGCCGTTTGCGGTGAGGTAATAGGCTCGCAGGTCGGTCTGCATCTCATAAGGCAACGTCAACACGTCGGGCTGCCCCGTAAGCGCATTGCCGTCGATGGCCGAGGCATCGTAACGCTTATAGGTGTAGGGCGCATAAACGGCCATTTGGCGAAATCCCGACGTCATGTTTTCTTTGAAATAGGCCAACGTCAGGCGATTGCCCCACCATGAGGCATCGATGCCCACCTCCCACTTGAGGTTGCGTGCAGGCCGCAGGGCGGTGTTGGTGGGGTCTACCACGTAAGTCTGCATCACCACACGGCGGTATTCCTTCACGGCATGGTAATAATTGAGTTCCACGAGGTCGAGGTAGGCCTTGTCGGGAAATAATTGGTTGAGCGTGGGCATCTTCGTGTGCCAGCCAACACCGCCCGTCAGTCTCAACGTAAGGTCGCGCCCTGAGATTTCGAGGGGCGGCAAGGTCAAGCCGAGGTTGAGGCGGGGGTCGGCATATACGCGGCCGTGGAGCAGACGATTCTTTGGCAGGTTGAAGAGGGAGGAGGCACGCACGCCGCCTTGGATGTCGGCACGAAAATTGCCGAGGGGGCGGCTGGCACTGATTTCGGCAAAGAGGCCGCCCTGATGCGAGGCGGGGATGGCGCTATAGGCTCTCGAGCGCAAGGAGGCGGAGGGGTAAAGCGGCTGCAGGGGGTTGAAGACCTGGCCGCGACCGTAGTTTTTGTCGAACTGCCAATCGGCGCCCACTCTCAGCGATGCCGCGGCCAAACTTACGGAGGGAGGCGCGATGGTGGCGGCGATTTTGGTATAGGCGCTCACGGGCAGCCCCTCCACGAGTTGGGTGGCGGTGTAGGTGTTGGGCGTGATGAGCACAGCATCGTGTTCGCCGTCTTCCCTCGCCAAAGATGCCGGTGTCTGGCGGTCGAGTTGCACGAGGCGCGTGCGACTGGTGCGGTCGGCCTCGACAGAAAAGGCAGCGGAAATGTCGAGCGCTTTCAGCCAAAGGCGTTCACTTTTGCGGGCAGTGAGCGTCCAAGAGGCATCAGAGGAAAAGCGGTTGAACTGCTGCGAAAAGCGGTCGACACCACCGTAGTTGAGTTCGGGGTCGACTTTGTCTTTATCAAACGAACCGCCGTAGTCCACATTTAGGCTCCATGCCGACTGATAGCGCCGCAGGGAGTTTTTCTTGTGGAGACGGGCGGAGAGCGTGAGGCGCGAATAGTTTTCAAGCGGATTTCGGGGGTCGGCCCTGCTGATGAGATAATCGGCACTGACATTGAGGGCGAGCTGGCGGGGCTTCCATTCAAGCCCCTTGGCGGCATGAAAGAGTTTGGAGTTCATGTCGGCCTTGAAGCGGGCAGAGAGGGCATGGCCACCCTTGCGCCGCGTGATTTTCACCACGCCGCTCGTCAAGTCGCCATATTCTACGGAGGGGATGCCGCGCACCACTTCCACACGCTCAATGTCATCGGTGGAGAGGCTGCGCATGTCGACGCCCTGGTCGGTGAAGTCACGCGAGAGGGCGCGGCTGTCGGTGGCGCCCGCCACATATTGCATGTTGGCATTTGTGCTAACACGCGCCCCGTCGATCACGAAGGCAGTGCCGAGGGCTGAGGTCTGATAGTCGCTACTGGAAATGGGAACTTCGCGTAAGTGTATGGTGCTGGGGGAAGATAGCTGAGGGTCGCGTGAGTAGCCTCCCGGCAGGAGTTCGAGGATATCGGCAAAAGAGGAGGGCTGAAGATGCTGCATGGCATGGCGAGCTATGGTGGAGGCGCTCGTCAGACCGAGAGACTCTGTTGCCGTGACCACTACACCATTGAGCTGGTGAGCTTTCGGAAGCAGCGCGTAGGTGGCACCAGCGGAGAGTTTGACGCGCTGCGTGGCATAGCCCATATAGGAAATATCAGCTTCAACACCGGCCGCTGCCCTGGCGGCAAAGCGCCCCTGCGCATCGGTGACGGCTGTGGGGGAGACGGAGGCTCCCGACACGCGCACCACGGCCCCAACGAGGGGTTGCTTTGTCTGCGCGTCGACCACGAAGCCCGTGATGGCGAGCTTCGGAGATTGTGCGGCGGCAGAGGCGGCAACGACCAGTGTGAATGCTGACAATATCTGTTTCTGAAGAATGGGCATATTGGGGATTTTTGATGGTGCAAAATTACGCAGCGAAGGAATCCTGGGCAATCGCTATTTTTCAGTATTTTCTTCCTTGCGTGGTTAGGCCCGCACAAGGCGATATCGGGACGGCGGCAGAGGGGGTCATCAGATGTGGGTATGAATATATTATATATAATGTGTAGGTGTAGGTGTATGTATATGTATATTATGGTGTAGGTATATATAAGGAATGGCGGACCGCAAATGTTTTGTAAGTATATTTTTGTACCTTTGCAGCATGTCGGCGGCTGGCGTACATTTTGCTTGTTGTTGCGCCCCCGCAGCTGCTTAGTAGTGGACTATTATTACTAAAAACCCATTCAATTTCAACACCATGAAAAAAATATTTCTCTTCTCCTTGCTTCTCTCTCTGCCGCTCGTTTTGATGGCAGCGGTGGGCATTAAAGACGGCGGGAAATACCGCATCGTCTGCCAGAAGTATGCAACAGGATGTCTCGTTCTTGGAGAGCGGCACGACAAGGCGCCGCTGCTATTTTACGACACGGAAGGGGCGGAGGTGCCCACCGATGCCTGGTGGGTGGTTTCGAAACGCGGCGGTGGATATACGTTCAGAAATGCGGCCACGGGAGAGTTTATGGTGTATAAGGAAGGGAAGGTGAAGAACGAGGCTGGATTGTACACGGCCAAGGGCATACAGCTCTCCGATGCGGCAAAGGATGATTTCGCGGTCTGGATGATTGAGCCAAACGACAAGGGGTTTGCCACGATTGAAAATGCGGGACAGACGGGCCAGTTTTTCAATCTGCGCACGGATGGTTCTTTCTTGCTGGGAACGTATGTTTCGGCGGGCTCCGAAAATGGGTGCTTTCAATTGTTTGACGAGAAGGGGGCGCCGGCCATCACGGTTGGCGGCGAGGAGGAGGTGCGGCCGACGGACGGACTCTGGGCCTTCGCCGACTCGTTGCGCGTGGGCGGCAAGGACCTCCCTTACGATGCTTACAACAGGGAGTTTTTTCTCCCGCTCCCCGACACGGTGCGCGAAAGCGGACGATTGGCAACGATGGTTGAAGCGAAGTGGGCAGGGGATGCTGAGGGGCTCTCGTTGCGCATCTGCGGACAGGTCGTTGGCAACGATGGGCGCGTCTGCCTCAAGAATATTGACTGCGAAATGCCAGCCACGATTGATGTTCTCAGAAATGGCGAGGAGATCGTGGCCTCGGCGCCGCTCAACATGACGTTTCTGCCTGTCGTTGAAGTCAGCGCGAAGAAGTGTAACACGGATTCCTACGTGATGGGGAGGTTGCGCGTGACAGACCCTAACGAGGATGGGTATGACGCCGTGATGAATGCTGGATTTCGCTACCGCGGCGCGTCGTCAACGATGTATCCGAAGAAGAGTTTCGCCGTGAAACTATATGATGCGGAAGGCAATTCGCTCGATCATGAGTTTTTCGGACTGAGGAATGACAACAACTGGATTCTCGACGCCATGTATAACGACGATGTGTGTATGCGCAACCGCGTGTCGACCGACCTCTGGAACGACATCGCCACGCAGCCTTACCACCGCCGAAAGGGATGGGAGAAGAAGGCTAAGACGGGAACGCGGGGAAGGTTTGTGGAGGTCATCTGCAACGGACGCTACCACGGGCTCTACTGCATGACGGAGAAAATTGACCGCAAGCAACTGAAGCTGAAGAAATTTGTGGCGGCAAAGAGGGATGAGAATGGCGCGTACCTCTCGCTCGACACCATCCACAGCACGCTCTACAAGGCTGTCAACTGGACGTATGAGGTGTTTATGGGGCATGATTTCGATACCAACACTTATCCACAGAAAGCGCCCTCGGCCTACTATAACAACTTGAAACGGGAAGGATGGGCTGGATATGAAATTAAATATCCCGACTGGGAAAAGGAACGAATTGACTGGGGGCCGCTCTGGAACGCGGTCAACTTCGTGGCAACAGCCAACGATGAAGCTTTTGATGAGGAGGTGGATGCGTTTTTTGACTACCCCGTCCTTCGCGACTATTATCTCTTCGCAGAAATTATCTTGGCAAAGGACAACCGCGGCAAGAATATGTATTACTTCAACTACGACCAGAGGGGTTCTGAATGCAGCAAAATGTTGGGGCTCACGCCCTGGGACCTTGATGCCACCTGGGGCAGCACCTGGGACAGCAAGAAAGACGAAACGACGACGCCCGACAACGATTATGCGGAATACATGTTGCATCACACGCTCTTCTATCGTCTGAACAGGAGCATCAGATGGAACTGGACCAGGGACTTGAAGGTGCGTTACGCAGAATGGCGCAACGAGGGGGTGTCTGCCGAAAGTCTCATCGGCCGTTTTCTCGACTATGGTGACTTGCTTTCGCAGAGCGGTGCCGACAAACGCGAGGCGCAACGGTGGGGAGCTCAGCACAAGAGCATCGCCGACAGCCTCGGATATGTCAAGGAATGGATTGAGAAACGCATCCAACATCTTGACCAACAATATGATTACTCGCCTATCATCAACGGCATACAACAACCGTTGACCAACGACTCGTTTGTTGACGCCACAGGGGGAAGGGGTTGCATCACGCTCCACGCCACGAAGCCGACAATGGTCAGAATCCATAACATGAGCGGACGATTGGTGCAAACCGTTAATCTCTCCCGGTCGCTGATGCAGGTGGACGGACTTGCGCCTGGCATCTATCTGGTGGGGGAAGAGAAGGTGGCGGTTTGGTGATAAATAGGTGTTGATAATTATTTTATAGAATGCAACAAAACGCGGTAAGATTCGGCGGCGCGTTCACATTTTCCCGCCATTCCCTTTGTCGCTCTGCCTTATTTTCGTAACTTAACGCCCTGAAACTGAAACCGCCAAGGTTGGGTGTCAAAAATACAGAAAAACCTCTGTGCGATTTTGAGCCAAATAAAAAAAGTGGCAAAGCATACGCACATGATAAAACGAACAAAGCGCAAAAGGAGCGCCCTGAAAGGGCAGTCAGTTCCAAGCCCAGGGCAACGCCCTGGGTATCAATGCATAAACGCCTACGCCCTGTAAGGGCAAAAGTATGGGCGAATGGTTGGCTTTTACTTTTGCCCTTACAGGGCGTAGGGAATGGGAACACGGCACCCAGGGCGATGCCCTGGGCTCTGGACTTGTTGGGCTTTCAGCCCGCCCAGGGCCGCAGACAAGGCTTTTTCCGCACAATCTCCATCTACTTAATTTTTCTAAATTTTAAACACCCGACCTTCAGGGGCAGCATAAGAATCTACAACCTTCATACTCAAATAAATGAAAAGATTTTTACTCTTATTCTCTCTTTTATGCCTGGCGATGGTTTCGCAGGCCGTCACGACCATCAAGGACGGCGCGAAATACCGCATCACCTGCCAGAGATATGACAACGGATGTGTTGTGCTCGGAGAGAAGCACGACGCCGCAGCGTTTCTCTATTATGCCACGAATTTGGAGGCGGTGCCCGAAGATGCCTGGTGGGTGCTCTCTGTCAAGGGCGCGGGTTTCACGATGAAGAATGCCGCGACGGGGCAGTATATGGTGTACAAAAGCGGGAAGCTGACGAACGACACAGGACAATACACGGCCAAGGGCATACAGCTCTCTAATACGGCCGACGACAACTACGCCGTTTGGACGCTGACGGAGACGACAACGGGCATGCTCATCATTGAAAATGCTGGGGCACCGGGGCAATATTTCAACCTCCGCACGGATGGTTCTTACTTGCTCGGCACGTATTCTTCGGCAAGCACCGACAATGGGTTCTTCCAACTCTATGACGAACAGGGCAACCAGGTGGTCAACACGGGGGGAACGACGGGAGACGAAGACGCGCTGAGCGGACTGAGCGGCGTGAACAAACAAGGAGAATATTGGGAACGGACGGGACTGGCGATGCCGGTGGTGGTCACGACGAACGTGAACGACCCGATTCTCTACCGCATCCGCAATGTGCGCTCGGGACAGTTTGTTTATGCGCCAGACAACGAACTGACGCAGAGCGAAGAAAACAGCACGAAGTTTTATTTCACGGCCTGCGGCTCGGGCGTGAACGTCTATACGCAGGACAAGAAATACGTGTCGACCTACTACACTTATTACAACAACGGCAACACGGGGCTGACGCTCGCAAGCGGAACGACGGGCGAAAACGTGTGGAGCTTCGGATTCTCGGAAACGGACGAGAACTCGGGATATACCATCGCGAAAAAGGACAATTTGCCGGAGACGAACTATTACCAGAGCCAGTATCTCTACTGGAACGACTATAAGCTCACGGGGTATCGCGCCGTGGGATTATACAACGTTGACAACGGCTCAACTTTCGTGTTTTATTCTTCAGACAAGCGCCACTATAACCACCTCATCGAGCAGGGCATCAGTTTCAACGGCGAACGCCCAACGGAGGGCTTCCCAGCGTATGTCGACTCGCTGCGCGTGAATGGCAAGGACTTGACGTATGATTCCACAGCGAAGCAGTATTATCTCTCGCTCTCTCAGCAGACGCGCGAAACGGGAACGCTCACGGCGAAGGTGGATGTGAAGTGGGCGAAGGACGACGGAAAATATGAACTGGCCATCGATGGCGAGACGCCCAACGCGGAAGGCATCATCGAGATTCAGAACGCGAGCGGCGAAAAGGCCTACATGATGACCGTCTTGAAAGACGGCAAGGAAGTGGCCACAACGCCGCTCAACATGACGTTTCTGCCCATCGTTGAAATCAGGGTGTCAACCTGCAACGGCACGTACTATAACAAGGGCACGCTCCGCGTGACGGATCCTGACATCGCGGGATATGACTCGACGTTCGTGGCGAAATTCCGCTACCGCGGCGCCTCGGCACAGGGATACCCGAAAAAGAGCTATGCCGTTAAACTCATCGACAGCGAGGGCAACTCGGTTGACCGCGAATATTTCGGACTGAGGAATGACAACAACTGGATTCTCGACGCCATGTATATCGACGGGGCCTGCATGCGCAACCGCGTCTCAACCGATCTCTGGAACGATTTCGCCACGCTGCCATACCACCGCCGCAACGGATGGGAGAAGAAAGCGAAAACGGGAACGCGCGGAAGATTCGTGGAGGTGTTTCTCAACGGACGCTACCACGGACTCTACTGCATGACGGAGAAGATGGACCGCAAGCAGCTGAGACTGAAGAAATCGGTGGACGCAAAGCCGGCAACGGAGACAACGGAGGCCGTCGGCGACACGATTCACGGTTCGCTCTACAAATCGTCGCAATGGAGCTACGAGGTGTTTATGGGCCACGACCTGGGCTCGACTTCTTATCCCGGACACTCACCGCGCGGATACAACAACAATCTGAAGCAGGAAACGTGGGCCAGCTACGAAATCAAATATCCCGACTGGGAGAAACAGCAGATTGACTGGGGACCGCTCTGGAACGCTGTGAACTTCGTGGCAACGACCGACGATTATGTGTTTGACGAGGAAGTGAAGAATTATTTCGACTATCCTGTCGTGCGCGACTATTTCCTCTTCATCGAACTCATGTTGGCCACAGACAACCACGGCAAGAACATGTTTTTCTTCAACTACGACCAGAAGGCGCAGAAATGTGCCAAGATGATTGGCATCACGCCGTGGGACCTCGACGGCACATGGGGCATCCGATGGGACGGCTCGAAGTCGTACACGAAGGCGGCGCAGAATTTCACGCAGTTTATCACGCAATATGAACACGGCACGCACACGCTCTTCTACCGACTGTTCCACAGTTCGAAGTGGAATTGGTTTAACGACTTGAAGGCACGCTATGCCGAACTTCGCACGAAGCAGTTCAGCGAAGAGAGTTTGACCAACCGCTTCCTCGACTATGGCGACCTCTTCCGGGAGAGTGGCGCCGATGTGCGCGAGCAAAACCGCTGGAATGGATACCACACGGACATCCTCGGCGACGTTGACTATATCAAGCAATGGATTGCCGACCGTTTGGAATTTCTCGACAAGCAATACAACTACTCTCCTGTTGTCGACGGCATACAGACGCCGACCGCCAACGAGGCATTCTTCACGGCCACAGGCGGCAACCGCTGCATCGTCATCGAAACGAACAAGACGTGTAACGTGAAGATTTATTCGCTCGGCGGACAGCTCGTGCGCACGGTTTCTCTCGACCAGCCCATCACGAAGGTGGAAGGCCTGAATGCTGGCGTATATATCGTTGGCAAGCAGAAGGTGGTTGTCAGATAAAATTACCCACTCTGTATAATCTCGTTTAATAATGCCGAAAGGCAATATTATTTTGAATACTTACTTATGACCAAAAAACACAAAATCCAAGCACAGCCGGCCAGTGAGCCGGCTGTTGCTGCATCGGGCAAAGAGCAAGGAAAAAGCTCCCTGCTCCATCGCCTGCCGTGGGCCTATCTGCTCACGTTTGCCGGCTTCTATGTTTTTTCAACATGCGTCTACGGCGACATGCTTCGCCGCACCGCCGAAGCTAATTTCATCACCAACGACAGCACGCAGATGGCTTTCCTGACATCGCAGTCCTGGGGCACCGTCTATTGTTGGGGCCGCTGGTTGCTCTGCAGCATGAGCAACCTCTACGTGGGGGCCGCGCTGCTGAGCCTCGTCCTGACGCTCACTGCCGTTCTGGCCGACAAGGCGCTCTGCATCCCACGCCGCTGGCGTGGCGTGTCGGCTTTGGTGCCGGCAGGCGTCGTGTTGTGGATGATCTGTCGCGGACTGAACCTCTATTACAAAAGCGAGCCTTCGCTGCTGTTCATCATTCCGGTTGCCGTGCTCCTGGCCGCTGCCCTGCTGGCCTTGGCGGGCCGCTTCTCATGGGGACGGAAGAAATGCAAAGCTACGGCCGACGCTGCCAAGGCGAAACGCGCCTGGGGTTGGACGGTTCCCGTAGTGCTCACCGCCGCCCTTTCGGCCACAGCGCTGCAATGGAACAAGGCGGAGATTCTGACGGCACGCATGCAGATGCGCATGATGGACGGCGATTTTGAAGGCATGGTCGACGACGCTCACGACCTCGAGCGCCCAACGCGCTCCGTTGCCGCCTACTATGCCATCGGACTCGTACAGACGGGCCAACTTCTGGAGCGCCAGTTTGACATTCCTTACGACTTCCCCGAGATGCGCCTCGAGCGCCACGACGGCAACGAGGAATACACGATCTTCACGGGCGACTGCAGTTTCTATGCGGGACTCATCAATACGGCCTATCGTTGTGCGATGGATTATACGGTGCTCTACGGCCCGTCGCTCTACAATCTGAAGCGCATGGCCGTCTGTGCCATCCTCAACAACGAAACGGCGCTGGCAGAAAAATATATGACCATCCTTAAGAAGGTGCCATTTCAAGAGGCATTCATTGAGAAATACGAACCGATGATTGGCAATAGCGAACGGGTTGATGCCGACGAGGAACTTCACAAGGTGTTGGCGCTGCAACCGCAGGAACATTTCTTTGAGCAGAATTATCGTTCCCCAACGTTCCTCGGCTACAACGCGGGACTCCTGCGCGGCACCGATGCCTCGCTCGAAACGGCCATCGCCGCCCGCCTTTATTCCAAGGAACTCGGAGCGGCGATGCCGCTCATCCGCGTCTATGCCCAGAAACACGGCGGACAGTTGCCGCAATCATTGCAGCAGGCCATCACGATTATGAGCACGAAGGATCCCTCAATTGATGTGGAATTTGGCAACATCGTCAGCATGCAGGCACCGACGTTCACGGCGTTCATCACGGAAGCCAAACCAATTCTCGACGAGCGCAAACGCGTTTCGGAAGGAAAGAGCGAGGCGGAGAAACTGAAAATCCGCGATGAATACAACCACAAGTTGCGCACCGCGCTGGCGGCCGACTGGGTGGGAACGTACCTCTACTATTATTATTGCGAAAACAACGACCAGGCCCAGGTGAAACAAAACACACAGACGGCCGTCAACTAACACTCAAAAAAATCCATAAAGAATCATGGCAATCAATCTCAAAACCATAGCGGCTGCGGCGCTGGCCGCCTTGCTAACGGCATCGTGCGGAAGCGAGGTAAGGGTGCCTGACAACGCCACGCCGACACAGGAAGCGGCCGACATTTTCCCGGAATACCGCGACATCTATATCCCGCAAAACATCGCACCGCTCAACGTGCAGATAAAGAGCGACGGCGATGAGTTCGCGGCTTGCATCAAAGGGGAAAAGGGCGGAGAAATCACGGCAGCAGCTGGCGAAGATGGCAAACTGATGTTTGACACGGAGGCCTGGCACGCCCTGCTTAACGAAAATGCAGGAAAGACACTCAGCGTGACGCTCTATTCCCACCGCGACGGACAATGGCTGGAACATCCCGCCTACCAGCTCCACGTGGCTGAGCCCATCGATGAATATCTTTCTTACCGTCTGATCGAGCCGAGCTACGAGCTCTATCGCCAGATGGGCCTTTACCAGCGCAACCTGACGAACTTCACGCAGACGCCCATCTACGAAAACAACCGCTCGTACGACTCGCTGCAAAACCACTGCGTGAACTGCCACAATTTCCAGGCATACACCACGAAGCGTATGCTCTTCCATGTGCGTAGCGCCCACGGCGGCACCATCATCGTTGAAAACGGCAAAGCGAAGAAATGGAACATGAAGTGTGACTCGATTCTCTCGTCAACGGTCTACCCCACTTGGCATCCCACGCGCAACTGGGTGGTGTTCTCTTCCAACCAAACGGGACAGGCGTTCCACATCGACGACCGACAGAAGGTGGAGGTGATGGACTTCGGTTCTGACCTCGTGTTTTTCGATGGCGACAAAGGCACGCTGACCAACATCCTGAAAACCGACGACCACCTCGAAACTTTCCCCTGCTGGGCGCCCGACGGCAAGAAACTCTACTACACCTCGGCTTATGTGCCACAGTTTAAGGGAACGAACACCCCGACGCGACAGAACGCCGTCACGAGCCTCTACGACAGTCTGCGCTACAACTTGATGAGCCTCACTTTTGACGAACAGACGCGCTCCTTCGGCCAACCCGTTGTCGAGATGGACTGCGCCGCCATCGGCAAAAGTGCCACTCTGCCGCGCATCAGCCCCGACGGACGCTACGTATTGTTTTCTCTTGGCGACTTCGGACAATTCCACATCTGGCACACCACGTCGGACCTCTATGTGAAGGACCTCAAGACGGGCGAAGTGAGAAAACTCAGTCAGGCAAGCAGCGACGGCTCCGACAGCTATCATGCGTGGAGCAGCAACGGACGCTGGCTCGTGGTGGCATCGCGCCGCGGCGACAACAATTATTCCCGCGCCTACATCGCCTATTTCGACCGCAACGGGAAAGACCACAAGGCGTTTCTCCTGCCGCAGGAAGACCCGGAACAAAACACGCTGCTCCTGAAGAGCTACAACGTGCCAGAACTGACGCGCGACGCGGTTTCCCTCAGCGCCGAAGAACTGAAGAAGGTCATCTACGACGACAACCACAGCGAAAAGGTGTCGTATAAATCCAAATGATTCTGACTATATGATTTTGACTATATAATTTGACCATTAATAAGTAGGTGCTAAACATTATTTTTGAACACCTACTTATTAATGGTGAACAAATATTTTCCACAAAACTGACAACGACATGACCAACAAGCATTCCTTAAGAAATGTCCGCTCGCTGGCCTGCACCATGCTCCTGACAACGGGGAGCCTGCTGCCATTGGGCGCCCAGAAAACCAACAACGCGCCGGCGCCCATCCTCCCGTTGCCTGAACAGCGACAAGTCGACTGGCAAAAGATGGAGACCTACGCCTTCATCCATTTCGGCCTCAACACGTTCAACGACCGCGAATGGGGCTACGGCGACACACCAGCGGAAACGTTTAATCCCGCACGCCTCGACTGCAACCAGTGGGTGGCAACGCTGAAGGCCGCCGGCATGAAGGGCGTCATCTTCACGGCGAAACACCACGACGGCTTCTGCCTGTGGCCCTTCAAGGGAACGGACTACAACGTGGCCCACTCGCCCTTCCGCGGCGGAAAAGGCGACGTGGTGCGCGAACTGCAAGAAGCCTGCAAAAAGCAGGGCATGAAGTTCGCCGTCTATATCTCGCCCTGGGACCGCAACCGCGCCGACTACGGAACACCGGCCTATCTCGACTATTATTACGCTCAAATACGCGACCTCCTGAGCAACTACGGCGAAGTGTTTGAAATTTGGTTCGACGGTGCCAACGGTGGCGACGGCTGGTATGGCGGTGCCAACGACCGACGCACCATCGACCGACGCACCTACTATAAATTTGAAAACATTCAGGCGCTCTGCGACAGTCTGCAGCCCAAGGCCGTCATGTTTTCCGACGGCGGTCCTGGATGCCGCTGGGTGGGCAACGAACGCGGCATCGCTGGCGCCACCAACTGGGCGTTCCTGCGAAAGAACACGGTTTATCCGGGCTATCCGAAACACTACGAACTGCAATATGGCCACGCCGATGGCGACCAATGGACGCCTTCAGAATGCGACGTGTCCATCCGTCCAGGATGGTTCTACCATGCGCAGCAAGACAACCAAGTGAAAAGTCCGCAACAGCTGGCCGACATCTACTATCGCAGCGTGGGACACAACGGCACGATGCTGCTCAACTTCCCTGTCAACCGCGATGGCCTCATCCACCCCATCGACTCCACCAACGCCGTGAAGTTCCGCGAAATCATCGACAATGATTTCAAGACCAACCTCATTGCCGGCATGAAGGCCAAAGCCACGAACACACGCGGAAAGCGTTTCTCAACGGCGGCCATGACCGACAACGATTACGACACCTACTGGGCCACGACCGACGGCACGAACACGGCCACCGTCACCTATCAGTTCCGTCAACCGCAACGCATGAACCGCATGATGCTCCAAGAATATATTCCATTGGGACAGCGCGTCAAGTCGTTCGTCGTGGAATACCAAGACGGCAAACAATGGTTGCCCGTATCGCTCAACGAAGAGACCACCACCATTGGCTATAAGCGCCTGCTGCGCTTCAAGAGTGTCACCTCGAAGGGCATCCGCGTGCGCTTCACAGATTCTCGCGGCCCGTTGTGCATCAACAATCTCGGCGTTTATGATGCAGGAGAAAATGCCGACCAGGTGCTGCCGTCAACGTCGCAGATTGCCACCACCCTGCCCTATTCCTTCATCAATCAAGAAGCCGACAAGGCCAAGGCGGCGGCCGACCGCAACGAACGCACCAATTGTTTCATCGACGGCGATGAACTCGTCATCGACCTCGGCCAGGAGCGCACCATTTCATCGTTCCATTACCTCCCCGACCAGTCGGAACAGCCAAAGGGCCTCATCAGCCACTATGAGCTGACGGCCATCGCCGCGCCCTCCGACAAGGAAGGAAAGATGATCAGCCAAGGCGAGTTTTCCAACATCCGCAACAACCCGACGCTACAGTCGCTCTTCTTCACCCCCGTCATCACGCGCTACATCCGCCTCAAGGCCACACGCATGATCAACGCCGGCGAACCAATGGGATTTGCAGAAATTGCCATCCACTGATAATTCGCGAAACAAACCTCTGATAATATTTCAGCCCAGTCTTCAGCCAAAGACTGGGCTGATTCATTTATATAGATAAGCGAAAACGGAAAGGAACGCCACCCTGCGGCGAAGCACTGTAGCTCACTTTGCTCGCAAAGTGAGGGCCACGAACACATAGCAAACATTTGAAGCGCCAGCCATATTCTCTGCCCCGTTCTCCCCACTCCCTCAACCCTATCCTAAGGCTTGGCAGCGAACGCGGGAGCAGACGCATCCGCATCAGGGAGCAGACGCGACCGAATCTGGGAGCAGACGCGACCGAATCTGGGAGCAGAGACGGTTGCGTCTGGGAGCAGAGGCGCTGACAAATATAAGTCCTCCAATTCAGCCCGTCTTGACTAAATCCGAAACTTGAATCGCGAAAAATCATAAACTAATAAACTTTGTTTTACTAAACTTTTAGACTTTACAATCTACTAGTTTACGATTGTAAGCTAGGTTTTTCTTATCTTTCAAAGATAATTTTTCTTATTTAGCTTAATAATTACAGATCAATGAGTAACTTTGTACTTTGTAAAGTAAGATAAGCTATTTATAGAAAGCTATCTAAAACTTATTAACGCAACCCTAATGAGTATGATAAACTTTGTTGCATTAGATTTAGAAACTGCAAATGCCTATAGAGGTAGTATCTGCCAGATAGGTATAACGGAAGTTATTGATGGAAAAGTACAACCTTCTAAAAGCTGGTTGGTAAAACCTCAAAACAATGAATATGATGAATTTAATATAGAAATCCACGGTATCACCCCAGAAGATACTAAAAATAGCCCTTCCTTCCCTGAAGTATGGAAGGAAGTAAAACCTTTCTTAGAAGGCAAAACTGTAGTGGCTCATAATACATCTTTTGATATGTATGCCCTTAGAGATGCCTTTAATGAATATGTTATAGACTACCCAACATTTGATTATTTCTGCACTTTAAGAATAGCCAGACAACTTATAAAGGGATGTTATAGCTATTCTTTGAATGTAGTTCTAGACTATTTAGGCATTAAGTTTGAGGGACACCACAAAGCAGACAATGATTCCCTAGGATGTGCAGAACTGCTTTTAAAATGCTTGGAAATAGATGGTTGTACCTTGGATGAAATGGAAAGTAAATACAATTTCCATAGGGGCAAATTTGCACCTAGTACATTCATTGCCCACCAAGCTAACAAACAGACTAAAGCACAAGTTTTGAATAGTTTGGAAGAACACCCAGAACTTGTAGACGAAGCAAATTATTTCTATGGTAAGAATGTTTGCTTTACTGGTACTTGTATGTATGGTGCAAGAAAGGAACTGCTACAAAAAATTAAAGATGTTGGCGGTATTCCTTCTGATTCTGTAACAAAGAAAACAGAAGTGCTAGTAGTTGGGCAACAAGATTACCGTGTTGTAGGTGATTCTGGTATGAGTAATAAACAGAAGAAAGCCTTTCAACTCTTAGAGAAAGGACAAGATATAGAAATTCTTAGTGAAACTGAATTTTTAAGTAGAATTTAAAAACATATCATTATGAATAACCAAGAAAAAGCAATAACGAAAGAAAAAAAATGGAATTTTGGTTGGGTGTATTCTTTCTAATTCCACCTATATTAGGTGTAATTGCATTTGTATTATGCCTGTTTGATATTGATAGTCATTTCTCTAAATTGTCAAATCTTTCAAGTGACTGGACTACAAACTATGGTTATGATAATGGTGGTGGTGGTATGTCTGCTGCACCTATTTATTTAGGTCTAATGGCTATAGTTGGTGCCTACCTTATAAAAAATAGTGCTAGATATATATTCACAAGTGAAGATTCTAATAAAACAAATATAGAAGGCAAAGAAAATGGATGATAACAATGGATGTGGTTGCTTCCTTATATTAGCTGCCATAGGGTTTATAGCTTGGATAGGTATGACTGCTTCTAAGAATAGTTCTAGTAGCAGTAGTAACACAACTCCTGCTACCCAAACTAGCACACCATATACCCCAGCACCATCTAATTATACACCTACCTATTCAGAACCTCTACCTGTACAACAAACTGTACCAATAAGATATAGTAGTGGTGCTAAGACCCCTGATGATGCCTATAATGAAGGGTATGATGATGGGTATGAACAAGGTAAGGAAGATGGTAGAAATGGTTATGGTCACGGAGCTAACTATGATGATTCAAGTGATTATTATGATTACTATGAAACAAAGTATCAAGAAGGCTATGAAAGTGGCTATGATGATGGATATTCTGAAGGACATTCCCAGTATGAGGATGAAGAAGAATCTAATGAAGATGAATAATTAGGGCTATTCAGAAAATATATAACTAATTGATTCTCAATGTAAATATTATTTTGCAACTTTACAATAGCCCCCCGATGGGCCCATCACGGGTTAATTCGGGGGGGTAAAACTTAAAAAATAATAGACTGTGAAGTCTACAAAAATTATCTGAAATACAACCATCGTTGCCATTTACTGAATTCGATTTTCAGCAAAAATATTTGGAGAGTTTCAAACTGAGTGAGCTCGGACGCATCCATGCTCAACTTCCACTCAAGGAACTGGCAAAGAAACTGGTAGATGTCTTCCCAAAGGAACACCCACAAGGCAAGAAACATTTGTTCCCTCCTGAGGGTGAAGTGGCCCTCATGTTTCTCAAGGCCTATACAGGTTTGTCTGATGACGGGCTGATAGAATTGTTCAATGGCAGTATCCATATGCAGCTATTCTGCGGGGTATTGATTGATCCTCAAAATCCAATCAAAAACGGCAAGATTGTAAGAGCCATTTGCAATCGCCTGGCCAGATGTGTAAATATCAAAGAATTGCAGGCAATCCTTTATGACAAATGGGCCCCAAAGCTTGCGAACAAAGATTTGTGTCTGACTGATGCCACCTGTTATGAATGCCACTTGCGCTACCCTACAGACGTGAAGTTGCTTTGGGAAAGTAGCGCGTGACAGCACACGCTACTTTCAAGGATTTGCAAAGAACTTGGAGAAAGAAAACCGCGAAACAAATGTTACATGCTTTGCGCGTAAAGGGCCGAAGCCTAAAGATGAAGATGCCGACCTCCATACAACCAGGCGGATAATCGGCAATCTTCGCGCTACGGTTATGGAGGGGAGTTTTGGCAATCAAAAGCTACATTATGGTGTGGGACGAATAGCTGCACGTAACCAATTCAGTGAAACCTTGCTCCTCTTCTTCGGCATCCATATGGCTAACGCGGCTACACTTGCTGCACGAGAACTTGCAAAGGAAGAAACTCTGAAAAAAAACACAGCCTGACAACGTCCTCCATATCCTTTTTATATTCCGACTAATGGTCGGAATGAATTGTTATGCACAATGTTGAGAACTCATGGCCTTCGGGATTGTCATGAATGCAAAATTCGGGTTCTGTGCCGATATTCGGTACATTTATAGCAATATCGAATCAAATGGATTTCTGAGAAGATGGCATTAACTGAATAGCCCTAAATAAGCATTTTATGTTTTACAACAGACAAGTAGAAAAAACGCCAACCACTCAATGAATGAGAAACCGGCAGACGGTCGGGGTTCCACTTATTCATAACTTGTCCGCATGATTGAGGCTCTGAAAACTCTTTTATAAAAACGCTCAAAGGCGGATGCTCAAGACTTTCCATCTTGAACATCCGCCTTTGAAGTACATCGAACGGCGTTGCCGGCTATGAGTTTCTTTATCGGCAACCCTATCAGCTTCGTCTCGGCAGCCACATCGAGGGTATTTCTTTACGATTTTTTGAGTTGGCATTGGTGATGCCAACCAATATCAGATACCACTGTTCTTTTCCTCGGCGTTCTCCTGATATATAGTAGACTTTATCGAGTTGGGAGCGCAGTATCAAATACAGGTCTAAGAACTGGAACACCTTGTCGTTTGCTACACAATCTCGATGGTGCATCGGGATGCCTGCCATATCTCTGTTTTTATAGAAATAGTAGTTATAGCCAACTCTCAGCATGTCCATGAATCCCATTTTCTCTACCACCGGACGCTCATCAAACTCCTGCATGGTGTACAGATTTACCCATGTGGTTTTGTCTTCTCCAGAGAACACGACCTCTGCGATATTGTCATCAGAGAGTTTAACGCGCTTCAATCCTTCCAGAATGATATGGTGGTCATTGTTGCTGATGGCATATTCGCCCGTCAGATAATGCTCACAGACGTATGCGTCCTTACTATTGTATTCCTTTCCTCTGTTCTTGTTGATAGCGTAATAGGCGTATGTCACAAGGCATTCTTCTCCATTGATGGTTTTACAGATGCTGTTGCTCTGCTGTTTGCGTTTTTCCCCTGTAATATATTCTCTTCCATAGGTTGTCACTTCCTGCATTGAGCCTTGCGCATTATCCATATAGAGATATTGTTCCTTGGTGCCTACTGTCAGTGGTGACCATGGGTCTTTTCGTCCTACGTATTCAATGGCTTCATTTTTATTGTTCAGCAGGTAGTACTTTGTTATGTCACCTTCTGTCTGACTGACTAACTGCCAGTTAAAACGCATATCATCGTAGGTCTTATATATCCCATACATATTGTCACCTATACAGATATAATTTCCATCCTTTATATAACCAAATTTTGCTTTTCGCATAATGTAATCAGATAATCGAAATAATCTAAAATGGCAGTTCTCTTCTTGGAACGCCATAGTCTGTACAACTCTCCATTTCCTCTATCTCTTTCCATGCCTCATGGAGATAGGTTTTCACGGCTTCTGGCAACTTGCCTTGTGTTGCCAATTTCTTCAATTCCTCTATAATGTCTTCTATCGCATATTCAGGACTATACATGTCGTCAAAATACTCCCAGTGCCTGTCTATCACAAAGTGGCGGCACATCTGCTGGTATCGATTTCTTCTCTCAACGTTCTAACAGTCGTAGCATATACAGAAAGTCATCCTTGTCTTCAGGAAAGAAGGTCACCACTTGCTGGAAGTACTTGGAGTACGCTTCCTCCAAATCTATGTACAATTCCTTGGGAACATAGTCTATCGTCGGGCGATTCATACAGCTTCGTCGTCTTCGTACCTCGGCTGCTTCATCCAGCTTTTTCTGATGGGCAAGGCGTTCTTCTTCATTTTTACGAACCGCTTCCAATTCTTCTTGGAACTCTTTCGTCTGCATGGTGTCTGCACTTAGCAGCTTATTTAGGGCTATTCAGTTAATGCCATCTTCTCAGAAATCCATTTGATTCGATGTTACACAATAATATTTACATTGAAAATCAATTAGTTATATATTTTCTAAATAGCCCTATGTTAGCTACAATATTGGACAAATAGTCAAATAATCCACACCTTCATTTAGTAGATATATGCCGCTTCTTTTGTTTATTTGTACATCATGATAAAATGCACTCCAATCACAATATCGTGCATCAATCCACTCACGAATATAGTCATTCAATTATTTTTCCTTATCCACAGTATTCATTATGATTTTTACTACTCAACCTCAGAATTTACCAACTTCAAATAATTTGCACATCTATGTTTATCCAAAAAATGTACGACATTTATAGTATCATTTCCTTTCACACTTCTATATTTGATTCCCATTATGAATTTCGTAAGTAGGTAGATTGTTGGGATTACAGTTAGCCATAAAGACAATCACTATATTTTTAGTATGTTTCGCTACAAAAATCTGAATTTGCTAATTCCATCATAACTCTTTCATCACTTCCTCCACCTCTTCCAAAGGTACATTCAGCATACGCGACACATAAAGCGGAGTAATTTCATCCATCCTACCTGATTGACGTTCCATGCCAATCAAATACTCGATATTCTTTCTAAGGTCGCCAAAACTGTTGGAGAATGTAGGAGCTGTTTTGTCTTCCGCTACCTTTGCCTTGAAAGCATCAAATGTTTCACTTCCATCCTCGCCATACTTTCCGTCCTTTGCCTCATAAATGACAGACGGTTCCAAAACTTCCACAGTATGCCATGCATCAGGAGGTATCACACATCCATAATTCCCAATGGTAGAGTCTAGATGGATGCGCTCTTTCTCGTTGCCATTTTCATCATAGATAATTTCTATAAGTTTACCACACAACAGCAATACATTCTCATTGCTATTTGGATGTCTATGAATGGGAACAACGGTTCCTGGCAGCAATGCGTTCAGAATACGTTGCGAGTTGTCATCCGATGTTGTACGTAAGTCGTAGCTCTGACGCAAGCGCGGATTCTCTACAGCCTGTTCAAAGAGCTTGCCTAAAAATTCTTTGTTTATTTCCATTATCTTTAGTCATTAGGTAATCTGTTCGCTTTACGAGGTACAAAAAGGAAAGAACAGAATTGCCAAAGCAGTGAGAGCAAACCAAACTTGTTTGAGGTTTGCCGAGTCGAAATGGCATTCGATGAAATCAACTTCCAAATTGCTTCTATAAAGTTTTTCATTATACGTATAGTTTTTATACGAATGAGCGATTAACGGACATCTGTGCAGCCAGCACATCACGTCCATTAATCGCTCACCAATCTATTACTTATCTTACGATTGCTTCTTTGATGCTCTCTACGATATACTTCACATCATCATCCGTGACATACGGACCTGCTGGCAGACAGAAGCCAACCTTGAAGAGTTCTTCTTCAATACCATTGGTATATACAGGAGCATCCTCATACACGGGTTGTTTGTGCATGGGCTTCCATACCGGACGGCACTCAATCTTCTTGCCAAGCATGAATACACGCAATGCTTCTACATTTTCGTTAGGCTGACAGTCGGTAGTAGCAGAGTCTACGGCATGTATAACACCTGCAGCTCCACCTACGGCAGTCTTAATAACTTCCTTATAAGCGTTCTCCTGACCTTGTATCTTCACATCCGCATCCAAAGTGGCAGCACAAAGCCAGAAGTTGGCATCATAGCGCTTGTCGGCAGGTTGCTTGTGGATATGTACACCTGGTACGTCCTTCAAAAGTTCCTCATAGAGTGATTGCACATGTTTATGATGGGCAATATGGTCATTGAGGACAGTCATCTGACCGCGACCGATACCAGCACACACGTTCGACATACGATAGTTGTAGCCGATAGCCGTATGCTGGTAGTAAGGATAAGCATCGCGAGCCTGTGTAGCATACCACATCACATTGTTTGCATCTTCTGCACTGCGACAAATTAGTGCACCGCCTCCCGAAGTAGTAATCATCTTGTTGCCGTTGAACGACAGCACACCATATTTGCCGAATGTACCCAATACTTGTCCATCAAAGCGTGATCCCATACCCTCGGCTGCATCCTCTACCACTGGAATACCATACTTGTCGGCAATAGCCATAATCTCGTCGATACGGTAAGGCATACCATACAGAGCCACGGGTACAATAGCCTTAGGCAACTTGCCCGTCTTCTCCTTACGGTCGAGGATAGCCTTTTCCAACAAAACAGGATCCATGTTCCATGTTTCACCCTCAGAACCTACGAACACTGGCTTGGCACCAAGATATGTAATCGGATGACTCGAAGCGCAGAATGTGAAACTCTGCACCAATACTTCATCACCAGCCTTCACGCCACAGCCTATCAAAGCCAAGTGAACAGCCGCTGTACCAGCCGACAGACAAACGACCTTGCGGTCAAGCGGCTCTGTACCATCACTCTTACTGTTGGCGAACGTCTCTAAATCTTTTTCGAAGGCATTCACATTCGGTCCCATTGGTACCACCCAGTTGGTATCGAAGGCCTCCTTCACGTATTTCTGTTCCAAACCAGCCTCACTCATGTGGGCGAGACACAAGTAAATTGTTTTTCTTTCTTCTGACATATTTATTAAATATTTAATTTTAATATCCGATTAAATCATATTTCATCTTAGTATGAAGTTCTGTTCCGTTTGCTTCAATTCTTGGTTTTCCGAAAACTTCTCTTCTCAAATCTTCTACTGGTTTTCCTACACATCTTCCCACCTCGGCCAATTTAGCATCATCAAAATCTTGCTTTGCACGTAATAAGCGATATGCTTCTGATGTCATGTTGCCATATCGTTGTTCCAATGCAAGAGTACTTTCATTGACAACCATAGCACCAACAGGATTTATTCTGATCTTGCAATCGCTTTCTGTTACTCCATTCATGTTTATCCCCAAAGGTAAGTCTGGGAAAAGATAAGTCATCTTCTCAATGCTCGGATGATATGGATTGGCTGCCACAGGATTAGTCATCTTCAACTGGTTGCACGGCTTGCAACTTGGAATCAAATTGTAATAGCACATGGCAAGTCCTGGATATTCATCATCACCCTTGGGATAGAAATGGTCAAATTCTATCGTTCTCTTTATCTGTGTTCCAAATTTGACAGTAACGATATCCAAGAACTCATGTTCACAATATGGACACACTTTGATGTTCATTCCTTTAAATAAGGTGTATGCATTATATGTTTTTTCCTTGTCAACGAAATCTGTAGGACTCTTTGAAAACCTGGTAAGATAGATTTTCTTCATCTGTAGAAACTTCAATTTTTCAGGGCTGTTGTTCACCCAATATTCCAATAAATCGCAATCTGCCAACAAGAACTGTTTCAACCAATCAAAAGTGTCTCTATGCTCATCATAATCTATGTCATACATTTCAAATCCATGCAAAGCTATAATACAGGAATACAATGTTTTGCGATTTTCTACACTCATTATATTCTCAACATAACTCCGAACAGCCTCATAATGCATTTGAGTCAATTGGTTGATGTTAGCAAAAGATAATCTAATCATACTATTGCAAATTCTCTATAATTGACGCAAAACTATGACGGATAAGTTCATCCCCAATATTAGGTAGCAATTCCGACATTTTCTTTATTTCAATTCTGTCTTTTTCTGACAGGTCATCACGCCTTCTTAACATACTCCTGAACAAGTCAAATTTTTCAGAAAGGAATAGACGAGCCTGTTCCCCTATAGTGTATTTCAAGAAGAAACTGTCTGCCATGATACTGTGAATATTGGCTGCAAAACTTGGCTTTTCTGCGTTAGATATGACACACAAGCCCCTTTCGTCATAGTCCATTTTTATAATTTGATTCGACAAAACATCCGAGAGCATAAATGGAGAATGTGTACTGAGGATTACTTGAAGTTCTGATTGAGGATTTCTTTGATGCAACAATTCGTTCATATTATGTATAAATGTCCTACACATTTCTGGATGCATATAGTTCTCTGGCTCATCAAGAAGAAGAATCATATTGGGCTGTCTTGCTTCTGAGAACTTTTCGCTTTGCTTCAATATTTTTATCTTTACGCCATATTCTTCCAATATGCCCCAAACTTTAGCATACTGATATTCTCCCGAACTGATGTGTGTCCATTTATATGGCAATAGGCAATTGGTGAATACGCCCACTTGGTCGGGTCTATACTGCTCCATGCGCTCGAATAGTTCATGCATTGCCGATTTTTCAGACAAATCAATATCCATTACGGGAATAGAGAATTCTTCTTCCGTAAAATACTTATCGTCCATCTTGTTCAACAGATTAAAGATATCCTTAATGTTATCTCCAATCTGCCAAATCAGGCCTCTGTTACCAAACATTTCATCTGTATGATAGTCTATGTATTGGCACAGCCAATCTATTCTCTTTAGAATTGAGATCTTTTTTCCATCAGGCAAGACTGTAGGGTCTTCTATTCCCAAGTCATAGATTTCTCTCGAGCAAGCGAGTGTGTCTTCAGGAAAATCTACATCAAGACATTCTGCCCATTTTCTCAGATAGATTGCAAAGTCAGTCATTAAATCATGGAGAAATCTGCGTTTGGGTGTAGACCCTTTGCCATACTTAATTGAAACACTATGCTTCCCTTTTTTCGCATTTTGAAGTCTCTGCCTTTCGGCTTTGTCCTTATATGTCCAATAGTCTTGTTCTATCAAACGTTCATCCAAGTCAAAGCGATGCTTGTACTGCCAGTTATCCCACCGTATTACGAGCGATGTCTTTCTCTTTATACTATCCTTTGGCATCATCTCCAAGTAGTGCTTCAGATAGTTGCACTCCATCGAAACGCTTGAATTACCAAACTGTGTAATCATTCGTCCTATGAAACCATCATGATTTCCAAAGCCTCCCTGTCTTTCATCATCGTATGGGCAACAAGCAAAAGCGTTTCTATCAAAGGCATTAACGACAACTGTGTTTTCAGTATCTTTAGATATTGCAGGAATCACGTTCACAATACGGTTATGCTCAAAGTCGTAAGTAATCTTATATGAAGCTATATTGTTTTTGTGCCCTCTCTCTTTGTTTTGCTTTTCGGCAAATTCAAGCAATACATTTCCTACGACCTCAATAAAAAACTCATTCTGTGCATCCATCTTGTACAGCATAAAGTAGGAATCTATTTTCGCAGAATCCATACGCTGCCATTCGTCCATACCGATCATTTGTAGCAAGTTGGTCTTACCAGAACCTGTTTTGCCAACGAGTAATCTTATATTACGCATAAATTCGTTTCCATAAACATAATCTGCTGTCAAGTTGGCATCCGCTTTCTCGATTAGGAGTCTTGTATTTTTATTTTGACACTTAAAATCGTTTGAAAACAGAACTCCTTGATTTTGGATATTTCTGAAACGTTCTATGTAGCAATAAATGAGTCTCATTTGTCTGTCCTATTAAATTATATAGGATTACACTTCTTCCCCTGCAAACTTTACTTTAAATCCGAATACCGTTGCAAAGATCATTTCGATATCTTTCCAGAAAGAATAGTGGCGGTAGTAATAGCAGTTCAAACGAACTTTGTCAGGATAAATCACCTTATCGTTATATTCAGTGGCAATCTCTTGCATCGGACGCTTATCACCCTCAGCTTGTTTCTTAGCCACATATTCCGAAATCATTTCATCCTCCAATCTATACTTCAATGTAGCAGGTCCTGTAATGCCAGGACGAAGTTTCAATACATCTCTGTCATCTCCTTGCAATTTATCTGCATAGCCCGGCACATCAGGACGCGGCCCCACAAAGCTCATATTACCAATCAATACATCCCACAACTCCGGCAACTCATCAATTTTATAATGACGCAACTTAGCACCAAAAGGAGTGATACGACTATCCCCAGCCACAGAAACAGACGACCCACTATGCTTCACCGTCATCGAACGGAACTTATGACAAGTAAACAACTTGCCATCCTTCCCCACTCTCTTCTGACAAAAGAAAGCAGGACCACCAGGCATCTTCTTATGAATTAAAAACGCTACAATGGGGAAAATCCACCAAATCAACAGCAACCCACATAAGGATGCAACAATATCAAAGAGTCTTTTAAATATCATAAATTACAATTCAATTTTTTCTTTATCTTTGCAGGAACTCCAGCTACCATAACATTATCTGGTATATCACGACAAACAACTGACCCTGCTGCTACGACACAATTATTACCTATTCTACACCCAGGCAACACAATAACTCCCGCACCTATCCACACGTTTGAACCTATCCAAATGTCTTTATGTATAGGAGGATACACCTTGCTTAACAAGTTATATGGAGCATTGGGGTTCGCATTTGTCGTTAACAATGTCCGATAAGCCAAAGTACTGTTCTTTCCTATATAAATGTTTGCAGAGGCTATTAACAATGTCTCTGCATTTATGCATACATTATCCTCACAGAATATTTTACCCCCCCCGATTTTTTTTACTCCATGAAAAGAAATTTGTACATTACGGCCCAAATTCCATCCTCGACGAGTCAGCAACCATTTTTGGATGCGACACATAAATCTATATAAATATATCATAATTATGGGTTTAATTTACCATTCTTAATCAATTTCTCAAAATAATATCCGAATTCTCCAAGGATAGCCTTCTTATCATCCTTACTGAAATCATCAAATGCATCAAAACCACTGAATGAAAATACACGTTTCATTTCCTTTGGATTCCATTTCAATTTCAATATTCTGCCAACCAATGTGATAACATCACCAAGAATCCATTTTGTACGTGTGCCAATGCGCACATTAATAGGCTCTTCATACTTGCCTCCTGTTGCCAATTTATACATAACCCAAGGAATGTCAAAGCCAGCAGCAACTGGTGTTGCCAATCCACCAGTAAATCGGGCATTAGTCTCAATATACGCTATTTTATTTGTTTTAGGATCATAACGGAAATCCATACCACAAACACCTTTGAAATCAACCGCATCCATAAGCTTTTTCGCTTCGGCTTCAAGCTGTGGCATGTCTACTATCTCTCGTTGTGTAGTTGTACCACCACCATCAGTTTTTGTCACAAGGGCATGATATACCGACATCTTGCAGAAGCCATTCCATCGTACACAATCCACACTATAGTCCGTTCCGCCAATCCATTCTTGCAAAAGTGTCTTTTCCTCTTTATGCGCGTCCATCAACTTAAGCAAATCCTCCTTGCTCCTTGGGAAATATACTCCCTTAGCAGAATTGCCAATCACAGTTTTGAACACAACTGGGAACTGTTTTACCTCATCAGCCGAATGATAAACCTCAGGAACCGAAACCCCTGCCTCTCGAGCCACTTCCGTACTCTCCGCTTTATTGGCGAGCATCAACAACTTATCGGCATTTTCATAGGGGATAATTAAATCCTTTGGGAATTCATCGCGGTGACGCATAATAACCACGCTTTCATCATGGGTTGGCATCAGCACCTTTGGACGCAATTCTGCAACCTTCTCTTTCAGCACTTTGATGAAGGTTTCTTCCTCTGTAAAAGGATCTGGATAAGTAAAATTACCCGTACAAAATTTCGACATCGAGCAGATGTTCTTCTTGCTAGTATCTGCTGCCCACACTTTCAGCCCCTTACTATGAAGTGACTTCAATATTGTATACCCAACTCGATTCCAACAATATGTCAAAATAACGTCGCATTTCTCCATCATGCAACCCTCCTTTCTTGCTTAATAGAAGCACTAAAGAGAGACTGCAATCTCACTACAGACGTTTTAGCCCCCCCGATTACATTTTTATTCATTTCTTTCTTCGATTTCATTTCATTAATAATTTCCAAATACAACTCATTATGTGGAAGCTCCTCTACCACCTTAAAAGCACTGGCGCTAATCGCACTCCTATACGAGGCTATATTTTCTTTCGAAACAGTTTCAAACAAACGCAAACCAATACCAAAACCCACTTCATTCAAAAGTCGATTCATCATAGTCCCTAATCCCTTACCTCTGTAATCAATATCTACCATTCGTCCTCGGAAACCCTTTCCATGAAAAAACGAGCGGTTAAAACAATAACCTACAATCTTTCCATTCGCCGCATCTTTCAAGACATACGCCCAAAAAGCCCGATCCTTTTGAAGTTTTCTTATTGACAATGCATCAAAACCATGAGGTTTGAAAAATCTGTAGGTTTCACCAGGTTGTCGAGTAAAGAAATCCACCATTTCATCCGCATCAACATCACGGGTTGAAATCACGTTATAACCTACACAATCCCTATCAGCCAAGAAATCATGTTCAAAAAAGCTCAACCGCTTTCCATATCTCATTTGAAAGAATTGCGAATTCAGCAAACTCACTAAATCCCATAGCCACGGCATCTTATCCTTGACTATGTGCGCCATTTTATATAACATAGTAATATTAATATTGTAATTTATCAGTAAGCAGTCAAATTAGGGCATACCCCAAAGAGCAGGCACTTTTCAGTGCCTACCTTTATTGACTTTGTTGAAAAATCGATTGTAAATTAACATTGTGGACTACTCCAGTCCGATACAAGAGGGTAAGAGTGAAGGATAATCCCTGCGCACCTCAAAGATTTTTTTAAAAAATTCACCAAGGTAGCTCCAAACATATACGAACTGTTGAGCAATGAACTTGGTCCTCAGACAAGGAACTCTTCTCAAATCGTTTTGTATCAATACTTCCATCACGAACTGATTGTACAGATTTTTCCGCACATTTTTCAGACGGGCAATCATCAACCTGAACTGCAACAACCTTACGACGAGTATCTTTACATAAGATAGGTTGCACCTCGGCATAATATTCAAGCGAGCTTGATGTCCTGCTCTCGGTTTGCACTATCTTTGTATAAGATAGGCTGCACCTCGGCATAACATTCAAGCGAGCTTGATGTCCTGCTCTCGGTTTGCACTATCTTTGTACCATTTTGAAAAGATATTGTAAGGTACATTATTGTTCAAACAAAATGACTGAAGGGATTGACCATGAGGTAAAGCCTCTGTTTGGTACTTGAAATAAAAGCGTTCTAAATCTTCGTTGCTGTATATGTTTTTAAAATTTTTGTTCAGCGCAAAGATATAAACTTCAGAGGTAAGCCCTAATTTGACTGCTTATAAGAGTAGAGAGGGTGATATAGAAAAACTATCACCCTCAAAAATGAGTTTGTATAAATAAGTCTTGTTAGGAGTAAATAACAATATGAAGAGTTCCCCACCGCAGTATCGCTCTGCACAAATGCCGTCACTCGGGTGGGGCTATAGTTCATTCATAGCATAAACACACAGTTTATATTCTAACATTCTCAACCGCAGGTCCCGTCTTAAATTCCAATCTGCAGTTATATTTTGAAATGAACTTTTTCTTTGCTTTTTCTGTAATAGAATTTCCAGTATTACTTGGAATCTTTCGTCCTATAATTCTTGCCTGTCTTTTTTTTACAGCAAAATCCTTAAACAAAGGATTATTCAATGTAGCTTCAACTTGTTCAATCGCATGCTGTATGTTTCCACCTTTCAGCTCCACAAACAATTCAAACAAAGTTTGATCATTAAAATCAAGCAAAATCAACTTGTCGCACTTCGTGATATTGTAATCTTTAATAATACCACCATCTATAGCATACACAGCAGACAAGTATTTTTGCGAAAAAATCGCTCTGTATACTTGTCCACGTTCACCTACCGAAATACTTTTTCTTTTGTTCCAACCTTGTTCAGGTTGCCCCTCAAAAGCATCCAATTTATCCTTCAGCATTGCCATATATGACTGAGTTTAATTCAAACGTATAATTGTCAACCAACTCTGAAACAGAATCCAAAAAATCTCCTTTTATAAAGCCATATTCTTCGTCAACAATATTTTCAAAGCGTCCATCCTTTATGCAATATGCCGAATAAGAATCTTTTGGAAGAACATAGTCATTTAATCCTAAATCCTTAACCCTATCAGGCGATTTCTCGTATGCTGCAGAAGCCAACATCATCACATTCAGTGCAGTTAAAACATAAGGACTATGGGTCGTTAAAAACACAGTACTTTTATAGTCCGTATTTTTAGCGTCCATCAGTTTCAAAAGTCCCACTAACATCTTTACAAGTTCAAACTGAGCTTTAGGAAACAGATTTTGTTCCAACTCCTCAATAAACATGTGAAAAGACCTATATGAAGAACGTTTCTGCAAGTTCGTAAAAACCGAACCTAAAGAAGGAGAAATTTTAGCTAATTCTTCTATATTAATTTTAAAAGAGCTCCTTTTTTCCACTAATTTACTCAGTAATGCGGTCAGTACATTTTTGTCTATCTTAGCATCAGTCAAATCCAGCTGCTTAAGATATTCTACTGGACTTATTTTAGCAGAAGTACCTACTTCGTTTGCAAGATAGGTAGCCAACACCTGTATGGGCAATGCTGATTGCACTCCACTTGATGCATAATACGGCTTAATCTTTGAATGTCCATCAGCCAATGTCAACACATCCCCAGACTTTTCGTCATAGTGATATTTCATTTTATCAACAAAGACCAAATTTAAAGGATGCGTTACACTAAACTGTGACCTTGCCTCTCCCCATTCCAAAATATAATTGAATAACATATCCACATCTTTCGATCGGTATAAGTTTTCAATATTTTGTATAGACGACAATAAGTTACGTTCTGAAGGTAGAAAACTAATTTTAAAGTTGTGTCTAATTTCTGCAAACTTAGGTTTTCTAACAATCTTTGCATTACGCTTTCTGCCTTGCATTTCTATTTGTATAGCAGAACCATCATATTTAATATAACTGCCATCAGAAAGAAAATCGTCATTAAAATGGTGAAATTTCTTCAGCTCATTCCAAAAGCGATAATAATGCGTATATTTCGAAACAATGCTATCACCGCTAACCATGACCTGTTTTTCAAGCCAACAACAAAAACACAAAATTTTCATGAATGTACTTTTGCCTGTACTCTGCTCACCAATTAAGAGCATAACCTGAGATACAGAAATAATTCCTGTATCCACCAAGGGGCCTATATTTCGTATTTCTATTGTCTGCATAGCCATAGCATATTTGTTTTATGCAAAGGTAAATATATATATTGAACTAAACAAAATTTTATTTCCTATTAATCGTATGTTTTTGCAAAGTCCAGTACTAAAAATAATTTTGAATACCTACTTATTACAGTTCCCGTTCATTCCTATACCTCCACCTACGCCAAAACGAAATGCGGAGAATACCAATAGGCGTCCATGCCACATCCATAGGGAAGAATTTCACAAGGCGCATAGTGTGCCACACCCACTGTTTCATCAGCCCCAAGCGCGAATTATAACGTCCAGCCTTCAGACGTTCGTCATGATGCCCAAAGTTACCAGCCTTCATAATCTCACTCAGCAAGAAACGTCCCGACTTCTCGTCAGGTGCAGGTAAAGGCGAATATGCAGAAATAAAAACAGAATTATCAGCACAAGCATCAAACAAATACCATAAAACCCATGCTGAGGCTGCAGCAAAATTTTCCAGTTTAAAGTAACGCAGTAAATGTTTCACCTCATCCGTTGGTTGCATTGTCTGCGCCACATAATAAAGGTCCATCATTTGGCGCAACCCCACACCCTCATAAAGCAAATGCCACAAGTTATGATTAAGCGTTAGCACCAAACTAAAAACATCGTCAGGCACACAAAACTTTAGTTTTTTGTCATACACAATATGCTTCCTTCCATCCCCTTTAAACCATCTTTGCAAGCGACGGTTACGCCAAAGGTTACGACTAATAGAAGGACGATAATGCAACTCAATTTCAGTGTCAGGAAAAAGACTAAGGTCAGCATGATGATAGTCATAAAAGTACATCGTACCCGTAGCGCGAGCCCAGCGAATCACTTTATCCACATCACCCACCATCCACATATCAATGTCGCCCGATTGTCTCAGCAAACTCATCCGCGAAGAATCATCAACCTTCTCAGCACCATCATATCGCAAAGCCACAGCCTGCCCTTTTAGCACACACGATTCATATCCTGCAGCCTTAATCAAATTATAGAGCTCAGCACATCGCAAGTTCATTAGTTCATTACGCTTTTGAATGTTAGCAGTCAGAGCAAGCCACTGCATTTTCATCATAGGTGGCAAATTAACCACCTGTTTCGCATCACAAGCAAAAGCACCTTGCACACCCTTAAAGCAAATACCCACCAAAGCCTGTTTCTTAGCATTGTCAAAAGCTTCAGCCCAGTCTTTAGCAGATGGTGTAAATGATAAAGTATGGCGTGAACCCACTGCAAGTTGTAAAAGTTCAAAAAATAAATTATGCATGAATCTTTTTACATCAATGTTATTAGGGTCTTGCACATTAAAATCTCAATCATAGCACAAGAGAAATATTGATTCGGAGACATTAATTCAGAACATTAATTTTTTTCTTAGCAAAAAGAACAATTAAAGCTCAACTAAACTCGCAGAGCGAGTACTTAATGTTCCAACAAATCCTTATAAAAATCGATTTGACACCTCTGCACGAAATTCCTCTCAAAGCGTGAATCAATCATCTGTCGTGCATTACGTTTCATCGTTTCATGTGCGTTATCATCACACATCATACGTTCCATAGCCACATACAGCGCATCCACATTCTTCGACGGAACAATCAAGCCGTTCTTTTCGTTCACTATAATCTCACGACTACCATTGATATCTGTCACAATCGAGGGCAGTCCCATTGCTCCAGCCTCAAGTACCGTATTAGGGAAACCTTCACGGTATGACGGCATCACAAAGCAGTCGGCAACAACATACATCTGCAGCAAGTCGTCGCCATATTTAGGGCCGCAAGCCTCAATGCCCTCATTTGTATCAATAAGCTTGCGTGTGGCATCACTCACTGGGTCGAGATTATGCTCATAGTTGCCCACAAGCACAAGACGTGTATTCTTATGCACGTCGTGCAGTCTGACGAAGGCCTCCACCAGTTCATTGATACCCTTATCCCCTACTATACGACCGACAAACACGAATGTAAACACCCCAGCATCCTTCTTGACAGAGAATCTATCAGGAGAGAATCGCTCCATATCCACGCCCATAACGTTGCCATATCCCAATACCTTCATAGGCTTCTTCGTTATGCCACCGTTCTTCAAGTCGTTGAGCACTCCCTGTCCTTCAGGAATCACATGAGTGGCACAGGCGCAGGTAAGCCAATCCGTCATCATCAAAATGCGTCGTTTCAATCCCGTAGCAGTAGGCCACACAAGACCAGTAAAAGTATGGATACGCACAGGCACACGAGTCAGCCATGCAGCCACCATACAAATCATACCCGCTTTAGGAGTCATCGAATGTACCACCTGAGGTCTCTCTTTACGAAACACGCCAATCATCCTTATGAGCGACTTCAAATCATTCACTATAGAGATATGTCTCTCCATCGGCACCTCCACACAATGGAATCCATCCTTATCCCTAAGCTCATCAAGTTCCGGTCCAGGCGACGTAACAGCCACCATATCATACCCCATCGCCCGCATCTTTATCATCACCTCACGGGCAAACCCCAAAGATTGGGACACCGTAACAGCGCGAATAATTTTTTTCTTATTACGTTTCATAAAAATCTTATTTTTTAATCATAGAAGCACTTTAACTTCGTAAAAATCTATTCCACTCATAAAAAAGTCTTTGTTGACACAAGCTACAAATTTTTACCGCAGCACTTTTTAAACTTCAAACCACTTTTACACGGACAAGGATCATTTCTTCCTATACCCTTGTACGGATTAGCCACAGGCTCCTGCACACCATTTACCAAGTGGTCTAACTCCTTAGGACTTAGCTGACTAATAAAGTCACCCATAGCCTGTTCATATTCTTTGTCTGGGCAATCATCAATATCCGAAACTTCCCACTCCCTTTCATCCGCAATCGCTCTTCTTGCCTCCGCATAAAACGGAAACTCAGCAACTATATCATGATATTCATCATTCCTCGAAAACCTTGCCAAATCCTTAAAGTACAAGTCAAAATCCTTCTGTCTTAAAAACAGCTCATCGTCCTTTAATGGGTCATAAATCTTACCATCCTCTTTCGCCTTCTTCATTCGTTCCCATGCCCCATATATACGTTCCATTTTATGCAACTTAAACATAGTCGATTTAGGACCACCAGCAATCTTCGCTATTTTTACAGCATCAGCCTTCATTTTATCACTAAAAGCCCTCCCCTCCGAGCGTTCTTTTTCGCGAAGCGTTATAAGAGCCTTCTCGCGCATTGGATCATAAAAATCATACGAAGTCTCAACAAACCAATCTCTCACATCCCAAAACCAAGCCCTATCCACAACAACCGATTTCTCAGGAGAGTGCCAATCGTTCAGATTGTCACGTTTCACAATAATCGGACCGATTGACAATTCAGCATCCGTAGGTACGTTATGAAAGAAAACCATCATCAAATCATTATAAGCCACAACATACGGAGAAGAATCTTTTCTATAGCCCAATATACCCTTGTCGCCTTCTTTTAGCCCTTCAGCACGAAATATAGCATACTGCCATTCTCCTAAATCCGTATTACTTTCAGCAATATCCTTTACAGTATCAAGCATGTTATCGTCCAAAAGTTCCCGAAGAGACAATTCATCGTTTATGTCCATAAAAATACTCATACTCCCCATAGACATTCGCCACAGAACCGAAAGCCAAAATAGATAAGCTACTCTTGGATGAATCTTCTTTTGTTGCCCATTATAAAACGGAGAATAGGCAGATTCTAAAACACCAAATCTGTTTTCACATCTGGCACAAAACTCATTATCAAACTCAAGTTGGTTGATATTATTTTTAATATCATCCTCTGTGATTTGCTCCTTACCTTCTCCTTTAGCAAAACGCCATTCAGGTACTTCTCTACCATAAAATTGACAATTCTTTTCGGGCGCATTTATAAAGTCATGATTCAAAGCCTCTCGAAAGCGCTTCCCTTTACCATCCCACGAAAAAGTAGGATGAGCTAAGAAATTTGGAACCATGTGCGACCCCGTTTTATTAGCTGGCAGCTTTCGGCAAAGGCAACATCTTGTATCAAACCGTTTGTTAACCATATTTTGGTGATATTCAGGCGTAGCTTTATGAATAGTCTCCATTTCAGAGAACAACGCATTTACAGTTTCTTTTTGCTCCTTCTTAAGCCTTTCATCGTACTGAAAGCCCTCCATCCGTTCAGCCACCTCCTTATATCGAGAGTGTACATACTCAAACATATTGTTGTGTGCAAAATATCGCATAGCAGCCAATTGCATTTTCACAAAGGCATAAAAAGCTTCAAAGCAATCTAGCCGATTGCCAAAGCATTTCTTATATGCAGCTTCCAACTCATCAATCTTCTGCTGCATCGTCAGCGCATCACGAGAATTTACAGCCGAAATAAGCTCATCTGATAAAGCTAATATGTAAGAATATTTTTTCATGTCAAAAGTCTAATGTTTGGTAATTTAAAAACAAATGGTTATGAGGTTTAAGTTGTTAGCCGAGTTAGCTATTTAAAAGTTAAAGTTTTGCCAAATCTCTCATGTAATTTATATATTCACCTTCCAATGTTTTATTCTTATAATCTGCATAAACGTTCTTCCATTGTGCTGCACAATTCGCACACTTTGTTAGATAGTCATGCTTAAATTCATCTGTTTTTACATTAGAAAACAAGTTATGCAAACCTTCAAACGTATCATCTACAATATATCCGGTATTTGTATGTGCAACCTTATCACCAACCAATGTACCCTTTGACGTAATTATTGGAGTTGATAAGAATAATGACTCGTATGATTTGTTAGGAGAGGCGTAAACATGATTTGAGCTATAAGGATAGTACAAAGCCACAATAAAGTCACTATTGTTCATTATTTTCAATGCTTCTGAGTATTGCACTTTTCCATGGTAATGCACACGTTCACATTTAGTTGCAGCATTCTGAATCATGCTATCCAAATCATCCCCAACACCAGCAATGTCCAATACAAAGCGCTCATCTTGTAATACCATGTTTACAAGATTTTCTAAACCTCGGATTTCTTTTTGGAACACACCTACATACGAAAGGTGCATTTTTTCACGATTTAAACCTTCCACAGGTTTAAGTGAGGTGTTAAAAGTAGGAACATTCTCAATCTCCATAAAACATTTAAGAGAATTCTTATCAACACCTATCTGCTCTAATCGCTTCTCAGCAGGCAGGATCAAACAATCTACTTTAGGAGCAATCTTACGTTCCAATTTTATAACTTGCGAATCGTAGATATCAAACACTATTTTCTTTCCAAGTAGTTTAAATGGTAAAGAAAACAACGCATTTTCCATATTGCAAGCATGGATAACCTTATACTTATGAAAATTCTTTATCAAGTAATACCACGTAAAGAAGAACCAACGAATGGAAGGAATCAGTTTTTTCCCCTGAGCATACGGACAATAAACCTTCAACTGATGTTCATTCTCATCGACATACTTAGCATTAAGCATACGATCCCATCCTATCACAAAATAAGGTGTGCCTGTTTCCTTGCACGCCTGAACATATTTATTCAGACGTACATCGTAATCAACTGTAGATCTATTTATGTAACAAATCATATTTAAGCTCTATAACGTTCTACATTCTCATCATTCAAAATACGCACGATTCTATCGCATGCTTTACCGTCACCATAAGGATTGACTGCCTTGCTCATTTTTTCATAAGCAGTTGCATCATCAAGCAAGGTGCTTACTTCATCTATGATTTTATCGTAATCAGTTCCCACAAGATGTACTGTACCACTTGCTAATGCCTCTGGACGCTCTGTAGTATCGCGCATTACAAGAACAGGCTTACCAAGTCCTGGAGCCTCCTCTTGAATACCACCTGAGTCTGTGAGAACAATAGTTGATTTCTCCATCAAATACACAAACTCCAGATACTGCAATGGCTCAATGAAGAAGAAGTTAGGACGAGTCAAGTCTTCACCTAATACCTCATGGATAGGCTTGCGAACATTAGGATTGAGGTGCATAGGATATACAAAATCAACTTTTGGATATTTCTCAGAAAGATCCTTCATAGCTGTAACCATACGAATAAAACCATCACCAAAGTTCTCTCGACGATGTCCTGTGATAAGAACAAGCTTTTTGCCATCATTCAGTCTATTGACATCATAACCTGCTTTTGCAAGAATCTCTTCCTGCTCTTTAGCCAAAGCTGTATCGTTTTTAAGCTTATCCACAACCATGTGAAGTGCATCAATCACAGTATTACCTGTCACATAGATATTACCATGCGCCTTCTCTTCCATAAGATTCTTCTCTGAGAGAGGTGTTGGAGAGAAGTTATATGTTGCAATACGACCAGTAATCTGACGGTTCATTTCCTCTGGCCATGGACTATATATATTATGTGTACGAAGACCTGCTTCCACATGTCCTACTGGAATCTGTGCATAGAATGCTGCAAGTGCTCCTGCTGTAGATGTAGTTGTATCTCCATGTACAAGCACAACATCAGGCTTACATTCCTTAAACACATCACGAAGACCTGTAAGAACACGTGCAGTTACATCTGTCAAGTCCTGACCTTGTTTCATGATGTTCAAGTCAAAGTCTGGCTTCACATCAAAGATAGTTAACACTTGGTCAAGCATTTCACGATGCTGACCAGTTACACACACTATGGTTTTAAACTCATCTGTGTGTTTCTGGAACTCCTTAACCAATGGGCACATCTTTATTGCCTCTGGACGGGTTCCAAACACTAACATAATTGTTTTCATATTTATCTATTTTTATTACTAACTATTACTTTTTATATTTCAACACACGTGCTGGATTACCTCCCCCGATTGCAAAATCAGGAAGATTCTTGGTTACGACACTCCCAGCTCCTATAATACAGCCATTACCGATCTTAACACCAGGTAGTATGGTTACCCTCGCACCAATCCAGACATCATTTCCAATTGTAACAGGTTTAAAGTCTTGCAATCCTTGTTCTCTCATCGGAATGTCTGTACGTGCAAAAGCATGATTGCGAGTGTAGATATAACATTCTGGTCCCATCATTACATTATCTCCAATAGTCGTTCCTCTACCTATTATGGAGTTGGCTCCAATACCAGAATTATTTCCTATTACTAAGGTTGGAGATATTGTTGCGTTCTTATTGATATAAAGTCCATTACTTTTACAGCCTGTAAAACCCTTGACAAGCAAACGCCTGATAAAAGTTGAACCAAGCGTTATTCTACCGTCATTATTTGGAAGATAACGTCCTATTAACTGATAAACAACGTAACATATGCTTTTAAGTATCATAACGTATAAACCTTTAAATATTGATTAGCACAATTTTTGATGTCATATTTTTCAAAGCTCTTCAATGCGTTTTCTTTCATACAAACACGTTCCTTATCAGTCATATTAAGAAACTTATTTACAGTTATGAAATATTCTGATTCTGAAGAATCTTTTGAAAGCAATCCGTTTTTTCCAGATTCAATAACATTCACTATACCTCCAACTGGAGAACATATAGGAATACATCCTACAGATAAGGCTTCAAGTAGTGTCACTGGAAGACCTTCCCACAACGATGGTAGGCAGAATGCATCGGCATGCGACATAAGGTCTGCAATATCATTTCTTTCTCCAAGGTAGACAATCCTATCAGAAAAATAAGGCTCAATAGATTTATATATTGCTTTTTCCTCTGGACTTCCCGCTATTACCAAAACGACATCGTTTCCTTTTGTAATAAGTTGATTAAAGACTTTACATAAAACCAATTGATTCTTAGGTTCGCTGATTCTACCAGCATGAATAAATATTTTTGTATTCTTTGTTTTTCTTAATCCATCAATTACGTTATTTAATGTTGTATCTACTTTACTCTTTGCAATACCATTAAAAATTAGATGACTTTGACAATGGTAGAGGTCTTCAAAAGACTGCTGTGAGGCATCAGAAATAGTAACTGGCAACATCCATTGGTGAGCGAACATATACTTTTTAAGTTTAAAAAGTCTCCAACCCCATGTTTGATTTTCTTTACATGCATCCGAATGTATAGTATATACAAACCTAACCTTTAAATGCAGCAAAGCAATGGCAAGAAAATAGTATTGAAAACAACCATGAATATGCACTACATCATAATGTCCCCATGAAATAACTCTGTATATTTTCCATATTTCCTTAATGGAAAATCCAAAATTCTTCTTACCGATAGTTATTTTCTTTACCTTATTATCTAATTTTCGATAGAAAACATCGTCGTCTGTAGGTTGAAATATTGTACAAAGCGTAACATCATGCGACTTTGACATTTCATTTACAAGGTTACAAACAATAGCTTCTATACCGCCTGAAACCATCTTGGTATGTATGTGAAGTATTTTCATTTCCTTTATTTATTGTTTTTTAAAATCCCATATCAAACATTCTTCTGCATTATCTCTCATTGATAACAAGGAATAAAATATCAGAAAATTCCAAATTGTTCTTTCTTGTAATGCATCTATAAAAAATACTGGCATAAACACAGATACAAACAAAGACATTTTTGTAATTTTAGAAATAGAAGCACGTTTGAATAATGAAGCAATAGGTATAAGAAACAGACATATTCCTATAATTCCACCAAAATGCAAGACTTGAATAAATGTATTGTGGCACGCCATTCCTCTATGAGACATTCCCATATCATAGTTCATACCATATCCGTATAACGGAGAACTGGTAAATAAATTTAATCTCTCAATCCACACACCTGTACGGCCATTACTGGCATCATCTCCTGTAAAATCAAGTATTCTGTCAAATCCAAAGATTGCATCTTGTTCAGAAATAAAATCGAAAACAAAAAATGAAACTAATACTACAGCTGAAATGGAAAAGATTTTAACCCACATCTTTGTTGTTCTAGAAATAAAATATTTCAATAGCAATAAACAACATGAAACTACAAATGATACAGTAGCACCACGTGATCCTAAAGCTATGGTGGAAATTGCAAAGACCCCTAATATCACCCCTGCTAACAGCTTATACTTACCATATAAAAGGTTATACAGAGATATAATCATCGGTAAAACAAATACTGCTGCAACAACATTAGGATCCAATGCAACTTCACTATTTAAAATCCTTATTTGTGCCCTACCATAATATTCTGAATCTTGCCCAATAGCTTGAGTAACCAATATTGCATAAACAAGATAACTTAAACATATAAATAATGATAAGTATCGAACCTCCGCATCTTTAACCCTTATAGAAGAAGAAGAATATAAAAAACAAATTGTAATGAATAATTTGAAACAATCACGTATTTGTTCTCCACCAGAAAGTAAAGTTGAACACAGGATTACTATCGACAGCCAAATAAAGTATATATTTTTTTTGTTGGCTTTAGTCTTTTTTACATTTGGAAATATTAATAATCCGAGAAAAATAACGAATAGCGGCACATATGTTCCCAAACCTAAGTATGTCGTATTGAATAGAACAATTGATAAGAAGAATGCGATGACTAATATTGCAGATCTCTGTTTGATTAAATAAAATAGACTTGAAACAATTTTCATATTATATTCAAAAATTTTGCCAATATAAGTTTTACAAAGTATTTCAGTTTTCTACTATTAGGTATAAATGGATTACTAAAAGTCTTCCTATTTATTTCTTGAAACATTTCAAGCCATTCTTTGCTATATTTCTTTTTTCTTGCCAAATCTCCTGCTAATACCTTTTGTAGAAATTTTAAGTATACAAGTTCATTGACATACTTATGCTCCAATCCTTTCTTTTTAAAAATAGAAATTACCGTCTTTGCATTTTCTGCTGAATCTTTCCAATGTTTATAACGTGAACATTCCGACTGTACCTTAGTAATAGAATTAGGATTATAGAAATAATTATACAATGCTTTATTTACTACAGCTATTCTTTGAGCATTAAGAACCATTTGTGTAGTAAGCACCATATCCTCACCCATTGCCAAAGTGGGATATACAATGTCGCTATCATACAAAGACCTCTTGCACATTTTGTTCCATACGCTCCATGATTCATGCAAGATAAGAAGACTTGATAAGAGTTTCGCTTTATTAGTTTGTTGATGATAACACTCTTTAAAAACTTTTACACCATCAGTTGCTTTATATCCACACATAACAATATCAGCATCAGTACGCTTCGCCTCCTCATACATTATGCGATACATATCCATTTCAACCCAATCATCAGAGTCACAATGAATGATATATTCAGCTGTACAAAACTGAATACCATACTTACGAACGGCAGGCAAACCACTATTCTTTGACATTCTCTCAATGCGAACCAATTTTTGTTCTTCAACTAAACGAGAACGATATTCGTCAGCAACTCGCTCCACTATCTCTATCGACTTGTCTGGCGAACAATCATCAACAAAAATATATTCAATACAATCAAGAGTCTGTTCAAACAGACTACGAGCACAACGCTCTATATATTTTTCAACCCCATAAACAGGTATTATTACACTTACTTTCGGCATATCATTATTCTGCATAACTACAGTAATTATTTAATAAAGAAACGACGAACTCTATTTATTACTCTCTTCCAAAGTGGAGTTGGAGAATATAATATACAATTGTATTTTTCCATAAACTCTTTAGGACTAAGAGAACATAACTCTTCGTAAACAAAATCTCTTTCCTTAGGACGAATATCAGGATGTATCAAATTATGATTATCTATGATAGCATCTTCATATGTCTTTTCTTCAAAATAAAGTTGATTCTTTATTTTGTCAAACATTGCCTTTCCTTTTTCCGTATTTGTCATCACCATAGATACTCCCATAGAGACTTTACCTTTAAACGGTGTCTTTCCTGACAATATTCCCCAAAAGTCACAAATAGTGCAATCTCCTTGGCGATGCTCACCAGTAAAATGACAATTATAGCAAGACTCTCTATGAATCCATCCCTTTAGATATGCACAAATATAACTGTGTTGCTCGCGAGGTATATCACATGCTTCTTCACCTTTAGGCTTTACAGCATTCGTATAATACACAGAATTATTTTGATTACGGAAATAATAATTCTCATATTCTTGTTTATCTGAAACTCCTATAGCTTTCAGATACGATTTAAAAAGTCGAGGAGAAGGAACACCATGACAAACCAAATCTACAGTAAAAAGATTCTGGTACTCTTTTCCAAGAAACGAACGCAAGCCTGCAACCTGGCAAGGTGTTCCAAGGAAAAACACCTGTTTGTCTTCCAACAGAAGTTTTCTAATATCTTTATATATCAGCCCAGGCTCACTTTGTACATACTTAGAGCCTCTAAGCTGTTTTAAATCTTCCTTGCAAGTAGACGTTTTTATTTTTAGATTCAAGTTCTCGTCAAAGGCAGACGCACATACAACACCATTTTCTAATTGGTAGAAATAATTGGCAAAGGCAGAAAACAATCCCCCAGATGCGCTCTTTTGATGTTGCTCTTTATTTAGATTATATGCTGCATATATCTTTTTATGCGTTTCCTCAAATTGTGATATGTTAATAACCGGACACTTCTTTGTGCAGAGATTACAATCAATACATTTACTCTCGTTCACAACAGGAATAAGAAAACCTTCTTTGTCCTCTTGCATGGTTATTGCGCCATGTGCACAACTATTATAACATGCTGCACATCCAGTGCAATTTTCTCTATTTGGCAGGTTTTGTTGCATTTTCTAAAGCCGAAGTTAAATATTTTATTGAATGTTCTCTATAAGCATTAAGCTTCTCAGATATTTGTTTCCAATTCTGAATTTCGAATGTTGAAGGAGAAGGAAGAGGATCGTCGACATGGATAAATCGATTTTCTGCTCCAATTAACTTTAACAGACTTTCCTGTCGTTCATCTTTTACCCCCTTGGGGAATAAAGAATAAAAATCCTTTTGGAAATTAACAGAGAAAGCAGCCCCATGGAATGAAGAAGAAATTATAAAAGAAGCATTTTTAAACAGATTTATTATTTCTCTTGGTCCATAACTTCTGAAAGACTTGTATTTAAAATCAAGCCAATAACGTCCTGTTTCATCCAATATCACAACCTTCTTATTCAAATGCTTTTGTATATGTTTGATAAGTTTTGTAGCATATGGATAAGGGGTGGCCGTGTACGTTAATATATAACAGAGAATATAATCGCCTTTAATTATCGGTTCATCATCAAAAAACTTTCTCCACTCTTCACCTGACAGCAATAAAGTTGGGTCGCACGTACATTGGGATTCTTTTCCACAAATATCCTTTACCATAGCAACACCCGATTGCTCGCGTAACGAAATACTACTATATTGACCGAGTAAAGGACGCATGTACTCTTTCTCTTTTTCCGTCAGTGACGTTGTTCCAAAACTTGCAGAAAATGCGACTTTAGGAACGTCTTTAACAAAATCAAGAAAGTAAGTGTTGTCCCTACACATATAACGTGGATTCCACACTTGATCACTACCAGTTAAATATATATCAAACTTTGGTGGATTCTCATGTAGCGATTCTATCGTTGAATAGAGTGGAGTTTCTATCAATAGTTTTTCCCTTTCCTTTTGAAATAGCGCTTGTTTCTTCTGAGCATTTTTCTTCATACATGTGCGAGCATACAACGCTAACTTTACCCGCATCGCAAAAGTCTGTTTGCATATTGCATATGGAGATTTCTTCTTATACTCAGAAAGATGGTATTCATTGGGATACTTATAGTTTATAATAGAAACTTTATATCCAAGTCTTTCAACAATAGTTTGAGTGGCAAAAGCTTGGAGCAATGAGCCAAAATTGTTTATCGCATGTATAGTTGCAATTCCTACTGTTTTCATTGTTTTATTCCTACTTTGTTTAATACTTTAATTGCCACATTTTTTATAATAAAACGCTCTGCCTTATTCATTCCTACTACAAGTATAACAACACCTGATATTATCCAAGAAATCACAACGGTTAAAACCAACCGTATGAAACCATTTATAGTAATGAAATTATAAACTGAATTACTTAGAACATAAGACAGCGCAACCACTATTAATGCAATTCCTAAAACCCTCGTCATAAAGTCCTTTACAGGGAAAGATATATAACGATTAAGCATGAAAAGTCTTATAAGCAAACTTGCGAATGAGATAACAATTGCTATTTCTATTGTCATTTCTGGCTTAGCCCCAAGTTTCAATGCTATATAAGAAACAGGTAAATTCATTATAAGCAATCCTCCTACAATAATCTGGTACCACTTTACCTTGCCAACAGCTAACAAGCAGGTGATAACTGGCGATGAGAGTGCTTCTATCATCATAAGGATAAATGTCAGTCGAATGAACGAAACGGTATGCTCTGGCACATTTACCAACCATAACTGAAGAATATATTCAATATCTATAAAAAGGGGCAAAGCCAAAAAGAAATATAAAAACATCGAGAACTTAGCACCTCTTTGCACTAGCTTAAACAGATTATCAAAATCTCTCTGAGCATAATATTTAGTGATTTGCGGATTCATTGCAACCTGAAAGTTTGTTATGAATCCTTGCACAGCACCTGTTACTTGAGTCGTTACGCCCCGTGCTGCATTGACCACTGTTCCAAAAAATATATTTATCAGGATATTAACACCTTGTTCCTTTGATACATAAGACAATGCGCCAATTGTATTCCATCCAAAAAACGATAACATTTGTGACATTTTTTCTTTATCATACTTGTATTTATTATGAGTACATTCTTCAAAATGTCGCTTACAATATACGGTATAACATATCCTCATAATGACAGCAACAACCATCAGCAAGACAGAATATGCAATCAATTTATCTACGGATGTTGGCAACTGTAACAACAAAACAGCAATGCCCAATTTAGAAAAAATATCTATTAAACTGATTCCTGCAAATACAGACATTTTCTCGTGGGCAATTAGAGCCGCATTATAACTTACACTAATAATCGTTATAAACAACGATATTACAGCAACTTGAAATACCCATATTGCTGCAGTCAATCTTCCATCGGGGATTGTTAAATGATTAAACAATAGCCACATTCCTATTACCTCTATAGCTACAAGCGTTATTAGGGCTATTAACCATAAAATGATTTGTGATGCAACAAAAGTTCTTCTCAATTCATTTATATTACCTTGTCCTATAGCATACGACATAAATCGCTGGGCTGCTGTTGACATAGTACCACTCATAAAGGAGAACATTGTTACAACTCCTCCTACTACATTATATATACCATAATCACTAATACCTAAAGCATTAAGAATAACTCTTGAAGTATATAGTTGCACAACAAGGGACAGCAACATTCTCATATATAGATACAGCGTATTCTTCGCTATTCGTTTATTGTTTTCCGATGTTTGATTTGTCATTAATTTATGTTGTTTTTTGAATTTATATTAGTGCTCAATTTAGGGCATAGCCCTTTGTATAGACACTTTTGCAAGTGCCTATATATTGAGATGTTAAGAATTTCTCTTGTTTATTAAAACATTTCATACATTTTACACACATGTGATTTTCGGCTGCACTCGGCATAGCTCAAACAAGTTTGGCTCTGAACTCGTTGGCACGAAAATTCTTCGCTATTCGCTTGGTGGCATTTGATAATAGAACTGACATAAATTTCTTATTTTATTCATAATATAGATCAGTATCAAAATTAAAGTGAATAATGCCGTTCAAATGAAATTTCTTGAGAGATGTCTTAATATCCGCAGAAACATTGACCTCATAAGGAACATCTATATTTGTGATATAGCCATCACCACGCCTTTGGTCTCCATCTGATCCAAATTGTAAACGCACATTTGCTGAACCAAAAACTTTTAAGGCAACCTCATTTGAAGTAATATCATCAACTGCTATTCTATCAATGCATTAGTTTTCTATTGATGAATGAGTAGATAGGATATCAATGTCATCATACGTTTCATATATGGTAGCCATGAGTATTTTATGATTGATTTCGGCGTCCAAACGAGATACAACTTGCTGACGTATATCATTCATGCAATCAACAAATCCGTTAAACGAATCTATAACGTTATTAACCAACTCGCTTGTTTCAGAGTCTAATATATCAAAAGTGTCTTTGTTTATATGCGTATATTTACTGAGAGAATCAATAGATGCCAACAAATTCTTACGAGCATCATCAATATAACCATTCAATCCCATTGCAGACAATGCATTATTGTCAAAACCTCCATAAATGGCATAATTTATTCTATCAGCACGAGTAATAACAATCACACCTTTTTCATTTTTTGTCGGTTTATACCATAAACATCTCTGTACATCGTTAGAGGGGGCTAAACGATGCAATATATGTCTTGATAATTCTCGATTCGAATAAGCAAAATTATTGAAACGTAACTTGCTTTTCATCTGCAAATTATCGAAAGCTGCCTCGCATAGCTCTTGCTCAAACCGTGTCTTTATTAAAGTTTTGTTAATTAATAACATATCAAAATGCTTCTATATTACTTGACAATATCACTACAACATAAACTTTATTCTAAACCAAGTTTATGGAAAAAGATCTTATTACGCATCGTTGCATCATCAATCACTTTCTTAAATGACATGATTTCTACGTATGCGTTATAGCTTGATACATATCCAAAATAACCTTCATCATCAGGACTGACAGTCAGATTGGATTGATCTGCGAACTCTCTGATTTGCGGAACTATATCACAGATAATATATACATAAACTGGCGTAGATTGCCTGTTTACTTTGACCGGTTCGATGCCATCGGGCATTTCGTATTTTCCATCAAGTATCTTTCTTGAATATCTGAGAGCTTGCGAGATTGGATTATCTGCATCTGTATAATCCTTCCTTTTAGGTCTCTTAAATTCGATTACGGTTACAGGAGACGTGATATTATTTTCTCCATTTCTGAAAAACATCCTCTCGTTATAGAAAACCACAACATCTGGCTCTTTGTGATCTTTTTTAGAAATTACTTTATCTGACGCAATGTAGTGACTAAAGACAAGTCTTTCATCCAAGAGCCACAAGTTATGATCTTCATAATTCACCTCTCTATCATCTTTTATCATAGGGAAGAACAAATTGTGAAGTTCACTCTCCAAGTGAGCACTACCAGAATCTGTTCGTTTGCGAAATTCATTATAGAGGTCTATAACTTTCTTTCTGCTGCAAACATAATGAGCTAAATCGTTCTTGCCTTCATCTGTTACTTTTGAGAACAATTCTTTGACTTGCTCCTTTATATTGTCTGTACTTATATCTTCTTGCGAAGCCAGAAGCTCATTTATTTCAATACGAGACTTCTGTTCCTTCTCAAATTTAATTTTCTGAAATCTTAGTTCCAAATCCAAATCTGATATTCCTAAGGGGAGGCTTTCCATGTCCAGATCTTTCAACAAGCTCTTGTTCCAAGGTGCTATACTCGAAACATAATCCATGACTTTTTGTTTCTTTGCCTGAAACTTCTCTTGGATATATTCGTTGAAAAACTTTTTTGTTATGTTACTTGCTTCCCTTTCTATTCTCTCTACAGATATGCTAGAGAACAAATCGTTATCAGTTTGTGGCAAAGTGAAATCACCACGTTCTGTATCCACATGATTGTCGAGAAACTCACCAATGACGTATGAACGGATAGTATAGTTCTTTTGTTTCCCATCTACTAAATCCACCAACGTGTCTTTAAATTCAGGGACATAAGTGTGAAGTGGTCTGTTGGTTACTTCACGTCTATGTGCAGTCAAAATAACTTTGTTGGTTATTGAAGAGAAATATACCTTATAAGACTTTACCGTAAACTTATATCTCTTACGGTCCTTGCCTGACAAATGAAAATCTTCTTCTTGTACAAATTGTATGGTTTCGTTTTTAATAATGAAATCATTCAAAATGTAAGGATTGCTACCATCACACTCTTTCAAGGTAATAACTGGCATATTCTTACTTTTATCAACAAAGAATACCAACAGCCTTTCTACTAACTTTCTTGCTATAACTTCCAATCCTTTGTCTGCATTTTAATCTTTTATCGCAGACTTCAAATGTAAAGTTGTCTTACACTCAAAGTTGTCACTACTGACGAGTTCATTTTTCTCATTTTCAATGATTTCTTCTTTATGTCCAAAATCAAATGAACGATGAAAAGACTTACCCTCTTCCATATAATAGCTGTCAATAGAGACCTTATTGAAGTATTTCAGGTACATAAATCTTCCAAAGCCTTTTCCGCCAGACTTAAGTTTATGTCCAGAAAGATATGTATCAAACGAATCTCTATTGGCTGTAATGAATCCTACGCCATTATCCACGACATCAAACCCAATAATGGAGCCACAAACCTGAGACTGGTCATTATCATCCAAAGATTTCTGTCCATCTCTATATGCTACAATATCAATCTTTCCACTTTTCCGTTCTCCAATTGAGTCAATAGAGTTACAAACTGCCTCTATAATTGGGGTCAAATAAGTGGTTGAAGCCTTGATGCCTTTTACGATACCAGAAATATTTATTTTACTCATAATCGTTCATTAAAAAATATAATTCTAATCGCCACGACACCACACGCCACATTATATATACCGAAGTCTTCCACTCACAACGCTTTCAATATGACACGGCTCGTATATAGCGACATCACCATCATAAAGTACATTGGAAGTAAAGTATTATTCGCTTGTTGTTATCTGATTGAAGTGACATGGTGTTAACTTATCATTTAAGAATGCCTTTCTGATGATACAAACTATCAAGTCCATTTGTTCCTTTTCTGCCTTGCATCATCTTCAAATCGTTTACATCAAAAAGATGAAATGCTCCCGTCTTTAATGCATGCTGCATCTTTAGAATTCCTCCAGCCGCCAAAGACTCTGTAAGCGCAAAAGTTCTTTCTATGGATTCTGTCCATAATCTATTTGGAAGAATCTTAGGAAGACTATTTGCAAATTCGGTTTCTTGGTATATCCAAGGGGACAACGAAAGGTCCTTAATGCCATCTTTGAGTGTCAATGAGTTGTTACTCTCTATAAACAAGAAACATTCAGATCGTTTTATGGCATTCAACATAGCCATACTTAATAAGGTATGGACATGAGATGTGGAAAAATTGCGTTTATTGTAATTATAGTTATTATTAGTTGTATTCTTGCAATATTTATCATCTATTGCTTTCAGAAGCAAGTCGGCACTATGCCATATAGTTGAATCTAAGAATACATGTAAATTACATTGCACAGTCAAGAACCAATATAAATATTGGGCTTTCTCTTCATCTAAATGAGAATATGAAATAAATACATCATAATGTGCTGGTGTATTGCTATTGGTATCAAAAGGAAAGTTCAAAGTAGACAAGTCCGCTCCATCAATAACACCATCATGGGTACAAACTTCCAATATCTTCTCATAAAAATTCTGTGAGCAATCAGCTTCAGAAACCAATTGTGGCATAGGGTACTCATGCGTAAGAGCATCTAATGTGGCTATATTTATCTTAAATGACTCAAACATAGTATAAGCTTACTGATAATTAAACAAACTACTATCTATCAAATATAGAAACCTTAGATTTGTCACCATTATAAATTACGACATTTACAATACCAACAAGTTTTTCCCTATATAAATCTATTGTAGAAAGAATCGTATGTAATGATTCCTTATGAGAAAGACTTGTACGAGACATACCTGTTCCAACCAATGGTATATAGCACTCGTCACCTTGTGATTGAGTATTAACAAAATTCAAGAGCAATACTAACGAAGAAATAACACTTTCTTTTGTTGCTTGAGCAACATTTGCTTGGTTGAAGTCTGACAAAGCCCACAAAACATAATTCACGTTATTTGTACCATTCATTATAGCACATGTACCTGTCGGATATTTTCTTTGACTTCCTCGTTTGTTACTGTCAGTTTGATATTGAATACCTTTTGCATCTAGGAATTCATAAATCGCATTCTGTATTTCTGCAGGGGACATATTCTTTTCAGCTTCATATAATTTCAGCCACTTTCCATGAATTGTTTTAACCGAAACCAACGGATTTGGAACAGTAGGGTCTTCTACTATCGTATCAAAGTGGCTATTGACTGGGATTACTATCAATTTATTTCTTGTCGAACAGCTAAAAAATATTCTTTTCTTTCCAACAGAAAGTATATCGCCATATTTCACACAGAGTTTCGCTTGTCCACGCTCCCATATAGTTTCTGTACTTATGAAAATAATTGTGCCTATAGCATACAATATCACAAATAGCAAAAGTGTTAAAAGTATTATGACTTTTGTCCACGTTTTTTCAATTCCAATATCGTCCCATGATACGAAAGCAAGAAATATAGACAATGCACCAAAAAGTATTGCCCATATATTTTTCCCGACTTTATATATTTTCTCTACTTTTCCTCTCATAACTATTCTATTTGCAAATTGCATCCTTTATTCTTTGATAATTCCAATATCTTTTACCGTCTTCTCCAATCCTATCAGATGGGATGTGAACACCTACAGCCGTTAAGCAATCAGGGCAAAGACTTTTGTCCACCGATAGTCTGTTGTTATAGATTACAACGATATTTTTAATTTTCCCATCATTAAAGTCTTTGAGCGCTATGTCACACTCGTAATCAACATAACTTCTATAATCAATGCTGTTGCAACGTGACAAAGAGCAATAAGGGTAAATGCCATACAATTCTTTCTTATAATAACAGCATAATGCACAAGATCCACTTCTCAAACTTTTTGTCTTTGGACCAACAACGAGCACAAAGGTTTTACACAGATTCATGCGTTGGCGCAATGATTTCTTTATGCTGCAATTATGCGAGTTGTCGTTAGATGACGTGAATTCATGAACGTCTGTAAAACTTAATGCCAATCGTTCACTATCATTCCACTCATGAAGTTTATCTATTAAATCTCTATCGCCATCCCAATCACCAGCCAGATATGTCTTGGTGCGATAACTCATATCATATATACTCATAATTTATCATTTATTTTCCAAATTCCTTGATTTTCTACTCTACTTTCAAAGACATACAAGCAGTTGTCCATGTTTTGTTAGTGCTCAATTTAGGGCATTGCCCTTTGTATAGGCACTTTTGCAAGTGCCTATATATTGAGATGTTAAAAATTTACTTGTTTGTTAAGTATTTCATACATTTTACACACATGTGATTTTCGGCTGCACTCGGCATAGCTCAAACAAGTTTGGATCTGAACTCGTTGGCACGAAAAATCTTCGCTCGACAATTTAAAAGCAAACTTTTATTGTTCTCACTTATCGAAAATGTTGGCATATTGCTCTGACTTTATCTTCCATTTTGCTTAGTCTTATATTCCAATAAGTCAAGAACCATCTTAAAATCATCAAACTTTTGACAGTATTGAGATACTATTTTCTCTTCTGTTGTTCAAGGGGCTATAGTGATATTGTCTTCTTCAAACGTGTCTCTATAGCGTAAAACATCAGATTATCTTGCTCACACTTACATTGTCAATTGCACGTAGATAGATATCCTTGGTCATTTTCAAGGAGGGAACTACGGACAGATTGCAACGTGTAGCGATTAGTTTCAGAGCCTTTGTGATATTTTCACGAACCCTTCCGATTTCTCGATTTTCCATTATTCTGTCATCAGCTTTGATGATAGGAAACAGATAGTCGGTGGCTGATAGATAGCGGTCTGCAACGGCTTGCATGGCTGTGTCCCATTGTACTGTGACGATGGGTGGGGTTGAGGTGTAAGTGAGCGTGAAGCCTTTAATGTCGCTTTTCCTATGGGCCAAATCCGCAAAGCTTATTCCTCGACAATAGATGCTGAAGAAGAACATGTCACGGGCAAAAGTCTGTGACATGGAGTCTGACTGGTCGGCATAACGCATTCTACGCAATTCTTCCTCCGTAAGCAACTCGCACTTCTGTTTGAATGGCAATGGCAGCTTTATGCCACTCAGCAACGGCAGATGTGGGGCAATGGCTTCTTTCTCCGCTTCTTTGTAGAGGGTATGAATCTGGTACAAATAGAGACAGACGGTTGATTCCTTGCGCCCATTGGCCTTTAGCCATCCTTTGAACTGTGTCATCATTTCTGGTGACAGTTCGCCGAACGTCAATTCTTCTTTGCCTTAGAATTTGGACAGGCATTTGAGTGCCGCATCACGGTTGTTGGCGACATCACATCTGCCAACAGCTTTGTCTTTTTCTATTTTTCGACAAGAATACGTAAAGAAATCATTTTTCATCTTGTGAAAAATAATGGTGAGTGGATTATTCTGCTATTTCAAAATCCTCATTATGCACATCGTTGATAGCTACAGCATAGCCACCGAAGTCCATAACGAGTTGACGATTTTTCAATATACGCACTACATAGCCTACTTGTCCTGCCATGATTCCTG